>BNJS01003714.1_pt1 | contig 211477 bp, 228 predicted proteins | sample 8540461 | NCBI WGS metagenome assembly BNJS01 (sample SAMD00202454, study PRJDB9452) | human saliva metagenome | isolation source: human saliva | place: Japan
AATTTTTTTAAACTGCTATACTTATAACAGAAAACCCTTCCAAGGAGGTAGCGGATGTCTCATTCCTTTAAAAAATCTCTCCAAAAAGAAATTCTCCATAGAAGCTCTATCGCAGCCTTTGTGACCTCTCTTTTACTACTCATTTTACTTTTTGGTTTTTCCTATTTTTTACAAAAGCAACAACTCTCCAAAGACACGAGACAGATTGTCAAACAGGTTCAAGAGATGAAAGAAGCAAATAATGAGCTCCTGACTACTATGAACCATAAAATGATTCCTGGATTTTTGGATGGCAAACACACAGAGCGAGAAGTCTTTAGCTTATTTTACGAGACAAAAGCTAAATTAAAACTTAGTTCTGACCTCATTATCCTAAGTGATACAGGTGAATTACTATTTAGTACCAATCGAAATCATCAAGAAAGTATTTTATCTCCCTACTATCTAAAACTGCTCATTCAAAATCCTTCTCAAGATAAAAGTGACAGAAAAAATTGCACTCTCTTCAGACAAGCAACACTACACACTCTTTATCAAACCACTACTTCAAAACCAACGAGTTAAGGCCTATACTATTGCTTTCGTAAATGAGAATGATTTCATCTCAAGTTTCCCAATGATCAAATTCCAAATACATCATTACCGATAGCTTTGGAAATATGTTTTCTAACAATACAAATCAGTTTACTCGCTCCACTCTTGAAAAATTTGATGAAAAACTCCTACACTCTCGCACCCACTGGTATGCGAATGAACCGCTTATTGTTCAAAAAGAAAGTCGGTGCTATTTTTTCAATCTATGCTTTTCAATCCTTCTTTCCCATTCCTAGTTTACTTGGTCTAGCCTCCATTCTCACCTTATGTATATTCTTCCTTTACTTCTGGCAAGCAAGGCGAATTGCTCATAAAATTGCCACACACAATGCTGTTCCTATTGAAAGTTTGGTTTACCAACTTCAAGAAATTCCTAAACAAGCAGAAAAAAGGCTTTCTCTACAAACAGGTGATGAGTTTGAGTTTATGGCAGAAAAAATCAATAATATGTTGTACGAATTAGATCAACTTCATCAAAAAATGTTGACCATAGAAAAAGAAAAGTGGATTTTTGAAAGAAAAATGCTGGAAGCTCAGTTCAATCCTCATTTTCTCTACAATACACTTGAGACGATTAAAATCACTTCTTTAATGGATGCCGCTCTCACACAAGACCTGATTCAAAACCTCACGCGCATTCTTCGCTACAGTATCACCGATTTAGAAAAAGAAACAACCATTTGTCAGGATTTAAAGATTATAGAGGATTACCTGATTATTCATAAGATTCGTTTTGAGCACTTTTCCTATGATATTATCTGTCCAGAAACTGTCGATAATCAGCCCATACCTAAGCTTTTCTTGCTTCCTCTCGTAGAAAATGCTATAAAATATGGGATGCAATACCGTATTGATCTTCATATAGATATCCAAATTACCTTGGAAGCAGATTCTCTGACTTTTTTAGTTAAGGATAATGCCGGAGGGCTCACAAAACAAGAGCGACTCGCTATTTTAGACTCTTTAGAAAGCCCTCATACCCAGCATGGCATCGTTAACAGCTATAAACGATTGAGCAATTTCTTTTCTGATGTCCAGCTAGATTTAGGAGTCAATCGCCAAGGAGAAACTTGGGTCAAATTTATAACGAAAGGACTAACTCATGTTTAAGCTCATTATCGTAGAGGATGAACACCTCATCCGAAAATGGCTAGAGATTGCCGTAGACTACTCTGCCTTAGGTATCCAAGTCGTAGGAACTGCCAGTCACGGTCAAGAGGGAATGAAACTCATCCAAGAAAAAGAACCTCATATTGTCTTAACAGACATCACAATGCCAATTATGGATGCTTTTATGATGTTCGAAGCCACTCGTACTCTTTCCTATGAAAAAGTTATCTTATCAGGTTATAACGATTTTCAAAATGCCAAAAAAGCCATGCAATATGGAGCAGTTGATTTCTTATCCAAACCAATTGATACCAAGGAGTTGACAGAATGTCTTCAAAAAATTGTTTTGCGATTACGAGTTAGCACTTATCAAGAAACTCCTTTTTTAGAAGAATATCAAACTTTACTCACCTCTATCCAACAAGTTGATACACAAAACCAAATCATTCAGCAAATTCTTGAATTTGTTCACCAACACTACTGTATGCACTTTACCATTTCTACCATTGCAGAGAATCTAGGGATATAGCGAAAGTTATCTATATAAGGTTATCAAAGAAGACTTCCCAATGACGCTAAATGAATATATCTTACGCTACCGCCTCAAGCAAGCTATAGATAAAATGGCTGAATCCCCTAATTCTCCCTTAAGCGATATCTCTGAACAAGTTGGATTTTCAGACTATAAATATTTTGCAAAAGTTTTTAAAAAGTATCTCCATATTTCTCCAAAAGAATTAAAACTTATGGATAAAAATCATTGATGTAAAAGGATTGCTCAACTCTAGCAATCTTTTTATTTTGTACTTTTACCCAATAAAAATCAAAGTGCTAACTACTCAAATCATAGCTTTGAGATCACAGATAAAGTGACGTGTTTTGAAGAGGATTACCCTCGAAATCCCAGTTACAGTGTACCTATCCTTGCTCGAGACACCCATTTCCTATTTTTCGTTTTAGATTTCTTTAAGGTTTTTATTATATCCTGTAGAACTCTACAATTTGAAAACATTAATAATCTAGGTAGAGAAAATGTTCGTAAAAAAGGAGATACTTATGAAAAAAATACTATTCTTTCTCTCTTGTGGCTGGATATTCCTTTCTTTATCAGGATGTTCTTCACCTATAGAAGCGGAAACTAGCACTGAAAAAGATTCAGATAACACTTTGGTTGTCTACTCACCTAACCCTGAAGACCTTATCGAAGAAACAATCCCAGCCTTCGAAGAAAAATATGGTATTAAGGTTGATTTAGTACAAGCCAGCACTGGTGAATTGTTCAAAAAAGCTGAGGCCGAAAAAGAATCCCCTGTAGCTGATGTCATTTTCGGAGGCTCCTACGCCCTCTTCTCTTCTAACGAAAATCTTTTTGAACCTTATATTTCTCAAGAGAACGACCAGATAATCCCTGAATATCAAAATAAAACAGGATTCTACACACCTTATACACTGGATGTCAGTGTTATCATTGCCAATTCATCTCTTACAAAAGATATAAAAATTGAAGGCTACAATGATCTACTCAATCCTAAATTAAAAGGAAAAATCGCTACTGCTGATCCAAGTAATGCTTCTAGCGCCTTTGCTCAATTAACAAACATGCTTGTCGATCAAGGTGGATACGAAAATGAACAAGCTTGGACCTATGTGAAAAATCTATTTACCCTAGTAGATGGAAAAATTGCATCTAGCTCTTCGAATGTTTACAAAGCTGTCGCCGATGGGGAAATGGCTGTTGGACTCACCTATGAAGACCCTGCCTTAAAACTCTTAAACGATGGAGTTGATGTAAAAGTCATTTATCCAAAAGAAGGTACCGTCTTTTTACCTGGTAACGCTGCTATCGTCAAAAATGCCAAACACATGGAAAACGCTAAGAAATTTATCGATTTCCTCCTTTCTCAAGAAATCCAAGATAAACTAGGAACTGAAACTACAATCAGACCCATTCGTAAATGCTAAAACCAATAAAAATATGAAGGCTATGACAGAAATCAATATTGCCACTGAAGATTCTGATTATGTCATTAAAAACAAATCCGCCATTCTTAAAAAGTACAATGATATTTTTACAGATATCCAATCTAAAAAATAAAATTTGACTTACCAGTGATTAACTGTCAAACCCTGCTATAAAATCAAAAGATTACTTCCGTTTTTGTAGAGAATTTTACTCTAATAGAATAGAATTATCAGTTTTAAAAACGCTTACATTGTTTTAAAATAAACTTAAATAACACAACGGAGGTATCCATCATGAAAAAGAAATGGATGTATTATGCTGCTTGCGGACTAGCTCTTTTTGGTCTTGCTGCTTGTTCTTCTAATGAATCTGCCGATGGCGGTTCATCTAATAAAGGAGACGGCGGTTCGCTAGTCGTTTATTCACCAAACTCAGAGGGCTTAATCGGAGCAACTATTCCTGCCTTTGAAGAAAAATATGGTATCAAAGTAGAACTGATTCAAGCTGGTACTGGAGAACTTTTCAAAAAACTAGAGTCAGAAAAAGAAGCTCCTGTAGCCGATGTCATCTTTGGTGGTTCTTATACACAATATGCTACCCACGGAGAACTCTTTGAAAACTATACTTCAAAAGAAAATGATAATGTTATCAAAGAATATCAAAACACAACTGGCTACTCTACTCCTTATACGCTAGATGGTAGTGTTTTAATCATCAACCCTGATTTAACTAAAGGCATGAATATTGAAGGATATAGCGATCTTCTAAAACCTGAACTAAAAGGAAAAATAGCAACTGCTGACCCAGCAAACTCTTCTAGCGCCTTTGCTCAATTAACAAATATGCTACAAGCTCAAGGTGGTTACAAAGATGATAAAGCTTGGTCTTATGTAAAAGATCTCTTCACACTTATTGATGGTAAAATCGGTTCAAGTTCATCTGGTGTCTATAAAGCAGTAGCTGATGGAGAAATGGCTGTTGGTCTCTCTTATGAAGATCCAGCTGTTAAACTCTTAAATGACGGAGCTAACATCAAAGTAGTCTATCCAAAAGAAGGAACAGTCTTCCTACCTGCTAGCGCTGCTATCGTTAAAAAAGCTAAAAACATGGAAAATGCCAAGAAATTTATCGATTTTATTATCTCTCAAGAAGTACAAGATACACTTGGTACAACCACTACTAACCGTCCTGTTCGTAAAAATGCTAAAACAAGCGAAAATATGAAACCAATTGACAAAATCAAAACACTCACTGAAGATTATGATTATGTCATCAAGAATAAATCAGATATCGTTAAGAAATACAACGAAGTCTTTACAGATATCCAATCTAAACAGTAAAAGAGGTTCACTATGAGTGAGATCAAAATTATTAACGCCAAAAAAATCTACCACGATGTCCCTGTTATTGAGAATTTGAACATTACAATTCCAAAAGGAAGTCTCTTTACCCTTCTTGGGCCTTCAGGATGTGGGAAAACGACTCTTCTTCGTATGATTGCAGGATTTCAACAGTATCGAAGGCGGAGAATTTTACTTCGATGATACAAAAATCAATAATATGGAACCCAGCAAACGCAATATCGGGATGGTTTTCCAAAACTACGCTATTTTCCCACATTTGACTGTCCGAGATAATGTTGCTTTTGGTCTCAAGCAAAAGAAGGTTCCAAAAGAAGAATTGATTCAACAGACCAACAAGTATCTTGAACTCATGCAAATTGCTCAATATGCGGATCGAAAGCCCTGATAAACTCAGTGGTGGACAACAACAACGTGTCGCCTTGGCACGTGCCTTAGCGGTTAATCCAAGTGTTCTCCTCATGGACGAACCCACTTAGTAACCTGGATGCCAAACTTCGCTTGGATATGCGTCAAGCCATTCGAGAAATCCAACACGAAGTAGGGAATTACAACTGTTTATGTGACCCACGACCAAGAAGAAGCTATGGCTATTTCAGACCAAATTGCTGTTATGAAAGACGGAGTCATCCAACAAATCGGTCGACCAAAAGAACTCTATCATAAACCAGCTAATGAGTTTGTAGCAACCTTTATCGGACGCACAAATATTATCCCTGCCAATCTCGAAAAACGGAGCGACGGCGCTTATATCGTCTTTTCAGATGGCTATGCCCTTCGAATGCCAGCTCTTGATCAAGCTGAAGCACAAGCTATTCATGTAAGTATTCGTCCTGAAGAGTTTATCAAAGATGAATCTGGAGATATTGAAGGAACTATTAGCGATAGCGTCTATCTTGGACTAAATACGGAGTATTTCATTGAGACAGGTTTTGCCTCAAAAATTCAAGTTAGCGAAGAATCAACTTTTGAAGAAGATCTACAAAAAGGCGATCGTATTCGTCTACGAATCAATACTCAAAAATTAAACGTCTTTTCTGCAGATGGTTCCCAAAACCTGATAAAAGGAGTCAACCATGGAACGTAAAAAACTAAATATTTGGACAGCCTCCTCTTTCTTCATCTTTCTTACCTATCTTGTCTTTCTCGTTTATCCTATCGTTACCGTGCTCAAGCAAGCACTCATACATGAAGGACAATTTTCACTAGCTAATTTTGTCACTTTCTTTAGTAAAGCCTACTACTCTGAGACACTCGTCAACAGTTTCAAGGTTTCCATTACCGCTACTGTCACTTCCTTAGTCGTAGGAACCCTATTAGCTTATCTCTTCTCTATGTATGACTTCAAGGGAAAGAAATTTCTACAAATATTGATTATCATTGCTTCCATGTCAGCTCCTTTCGTAGGAGCCTACTCCTGGATTCTCTTGCTGGGACGAAATGGGGTCATCACTAAATTCTTGACAAATGCCCTTCATCTTCCAGCTATCGATATTTATGGATTCAAAGGAATTGTACTTGTCTTTACACTGCAACTATTCCCACTGGTATTTCTATACGTTGCTGGGACAATGAAAAGTATTGACAATTCTCTACTTGAAGCTGCTGAAAGCATGGGATCCTTCGGATTTAAGCGTATCGTAACGGTTGTTTTGCCTCTCCTAGTTCCAACCTTACTAGCTGCTGCCCTGCTTGTATTTATGAGAGCATTCTCAGACTTTGGAACACCGATGTTAATTGGTGAAGGATATCGGACTTTCCCCGTCTTGATTTATACCCAATTTATTAGCGAGGTTGGAGGAAATTCTGCTTTTGCATCTGCTTTAGCAATTATGGCGATTATCATTGCCTTGGCAATCTTCCTTATCCAAAAATACATTTCGAATCGCTACAGTTTCAGTATGAATTCGCTCCATCCAATTGAGCCTAAAAAAACTACAAAAGGAAAAATGGCTGCCATTTATGCAACAGTCTACGGAATTATCTTGTTCTCTGTTCTACCTCAAGTCTACTTGATTTATACTTCTTTCCTAAAAACATCAGGTATGGTATTTGTCAAAGGCTATTCTCTAAACAGTTACAAGATTGCCTTCAATCGCATGGGAGCTAGTATTTTTAATACGATTCGCATTCCTTTGATTGCTTTGATTCTAGTTGTTTTATTTGCATCATTTATCTCCTACCTAGCTGTTAGAAAACGAAATTTGTTTACAAACTTAATTGATAGCCTTAGTATGGTACCTTATATCGTACCAGGAACAGTTCTCGGTATTGCCTTTATCTCTTCATTCAATACAGGTATCTTCGGAAGTGGCTTCCTTATGATTACAGGAACAGCCTTCATCTTGATTATGTCCTTATCTGTAAGAAGACTCCCTTATACAATCCGCTCATCTGTTGCTAGCTTACAACAAATATCACCTAGTATTGAAGAAGCAGCTGAGAGTTTAGGAAGTAGCCGTCTCAATACTTTCAGTAACATCACTGTTCCAATGATGTTACCCGGTATTATTTCTGGATCTATTCTATCATGGGTAACAATGATTTCAGAACTTTCTACTTCGATTCTCTTATATAATGTTAAAACTAAAACAATGACCGTAGCTATCTACACTGAAGTACTTCGCGGGAATTATGGTGTGGCAGCAGCCTTATCTACAATCCTTACTGTCTTGACAGTTACTTCCTTGTTATTATTTATGAAGATTTCTAAAAACAACAGTATTACGCTCTAGTTTTTCTTCTAAAGACAGCCAAATGACTTATTGGCTGTTTTTTTATTCTCTCTTACTCAGTTTGCTCTTCATAAATAATATAGATGCAAGATAAGACTTTTTATGGTAGAATATAGGAAAGTGCTTTCTCAGAAGGAGGGGGAAATGAACAAACAAACCATCGCTGTTTTAGGGCCTGGTTCTTGGGGTACTGCTCTGTCACAAGTTTTAAATGACAATGGACATGAAGTACGTATCTGGGGAAATATTCCTGACCAAATTGACGAAATCAATACACAACATACCAACAAACGCTATTTTAAGGATACTGTTTTAGACGAAAAGATTGTTGCCTACCATGATTTAGCAGAAGTCTTGAAGGGCGTTGACGCTGTCTTGTTCGTAGTTCCAACTAAGGTGACAAGATTGGTAGCTCAACAGGTAGCTGCTGTTCTTGATCATAAAGTGGTTATTATGCATGCTTCAAAAGGTCTCGAGCCAAATAGTCACAAACGTCTTTCAACCATTCTTGAAGAAGAAATCCCTGAAGAGTTCCGCAGTGAAATTGTGGTTGTATCTGGTCCTAGTCACGCAGAAGAAACAATCGTCCGCGACATCACCTTGATTACTGCTGCTTCTAAAGATTTACAAACAGCTCAGTATGTTCAGACACTCTTTAGTAACCACTACTTCCGTCTTTATACCAATACAGATGTGATCGGAGTGGAAACGGCTGGTGCTCTAAAAAATATCATCGCGGTTGGTGCAGGAGCCCTTCATGGACTTGGATTTGGAGATAATGCCAAAGCAGCTATTATCACGCGAGGGCTTGCGGAAATCACTCGTCTAGGAGTCAAGCTTGGAGCAAATCCACTGACTTATAGCGGACTTTCAGGTGTTGGGGATCTAATCGTTACCGGAACTTCTATCCACTCACGTAACTGGCGAGCAGGTGATGCTCTTGGGCGTGGTGAAGCCTTGGCAGATATCGAAGCCAACATGGGAATGGTCATCGAAGGAATTTCAACAACCAAAGCTGCTTACGAATTGGCGCAAGAGCTTGGAGTCTATATGCCTATTACCCAGGCTATTTACCAAGTTATTTATGAAAATGTTAATATTAAGGATGCTGTTTCTGAACTCATGAGTAACGAGTTCAAAGCAGAAAACGAGTGGTCTTAATCACCGTTAGAAAGGATGCTCATGAAGCAAAGTTAGAAAAGCTGTTATCCCTGCTGCGGGACTTGGAACTCGTTTCCTACCTGCAACCAAAGCCTTGGCAAAAGAAATGTTGCCAATCGTGGATAAGCCAACCATTCAATTCATCGTAGAGGAAGCTCTTAAGTCTGGAATTGAGGATATTCTTGTTGTAACAGGGAAGTCAAAACGTTCTATCGAAGACCACTTTGACTCAAACTTTGAACTAGAATACAATCTCAAGGAAAAAGGAAAAACGGATCTCTTAAAATTAGTTGATGAAACAACAGGCATGCGCCTTCACTTCATCCGTCAAACACACCCACGTGGACTCGGAGATGCCGTTTTACAAGCCAAAGCATTCGTTGGGAATGAACCTTTTGTGGTGATGCTGGGAGATGACCTCATGGATATCACTGATGACAATGCTGTCCCATTGACCAAGCAACTTATGAATGATTACGAAGAGACTCACGCTTCTACTATCGCCGTAATGCCTGTACCACACGAAGAAGTTTCTGCCTATGGTGTCATCGATCCTCAAGGAGAAGGCAAAGATGGACTTTACAGTGTTGAAACCTTCGTTGAAAAACCAGCACCTGAGGACGCACCAAGTGATTTAGCTATCATCGGTCGTTACCTCCTCACACCAGAGATTTTTGGTATTCTTGAAAATCAAAAACCTGGAGCGGGAAACGAAATCCAGCTAACAGACGCTATTGATACCCTCAACAAAACCCAACGAGTATTTGCTCGTGAATTCAAGGGGGCTCGTTATGATGTTGGAGACAAGTTTGGCTTTATGAAAACTTCAATCGACTACGCACTTAGACATCCTCAAGTCAAAGATGACTTGAAAACTTATTTGATTAACCTTGGGAAAGAACTCTCAGGAGAAAAATAAGCCCTTAAACCAGGTTGAAAATACCTGGTTTTTTTGTTGCCTAAACACCTCCAAAGCTAGTCCAAGCCTAATTTCTTGCAATCATTGCTTTTATGGTATAATAATAAGGAGTGAGGAAATAAATGAAGAATAAATTATTATCTATGAAAGAAAAAGGACTGGCCTTACTGGAGCCCCTTAAAACAAAACTAAAAAATATACATCTAGGGAAAAAAGGTCCTAAAAATTCTAAAAAGAAAAAGCAAACCAAAACGAATATTTGGACTATCTTTGCCAATATCTTACTGGGAATCAAGGCAACCTTTAATACCCTATTCATCATCGCCTTTCTTGGTGGACTTTTAGGTACTGGGGTTGTTTTCGGTTATGCTGTATCTCTATTTGACAACGTGACCGTCCCTCAAACAGAAGATTTAGTCAAACAAGTGAACGATATTTCATCTATCTCTGAAATTCGCTATGCTGACGGTTCCATGATTGGCGCTATTGAAAGTGACCTCCTTCGGACATCTGTCGCATCAGATGCTATTTCAGACAATCTCAAACAAGCTATCGTTGCGACCGAGGATGAACATTTCGCAGAACACAATGGAGTCGTTCCTAAAGCGGTTATTCGTGCTAGTCTAGGAAACTTTATCGGACTTGGTTCTTCTAGTGGAGGTTCTACACTAACACAACAGCTCATCAAGCAACAAGTGGTTGGTGATGCTCCTACACTAACCCGTAAAGCTACTGAAATCGTGGATGCCTTGGCCTTAGAGAGAGCAATGAGTAAGGACGAAATCCTAACAACCTATCTCAACGTTGCTCCATTTGGTCGTAACAATAAAGGGCAAAATATCGCAGGAGCTCAACAAGCGGCTAAGGGTATTTTCGGTGTTGATGCCAATCAGCTAACGATTCCGCAAGCAGCATTCTTAGCAGGATTGCCACAAAGTCCTATCTCCTACTCACCTTATGAATCTACTGGGGAGATGAAGAGCGAAGAGGATATGGAACTTGGTATCAAGCGTTCCAAAGATGTTCTTTACAATATGTATAGAACAGGAGTCCTCAGCCAAGAAGATTACGAAACCTATAAAGCATACGACATTAAGCAAGATTTCTTACCAACAGAAAGCGTAAACGTAGCTTCTAGAGGTTATCTCTACTTTACTGCACTTGATGAAGCAACGAATCTCATGTATGATTACTTGGTGAAAAAAGATAACGTTTCTGCTCAAGAACTCAAGAATGAAGCTATCCAAAAATCCTATCGTGAATTAGCCGAAAAAGAAATTCAAAATGGTGGTTACCGTATCACAACTACAATCGACAAAGCTATTCATACTGCAATGCAAGAGGCAGTGGCAAACTATGGCTACCTAGTTGATGATGATACCGGTCAACCTGAAGTCGGAAATGTCTTGATGGATAATCAAACGGGAGCTATCTTAGGATTTGTGGGTGGTCGCGATTACCAAAGTAACCAAAACAACCACGCTTTTGATACCAAACGCTCTCCTGCTTCTACTACAAAACCTATCCTAGCCTACAGTATTGCCATTGACCAAGGTTTGATGGGAAGTGCAAGTGTCCTATCCAACTATCCAACGAACTTCTCCAACGGAAATCCTATCATGTATGTCAATAGCTCTGGTACTGCCATGATGAGTCTTAAAGAAGCTCTCAATTATTCATGGAACATTCCAGCCTACTGGACTTATCGTACCCTCCGTGAAAAAGGAGTCGATGTTCGCTCTTACATGGAAAAAATGGGTTATGAAATCCCAGAATACGACATTGAAAGTTTGCCTATGGGTGGAGGAATCGATGTTACTGTAGCTCAACATACAAACGGATACCAAACCTTAGCCAACAACGGTGTTTATCATAAAAAATTCATGATTTCGAAAATCGAAAAAACGAATGGTGAGGTTATCTATGAACATCAAGACGAACCTGTTCAGGTATACTCTAAAGCGACTGCAACCATTATGCAGAGCTTATTGAGAGATGTTATTTCGTCACGAATTACTTCAAGCTTCCAGAGCGACCTTGCTGCTATCAATCCAAGTTTAGCGGGTGCTGACTGGATTGGTAAAACTGGTACAACCAATGATGATGGCGATATGTGGCTGATGCTTTCAACTCCACGATTGACACTTGGGGGTTGGCTTGGTCACGATGACAACCGACCTCTTGGTAAGGGAGCTGGTCACTACCGCAATGCTAAATATATGGCTTATCTGGTAAATGCTATCCAGCAAGCTTCCCCTTCTGCTTGGGGTTCTGAACGATTTAGCCTTGACTCAAGTGTCACTTCATCTCAAGTCCTCAAATCAACTGGTCAAAAACCAGGTAAGGTTACTATTAACGGTAGAGAAATTGAAGTAACTGGAGAAATGGTAACCAGCTACTGGGCAAACCAAACTGGTGCTCCGACTACTACCTACAAATTCGCTATTGGTGGAAGCGATGCTGACTACCAAAATGCTTGGAATACTATTTTGGGAAGCTTACCAAAAGCATCTACTTCCTCATCAAATAGCAATAATAACAACAATACTAACAATCGTAATAATAACAATAATAGTGCTACCAACAGTAATACTGGTAACAGTAGTTCTACACCAAATAACAATAGTAATCCACCTGCTTCTAGCAGCCAACAGCAATAAGATCGGATTGTTTGAGAGTGAGAAAGAAAATTTCTGAAAGAAATGATTTTTCTCCACTCTCTTTTTTCCTTTTTCATTTCATGGTACAATATGTACATGAATAAATATCAAAAGAATATATTTAAGGGAACTATCTATTCTCTCCTTTCTGGCTTAATTTGGGGAATCTGTGGAATTTTAGGAGAGTACTTTTTTGCGCATTATCAAGTATCTTCAGGCTGGATTACCTCCATGCGTCTCCTCGTCGCAGGTAGTGTGGTACTCATCTTGTCTAGCTTTCAACTCCGATCCCAGCTCTTCGATATCTGGAAAAAACGAAAAAATTACCTGCCTTTTCTGGCCTATGCTATCTTAGGAATTTTCTCTGTTCAGTTTTTCTTCTATCTCTGTGTCGAGTACTCCAACGCAACCACTGCCACCATCCTCCAATTTATCAGCCCTATCTTTATCCTCCTGTACAATCGCATCATCTACAAGAAAAAAGCTTCAAAAAGTGCCATTTTTTATGTCTTGATTGCCATGATTGGAGTTTTTCTGATGGCTACAAAAGGAGATTTGTCTAAGCTGTCAATTACTCTTCTAGCTCTCATAACAGGCCTCCTTAGCGCTCTAGGACTCATGTTCAATGTTATATTACCCCAGCGCTTTGCTAAAAATTATGGGTTCGTGCCTACTGTTGGATGGGGCATGATTATCGCGGGGCTTTTTAGTAATGTTCTCTATCCTGTTTACGAGATTAGTTTCCAGATTGATGCCATTAGTATCTTGATTTGTTTGACCATCGCCTTTTTGGGAACGGCTTTTGCCTTTTTCCTTTCCATGAAGGCTGTTTCCCTAGTCTCACCCTTGGTAGTATCGGTCGTCAGCGCAAGCGAACCGCTATCCTCGGCGATTCTCAGTGTCCTATTCCTTGGTATGGTCCTAGATGGTTTCTTGGTACTAGCCATGATTTTGATTATCGTGCCTATGATTTTTTTATCAATTGAAGAATCAAAATCAAATAATTAAACACCCTCTTTTGATACTTTAGGCTTCAATTTTGAAGCCTTTTTTGGTAGAATAGTAAGCATTACAAAGAGTGAGGAGACATCTATGACTGCTACAAAAATGAATGCACAAGAAATTATCCAATTTATCGCCAATGCTGAGAAAAAGACCAGTGTAAAAGTGACCTTTGAGGGGCAACTTGCCGGAGCTATCCCTGCTTCTGTTACCAAGCTTGGAAATGTTCTTTTTGGAGACTGGAAGGATATCGTACCTCTTCTTGAAGGACTAACAGAAAATAAAGACTATGTTGTTGAGCAAGACGCTCGCAACTCGGCTGTACCTCTCCTTGATAAACGCGACATCAATGCTCGTATCGAACCAGGGGCTATCATCCGTGACCAGGTTGAGATTGGCGACAACGCTGTTATCATGATGGGAGCTGTGATTAATATTGGTGCTGAAATCGGTGCTGGCACTATGATTGACATGGGTGCTATTCTAGGTGGACGTGCTATTGTCGGTAAAAATAGTCACGTGGGTGCGGGAGCTGTTCTTGCAGGTGTTATCGAACCAGCTAGTGCAGAGCCTGTCCGTGTCGGTGATAATGTTCTCATCGGTGCTAACGCTGTGGTTATCGAAGGTGTTCAAATCGGTAGCGGTTCTGTTGTCGCTGCAGGTGCCATCGTTACTCAAGATGTTCCAGAAAATGTTGTGGTGGCAGGTGTTCCGGCTCGTATCATCAAAGAAATTGATAGCCAAACTCAACAAAAAACAGCGCTAGAAGATGCGCTTCGTACCTTGTAATTAGTAACAGAGGCGGAAACTTTTCCAGCCTCTTTATCGTATCAGTAGAAGGAAATTAGATATGTTAGATTTGATTCACACTCGACGCGATCTTCACCAAATTCCTGAGATCGGTTTAGAAGAAGTCAAGACTCAAGCTTATTTGCTCAATGTCATTGAGAATTAACAGCTGGTAAGGATTTTGTTCAGATTCGTACTTGGCAAACAGGTATTTTAGTGTATTTACAGGGAAGTCAGCCAGAACGTACCATCGGTTGGCGGACAGATATCGACGGACTCCCAATCCTTGAACAAACAGGTCTTGCCTTTGCCTCTCAGCACCCAGACCGTATGCATGCTTGTGGACATGATTTTCACATGACCATTGCCCTAGGAAGTCTCGAACGTGCTCTAGAAAAGCAACCTAAAAACAATCTCCTCTTTCTCTTCCAACCTGCCGAGGAAAATGAAGCAGGTGGCATGCTCATGTATGAAGACGGCGCCTTTGGCGACTGGTTGCCTGATCAATTTTATGGGCTTCATGTTCGTCCAGACCTAAAAGTTGGACAGATTGCGACCAATACCCATACACTCTTTGCAGGAACTTGCGAAGTCAAGATTCGCTTCAAGGGTAAAGGTGGTCACGCTGCCTTTCCACATCAAGCAAACGACTCTCTGGTTGCCGCTAGCTATTTTGTCACTCAAGTCCAATCAGTCGTTAGCCGTAATGTCGATCCTATCGAGGGAGCTGTCGTCACTTTCGGTGTCTTTCAAGCTGGAACAACCAATAATGTCATAGCTGATACAGCTTTCTTGCATGGAACCATTCGAGCTCTCACACATAGCATGAGCCTCTTAGTTCAAAAACGTGTCAAATCCATCGCTGAAGGTATCGCAGCTGCTTTTGATATGGATGTGGAAGTTGAACTCAAGCAGGGAGGTTATTTACCAGTCGAAAACAACCCTGAATTAGCTCGAGAATTGATGACCTTCTTTGATGAAAAAGAGGGGAATTGAACTAATCGACATCGAACCTGCCATGACAGGAGAAGACTTTGGTTATCTTCTATCAAAGGTTCCTGGAGTCATGTTCTGGCTTGGAATTGATAGTCCCTATGCTCTTCACCATCCACAGATGAGTCCTAAGGAAGAAGCTCTGGCTGTCGGTGTCGAGGCTGTATCAAGCTTTTTAGCAAAGAAAACTGCGGAGTAAACAATGAAAAAAGCCCTACGCAAGCAGGTCTTGCAAGAACTCAAATCTCTATCAGCCGAAGAAAAGGAAGTCATGGACGCTTGGTTGACTGAGCAACTACTTCTACATCCCTTCTACAAGGAAGCAAAAACCATCGCCACTTACCTGTCTTTTCCTCATGAATTTCAGACAGCTAGACTCATTGAACAGGCTCAAAAAGATGGGAAAACACTCCTCATTCCCAAAACCTATCCACATGGAAAAATGGACTTTGTTCTATATGAACCAGAGAAACTCGAAAGAAATTCTTTTGGACTTCTTGAACCTCAAGGAGACTTCACAATCCTTGAACCCTCTCAAATTGACCTGATTCATGTTCCTGGTTTGGCTTTCAATCCTTCAAGATATAGGGTTGGCTACGGTGGTGGCTACTACGACCGCTACTTGGAGCATTTCCCAGGTCATACTATTAGTACGCTTTATCCTTGTCAGATTCAGAACTTCCATCCTGATCTACACGATATTCCCGTTAAGGAGGTAATTATCTATGAAAGAGATTTTTGATCGTCGTTATCCCGTCACGAGCTTCTTTCTTCTCGTGACAACCCTGGTTTTTATCATCATGTTTCTAACCAGTGGTTTCAACTATACCAGCGCAGCCACCTTGTATAAATTCGGAGCTGTGTATCCCCCTGCTATCAAGGCCATGCCTGAACAAATCTGGCGCTTATTCTCCGCAACCTTTGTCCACATTGGCTTGGAGCATTTTTTAGTCAACATGCTATCCCTCTACTTTTTGGGGCGTCAGATGGAGGACATCTTTGGTTCCAAGCAGTTTTTCTTTATCTACCTCTTATCAGGTATGATGGGGAATCTCTTTGTCCTAGTTTTTAGCCCTGATGCCATTACCGCAGGTGCTTCAACTGCTCTCTACGGAATGTTCGCATCTATTGTCGTACTTCGGTATGCTTCACGCAATCCCTACCTCCAACAACTTGGTCAATCCTATCTCTCCCTCTTAGTCATCAATCTAGTAGGTAGTATTTTAATGCCTGGTATTAGCCTTGCTGGGCATGTCGGGGGTGCTGTCGGGGGTGCATTACTGGCTATCGTCTTCCCAGTTCGAGGAGAACGAAAGATTTACAGCCCAGGCCAACGTGGTCTAGCAACCCTAGCTTTTATTGCTTTATCAGCTCTACTACTTTTTATCGGACTATTCTAAGAACAAGAAAAACCATTGGAAGTTCTCAAATTGAGAAGTTTCAATGGTTTTTTGAATCTATTTGAAAAGTAGCTTAAAATCCATTATTGTCACTGAGTTCTTTGAACCAGTGGCCTGATTTTTTCAAGCGGCGTTCTTGTGTTTCTAAGTCAAGCTCGACCAAACCATAGCGGTTTTTATAGCTGTTGAGCCATGACCAGCAATCGATAAAGGTCCAGATTAAGTAGCCTTTACAGTTAGCACCGTCTTCAATGGCGCGATGAAGTTCAGCCAGATGCCCTTTGACAAAGTCAATACGGTAATCATCCTGAATTATACCATTCTCACGGAATTTATCCTCACCTTCAACACCCATCCCATTCTCTGTCAACATCCACTCGATATTGCCATAGTTTTCCTTGATGTTTTGAGCGATATGGTAAATCCCTTGCTCGTAGATTTCCCAGCCACGGTGGGGATTGATTTTACGACCAGGCATGATGTAAGGTTCATAGAAATGCTCTGGCAAAAGCGGACTGTCAGGATGCTTAGCAAAACGTGGCGCCATGACACGCAAAGGCTGGTAGTAGTTGACTCCAAGGAAATCTACTGTGTGCTCACGAATAAGTTCCAACTCCTCAGCCGTAGAATCTGGCAGCAAATCATGCTCAGCTAAAATTTCCACTAATTCTTCTGGATAAGTTCCCAAGACAGATGGATCTAGGAAAGATTGGGCTTGGAATAGATCAGCAATGCGTGCAGCTTTGACATCCGCAGGATGCTGACTACGTGGATAAGCTGGTGTCAAGTTGAGGACAATTCCAATCTTAGAACCCGGCAATATTTCGTGACAAACCTTCACCGCAAGAGTGCTGGCTAGCTGGGTATGGTAGGCAACCTTAACGGCTGCTTTGGCGTCCACCTTATGAGGGTAATGGGCATCATAGAAATAGCCAAACTCTACAGGAACGATAGGCTCATTGAAGGTAATCCACTGATCTACCAAGTCTCCATAAGTTTCAAAACAGAAACGCGCATAGTCTTCATAAGCCTTGATGGTCGCCTTATTTTCCCAACCATCGCCATCCTCTTGAAGGGCAAAAGGCAGATCAAAATGATAAAGATTGACTAAGAGACGGATTCCCTTAGCCTTAATGGCTTCAAAGACCTGACGGTAAAAAGCCACACCTTGAGGATTGACTTCTCCACGACCCTGTGGGAAAATACGAGACCATTGGATAGAGGTCCGAAAGGCTGTATGACCTGTTTCTAACAATAGTTCGATATCTTTTTCCCAATTTTCATAGAAGGTCGATGTCTTATCTGGTCCAATCCCATTGTAGTAGCGATTTGGCTCTACTTGGTACCAATAATCCCAGAGATTATCTCCCTTGCCGTCACCAGGCACTCGCCCTTCTGACTGTGGCCCAGAAGTTGAGGAACCCCAGACAAAATCCTTTGGAAATTTTAGCATAGCTCTACCTCTTTATTTACTCTTTTTATCTTTATTTTATCTCATTATAGAGAAAAAACAAGGCAAAAACTAGTTACATTTTTGTCTTGTTTTTCTTCTGATTAAAGGTTTTATTTCTTAGTCAAAATTTCAAGAGTTTCAAGCAGATTGTCTGCATGAACTTCGATAGTATCTCCAGTAGCCTTAATCTTAACTTCTACGATGCCGTCAGCTGCTTTTTTACCGACAGTGATACGGATTGGAAGACCAATCAAGTCGCTATCACTGAATTTAACACCGACACGTTCGTTACGATCATCCGTCAAGACTTCGTAGCCTTTATTTACCAAAGCTTCTTCGATACGATTTGTCAATGCAAGGCTTGCTTCATCCTTGACGTTAACTGGAATCAAATGCACATCAAATGGCGCTAATTCTTTAGGGAAGTTGATTCCCCAAGCGTAACGATATTCACCTTTTGGTGTCTTAGTTACAAAGAGGCGAGCGTGTTGTTCCATGACTGCTGAAAGGAGACGGCTGACACCGATACCGTAGCAGCCCATGATGATTGGAACTGCACGACCGTTTTCGTCCAAGACATCTGCTCCCATGCTTGCTGAATAACGAGTACCGAGTTTGAAATATGACCAATCTCGATCCCACGGGCAAAGTTGAGCACACCTTGTCCATCTGGGGAGATTTCACCCTCACGAACTTCACGGATATCGACATACTCAGCAGTGAAGTCACGACCTGGGTTGACACCAGTCAAGTGGTAACCATCTTCGTTAGCACCTACAACAGCATTGCGACTATCTTGCACCTTGCGGTCTGCGATAATCTTGACATTTTCTGGAAGATCTACTGGGCCAAGTGAACCAAAGTCCGCTCCCAACAATTCTTTCACTTCCGCCTCGGTTGCAGGTTCTAAGAAGTCTGCTCCAAGGTAGTTTTTCAATTTGACTTCATTGAGTTGGTCATTGCCAACGAGTAGGGCAACAACTGGCTCCTCGTCTGCGATATAAACCAAGGTCTTGATTGTTTGCTCTTCAGAGACATTCAAGAAAGCAGCAACTTCATCAATCGATTTGACACTTGGTGTTTCCACGCGAGCTACTTGATCTTCAGTCACAACACGGTTGCTTGGTTTGTAGGCGTTAGTTGCCATTTCCAAGTTAGCTGCATAGCTTGACTCACTTGAGTAGGCAATGGTATCTTCACCAGAAACCATCCATTTAAGCAATTCTGCCTTGATTTCTTCTTGCACTTCTGCAGGGATTTCATCAAACGACGCGACAGATTTATCCAAGACTACCCAACGGTCAAGGTCTGTACGAGCAGGTGTGATGGCCATAAATTCTTGGCTATCCTTACCGCCCATGGCTCCACCGTCACCGATGATGGCTTTGAAATCCAAGCCACTACGAGTAAAGATACGCTCGTAAGCTGCCTTGTATTCATCATAGGTTACATCCAAGCTATCGTAGTTAGCGTGGAAGCTATAGCCGTCTTTCATGATGAACTCACGGGTCCGAAGAAGTCCATTACGTGGACGTTTTTCATCACGATACTTAGGCTGGATTTGGTAGAGGTTCAGCGGCAATTGCTTGTAAGACTTGACAGAATCACGGACAATCGCTGTGAAGGTTTCTTCGTGAGTTGGACCCAAGATAAAGTCTGACTTCTCACGATTTTTCAATTTGTACAAGTCTTCACCGTAGGTTTCATAACGGCCAGATTCACGCCAAAGGTCAGCACTGAGAAGGGCAGGAGCCAACATTTCAACAGCACCCATCTTGTCAAACTCTTGACGCATGATGTTCTTGGCTTTTTCGATAACACGGTTAGCAAGTGGCAGGTAAGAGTAGACTCCTGCTGATACTTGGCGAACATAACCAGCACGCAACATAAGGGCGTGGCTGATAACTTGAGCATCGCTTGGCATTTCGCGAAGCGTTGGAATAAGCATTTTACTTTGTTTCATATTTTTCCTCTAATTCTTAAAAGAAGGTACGCATGATGTCGTTCCAAGTCACGGCAATCATCAAGACCACCATAATCACAACTCCAACTAGAGTCACATAGGTTTCAATTTCTTGTTTCAGCGGTTTACGGCGAATAGCTTCGATGATGTTGAGCACGATTTTACCACCGTCTAGTGCCGGGATAGGAATCAAGTTGAAAATCCCGATATTGATGGAAATCATAGCCAAGAAGAACAAAACATTCTCAAGACCATTTTTAGCAGCATCACTACTTGCCTTAAAGATAGCAACAGGTCCACCCAATTTATTCAAGTCAGGCTGAAAAATCAAGCTCTTCAAGGCATTGAGAATACGCAAGGCTGAGTCAGCCGCACTAGTAAATCCACCTACAAACATAGACCAGATATCTGATTTGAGTCTCGGTTGAACCCCTAGAATATAGCGACCTTGGTTCTCCTCAGGTGTCACAGTTATTTGCTTTTCAGTCCCATTTTCAGAGACTGTTACATCCAATACAGGTGCTGTTTTGTCCTTGGTCTCTGCTTCAACAGCCTGAATCAAATCAGACCAGTTACTGATTTCGTGTGAACCGACTTTAGTGATTTGGGCCGTATTGTCAACACCGGCCTTAGCAATCGCGCTATCAGGGATGATACTAAAGTTATTGCTTTGCGTATCTCGAACGCCACCCTGCATGAAAATCAAAATCCAAAAAACGATAACTCCTAGAATAAAGTTATTCATAGGACCTGCAAAGTTGGTCATCAACTTGCCCCAGACAGTCGCATTCTGATATTGAACGTCTAGCGGAGCGATACGAACTTCCGTCCCATCAGCTTCTACAATCGTTGCATCATGGTCTACAGAGAAAGTTTTTTCCTCTTCCAAAACCAGACCTGTGATAAAGAGTTTATCCTCAAAGTCAAACTGAGTGACCTGCATAGGAAGAGCCGTTTGGTCGACCTTCTTACCAGAAAGATTGATGCGCTTCACCTTGCCATCTTCAGCCAAAGTCAAACTAACAGGAGTTCCTGTCTTAATCTCTGTGGTATCCTCACCCCAACCTGCCATGCGGACATAACCACCAAGCGGTAGGAGACGAATCGTGTAAGTAGTCCCGTCTTTCCCGATATGGGCAAAGATTTTCGGACCCATACCAATGGCAAATTCACGAACCAGAATTCCAGACTTCTTAGCAAAGTAGAAATGGCCGAACTCGTGAACCACCACGATAATTCCAAAAACAAGGATAAAGGTTAATAATCCTAACATTTAATATTTGTTCACCTTTCCTTAAAATAAGCCAAAGAGGTGCATAATAGGGAAAACTGCCAACATAGAATCAAAGCGATCCAGTACTCCACCATGGCCTGGGATAAAGAAGCCTGAATCCTTGACTCCAAAATGGCGTTTCATGGCACTCTCAATCAAGTCACCCAATTGCCCTGCAATACTAAAGAAATAGCAAAGATCGTCATTTTGTAAATGCCATAAGGAAGAGCAACCGTACTGTCCACTAACATAAAGATAAGAGTGACAAGCATGGCAGCTAAAATTCCACCAAAGGCTCCCTCGATTGATTTGTTCGGAGAGACTCTCGGAGCCAATCTTCTCTTTCCAAAATTCATACCCACTAGGTAAGCACCACTATCTGTTGCCCACACGATACAGAGGGCCAAGAGTGCTTTATCCAAACCTGCGATTCGAGCATCCACTAAAGCATTGAATCCAAAACCAACATAGAAACTCATAGCGATTGGGTATACAGCATCTTCAATGGTGTAATTCTTGCTAAAAACAGTGCAACCTAACATGATAAAAATCACAACACCATATGCGACAACATTCCCATCTACAGGTAAAAATGTCAAGTAGTTTTCTAGGGGGATTGTCAGTGCAAAAGTCGCTAATAAGGTCAGCAACCCCTCAGGGGTCATGGTATTTAACCCTTTCATCTGAAGCAACTCGTGCACACCTAGCATAGCTAGAAGTCCCATAGCAATCTGTAACCAAAGCCCACCAATCACCAAGAGCGGGATAAAGATTGCTAATGCCAGAGCGGCAAATATGGTTCTCTTTAATAAATCCTTTTTCATAACTTTTCCTAAACTCCTCCAAATCGACGATTGCGGCGATTATACTCTGCAATAGCCTCTTTCAAAGCTTCCTCATCAAAGTCAGGCCACAAAACATCTGTGAAATAAAGTTCACTATAGGCAGCCTGCCAAGGCAAGAAATTGCTCAAGCGAAGCTCCCCACTCGTTCGAATGATTAAGTCCGGGTCGCGCAAAGTTTTCGGCAAATGTCCAGTAAAGAGGTATTCCCCAATCAACTCTTCTGTAATATCGCCTGGATTCACCTTAGCATCCAAAACATCTTGTGCAATCAACTTGACCGCTTGTGTAATCTCAGCTCGTCCACCGTAATTAAGGGCAAAGTTAAGAATCAAACCTGTGTTTAACTTGGTCAGCTCCTCTGCCTTTTTTAAAGCTTCAAAAGTCTGTTTCGGCAAACGATCAGTTTCCCCAATCATTTGGATCTTCATGTTCTTTTGGTGCAATTCGGGGACATACTTATCATAAAATTCAACAGGCAAGTTCATGATAAACTTGACTTCCTGGTCTGGACGTGTCCAATTTTCAGTCGAGAAGGCATAAACAGTCATAGCCTTGACACCCATATCACTAGCAGCAATGGCTACCGTTCTCAAAGCATCCATCCCAGCCTTATGGCCAAAGACACGTGGTTGCATCCGTTTTTTAGCCCAACGACCATTGCCATCCATGATAACTCCGATATGCGCTGGCACCACTGCTGGTGTTTCTGTTACTTTATCTTTTTTTAAAAATCCAAACATGATTGTATTCCTATTCAAAAATCTATCGTTTCATTATACCATATTTTTCGCTTTTCTTCTATCATATTCTCTTATTCTAGGGCGGAATTCCCTATAGGACTCCTATCTTTCTAAACTATCAAGCCTTGCATTTCACAGAGAAAGTTGATACAATAAAAACATAAAGATTAGTCCTTGTTGAATCACAGGGTTTTTTTATTGAAAGGATCTTATCATGTCAAAAAAACTACAACGTAAAAAACAATTAAGAAATAACCTTCGTCGCTCAGGTGCACTTTCAAATGCTGTAAACAAGGTTGTCGAAGAAACAAAAAAAGTTGTGAAGCATGCTGAAAAAGCAGCAAGTGAAGCAGGAAAAGCAGTCTCTAAGCAAGTAGAAAAAGCTGTAGAAGCAACTAAAGAGCAAGCCCACAAGCTTACAACTTCTGTTGAAGATTTCGCAGCTGACCTAGGCGGACTTCCAGTAGACCGTGTTAAAACTTTCTACGATGAAGGGATCAAATCTGCTGCTGATTTCAAAAACTGGACAGAAAAAGAACTCCTTTCCTTAAAAGGAATCGGTCCAGCTACGATCAAGAAATTAAAAGAAAACGGCATCAAGTTCAAGTAATCTTTCTTGTCCCTTGCATTTCTGTGAAAAACTTGTTAAAATAAAGCCATTAGAGGTGTTTTGAGTCCCACATTTTACAGGAAGTGGCGGTGCTGAGAAGTCCACAAATGTGTCAAAACTGGTTGCTAATGGATGAAAATGAAATATTAGAATAATCTTTTTGTTTCCTATAAAGATTAAAGTTGCGGGCTCTGCCCGAAATTGGGTGGTACCGCGGATTAAACACATTCGTCCCTGTCAAATTAATGACAGGGGCGATTTTTTGTAGAAAGCGAGGTAGGAAGATGACAAGAGCAGAGTTGCCAGAACGAATAGAGACTGAGCATCTCGTTTTACGAGTCCGTACCGTGGCTGATGCCGAGGATATCTTTGACTACGCTAGTCGTCCAGAAGTCGCCTACCCAGCAGGATTTCCACCCGTCAAGACCTTGGAAGATGAGATTTATTACCTAGAACATATCCTTCCCGAGCGTAATCAAAAGGATAATCTCCCAGCAGGCTACGGAATTATCGTTAAAGGAACCGATACAATCATTGGTTCTGTCGATTTCCCCCATCGCTACGAAGACGATGTACTGGAGATTGGCTATATCTTGCACCCAGACTATTGGGGTCGAGGTTATGTGCCTGAAGCGGCGCGAACTTTGATTGACCTAGGCTTTAAAAATTTGGGTCTTCACAAGATTGAATTGTCTTGCTTTGGCTACAACCTTCAAAGTAAACGAGTTGCGGAAAAATTAGGATTTACCCTTGAAGCTCGTATCCGAGATCGCAAAGATGCCCAAGGCAACCGATGCGATGATTTGAGATATGGCTTGCTGAAGAGCGAGTGGGAGGAGAAATAACTGTTAGTTGAACTGTTCGATAATTTCGAACAGTTGGATAGGTTATCCTTAAAGCGAGGTGTTGAAAAATGGAAGTAGGTCAGATTATTGCACTACTTAGTGGAGCAGGAATAGGTACTATCTTGAGTGCGATTTTAGTATTTCTTAATAATAGCAAAAGAAATCAAATTGATTATATCACTAAGGAGAGAGCTGAATGGCGAAGGCAACTTAAAACAATTTTGGAAGATTTGAAGGATAATCAAAAGAAAGATTCTGCACTTATACAGTTAAAAAGTCAGATTAATCCGTTTGGTAAGAATATGGATATTAAATATTCTAAACCCTATTATATGAAAGATGGTCATATTTGGGATATATTGGACAATAATGTAATAGATTATGACAAGTTGTCTTTGTATATAGCATTGCTCTTGAAATATGACTGGGAACGCTCAAAAACGGAAATAAAATTCAATCCCTCGGACTTATTTAGAAGAATTATTTGGCTGACATTATTTGTTTTGTCTATTTATTCTTCTAGTGTTATGTTTGGTAAAACTGAGAACATGAAAAATAGTGGGTACATGTTTCTGTTTATAGTCTCTGTAGTGTCAATTCTGTTTATATTGTTACAATCGATATCAACAAACGCTGTCAAATCAAATCCTTCTAGACATAAAAGAGAGCAGTTATGGATATTTATTTTTTTCTATGCTTTTCCTTATGTAAATACTAGTCTAACCTTATTATTAAATATCTCATTTTTAGAATCTGGAATCTTTAAAATATTGGCATTTGTAGGTTTATATGTATATGAGTTTTATTATCTATCCATCATTGAGTCAGTAGAAGATGATTACATTCGAGAAGTTGAACGAGTCAGTGTAAAACGAAATCGAGAGACTAAAAAAGTACTTCATATTTATAATTCTATAGATAGTCTAGAGAGAAAACTTTATGGATATCCTTATAACAAAACTAATCTTGAGGCGCTAAGAAAAAAACGCCGGAAATTGCAGAAAAAACTAATAAAAAATTCTAGACCATCATATTTTATATTTCAACCGAATTTATATATTAGATATCGAAAGAAAAAATCTAGGATATCAAAGATTGTCAAATGTTTACTTACAAATACTTAAAGGAGAACACACATGTCTAAAGAACTTTCACCTAAATACAATCCAGCCGAGGTTGAGGCTGGCCGTTACCAAAAATGGCTTGATGCGGATGTTTTCAAGCCTTCAGGCGATAAAAAGGCTAAGCCTTATTCAATCGTGATTCCACCACCAAACGTAACTGGGAAACTCCACCTTGGTCACGCTTGGGATACTACTTGCAGGACATTATCATCCGTCAAAAACGCATGCAAGGTTTTGATACGCTTTGGCTTCCAGGTATGGACCACGCGGGGATTGCGACTCAGGCTAAGGTTGAGGAGCGCTTGCGTGGTGAGGGCATTTCCCGTTATGACCTCGGTCGTGAGAAATTCCTCGACAAAGTCTGGGAATGGAAAGACGAATATGCCACTACTATCAAGGAACAATGGGGCAAAATGGGTCTCTCTGTAGACTACTCTCGTGAGCGTTTCACTCTTGACGAAGGCTTGTCAAAAGCCGTTCGCAAGGTCTTTGTGGACCTATACAAGAAAGGTTGGATCTACCGTGGTGAGTTTATCATCAACTGGGACCCAGCAGCTCGCACAGCCCTTTCTGATATCGAGGTGATTCATAAGGACGTTGAAGGTGCCTTCTACCACATGAACTACATGCTAGAAGACGGCTCACGTGCCCTTGAAGTGGCGACCACTCGTCCTGAGACTATGTTTGGGGACGTCGCGGTTGCGGTCAATCCAGAAGATCCACGCTACAAGGACTTAATCGGTAAAAACGTCATCCTTCCAATCGCTAATAAACTCATCCCAATCGTTGGAGATGAACATGCAGATCCTGAATTTGGTACTGGTGTCGTGAAAATCACACCTGCCCATGATCCAAATGACTTCTTGGTTGGTCAACGCCATAACTTGCCACAAGTCAACGTGATGAACGACGATGGAACCATGAACGAGCTTGCTTTCGAATTTGCAGGTATGGATCGTTTCGAAGCTCGTAAGGCAGTCGTTGCCAAGTTGGAAGAAATCGGTGCCCTCGTCAAAATCGAAAAACGTGTCCACAGTGTTGGTCACTCAGAACGTACAGGTGTTGTAGTTGAGCCACGCTTGTCTACGCAATGGTTTGTGAAGATGGACCAATTAGCTAAAAATGCCATTGCCAACCAAGATACAGACGACAAGGTTGAATTTTACCCACCTCGTTTCAACGATACCTTCCTCCAATGGATGGAAAATGTCCATGACTGGGTGATCTCTCGCCAGCTCTGGTGGGGTCACCAAATCCCTGCTTGGTACAATGCTGAGGGTGAAATGTATGTCGGCGAGGAAGCTCCAGAAGGTGACGGATGGACTCAGGACGAAGACGTCTTGGACACTTGGTTCAGTTCTGCCCTTTGGCCATTCTCAACCATGGGCTGGCCTGATGTCGACTCAGAAGACTTCAAACGTTACTTCCCAACTTCAACCTTGGTAACAGGTTACGACATCATCTTCTTCTGGGTGTCTCGTATGATCTTCCAATCATTGGAATTCACTGGCCGTCAGCCATTCCAAAACGTTCTTATCCACGGTCTCATTCGTGATGAGCAAGGACGCAAGATGTCTAAATCACTCGGAAACGGGATTGACCCAATGGATGTGATCGAGAAATACGGTGCCGATGCCCTTCGTTGGTTCCTTTCAAACGGTTCTGCACCAGGGCAAGATGTGCGCTTCTCTTACGAGAAAATGGATGCTTCATGGAACTTCATTAACAAGATCTGGAACATCTCTCGCTACATCCTCATGAACAATGAAGGCTGACCCTTGAGCAAGCAACGGCTAATGTGGAAAAAGTTGTCAACAAGGAAGCTGGAAATGTCACAGACCGCTGGATTCTCCACAACCTCAATGAAACGATCGGCAAAGTCACTGAAAACTTTGACAAGTTTGAATTTGGTGTTGCAGGTCACATCCTCTACAACTTCATCTGGGATGAGTTTGCGGACTGGTACGTTGAGTTGACCAAGGAAGTCCTTTATAGTGACAACGAAGAAGAGAAAGTCATTACACGTTCTGTTCTCCTTTACACTTTGGACAAGATCCTTCGTCTCCTTCACCCAATCATGCCATTCGTAACAGAGGAAATCTTTGGACAAATCTCAGAAGGCTCTATCGTTACAGCAGAATACCCAACTGTCAACCCAGCCTTTGAAGACCTTGCAGCTCACACTGGTGTAGAAAGCCTCAAAGACTTGATCCGTGCCGTTCGGAATGCGCGTGCGGAAGTAAACGTAGCTCCAAGCAAGCCTATCACCATCCTTGTTAAGACTAGCGATAGCGACTTGGAAGCCTTCTTTAACAGCAATGTCAACTACATCAAACGCTTCACAAATCCAGAACACTTGGAAATCGCATCAAACATCCCTGCACCTGAACTCGCTATGTCAAGCGTCATTACAGGAGCAGAAATCTACTTGCCTCTCGCAGACCTCCTCAATGTCGAAGAAGAACTCGCTCGTCTCGACAAGGAACTGGCTAAATGGCAAAAAGAACTGGATATGGTTGGTAAGAAGCTCTCTAACGAACGCTTCGTAGCCAATGCCAAACCAGAAGTCGTCCAAAAAGAACGCGACAAACAAGCCGACTACCAAGCGAAATATGATGCGACTGTAGCACGTATTGATGAGATGAAGAAGTTGGTGAAATAAACACAGAAACACGGTGGTAAACCGTGTTTCTGTGTTATAATTGATATCATTTGGAAAGCATAGGAGGAATCAGTATGATCAATACTATTTTACAGCAATTAGAAAGTAAAAAAAGTGAAATAAAAAAAGAGATATTAAATCATGATTTGTTTAAAATGAATAGAGATGATGCAGTAAAATTTTTAATTTCTAGACTTGAGACCTCCATTTTTATTTCAAGAGGAAAATTATTTTCACTTTTAAAAACGGAAGATATATATCTAGACAGTGGAAAAATTGTTAGAATAATTCAAAAATCGATACCTTTTATATTTCATAATCTTGATGGGACGTCACAAGTAGATAGTAAGAAAATAGAAGTTATTGACCTAATTTTATTGATCCAAAGGATATCAGATTATTTGGAATTTGAGGATTTTATTCAACTTTATAAAATTAAAGTTGTGAATGTCGTCTTTCAAAACCAGGCTATTCGTTTTGAATATAAGAAAGATGAGTATAAAATAAATGATATATATAATGGTTATTGGCATATGTTAGAACAACAAAGAGCAATAGCGGGAGCCACAAAGTTGCAAGATATAACAGACAAGATATTTGATTTGACAGTTGATTTTAACATAAATAATTTCACCTTAAAAGATTATAAAAAAATTTTTGTAAAGGAATAGATCGTATTATAGAATTTGAGTATTTAAAACCAATTATGGTCACAAATGAAATTGGGTACATTGAGTTAGAAAAAAAGTGAATGGGTTGCAAAAGTTATGTCGAGTAATCCCAGAATTATGCTACGAAAAAAAATTAACCATATTATAGATTTTTTTAATATATGATTTTAAATCAATAGATAGTGATCCTATACTATCTTACTTTTATTCCTGTAAAAGAGAAATTAATTCTATCAGTAAGTTTATTTAATACTCAAAGATTAGATAAGAATATTTTTGAAATTATTAAGTATTAAAAAAATCACTCATTCTATCAAAATGAACAAAAAGAAACTAGAGTTACATCAAATTAATGAACTTAAGTCTATGAAATCAGATATGTATGATTTTTGACATTGATAAAAAAATGGTAGCCCAGGAGAAGATCTAATTGTATATGACAAAAAAAGCAAATATAGTTCATACTATTGAATTAAAATTTAAACTTCCTGTTGATTCTGTAAACGATATAAGTAATTTAAAAAAAATTATTGTCTAAAGGTGCTGCACAAAAATAAAGATGCTATGGAAAAATTTAACAGTAGAGAATGTTTTTTTGAAAAAAATATTTTTGATCATAAATATAGTGGAATTAGACCAAATAAAAATATTATTTTTTTACTTTAACCAATTATTCAGTAGATTATTTTTTTCAGATAGTTTCATTTTTATTGACACAGCATTATAAACAACTATTAAAGAAAGATTCGTGCTCTTATCAGTTAGAAGATATTTTAAATGATAAATATAGAGGTCTAAATTTAATTCCTAAAGTAAAGTTTAAAAAAATTAATTTATTTGGAAATATAATTAAAATTCCAATTTATTATGCAGAGGCTCCTCGCCAAAATTTATGAAGATGATGTTAAGTGTCCATATTCCTTCTATATCTACTCAATATGATGTGATAAATACATTTTTATAGTATCATTAGTACGTATTTTTTTAATGTATTAGAATAAGTTACGAATTATATTTTCTATTTTCAAGTTATTATTTATGTTATACTAGAAAAGTCGAATATTTTAGAAAGCAGGTTACTACATGACAAATTCTGTAAGTTCGAACCGACCTGAGAAGTACAACATTGCAGCCTTCTTCTCAGGTGTTGGGGGAATTGAGTTGGGATTTGAACAGACCAACGAGTTCAGAGTGGTGTATGCCAATGAATTTGATAAGTATGCGCGTCAGACTTATCAGGTAAACAATCCAGATACCTATTTGGATGGTCGCGATATTCACGACGTTCAGCCAGAGGATATTCCAGCTGAGCGCGTGGATGTGATTATGGGAGGTTTCCCTTGTCAGGCCTTTAGTATTGCGGGTTATCGCAAGGGCTTTGATGATGATCGTGGTGATCTTTTCTTCGAATTGCTTCGCATGATTGAGGGTTGCAGACCTCGGGCTATTTTCATCGAAAACGTCAAGAACATGGTCGGTCATGACCATGGCAATACCTTCAAGGTCATTCGTGAAGCCTTGACGGAGAACAACTACTTTATCAAGTGGAAAGTTCTCAACGGAAAAGACTATGGAAATATCCCACAAAACCGTGAGCGGATTTATATTGTTGGTTTTGATACCAAGGAAGCTTATGACTTGTTTGAGTTTCCAGAGGAAATCAAGCTGACTACTACTCTTCAGGATGTGATTAACTTTGGTGATAAGTTAGATGAGGTCTACTACTACCGTGAAGGCAAGCAAAATTTCTATGACCAGTTGAAGTTTGAAGTCACCAGTCAAGATACAGTTTACCAGTGGCGCCGTCAGTATGTTCGTGAAAACAAAAATGGAGTCGTCCCTACCCTAACAGCCAATATGGGAACAGGTGGACATAACGTTCCATTGATTTTGACGGACAGTGGCGAGATTCGGAAGTTGACTCCCAAAGAAACCTTTAATGTTCAAGGATATCCTAAATCCTTTAGAATCCCAGAAGGGGTTTCCAATGGTCAGCTCTACAAACAAGCTGGAAATAGCGTAGTCGTTCCCGTGATTAAACGCATCGCAGAGAATGTTGCCAAGGCCTTAAACGAAAGCCAAGGGCAATCTCAACTTGACCGCTCAGGGAAATTCGCCATTATCTACACCAAGATGAATGGCCAGTTTGAAGGGCAATCCTATGTCAAGGACTTTGTGGATAACTATGACCAAGCTCTGGAAAGAATCAAGTCTTATGACGATGGTTTAGCTGTTTTATCAGACGAAGAGTATTTGAGACTTGTTAAAAAACAAGGCAAACTCGAATTTTACAGTATTAATTAACGAATATATAAGAGGATTAGTGAAAAACTAATCTTCTTTTGATATACTGAAAATAGAAAAGAGGGTGCTTATGTGGGAACATCTAAAGTCTGAACAAAAAGAAAAATACAAAACCTTAATTACCAACTTCGCTAGCTTGAGCCAAGCTTTTTCTCAAAAGGCAGAATCCGAAGACGAGGGACAAACAGAGAATTATGTGGCTCCGATTGTCAACTCCAAATTTCAGGAGACTGTTTTTCAAAAAGCCTTTAATGCCGTAGGGGAAGATATTGCCAATACTTCCTATGATGCTTCCGTCGTTGTAGATGAAAATCATAAATACCTAGTGGGTATCAAGTCTTTTGGGATTAATTCAGGAGACCAAAAAATCGCTCAGTTTAAGAAAGATTCTCAATCATGGACGGACTTGTTGGGTGATATCAAGTTTCATGCGGATATTTCAGCGGATAAAGAAGCTGCAGACAAGGAAAACTATCAACGCTATGAAGAGTTGGCACGAAAGATTGCGACTTTGAGGAATCAGAGAATCGAATCTTCTAAGGCGCAAATCAAGGGATTCAACTCTGACTCAGTCAATGTTGAAGCTGTTTATCACGTTCTAATGCCAACACCAAAGGGAGAAAATCCAAGGATTTTTGTCGGTGAAACATCTTATTTACCAGTCGATATTGATAATCTGGTCATTGAAGGATCAACTACCAAAAATAATCCTACTAATTTTCGATTTACAGATGGGCAACACCACTACAAGTACACAGCAGCTGACAGCCAGCTCCACATGACTTTTAATAATAAAGATATTGTTGTAGACACTTGGGACGTTCATTACATCGAAGATCCTTTTTCTCTCTTTGAAAATCTTCATTTGCTAACAGCTGAAAAGGAACAATCCGATATCTTAGAAACGGTGTCTTGGGTAATCACAGACAAACATGGAAATGTAGAAGAAAACTCTGGTTTCAATGCCTTTAACGGTGGATCAAAACTAGCCAAAAAAGATCGTCTACCACGGATTTTAAAGATTCAGGATAAATTCAAGGACAATTTAGCTCCTGAAGAACTAGCTTTTGTGACTTTCTCCCTAGAAGAAATTCTCTTGAAAAAGTGGACCAGCAAGGAAGAAAAAGTTCAGATGAAGGCGATTCGTGAGGACTTGATTCACTTTGCCCATAATACTGGCAATGAAAAACTCATTAAAGAAATTGAACAGCTAGTTTATCGTCCAGTTAGCGAAGTTTACATCCCGCTACCTGATTCCAAGAACTTCCATGATGAAAGACCAGACTTCTTTGGTCCAGGATTTGGAAGCTTTGAATCTGGAACTAAAAAACTAGCTCTATCCAAAGAAGAAAGAACTTTTAAACTACGCTTCTTACCTTCTGGTGATGTCATCAATGCCTATATCAACCAAGAAGCTGGTAAGGCGATTCAGTCAACTGATAAGCAAGAAATTCTTGGAAATTGGATCTTGCGTGGCGTTTTCCAGTTGAAGGAACGAGAAGTTTTGACAGGTCAAAGACTCAATGAACTAGAAATCAACGGAATTCGATTGACCAAGTTTAAATGGCGAAATTGGAATTGAATTTATCTGGATTGATACCGAAAACCCACCAAGCGATGCTATCGGCTGGGTAGCAAAATAGCTATAAATAGTACAAAAAAATCTCTTAGATTCATTTCTAAGAGATTTTTACTTACTTATCTCCCTCACAACCAGCCTTCTTCCTCGGCAGTTTTGGCTGCTTCGGTTCGGTTACTGGCGCCTAGTTTTGAGAGAATATTGGTCATGTAATTACGGACGGTGCCGTTTGAGAGGTAGAGCTTATCCGCAATTTCTTGGTTGGACAGGCCTTGGGCTACTCCATGTAGAACAGCGACTTCTTGCTCGGTCAAGGGATTGGGATGGGTCATCATGACTTCCATCAGCTCTGGAGAATATTCCTTGCGTCCCTCTAACACCGTATGCAGGGTTTGCATGAGTTCGGCGATGCTTCGCTCTTTCAAGACATAGGCGTCGACTCCTGCTTTGACCGCTCGTTCAAAATAACCTGGGCGTTTAAAGGTCGTAACGATAACCACCTTTGTTTTAGGCACTTCTTGTTTGATCCACTCGAGCGCTTCTAGTCCCGTCTTTACTGGCATTTCGACGTCAAGGATGGCAATGTCTACTGCTTCTTTCCCCAAAACCTCAATAGCCTCGGCTCCATCTTTCGCCTGCAAGACGGTCTCCACATCTGGTTGAAAGCTTAAGAGCTGGCACATGGCATCTCTAAGCATACTTTGATCTTCTGCGACTAATACTTTCATCTACTTTCTCTCCTTATAAGGCAGATGTACACGCACTTCTGTGGGATCTTTCAAACTGACCAGCTCTACTTGACCTGAGAAGGCTGCAGCACGATCTCGGACTGTATGGAGTTCATTTCCTTTTACAGTTGCAAAACCTTCCCATCATCTCTAACTGTCAATAGCAATTCCTGGTCTGTGCGTTCCAGTTTTAGATAGGCTTTTTCAGCGCTGGCATGCTTGATGATATTGGTCGCTAGTTCTAACAAAATCATAGCAGCCGTCGACTCTACATCCTGGGTCAAACTAGCCTTGTCTAATTGATTATCAACCTCAACCTCAATCCCAGCAATTTCAAGCATCTTCTTGACAGTTTCAAGTTCTGAAGCTAGGGTCCGTGATTTCAGATTTTCCACAATGGTTCGCACTTCATTCATGGAATCCTTGCTGATCTGGTGAATTTCTTTTAATTCCTTCTCCACCTGTGGATAAGCCTGCATCTGAAATAACTGCAAGGCCAAATCTGTCTTGACACTCAGCATAGCAAAAGTATGTCCCAGACTATCATGCAAATCCTGACCGATACGACTGCGTTCATTTTCAGCAAGCAATAGATTTATCTGGGCATTTTGCTTGGCCTGAGCTTCTTTCAAATCCTCCACAATACGAATCCGAACCAAGCCAAAAGTCATTAAATCGATAAAAGTGAGAATTCCAAGTAGATAGACTAGAAACTCAACTTCAACTTCCTGAAAAATCAAAAGTTGCCCCACAACAAGAACTTGAGCAAGGAGAAAAGTCCAAACATGAAGAGAACGTAGGCTACGAACTCTAAAATGATAAATTAAAAGATTGGCAAGGAAAAAGAAGAACCACACATAGTTCCCATAAATAAAGACGGTATTCCCAGCTACATAGGCTAGCATGATAATCCAAAAGAGCCAGGATAAGCGCTGACTCTTGGTGGTTAAAACTCCTAAATAAGCCATCACAAATAGAATATCAACTAGTAAATGCCAGCTAGGAATCTCCCCAGTCACTGCAGAGAGGATAGGGAAAACCATAAAAATTAAACTGGCCAAAAACATATAGTGTATGCTTTTTAGTCTTTCAAGCATTAAGCATTCTCCTTATGACCTTGAAGGTAAATGGTCAAACCAAACAAAACTGCTGAAAAAACAAGTAGATAAACTGTGGCTGATAAATTGATACCACCCTCGTTTAAGAAAGTCTTGAGCAACTCCATCAACTGATAAGTTGGTAGGCACTTCCCGATTGCTTGCATCCAGTCTGGAAATAAAGAGATGGGCATCCAGAGTCCGCCTAACACAGCCAAGCCTAGATAGAGAAGGTTGCCCACGACAGACATCAGCTGACTGGACGGCAAGAGTGTCAAGGTCAATCCAAGCGCTACAAAAGCTACACTTCCTACTATCAGCAAAAGCGCAGCCCCAATCCAGCTTCCTAGAGGCATATCCACACCTCTGACTAGTGCCCAACTGAGAAAACAACCAGGATTGAGACCAAATAATCAACCATCATACTTGTTATCTTTGATAGATAATATTCTACCATATTTACAGGGCTATGGCGCAATGTTTTTTGCCAGTTGTTGATTTTATCGGTATGTAAAACAGCTGGGAATGAAAACATAGCTGTCGACATCATGGAGAAGGCTGTCATGGAGATGAGGTAATCACGCATAAAATTATCTGGTCCACCGGGTGTGTCCTGGTACATGCCTGAAAAGAATAAATAGAATGCTGTCGGCATCCCTACGGATAATAGATAATAGACTAATTGTCGTTTGGTCAATAGAAATTCTATCTTGTTTAGTGCGATCCATCGTTTCATCTTAGTCATCTCCCTTTTGTGTTTCTTCAAAGATTGTATCCAACAAGCTACGATTATTGACTTCAATTTCTTGAATCCTACATCCTGCTCGGACTAACAGTTCCCAGAAAGCATCTGCTTCGCGTGTGACTACTTGCAGAGCATCTTGTTTTTGTGACCAGTTTTCAACCAAGTTTGACTGCTCAACGACTTTCTTGTAAGCCAGAGGTAGGATAAAGTGCTTTTCAATCTCCTCACTGCGCATGGCTAGAGGTGTTGTATCGCGAATCAACTCTCCCATATTCAAGACCAAGATTCGGTCCGCTGTATGCTCTACCTCTTCGATGTAATGGGAAGAATAGAGAATAGTGACTCCCTGCGCTTTTAGGTCCTGAACAATTTCCCAAAAGCGTTGACGGGTTGAGGTATCCATGGCCGCAGTCGGCTCATCTAAAAAGACTAGCTTTGGTCGCCCAATCAAGGTCAAGACAAAAGAGAAGAGACGCTTTTGCCCACCTGACAATTTCTCTGCGAATTGCTCTTTTTGTTGCTTGTCAAACTGCAATAGTTGATCGATTTCCTGATTGCTCAAAGGATTTGGGTAAATGCTTTGAAAGAAAGCAATTAACTCTTTGACCTTTAATTTCTGAACTATGACATTTTCTTGAGGCAGGTAGCTTCTAATATAGTCTAACTGAGAACTCGTCACTGGCAATCCTTGGATGGATACTTGACCGCTGGTGACCAGTTTATCTCCTAGCAAACAGTCCAAGAGTGTGGTCTTCCCAGCACCATTGGGACCAATCAAGGCGACGCATTCACCTTCAGCTACCTCAAAGGATATATCCTTCAAATAGCTTTACCCTTGATGTTTTTATTTAGGCTTTCTACCTTAATCATGTTCATGATATTCTCCTTTCAGCCACTCCTTTCCCATCGGAAAGGCGATAAAAATCATAAATCCTAATCCCCAGGCACCACGGATGAATTGATGAAGGAAGGCTTGATCAAACCAACCTGTAAACATTTCTACCAACCATACCACTAGCGATAGTCCAATAAAAAGATAGAGAATCGCTTTTTTCATTTTTCAAACTCCTTTTTCACATCTGAGACCAATTTCAAACCTTCTCGGATAAGCCAAGACATGATTCCAAAACCTGCAAATAGCTCCCAAGGGAAATGATAGAAGCCTTCATCCAATCCTGAGAACATGAGATAAGTCATGACTCCTGCTGCTACTAAACTCATTGCGACAATTACTTTATGTTTCATTTTTTCTTCCTCCATTTGATACATCTAGTATAATTCTTTGAAGCATGTATCACTAGAAGCTTCTGTCATGATGAAATATGACAAATGTCACAAAAAAGAAAGTTGATTCCTCAACTTTCTTTTTCTATTTTATTTCATTCTTATTCCACACTGAAAAGATATGGATAAACCGGTTGTTGACCTTGGTGGATTTCTACTTCAACATCTTCGAATTCTTCTGCGATTTCTTGGGCGATTTGGTTAGCCAATTCTTCACTTCCGTCTTCTCCAACATAGAAGGTTACGATTTCACTGTCTTCATCCAACATGTGTTTCAAGGTTTCAGTCAAGGTTTGGTGCATATCAGGATTTGATACGAGAATCTTACCATCCACCATACCAAGATTGTCATTTTCATGAATTTCTAGACCATCGATAGTCGTGTCACGAACGGCTGTTGTTACACTACCACTGACAACGTCCCCAAGGGCTGCAGTCATGCGTTCTTGGTTTTCTTCGATAGACTTGCTTGGGTCAAATGCTAGAAGACTAGTCAATCCTTGAGGAATTGTACGCGCTTCTACTACAACAGCTGGTTGTTCCAATACTTCAGCTGCAGATTGAGCTGCCATGAAGATGTTTGTTGTTTGGCAAAAAGATGATGTTACGAGCATTAACTTTCTCAACAGCCTTGACAAAGTCTTCTGTCGAAGGGTTCATGGTTTGTCCACCCTCGATGACATAGTCCACACCTTGAGCACGGAAGATGTCTGCCAATCCTTGTCCAGCTACTACTGCGATAAGAGCATATTCTTTTTCTTCAGCTGGCTTGCTGACCTGAGCTTCTTTTTCAACTTGTGCTTCGTGTTGGTTACGCATGTTATCGACTTTAACCTTGACCAAGCTACCATACTTGAGACCTTCTTGCATAACAAGTCCTGGATCTTCTGTATGGACGTGAACTTTAACGATTTCGTCATCATTGACAACAAGTAGAGAATCCCCAAGTTCGTTCAAGTAGTTACGGAATTCTTCGTAGTCAAACTCTTTAGCATAAGTTGGACCTTGCTTGAGGGCAACCATGATTTCAGTACAGTAACCAAAGGTAATGTCTTCAGTTGCTACATGTCCGGCTACAGATTTGTGGTGTTCTGCATTGATCATCTCACCCATATTGGCTGGAGTGGCAACAAAGTCTTCAGACGCACTGTATTCACCAGTAAGAGCTGAAAGGAATCCTTCATAGATGAAGACCAAACCTTGACCACCTGAGTCCACAACTCCAACTTCCTTCAATACTGGAAGCATTTCTGGAGTTTTAGCAAGGGCTGCTTTAGCTCCTTCCAAGGCTGCACGCATAACTTCAATTGCGTCATCTGTCTGTTCTGCTTTTTTCTTAGCACCGATAGCAGCTCCACGTGATACAGTCAAGATTGTCCCTTCAACAGGCTTCATAACAGCCTTGTAGGCAACCTCAACACCTGATTGGAAGGCAAGAGCTAGGTCTTTCCCTGTTAACTCTTCTTTTGTCTTGATAGCTTGTGAAAATCCACGGAAAAGCTGAGAAGTGATAACTCCTGAGTTTCCACGCGCACCCATCAAAAGACCTTTAGCCAAGATACTTGCAGCCTCACCAACAGTTGAAGCTGGTTTGTCTGCTACTTCTTTGGCACCATTTTCGATCGTCATTCCCATGTTTGTTCCTGTATCTCCGTCTGGAACTGGGAAGACGTTTAATGAATTGACATATTCGGCTTGCTTATTTAATCGAGTAGAAGCAGCCTGGACCATTTCTTGAAATAGGCTTGTAGTAATATTTGACACGATTATTCTCCTACAACTTTGATATTTGAATGTAGACATTCACAGTTTGAGCAGTGATTCCAAGTTGGTTCTCTAGGCTAAAGCGAACACGTTCTTGGATGTTTTTTGAAACTTCACTGATTTTTGTACCGTAGCTCAATACAGTATATACATCAACTGCAATACTACCGTCTTCAGCTGCTTTAACGACTACACCTTTTGAATAATTTTCCTTACCAAGAAGGGCTTGGAAATTATCTTTGAGGGCATTTTTACTAGCCATACCGACTACACCAAAAATTTCAGTTGCTGCACCACCTACGACAGTAGCGATTACATCATCTGTCAGTTCGACTTGACCATCTTTTGTATTAATTTTTACAGTCATTTTTTTTACCTCAAATAGTTGATACTCTATTTTATCATATTTCAGCCCAACTGTAAAAGCAGAATGATGTATCATCGGATATTTGCTTGATTTTTCAAATGATTTCAGCTGTCGAGCAAAACAAAAAAGACCCCTGTAGGTCTTTTCATGTTTATTAAACGCGTTCTACTTTTCCTGATTTCAAAGCACGAGCTGAAGCCCAAACTTTTTTAGGTTTACCATCGATAAGAACAGTAACTTTTTGAAGGTTTGGTTTTACGGCACGTTTAGTTTGGTTCATCGCGTGTGAACGGTTGTTTCCTGATACAGTCTTACGACCTGTAAAGTAACATACTTTAGCCATTGTGTTTTCCTCCTATTAGATCTAATATAGCGGATGTGCTAGCACCACATACCGTACTATGTTATCACACTTTCTTATTTTTGGCAAGGGAATTGGAAGACTTTTTTTATTTGACGTAGACGACACCAAGTTTCCCGAAAGCTACGTCTCCACGGATAATCAAGGTTTTGCTGGTTGGGGCCACAGGAGCATCTGCCTTGGCCGCACCACAAAAAGTTTCCACCTTCAGGTCCACTCTCCAGTGTTGGGGCACATAGATAACTGCATTCCCAAATCCGACTTCTATCTTCAAGGTTGCGCTATCTCCTAACATCTCTGCATTGTCATAATAGATTTTGGCATTCCCAAATCCGACTTCAAACTCGTCTTCTACCAATTCTTGGTCTTGCTTGTAAAATGTACCCGCCCCAAAAGCGACTTCCTTATCTGTCAGAATGGTCTTTTCACCGTCATACCACCATTTTTTCCCATTCCAAGTTCTGTTAGTATGAGTTAGCATACTTACTCCAAGCACGATGAGAACACTCGCCCAGAACAGTGATTGATTGGGAATCGGTAAAATGTCATAAAAATGATTAGCAATCATGAGGGCCACTAGGGCTGTAACGGAGGCTGAAGTGAAATGACGACGAAGGATTGCCTCAACTGATTGATAGGCAAAAAATCCAATACCGATCAAGGGCCAAATTTCCCCTTCAAGTGAAGGGATTCCAAAATTCCCCTGTAACAATACTAAAGCTGCCAATACTAGCAACACAATACCAAATGCTTTCTTTTTCATGTTCTTACCTCATGTTTCTTAGATTTTCTTTTAGGAGGGATTGGTAGTGTCGTGACACATGAACCTCCTTGTGGGTCTGATAAAAGGAAATAGTGCCTGTCCCTGAGAAGGACTTGTCAACCGAGTAAACTTGCCGAATATTAGCAATGGTCGACTTGGATACCCGACTGAAATAACGGGGCAGGATGGACTCCAACTCATAAAGCTTGAGCCGAATCTCATAGGCTTCTTTCTGGGTATGGGCGTAAATCTTGCTACCTTCCGTCTCAAAAAAGAGAATTTCTGCCAAGTCTAAGTAGTACTCACCAGTCCCCTTGTAAAAGATCAACCTAGGAGCCTTGGTTTCTTGCAAGAGTCGTTGCAAGTCAGCTATCTCATCTGTCAGGGCTGCAGCCTTGATGACAATCTCTGTCTCAGTTAATTCACTATCAATCTCGATTCGTAACTTCATCCTATCTCCTTTCTGCATCTACTATACCAAAGCCCAGAAGACTTTACAAGGGCAAAAAAGCAAGTGGTCACTTTTGACCCGTAAGTGGTTACGAGGCCAAGCCCACTTGCTTTGCTTTTTAGAAAATAAAGAAAAGAATTCCCAATAGGAGGCCACAGGCGTAGCCAACTATAACATCCTTGGGATAATGAACGCCTCCTAAGACCCGCACAAGACCTAGAAAAGCTGATAAGATCAACAAAACCAATCCCACAGGCAGATTTGCATGCAAGCAGGCCATGGAGATAATAGTCGCTGAAAAGACATGGCGACTAGGCATTGAATTACCAGAACTGTCCTTGTCTAGTAACGGGACAATTCCCCAAGTTTCATAGGGACGGGGTTGATTGATCCACTTACGAACAAGCGTCAATAGGACAAAGCCAAAAGCCGGCACCAAAATATAAGCAGCAAGGTCTTTCCCAACCCCTTTACTTACAAAGTTTGTTCCCAACAGGGTCAAGTAAGCTAAGGGCATCAGAACTGTCATTATGCGATTAAAGACTCGCAGCAATTGCAATAGTTGTGGATGTCGAAGAAGACTTGATTTCCTCTTATCGTACCACTCTTGATAGTTTTTCATCTGTTTTCTCGTTGTTTCTAGATTTTACACAAGGAGCCTGACAGAGCGAGTCTGCTAGCATCTCCTACTCTAGTATAGTGCAGAAAAAGAAGGCCGTCAAGCCTTCTTTTGATTTATTCTTCTGCTTGGTCTTCTGTAAATTGACTATTGTAGAGGTCTGCATAGAAACCACCCTGAGCCATAAGTTCTTCATGATTGCCTTGCTCGATGATGTTTCCTTCTTTCATGACCAGAATCAAGTCAGCATTGCGGATGGTTGACAAGCGGTGGGCGATGACAAAGGATGTGCGTCCCTCCATCAAACGGTCCATAGCCTTTTGAATCAACTCCTCCGTACGAGTATCGACTGAGGATGTTGCTTCGTCCAGAATCAAGAGCGGAGCATCCTTGAGCAGAGCACGAGCAATGGTCAATAGTTGTTTCTGTCCGACTGACAAGGTCACTGTATCATCCAAAACAGTATCGTATCCATCAGGTAAGGTTGTGATGAAGTGGTGGATTCCGACTGCTTTGGCAGCTTCAATCACTTCTTCATCACTGATACCTGTTTGGTTGTAGATGAGATTGTCTCGAATGGTTCCTTCAAAGAGCCAGGTATCCTGCAAGACCATTGAAAAGGCATCGTGCACTTCTGAGCGCTTCATAGCCTTGGTATCCACACCATCAATGCGAATACTTCCCTTATCAATCTCATAGAATTTCATCAAGAGGTTAACAATGGTCGTCTTCCCAGCTCCAGTTGGTCCGACAATGGCAACCTTTTGACCTGCATGAGCTGTCGCAGAAAAGTCATGAATAATCGTTCGCTCCGGTGTGTAGCCAAATGAAACTCTGTCGAAGACTACTTCACCCTTCATGTTGGTCAATTGTCTTTCCTTATGAGATTCATCTTCCATTTCCTCTTCACCTAGAAATTCGAAGACACGAGTCATGGCTGCACTAGCTTGTTGTAAGCTGGTAATTCCTTGGGCAATCTGTGATAAGGGTTGCGAGAATGTTCGAACATAAACCATGAAGGCTACGATAATCCCGATACTGATATGGCCTTCAAGAGCCAAGGCAGCGCCGACGATAATGACTAGAACATAACTAAAGTTGCCTACAAAGATCATGGCAGGCATCATAATTCCAGAGATAAACTGAGATTTCCAAATGCTATCATGTAGATTCTGATTCAAGCCTGCAAATGTATCTTTTGTTGGTTCCACAGCATTATAGCTGCTCACCACATTGTGGCCAGAGTACATTTCTTCCACATAGCCATTTACAGCTGCTAGGTTATTTTGTTGAGCTTTAAAGTAGCCCTGCGACTTGGCCATAATTACGGAAACCGCCGTAAATCCAACAAGGGTTGAAACAACGGTTACCAGTGCCAAAATCCAGTTCATACCAAACATGGTAATCAAAACAGCAATCAGTAAAAAGCTAGCTGAAAGAACTGTCCCAAGGCTTTGGTTAAGAGACTGAGCTGCTGTATCAACGTCATTAGTCACACGAGAAAGGGTGTCCCCTTGAGAATGACGGTCAAAATAAGCAAGTGGCAAGCGATTGATTTTCTCAGCAATAGCTGTCCGCAAACGTTTTGAGAAATGTTGGATACTAGTTGAAAAAATGTAGGCTTGCGTATAGTTCAGGATAATCCCAAGCACATAGAGGATAACCAAAAAGCTAGCAATACTTGAGACAGCCTCTAGGTCAATCTCTGTCATTAAACCATCTGAAATCAAATTGGTAATTTCTTTGATCTTAGTTGGTCCATAAACCGTGATAATACTTGAACATATAGCCGCCACAACTGCGATTAGTAGGGGAAGTTGGAGACCTGCTAGAAAAGGTTTACACTGTTTCCATAAGGACATTTTCTTATTTTCCATGTTCCAATTCCTCCTTCGATAGTTGTGAATAGGCAATTTCTTGGTAAACTTCATTGCTTGCAAGAAGTTCCTTGTGGGTGCCTTGTCCCACGACTTTACCTTGATCCAAGACTAAGATCAGGTCTGCATCCATAATGGTTGAAATGCGTTGGGCAACGATTAACTTGGTCATGGATTGTGTTTTTTCAGCTAATACTTGACGCAAGATACGATCGGTCTTATAGTCCAAGGCTGAGAATGAATCATCAAAAATGAGAATCTCTGGTTTACGAGCCAAGGCTCGTGCAATGGCCAAACGTTGTCTCTGTCCACCTGAGAAATTGGTCCCACCTTGAGCCACTTCTGAGTCAAGACCTGCTTCCTTATCCTCGATAAAGTTTAGACTGGGCTAATTCCAGAGCTTGCCACATGGCCGTCTCACTTAGTGGCGTTTCTTGACTCTTACCAAAGTCGAGATTGCCCTTAACATCTCCAGAAAAGAGCACAGCTTTTTGAGGGATATAACCAACTTTATTACGCAAATCTTCTAAGTCATAATTCTGAACATTGACGCCGTCTACTAGAATTTCTCCCTCTGATACATCATAAAAACGGGGTAAGAGGTTCACTAGAGTAGATTTACCAGAACCAGTTGAGCCGATAAAGGCAATGGTTTGCCCTGCTTCTGCCTTGAAGCTGACATGTTCCACAACTGCTTCTGAGTTTTTAGAGTAGCGGAAGGTTACGTCGCGATATTCCACTTGACCTTTTACAGAAGAGTTTGCTGTCTGTGGGTGACTAGGGTTTTCAATAGTGGAATGAAGGTCCAAGACTTGATTGATACGACCTGCAGAAACCAAGGTACGAGGCAAGACGATAAAGAGAGCACCCATGAGTAAGAAGCCCATTACCACTTGCATAGCATAGGACATGAAGACCACCATATCGCTAAAGAGGGGTAGACGCTCTGTCAAGCTAGCGTCGTTGATAAGATAGGCTCCAATCCAGTAAATGGCAAGGACCAAGCCGCTAGAAATCGCCATCATAATAGGATTCATAATGGCCATTAAGCGACTGACAAAGAGATTGAGTCGTGTGACTTCATCATTGGCTTCTTCGAATTTCTTATCTTGATATTCCTCAGCATTATAAGCACGAACAACCCGAATCCCTGTCAAGCTTTCACGAGTGATACTATTGAGTTTATCTGTCAATTTGAATGACAGATTGTTTAGGAAAGGCCAAAGTCATCAAGACAGTTGTCATCAGAACATTGACGATGACTGCCACCACTACTGCCCAAATCCAGTATTCAGACTTGCCAAGGATTTTACCAATAGCCCAAATAGCCATGATAGGACCACGAGTGACCACTTGTAGTCCCATGGTAAAGAGCATCTGAATCTGCGTGATATCATTGGTTGTCCGAGTCAAAAGACTAGGAATAGAGAAACGTTTAATTTCTGTCTGAGAGTAATCCAAAACACGATTAAAAATATCGCTTCGTAGTTGAGCCGTATAGGATGCTGCAACTCGAGCGGCAAAAAATCCAACTGTTACAGATGATAGGAAGGCCAAGAATGACAAACCCATCATCTTAGTTGCTGGCGACCAAAGGTCTCCCAACTCCGTACCTGGCGTTCCGAGTAATTCTGTTATTTTTGAAACGTAAGTCGGTACTTCTAACTCTAGATAGACCGAGCAACAGGTAAAGAGAACAGTTATTAGAATCATGCCCCACTCTTTTCCTGTGATACGCTTAGCGAGTTTCTTCATTCTTACCTCCTATTTTTTCTACATTTGTTTGTAGTTTTCCAAGAACTTCTTCAAAGATAAGGAGATTCTCTTCAGAAATACCATCAAGCAAACTACGGTCAATTCGATCAAAGAAAGACTTAACTTGCTTCATTTGAGAGCGTGATTTTTCGGTCAAATGAACAAATTTCGCCCGTTTATCACTTGGACTCACCTCCAACTCTACCAAACCATTTTGCACCATACGCTTGACCAAATTACTAGCAACTGACTTGGTAATATTGAATTCTTGTTCAATATCCTTGATAAGTGTTAATTCTTGTTCATGCTCACGATGTTCTAAAAAACGAATGACCTGTCCTTGCGGACCACCCATAAATTCAATACCACAACGCTTTGCTTCCTTTTGTACCATCAGATGTAACTGGTGACCAAAACGTTTAAATACCAACATCGGTTTATCCATGCTTTCTCCCTTCTAAATAAAAAAATAGTTCTCATAAGAACATTTAAGTTTCCATGAGAACTATTTATCATTTTCAGAAAAGATGTCAAGAAAAAAGTTTCTATGAGAACTATCTGCTAATCATTGACAATAGTGTATAATTTATCTATAATAAGCCTAACTTATCATGTAAAGCGAAATTTTCGCACTAGAATTGGGAGAATTTTTAGATGAAACAAGAGAATCAGCAAATCTTAGGAATTCTTGCTATCATCTTTGGGGCCATCGCCCTTCTTGGGTCTTGGATACCAATTATCAACTATCTGTCATTAATTATTGCTGTCCCTACTTTAATCTTGGGAATTATCGGAATTGTCCTCAGTCCTAAAAAACAAAAAACCTTGGCTATTCTCGGAACCTCCTTTGCCCTTATTGCAATTATCGTTTCCGTAATAACTCAATTCCTTTTTTCGAATATCTTAAACGACTGGGTAACTAAATATAGCCACACTTATAGACAAGAGATTCCTTATTTTGAAGGAGAACAGGGTGGAAACCTACCAGACACTAGTATCGATGAATACCAAGACGAGGACGACATTGAAGAAGACCAGGGCTTCACTTGGACTAAGGAGCAGTTCGATGCTTTGATAGAGGGAGACACTGCAAACAGAGGAAAGGCGGCTCCAACTACAAAGATATCATCAGCAAGCATGGACTACCAGATTCTGAAATTGAGTCAACCTCAGGTGACTATGAGATTAAAGAAATCTCCTATGTCTCACTCGGTTCTAATACTAAGACAGTTGTACTGACTTTCGTAAAACAGGAAAATGGTCAGTTTCTTCTCATCCGTAAATTTGCCCTAGGCTTAGATAGAAAAGAGCAAACTGATGATGGAGTGAAAGTTTAACATAACAAAAAACGTGCTGGGAATAGCAATCGGTAGACCAAGTCTCGATTTCTAAATCCCAACACCACGATTTTTCCACAATCCATTGGATTATGGACGATTATAGATAACTAATAACGTTTTGGGCAAAAGAGATTTTTGTCTCTTTCTTGCCCCTTTTGTCATCACAAGATAAACAAACCCCTTGAAAATATTGAATTTTCAAAGGGGTTATTTTTATTCTTAGAATCCATCTACGTTTGTGTAGATTTTTTGTACGTCTTCGTCGTCTTCAAGTACGCTGTATAGTTTTTCGAATGTTTCTAAATCTTCACCTGACAACTCAACTTCTGATTGAGGAATCATCTCAAGTTCTGTTACTTGGAATTCTTCGATACCAGATTCACGCAAAGCCACAATAGCTTTGTGAAGGTCAGTTGGAGCTGTGTAAACAGTGATTGTTCCTTCTTCTGCTTCTACATCGTCTACATCGACATCTGCTTCAAGCAAGAGTTCAAAGATAGCATCAGCGTCGTCACCAGCAAATACGATGACACCCTATTGTCAAAGAGGTAAGATACTGAACCTGAAGCTCCCATGTTACCGCCATTTTTACCAAAGGCAGCACGGACATTGGCAGCTGTACGGTTAACGTTTGAAGTCAAGGTATCCACGATGAGCATTGAACCATTTGGCCCAAAGCCTTCGTAACGTCCTTCTGTAAAGGTTTCGTCTGTATTTCCTTTAGCCTTATCCAAAGCCTTATCAATAACGTGTTTTGGCACTTGCGCTTGTTTAGCACGGTCGATAACGAATTTCAAAGCTGAGTTTGATTCTGGATCTGGATCACCTTTTTTAGCTGCTACATAGATTTCTACACCAAATTTTGCATATACTTTAGAGTTAGCTCCATCTTTAGCCGTTTTCTTGGCTACGATATTGGCCCATTTACGTCCCATTAGGAATCTCCTTTTTTCACATTTTAATCTTTCTTATTATAACACAAGTCTAGTCGATTTTCACTAGAGGAAATGGATTTTTCTTTTATAAATGAAGCTAGGATTGTCCGCCGACAGCCAAGATTTTCTTGCCTTCTTTTATCCAAGGGTGCTGAGAGAGTGAGATATAAAGCTGTGCAGTCATAACAAGCCAAAGTAGCGGTTCACATAGAATCACACCTGTATAACCTGCCCAAGGAATAATCCAAGCGACGAAAACAATTTTCCCGATAAACTCGATAAAACTAGATATGAGGGGTAAAAGTTTTTGACCGAGCCCCTGCAAACTATTTCTATAAATCAATAAAAGACTCAAAAACGGATAGAAAACAGAACTAATACGTAGGTACAAGGTTCCATTTTCAATCAAGTAACCATCTGTTGAACTCGCTAAGAAAGAAACTAGGCTAGGACTTGCAAAAAATAGGAACACACAAGCAAAGGTTGCCCAAGCCATACTCAAATAGCTCCCTAGACGAAGACCTTGGACGATACGATCTGGACGTTTTGCCCCAAAGTTTTGAGAGATAAAAGTGGTCATAGAAGCCGAAATTGCCGTCATTGGCAATAGGGCAAAGGCCATAATTCTACGTGCTGCCGTTTGGGCGCTGATAATGACCGCTCCAAAGCCATTAACAGAGGATTGTAAGATCACACTTCCGACAGAGACGATTGAACCCATCAGCCCCATGGCTAGCCCCTGCTCCAAGAGATCAACATAGAGAGCCTTATTCCATCTGAAATGTTTAAGTTCTGGAAGAAGCTCTGGAACACTCTTTCGGATATAGAAATAACAGAGAATAGCGGACAAACCTTGCGAGATGATGGTTGCAAGACCTGCAGACTGAACCCCCAACTGCAGTTGTGTAATAAAATATAAATCTAGAATGACATTAACAATGGCTGAAAAGATAAGAAAGGCAAGTGCCGCAAGGCTGTCACCAATCGAGCGTAGTAATCCTGCAAAGAGATTATAGGCAAAGCTAACTCCCACACAGCTGACAATCATAGAGATGTATTCATAAGATTGGGGGAGAATTTCTGCAGGTGTTTCGAGATATTGTAAGAGCGGATAAAGGCCGAAGAAACCCATCAGCATCACAAGACCACTCAGGATTGCACCTAAAATCCAAGTCGCTGCGACAGCCTCTTTAATCTTTGTAAAATTACGAGCACCGTAAAGACGGGCAATAACAACTCCCATCCCATTTCCGACTCCGAGGGCAAATCCAATAATCAAATCAAAAATAGCTGTCGTAGCTCCGACTGCCGCCAAGGAATTTTGTCCTAAAAAACGCCCAACAATCAAAATATCAGCTGTATTGTATAGTTGCTGAAAGATATTGGACAGTAAAATCGGTAATGCAAAACTAATCAGTGAAGGAAGAATGGGACCATGAATCAAGTCCACCGTTGATTTTTTATTCATAAGGCTATTATATCAGCTTTCAAGTTGAGGAACAAGGGAGTTTCCTTAAGAAAGCGTTGCCTATATGTAAACAATCTGGTATAATCGTGACAGAATAGGAGGGTATGTATGAGCTTAACAAGTCAGTTAATTACAGATGTATTCCCAGACCTTGAGAAAGTGGAACAATTAAACAAGGAGGCCTTCCCTGAAGAAGAACGTGTCTCTTTGGAGGAATTTTTAAGTTACCAGGATAGAGATGACGCCCACTTTTTCGCCTTTTATAACGAAGAAGAATTTGTCGGCTTCGCTTTTGCCATTTCTAATCAAAAAGCTTTCTACATTAGCTTCTTTGCCATTATGCCCCATCTCCGTAGCCATGGATACGGGAGAGAAATCATTGAAAAACTCATTGATTTTTACCAGCGTACCATGATTCTTGAAGTGGAGCGTTTAGACGAAGACTGTGACAATCTCGAACAAAGAAAATCCCGCATGGACTTTTACTTACAAAATGGCTTTAAAACTGCCAACGCCTTCTTGGAATACGAGGGAATGAGTTTTGAAATTCTCTATCGTGGCGACCACTTTGATGAAGAGGCCTATCGGAACATCTTTCAAAAATTGCAAGAAGAGAACTACTTCGACTTTCGTATCGAATACCGACGCTTTAGTGACCACTAGTCATCATGAAACAAAAAGTAGCAGTTTTACTGCTACTTTTCTTTTTATTCTTCAATTTCGATTTCAAGAGCGTCGCCCAAATCAAGTGTTACTTCTTGGTTAGAATCTGCATCAGCTGCTGCACTTGCTTTAGAACCTTCTTCCTCTTCAATTAAACCATATTGAACACGAACTTGGTGGTCAATTTCATCAAAGATTTCTGGGTGATCTGCCAAGTATTTCTTAGCATTCTCAGAACCTTGTCCGATTTTTTCACCCTTGTATGAGTACCAAGCACCTGCTTTTTGGATAATATCCAAATCACTAGCAATCTTCAAGAGTTCACCAGTTCTAGAAATCCCTTCACCATACATGATTTCAACAAGAGCTTCTTTGAACGGTGGAGCCACCTTGTTTTTCACAACTTTAATCTTAGTTTCTTTACCAACGTTCGTATCTTTTTGATCACCAGTTCCCTTGATTTGTGTACTTCCACGCACATCCAAACGGACTGAAGCATAGAATTTAAGGGCGCGTCCACCAGGAGTTGTTTCTGGATTTCCAAACATAACTCCTACTTTTTCACGCAACTGGTTGATGAAGATAGCAATTGTCTTTGTCTTGTTGATAGAAGCACCGAGTTTACGCATAGCTTGGCTCATCATACGAGCTTGAAGACCAACGTGGCTATCTCCGATATCACCATCGATTTCCGCACGAGGTACAAGAGCCGCAACTGAGTCAATAACCACAAGGTCAACCGCACCTGAATCGATCAATTTCCCTGCAATTTCAAGACCTTGCTCACCTGAGTCTGGTTGTGACAAGAGCAATTCGTCAATATTCACTCCAAGAGCTGCTGCATAGGCTGGGTCAAGAGCGTGTTCCGCATCAATAAAGGCTGCAATTCCACCTTCTTTTTGTGCTTGCGCTACAGCGTGAAGGGCAACTGTTGTCTTACCTGATGATTCTGGACCATAGATTTCAATGATACGTCCCTTAGGATAACCACCTGAACCGAGTGCAATATCAAGTGCCAAAGAGCCTGAACTCATCACTTGCACTTTTTGTTCTGCACGCTCACCCAAGCGCATGATTGAGCCCTTACCGAAGTCTTTTTCAATCAATTTGAGAGCATCATTCAAAGCTTTTTCACGATCAGCTCCAAATTTTTTCCCAATTTCATCTAATTTTTTTGTTGGTTTTTTCGCCATTTTGTTCTCCTATATTTTAATGATTCTAAGAACCTTCTTCTATTATATCAAAAGTCAGTCACTTAATAAAGCTTTGCGAACTAAGTTAAAAGCATGCATGACTGCAATTTTACGAACATCTGCTCGACTTCTTCCAGCTATATTAACCTGAACAACTTCTGTTCCGGATGCTTGAGACAAACCGATAAAAACTGTACCTGCAGGATGCCCTTCTAGACTATCCGGACCAGCCACTCCTGTCAAGCTAACTCCAAAGTCCGACTGGGTTTTAAGCCGTGCCTGATCTGCCATTTTTTCCGCCGTAAAGGCTGAAACAACTCCATGTTTTTCCAACTCTACTTGTGGAATATCTAACATCTTAGCCTTTTCTTCCAGACTATAAGTGACAAAACCACCTTTAAAGATAGCTGACACTCCCGAAAAGTCTGCCAAAGTTGCTTGAAAAAGCCCTGCTGTCAAACTTTCCGCAGCCGTTATGGTTTTATGCTGCTTTTTCAACTCCTCAACAACTACACTAGCTAGACTCACTTCCTCACCATAACCATAGCAGATATCCTTTAAAGCAACACCTTCAAAAGTCTGGCGTGCAAGGATTTGAACCTCAAGACAATCCAAAGATTTTCTTGCTTCTTCTTGACTAGTAGCCTTGGTAGACAAACGCAGAGTCACTTCTCCCGTTTTTGCATAAGGGGCCAAGGTTGGGTCTGTCTGCTCTTCAATCAAATCTGACAAAATCGTCACAAGCTGGCTCTCGCCAATGCCAAAGAAACGTAGCACACGTGAGTACAACTTAGCTCCAGTTGTCAATCTCGGAAGCAATTCATTTAAAACCATGGGTTTTAGTTCGCTTGGTGGCCCTGGTAGGACGACATAGGTTACGCCAGCCACCTCAATCATACCTCCGACTGCTAGTCCTGTTTCATTAGGTAGCGGGATTGAACCCTCAACGATTTGAGCTTGGCGTTCATTATTTGGAGTTCGAGCATAGTCTGGGCGATGGGCAAAAAAGTCATCTAGTTTAGCCTGCGCTTGAGCATCAAAAGTTAAATCACGCCCTAGAAAATGGGCCAAGGTTTGTTTGGTCAAATCATCCTCTGTCGGTCCCAATCCTCCTGTTAGGATAACCAGATTGCTACGATTCTTAGCAATCTCCAACAAGGATAAGAGACGAGATTCATTATCTCCTACAGCCGTTTGGAAGTAGACATCAACACCGATTTCAGCCAACTTTTCAGATAAAAACTGTGCATTGGTATTGACAATTTGACCTGTTAGAATCTCTGTTCCAACAGCTATGATTTCCGCTTTCATTTTTTCCTCCTACCTATCTATTCGGATTTCTTTGAAAAAATCGCAGGAAAATTCCTACGATTTTAGTATGCATTTCTTATTGTTCTTGTTGGCCTTGTTGTTCTTGATCTGCAACAGAACCAGTTGTTTGTGGTAAACGCCCATAAATATTTTCATACAAGACTACATTTGTCTCCAATTCGGTCACTTCTGGTTTATCCAATGAACGACGTAAAAGATTTTGCATCTCTAACATATGCTCAGATGTCACGATTTGGTAAGATGTCCCATCAATCATTGCATCCTCTCCACGCAATTGCTGAGACTCAATATTCTTAAAGGAATCTTGGTAGCCCATCAACTGAGGAATCGTTGTTGTCGTAATCTCGATATTTGTCTGCATGTTATCGCTAAGAGCCTTCAAAATTTCTTGATAGTGGCTGACACTATTCAAACTAAGAATTTTTTCAACAATCTTTTGGATGACTTCGCGCTGACGTTTCTGACGACCGTAGTCTCCCTCTGGATCCTGATAGCGCATGCGTGAATATACTAGCGCCTCGTCACCATTTAGGGTTTGTTCCCCAACACCGATAGAAATCGTGTTAAATGGTTCCTGGTCTTGGATAGAGATTGGAAAACCTAGAGTGTTGTTTACTGTGATACCTCCGACAGCATCAACCATTCTTTGAAGACCGTGCATATTTACCATAACATAGCGGTCAATGTGGATATTCATCATATCCTGAATCGTCGAGATAGCTAGTTCGGCTCCACCACCCGCATAGGCAGCGTTGAGTTTAGCTTCTCAGTAACAGTACCATCTTTGTGTTGAATTTTTGTCAAAATGTCCCGTTCCAAACTAATCATTGTTGTTTTCTTGGTCTTGGGATTGACTGTCAACAATATCATTGAGTCACTGTTACCTTCCCATGGGTCTGTACGTTCAACATTCCCCGTATCTACCCCCATAAGAAGGATTGTCAATGGTTCAGTTGCCTCGATAACCTTGGTTTCTTCTCCGATTTGTTTATAAGTTTTGGCTAAAGTCTGTGTACTTTGTTGGTAGATAGTATAGGCATAAGCTCCCACACCAAGCACTGTCACAAGAACAAAGCCTAAAAACATTCCGATTATTTTTTTTACCATACATTTATTCGTCTATCAGTCGACCCATCAGGTAAACATCAAGAAACTCTCCTCCTTCTATACAAGCGCCACGTTCCTGCTGGCCTTCAATGATGAAGCCCAGCTTTTTATATAGATGAACAGCTGCCAGATTTCGTTTTTGAACTGTTAATTGTAAACGTCGAATACTTCCGCTCGATTGGGCCCACTCAATAGCTTCTTCCATCAAGATACTACCGAGACCATTTCCCCAATAGGCTTTTTTGATACCCAAAAAGATATCCCCAATATGCCGAACTCGCGGACGTTGATCAGCCGTTATATTGATCACTCCTGCCAATTCTTCATTCAAATAAGCTAGTAAAGTAATCTGATTATCCGACTGGGCCTGCTTGTTAATAAAACGCTGCATCTCTGATTCACTCATTGCAATTCCATTTTCATCCAGACTGGTAAAACTAGATTCATGACCAATCTGATCCAAAAGTGCAATAAGTTCTGTAGCATCCTCAACTTCTGCTTCACGAATTAATAAATCATACTCCATTCGTAAGCCTCTTCAAAAGTTCTGTCGCTCGTTGACCATGAGCATGAAAAACAACTTCGCGCCCCTCACCGTCTTTAAGAATTTCTAATTCCAGATAGTCGGCTGGAAGAGCCTCGCCTAATAGGTGTCCCCACTCAATAACCGTCACACCTGAACCAAAAAGAAATTCATCAAGGTCGATTGAATCTGCATCTCCTTCGATGCGGTAAACATCCAAGTGATACAAGGGTAAGCGACCTTCATATTCTCGAACAATGGTATAGGTAGGGCTCTTAATCATTTGATGAATCCCTAGACCTTTAGCCAGACCTTTTGTAAGTGTTGTTTTTCCAGCACCTAATTCACCAGTTAAAATCAATACATCATTTTTTTCAAGTAGACTACCCAACTCTTGTCCAAGAGCGATTAGTTCATCTTCATTTTTTGTGTGCATGTTATTATTATACCAAAAAGTTTTCTTTTGCGACATTTCTAGTAATAAAAAAAGAGGAGTTTCCTCCTTCTTTTTTAAAGTTTTTGTCTTTAGTTTAGAGCCATGCTAATGTAGTTCAAGATGAACAGAGCGTCTAAAATCCAAATCATGACATGTACTTCCTTAACTTGACCTTTAACAATCTTCGCTAATGTGTAAGTTAGGAAACCAACAGCAATCCCTTGTGTAATGGAGTAACTGAATCCCATAAAGATAGATGTGAAGAAGGCTGGAATAGCTTCTGACATATCATCCCAAGGAATGTTTTTCAAGTTAGAGAGCATCATAATTCCGACGATAATCAAAATTGGTGCTGTCGCAGCTGAAGGCACAATGGCAAGAAGTGGGCTAAAGAAGCTTGATAGAGCAAAACAGATAGCAACAACTAAGGCTGTCAATCCAGTACGTCCACCAGCACCGATCCCTGCTGCTGACTCAATATAAGTTGTAACGTTTGAAGTACCTGCAATAGCACCTACTGAAGTTGCTACCAAGTCAGAATATAGAGCCTTATCTAATTTAGCTGATTCATTGTTCTCACCACTTGATGCGATGATCCCAACTTTTTCACCTGTACCGATAAGAGTACCAATTGTATCAAAAATATCAGTCAATGAGAAGGCAAGAATGGCCATCAAGGTTTCAGGTAAACGTGAAGTATTTGAAATCAGAGAACCCAAACCTTCTGAACCAAGGGCTGCACCAAATAAAGTTCCTAGGTCGTTAACTGCTGCTGAAAGATTGTTGCTAGCAAAATCGATTCCTGACAAATTAACAAGACCAACCGCAATCGCAAGGACTGTCGTTGTTAAGATAGAAAGAATGATCCCACCTTTAATACCTTTGACAACAAAGAAGATTGTAATTGCAAGACCTGCAATAGCTACCAATACTGCTGGAGTATTGAAATCTACCAATCCTGGAACAGCTGCTGCATTTGCAGTAATCGCTGCTTGAGCCTTATCTGCTCCCTCACCTGCTACTGTATAAGTACCTGGGTCAATCGAGAATTTCAAGAGACCAGCATTCTTAATACCAACATAGGCAAGGAAAACACCAATACCAGCTGAAATTGCTGAACGAAGAGTTGCAGGAATAGACTCAATGATCATTTTACGAACATTTGTTAATGTGATAATCAGTGAAATAATCCCACAGATGAAGACCATACCAAGAGCTTCTTTCCAAGTATAGCCCATTCCGAATACAACCGTAAATGTAAAGAAAGCATTAAGTCCCATACCTGGAGCTTGTGCGTATGGCAAGTTAGCATAGAAAGCCATCATCAAAGTTCCTACTACAGAACCGATGATTGTTGCCAAGAATACACCCTGAACAGGCATTCCTGTTTGCGAAAGCATTTGAGGGTTTACAAAGAGAATATAACTCATTGCAAAGAAAGTTGTTAAACCAGCAAGCACCTCTGTACGGACATCTGTCCCGTGCTCTTTTAGTTTAAATAATTTGTCCATTTTTAATCTCCTTTGTCATTTTACGAACAATGTGACTATTATATCATCAATCATTCACATTTTCAAGCTGTTTTTCCTATTTTTAAAAATTCTTAAAGGATGTGATTCTTCTTATTTTTGCTTATAGTCAGCTTTTCTTTCAGCTTTTTGATATAATAGGAAACATCTTATCTGAAACTAAATTCGGGAGGATTTTATGACTAAAAAAATGATTGCCGTGGACTTAGACGGTACCTTACTTAATGGAGATAGCAAACTCTCTGACTTTACAAAAGAAACCATTAAAAAAATTTCTAAGAAAGGCCACCATGTGGTTATCGCAACTGGTCGCCCATATCGTATGGCCAAAGATTTTTATGACCAACTTGAACTTGAGACTCCTATGATTAACTTCAACGGTTCGCTCACTCACCTACCTGGTAGAGCTTGGCAACATGAAAAATGCCTTACTGTGGACAAAAAATATCTCTTGGATATCGTAAAACGAAAAGAGGATATCGAGGCAGACTTTATCGCAGGTGAATACCGTAAAAAGTTTTACATTACAGCCCCAGACAAGGAAATTGCAGATCCTAAATTGTTTGGTGTTGAAAACTTTCGACCTGAAAATCAATTCAAGTCTGACTTAGTGACTAAGGGGCCTAACTGTATTTTATTACAAACTAGGGCAGACGATAAATATGCACTAGCAGAAGAGATGACTAGCTTTTACAAGCATCAACTTAATATCAATACTTGGGGCGGTCCCTTGAACATTCTTGAATGTACTCCAAAAGGTGTTCACAAGGCCTTTGCTCTTGAATACCTTCTAAATGTCATGAATATAGACAGACAGAACCTGATTGCCTTTGGTGACGAACACAATGACCAAGAAATGCTCTCCTTTGCAGGTAGAGGATATGCCATGAAAAATGCTAATCCCGCTCTACTTTCTTTCGCAGACGAGCAATTACCACTAACCAACGAAGAAGACGGAGTCGCTCACTTTTTACAAGAGCAGTTCCTTTAATAAAAACTATCCCTCCATACTTTTTTGGTAGAAAATAGCTACCTTAATCGTATGGATTTTTTATGCCAAAAATTGATTATAGAAAAAAGGACCCGAATCCGTGTTAACGAGATTCAAATCCTTACAAAAGATGTCTATTTTTTTAGAACGATACGATCAGAAATTTCGCGATCCATATCATCAATGATCATTTGATTGCCATCAGCTACATAAACCTTGATATCATCTCCAATAAAGACTCTCTGACTTTCTGGTTCGAAGGTGACCTTTTTAATCTCCTGATCACCATCAGCTTCAACTTTTGTCCATGTTCCAGTATTACCAGTAACAACGAGAGTAATGCTATCTCCCTCATCTTGCCCTTTATAGGTACCATCAATGTTAGTTACTGAGCTAGCAGTCGAACTAGAAACAGTCGTTTCTGCTGACTGAGCAGTCGTTACTTCAGCACTGGTGCTTGCTTGAGTTGAAGGAGCTGCCTGCTCTTTTGGCGAACATGCAACTAAGAGACTAAGACTTGCCAAAGAAGCAAGAGAAAGTGTGAATTTTTTTAGTGACATCATGTCTCCTTTCTTTTAGTGGCTTAAAATCAGAATAACCCTACAGAGCCACCACACCTTTACTATAACAAATAAAGATAGGAGGGTCAATCAAATAACTTTTGTTTCATAAGACAAGCGCGAACCTCAGATATAAAGTAGAGAGATCCTGTCACAAATAGCAAGTCTTTCTCTTCTGCAGAAGCTTCAAAATTATCTATAAAATCTCGATAAGAAGCAATGCTTGTATAATCTCCAAAGTCTTGCTCTTCCAAGGAACCCTGATAGTCAAAACTCGTAACATAGAGAGCTACATCAGGTAAATGCTCTGTTAAATGAGTAAGCATCCCACTATAATCTTTCCGCTTTAGGGCACCAAATAGGATGTGAGGCTGATACCCTTGCTGGATTTTTTCTTGGATAAACTCAACCAAACGCTCTAGAGCTGGTAAATTGTGAGCCCCATCTAGATAAATGTGCTCAGTGACCGCTTCTAGCCTTCCAGCCCATTTAGTAGCTTGCAAGGCAGCACGTACTGCTTCTTGATCTACTTTCTCATTTCTTTGTACCATAAATAGTAGAAAAGCTTGCAAGGCAAGAGCTGCATTTTCCTCCTGATATGCTCCCTCCAGTCCCAATATTAGGTGGTTAAAGTCAGCTAGAGAGGAAGAAAAGTTCCCATTTCGGAAAGAAAAATCTTGATCAGCTTGGTAGAGACTTACACCCAAATCAGTAGCAGTTTTTTGACAAACGAGTTGGGCTTCCAGTGCTAAATTTGCAATCACAGCTGATTTCCCGGGCTTAAAAATTCCTGCTTTCTGCTCTGCAATTGCTGTTAAACTATCGCCCAAGGTCTCCTGGTGATCGAGGCCGATTGATGTGATGATTGCAATTTCTCCTGTCACGACATTGGTAGTATCAAGAAGTCCACCTATCCCAACTTCCAGTAGGACCAAATCTACTTTGCTCTTTAAAATAAAGCAAAGCAATCAAGGTCAGCAACTCAAAAAAAGATAGCTGATCGTGGGTTTCTAAAAGTCTTTGCTCCATTGCTTTAACTTGATCGGCTAAACGAATAAAATCTTCGACCGATATAGGCTCACCATTAATACAGATACGGTCATGGATACTGACAATGTGGGGCGAAGTAAAGGTTCCAACCTTCTTGCCATGGGCAACAAAAAGCTCCCTCATAAAAGCAATAGTTGACCCCTTGCCATTAGTACCCGTTACATGGATGATCGGATAGGTTTGCTCAGGATTCCCCAGCAAATCTACCGCTCTTTGCATTCGCCCTAAACCTGATCTGAAATTCAAGCCAATCCGACTATGAAGCCATTTTTCTACTTCAATCATGCTTATCTCCTTAACAAAAAAGCGAAGATTCTCTTCGCTTTTTACTCATTTTGCTAGATACTAGCTAAATTTTATTTTTAGCGTCAGGCTAAAAACGTTCCCCGGATGTTCCAACTCTCTCTAGTTTCTGGGAGTTGGGGTGATACAGTCTCCCAGACTACCTGCGTTTCTATTTTCTAGCGCAGGGCTAAAAACATCCCCGAACTTACCAGTTCTCTCTTATTTCGAGGAACTGGGCTGATACAGTCTACCAGACTGTATCACTCCTCCATAAAGCTGTTGAAGACTTCTTCAATCATGTTCCATTCATCTTCTGAATCTTCAGGGATTGGTTGCAATTCACCTTCAGTTCCATCTTCATTTTCGATGAATGAGTATGCTTGGATTTCAACTTCACCGTTTTCATCTTCTTCTGCATTAACTGGTACAAGAAGAACATAGTTTTTACCAAATTCTTCTTTTCCGTCAATAGTCAAAAGGATTTCAAATAAAGTTTCGTTTCCTTGCTCATCTACAAGTGTAATAAGTTCACGTTCTTCGTGATCATGGTTGTGATCGTGTGACATAGTTTCTCCTCTGTCTTAAAATTTTCTATCTAAATAATTTTGCAAAATCAATTGAGCTGCTAATTTATCAATAACTTTTTTACGCTTATTGCGACTAATGTCTGCTTGCTCAATCAACATGCGCTCAGCAGCAACCGTGGTTAGGCGCTCATCCTGGTACTCCACTGGCAAGCCAAAGAGTTCTTCCAGTTTTGCTCCATAGGCTTGACTCGCTTCCACCCGCGGTCCACTGGTATTGTTCATATTTTTAGGTAAACCAACAACAAAGCGCTCTACCTTATAGGTGTCAACCAATTCCCTGAGTCGTTCAAATCCGAACTCTCCTTGATCTTCATTGATTTGGATGATTTCGAGCCCTTGTGCTGTAAACCCTAACGGATCGCTAATCGCTACTCCTACTGTTTTGGAACCAACGTCCAACCCCATAATTCTCATTGGTTATAGATCGACTCCTTGTCCCTTAAGGTAGTAGCGGACCAATTCTTCAACAATCTCATCGCGTTCGTATTTACGGATTTGATTTCTTGCGTTATTGTAACGAGGAACGTAGGCTGGGTCTCCACTGAGAACATAGCCCACAATTTGGTTAATAGGGTTATACCCCTTCTCATTCAATGAAGCATAGACTTCTGTCAATGTTTCACTAATTTCTTTTTTATTGGAATCATCCAATTTAAAACGTACGGTTTCTTCAGTAAATCCCATTCTAACACCCTCTTTCCTTAGAATAGTACTATTATAGCACATTCACAGCCATTCTACAAATGACACAGCCTGATTTTGCTGATTTTCTGTGACTTCCTTACTGGACAGTCGCGCCACTTGCAACTCGATTTTTCAATATATTCTTCTGGTTCGTTTTTTTAGTAGATTTTTCTAATCCCACATTTTTTAAATATTCGCTTTCGCTTGCCTTTTTAACGTCTAGAACTTGAAAATCATAACTTGTTTTTGTTTCAATCTCGGTTTCACTTAAAAGATTGGTTTCAAGGTTAAATCCAGGAATTTTACGTGCTTCTTGGACTGATTCATCCTTGTCTTCTCCTTCTTTCAAGGCCTTTCTTGCTTCCTCTAATCCATGCTCTGCAATAAAGTTCTTGAGGTCTTCTGAAACTTGTCGTTTTTGCTGAATCGTTAAGGTCAAGAACTGTTTGCCCTTATAGGTAATGGTCTGGGTTTGTTGAACCCCATTTTCGTCAGCAGGTAGAACAAGCGTCTTTGTTACAACTGTATTGTTATTGGCATTTTCTAGAACAGGCAAAGTTGATTGAAGAGCTTCTGTCGTTGTATCTTTAGAAGGTTCCGCAGACTCTTTTTCTGTCCACAGCCAGCTAGCAAAAATAGGAGCGCAACTGTACCGATAACTATCTTCTTCATATTTATTTTTCCTTATTTATCTATCAAATAAGGCTAGGAGTCACTCCCAGCCTTTATGTTTTATAGTGCTGCACGTAAACGTGCTTCTGCATTTTCTACATTGCGGACAGAGCGTGGCAAGAAAGCACGAATGTCATCTTCTTTATAGCCAACTTGTAAACGTTTCTCGTCAACAAGAATTGGACTTTTTAGGATGCGTGGTGTTTCCATGATTAAATTAAGCACTTCATTGACACTCAAATCTTCAATATCAACTCCAAGAGCTTTAGCGTAGCGATTCTTTGATGATACAATGCTCGCAATTCCATTGTCTGTTTTTGTTAGAATATCTAATAATTCTTCTCGCGAAATTCCTTCTTTTCCAAGGTTTTGTTCTTTATAACTTAACTGGTGGGCATTGAGCCAGGTCTTAGCTTTTTTACAGCTAGTACAACTTGAGACTGTATATATTTTGATCATGTACCTACCCCTTTCGCTACATGTTACTATCAGTTTATTCTATTATACCATAAAAAACATCGGACTTGCGACCTATTTTTAAAAAAATTTAACTTTTTCCCCAGTTTTCTATCTTTTTTCTTGACAAAAACCGAACTATAACCATTCTTTATATTTCTTAATGTAAAATTTCTTAATAACTGTGACGCTAAACATGTACAAGAAAATAATACCGACCAAGAACAAGAAGTATGGAAGTCCTAATGGAGCTAAACGAAGAATATTTACTAGCGGTCCATAAGGCAGACTAGTTACGAAAATTGCGGCAACCAAGGTTGTCAAGATTACAAGCCAAGCTGGTCTGCTTTGTACAAAAGGAACTTTTGCCGTACGAAGCATATGGATAACCATAGTTTGAGACCACATAGATTCAATGAACCATCCTGTTTGGAACAAGATAATAAACTGAAGGGCATATTCTGACCCATGAACATAATGGTGGCCTGTCACCAAAGGAACAATGATAAAGTAGAGGAAAATAAAGGTCAAAATATCAAAGACAGATGAGATTGGCCCCATCCAAACCATAAATCTAGTAATAGATTTTGCTTCCCATGTATGGGGTTGCTTTAGGAAGTCTTGATCCACATTATCAAACGGCAATGCCACACAAGATAAATCGTAGACTAGGTTTAGGACAATGAGATGAACAGGAGCCATTGGTAAAAATGGCAAGAAAATACTTGCAACCAACAGAGAGAAGATATTCCCAAAGTTTGAACTAACTGTCATCTTAATATATTTGGTCATGTTGGCGTAGACCTTCCGGCCTTCAACGATACCTGTTTCAAGAACCATGAGATCCTTGTCCAGCAAGATAACATCAGCTGTTTCCTTTGCGATATCTACTGCTGTATCAACGGAAATTCCGACATCTGCCACCTTCATGGATGGAGCGTCATTAATACCGTCACCCATATAACCAACACCGTGACCATTTTTCTTTAACTGTAGAATAATCCGCGCTTTTTGGTCAGGAGATAATTTGGCAAAGACTGTTACTTTTTCAACCGCTTCTGCCAATTCTTGGTCTGTCATTTGATCGATATCAGCTCCCAAAAGCATCCGCTCAACATCCAAACCAACCTTTTCACAGATGGCTTGGGTTACTTTTTCATTATCCCCAGTTAAAATCTTTGTTCTGACACCATGCTCAAGCAAAGCTTGGATAGCGGGTGCTGCAGATGGTTTTGGTGGATCCAAGAAGGCAAGGTAACCTGTAAGGATCATGTCACTTTCATCAGTCACAGCATAGGCATAATCTTCACGTAGACCTGACTTGTAACCAACACCTAATACACGTAAACCTTGACGGTTTAATTGACCAACTTCTGCCAGTACTTCTTGGCGAATACCTTCCGTAATAGGGATTATTTCTCCACGATATTCCACATGTGTAGAAATGGTCAACATTTCTTCCAAGGCGCCTTTGGTCACCATACTAACAACATTGTTATCATCTTTGACGATAACACTCATGCGTCTTCGCTCAAGTCAAATGGAAGTTCGTCGATTTTTTGGAAGCTGGTGTCTAGATTTTGTAGGATAACATGTTCCTTGGCTTCTTTTTCAGTTCTACTGATGATGGCACGGTCCATCAAGTTTTTCAAACCTGTTTGAAAATGTGAATTTAGATAAGCTCTTCTTAAGACCGCCATATCCAAATCACCATGAATATCCAAGGGATATTCTAAGACAATCTCATCTTGCGTAAGAGTTCCAGTTTTATCTGTACATAGAATATCGATTGCTCCTAAGTCTTGGATAGCATTGAGTTTTTTGATGACTACCTTTTCCTTGGCCATGATAATGGAACCTTTTGCTAAGCTGGCTGTAATAATCATCGGAAGCATTTCTGGTGTAAGACCGACACCGACGCTCAAGGCAAATACTCCAGCCTCTAGCCAGTCTCCATCGGTCAATCCATTTGCGAAAAACACAATTGGAACCATGACAAGCATCAAGCGGATCAAGAGCCAGGAAATGCTGTTCATTTCACGTTCAAAAGAAGTTGGCTCATCATAGGTGTTGAGAGTTTGTTCGATGGCTCCCATCATGGTGTCATCACCAACCGCTAAGACCATCGCTGTAGCACTTCCTGAGATAACGTTTGTCCCCATAAAGGCCAGGATTCTGCTTCTAAAAGGCTATCTACATTTTGACCAGTGGCTTTATTTAAAGCTAACTTTTCAATGGCATCACTTTCTCCAGTCAAGCCTGACTGTTGAACGAAAAAGTCGCGGGATTCGAACAAGATGACATCTGCTGGAATCATATCTCCAGCGCTCAATTTCACGAGATCTCCCACAACCAACTCATCGATTGGCAACTCTTGCTCAAGACCATCGCGAATAACAGTTGCAGTGTTGACAATCATTTTTGAAAGATTGGTTGTCGCCTTGTCACTCCGCAACTCTTGGACAAAACGAATGCCTCCTGAAATCAAAACCAAGACAACGATAATAATAGAGGTCGTAGGGTCCTCTTGGCCAGGTTTGGCAAGCCAGACGTTTGTAACGAGAGAAATAAAGGCAATCACAAGCAAAATGATTGTGAAAGGATTGATAATGGACTCATAAATCTTTTTAAAGATGGAATCCTCTTGACCCTTTGTGATGGTGTTTTCACCATATAGGTCACGGTTTTCTTCGACTTGTTCTTGGTCTAAGCCTTTTAGACTTGTATGGTAAAAAGCTAGACTATCTTTTAATGGAGTTTGAATAGCTGCTGCTAGTCTTTCTTTTGTAGTTTTCATTGGTTTCTCCTATCTGTATGAATGGTGATTTCATACTCAATGAAAATCAAAGAGCAAACTAGGAAACTAGCCACAGGCTGTACTTGAGTACGGCAAGGCGACGTTGACGTGGTTTGAATTTGATTTTCGAAGAGTATCATACACAGAGACCAATCACTTTATAGGGACAGAACGACACAAATCAGCGATTGGCTGTGTATGTGCGGTTCTGGATGATCGTCAATTTGCATCGTTTGTCTCCTTTCTTTGTTTTAAAACAGCAGAAAATCCTACCATAAAATGGTAGGACTAAAAAACTTATTATCTGTTTTCGTTCAAGCTTTAACTCCATAAGGCGATGTAATGAGCTTAGTCTTGACCTTCGCGACCAGGACTGTTGACCAACGAGTAGTGTCTCCACTGCTTTGCGGTAGTCATCCGTATCCCTATGGTAGCCTCACCTACCGTTTCGCCTTTCAGTATAAACCTTTAACTAGTAAAAGTCAACGATTTATCTCATTTTCTTAGATTACAATCAATTCTTTTGGAGCTAGGGTTAATAGCTCGCAACCTGTATCTGTAATCAAGATATCATCTTCGATACGAACCCCGTATTTACCTTCAATATAAATACCAGGTTCATCAGTCAAGACCATACCAGTTTTGATAACTTCTTTGGAAGTTTGGCTAAAGTAAGGCTCTTCGTGGATATCAAGTCCGATACCGTGTCCGATACCGTGTGTAAAGTATTCTCCATAGCCCGCTTCCACAATGATATCACGAGGGATCTTGTCAAAGTCACGGAAACCTAAGCCAGCCTTAGCTTGGTCAATCAGAGCTTGGTTAGCCTTTAAAACAGTGTTGTAAATTTCTGCTTGTTCGTCGCTGACATGGCCTAGGTAGATGGTACGAGTCATATCACTCACATAATGCTCGTAAAGGCACCCAAAGTCCATAGTGATAGCTTCGCCTAGTTCTACTGGCTTATGCATAGGATGAGCATGGGGTTTAGAAGAGTTGATGCCACTCGCTAGGATGGTGTCAAAAGACAAACCTGCCGCTCCCAGCTCACGCATACGGAAATCAAGGAAGTTGGCAATTTCAATTTCAGTCTTCCCTGGCTTGATAAATTCAAGGGCATCGTGGAAAGCTTGGTCAGAGATAGAACAAGCCTTGCGAATTGTCGCAATCTCTGTTTCATCCTTAATCATGCGAAGCGCTTCAACAAACTGAGTTTGTGGAACTAGTTCCAAACCTTCAAAAGCGGCTTGCATGCGGTGATAATAAGAAACCGAAATTTCATCTTCAAACCCGATACGAGAAAGACCCATGTCTTTTGCAATATTGCAATAACAGCCAACTCGTCACGCTCTGCAAGAATCTCAAAACCGGTAACTTCTTGCTTAGCAGCGATGATATAGCGGGCATCCGTCACCAAAATTTGACGGTCACGACTGATAAAGACTGTTCCATTTGAACCCCAAAATCCTGTCAAATAGTAGACATTTTTAAGGTTATTGATAATGATTCCATCTAGTTCTTTTTCTTGCATTTTATCTAAAAATGCTTGCACACGTTTATTCATGATGTAACTTTCCTTTCAAATACTGTCCTGTATAGCTTGCTTGGTTAGCAGCTACTTCTTCTGGAGTTCCTGTTGCAATGATGGTACCACCACCAACACCGCCTTCTGGGCCTAGGTCGATAATATGGTCTGCTGTTTTGATGACATCTAGATTGTGCTCAATCACGAGAACTGTATTACCATCATCTACAAAGCGAGACAAGACCTTCAGTAGACGCGCGATATCCTCGGTATGAAGACCAGTTGTCGGTTCATCTAGAATGTAGAAGGATTTACCGGTCGAGCGTTTATGGAGCTCGCTAGCCAACTTCATACGCTGCGCTTCTCCACCAGAAAGTGTCGTGGCAGGTTGTCCCAAGGTCACATAGCTAGACCAACATCTTTGATAGTCTGGAGTTTGCGTTGAATTTTCGGAATGTGTTTGAAAAATTCTACCGCATCGTTGACTGTCATATCCAAGACTTGCGAGATATTCTTTTCCTTGTAGTGAACTTCTAGGGTTTCACTGTTGTAGCGGGTTCCGTGGCAGACTTCACAAGCCACGTAAACATCTGGCAAGAAGTGCATCTCAATCTTGATAATCCCGTCACCTGAGCAGGCCTCACAGCGACCACCCTTGACGTTAAAACTGAAACGACCCTTTTTGTAACCTCGAATCTTGGCTTCATTTGTCTGAGCAAAGAGGTCTCGAATGTCATCAAAGACACCTGTATAGGTAGCAGGGTTAGACCTTGGTGTTCTTCCAATAGGACTCTGGTCAATATCAATCAGACGATCGATATGCTCAATTCCTGTAATCGTCTTAAACTTACCAGGCTTGTCTGAATTGCGATTGAGTTTTTGAGCAATGGCCTTTTTGAGGATACTGTTAATCAAGGTAGATTTCCCAGAACCTGACACACCCGTCACCGCAATAAATTTCCCGAGTGGGAAACGAGCGGTAATATTTTGCAAGTTATTCTCACGCGCACCTGTCACTTCGATAAAACGACCATTTCCAACACGGCGTTCTGACGGCACTGGAATCGCACGTTTTCCTGATAGATACTGTCCTGTAATGGATTTGCTATTGCGAGCCACCTGCTTGGGTGTACCTGCAGCAACAATCTCTCCACCAAAGACCCCTGCACCAGGGCCAACGTCGATCAAATAATCCGCCTCTCGCATGGTGTCTTCATCATGTTCTACCACGATTAAGGTGTTCCCCAAGTCACGCATCTTTTTCAGACTGGCAATCAGGCGGTCATTGTCCCTCTGGTGAAGACCGATAGACGGCTCATCTAAGATATAGAGGACTCCTGAGAGATTGGAACCAATCTGGGTTGCCAAGCGAATACGTTGGCTCTCCCCACCTGATAGTGTTCCTGCTGAACGAGAAAGTGTCAGATAGTTGAGACCAACGTTATTAAGGAAGGTCAAGCGGTCCTTGATTTCCTTAAGAATCGGACGAGCAATGATGGCTTCATTTTCAGATAGGCTTAGTTGATCAATAACCTCCAAATGGTCTGCGATGGAGAGGTCTGAAATTTCTCCAATATGAGGGGCTTTCTCTCCTCCTACACGAACAGATAAGGCTTGGTCATTGAGACGGTAACCATGACAAGTGCCACAAGTCAGCTCGTTCATATAGAGACGCATCTGTGTACGAGTGTAGTCGCTATTGGTTTCATGATAGCGACGCTTGATATTACCAATCACTCCTTCAAATGGAATATCGATATCACGAACTCCACCGAATTCATTCTCATAGTGGAAATGGAATTCTTTCCCATCTGAACCATAGAAAATGAGATGTTTATTCTCCTCAGACAAGTCCTCAAAAGGCGTATCCATATCCACTCCAAAAGCTGTCATGGCTTGTTCCAGCATATTTGGATAATAGTTAGAAGAGATCGGATTCCAAGGCGCTAAGGCTCCCTCGCGAAGGGTCTTGCTAGCATCTGGTACGACTAAGTCCGTATCAACCTCTAGCTTGATCCCCAAACCATCACACTCACTACAAGAACCAAATGGTGCATTGAAGGAGAAGAGACGAGGTTCTAATTCCGGAACTGTAAAGCCGCAAACTGGACAAGCATAGTGTTCTGAAAAAAGCAACTCTGAATCATCCATAGTATCGATGACCACATAACCTTCTGCGATACGAAGGGCTGCTTCAATCGAATCAAAGAGACGACTACGGATACCTTCCTTGATGATAATACGGTCTACCACCACATCGATGGTGTGTTGTTTATTCTTTCAAGTTCAGGAACTTCGGTCACATCGTAGACAACCCCATCGACACGGACACGGACGTAACCATCCTTTTGAATCTTTTCAATCAGAGTCTTATGTTGCCCTTTTTTCTTACGAATAACAGGAGCCAGAATCTGCAGACGCTGGCGCTCTGGCAACTCCAAAACCTTGTCGACAATCTGCTCTACAGACGAAGCCTTGATAGCCCCATGCCCATTGATACAGTATGGTGTCCCTACACGAGCATAGAGGAGACGTAGATAATCGTTGATTTCCGTCGTTGTCCCAACCGTTGAGCGAGGGTTTTTACTAGTCGTTTTCTGGTCAATAGAAATGGCAGGGCTGAGACCATCGATAGAGTCCACGTCTGGTTTTTCCATATTGCCCAAAAACTGACGAGCATAGGCTGACAGACTTTCAACGTAGCGGCGTTGCCCTTCTGCATACAGGGTATCAAAGGCAAGACTCGACTTGCCCGAACCCGACAGCCCCGTCACCACAACTAGCTTGTCACGTGGAATTTCCACGTCAATATTTTTTAAATTATGGGCGCGTGCCCCATGGATGACAATCTTATCTTGCATGTTACTTCTTTCTAGTCCATTGTTGCTTTCCATTATACCAAAAAAAGTGAAATTCTATTACCAAAAAAGCCGATTTTGTAGTATAATAGTACGGTGCTAAAAATCACTTAAACACAGAATAGATTAGGAAAGGATAGGGGATATGAAACAAGTCTTTCTCTCAACAACAACTGAATTTAAAGAGATCGATACGCTCCAGCCGGGCACTTGGATCAATCTCGTCAATCCTACCCAGAGCGAATCGATGGAAATTGCTTCTGCTTTTGATATTGATATCGCTGACCTCCGTGCACCACTCGATGCGGAAGAAATGTCTCGTATTACCATTGAAGATGAATACACTCTGATTATCGTAGACGTTCCCATTACCGAGGAGAGAAATAACCGTATCTACTATGTAACTATCCCCTTGGGGATTATCATCACAGAGGAGGCTATCATTACCACTTGTTTGGAGCCTCTCCCACTTCTAGATGTCTTTATCAATCGGAGACTTCGGAATTTCTATACCTTCATGCGTTCGCGCTTTATCTTTCAAATCCTCTACCGCAACGCTGAAATTTATCTGACAGCCCTTCGTTCAATTGAACGTAAGAGTGAGCAAATCGAAACCCAACTTCACAAATCTACTCGAAATGAAGAATTGATTGAACTCATGGAGTTGGAAAAGACCATCGTCTACTTCAAGGCCTCTCTCAAGACAAATGAGCGCGTGATTAAAAAATTGACAAGCGCAACTAGCAATATTAAGAAATACCTTGAAGACGAAGACTTACTTGAAGATACCTTGATTGAAACGCAACAGGCCATCGAGATGGCGGATATCTATGGAAACGTCCTTCACTCTATGACAGAGACCTTTGCCTCTATCATTTCAAACAACCAGAACAATATCATGAAAACCTTGGCCCTCGTGACCATCGTTATGTCTATCCCGACTATGATTTTCTCAGCTTACGGAATGAACTTTAAGGACAATGAAATCCCTTTAAACGGAGAACCGCATGCTTTCTGGCTCATCGTCTTTATCGCCTTTGCTATGAGTGTTTCTCTCACTCTTTACCTCATCCATAAAAAATGGTTCTAAACAGGAGTTATTATGTCACAGATTGATTTAAAAGAATTAACAAAGAAAAACCAAGAATTTATCCATATTGCAACCCAGCAATTTCTCAAGGACGGAAAAACAGATGCTGAAATCAAGGCTATCCTTGAAGAAGTCATTCCTCATATCCTCGAAGAACAACCAAAAGGAGTGACAGCTCGTTCTATCTACGGAGCACCAACTCACTGGGCTCATAGCTTCAGCGAAAAAGAGCAATACGAAAAAGAACATCCAAAAGAAAACGACGATCCAAAATTGATGATGTTGGATTCAGCCCTTTTCATCACAGGATTATTTGCAGTAGTTAGCGCCTTGATGAGCTTCTTCTCAAACCAACCTGTGGCCTACGGATTGGTAACACTTATCAGTGTAGGGGCCTTTGGTGGAGTTGCCTTTTACCTGCTCTACCACTTCATCTACCGCTACTACGGACCAGATACTGACCGTAGCCAACGCCCACCATTCTGGAAATCACTTTTGGTTATGTTAGCAACCATGTTTGCCTGGGTCTTCATCCTCTTCTTGAGTAACTTCCTTCCACAAGCCATCAACATCAGCTTACCACCTCTTGTTTTGTTGGTCATTGGAGGAGCTCTCCTTGCCCTACGTTTCTACCTCAAAAAACGTTTCAACATCAAGAGCGCAAGTGCCGGACCTGCTAGATATTAAGATAAACAATAAAAGTAGTGTGTTTTACAGACAGACTACTTTTATTATGGCTCCAAAGCATTTTTTTATTCTCCAAAGAAAAGTAGCTACATTTTCTAAAAACGTTCTAATGTAAAGTCTTTCCTTAGAATCCCGAGGTTTTGTCCTTGAATCCAAGTTGTTTTTCTGTTATACTAATAAAGTAATAAGGAGAAATATATATGACTAAACAGAGAATTAATCAAGTTGTTGGTTCAATTGGTGCCTTTATCGGGATTATTGTATTTATAGCCTACATCCCTCAAATTTTTGCCAATTTACAAGGGAACAAAGCTCAACCATTCCAACCTTTATCAGCAGCTGTCTCTTGCTTAATCTGGGTCATTTATGGATGGACAAAAGAGCCTAAGAAAGACTGGATTCTAATCATTCCAAACTCGGCTGGGGTTATCCTTGGCGGACTGACCTTCCTTACTGCTCTATAAGAATGCAACTAATATAAAAAGAAAAAGCAACCACACGATTGGTTGCTTTTTATGTATAAGATTAAGACAGGGCTAAAATGATAAGGGAAAGGCTATTGCCTAATATATGAACAAGTAGGGGATAGTAAATATTCTCCTTTTCTTTCACATAAATAATTGAAAAGGCAAGGCCACCACCTAGATAACCGACTGCACCGACCCACTCTGACAAATCCAAGCTGTGCATATGAGTTAAGGCAAAAGCAAATCCGACCAAAAAGACACTCAGCCAAGTTGGCAGATTTTTCCTCAAATATCTCAATAGAATTTGACGGAAAAAGAGCTCTTCCACTATAGGTCCGATGATGCAGGCGAAAACGGCTATCAGTAATGGTTGTTCTTGAAAGGTACTTTGAATATTCGACTGGTTTAGGCCTTGTCCGACCAGCCCAAAAAACTGCCTCAACATCTCTGATACAAAGCCAGAGACAACAGTCATCAGAATGAGAAAGAGCCAGCCTGTTAAGACGCCAAAGATAAATTTCCTTTTAGAATTTCTAACCTCTTCCCACTTTTGGAGCAATAGGGACTTAAATAAGAAGCAACCATACACAAACATGATGGTATAGACCAAATAAGTCCCTGCAGAAGAAGGCAATGGAGCATCAAATACTCGTATACCATCAAACACAAAGAGAACGGTATAGAGAATCGCAAAAATCAGAATTCCCTTATGATGTCTTGACATAATTTATATCCCTTTCCATTCACAATCATTCTCATGGTCATCAACCAAACCTGCAGCTTGTAGAAAGGACAAGACAGCGACTGGTCCAGTGAACTTAAAACCACGCTTTTTGAAATCCTTAGATATTTTCTCAGATAATGGCGTTTTAGCCGGTGCTTGACTGTAGTCCGAGACATCATTGATCATGGTTTTACCATCTACAAAAGACCATAGATAGGCATCAAAGGTGCCAAATTCTGCCTGAACTTGTAGAAAGGCCTGAGCGTTGGCTCGCGTCGCAAATATCTTGGCACGATTGCGGATGATGGCTGGATTATCCATCAAATCTTCCAATTCTTCATCAGTCATGTCCGCAACACCTTGGACTTGATAGTCATGAAAAGCTTGACGGAAAGCTTGGCGTTTGTTTAGTACCGTTTCCCAAGACAGGCCTGCCTGATAGGTTTCCATACACAACAACTCAAACAATGCTTGGTCATCATGGAGGGGCTGACCCCACTCCTCATCATGATAGGCAATGTAGAGCGGATTGGTCACCTTGACCCACGAACAACGTTTTGGCATAGAAATCTCCTATTTCACCAGCATCTAAGGGCCGACTTGATATAGTTCTCAGCAGTATCTGAAGTTCCTTCAAAGAATTTCTTGATTTTTTTGAGCTCTGCTGCCTTGTAGCCCAAGGCTAACATGGCTTCCATGGCTTCTTCCAGTTCTTGGTTGTCGCTGCTAGATGGAACTGTAGCCTTAGCAGGGAGGTCATCCCCTGCCACAACCACCTTACCTTCTAGATCCAAGACCATCTGTTGGGCTGTTTTCTTACCGATTTTAGGGAACTTGGTCAAATAGGTGATGTTCTTAGTCTCAATAGCTTGAACGAGGCCTGCATTGTCATCAGCTGCGATGATGGCAAGAGCGGAAACAGGGCCAATGCCTGATACAGAAATCAAGCTGAGAAAGAGCTTTTTCTCGTCTTCTGAACGAAAGCCGTAAAGTAGATGAGCATCTTCACGTACAACTTGATGCACATAGATTTGTGCTTCTTGGTTGACTTGTCCTGAGTAGGCATAAGGGTTAGCCACATGCAGAATGTAACCGATACCGTTAGCTTCTAGAACGATGTATTTAGCAGTAATTTTGGTAATGATACCCTTTAGATATTCGTACATAATTTTCCCTTCAATTTATACTCAATGAAAATCAAATCTAAACTAGAAAGCTAACTGTAGGCATAACTTGAGTTAGGCAAGATAAAGCTGACGCAGTTTATATTTGATTTTTGAAGAGTATTAGTATTTTCCTAGCTCTCGGAGGCTAGTATGATTTTCCTGAATGCGACGGAACATCTTTTCCATGTCTGACTTGGTAAAGTGCACCAAAACAGGACGTCCGTGTGGACAGTTGTATGGGTTGTCACATTGAGAGAGCTGGTAGAGGAGTTGTCTAGCCGAGTGGTCATCAATACGGTGGTTAGCCTTGATAGAGCGCTTGCAGGACATCATGATGGCTAATTCAGCTCGGTATTTCTTGATAGAAACTTCCTTGGTCAAGAGGAGCATGTCACACATCTCATAGATTCCAGACTCGATTTCCTCCTCTGCCATCCAAATAGATGTTCCCGTAAGATAAATTGATTCTCCCCGTACTCTGCTAGAAAGACGCCTACTTCCTCTAAAAGAGACATTCTTTCCTTGAGACGTAGTGCATCATCTGCAGGAAATTCAAAGATGTAGGGCACTAGGAGTTGCTGCTGGCTTTGGTCAACATTGCCAATACTTTCACGATACTCCTCATACTTAACCCGTTCCTGAGCCGCATGCTGATCTATGATGTAAAGGCCATCTCGACCTTGAGCAAAGAGATAGGTTCCATGCATCTGCCCGAAAAATTCCAACTCTGGGAAACTGGATGATTCTTCTCGCTCTAGCTTGTCATAAGCCTTATCAAGACTAGCCATATCCAACTCTGGATGGTCCAGCTGATCGTAGCTGACAGGCTTTCTCTCTGCAAAAAGCAGTTTAGCTGGTTTGGTCATCTGGTCCAAGGCTTCCTTGGCAAACAGGTTCAAATCCTGTCTGTCTTCAGTCAAATTCACCTGATGGTCTGCTACCTCAGCTTGAGTCGGTCTTGCTAGCTCCGTTTTTTCATAGTAGAGAGTGTTCTCTCTCAGTGGCAAAGTCGTTTGCTCTACTTTTTCACGATTGCGAACAGTCGATTTGGCCAGATTTTCCAAGGCATCTGGAATCAAGGTCTGTTCCTTGAGGCTCTTTGCGATAGCTTCTGAAACCAGCGCCATCAGCTCTCTTTCCTTAGAAATCCGCACCTCTTGCTTGGTTGGGTGCACATTGACATCTGCTAAATAAGGGTCAATCTGGATATGAATGACAGCCAGAGGGAAACGCCCCACCATGAGTTTACTGCCATAACCATCTAAAATAGCACGATTGAGCAGGAAGTTTTTGATATAACGGCCATTGATAAAAAGACTGATGTAGTTGCGATTAGCCCGTGTCAATTCCGGCAAAGAGACAAAACCAGAAATTTCAAAATCTAGGTCAGCATTCTCAATTTCAACCATCTTTTTGGCACTGGCTAAACCATAAATACCAGCAATAGCTTGGCGCAGTTGACCCGTCCCAGCTGTTCGTGTCATTTCCTTACCATCACTAATCAAACTAAAGGAAATCTCAGGATGGGCTAGCCCAAGACGATTAACAATATCGATGATATGGGACAATTCTGCCTGCTGACTCTTCATATACTTGAGGCGGGCAGGTGTGTTGAAAAAGAGGTCCTCCACACAAACCTTGGTCCCAACAGGACTGGTAGCTGGAGTGATTTCTTCAACTTGCCCCCCACGAGCCACTAGCTTGGTCCCGTGACTTGCACCATCCACCGCAGTCAACAAAGTCAAAACACTGACAGATGCGATAGAAGGCAGAGCTTCACCACGAAAACCGAGAGTCCGAATCCGAAAAAGATCCGCTTGATTCTTAATCTTACTGGTCGCATGACGGCGGAGAGCCAACTCTACTTCTTCGTGGGCAATTCCGTGACCATTATCCGTGATTTGGATTTTCTTAAGACCAGCTTCTTCAATTTCAACAACAATCTGGCTTGAGCCGGCATCGATAGCATTTTCAACCAACTCTTTAACTACACTGGCAGGACGTTCGATAACTTCTCCTGCTGCGATCTGGTTGGCCAAGACTTCTGGCAATTCAATAATATGAGACATTTTTCAGCCCCTTTCTCAACTATTTTTATCTATTTCTCTAAAAATAAGCTAGTGCTATTATACCATATTTCACTCGTTTCCAAAAAAGTCCAAGCAGCAACTTTCTTCCTGATTTTACTAGGTTATTTGCCAAGTTTGTGGTAAAATAGGTAGAAATAATATTTTAAAAAGGAGAAAAGACACATGCACATTTTTGATGAGCTAAAAGAGCGTGGTTTGATTTTTCAAACGACTGATGAAGAAGCTTTGCGTAAAGCCCTAGAAGAAGGTCAAGTTTCTTATTATACTGGCTACGATCCAACTGCTGACAGCCTTCACCTAGGTCACCTTGTCGCAATCTTGACAAGTCGTCGTTTGCAGTTAGCAGGTCACAAACCTTATGCGCTCGTTGGCGGTGCTACAGGTCTCATCGGAGATCCGTCCTTCAAAGATGCTGAACGTAGTCTCCAAACAAAAGACACAGTAGATGGCTGGGTCAAGTCTATCCAAGGACAACTTTCTCGCTTTCTTGACTTTGAAAATGGTGAAAATAAAGCTGTCATGGTCAACAACTACGACTGGTTTGGCAGTATCAGCTTCATTGACTTCCTCCGTGATATCGGAAAATACTTCACTGTCAACTACATGATGAGCAAGGAGTCTGTTAAAAAACGGATTGAAACAGGGATTTCTTACACAGAATTTGCCTACCAAATCATGCAAGGTTACGACTTCTTCGTCCTCAACCAAGAGCACAATGTAACCCTCCAAATCGGTGGTTCTGACCAGTGGGGAAATATGACAGCTGGTACCGAATTGCTTCGCCGTAAGGCAGACAAGACTGGTCACGTTATCACTGTTCCACTGATTACAGACGCAACCGGTAAGAAATTTGGTAAATCAGAAGGAAACGCAGTTTGGCTCAATCCTGAAAAGACTTCTCCATACGAAATGTACCAATTCTGGATGAACGTCATGGACGCTGACGCTGTTCGCTTCTTGAAAATCTTTACTTTCTTGTCATTAGACGAGATTGAAGACATCCGCAAACAATTCGAAGCAGCACCACACGAACGCTTGGCTCAAAAAGTCTTGGCTCGTGAAGTCGTAACGCTTGTTCACGGAGAGGAAGCTTACAAAGAAGCCCTTAACATCACTGAGCAACTCTTTGCAGGAAATATCAAAAACCTTTCTGTCAAAGAACTCAAACAAGGACTTCGTGGTGTACCAAACTATCAAGTACAAGCAGACGAAAATCACAACATCGTTGAACTTCTTGTATCTTCTGGCGTGGTTAACTCAAAACGCCAAGCCCGTGAAGACGTACAAAACGGAGCTATCTACGTCAACGGTGACCGTATCCAAGACCTTGACTATGTCTTAGGAGATGCAGATAAGTTAGAGAACGAACTCACTGTTATCCGACGTGGTAAGAAAAAATACTTCGTCCTTACATATTAAAAAACAGACTGGAGGCATTTGCTATCCAGTCCTTTTTTTGCTAGACTTAAACTATGAATACAAACCTCAAACCCAAACTCCAGCGCTTTGCTTCTGCTAGTGCCTTTGCCTGTCCTATCTGCCAAGAAAATCTGACCTTGGTAGAGTCAAGCTTCAAGTGTAGCAACCGCCATTCTTTTGACCTAGCAAAATTCGGCTATGTCAATCTAGCACCACAAATCAAGCAATCGGCTAACTACGACAAGGAAAACTTCCAAAACCGCCAGCAAATCCTAGAAGCTGGCTTTTATCAGGCTATCTTAGAAGGCATCTCAGACATACTAGCGACTAAATCATCTGCAAAAACTGTCTTGGACATCGGATGTGGCGAAGGCTTCTACTCTCGTAAACTCCAAGAAAGTCACTCTGATAAAATCTTTTATGCCTTTGATATTTCAAAAGACTCGGTCCAAATCGCTGCTAAAAGTGAACCTAACTGGGCAGTCAATTGGTTTGTCGGCGACCTGGCTCGTCTTCCTATAAAAGACGCCAGCATGGATATCCTGCTTGATATCTTCTCACCTGCCAACTACGGTGAATTTCGCCGCGTTTTATCCCAAAACGGTATCTTAATTAAGGTCATACCAACTGAAAATCACCTTAAAGAAATCCGCAAAACCATACAGGAGCAGCTGACAAAGAAGGACTATTCCAACCAAGATATCAAGGAACATTTCCAGGAACATTTCCGCATCCAATCTAGTAAGATAGCTTCCCTGACCAAGTCCATCACCGCTGAGCAACGCCAAGCTTTACTCAGCATGACTCCCCTGCTCTTCCACGTCGATCAAAGCAAGATTGACTGGAGCCAGTTAACTGAGATTACTATCGAAGCAGAGATTCTGGTTGGGAAAGCACTGTAAATTAGTTTAAATATGAAAAAACGCATCTATTAAAGATGCGTTTTTGTTTAATCTTAGTTCAAGTGCCAGATCTCTTCGTTGTACTGAGCGATTGTACGGTCAGATGAGAAGAATCCTGCTTTAGCAATGTTGACGATGACTTTATCCAACCATGCGTCACGGTCTTCGTAGTCAGCAAGCATTTGCTCTTTCACTTTGATGTAGTCTTCCAAGTCAAGAAGAGTCATGAACCAGTCTTTGTTGATCAATTCGTTGTAAAGACGTTCCAAGCGTTCTTTCTTACCAACTGCAAGAACAGCGTCGCTCACGATGAAGTCAACCAAAGGTTTGATAGCTTCACGAGCGTAGAATTCGCTTGATTTGTATGCAGATTTTGCGTAAAGATCGATAACAGTTTCTGAATCTTCACCAAAGATGTAGATGTTTTCGTCTCCAACCAACTCAGCGATTTCCACGTTAGCACCGTCCATAGTACCAAGAGTCAAAGCTCCGTTCAACATGAATTTCATGTTACCAGTACCTGAAGCTTCTTTAGAAGCAAGTGAGATTTGTTCTGAGATATCACATGCTGGGATGAGGAAGCTTGCTGCAGTAACGTTGTAGTTTTCAACCATTACGACTTGCAAGTGTGGAGCTACTGCTGGGTCGTTTGCAATCACTTCTGACAAGCAAAGGATCAAGTGGATGATGTCTTGAGCGATTGTGTAGGCAGGAGCTGCTTTACCACCAAAGAATACTGTGATTGGACGAGCAGGGATATTACCAGCCTTGATGTCCAAGTATTTGTGAATCACATACAAAGCGTTCATTTGTTGACGTTTGTACTCGTGAAGACGTTTGATTTGGATATCAAAGATAGAGTTAGTATTGATTTCCCACACCTTGGTGTTCTTTCAAGTGACGAGCCAATTTACGTTTGTTGTGAGCTTTGATGCTTTCCAATTTTTCTTTGACAGCAGCCTTGTCTTCGTATGAAAGAAGGTCTTCCAATTTAGAAGCTTCATGGTGCCATTCGCGGCCAAGGATCTCATCCAAGTAGTGAGACAAGCTTGGGTTAGCATGCATGAGCCAACGACGGAAGGTGATACCGTTTGTTTTGTTGTTGAATTTTTCTGGGTAAAGATCGTAGAAAGCTTTCAACTCAGAGTTCTTCAAGATTTCAGTGTGAAGAGCCGCAACCCCGTTTACGCTGTATCCATAGTGGATATCCATGTGGGCCATGTGTACACGATCCTGTTCATCAATGATTTGAACAGCTGGATCTTTGTATTCAGCACGAACACGACGGTCCAATTCTTTGATGATTGGTACCAAGTGAGGAACCACTTCTTCCAAGAATTCAAGAGGCCATTTTTCAAGGGCTTCAGCAAGGATTGTGTGGTTTGTGTAGGCAGTCATGCTACGAACGATAGAGATTGCTTCATCAAGTTCGATACCACGTTCAGTCAAAAGACGGATCAATTCAGGAATCACCATTGATGGGTGAGTATCGTTGATTTGTACAACTGCGTAGTCAGAAAGGTCATGCAAGTTGCTTCCTTTTTCGATGGCTTCATCGATGATCAATTGAGCACCGTTTGAAACCATGAAGTATTGTTGGAAGATACGGAGCAATTCACCTTGTTTGTCGCTATCGTCTGGGTAAAGGAAAAGAGTCAAGTTGCGAGCGATGTCTGTCTTATCAAAGTTAATGCCATCTTCAATGATAGATGAATCAACTGAATCCAAGTCAAACAAACGCAAGCGGTTTTTCGTAGCTGTTTTGTAACCAGGTACATCGATATCGTAAAGAGTAGATGTCAATGTGAAGTGTGCAAATGGTACTTGGTAGCTACGGCTTGAACGAACCAACCAGTTTTGGTCAGTCAACCAAGCGTTAGGAATTGTTTCTTGTTGGTTGTTTTTAAGAACTTGTTGGAAAGACCAAAGTGGTAGTTCAAACCAACACCGTCACCGTTCAATCCAAGTGTAGCGATTGAGTCGATAAAGCAGGCTGCCAAACGTCCCAAACCACCGTTACCAAGTGATGGTTCCAATTCTACTTCTTCGATTTCGATTAACTCTTTACCTGCGTCAGCAAGTTCTTTTTTAACTTCGTCATAAAGACCAAGGTTAATCAAGTTGTTAGACAAGAGTTTACCAATCAAGAACTCAGCTGAGATATAGTAAACTTTTTTCTTACCAGTGTTGACTGGTTTTTGGCTGCTTGCTAGTTTGCTGTAGTTAAGAAGAGCAAGGTAAAGCTCTTCGTTGCTACATTCTGCGATAGATTTATTGTAACGATTTTGTACAAATTCTTTTAATGGTAACATTTTTTGTGTCTCCTGATAATGTCTTATTTCTTTAATTCTACCAAATTTTCATTGATTCGGCGATAAATTGTAGTCAAGTCAAGCAAAGTTTCTTCGACAGCAGGAGTCAATTGATCCTCTGTCATACGCCATGACCAGTTTCCACCAAGAGTAGATGGGAAGTTCATACGAGCTGACTCATCTAGTTCTAGCAAGTCTTGCATGGTTGCAATAGCCATGAAGCTAACTGATGAAAATACTGTGCGAAGCATTGCGTGTGGCACTGTTTCATACTCTTTACGGTTCGTGTAACGAGCCATGTATTCACGAGTTGGATCGTCAATCTCATTACGGTACCAACCAAGAACTGTGTTGTTATCGTGTGTTCCTGTGTACATAACAGAGTTGGCAGGTGCCAAGTGTGGGCTATCGATACTTTCGTCTTCTGGGTTGAAGGCAAATTGAAGAATCTTCATTCCTGGGAAGCCAGTGCGTTCACGTAGTTCAATAACTTCGTCAGTCATGAATCCAAGGTCTTCTGCGATGATGTTTAGCTCACCAAGCTCTTCCTTAACCGCTGCAAAGAGTTTGTAGTCAGGACCTTTCACCCATTTACCAGGTGCTGCTGTTTCAGAACCAGCAGGAATTTCCCAGTAAGACTCAAATCCACGGAAGTGGTCGATACGAACGATGTCGTAGATTTTGAAGCTTTCACGCAAGCGTTCAATCCACCATTTGTAGCCATCTTTGTCCATAGCCTCCCAATCATAGATTGGGTTACCCCAAAGCTGACCAGTAGCAGAGAATTCATCTGGTGGGCAACCTGCGATGCAAGTTGCTTTACCATTGGCATCTGTCTTGAAGAGATGTGGATTTGCCCACATATCGCTTGAATCTTCCGCTACATAGATAGGCATATCTCCGACAATTTCGATGTGGTTGTCATTAGCATATGCTTTCAATTTCAACCATTGTTGGAAGAAAAGGTATTGGGTTACGCGGTGGTAAACAAGCTTGTCAGCTAATTTCTCACGGTAGCTTTCAAGAGTTGAAGCTTTACGAGCACGAGCATCTGCATCTGGCCATTCTGTCCAAGCAAGATTATCAAAATGCTCCTTGATAGCCATATACTCTGCAAATAGTTCAAGCCATGATTGATTTTCTTGAGCAAATTTTTCGAAGTCTTTGACATCTCCGATTTCAAAGAAACGTTTAACTGCTTTCTCTAGAAGTGGACGACGTGCATAGTAGATTTTAGCGTAGTCAACTTCAGTTGGGTTGCTACCAAAGTCCACACCTTCAAGATCACTTGCTTCCAACAAACCTTGCTCCACCAAAATATCAAGGTCGATAAAATGAGTGTTTCCAGCAAAGGCTGAGAATGATTGGTATGGAGAATCTCCGTAGCTGGTTGTTCCTAAAGGAAGGATTTGCCAGTAACGTTGCTTTGTACGAACCAAGAAGTCAACGAAATCATAGGCGCTTTGACCAAATGATCCGATTCCGTATGCTCCTGGAAGTGATGAGATGTGCATCAACACACCGCTTTGACGTTTTTTCATATTAGCACCTCAAGTATTTATATTGTTAATTATTTCAATTTTTGCGCAAACGTTTGCGCTAAGTCAAGTATACCCCATTTCTAAAATAAATGCAAGCGTTTGTAAAAAAAACTTTTTCTCTACTTTTTATTTCCGAAATCGGAAATTCCCTATATTTTAATTTTCCCCCTCCATTTGTTTCGTCTTCTATTTATGCAATCGTTTTCCTTCAATTATTTTTGAATTGAAATTTACACGATTTCCTATTTCTCTTCTATTATACAAACAATTTTGCGAATTAGCCAGTCATAAGTTTTTTAAATTTTTTTCAAAAAAACGCTTGCAACCGTTTTCTGTTTGTGCTATACTAAGGTCATAAGGGAAAACGTTTGCGTTCCCTAGACTATAAAATTTGTTATTCTTTAGGAGGAATACACTATGTCATCTAAATTCATGAAGAGCGCTGCTGTGCTTGGAACTGCTACTCTTGCTAGCTTACTTTTGGTAGCTTGCGGAAGCAAAACTGCTGATAAAGCTGCTGATACTAGCTCATCTGAAGCAAAAGAAATCACTTTCTACGTTGAAGACCAATATAAAGCATTTGCTGAGAAAGTTGCTGCTGCTTATGAAAAAGAATCAGGAACAAAAGTTAACATCAAATCTGGTGACCAACTTGGCGGACTTGACAAACTTTCACTTGACAACCAATCAGGTCAAGCTGCTGACGTTATGATGGCACCATACGACCGTGTAGGTAGCCTTGGTACTGATGGACAACTTTCAGAAGTTAAACTAAGCGACGGTGCTAAAACAGATGATACTACTAAATCTCTTGTAACAGCTGCTGATGGAAAAGTTTACGGCGCTCCAGCCGTTATCGAGTCACTTGTTATGTACTATAACAAAGACTTGCTCAAAGAAGCTCCAAAAACATTTGCTGAACTAGAAGAACTTGCAAAAGATAGCAAATATGCTTTCGCTGGTGAAGACGGCAAAACTACTGCCTTCCTAGCTGACTGGACAAACTTCTACTACGCATACGGACTCCTTGCTGGTAACGGTGGTTATGTATTCGGTCAAAATGGTAAAGATCCTAAAGATATCGGTCTTGCTAACGATGGTGCTATCGCAGGAATCGAATACGCTAAAACTTGGTACGAAAAATGGCCTAAAGGTATGCAAGATACTGAAGGTGCTGGAAACTTGATCCAAACTCAATTCCAAGAAGGTAAAACAGCTGCTATCATCGATGGTCCTTGGAAAGCTCAAGCATTCAAAGATGCTAAAGTAAACTACGGTGTTGCAACTATCCCAACTCTTCCAAACGGCAAAAACTACGCAGCCTTTGGTGGTGGTAAAGCTTGGATCATCCCATCAAGCACTAAGAACCTTGAAGGCGCTCAAAAATTTGTAGACTTCCTTGTTTCAACTGACCAACAAAAAGCATTCTACGATGCAACTAACGAAATCCCAGCTAACACTGAAGCTCGTGCTTACGCTGAAGGTAAAAAAGATGAGTTGACTACAGCTGTTATCGAGCAGTTCAAGAACGCACAACCAATGCCAAACATCTCTCAAATGTCAACAGTTTGGGACCCAGCTAAAACAATGCTCTTTGACGCTGTAAGCGGTAAGAAAGATGCTAAAACAGCTGCTAATGATGCTGTAACATTGATCAAAGAAACAATCCAACAAAAATTTGGTAACTAATTGATTGATTCAAGGGAGATAATTTAAACATCTCCCTTGATTTTTAGATATATTGACAATGTTTTCAGCAATTTTGCTGATTAGCATCGAGCTCAATGCTCGTATCTTATGAAAGGAGCACTCATGGAACAACAACCAAAAAAAGCAGCCTTGCTTTCATTGATTCCTGGGTTGGGACAAATCTACAACAAACAAAAAGCTAAGGGTTTTATCTTCCTTGCTGTAACAGTGGCTTTTGTCCTCTATTTTATAGTACTTGCAGCACCTGAATTGAGCAACTTAATCACGCTTGGTGAAAAACCTGGCCGTGACAACTCTCTCTTCATGTTGATTCGTGGTGCATTCCACTCTATTTTTGTAATTGTTTATCTAGCCTTTTATATTCTCAATATTAAAGACGCTCACACTATTGCAAAACGTATCAATAATGGCATCCCTGTCCCATCGACACTTAAGGATATGATTAAAGGTATCTATGAAAATGGATTCCCTTACTTGCTTATCATTCCATCTTACGTTGCCATGACATTTGCCATCATCTTCCCGGTTATTGTAACCTTGATGATTGCCTTTACTAACTACGATTTCCAACACTTACCACCAAATAAATTATTGGATTGGGTTGGATTGACTAACTTTACAAATATCTGGAGCTTGAGTACCTTCCGTTCAGCCTTCGGTTCTGTCCTTTCTTGGACTATTATCTGGGCTTTATCTGCATCTACTTTGCAAATCGTACTCGGGATCTTTACAGCTATTATCGCTAACCAACCATTCATCAAGGGTAAACGTATCTTTGGTGTTATCTTCCTTCTACCTTGGGCGGTTCCAGCCTTTATCACTATCTTGACATTCTCAAACATGTTCAACGATAGTGTTGGTGCTATCAATACCCAAGTTATCCCAATCTTTGCTAAGTTCCTTCCATTCCTTGATGGAGCACTCATTCCTTGGAAAACAGATCCTACTTGGACTAAGGTTGCCTTGATTATGATGCAAGGTTGGCTTGGATTCCCTTATATCTATGTCCTAACTCTCGGTATCCTACAGTCTATTCCAAATGACTTATATGAAGCAGCTTATATCGACGGTGCAAACGCTTGGCAAAAATTCCGCAACATCACTTTCCCAATGATTTTGGCTGTTGCAGCACCTACTTTGATCAGCCAATACACCTTCAACTTTAACAACTTCTCTATCATGTACCTCTTCAATGGTGGTGGTCCTGGTAGTGTCGGTGGTGGAGCTGGTTCAACCGATATCTTGATTTCATGGATTTACCGTTTGACAACTGGTACAGCTCCTCAATACTCTATGGCAGCTGCCGTTACCTTGATTATTTCAATCATTGTCATCTCTATTTCTATGATTGCATTCAAGAAACTACACGCATTTGATATGGAGGACGTCTAAGATGAATAACTCAATCAGAATCAAACGTAGACTGACTCAAACCCTTACTTATCTTTACTTAATTGGACTTTCAATCGTTATTATCTATCCTCTTTTAATCACGATTATGTCAGCCTTTAAGGCCGGTAACGTTGTGGCCTTCAAGCTCGACAGCAATGTCAATTTCAGTCTTGATAACTTCAAAGGGCTCTTTACAGAAACCTTGTACGGCACATGGTACCTCAACACTTTGATCATCGCTTTGATCACTATGGTTGTTCAGACAAGTATTATCGTACTTGCTGGTTATGCCTATAGCCGTTACAACTTCTTGGCTCGTAAACAAAGTTTGGTCTTCTTCTTGATTATCCAAATGGTGCCAACAATGGCCGCTTTGACTGCCTTCTTCGTTATGGCCCTCATGTTGAATGCCCTTAACCATAGCTGGTTCCTCATCTTCCTCTACGTCGGTGGTGGTATCCCTATGAATGCTTGGTTGATGAAAGGTTACTTTGACACTGTGCCAATGTCTCTTGATGAGTCTGCAAAACTAGATGGTGCAGGACACTTCCGCCGCTTCTGGCAAATCGTTCTCCCTCTTGTTCGCCCAATGGTTGCTGTACAAGCACTCTGGGCCTTCATGGGACCTTTCGGAGACTATATCCTCTCTAGTTTCTTGCTTCGTGAAAAAGAATACTTTACAGTTGCCGTTGGTCTACAAACCTTCGTTAGCAATGCGAAGAACTTGAAGATCGCCTACTTCTCAGCGGGTGCTATTCTCATCGCTCTTCCAATCTGTACACTTTCTTCTTCTTGCAAAAGAACTTCGTTTCAGGACTTACAAGCGGTGGCGACAAGGGGTAATATACCCTCGCCACCCTTTTTCATTTTTGACCTTGTACATCGATTGTCTGGTGAGAAACAAGAGCTTGCTGAGATTACCTTGTTAGTTAATGGACGAATCATAACAAACATTCACTTTTTCCAAGGATTCTACTATCCCCGCTTGAAATAAAAAACATTTCTCTATATAATACTCATATAGAAAAATGCCTATAGAAAGAGATTTATGTTACCATATCCATTTTCTTATTTTAATAGTATTTGGGGATTTCGTAAGCCCCTCTCTCATCGTTTTGGTCTAAACTGGTTTCAACTGATTTTTACCAGTATTTTCTTGATTAGCTTATCCATGGTGCCTATTGCTATCCAGAACAGTTCTCAGGAAACCTATCCTTTAGAGACGTTCATCGATGATGTCTATGCTCCATTGACGGACGAAGTCGTTCAGGATCTAGCTACCAATGCTCAAATTGTAGATGGAAAACTAAGCTATACTGGTTCGACTCCTCATCAAGCTTCTGTACAAATCGGGGCTACTGCTAGTTCAAGTTTTCCTGAGGAATTACTTCTTAGCTTTGAACCCGAGCAACTCGTCATCAGTAAGCAAGGAAAAGAGTTAACCAGCATTCGCTATCATGCTATCACAACTGATAGTTTCCAAAGCAAGGAAAGCTTGACTCAGGCTATTTCAAAAGACTGGTATCAACAGAACCGTGTCTATATCAGCCTCTTCCTGGTCTTAGGTGCTAGTTTCCTTTTTGGACTTAATTTTTTCATTGTAGCTTTAGGTGCTAGCCTTCTGCTCTACTTCACGAAAAAATCACGTCTCTTCTCATTTAAGACCTACAAAGAGTGCTATCATTTTATTTTGAACTGTTTAGGATTACCAACTTTACTGACCATGATTCTAGGTCTCTTGGGTCAAAATATGACGACTTTGATTACTGTTCAAAACATTTTATTTGTTCTATACCTGGTCACTATCTTTTATAAGACTCATTATCGTGATCCAGACTACAAAAAGTAGGAGATTATTATGCCTGTTACGATTAAAGACGTGGCCAAGGCTGCTGGTGTTTCACCTTCAACCGTAACCCGTGTTATTCAAAACAAATCAACCATTAGTGACGAAACAAAAAAACGAGTTCGAAAGGCTATGAAGGAACTCAACTATCATCCTAATCTAAATGCTCGAAGTCTTGTTAGCAGTTATACCCAAGTTATTGGCTTGGTCCTTCCTGACGACTCAGATGCCTTCTATCAAAATCCTTTCTTCCCATCTGTCCTCCGTGGTATCGCCCAAGTCGCCTCTGAAAACCACTACGCCATTCAGATTGCGACTGGTAAGGATGAGAAAGAGCGTCTTAAAGCTATTTCTCAGATGGTCTATGGAAAACGTGTGGATGGGCTTATCTTCTTGTATGCTCAAGAAAATGATCCCTTGGTGCAACTGGTTGTCGAGGAGCAATTCCCCTTCCTCATTCTTGGAAAATCACTTTCTCCCTTCATTCCACTTGTTGATAATGATAATGTCCAAGCTGGTTTTGATGCGACAGAGTATTTCATCAAAAAAGGATGTAAGCGAATTGCCTTTATCGGAGGTACTAAGCGACTCTTCGTAACACTAGACCGTCTGACAGGTTACGAGCTAGCTCTAAAACAACACCAACTTCCTCTCGATGCTAATCTGACTTACTTTGCTACTGAATTTCTTGAAGATAATGGTTATCGCTTTAGTAGACTTCTCTTCAAACACAATCCAAATATTGACGCTATTATTACCATTGATAGTCTCCTTGCTGCAGGGGTCTGTGATTACATCGCAAAACACCAACTGGATGTCCCTGTCCTCAGCTTCGACTCAGTCAATCCCAAGCTCAACTTGGCGGCCTATGTCGATATCAATAGTTTGGAGCTTGGTCGTGTTTCCTTTGAAACTATTCTCCAGATCATCGATGATGCTAAAAACAACAAACAAATTTGTTACCGCCAGTTGATTGCCCACAAAATCGTTGAAAAATAAAAACCAACTCTCTATTTTGAGTTGGTTTTTTTGTATCCTATTTACCTGAACGACTAGTTTTCAACTTCGACAAATCGCCCAAGAATATGGACATTTTCTGAGACAGATACAAAGGCTGTTGGATCTACTTGTTTCATGATGAGTTTAAAATCATTAAACTCTGCGCGAGTGATAACCGTAATCAAAACAGCCTTACGCTCATGGTTATAGGTCCCTTCCGCATCGTGAATCATGGTCGCACCACGGTGCAATTTATGATGGATTTTCTCAATCACTGCGTCAGGATTGCTAGTGACGATCATGGCCTGCATGCGTTTCTGTTTGGTGAAAACTGCATCTGTCACACGACTTGATACAAAGATGGTAATCATGGAATAAAGGGCATATTTCCAACCAAAGGTCACTCCTGCAATCAGCATAATTGTACCATTGACCAAGAAAGAGATACTTCCGACGTTACGACCAGTCTTCTTACGAATGGTTAGCTGACAATGTCTGTTCCACCACTCGAGATGTTATGACGTAGTGCAAAGCCGATTCCCAATCCCATGACAACACCCCCAAAAAGGGCATTGATGATGGGATCCTCTGTTAAGACCACCACTGGCACAAACTGGATAAAGAGCGAGCTCATGGATACCGTGATAAAGGTAAAAATCGTGAACTTATGCCCAATTTGATACCAAGCCAAAATCATGAGAGGAATATTGATGGCATAAAATGCTACCGAAATCGGGAAATGAAAACCAAACCAGTGGTTACTAAGGGCAGATATAATCTGGGCCAAACCTGTCGCACCACTTGAATAAACGTGCCCTGGTTGGAAAAAGAAATTGACGGCTACTGCTGATAGAAAACCATATACCAGAGAAGCTGAGATTTTTTCATCGTATTTTTCTCGAGAAATACTTTGTAAAACACGCAAAATCTTTACTCGATAAGCAAAGCGGCGAAGATAATGGTACCACTTTTTAGTTAGTTTCGTTTGTTTCATCTTGTTCTACTTGTAGATTAAGTTCCTCTAGTTGTTTAAGAGCTACTGTTGATGGTGCTTGCGTCATTGGGTCGCTAGCCTTGTTGTTCTTAGGAAAGGCGATGACTTCACGGATGTTATCTTCGCCTGCTAAGAGCATGACAAAGCGGTCAAGACCGATCGCCAAGCCACCGTGTGGTGGGAATCCATAGTCCATGGCTTCCAAAAGGAATCCAAACTGGTCATTAGCTTCTTCAGCTGAGAATCCAAGGGCCTTGAACATACGTTCTTGGAGCTCTTTTTGATTGATACGAAGGCTACCACCACCAAGTTCATAACCGTTCAAGACGATGTCGTAGGCAATGGCACGAACCTTGGCCAAATCACCTTCTAGTTCATGAGCAGTATCTGCTTGAGGAAGAGTAAATGGATGGTGGGCGCTCATATAACGCCCCTCTTCTTCTGACCATTCAAACATTGGCCAGTCAACTACCCAGAGGAAGTTAAACTTGTCGTTATCAATCAAGCCAAGCTCTTTGGCGATACGTCCACGAAGGGCCCCGAGTGTTGCATTTGCTACTTCAAGCGTATCAGCCACAAAGAGAACCAAGTCTTTATCTTCAAGACCAAGCGCACTTGTTAAATCGCCTTGAATGCTAGTCAAGAATTTAGCAACTGGTCCGTTTAATTCGCCGTCAACAACCTTGACCCAAGCAAGACCTTTAGCCCCATACTGTTTGGCTACTTCTGTCATCTTGTCGATGTCTTTACGTGAGTAGTTATCTGCAGCACCTTTGACCACAATGGCTTTAACGGCAGGTGCTTCTGAGAAGACTTTGAAGTCCACACCTTTGACAAGATCTGTCAAGTCCTGAAGCAACATCTCAAAACGAGTATCAGGCTTGTCAGAACCATAAAGAGCCATGGCATCATCATACTTCATACGAGGGAATGGTAGCGTTACTTCGATTCCTTTTGTTTCCTTCATCACGCGCGCAATCAAACCTTCTGTGATATCTTGGATTTCTTGCTCAGTCAGGAATGACGTTTCTAAGTCGACCTGAGTAAATTCAGGCTGGCGGTCACCACGCAAGTCTTCGTCACGGAAACATTTGACGATTTGGTAGTAACGGTCAAATCCCGCATTCATCAACAACTGTTTTGTAATCTGCGGACTTTGAGGAAGAGCGTAAAAATGCCCTTTATTGACACGAGATGGCACCAAGTAGTCACGCGCCCCTTCTGGTGTTGACTTAGAAAGGAATGGCGTTTCCACATCGATAAATTCCAACTCGTCCAAGTAGTTGCGGATAGAATGTGTCACCTTAGCACGAAGTTTAAGATTTTCCAACATTTCTGGACGACGAAGGTCAAGGTAACGGTAACGTAGACGCGTATCATCGTTTGCTTCAATGCCATCCTTGATTTCAAATGGTGTTGTTTTGGCTGTATTAAGCACAGTAAGAGCCGTTACATTCAACTCAACCGCTCCAGTTGCCAATTTATCATTGGCCTGTTCACGTGCTGCAACCTGACCAGTAACCTCGATGACAAATTCACTACGAAGGCTTTCAGCCGTTGCCATCACCTCAGCAGAAACTTTCTCAGGATTGATAACCAACTGCATAATCCCTTCACGGTCACGAAGGTCGATAAAGATCAATCCACCCAAGTCACGACGACGGGCAACCCATCCTTTCAAGGTAATTTCTTGTCCGATGTGTTCCTCACGAACACGACCAGCATACATACTACGTTTCATGTTTTCTCTCCTCTTGTATTCTGTTACTATTTTACCATAAAAGCGCAGGCTCTTCATGAAAATCATCAGAAAAGTTGAGAGTTTCCTCTTATAAATGAAAAAATCCAGCAAAGTCATTCGCTGGATTTAGGTTTTCTTTATTTTTTACGCTTTTCAGCAATCCCTTCTGTCTTCTTAGGAAGGACAATTTCTGTCACATAAGCCGTCGCAAATCGTATCACTCCTGCGATAGGAGCAAAGATAACCGCTAGATTGTTATAAAAGAAATCCCCCTTAATGAAATAGACAAGTAGGCCGATAACAAAGAAGAGAAAGACAGCCTGAATGACTGCTAATAATAGTACTCGTTTCATGATTTCCTCCTGAGTCTATTATAGCATCATTATCATGACAAATGAAATTAAATTGTTCAAGGCATGCAATCCCATACTATAAGCCAGACCACCCTTGTTGATATAAGCCAAGCCCATACTAAGACCAAGGGCACTATAGACTAGGAATTGTTGAGGACTAGTAGGGAAATGAACAAGCGCAAAAATAATAGTACTTACAAGAAGAAAGAGAGCTGTCTGCTTGAGGTTATCCTGTTGAGGGAAGACATAGCGTGCTAACATCCCTCTAAATGTTAACTCTTCTGTCAGAGGCGCAAAGACCACTACCATAAAGAAAGAGAAAAGAGGTTGATTATGAGTCAATTCTTCTACCATCTGTTGACTGACTGATGGATCATTTGGCAAAAAGAATTGAGCAACAATGGCAAGGGCCCATACCAAGGCAGGCAGCCAGATGTATTTGTTAAGAGCTGTTTTTTCAATCGTAACGGTTCCTGTCTTATACCACTTGTAGGTAACGAAGGTGAAAATTCCTGCTAATAAGACATAAATTGGGACAGCAACATATTCAGGTGCACCCATTTTCATGGCGGCTAAACCTACGCCCTGAATAAAACTATAGACCATAAGAAATGATAAGAAAGCAAGGCTATACCAGCCGATATTTTTAAGTGTTTTCATAAAATTCTCCTATTTGAAATAACGTTTTGTTTTGCGCAATTGTGCAACATTGGTATACAAATGGATGACAACTGCCACCAGCAGAGCAACCAACTGTACTTGACCTAATACTACTGATAGGACTACTAAGACAACGTAGATACCAGGAATGAGGAGCTGATTGACCTTGAACAAGATCAAGTAAGCTTCTTCCATTTCAGCCTGTTTTTCTCCTTCATCATAAGTATCGAGGTATTCCAAAACCTCCTTAGGCGTCGCCGTAACAGAAAGTTTGTAGTTACGAATCTTGCTGGTGATTTTTAGACAGTAAGCACCCGCCCAGATACCTAAAACTATCAAAAGTAAGGATCCTGCTGATGGGCCTAAAGCTCCCAAATCTATCAGTAGGCAGGATAGCATACTAATTTGGGAAACATTCCAAGCTACTGTACCATAATCTAAGAAACGATACATAGCAAGGTAGTCTTGTTCGTTTTCTTCGTCCTCTTCTTCTCTTTGATAACTCTGATAGGCCTGATAGCTTTTTCTAGTGAAATAAAAGGTTAAAATCACCGTAAGCATCCCTAGACCAATAAAGAGTGATTTCAAGGCAATGATTACTTGAGCTTGACTGATACCTAAAGGATTAACACCAAGGAATCCAGCAAACATTCCTAATAAAACACTTGCAAGAAAAATCTTCAGTGCAAAAATGATTTGTTTCTTTTCCATATTTCAACCTCTTTCTAAAACAAGCCAGACAACCATTGACCAAAAGCTTTACCTGATTCGAAGATAGCGGTCAAGCCTTCTGTTCCAAGTGACACCAAAATCAAACAAACAGCTAGTAAGAGAATAGCTTGGTTTCTAGCTTTTTTTGCTCCATCCCCCAAGGGTTCATTGCCAAGCCAACCTGCTAGATAAGCATAGAGAGTTACTGTTATAATCCCAATCTCTGTAGAAGAGAGAAACAACAAGACTGTTACCAAACGAACGATATTGGCTTGAATGTTAAAATAATTTCCTAAACCTGCACAAACACCGGCAAGTGCTTTGTTCTCAGTATCAACTTGAAAACCTGCTAAAAATTCTTTCATAACTTTTCTCCTTTTACGAGTTCTTTAAACTTTATTTTTTTCTCTACCCATCTAAAGACTAATAGTAGCACTATATTAATCCAGAAGAGGTATTTACTTTCAACAATTGTAAACCAACCAAGTAGGCTTCCAATCATAGCCAAAAGATTTACGATAAACACAACTATAGATAGATAATAAATCACTTTATACTTGTTCATCACTCATCCTCCTCTAAGCGAAAGACCGATTCGACTGGCTCATGGAATATCTGAGCAATCTTCAGGGCAATGACGATGGATGGGGTGTACTCATCCCGCTCAAGCAAGCTGATGGTTTGCCTGGACACGCCAGCTAGTTTGGCCAGCTCTGTTTGATTCAGGCCATCGCGAGCTCGAAGCTCTTTTAGACGATTTTTTAGCATGTCTTTTTTCTCCTTTGTTCTTATCTTGATTTCATTGTAACATATCTTTTTATTTTTGACAATCATATTTGTCAAAAAGTTTAAGATTTTTGTCATTTTGTAAAAGAAAACGGTCAGGAATGGTATCCTGACCATGTTTATAGCTAAACTTGAAGAAAATCGTACTTCTTCCGTTTTTTAATCTTGAGAGGTAAGCTTAGCTTTCTTTTGATAATATTTTCTATCTATGTATAAGATTGTTACACTTATCAAGCTTAGGATGAGTCCAAGCAAAGTACCTTTTTGCGAGAAGACAAATTCTACTTTGTGTTGTCCGGAAGTAATCGGGAATGAAATAAAGCTGTTCCATGCTTTTGTCACAGGGACATCCTTACCATCCACTTTCACTTTCCAACCTTCACTATAAGGGATAGAAGTCATCATATATTTACTGTCGTCAGTAATATTCACTGAACCGACGATATGAGTATTCGAGAATTTCTCAACTTGTAAACCCTGGGCCTTCCGTTTCTCGATCACATTTTGAATTTGACTGATTTCTGCGCGGTAAACTCCTGCGTTTGAAAGGTCAACCTTGTCTGTTTTAAAGCGGAATTCGATGACAGATTCTTGTCCCAGAGCCTTGTCTGCAAACTGCCAGAGTTGTCGTTGGGTATTTCTCTTAGAGTGTGTAAACCATTTCCCGTTTAACAAGACTGAGTATTCCTTCTCTGAATTGAGAGAAGCGGGTAGGAAGAAATAATAAGTCAAATCTGTTTGAGGAGTAATACGGTAGCGAACAATGGCCTCCTGACTAGAATCCAATCGTCTATAAACCGCTGTTCCTTTTGATGGATCAACATCTTCTTCGATAAGATTTTCTGTTTCAACGTTACCATAAGCCAAGGGTTTGAAGTATTCCTGGTAATTTCCCTCTCCCTTTGTAACTCCTTCCATGGAGTTGAGAATGATGTCATGATTCTGAAGAGCATTGTTTCTACCAAAGTTGATGTTTCTTACTAAATCATTTGTTCCATAGGCTAATGGGAAAGAATTTGGATTTTTATAGACCAGATAGCGTTCATCTTCATATATTTTTTCCGTGAAATAGCGATGCAGATCATATCGACTAGTAAAACGAGTAAAGTACATGTTTTCAGGGTGGTCTTCTTTTTCTTTTGGATCAATATCCTTAATGTCCATATAATAACGAATGCCATATAGGGCATCGGTCAAGGGAGTCCCATTTTCGTATTGTGTTGCCGCATTAATCCCTTGGTCTCCCATATAGGCAAATTGATCGAGAGTGCTTTTCTCCAAACTAGAACTAAAGGTACTCAAACCTGGATAACCAACCAGAGACGGTGTAGTTCGTGAATAGGCAAAGGTGGTTGCAACACGGTAGAAAGGTTGGTCTGCATTTTCCTGGATATGATCTGTCACTTTTTTGACGGATACTGTAGCATCTACAAACTTATCAACATCTGCATATCCTAAAGTCACTTGTGATAGGTAAGCATTGTAGCCAAGCTCAAATATAGTCAATATTGCTAAGAAAACAAAGGACATTCGAGTCATTCTCGGACGTAAAAGGGCTAGAATAGCTAAATAAACGATTAGGGTTAAGATAACCCGAGAAAAAAGATAGCCTGTTTGTAACAATCCTGCCAAGACTAAAATGACACCCGTCGCAATCAGCAAGATTATTTTCTTCTCTTTCTTAACTTTCAGAGAATAAGTCCAGTATAGATAGAAGCCAGCAATCGTTGCCAGAACTAGAAGTACTGCAAAAATAGCAAGATGGCTTGTTATAAACTGGGTCATAACTTCTGCTTGTTTTTTGGGTAGGTAGGTGAAATCTTTGCTGTAGAGATAGATGGTTGATAAGGCTAATAATACAAGGGCAACAAGTTTTCCTCTAGTTGTGATTTCAATTGTTTCCTTCAAGACTTGATAGGCTAGAAGTAGCATGAAGAAAGAAAAAATCCAAGAAAATCTGAAGAAGAAGCCAGCAGGATTTTGTCCCATATGCCAAATCTTACTGACAAATTCATTCACAAAAGAGATGAAGAAGATTAGTGTCACAACTCCAGCTGCCCATTTTCTTTCCTTCAAGATTTTAGATGATGAAAAGAATAAGATAAAACCGATAAAGCCGAGGGCCCCAATATAGATATTGGGTAGGTTAGGCCCTGCAGCCCATCCTGAGGTAGTATCAAAGCCCCCAATAGATAGTTTAGATAAAATATCAAGAGGATTAATCTGCAAGGCAAAAGAAAATCTCAGAGCTTCCCCTACCTGACCCTTACTTTCAAGCAAGTTGAAAAATACAGGAATCAGTAAAACTGAAGCCGTAGTCGCTCCAAGGACTGAATAAAAGAAAGCCTTCAACAAGGGGTGGAGGAAATATTTTAATTTAACTTTTAGATTTCCTTTAATTGACAATTGTGGCGAAACATAATAGCAGGCATAAAGAACAATAAAAATTGAGATCATGTAGCCCATATAGAATTGCAAGAAAAGAGTTAATCCTAAAAGAAAGGCATAGGGATATGGCGCTTGCCCGTCTAGTAATTGCTCCAGATAAACGATAACCAAAGGAAGCATAATCATGGCGTCATAGAAAATGACATTCATTTGATAGGATACCAACATCCCCGAAAGAGCGTATGCTGTAGCAAATACGGGTACCAACCAAAGCTTGGATTCTGCTCCTTTATAGCGTCTGACCAACAGGTTGGCGAAAGAAAAACCAATGGCACCGTATCTGAGCCAAATTGTTAGAAAAACAGCCAACCCATAATATTTGAAGGGGAATACAATATAAAAAATATTGAAGGGGCTCATCAAATAATAGCCTAAGACCCCAATCATATCCCCACCGAGAGATTTTGTAAAGGAATAGGTAAGGCTGCTTAGATCACCCGACAAGACTGCATTTTTTAGTAAGCCAAAAAAACTAATGTACTGTTGTCCAAAGTCAACCGCCATTAAACTTTTATTCCCAAAGGGATAGCTACCCATGAAAATCCAAACAACCAGCATAACTATCATCGGCAGCAAGGCACTGATTGTATATAGAACTCCTCGTGGGTATTTTTCTGGTAACTGACGACAAGCCCTTAACCAATTTTTCATGATTGTTTTCTCCTCTGTAAGCTTAACCAATCTTATCTTCTTCGGCCTTTCTTATATTGGTTTTATCGATAATGAAATGTGGACGTCGCTTCACCTCATAATAGATTTTCCCAATATACTCTCCCAATACACCAATAAAGATAAGCTGAACACTGCTAAACAGAATGATTGCTGCGATTGTTGTGAAATAGCCACTGGTATATTCCGAAGAAAAGAGAAATTTGAAGAATTCATAAATAATGTAGAGTAAGGATAAAGCCATACTTACGAATCCAAATTGAATGCAGATTCTAAGCGGGCGATCATTAAAAGAGATAATACCTTTTACAGCGTAGTTCATAGACTTCTTAAAGCCAAATTTACTCTTTCCTGCCTTACGAACTTCATTTTTATAGGGAATCACTTTTTCTTTAAAACCAATCCATTCATAGAGGCCCTTGTTAAATCGATTGTACTCAGGAAGGGAGATAAAGACATCAACTGCCCTCTTGCTTAAGAGACGCAATTCTGATTTCCCATCTGTCAATTTGACATCCATGGAATGGTTGGAAAATGTATAAAAACAACGAGCAAAGAAACTACCAAAGACAGACTCCCCCTCACGGCTTCTCTGACCACTAACAATATCATACCCTTCTTTGTATGCTTCCACAAAGAGAGGAATCAAGTAAGGCGGATGTTGCAAGTCGCCATCCATTACCATAACCGCTTCACCTGTAGCATACTTAAAACCCGCAAGAATCCCACTTTCACGTCCAAAATTTCTGCTAAAACTGATATATTTAACACGCTGATTTTCTCTAGCAAAACTATCTATTAGCTCTAGAGTCTTGTCACTACTCCCATCATCAATATAAAGAATTTCATAGTCAGACAGCTCCTCTGATAGGAGCATACCCTCTAATTTTTCTGAAATAGCTTGATGAGTTTGAGACAGAACTAATTCTTCGTTTAACAGGGTAATCAGAATTGATAGTTTCATAAAATGCTCCATAATCTCTATACTCTTAAAAGGAGAGAGCCTTGCTCTCTCCTCTCTACAAACATTTATTAATCGTTAGAATACTTGCGTTTCAATACAAGAGTTCCTGCTAGAATGAGGATCCCTGCAAGGACTAAACCTGTCCCTAGATTTTCACCCGTTTTAGGAAGTTCATTTCCTCGTTTTGGATTATTTTCAGTAGTTTTCTGAGGTCCTTCGGTTGTTGTCGAAGTTGTCGTTGGTACTTCAGTTGTTGTCGAAGTCGTTGTTGACGCTTCGGTTGTTGTCGAAGTCGTTGTTGACGCTTCAGTTGTTGTCGAAGTCGTTGTTGGCGCTTCGGTTGTTGTCGAAGTCGTTGTTGGCGCTTCGGTTGTTGTCGAAGTCGTTGTTGTCGAAGTCGTTGTTGGCACTTCAGTTGTTGTCGAAGTCGTTGTTGACGCTTCGGTTGTTGTCGAAGTCGTTGTTGACGCTTCGGTTGTTGTCGAAGTCGTTGTTGGCGCTTCGGTTGTTGTCGAAGTCGTTGTTGGCGCTTCAGTTGTTGTCGAAGTCGTTGTTGACGCTTCGGTTGTTGTCGAAGTCGTTGTTGACGCTTCGGTTGTTGTTTGCTCTCCACTACCAGTACCTGAAGCTGCTTCTAATCGTGTTAAAGCATTAACTGAACGCGGTTTTTCAAAGTTACTTGCTGACCATTCGATGTCATTAGCAACTTTAGCACCTTTAGGAAGTGGTGAGGTCAATTCAGTTGTATACTCAATGTACATCGCCCAGTTCCAGTTATCTCCAAAGTTGATGGTAAATCCTGTGATTTTACCATCAGCATTTCTAGTGAACTCTGCTTTTTTAGTAAAGTTATCAGTCGGTTCCAATTTAAGAAGTGCAGCTTCATTTTGAATTTTCTCTGGTTGAGTTGCATAACGAACCGCACGGAGTGAGCCTTCTACCAAAACTTGTCCACTATCACTGAAGTCATCTTTAATGACCATGTTATTCAATTTATCCTGAACAGCATTCAAAACAACACGCCACTTGATACGGTTAGGATTAGATTGGTCTTGGTAACCATATTTCATTTCGTAATCACCAATCTCACTATCATCCTTTTTATAATTAAGCGTGAAGGTTTCAGTGCCGTATTTAAAAGTATACTTACCTGTATCCGTTAAGGTTGTTGTATTTGGGCGAACAGAATATTTCAAAGTCATAACTTTATCTTTGTAATTCTTAGAAAAATAATCTGTAAAAGTGATGGTCACTTTTTGAGTGCTTGGATCCGTTACTGCATTACCAATAACTTCACCACCCTCATGCAAAATAGGGAATTCTAGCTTGGTAATAAGGCCTAGTTCCTTTGGAAGAGCTAGTAGCAATGTATCACCTGCATTGATTACCTGAGAGTCAGGAAAAGAAATTGAATTGGTCGCTTCCATGACTTTACCCGTAAGAACTTGGGTGTCGGCTGTCAAAGGTTGCCCATTAAGAGTGATTGTCGTTTTATTTGTATAATCTTTTACGTCTGTAGCAAAAACTGTTGTAAGAACAGTCAAAGACAATACAAGAACACCTAAAAATGCAAGCAGGCGCATTACATTCCTTTTCATATTTATATTGGCTCCTTTATTTTTATCAAGGATATCATAGCATTTTTTCGGATAAATTTCAAGAATTTCTAACTATTCCCAAGATAACATTCGGTTTTTGATATAATATTTATCTCCTGATACAATTTATTTAGCTTAAAGCATCGGATTTTATAGTACTAAGTCAAGCATTTTTTACTTGTATATGTCTTTTCCATGCCATAATCAGGGGAAACTAAACCTTCAAAAAGCCAGGACTTCCTCCTGGCTCATTATATTACTATTAAAATCCTAGTTTTTCAAAGACTTCTGAGAAATTTTGGCTGATTGTTTCAAGTGAAACTTGAACTTCTTCTCGCGTTTGGTTATTCTTAACCTTGACTTGTCCACTTTCGACTTCGCTCTCTCCAAGAGTGATGAGGGCCTTAGCTCCAAAAACATCTGCTGACTTGAACTGAGCTTTGAGTTTACGGTTGAGGTAATCACGCTCTGCTTTGAATCCTTGTTGGCGCAATGCTTGTACCAACTCCAAAGCCTTAAGATTAGCCTCTTCACCAAGGACAGCAATATAAACATCTAGGACGTTTCCGATAGGTAGGGCCACACCTTGCTTTTCAAGGACTAGAAGAAGACGCTCTACACCAAGTCCAAAACCAAATCCAGCAGTTTCAGGACCGCCAAAGTAGGCAACCAAGCCATCGTAACGACCACCTGCACAGACTGTTAGAGCATTGCCCTCAATCTCTGTGATGAACTCGAAAATGGTGTGGTTGTAGTAGTCCAAACCACGCACCATATTGGTATCGATGATATAGTCTACTCCTAGATTCTCCAACATCTGACGAACAGCATCAAAGTGAGCTTGGCTTTCTTCATCCAGGTAATCCAAGATAGATGGCGCATTCTCCACCGCCACCTTATCTTCTTTTTCCTTCGAGTCCAAGACACGAAGAGGATTTTCCTCCAAACGACGCTGGCTATCCTTAGACAAACTATCTTTCATAGGTGTCAAATAGTCAATCAAGGCCTGACGGTAGGCCGCACGGCTTTCAGGATTTCCAAGAGTGTTGAGATGCAGTTTGACACCTTGAATGCCGATTGCTTTCAAGAAGTGGGCTGCCATAGCGATCGTTTCCACATCCGTAGCTGGATTGCTAGAGCCAAAGCACTCCACACCAATCTGGTGGAATTGGCGCAAACGGCCTGCTTGTGGGCGCTCATAGCGGAACATTGGACCCATGTAGTAGAACTTGCTTGGCTTTTGCACTTCTGGTGCGAAGAGTTTGTTTTCCACATAAGAACGAACGACTGGAGCAGTTCCTTCTGGACGTAGCGTGATATGGCGATCGCCTTTGTCGTAAAAGTCGTACATTTCCTTAGTTACGATATCAGTTGTATCTCCAACGGAACGACTAATGACTTCGTAGTGTTCAAAAATAGGCGTGCGTACTTCTGCGTAGTTGTAACGTTTAAAGATTTCACGCGCAAAGCCTTCAACGTACTGCCACTTGGCAGACTCAGCAGGTAAAATATCCTGCGTTCCTTTTGGTTTTTGTAATTTCATAGAGAATCCTCTTTCTAACTTAATAGTCTTATTTTACCATAAATAAAGGGATTGGGACAGTCAGAGGAGTAAAGAAATAGCTTTAGTCTATTCCTCTTTCACCTAGTTTCCGGACAAATAGCAAATGTCGGCCAGTATTTACAATCTAAGCCAGGCATGATACAATGAAAACCATCAGATATACGAAGGAGGACTTATGAAAAAAATATCTTAACAACCCTTGTTGCTGCCCTTGTCTACTTTCTCTGTATCGGAGTGGGGGTTCTACTAGGGAACCTTGTCGACCACGCTGGAAATATGTTTTACGCCCCTGCCTTTTCTGCTCTTGTGGGCGGTAGTGTCTATATGGTCCTTTTAGCCAAAGCGCCTCGTTTTGGAGCGATTACTACGATTGGGCTCGTCATCTCTCTTTTTTTCCTGGGGAGCAAGCATGGTGCTGGAGCCTTTCTGCCAGGTATTATCTGCGGTCTTGCAGCAGATGGTATCGCTCACCTAGGTCGCTACAAAGATAAGGTCAAGAACCTTCTTTCCTTCCTAGTTTTTGCCTTTGGTACTACTGGTCCCATCCTACTCATGTGGTTGACCCCTCAAGCCTATATCGCAACTCTAGTCGCTCGTGGAAAATCTCAGGACTATATCGATTGCATTATGGTTGCACCGAATCCTGCTAATATCCTCCTCTTTATCACAAGTGTTCTCATCGGCGCTTTACTTGGTGCCCTGATTGGACAAGCATTGAGCAAAAAATTCGCACATAAAGCATCATAAAAAAGAGCCATAGGGCTCTTTTCTTTTTTATTTATGACTTAATTTCTTGGTCAAGAAGTCTCCCAAGAATTGAATCGTAAAGATAATCAAGATAATGATGAGGGTCGCAAGAATAGTCACATCATGATTGTAACGGTTAAATCCATAGGCGATCGCTACGTTACCGATACCACCTGCTCCTACTGCTCCCGCCATGGCTGTTTCACCGACTAGTGAAATCAAGGTTACAGTCGTCACGCGAATCAAATCTGGTAGCCCTTCTGAAAGGTAAACTCCTACAATATCCCAGAATGTAGCGCCACTGGCTTGAGCTGCCTCGATGACACCACCATCAAGCTCAGCTAAGACAACTTGCACCTGACGTGCAAAGAAGGCAAAGACTGCAAAAGATAGGGGTACAATAGCCGCATTTGGACCAATGCTTGTTCCTACGATTAGATGAGAGAAGGGTGACAAGACTGCCAAGAGAATGATAAATGGCACCGCACGGAAGATTGACGTGATCTTGTCTAAAATCCAGAAAACCACCTTATTTTCCAAGACACCACCTGGAGCTGTCAAGACAAGGAAAAGCCCTGCAACCAGTCCTAGGAAACCTCCGATGATAAAGGAAAGAACCGTCATATAAAGGGTCAAGTAGATTGCTGTTCCCCAGCCAGCTTGACCAGACCAACCCATCTTGTAGACGTTTGGTAAGTAAGTTTGAATCAACTCTGTCATTCTACTGTCCTCCCTTCAATACTTTTAGTTGCACACCTGCTTGACGAATAGCTTCTTGGGCGCCTGCTAGCGCTTCTTTTCCCCCTGACAAGACAACCACAAGCTCACCAACAGGAGTACCATCCAAAATTTCGATGTTTCCATAGAGAATATTTGCTGTTACTTGGTAGTGCTTATACAATTCATTTAAAGCGGCTCATCTGTAGAAGCGCCTGCATACTTGAGTTGTACCAAAATGCTATTTTCAGATAAGTGCTCCACGATTTCTTGCTTTTCAATCTTGACCATAGCTTCATCGATACCAGTAGCCGTTGAGATAAAATCCTGGGTCAATGGTTGCTTAGGATCTGAGAAGATTTCAAGAACGCTACCTTCTTCAATCAAGCAGCCATCCTGCATGACTGCTACACGATTAGCAATGTCTTTGACGATCTGCATCTCATGCGTGATCAAGACAATAGTCAAGCCTAGTTTACGGTTCAAATCTTGTAAAAGAGACAAGATTTGCTTGGTTGTCTTAGGGTCTAGGGCAGAAGTTGACTCGTCTGAAATCAAGATTTTTGGATCATTGGCCAAAGCACGCGCAATAGCCACACGTTGTTTTTGTCCCCCAGATAGTTGAGACGGATAGTTTTCAGCACGGTCTTCTAGGCCAACTAATTCCAATAATTCAGCAACTTTGGCTTTCTTTTCATCCTTACTGAGTCCTGAGTGTTTAAGGGCAAAAGCCACGTTTTCCTCAGCTGTTTTTTGACTCATGAGGTTAAAGTGTTGGAAAATCATCCCAATATCTTGACGTTTGCGACGTAATTGCCCGGCAGTTAAGGTTTCTTTACCATCGAAAATCACATCATCATCAATGGTAATTCTACCTGCAGATGGTTTTTGCAAAAGGTTAATAACACGAACCAGGGTTGATTTCCCTGCTCCAGAATATCCTACAATCCCGTAGATATCCCCTTCTTGGATGTGAATGGTCACATCCTTGACTGCTGTGATGGTTCTTTTCTTTTGGTGGAAAGTCACATCGATCTGATCTAATTTGATAATATCTCTACTCATAGCTTCTAATCAGCTCCTCTACTAATTCAATATGGGTGTAATAATCGGCGATTCGCACATTTTCATCTCCACCGTGGTCTCGGCTATTGGCATTTCCTAGACCAAAGGCAACCATAGGTACTTCTAAGGCATCAAATACCGTATGCATAGGACCTGTACCAGCTGTTGTCGGCAAGACAGATACCCCCTGTGGATAGAATTTCTTGGCCAGCTCAATGACATTGAGAATAGATGGCGCACTCATGTCACTTCGATAGCTCATCTCACCCAAAGTATAGTACAATTCTACCTTATCAAAGCCGTTTTTGTCTAGTTGTTTACGAATTTTCTCTAAAACATCATGTGGGTCTAAGCCAGGAACCAAGCGGACTTCTAGCTTGGCACTAGCCTCTGCTGGCAAGATTGTTTTTACTCCTTGACCTTGATAACCAGACTGAATTCCTTCGATATTGAGCGCTGGTTCAAAGAAAAAACGTTTTAGAAAGGCAGTACGTTCCTCTTGTAAAAGTGGCAATTCCAAGCCATAAATCTGGCTGATTTCCTCTGGATTGCGTTGGGCATAGGTTTCAACCAAGGCTAACTCACGTTCGTTTGGCGCCTGCACATCATCGTACAAGCCTTCTACCAAAATACGGCCGTCGGCAGCGCGAAGACTTGTCAAAGCTTGAATGAGATACCATGGAGCTGATTCGATGACTCCGCCATAGCTAGAATGGATATCGACGTCTGCACTCTTAACCTTGGCATCAAAGGTCACAATCCCCTTATTTCCGCCTGAGATTTCTAACTGTTCTAAGGCATTCTTTGTTCCTTGTTCCCAGACCAATAAATCTGCACCTCGGAGTTTGTCCGCATGTTTTTCTAAATATTTATCCAAATCCATAGAGGCAGACTCTTCAGCCCCTTCCATGATGAAGCTGATATTGACAGGAAGATCATCGTGATGTTGCATGTATTTTCTCAGAGCGCTCAAGCGAGCAGTAATATGCCCCTTGTCATCATCAACCCCGCGCCCATACATAATGCCATCACGCACAGAGAGAGTAAAAGGATCCTCGGTCCAAACTTGATCACCATCTGCTGGTACTGTGTCATAGTGGTTGTAGAAAATAATAGTCTTGGCATTTGGTCGTGAACTTTTGAAATGTGCCATGACAAAAGGCGCTGTATAGCTCTCGTCAATCTCAACTTCTGCACCAACACGTTTAAATCTCACCTAGATAACGAGCCACCTCTTTCAGGCCGACTTGTTGGGCAAAGACTGATTTTTTAGAAATCAAGGTACGCAAAACTTCAAAATAATGTTGCGCTACATGATCCTTTTCAAACTTTTCAATTTGTTCTTCTTGGCTAGGGAAAACCATTTTCTCTCTACCTTTCTACTAGGACTTGTACCTTTAGAATCAATACAAGTGGATTTCATTTGTTTTAGTCTCTATATAAAAGCAAGAGGTGGAAAAATCTCTCCCACCTCCCTGTGTTTATTACCAAACTGGTTGATCCAAGCCGTCTGAAGTTTCTTCGATGACTTTTTTCACTTCGTCAGTGTGGTAAGCTGCGATAATTTTCTTGATTGCATCAGCTTTAGGTGATGATTCCCAATCTTTTTTCGCAACGATGATGTTATACCATTGTTTTGAGTTTTCGTCAGCTTGCTCTTTAAAGAGTGCTTTCTTGTAGTCCAATTTTGCTTCTGTAACAAAAGTGTTGTTTACAACAGCTGCATCAACTGATGACAATGAACGAGCTGTTTGGCTAGCGTCCAATTCAGTGATTTTCAAGTTCTTTGGATTTTCTGTGATGTTTGCGATAGTCGCAAGTGCAGTTCCAGAAACGTCCAATTTAATCAAACCAGCTGATTGAAGCAAGTAAAGCGCACGGCTTTCGTTTGTAGCGTCGTTTGGTACTGCGATTTCACCGTTATCTGGGATTTCTTCCACTTTAGTGTACTTGTTTTCACTTCCGTTTAAACCTGAGTAAAGGCGGATTGGTGAGATATAAGTATCAGCAATCGCTACAAGATCTTTCCCGTTTTCTTTGTTCCAGTTGTTCAAGAAGTTGTAGTGTTGGAAAGCGTTCAAGTCTACTTCACCATCAGCAGTTGCTTTATTTGGTTGTGAGTAGTCTGTAAACTCTGTGAATTCCAATTTAATGCCGTCTTTTTCAACCAATTCTTGGACTTTGTCCCAACGTGCTTCTTCTGAACCGCTACGGTTAACAGTCGCAATTTTAACTGTAGTTGTATTGTCCGCTTTCTTGTCTGAATTTCCGCAAGCTGCAAGTGTAAGGCCTGCTACTGTAGCAATCGCTGCTACGCCTAACCATTTTTTGAGTTTCATGATTCTTTCTCCTTTAAAAATAATACCGTAATAGTATCTCATACTTTATTTGATTTAGCAAATTGTTAATAGATAGGAAGGCATATAGTTTGAAACTATATATATTAAACTGCTAAACCCGTTCACTCTTTCATTAAGTCCACATTAAAAGCCACCCGGCATAAAACTAGGTAGCTTTTAATCCTTGTTATTAACCTTGTCTCTTGCGTTTTGCTAAACCAGCAAGTCCGAGACTAGCGAGCAAGCTGAATCCACCCAACAAGGCCATTTGGCTTTCCACACTTGAGTTAGTTCCTGTGTTTGGCAAGCCTTTGCCATCTGCTTTTGGAACTACCATTTCTTTTTTTCCTGGCTTAGCAGTTGCTAGACCTTGAGGTTTTGCAGTTGCTTGTTCGAGAGTGCGAATATCGAATTCTGGGAGTTGTTCCTGAATTGGAGAATCTTTTGGCAAGCCAACCAAGACTCCATTTTTTTCAAACACTTTCAACATATTTTCAGCTTCAAGCGCAGCTAACAAACCTTCTTGTTTAGATTTAGCTTCTGCCAAAGCTTTTTGAGCAACTCTCATTTCAAGCTCTGCTTGCTCAGCAACTTTGTGTGTAGTTACTTTCTCAGCTTCAGCTTGTTTCAAAGTTGCTTCCAAGCTTGCCAATTGACCCTTCAATGCCAAAGCTTCTGTACGTTTAGCCTCTGCTTTGTTAATGACCTCAGTCAACTCTGTTACCTTAGCTTGCAAGGCTTTTAGGGTTTGACTTGCCTTGTCCGCTGCTTGTGCTTTTGCAGCAGCTAATTCAGATTTCGCTTGCGCATCGGTAGTCAAAGATGCCAAATCAGATTTAGCTTGATCTAGATCCTTTTTAGCTTGTTCACGAGCATTTTCTAAATTATTTGCTTGTTTATTTAATTCAGCTAAGTGAGCCAATAAGTCTGCTTTTTTATTTTCAGCATCAGCTTTTCTTGCATCTTGTGTAGCTTTTGCTTCTTGTAATTTGGCAAGGGCATCCTTAATATCACCTGATTTATCAATCACTGTTTTTTCAACATATACAAAGTGATGTTCTGGCAAGAACTTCATCCGTTTACCATAGAATGTCGGATGTAATGGATCATCTTCTTTAAAGTTATTGTAGTGAGAGCTGTATTCGGCTGCGGTTTCGTCTCCATATGGAACAGTCTCAAATGCATGATAAACGCTATTAGGATCTTTCCCTTCGACAGTTCCCTGGGCTATCCCTGCTCTCCCTCCAACAGGTACAAGAAGAACTCTACGGTGGCCATAGTTTCTTCCAAAGATATTATTAAAGTCTGAATACCAATCCAAGAGGGATTCATAAGCAAATTCTTTATAACTTATTATCTTATCAAAATAATAAACTGTCTGACCATTTTTATTTTCCACAAATTTTGGTCCGCCATCGGTTCTAGGTTGTAGATCTAATCTTCCAACATTTTCTGCAAAAAAATCTTCTCCATCTGGGTGTGGTATTTTGGTATCATGGTTTAGAATCCCATTGTTAGCCATTTCATTCGCACGAGCCTCTGCATTTTTAAGGTAGGTTTCATCAAAGACAAAGTCTCTTGTAACTCCATTCGCACGACGAAGTTCATTGACTAGCTCAAGGAAAGCCTCTGTTAATTTGCGATTATCTACAACAAATTTAAAGGTTGGTCTAGTTTTTAATTTATGGTTGACTTCATCATATGGGTTTGCATTATAATCAGCCAGCGCCTTGGTAAAGCGTTTCATTTCTTCGTTTGCTTCGATTTCTACTTCACGCACACCTTGGAAAGCAACATTTTCCATCTCATAGTTACCTGAGGCATCTTTAGGACGATAGTTCTTGTTATATTCATAGTCATCCTCAGTTGCTGGAGCTTTATGGCCTTGCTCTTCTGGGTTCAAGACATTTTTCAAGACTGTTGGTTTGTAATTGTCGAGCTCTTGTTGTTTAGCAGCTACCTTATCTGCAGCCTCATTCGCTTTTTTAGTCTCTGCTTGAAGGACTTGATCTGCAACTCCAATCTCTTTCTCTGTTTTAGAGATTTGAGTTTGGATACCTGCATCCGTCATACCATCTAGTTCCGCTTGTTTTACTTTGACATCAGCTGCTTTAGCATCACGATTTTCAGTGGCAGACTGGCTGGCTTCCTTGGCTACTTTTGCTGCTTCTTGTGCTTCAGCATCTGTTGACTGAGCCTCTGATAATGCTTTTTCAGCTTCTGATTTTTCAGTACCCTTCTCAGCTACAACCTTGCCTTGCTCTTCTGCGATAGCATCAGCGTTTTTAGAAACCTTGATAGCATCTTTAGTTTCAGCTACTTTTTGATCAGCCTTAGCCTCTTGCTTCTTAGCCTCTGCATCTTTTGCTGCTTTGGCATCAAGGTTTTCTTGAGCCTTTTTAACTTCCTTCTGTGCTTCTGTAATTTGATTTTCAGAAACGGATGGATTTACAACTGCTTTTTCTTTAGTGTCTACTGGTGCCTCATTAGCTTGAACTTCTTGATTGAGAGTCGTTACTGCCAAAAGGGCAGTTGCTAGAGATAGTGACGAAATAATTTTTTTGTATTTCATAATAACTCCTTTAAATATATTTTCTACTATTATATCGCAATAAGAAAGCGCTGTCAAAAGATAGCCGGCTATTCTTGAAGGCTTTTTACTATTTTTTCAAAAAAATATCCCTGCCTTGGACAGAGATATGTTAACACTATTTAATATCAGCTTCTGCTGGGAGGTAAGAACCACCAAAGAACTGTTGAGATAATTTTTCAAGCGTTCCGTCTTTGTATAGTTCTTGGATGCGTTTATCCACAAATGACTTCAACTCATCTTGACCTTTTGCAAGAAGTGGGTATACGTAAGGTTGCTGGTCGCTTGGAAGTTCGATGACTTTCAAGTTATCCAAACCTTGGTTTTTGATAACTGTTTCTACACCGATCTTGTCAAAAATCTTGTAGTCAAATTGTCCATCGCTCAAACGTACCATGATTTGTTGGAAATCTGCCTTGGTATAGTTAAGGATAGTTGGGTTATCTGGGTGTTGTTTGTTGTATTCTTCCAACTGTTTAGCGGATGTAGTAGCTTGAACAATCTCTGTCGATTTTCCACCGATATCATCGAGAGATTTGATGCTGTTGTCATCTTTCCTCACTACAAGGACATTAGGGTTTTGGGCAATCGGTGCTGCATAGAGATATTTCTCTGCACGTTCTTTAGTATAACTAAGATTGTTCACAGCCATTTGATAACGATCTGCGTCAAGCCCTGCAAAGACACCTGACCATTCTGTTTTTTCAAACTTGACAGTATACTTATCTGAATCTTTAAAGATAGCACGAATAAGCTCAATCTCGTAACCAGTCAATTCACCATTTTCTTCATAGATAAATGGTTTTGGTGATCCATTAGTTGCTACAACGATTTCTTTCTTACCAGATGTTGCTTCACCAGATGCAGCATCTTTCTTCTCACCACCTGAGCAAGCTGCCAGTACACCTGCGGCAATAAGCCCTAGGGCAGCAAGTGATGAATATTTGATGATTTTCTTCATGATATTTCCTCCAAAATAGAATATAGTCTTATCTTAACAGAAAAAAAGCAATTCCGCCATTATATGATTTCTATCTTTGCCATAAGTTTTCTTTATGTCTGATTTAAAAGACCAAACGTAAGATAGCAATTAAGACCACTCCGAAAAGAACCGTACCCACCAGATTGCGGTAACGAAAGGCGCCCTGTTTTATAGAGATAGGGATCTCTTGCATGCCAAGTATCATGATAACCAGTTTCTGTTTCTTCTACTATTTCATTAGGTTTTCCAAACACTTTTTCAAAGGATTCGAGGGGCATGTTAAATGAAATAGATTCAAACATGACCAATTGCGTTTTTTTGATATTATGGCAAGCTGATAAAAGAATGAGTAAAGCTCCAAGAGCAAGCAGACTACTGATTATTTTTGTAATTTTCATATATCTACTATACAAGAAAAGTCTCAGACTGACAAACTTTGGATTTTCTGATTATATTTTGAGACTTATTCTCTAAATTTGAAGGAAACAAAGGACTACTCAAAAATTAGTAACAGACATTCAAAATAAAAAAGACTGAAAAAACAGTCTTATTTATAATACTTAGCTAGTCAGTTCTTTTGTTTTTATGATTAGCAGAAACTCTAAAACAACAAGGGCAAAATCTGGCCAATGCCGTTGTAAACTATATGCAGTCCAATAGGCCAATAAATGGACTTGGTTACTCTAAATAAGACTGCAAGTATGAGGCCACCACCCATATATACGAAAAAGTCTGTCAAGACCCAACCATGATTACTAATGTGCAAGATTCCAAACAAAGCAGCAGAACCAAGCACATCCAGTCCCCACTTCTTCCCTTTTTCCAGAGCGGTCATCACCAACCCACGATAAATCATCTCTTCAAAAATGGGACCTGCAACCACAGGATAGAAAAAATACATCAAAAATGCCGTAGCTCCTGTAAAAGTAGGAACATCCAGTTGATAAGCAATTTCATTTTTGGTAGGGGGGAAAATAACAAATGTGATAAAATTCCAAATAACAAAAGCAAGAAGAGCTAAAAAGGAATAGAAAAGATAAGACCCTTTAAATTTTCTACTGTTGATTTTCTGCCATTTCCCTGACCAATCCATAACAATAAAAGCAAGCAGAACCACAAGAAAATTCAACAGCATATCCGACAAATAATAGGAAAAGTCAGATAGACCAGCCGCAAGGTCGCTGTGTAAGAGCAGACGAATCAAGAACTGGTCAGTAATGACAAGTAGAATAGCTACAAACAAGTAGTAGCGTGAGATTATCTTTTTCATTTTATTTTCTCCTATACTATGAAATTATGAAATAAGGACAGCATAGACTATCCCAGTTCAAACTTGGATAGCTGGGATGCTGTCAGTCCATCATAAGCTACATCTGACTGCTTGAGTTTTCTCGCCAGACGCAATTCCTTGTAAAATTCTCCCAATTCCATTCTCTCAATCATCTTGCCACCTCTTATTTTTTATATATTATATCATTATTTGCAATAATTTGTCAAAATATTCTGACATTTAAGAGCGCAAAAAAAGCCAGCCTCAAGCTGACTCTTTATTCTATTGTATCAAAAGCGAGACTTGGTTTGGCATTGAGGTCTAAGCCTGCAAAATTTTCTTTGTTCCACTCGCTGACGCTAGCATAGGCAATCATTCCTGCATTATCTCCGCAGAGTCGCAGAGGGGGGATGATGACCTTGACATCGGTGATTTCAGCTGCTAGGCGTTCTCTGAGACCTTTATTGGCTGCCACGCCACCTGCCACGACTAGGGTTTTAACAGGGTATTTCTCCAAAGCCTTCTTGGTTTTTGCCATGAGAATATCCATGACAGCTGCTTGGAAGGAAGCGCACAAATCCTCTGTGGACAAGTTTTCTCCCTTTTGCTCAGCATTATGATGAAGATTGATAAAGGCAGACTTCAAACCAGAGAATGAAAACTCCAGATTGTCTTCCTTGATCATAGCACGTGGGAAATCATAAACATCCTGACCTTGATGGGCCAGCTCGTCAATCTCGCGACCTGCTGGATAAGTCAAGCCCATGACACGTCCGACCTTGTCATAAGCCTCCCCAACTGCATCATCTCGCGTCTCCCAACAATCTTGTAATCGCCAGCCTCTGACACATAGACCAACTCGGTGTGTCCTCCGCTGACTAAGAGCGCCAACAAAGGAAACTCCAAAGGCTCCGCACTCTGAGCTGCCATGAGGTGCCCAGCCATGTGGTTGACGGGGATAAGTGGCAGACCATGCGCCCAAGCAAAGGCCTTGGCAGCTGACAAACCAACTAGCAGAGCTCCAACCAATCCTGGTCCGTAGGTAACCGCCACAGCTGTCACATCGTTTTCAGTAATTCCTGCTTCTGCTAACGCCTCCTCGATACAGGCCGTAATGACCTCGACATGGTGACGGCTAGCCACTTCTGGCACTACGCCCCCAAAACGTTTATGACTCTCAATTTGACTAGCAATGACATTGGACAAGAGCTCGTCGTCGTTTTTCAGGACGGCGACACTGGTCTCATCACAGGATGTCTCAAATGCTAAAATATATCTATCCTTCATCTATTTCTCTCTTCATGATAATGGCATCCTCAACTGGATCATGGTAGTAGGACTTTCTCTCAGCGATGACCGCCATTTTTTCTTTCTTGTAAAATGCTTGCGCTCTTTGATTTGACTTTCTGACTTCGAGGAAAATCTCCCTGTCTGTCGGCAATGTTGCAAACAAGGCTGAGGCTACCCCCTGACCTTGATAGGCTTTTTTGACAGCGATTTGCAAGACTTCTGCTTCAAAAAGATTCTCCTGCACGCCTAGAAAGCCAATCACTTCTGCCACATCATAAGCCAAAGCATACCAAGTCTGGTCTTGAGACAGGTCTGCTTGGATTTGTTCCAACGTCCAAAGGACTGACGGGATAAACATCCGTCATCACTTCGTAGATAGCTTGTGCCACATCAGGTTGCTGTTGGTTTCGTTTGATTTCTATCATAGGCGTTTAATGTAAGACTCGCCAGACTCGCTATGGTTCTTGAGCCAATTTTCCTCAGCTTCGACACGTTTGAGGTAATTCGGCACAAAATCGTGTAAGGAGTCTGCTTCCTTGTCCCAGGCCCAAAGAGCAAGATTCGCTGCGTTTGGTAAGGTTTCTTGATAGTTAGCCTGTGGCAGTTGTTCTTGGATTTGATCCACAAAGGCTCCAACTTCTCCAACAAAGGTTACCTGATCAGCATCCTTGACTTTTTCTAACACCTCTTCAAAAGATAGGTGCGCTTCTGGAAAGACAGGTTGAGCATGTTCATAAAATCCTGCATACACATTGTTACGGCGTGCATCCATCAAAGGGACGAACAAGCCTTCTTGTTGGCTCGGTACCAGAGCTAAAGGCTAGACATTCCCACTAACTCAATGTTTAAGGTATGAGCCAAGGTCTTGGCAGTTGCTACTGCGATTCGCAAACCTGTATAGCTACCAGGCCCCTCTGCCACGACGATTCGATCCAAATCCTTGGGTGTCCAATCCAAACTTGCCATCAAAAAATCAATAGCAGGCATGAGGGTGATACTGTGATTTTTCTTGATATTAATTGTCGTCTCGGCAAGAAGCTGCTTGTCCTCTAAAATGGCTAAAGACAGAGCCTTACTGGACGTATCAAAAGCTAATACTTTCATAACACATTCCTATCTTTTTGTCTGTTTACTATTATACTACAAAAGCTGACACATGGGAATTTTCTTTGTTTTGAAACAAGAATGTCCTGCCAGACAGACAGGACAAGCACTTAAGTATTCAATCCAAAGTAAAATACGAACCAGACCACATAGGTCACTAGGAGAAGGAAAAACGAATACAGAGTCACGAAGCCAATCTTCCAAATGAGTTTAGCTTTCCGATACTCTAGCCGAATATACAAAACATTGCCACCGTAAACACAAGCAACAAATCCCGCAAAGGACAGAAGACGAATGATAATAGCTAGTTGAAACATATCCTGCCCTCCTTCATAAGGAAAAACCTCTTTTCTAACTTTATTATAGCATTTGAATCTGAGGTCTTCAAATACTTGTATCGGGCAAAATGAAACACATTTCAAGCTCCTTCTTTCATGTTTCCTGCTTTTACTAATTCCCCTTTTTATGTTATAATTGAGGTAATTGTAACGAATCAAGGTCAATACAGGCAGAAAATGAAATAGAAATAAACAGCTTCAAGCTGGTAATTTTTTGAATACAGCTGACCTGAAAACAGAAAGGAAACACATGATTTACAAAGTTTTTTATCAAGAAACAAAAGACCGTAGCCCGCGTCGTGAAACAACACGCTCACTTTACTTAGACATTGATGCCAGCTCAGAACTTGAGGGACGTATCATTGCCCGTGAACTTGTTGAAAAAAACCGTCCAGAATTCAACGTTGAATATATCGAGCTCTTGTCAGACAAATTGCTAGACTACGAAAAAGAAACTGGCGCATTCGAAATAACGGAGTTCTAATATGGCCTATACTCTTAAACCAGAAGAAGTGGGCGTTTTTGCCATTGGTGGTCTAGGAGAAATCGGTAAAAATACATACGGAATCGAATACCAAGACGAAATCATCATCGTTGATGCAGGGATTAAATTCCCAGAGGATGACTTGCTTGGTATCGACTACGTTATCCCTGATTACTCTTACATTGTCGAAAACATCGACCGCGTTAAGGCTCTCTTGATTACCCACGGACACGAGGACCATATTGGTGGGATTCCTTTCTTGCTCAAGCAAGCAAATATCCCTATCTATGCAGGTCCACTAGCTCTCGCTTTGATCCGTGGAAAACTCGAAGAGCATGGCCTTTTGCGCAATGCTACACTTCACGAAATCAACCACAACACTGAGTTGACCTTTAAAAATCTTAAAGCAACTTTCTTTAGAACAACTCACTCTATCCCAGAGCCTTTGGGAATTGTTATCCACACACCTCAAGGAAAAATCGTTTGTACCGGTGACTTCAAGTTTGACTTTACACCAGTTGGTGAACCTGCAGACTTGCACCGTATGGCAGCCCTAGGTGAAGACGGAGTGCTTTGCTTACTCTCTGACTCGACAAATGCTGAAGTGCCAACCTTTACAAACTCTGAAAAGGTCGTTGGTCAGTCTATTATGAAGATTATTCAAGGTATAGAGGGACGTATCATCTTTGCATCCTTTGCCTCAAATATCTTCCGTCTCCAACAAGCCACTGATGCCGCTGTTAAAACAGGTCGTAAGATTGCTGTCTTTGGACGCTCTATGGAAAAGGCTATTGTTAACGGAATCGAACTTGGCTACATCAAGGCTCCTAAGGGAACCTTCATCGAAGCAAATGAAATCAAAGATTACCCTGCAGGTGAAATTCTTATCCTTTGTACAGGTAGTCAGGGCGAACCTATGGCAGCCCTCTCTCGTATCGCTAACGGAACTCACCGTCAGGTGCAACTCCAACCTGGCGATACGGTTATCTTCTCATCTAGTCCAATCCCAGGAAACACCACTAGCGTTAACAAGCTGATTAACATCATTTCTGAAGCTGGTGTTGAAGTTATCCATGGTAAGATTAACAACATCCATACATCTGGACATGGTGGTCAGCAAGAACAAAAACTCATGCTCCGCCTCATCAAACCAAAATACTTCATGCCTGTTCACGGTGAATATCGCATGCAAAAAGTCCACGCTGGACTTGCCGTAGATACTGGAGTTGAAAAAGACAATATCTTTATCATGAGCAATGGTGATGTTCTTGCCCTCACTGCAGACTCTGCTCGTATCGCTGGTCATTTCAATGCTCAAGATATCTACGTCGATGGAAATCGTATCGGAGAAATCGGTGCGGCAGTCCTAAAAGACCGCCGAGACCTATCCGAAGATGGTGTTGTACTTGCTGTCGCGACGGTAGACTTTGAGTCTCAGATGATTATTTCTGGACCAGATATCCTTAGTCGTGGTTTCGTCTACATGCGCGAATCTGGCGACTTGATCCGTCAAAGTCAGCGCATCCTTTTCAATGCTATTCGTATCGCTTTGAAAAACAAGGATGCCAGCATCCAATCTGTCAATGGTGCTATCGTAAACGCCATTCGACCATTCCTTTACGAAAACACTGAACGTGAACCAATCATCATTCCGATGATTCTCACACCAGATGAAGAATAATAAAAAATTCTCTGAAATCCTATAACTTCAGAGAATTTTTTATTATTTAACGACAATTTCGTAACGAGTTTTGCTAGTGAAAGTCTCACCTGCTTTTAGAATGACTTGATCCTTCAGGTCACTATGAATAGCATCTGGTAAAGCCTGTGCTTCAAGAGCAATCCCATTGTGCTGAATCATCGGCTGACCAGCGATGATGACACTCTCATCCACAAAGTTTGCTGTATAAACTACAAAGCAAGGTGCTTCTGTCTTAAAGAGTAAGAAACGACCTGAACCCTGGTCATAGAGGAAACCAGCATTATCATGTCCTGCAGGCAGAGCAAATGGGTGGTCCAAACCAGATACGAGTTGGATTTGCTCATCTTCTTCCGCAAAGATATCTTTCAACAAGGCACCATTGTAGATATGTTTGACCACATCACGATTAGCATCTGGAGCTTTAGCTGGGACACCGTCAGGAGCGATTGGATAGATACCCTCAGTGTTCAATTGGAAGACATGGCGGTCAACCGTCTGAGTGAAATCGCCAGACAAGTTAAAGTAGCTATGATTGGTCGGATTAACCAAGGTATCCTGGTCTGTCGTCACCTTGTAGCTAATTTCATAGGCACCAGTTTCTTCTAATTTGTAGCTAATCCAAATCTTAAGGTTCCCAGGGAAACCTCCTGTCCCGTCTGTTCTTTCTGTGTAAAGAGTCAAACCATGGTCGCTCACCTCGACTAGCTCAAACAAACTAGAATCCCAACCTGTTGAGCCGCTGTGGTTACAGTTACTTGCGTTATTGACTTCGAGTTCATAGGTTTTCCCATTCAATTCGAATGTCGCACCTGCGATACGACCTGCAACTGGACCTACACTCGCTCCATGTTTAGGACTGTTACCTACATAGCTGTCAAAATCATCAAAGCCTAGGATAACATTGGCAAAATTACCAGCCTTATCAGGAGTTACATAGCGTAGAATCGTTGCACCATAGGTCATGATTTCTAGTTGGTAGCCTGCTTCTGTTTCAAAGCGATAAGCGACAACATCCTTGCCATCAACTTTCCCAAATACACGTTCTGTGTATGCTTTCATCCTTTTCTCCTTATTATTTGAATTCGTGAATAATAACGCCTTGAACGACGCGGTTTACTGTACCTGTAGGTGATGGTGTATCAGGTCTGTTTCCAACCCTAAGCGAAGTCAAGAGAGCAAATAATTGACCATAAACAATATAAGGGAATACACGGTAAACGTCATTCAAGACACCACCACAGCCAAGTGCTACTTCCTTAACGTTTTCAAGACCAAAGGCTTGATCACTCAAGAGAACAACGCGACGAGCGATTTGGTCCCCTGCAACTTCACGAACCAAGTCTAAGTCATACTTACGAGTATAATCTGTTGTAGTACCAAAGACTAAAACTACAGTATCTTCATTGATAAGAGATTTTGGACCGTGACGGAAGCCGACTGGACTTTCATACATTGTCGCAACCTGACCAGCAGTCAATTCCAAAATTTTCAGTTGTGCCTCATGAGCAAGTCCGAAGAATGGACCTGCACCTAAGTAAATCACTCGGTTAAAGTCTAGGTCAACCAACTCTTTCACATCTGCCACATTGTCAAGAACTTTACGAGCAAGACTAGAAAGCACTTCAAAACGTTCAGCTTTAAGAGCAAATTCAGTTGGATCGAAGACCAAAAGTGCAGTCAACATCATTGAAGTAAAGCTTGATGTCATAGCAAATCCAGCATCGTTAGAAGCTGCCGGTTGCAAGAGCAAGAGGTTGCGATCATCACCGTGGGCTTGAAGTGCTAATTTCCCTTCAGCCGCACAAGTGATTGTTACTTGATAAAGCTCGTCAACTAAGGCTTTTGCTAAGTCAACGGTTGCTACACTCTCAGGTGAGTTTCCACTACGAGCAAAGGATACTAAAACCGTAGGTACTTCTTTTTTCAAATAGGTTTGTGGGTTTGCAACGATATCAGTTGTAGCAATAGCATTGAAATTCCATTTACGTTCGTCATAGATTTCCTTGAAGTATGGAACCAAGGTATCACCCACATAAGCTGAAGTCCCAGCACCAGTCAGGATAACCTTAATGTAGTCATGTTTATCTGCAATTCCTTTCAAGAAGGCTGCAATTTCGTCACGGCGTGCTTGGTATGATTCAAAAGCTTCCTTCCAAACATCTGGTTGTTGGTAAATTTCTCGTGTGGTGATCTCTGCTCCCAACTCAAGCAAATCTTCTTTTGTATAATCTAGCATTGAAAACCTCTAATCTAATATTGTTTCATGATTGAAAACATGGGAATGGGAGTCGCTCCCATTCCCATGTATATTTTCTATAAGATGATTTAACGTTTTAACGCAATCACATCTTATACTCAATGAAAATCAAAGAGCAAACTAGGAAGCTAGCCGAAGGCTGTACTCAAGTACGGCAAGGCGAAGCTGACGTGGTTTGAATTTGATTTTTGAAGAGTATTATTCATCTTCATCGTCATCGAAGCTTGCCAATAAATCATTAACTTTCACAATGCTTTCTGAAGCACGACTCTTATAGTCCGCATCCATGCCTGTTAGGCTAGCATTGATAAATTCAATGACCATCGGAAGATTCATCCCTGCATACAGTTCAATGTCGCGACCTTCCATAATCAGACGGCTCACCACGTTACATGGTGTTCCACCAAGAAGATCTGCAAAGACTAGGAAATCATCTAAACCTTCAACAGCAGCTTCAAATTTAGCAGTAAATTCTTCTGGTCCATCTTCTGGAAGAAGAGCCACCGCATGAATGTTATCTTGTGGTCCCATAATCATTTCTGTGCTACCTTTAAGTTCTTCACAGAAACGACCGTGACTCACTAAAATCAATGATTTAGTCATAAATTATGCGCCCATTCCAAGCAAGAATTTTCCGATGAATGAAAGTCCAACTGCAAGAGCAATGATAATACCGATTGCTTTTGTAGAGTTCATACCTTTCTTACCAAGCAACCAGAAGATGAAGGCAGTGAAGATTGCTGGAAGCAAACGTGGGAAGATTGAGTTCAAGATGTCTTGGAAGTCAATCATTTTCTCACCGATTGGCAATTTGTAAGAAATTTCAAAGTTGATCATTGTTGCTACAAGAGCACCCATCATGAATACACCAAGTACAGATGCAGCTTCAATCAAAGCTGTCAAAGTACTTTGCATGTTGTTGATAAGGTTAACCCCTTCTTTGTATGCAAATTCCAACTGTTTCCAACGGAAGATGTCATACGCTACTGCAACTGCGATCCAAAGGAAGATACCCCAAGGTTGACCAGCGATAGCCATTGTTGCAGCGATAGATCCCATGATAGCAGGTACAAGTGAACCAAAAATTGTATCTCCAAGAGGAGCGAATGGTCCCATCAAACCTGTCTTGATACCGTTAACCGCATCTTTAGAGACAACGCCATCTTTTTCTTCCATGGCAAGGTCAAAACCAGCGATGATTGTGTGGAAGAATGGTGAAGTGTTGAAGAATTGAGTATGAACTTTCATCATTTCTTTCAACTCAGGAGTTCCATCTCCATACATTTTACGCAATTGTGGCAAGATCATGTAAAGGTAACCTGATGCTTGCATACGTTCGTAGTTCCATCCCAATTGGAAAGTGAACAAGCTACGTTTGTTAATTTGATTAAAATCTTCTTTTGTTAATTTGTAATTAGAATTCGTCATCTTCAATTTCCCCACTTTCTGACTGAGTAGAAGGTGCTGCTACAGCAACTTTCTGGCTGTTCTTGAAGTGAACAACTGCAAGGAAGATACCTACGATAGAGATACCGATCATAGACAATCCTTTGAAGTTGTTAGCAAAACCGATAGTTTCTGCAACTTCAGCAGGAAGAGTGCCAATGAGACCAGCAACTGCTCCACCAAGACTTGTTACGTTTGAGTAAAGTACAGTCAACATAGCTGTCAAACCGAATCCCATAGCAAGGTAGTGAAGGTTACGTTTAACTGGAAGGTAACGAAGCAAGATAGCGAATCCAAGACCTGGAAGCATACGACCTGCAAGAGTCAAACCGTCTGCAACCCATTGGTATTCTTTAACAAGGTTTACAACACCTTGTACGAATTCTCCTCCGAAAGCTAGGGCGAAGAATACTGGAAGGGCACGAGAAGCAGCCCATGGAAGCGCACCAAGAAGGTAGTTACGTTCGATTGCTTTATAGTCAAAGCGTTCGATCGCAGCATCAATACGGTGTGCGAAGAATGTAGTAGTCATACGACCAAGTACGTCGAAGTAAGTCAAAAGTGCCGCTACTGGTACAGCGATTGTAGTGATCGCAAGATCTGTTTCGATACCTTGTGAAACTGAGAAAGCTGTCGCAAGAACCGCACCAGAAGTTGCGTCGATACGAGAAGCACCACCGAAGGTACCTACCCCAAGTACAAATAACTGCAAGCTACCACCGATAAACAAACCAGTTGTCAAATCTCCCATGACTAAACCAGTAATGAAACCAGCGAATACAGGGGAACCTGCAGAAGAAACGATCGTCAACTCATCACAGATTTGATAAGCTGAGTACAGAGTGAGAAGTAAAATTTGCCACCATTGTATCATAACAATGACCTCCTAAAAATTTTTTCCTATTTTAATAAGCTCAAAAAGTCTGAAACTGGATCATTTGGAACCATTTGAGCAGTAAGTTTAACACCTTTTTCCGCTAATTTACGGAAATCTTCTACGTCTTTATCTACTACGTTGATAGAACGTGTGATCGCACGTGTTTCTGGTGTTTGAGACATATTACCGACATTGACTGTTTCAAGCGACACACCCGCTTCTACCAAACCGAGGAAACGGTCAGGTTTGCGTGCTACAATCAAAAGACGTTGGCTATCGTATTTACCAGCAAGGATATTCGCTGCTGCTTTATCAACTGGCAAAATACTAAGTTTTACACCTGGTGGTGTTGCAAGTTTCAAGCCGCTTTTTTTCAACGTCATTATTCACAACATCATTGTCAACGACCATGATACGTGAAACATTAAGTTTAGCAGACCAAAGGTTTGCGACTTGTCCGTGAATTAAGCGCCCATCAATACGGCATCCTACAATTGTCATAAGTTTTCCCCCTTTATAAGTTTTAGTGTAGGTTTACAAGTTAAATGTATTTGTTCCTTATATTCCCCTTCTGTTTCAAAGATAATGATGCGGTTGGCACCTTCTTTGAGATAGCTATGTGGAATATAAAGAGATAAGGTTGGACCGACATTCCAGAAACGACCTAGATGATGTCCGTTGATATAAGCAATCCCTTTACCAAACTCAGATAAGTCTAAGTAGGTATCCTTCGGCTCCTTGACTTCAAAGTCATAAGCGTAAAAGGCGGGTTGCCCTTCTGTCCATCCCTTAGAGAAATCAATATTCTCTGGGTTATCAAGAGGAAGTGGATATTGCTTCCAGTTGAGCAAGAAATGCAAATCTTTACAAACACCTGTGCGAATTCCTTTTCGCTGCGTATCTGCTAAGAATTTGTGTCCATAGTTGACACGCCCCATATTTTCAATAAGGATGTCAAATCTAGATAGCGCTTTCTTTTTGCCTTGATAAAAGATATCTTCACCGATTTCTGTTTGGTACTGTGTTGCCACTCGTTTACCATCGATAAAGAGTTGAGCTCTATCGCGTCCGTCAATGATTCGAATGCGTTCTTCATCCGCATCCCAACTTGCTTCCGTACGATAGAGTAGGTAGCCGTAACCTTGTCCTAGCTCTTCCATTTTCTTAGGGTAGAGACTTTCGATCGGACTTGTCAGGCTATCCAAGGTTTCGAAAAGAGAAACTTTCTCGACCAGTGGAATGTTTTCAACTTCCATACTCTCTTTGTAAAGCGGTTCAGATTGCGGATACTCAGGATAGTAAGTCGCCATCATGTCTTTGACTGCGAAATATTTAGCAGTTGGGTTACCAGCTTCATCAAGAAGAGCGTCATAATCATAAGATGTTACTTGTGGTAAATCAATGGTTCCTCGAGCTGAACAACCATTCATAAAACCAAAGTTGGTTCCACCGTGGAACATGTAAAGGTTGATAGAGCCTAGCTCTAGAACCTCATGAACAGCTTCTGCTAATTCCTCAGGTTCACGCTTGATGATTGGTTCTTTCCATCGATTGAACCAGCCATCCCAGAATTCCATACACATGAGTGGCCATTTCTTGCCGTGCTCATCAAAGAATTCTTGCATCTGTGAGAAATTATAAGCAGCCTTGGAACCAAAGTTCCCTGTCACAAAGAGATCATCCTCAATTAAGGTTCCAGCCTTAAGAGTTGCTCGCCATGGTCCATCTGATGTGAAAAGCGGACAAGTAACTGCTCGTTCTTCCACCAAATGTCGAATTTCCCTCAAGTAGGTCTTGTCCTCGCCATAGGATCCGTACTCATTTTCGACTTGCATCATGAGAATGTTCCCACCGTTTTCCAATAATCTTGGAACTAGACGTGGAAGCAACTGATCATAGTAGCGACCAACCATGTCAATGAAAGCTGGGTCAGATGACCGAATTCTCATATCCTTGGTCAAGAGCCATGCTGGTAAACCACCGAATTCCCATTCTGCACAGATAAATGGAGAAGGACGTACAATTGCATATAAGCCCAAATCTTGTGCAGTTTGAAGAAATCTCTCTAAATCAAGATTGCCTTCAAAGTTAAAGTTACCTTCAGCAGGTTCATGCATGTTCCAAGCAACATAAGTCTCAACCGTATTGAAACCTAGTGCCTTGAGGTTATACAATGAATGATGCCAATCTTCCGCAGGAACTCTAAAATAGTGAATGGCGCCAGATAAAATCTTGAATGGTTTCCCATCCAGATAGAAATCATCTTTAATTTCAAATCTTGCCATTCTTCCTCCCCTAAAAGCGAAAAGTTTGCGCTTTCATGTATTGTTATATCAACTATAAACCAATCGGGGAATAATGTCAATAGTTTTTGAAATTTTCTTTAAAATTTTTCTATTTTTTTACTGAATCTTTTCTAAAACTCTTCTTAAATCCTATAAAATCAACATTCTAAAAAACTAATGAAATTAAGGAGGAAAACACAAATTATTTATATCTATTCTAAATTCTTATTCCGATATTTTAATTTTTTTCTGTGCTTTTCTACTATTTTTTAGAATTTATGTTAAAATGATAAGTGGAGAAGGAAAAAAATGAGGTGAAAATATGGCAATTCCAAAGTATCAATACATTAAAGATGAATTGAAAAATAAGATCATTTCTGGTCAATTCGCTAGTGGAGATAAGTTCTACACTGAAGCAGAATTGATTTCCATGTATGATGTTAGTTCAATCACAGTCGTTCGTGCCTTGAACGACCTTGCCAAAGATGGATATATTGTCCGCCAACAAGGTAAAGGAACTTTCGTAGCTCGTGCACGTAAACATAAACTCGTTGAATTTTCTGATGTAGAAATCTTCGAAACCAAAGATGATAAAGTAACTGTTCTTTCTATCGAACGTGGGAACGATCTTAAATATTTAGAAAAACTTGGCCTACGCGGCGATCAATTCTATTATAAGATTGAACGTGTTCGTGAAACAAATGGCGTTACCTATATCTATCACAATTCATACATTCCTGAACAATACATCAATGCCAACTATCCAAATCTTGAATACTATAGTTCTATCTATACTCGTTTCAAATTGGACTACCACATTCACATGAATGACGAGCATTTTGAAGAAATTAACGAAATTGTATTTCCGACTCCAAAACATGCCGCTTCTATTTTAGGAATCGACACTAAATTCCCAACTGTTTCCAAACTAAGACAACTCAGCTTGAAGCAACTGGTCAAGTTTTGGAATACATCGAAACTTATAAACGTTCTGATTTCTACAAAATTAAATTCATTTCTTGTGACCGTGGTCACTAATTTATAAAATCCTGAGGCAACTGTCTCAGGGTTTTTATATACCCATTATAGCATCAGCTCCCTTCCCTGAGAATAGCATTTCAAGCAATTCTATAATTAGTAACCTTTTTACTAAAAAATAGTCAAAACTTAAAAAATGTATCTTAATTTATAAATTATTCTATTTTTTATAGTAATTTCCTCAAAAACTTGACTTTATTTTAGTTAGAACATAAAATAGGATTAGTATGTGAAAACGCTATCAAAAAGTTCAAAAGGGAGGTTTTTTAATGAAACCAGAAAATAAACAGCGCTTCTCTATTCGTAAATATGCAATCGGAGCCGCTTCCGTATTGATCGGCTTTGCCTTTCAGGCTCAAGCTGTTGCTGCTGACGGAGTCGTACCTGCTCCAACAGAAAATCAGCCTGCTGTCCAAACTACTGGAGAAGTCACTCCACCAACGAGTGAAGAAAAACTCGAGACTGCTCCAACAACAGAAAATGCTACTCCAGCAGCTCCAGTAGCAACTACTGAAGCTCCAAAAGTTGAAGTTGCTCCTGCACCTGCCGTATCAGAACCAGTCACAGCAGAAGAAACTCCAGCTAAGGCAGAAATTACTGAAGAAGCTAAGAAGGCAGAATCTGAAAAAGAAAAAGAAGAAAACAAAGAAGTTGCTAAGGTCGAAGCACCCGCAGTCGCTACAGAACGAGCAGCTCAAGTCAATGAAAAACTGGCTAAAAAGAAAATCGTTTCTATCGATGCAGGGCGTAAATACTTCTCTCCTGAACAACTGAAAGAAATCATCGACAAGGCCAAACACTATGGCTATACTGATCTTCATCTCCTAGTCGGAAATGATGGCTTGCGCTTCATGCTTGATGATATGTCTCTAACTGTAGGTGACAAAACTTACGCAAGCGATGATGTCAAACGTGCTGTTGAAATGGAACCAATGCCTATTACAATGATCCAAATGGCAATCATTTATCCGAAAGTGAAATGACCGACTTGATTAACTATGCTAAGGATAAAGGAATTGGACTTATCCCAACAGTCAATAGCCCAGGTCACATGGATGCTATCCTTAACGCCATGAAAGAGCTTGGCATTGAAAAGCCTAACTTCAACTACTTTGGTAAAGAATCTGCACGTACCGTTGACCTTGATAATGAAAAAGCAGTTGCCTTCACAAAAGCTTTGATTGATAAATACGCTGCTTACTTTGCTGGCAAGTCTGAAATCTTCAACATCGGTTTGGATGAGTATGCTAATGACGCTACTGATGCCAAAGGATGGAGTGTGCTTCAAGCCTATAAATGGTATCCAGAAGATGGCTTCCCAGATAAGGGTTATGATAAATTCATCGCCTATGCTAATGACCTAGCTCATATCGTCAAATCTCATGGTCTTAAACCAATGGCCTTCAATGACGGTATCTACTATAATAGTGACACTACGTTCGGTACCTTTGACAAAGACATCATCGTGTCTATGTGGACTGGTGGTTGGGGCGGTTATGATGTCGCTTCTTCTAAACTACTAGTTGAAAAAGGACACGAAATCCTCAACACTAATGATGCTTGGTACTACGTTCTCGGCCGTAATGCTGATGGACAGGGTTGGTACAACCTTGATCAAGGTTTGAATGGTATTAAGAGCACACCGATTACTTCAGTTCCAAAAACAGAAGGAGCTGATGTTCCTATTATCGGTGGGATGGTAGCTGCTTGGGCTGATACTCCATCTGCACGCTACTCTCCATCTCGTCTCTTCAAGCTTATGCGTCAATTCGCAAACTCTAACGCTGAGTACTTCGCTGCTGACTACGAGTCTGCTGAACAAGCTCTTAAAGAAGTGCCAACTGACCTTAGTCGCTATACTGCAGAAAGTATTGCTGCCGTTAAAGAAGCTGAAAAAGCCATTCGCTCTCTTGATAGCAACCTCAGCCGCGCTGAACAAGATAGCATTGACCAAGCAATTGCAAAACTCCAAGAAGCTGTTAGCAACTTAACCTTCACACCAGAAGCTCAAAAAGAAGAAGATGCCAAACGCGAAGTTGAAAAACTTGAGAAAAATAAGGTTATCTCAATCGATGCTGGACGTAAATACTTCACTCTAGACCAACTCAAACGTATCGTAGATAAAGCCAGCGAACTTGGTTACTCTGACCTTCATCTCCTCCTTGGAAATGATGGACTTCGCTTCCTCTTGGATGACATGACAATCACTGCAAACGGCAAGACCTATGCAAGTGACGATGTAAAAAATGCCATCATTGAAGGAACAAAAGCTTACTACGATGATCCAAATGGAACAACTTTGAACCAGGCTGAAATCACTGAGCTTATCCAATATGCTAAGGATAGAGGCATTGGAATCATCCCTGCTATCAACAGTCCTGGCCACATGGATGCTATGCTTGTCGCTATGGAAAAATTGGGCATTGCAAACCCTCAAGCTAACTTTGACAAGGTTTCAAAAACAACCATGGACCTTGAAAACGAAGAAGCAATGAACTTTACAAAAGCCCTTATCGGCAAATACATGGACTTCTTTGCAGGCAAGACTAAAATCTTTAACTATGGTACAGATGAGTATGCCAATGATGCTACTAATGCTCAAGGTTGGTACTACCTCAAGTGGTATGGACTCTATGGTAAGTTTGCAGATTATGCTAATAGTCTAGCTGCCATGGCTAAAGAAAAAGGTCTTCAACCAATGGCCTTTAACGATGGCTTCTACTATGAAGATAAGGACGATGTAGAGTTTGATAAAGATGTTATCATCTCTTACTGGTCTAAAGGTTGGTGGGGTTATAACCTTGCATCTCCTCAATATCTAGCAAGCAAGGGGTATAAGTTCCTTAACACTAACGGAGACTGGTACTATATCCTCGGTCAAAAACCTGAAGATGGTGGTGGTTTCCTCAAGAAAGCTATCGAAAACACTGAAAAAACTCCATTCAACCAGCTAGCTTCAACTAAATACCCTGAAGTTGACCTGCCTACTATTGGTAGTATGCTAGCTATCTGGGCAGATAGACCAAGCGCTGAGTACAAAGAAGAAGAAATCTTTGAGCTCATGACTGCATTTGCAGATCACAACAAAGACTACTTCCGTGCTGACTACAAGGCTCTTCGCGAAGAACTTGCTCAAATCCCTGAAAACTTAGAAGGATATAGCACAGAAAGTCTCGATGCTCTCAAGGCTGCTAAAGAAGCACTGAACTACAATCTCAACCGTAATAAACAAGCTGAGTTGAATACACTTGTAGCTAACCTCAAAGCAGCAAGACTTGGTCTCAAACCAGCTGCGACTCACTCAGGAAGCCTTGATGAGAGTGAAACTTCTGCCGCAGTTGAAAACCGACCAGAGCTTATCACAAGAACGGAAGAAATCCCATTTGAGACTGTCAAGAAGGAAAATCCTAACCTTCCAGCAGGACAAGAAAAAGTTGTCACTGAAGGTGCCAAAGGTGAACGTACAATCTACGTCTCAGTTACTACTGAAAATGGTAAGGAAACTGAAACAGTTCTTGAAGAAAAAGTCACAAAAGAAGCTGTCAATCAAGTGGTTGAAGTTGGAACTCCTGTCACTCATGTCGGCGACGAAGAAGGAGTTGCTCCTGTTGCAGATGCCAAACCACGTGTTGTCATCGAGGACGAAGAAATTCCGTTTACAACTATCACTCGTGAAACGGATGCATTGCCTAAGGGAGAAACTCGTGTCGCAACTGAAGGTGTTAAGGGACGTCGTACACATTTCTATTCTGTGACTACTGCTGCTGATGGTTCTGAAGTGAAAACTTTAATCAATACTGTTGTTGCTCAAGAACCTGTCACTCAAATCGTAGAAGTTGGCAATCCTGTCACTCATGTTGGTGATGATAACGGGCAAGCTACTATCGCTGAAAATAAACCAAGAGTTGACATCCAAAATGAAGAAATTCCATTCACTACTATCACTCGTGAAACGGATGCATTGCCTAAGGGAGAAACTCATGTAGTAACCGAAGGTGTCAAGGGTCGTCGTAGTCATTTCTACTCTGTGTCTACTGCTGCTGACGGAAGCGAAGTGAAAACACTGGTTACTAGTGTTGTCGCTCAAGAACCAGTTACTCAAATCATCGAAGTCGGAACACCTGTAATACATGTGGGAGATGAAAAAGGACTAGCTCCTGTTGCGGATGCCAAACCACGTGTTGTCATCGAGGACGAAGAAATTCCGTTTACAACTATCACTCGTGAAACGGATGCCTTACCTAAGGGACAAACTCGTGTCGTAACTGAAGGTGTTAAGGGACGTCGTAGTCATTTCTATTCAGTGTCTACTGCTACTGACGGAAGTGAAGTGAAAACATTGGTTACTAGTGTTGTCGCTCAAGAACCAGTTACTCAAATCATCGAAATCGGAACTCCTGTAACACATGTGGGAGATGAGAAGGGACTAGCTCCTGTTGCAGATGCCAAACCACGTGTTGTCATCGAGGACGAAGAAATTCCGTTTACAACTATCACTCGTGAAACGGATGCCTTACCTAAGGGACAAACTCGTGTCGTAACTGAAGGTGTTAAGGGACGTCGTAGTCATTTCTATTCAGTGTCTACTGCTGCTGACGGAAGTGAAGTGAAAACATTGGTTACTAGCGTTGTCGCTCAAGAACCAGTTACTCAAATCATCGAAATCGGAACTCCTGTAACACATGTGGGAGATGAGAAGGGACTAGCTCCTGTTGCGGAAGAAAAACCAGCACTAGAGATTCCAAATATACCGGCTCCTATTGCAGAAGAAAAACCGAAATTAGAGATTCCAAATATGCCAGCTCCTATTGCAGAAGAAAAACCGAAATTAGAGATTCCAAGTAAACCAGCTCCAGCAACTGTTCCTGCCGAGGAAAACAAAGCTCTTCCTCAAGCCCCAGCTCCTGTGGCAAAAGAAAATAAACTTCCTGAGACAGGAAGCCAAGGTTCAGAATGGTTGATTGCTACAGGTTTGATGGCTGCACTTACAGCATATGGACTTAGCAAGAAAAAAGATTAATACTCTTCGAAAATCGAATTCAAACCACGTCAGCTTCACCTTGCCGTACTAAAGTACAGCCTGCGGCTAGCTTCCTAGTTTGCTCTTTGATTTTCATTGAGTATAAGCACAAATAAAAAGCGAGATTCAATCTCGCTTTTTTATTTTATGATTAGTCACCCAAACCAATGCGTTCGAAGATTTCATCCACTCGTTTGGTGTAGTAAGTTGGGTTGAAGATTTCATCGATTTCTTCTTGAGTGAGGCGTGAAGTCACTTCTGGATCGGCTTCCAAAAGTGGTTTAAAGTCTACTTGGTTGTCCCATGAGTAGGCTGTTTTTGGTTGCACCAAGTCGTAAGCTTGCTCACGGGTCATACCTTTCTCAATCAAAGTCAACATGGCACGTTGGCTAAAGATTAGACCAAAAGTAGAGTTCATGTTGCGGATCATATTTTCTGGGAAGACTGTCAAGTTTTTGACGATATTTCCAAAACGGTTGAGCATGTAGTCGATCAGAATAGTCGTATCTGGTGTGATGATGCGCTCAGCTGATGAGTGAGAGATGTCACGTTCGTGCCAAAGAGCAACATTTCATAGGCTGTGACCATGTGACCACGGATCACACGCGCCAGACCTGTCATGTTTTCAGAACCGATTGGATTGCGTTTGTGAGGCATAGCAGATGAACCTTTTTGACCTTTAGCAAAGAACTCTTCCACTTCACGTTGTTCAGATTTTTGCAGACCACGGATTTCGGTAGCCATACGCTCGATAGAAGTTGCGATGCTAGCAAGAACTGCAAAGTACTCAGCGTGAAGGTCACGAGGAAGCACCTGTGTTGAGATTTCTTGAGCACGGATACCAAGCTTGTCGCAGACGTATTTTTCAACGAATGGTGGGATGTTGGCAAAGTTACCAACCGCACCCGAAATCTTACCAGCTTCCACACCAGCAGCCGCATGCTCGAAACGCTCGATGTTGCGTTTCATTTCGCTATACCAAGTCGCCAATTTAAGACCAAAAGTTGTCGGCTCAGCGTGCACACCGTGCGTACGACCCATCATGATGGTAAACTTGTGCTCCTTGGCCTTGTCAGCGATGATGTTGAGGAAGTTTTCAAGGTCACGACGGATGATATCGTTGGCTTGTTTGTAGAGGTAACCATAGGCCGTATCCACCACGTCAGTAGAAGTCAAACCATAGTGAACCCACTTGCGCTCTTCACCAAGCGTCTCAGATACCGCACGTGTGAAGGCCACCACATCGTGACGAGTCTCTTGCTCGATTTCCAAAATACGGTCGATGTCAAAGTCCGCCTTCTCGCGAATCAAAGCCACATCTTCCTTAGGGATTTCCCCCCAACTCAGCCCATGCCTCGTCAGCCAAGATTTCCACCTCAAGCCAAGCACGGTATTTATTTTCTTCACTCCAAATGTTCGCCATTTCAGGGCGAGAGTAACGGTTGATCATGTTTTCTCCTTTTACATTACAGAAACCAAGTAGTAAGATTTAATAGTTAATATTCTTCTAACAATTTCATCACATATATATTATATAAATCAATAACTATTTTATCAATTAGTATCAAAATTGAAAACCAGATAAAATAATTTTTGTCTTTATCTGTGCTAATAGCCAACTCTAAGAAAGATTGAGAACTAATTTTATAAGAAGATAAATTATGAGCTAGTGTATTTCTCTGAGCATACAGTTCATCATATCTACTTTGGATGACACTTTGAAACAGTGGTCCCGGCTTTCCATTTTGAGTAGGCTGTAGAAATTGATTAACAGGAATTATCTTATCTACATTCGTTTTAAAAAAATAATCGAATTTTCTTTGATGCCATGTTGATAGATTAGTATCTTTAAAGAGTTTCTTTACATAGTCTATCGTTTCTTTTTGCAGATTATTCTTGTCTAAAACTTCGTAAATATTAAATTCTCTATCCAATGACGTAATTGCTTCCACTAATCTGCGAAATACTTTGTTTTTTGCCTCAAATGTTGAACATTCACCTAATTTATCATCATTATTTAGTAACTTCCTTCTATATTCTAAATCATTAGAAGCGATTTCCCAGGTAATGAATTTTAATTTTTGTTCTTGAAAACCAGTCATTTTTAAAAAAACTGAATTCATAACATATTCATTAACAGGGTAGGTTTCAATCCCACTACCAATTCCATAATTAGCAACTATCGCTTCTTTTAATACACTTTCAATGGGTGCTAGAATGAACTTTTCATGATTAATCATAGTGTATACTTCCCATAAATATCTATAGATTTCTCCATTCTATTTCTCAAATGCGTTAAAGCTGCTGGATTCTTAGTATGATTATTATCTTCCTTAAATTCTAATATCGTATTTTGTAATTCTTGTATCAAGCTCGATTTTTTTGATATATCAATTTGTCTCTGTTGAAAAATCATATACTCAAATAAACCAAAGAAATTAACATCTAAATCAATAATTGATTTAAAACGTCTTTCAGGAAATAATTGCTCAATAGTACTCTCTATCTCATCCAAAATAATTTTATAGTCCCCTTCAATTATTTCTTTCGGTAGTTGTTCAAATAGATTTTGATTTTCATCATTAGCAACTGCATATATGAATTTTTCATATAAATTTTCCATTCGTCGTGCATATCCATATCCCACTTTAGTTATTCTCCCAACTTTTCTATAGTGAGAAAGAATGGCTATATATCGGACAAAATCCATTTTAGAATCATTTACAAACACTAGATTTGAAAATTTTGGTTCAAAGAAATCTACCAATGTATCTTTTAGGAAATAGAGAGACTTTCTACTTTCTTGAGGTAACAACGGTTCTCCTTGTATATTAATATTACGAAATACAGAAGAATAAAAATTTTGCTGTTCAGAATAAAATTCTATATCTGCTCTCCCAATATCTTTCTGTGGTACTAAGTAAGAAAATCCTAGATAATGATTTCTCATAAACTTATCATCAACCGAAGGAATTTCATCATAAGTGCTTATTTCAATTTCAGATAGTATCTTTTCTTTATTACTACCTTTATCTGTCAGATAATTCAAAGACCATTCTAAAACATTGTCATACTCGTCATCATCCAGCTCTGTATCGTTATCATCTGCCAAAGTTTGAACTACTTTTTTATATTTCTCTTTATTTGGAAAAATTCCCAAATAGCTCAATAAAATACTTGTTAACCTTTGTTGTCCATCAAGTATTAAATTTTCACGTCCTTCACTCGTTACGTATGATCCTATTGTCACCGGCGGAACAAACTCATTTTTTTCAAAACTTTCAATCAGCTTTTTAGCTTTCTGGGCATCCCAAACAAAATAACGTTGATAACCGGGTAAAATAATATTCTTTTTTAAAATCAATTCTTTCCAATGTTCCAAAGAATATTCTCCATAATACACCTTATTTTCCATGTCTTATATCCCTTCTGAAATTTAACCTTTCCCAAATTCTCCAACCTCATCCGGTACATCACTAAACAAGGTCACGTGTCCCATCTTACGGTTGTGCTTTGCTTCTATTTTACCATACAGGTGGAGGTGGGCGCTTGGATTTTCTGTCACGTATTGCTCAGCGGCCTCGACATGTTGGCCGAGAACATTGAGCATAACAGCAGGTGCATGTAGCTGAATGGCTGGTAATGGTGCTCCAAGAACACCTAAGATATGCGTATCAAACTGGGAGAAGTCGCAGGCTTCAATAGAGTAGTGGCCTGAGTTGTGTGGGCGTGGTGCAATTTCGTTGACAATAATGTCATCAGCAGTCGCAAACATTTCCACGCAAAGGGTTCCAGACAAGTTAAGTTGTTCAGCGATTCGCACTGCCATGGTTTTGGCTTTCAGCTAGACTTTCTGAAATGCGAGCTGGCACAATGGTCTTAGATAGGATGTTGTTGCGGTGGATATTTTCCTGAACTGGGAAAACCGTCACGTCCTTGCCGTTACCAGACACAATGACAGAAATTTCAAGGTCAAAGTTGACAAATTCTTCCAAAACGCTGTCGGCTGAATTGGCTAATGTATAGGCTTCTTCTAAATCTGCTTCTGAACGAATGACCTTTTGACCGTGACCATCGTAACCACCAGTCGCCGTCTTGAGGACATAGTTTTTCGAGAGGTCGATATCTGCCAAATCTTGGCTTGAGGTCACAACCTTGTATGGAGCAACGGTAACTTGAGCCTTGTTGGAAAGAAAGTCCTTTTCAAAAATACGGTTTTGGGAGATTCGAAGCAGGTCGGTCCCTTGAGGGAGTTGTCCATCCTTGATGACAGCGTCCAAACCATCGGCATCGACATTTTCAAATTCATAGGTCAGGACATCACAGCGGTCTGCCAACTGACGAAGAGCTTCCACATCGTTATAAGGAGCTACGATGATTTCCGCCACACGAGAGGCTGGACAATCAGCAGCTGGGTCCAATGCGATGACCTTGTGGCCCATATAGATAGCAGAAATGGCCATCATCTGACCCAGCTGACCACCACCGATAATTCCGATTGTTTTAGATGAGTTCATTCGTCGACTCCTCTGCGATTTTTCCTTGTTCTTCTGCGAAATCTGCCAATGCTGTCGCAATAGCCTGATCCTCTACTGAAAGGAGACGGAGGGCAAAGAGGGCCGCATTGGTCGCACCTGCTTCACCGATAGCCATAGTTGCGACTGGTACTCCACCCGGCATCTGAACGATAGAATAGAGCGAATCTACACCGCTAAGAGCACGAGACTTGACGGGTACCCCGATAACTGGAAGGGTTGTTTTGGCAGCTACCATACCTGGCAAATGGGCTGCGCCACCCGCACCTGCAATAATGACCTTGATACCGCGACTCCGTGCTTCCTCGGCATGTTTGAACATGAGGTCAGGTGTGCGGTGGGCAGAGACAACTTTCTTTTCGTAGGCTACACCGAAGCGGTCTAGGACTTCTGCTGTTTTTTGCATGGTTACCCAGTCTGATTTTGAGCCCATGATGATGGAAATTACTGGTTTCATTTCTTCTCCTTTTTTTGATAATCGTCTAATGTAGTGCGGACGTAAGCGACCGCCTAGGGCGTCCCATTACTAAAACTGGAGCCTGAGTCTCCAGTTTTCCGCTCCTAGTAGCAAAGCTACTAGGAGTTCCACTACTGCGACGATTATCCTATACTAGCTCGCTAATGCTCGCAAATTAAACGACCATTATCGAGTTTGGCGACTCAGTCGCTTTTGAAATTTTATTTGTTCGCCTTGCTTCCGATATCTGTTCGATAGAAGAGGCCTTCTGTTTTTTGTTGGGCAAGTTCCTTGTAGATGGTGTCTTGGGCTTCTTTGACAGTATCAGCTGTGGTGACCAACATGTAAACACGTCCTCCGTTTGAGAGGAGGTCTTGATCGTTTTCAGAGAATTTAGCACCAGCATAGTAAGTGATGATGTCGCCTTCTGTCTTGGCTGGAAGCTTGACACCCTTCTCATAAGCGAGTGGGTATCCGTTTGAAGCTACAACCACGCCTAGTGTCACACCCTTGTCCGTCCAAGTGATGGCTGGCTCTTTGCCTTCCAAAATGTCAGTGATATTTTGTGAAAAGTCAGATGTCAAACGAGGTAAAATAATTTGCGTTTCAGGATCTCCGAAACGAGCGTTAAACTCGATGACTTTAGGCCCGTCAGCAGTCAAGATAAGCCCCGCGTAAAGGACACCTGTGTATGGACGACCTTCTTTGATCATACCTTCGAGGACTGGCTTGACAATGGTGTCAACCGCTGTGTCAACCACGCTCTGTGACAAGTGAGGAACTGGCGCATAGGCACCCATTCCACCAGTGTTGGGCCCCTTGTCTCCATCATAAGCACGTTTGTGGTCCTGAGCTGTTGGCATGATGTAGAACTTGTCACCATTGACAAAGGCAAAAAGTGAAAATTCCTCTCCTGCAAGAAACTCCTCGATAACCACACGCGCACCTGAATCACCGAATTTATTGTCCAAAGCATCTCGTGAGCAGCTCCGACGGCTTGCTCAACTGTCTCAGCAACGACGACACCTTTCCCAAGGGCCAAACCGTCTGCCTTGACAACGATTGGAGCGCCTTTTTCTTCGATGTAGGCCTTGGCTTCCTCAAAGTCAGAAAATGTGCCATAGGCTGCTGTCGGAACGCCGTACTTGACCATGATTTCCTTAGCAAAATCCTTGGACCACTCCAACTCCGCTGCCAATCTTGTTGGACCAAAGGCTTTGAGACCAGCTGCATTGAAATCATCCACGATTCCAGCAGCAAGAGCGTCATCTGGACCAATGAAGGACCAAGCAATATCGTTGGCTTTTGCAAACTCAATCAATTTAGAATGTTCGGAAATAGAGATATTTACCAATTCCAGACCATCCAGAGTCATACCGTCATTTCCAGGAGCTACAAAGACTTTTTCAACGTCTTTTGACTCAAGCAACTTCTTAGCAATGGCATGTTCACGACCACCCGAGCCGACAACTAACAGCTTCATCTTTCAACCTCTTTTGCGAATTATTTACTAATATTATACCATAAACGTTCGTTTCAATCTTGTTTCGTTTCGCTTTTAAAGCAAAAAAAGGAAAGAAACTGTTTTCTTCCCTTTTATTTTCTTAATGTCTAAAATGTCTCACGCCTGTGAAGACCATAGTTAAGCCATATTTATCCGCAGCTTCGATGGATTCTTGGTCACGGACGGATCCACCAGGCTGGATGATGGCCTTGATACCTGCTTTTGCGATTTCTTCCACGTTATCCGCAAATGGGAAGAAGGCATCCGAAGCAAGGACAGCACCGTCAAGGCGGTCTTTAGCTTGATCAATGGCGATACGGACGGAAGCCACACGGTTGGTTTGACCAGGACCGACACCAAGTGTCATGTGGTCATTGGTTACAATGATTCCGTTTGATTTGACATACTTGATAGCTTTCCAAGCAAACTCAAGGGCAGTCGCTTCTGTCTCAGTTGGTTGGCGTTTGGTTACCACTTGCCAGTCAGCTGGGCTTTCTTTGACCACGTCTTGGTTTGAACGAGGAGTCCACCGACAACACCTGTGTATTCTGCTTCTACTTCACTAGCATCTTGTGCGTCAAATGGCAAGGCAAGAATGCGCAAGTTTTTCTTTTTGTTGGTCAAAATGGCTAGCGCTTCATCCGTATAGCTTGGTGCGATGATGATTTCAAGGAAAACGCCGTGCATCTTCTCAGCTGTCGCAGCATCTACCTCACGGTTAAGAACGACGATTCCACCAAAGATAGACACTGGATCAGACTCATAAGCGTAGTCCCAAGCAGTCTCGATGTCATCAGCCTGACCGATACCGCACGGGTTCATGTGTTTGAGAGCCACAACGGTTGGACGTTCTTTGAAATCGCGGATAATACGGATAGCAGCATCAGCGTCACGGATATTGTTGAAGGACAATTCTTTGCCGTTAAGTTGTTTAGCTGATGCAATGGAGTAAGCCGTTGGCAAACCTTTTTGGTAGAAGTCTGCGTCTTGTTGAGGGTTTTCACCGTAACGCATAGGTTGCTTGAGGTCATAAGTCAAAGTGAGTTTTTCAGGTTTTGTTTCACCCACTTGAGCTGTGAAGTATTCTGCAATCAAGGCATCATAAGCCGCTGTGTGGCGGAATACTTTCGCTGCCAACCGCTGGCGATTTTCATAGCTTGTTTCGCCATTAGCTGCCAATTCGTCAAGCACAACAGCATAGTCAGCAGGGTCTACAACAACGGTCACGCTGGCATGATTCTTCGCTGCTGAACGAAGCATAGATGGCCCACCGATATCGATGTTCTCAACCGCGTTAGCGTAGGTCACATCTGGTTTGAGAATGGTTTCCTTGAAAGGATAGAGATTGACCACTACAAGGTCAATCAATTCGATTTTGTTATCCTTGGCCGCTTCCAAGTGGCTATCCAAGTCACGACGAGCGAGGAGACCACCGTGAATATTTGGATGGAGAGTCTTGACACGGCCGTCCATCATTTCTGGGAAACCAGTCACATCATCGATAGCAATGGTGTCAACACCAGCATTGTCAAGGGCAACCTTGGTCCCACCTGTTGAGATGATATCCCAACCAAGTTTTTTGAGTTCTTGGGCAAATTCAACGATGCCCGCTTTATCTGAGACACTAATTAGTGCACGTTTAGTCATGTTCTTTCTTTTCCTTTTTAAAAAAGTTCTTTCTTTGCTACAATCGAAAATTTTCTTTCAGCTCGAGGGCTTCCTTATTTTCGTGCAGCCCCCAAACTATCCAAGACTTCTGGATAAAGTTTGTACTCTGTTTCGTGGATGCGAGTCTCGAAAGTATCAAGGGTATCCCCTTCAAGGCGTGGTACACGGACTTGTTTGATGACCTTGCCGGTGTCCACACCCGAATCCACCCAGTGAATGGTCACGCCACTCTCAGTAACACCAGCATTCCAAGCGTCCTCAATCCCATGAGCTCCTGGAAATTCTGGCAAGTAAGCCGGATGGATATTGATGATGCGACCTTCATAAGCTGCTAAGAGAGTTGGCCCGACGATTTTCATATAACCCGCCAAACAGACTAGGTCAATCTCGTGCTCATCCAAGAGCTCGACGATGGCTCCTTCGTAATCTGCTTTGCTCTCAAACTCCTTGAGTTCGAAGGCATAGGATAAAACCCCTAGCTTTTCGGCACGTTCTAAGACATAGGCATCCCGGTGATCTGAAAAGACAAATTCTACTGGAAATTGTTCTGCAATCACCTGAAAGTTTGAGCCGTTGCCAGAGGCAAAAACAGCAATCTTTTTAGCCATTATTTAATCACCACACTTGCGCCATCTTTCTTCACAATACGACCGATTTCATAAACAGATTCGTCAAGAAGTTCTTTGACACGTTCAACATTTTCTGGTTTAACCGCAAGCATAAGACCGACACCCATGTTGAAGATTTCAAACATTTCTTCGTGTTTGATTTGACCATATTTTTCAAGAGCTTTGAAAATTGGAAGAACTGGGACTTTGCTTTCGTCAATTTCAGCCGCCAAATCATCCGCGAACATACGAGGTACATTTTCGATGAAACCACCACCTGTGATGTGGGCAATACCATTCACCAATTCTTCTTTGATCAGTGGCAGAACAGCTTTAACGTAGATACGAGTTGGCTCCAAAAGAACGTCTTTAAGTTTTTTGCCTTCCAATTCTGGGAGGACTTCTTCACCTGTATAATCGGCAAAGACGCGACGCACGAGTGAGTAACCATTTGAGTGAATACCACTGGAAGCAAGTCCGAGAAGGACGTCTCCCTCTGCTACCTTTGAACCGTCGATGATTTGAGATTTTTCTGCAACACCGACTGCGAAACCAGCCAAGTCATAGTCGTCTTCACCATACATACCAGGCATTTCAGCAGTTTCCCCACCGATGAGGGCCGCACCTGCTTGTACACAACCTTCAGCCACACCAGCAACCACTTGTTCTAGCTTAGCTGGTTCATTTTTACCAGTTGCTACGTAGTCAAGGAAGTAAAGGGGCTCAGCACCTGCAGCGATGATATCGTTGACACACATAGCCACACAGTCTTGACCGATAGTATCGTGTTTGTCGTACTTGATAGCTAGCATGAGCTTGGTTCCAACACCGTCAGTTCCTGAAATCAAAACTGGCTCTTTAACACCTGTTTTTGAAAGGTCGAACATACCACCGAAACCACCAAGAGCTCCCATAACACCCGCACGCTCTGTACGTGCTACGTGTTTTTTGATGCGTTCAACAACTTCATAACCCGCTTCAACATCCACACCTGATTGAGCGTATGCATTTTTATTTGTCATTTTTAATCCTTTTCTTTTTTTGAGAAAGACTGCGACGTATTTTTAGATAAACAATTATTTTATCTAAAAATACTAGTCAGGTCTCTAGCTTTGGTCCCATAGGAGAAAGCGTCTACTGACAAATGCTTTAGCTTTTAGTCAGTAGTGAGACGTGGAGCATAAGCATTTTTATTTGTCATTTGTTTTTTCCTTTTCCTTTCCTTCAATGGGGAATTTTATTTGTAAAAACTCGTTTTTTCTTCCAAACTTCTACGATAGTCTTCTTCATAGTCGTAGAGAGGAGTTGGATATTTCCCATCAAAGTAAGCCACACAGAGGCCGCCATTTGGCGCATCTGTTTCGATGCCGATAGAATCAATCAAGCCATCAATCGAAAGATAGGTCAAACTATCCGCACCAATGATTTGGCAAGTTTCCTCAACGGTATGATTGGCCGCAATCAATTCCTCACGACTCTGAATATCAATTCCATAGAAACATGGATAAGCCAGAGCTGGGCTAGCAATCGCCACATGAACTTCTGTAGCACCTGCTTCTTTCAGCAATTTTACGATACGACGAGATGTCGTGCCTCGTACAATCGAGTCATCAATCATGACCACACGTTTTCCTTTAACCACACCAGAAACAGCAGATAACTTCATCCGAACCCCTTGCTCGCGCAATTCTTGGGTCGGCTGGATGAAGGTTCGTTGGGTATATTGGTTCTTGATAAGCCCCATTTCATTTGGCAGACCTGATTCTTCGGCAAATCCCATAGCTGCGCTAAGAGAGGAGTTTGGCACCCCGACTACGATATCTGCTTCATGCTTTAACTCACGTGCCAGTTGAGCTCCCATTCTCTTACGCGCCGTATGGACATTGACACCATGGATGTTAGAGTCGGGACGGGCAAAATAGATATACTCCATGGAACAGATAGCCAACTGAGTATCGTTTGTATAGCTGTCATACTGGATACCACTATCATCAATAATGACAATCTCGCCTGGTTTACGTCGCGAATCCACTCAGCACCAATTACTTCAAAGGCACAGGTTTCAGATGAAACCACTACTGCTCCATTAGCCATTTTCCCGATTGACAGAGGACGGAAGCCATTTGGATCAAGCGCTGCAATTAACTTATCTTCAAACATCAAGAGATAAGCAAAACCACCTTTAACAAGACTGAGTGCTTCCTTAATTTTACCCATCAGGTTTGGATTGTGGCTACGGCGAATAAGGTGAGCCAAGATTTCAGAGTCAGAGGTTGAGCTGAAAATCGCTCCTCTTTGTTCCAATTCTTGCTTGAGCGATTCTGCATTGGTCAGATTCCCATTATGAGCCAAACCAAACTGCATATCATGAAAGCGGAAAAGGAAAGGTTGGATATTGTCTACAGAAGCTTCTCCCGCAGTCGCATAACGCACGTGTCCAATAGCTCCAGTTCCTGTCAATTTATCCAAATTCGCAGGATTTTTGAAGACTTCTGATAAAAGCCCCATATCACGATGACGCTTCAATTTCCCTTGGTCATTGGAGAGGATTCCTGCACCCTCCTGACCACGGTGCTGAAGACTATGGAGTCCAAAATAGGTCAATTTGGCAGCGTCTGGGTGACCCCAGATACCAAAAACACCACATTCTTCATTAAGAGATTTTACTTCGTATGTCATTTTATATACCTAATTTTTATTTGTGTATCATTCCTTAACGATACTAGAGCGGAATGATACGGCAGAAGCTCGTTTCACTCGCAACAATAAATCATTTGCAATTGTCGTAAGTTAGATCTACTTGATTTTACATTTACTGATGGTTCTCTATTAGAAAATCTGCAAAGCCTATTTCCCAGTAAAGTATTTAACCGCTGATGCAAAGAGATATTGGTCTTTATTTCCTGGAATATTTTGGAAGAGACCGTCTTCGAAACGTTCTGAGTGTCCCATCTTACCAATGATTTGACCGTTCTTACTTGTGATACCTTCAATCGCATGGACAGAACCATTTGGATTGTATTTAGAATCCATGCTTGGTTGGCCTTCGAAGTCAACGTATTGGCTAAAGATTTGACCATTGTCACGAAGCTCTGCAAATTCTTCAGCTGTCACGACAAACTTACCTTCACCGTGTGATACTGGGATGGCATGGATGTCACCAACTTCCACTCCAGCAAGCCATGGTGAGTTCGTGTTAGCAATACGTGTTTCAACCATCTTAGCTACGTGTTGATTGGCATCATTGTAGAAGAGGGTTGGACTAGTACTGCTTGCATCTTCAAAGTTACCATATGGAAGAAGACCTGATTTGACAAGAGCTTGGAATCCGTTACAGATACCGATAATCAAACCACCACCTTCGATGAAGCTATCAATGGCTGCACGTACTTTTTCATTGAGCAAGATGTTAACGATAAATTTAGCTGATCCATCTGGTTCATCCGCAGCTGAGAAGCCACCTGCAAAGAAGATAATGTTAGCTTTTTCAATATTGTCAACCATGGTGTCAACAGACTTGACAATGGCTTCTTCATTCAGTGTGACAAATGGTACCAAGTTGACTTTTGCCCCTTCTTTTTCAAAGGCCTTAGCAGAGTCATACTCAGAGTTGGTACCTGGGAATACTGGGATGTAAACCACTGGTGTCTCAACTGTTTCTTTGGCTTTGATCACAGCATCTGATGCCACAGCAGGTACTTCTTCCAACTCAGTTGCTTGTGCAAATTCCGTTGGGTATACCTCTTCCAATTTACCTTGGAAGGCACTGTCAAGCTTGTTTCCATCAAGCCTTACATCGTTGACAGTAAGTGTAAAGTCAGCTACTGTTTGTCCAATCTTGGCAACACCTGAAATATCTTCCGGAGATGTGAAGACGAATCCGCCTAATTGAGCTGTCAAGGCAGCCTCAAGATTTTCAAGGGTTACAGTGGCACCGATATGGTTCCCAAATGTTGCAAGGGCAAGAGCTTCAAGGATACCACCATATTTGACCGCTGATGCTGCTGTCACTTTGTGATCAGCTTGGATAGCTTCAAACTTAGCAAAGTTAGACTTGATAAGATCAAAGTCAATTTCTTGTGCCAAAGCTTGACCTGGGATGTAATAGATATTTTCACCAGAAGCTTTAAATTCTGGAGAAAGGACCTTACGGCTATCTGCAGTTGTGACACCAAAAGCAACCAAGGTTGGTGGTACTGTCAATTCTTCAAAGGTACCAGACATAGAGTCCTTCCCACCGATAGATGGCAACCCAAGTTGAATCTGAGCTTCAATTGATCCAAGAAGAGCTGCTACTGGTTGGCCAAAACGCTCTGCTTGTTTATCCATACGCTCGAAGTATTCTTGATAAGAGAAACGAGCCTTAGACCAGTTTGCACCAGCAGCAACCAAACGAGCGGTTGCTTCGATGACCGCATAAGCAGCACCATGATATGGAGACCATTCTGCTACATAAGGGTTGAACCCTTGCGCCATAACAGAAGCAGTTGTTGTCACGCCGTGTTGAACTGGTAATTTCTGTACAGAAGCTTCCGTTGGTGTGATTTGGTAGCGACCACCAAGTGGGTGATTGACTGTTGAACGACCAACTGAGCTATCAAAGATAGTTTGCAAGCCTTTTTGACTGGCATGGTTCAGGTCAGCAAATACTTCAAGAGTATCAGCTTCAAGGGTTTCGGCAGATGTTTGACGTTCTTCTGGAAGATTAACATCCTTGTCAACTACCTTAGCATCCACAACTACACGTACACCGTTTGTATCAAGGAAACGACGTTCCAAATCAACGATGGTTTCGCCATTCCAGTGCATAACAAGATTTGGTTTCAGTCACTGTCGCAACGACAACAGCATCAATATTTTCTTTGTTACATGCTGCAATGAAGGCATCTACATCTTCTGGACGAACTACCACAGCCATCCGTTCTTGAGATTCAGAGATGGCAATTTCGGTTCCGTTCAAACCTTGGTATTTCAATGGCACTTTGTCTAGATCAATTTCAAGACCATCAGCCAATTCACCGATAGCCACACAGACACCACCAGCACCAAAGTCATTTGATTTCTTAATCAGACGTGTCACTTCCCCATTGCGGAAAAGACGTTGAATCTTACGTTCTTCGATGGCATTCCCTTTTTGAACCTCAGCACCAGCTGTTTCAACAGATTCAACCGTTTGAACTTTAGAAGAACCTGTCGCACCACCGACACCGTCACGTCCAGTCTTACCACCGAGCAAGATAATCACATCACCAGCTTCAGGTTTTTCACGGACAACATTTTCCTTAGGAGCCGCACCGACAACGGCACCTAGCTCCATACGCTTAGCAACGAAACCTGGGTGGAAGTATTCACGAACATAAGTTGTTGCAAGACCAATTTGGTTACCATATGAAGAATAACCGTGAGCCGCTGTTTTAGAAATCACTTGTTGTGGCAATTTACCAGCGCGAGTTTCCGAAATTGGAGCTGTAATATCACCAGCACCTGAGATACGTATGGCTTGGTAAACGTAGGAACGACCTGACAATGGGTCACGAATGGCACCACCGATACAAGTAGCTGCTCCACCAAATGGTTCAATTTCAGTTGGGTGGTTATGAGTTTCGTTTTTGAACATGAGGAGCCATGGTTCTTTGACACCATTGACATCCACTTCGATTTCAACTGAGCAGGCATTGATTTCATCAGACACTTCCATGTCGTCCAAACGACCATTGGCACGCTCATAACGACCAAAAATAGTCGCCATATCCATCAAGGTTTGAGGTTTTTCCGTACGTCCCAACTCATCACGCATGGCGATATACTTGTCATAAGTCGCTTGCAATTGTTTTTGGAATTTAGAAGCTGAGAAGTCGATATTCTTCAACTCCGTCTCAAAAGTTGTGTGACGGCAGTGGTCAGACCAGTAAGTATCCAAAACCTTCAACTCAGTCTCAGTTGGCACACGTCCAATAGACTTGAAATAGTCTTGAATGAAGAGAAGGTCATCCACTTCCATGGCCAATCCTTGCTCGGCCTTATACTGTGCAAAATCATCTGCTGTATAAGTTTCAAAGAAATCCAAGTTTGGAATGGTCTTGTCAGACTCAGAGAAATCCTGTTTCGCAATACCAACAGTGATATCTTTGAAACGAGAGTCCACTGGGTTCAAGAGGTAGTTTGACAGCTTCCAATTCATTCGCATCAATATCCTTATTGACCAAGTAAAGTTGCGCTGTGTTCACCGTTACATCACTTGAACTACCAAGCAACAGCAAAGCTTCTTGTGAAGAGGCCGCACGTTGGTCAAATTGACCAGGCAAACTTTCGATAGCAAAGAAAGCAACCTTCTCAAGATCAGCCTTAACTGCAGCTTCATCCAAAACAGTATCGGTCACCTGTTCAGAAAAGATGTGTTTTTCCGCACGCGCAAACAAATCCTCTGCCAAACCAAAAACATCATAAACCTGAACAATCCGAAGATCATTCAAGGTTTTCAACTGAAGATTATGCTGTAATTCTTTTACTAAAGAGTCCGATTTGACACGAAAATCAGCTTTTTTCTCAACGAAAATACGTTTATCCATTTTAGTTCCTTTATTTCTATTCAAACATGCTCTTGAAGACGACGGTTTTCCGTTTCAAACAGATTACTTCAATCCTTGCAACTTCTCCAAGACAACCTTGTAAACATCCGTCAGACTTCCTAAGTCTCTACGGAGTGAAAAGGTCTAGTAGACCTTTTCAGCCTGAGTCCTTTTACTTGAAAGACGAAGGTTTTCCGTTTCAAAAAGATCACTTCAAGCCCTGCAATTTTTCTAAAACAACTTTATATACATCCGTTAAGCTGCCCAAATCTCTACGGAAAACATCCTTGTCCATATGATGACCTTCAGCATCCCAAAGGCGACAGTTATCTGGTGAAAATTCGTCCGCTAGAATAATCTTGCCATCCTTATCAAAACCGAATTCCAATTTAAAGTCAATCAAACGAAGACCAATTTGTGCAAACCAATCTTTCAGCAATTCATTGATACGACGCGTTTCTTCCTTGATATAAGCAATTTGTTCATCATTGGCAATATCCAAGAACTTCACATGCTCATCATTGATGAATGGATCATCCAAATCATCGTTCTTATAGTAAAATTCAACGATTGGAGTTTCCAAATCCAAACCTTCTTCAACGCCAAACCGTTTGGAGAAAGAACCCGCAGTCACGTTACGAAGCACAACTTCTAAAGGAATAATAGTCACTTTCTTGTTGAGTTGTTCGGTGTCAGAAATACGTTCGATAAAGTGAGTAGCCACACCCGCAGCGTTCAATTTTTCAAAAATAAAAGACGAAATCTGATTATTCAGCACACCTTTCCCCTCAATGGTCTCTTTGCGAGCTCCATTTAGCATGGTTGCCTGGTCCTTATAGACCGACTTAATCACATTTTCGTCTTCTGTAGTATAGATATCTTTAGCTTTTCCCGTATAAATAAGTTTACTGGACATTTTATCATTCGCCTTTCGTATTACTTGGCCTCATTCTAACACAAAAACAAGCAGAAATCAAATATTTTGCGAACGAAAACGTATTCTCCCTTTGAGTTTGATAAAAACTGTAAATCCTTTTAGGATTACAGTTTTAAAATATTATTTAAAAAAGTGAACCTTATTCCCTATTCAAAAAATCATCCAAATAATAGCGTAAATAACTTTTCTTGCCTGTGATTATTTGTAAGTGGCCTTCTAAACCATACCTAAGCTTTTCAGCTTGTTCTTGAGTTATTTTTGTTTCCGCTTCTATTTTAAAGAAATTTCCTTGGTCAGTTCTCGTTGCAATTGTATCAATACTAGTGATAGTAGAAACAAGTCTCACTTGACCATTAGCGCCATTAGTCGTGGTAAAGCGTACAGAATCTCCAATCTTGATTCCCACAATATCTTTTGAACTAAGATAGGCCGTCAATTTTGTTTTCCCTTCTCTATCTAATAGTGGATATAATTTAGCCAGTAATGTTCCTTCTGTAACGACCGCAGATTGATTCCTTTCAGGATTGAGATAAAGAACTCCGTCTTCCTGGGCTCTTATTGTTCCTTTTTCAAGTAAGCTAGTTTGATTTTTTTTGCCTATTTCTCTTTCTAAATCATCTTGCTCTACAGCTATCTGCTCTTGTACAATCGAAGAATTCTGAGAAGAGAGACCTATATTTTGACGTGTAGCACTATTCTTAAGATTACTTGTTTTACTTTGATGGTCTCTAAAGTTATCCAACTGATTAGCATTGGCTTCATACTGAATCACATCTCCAACCTCCTGATACTGAACAAGTAAATCTCCTCGTTGCACTTGTTTGTTCTCTTCTAGATAATTAACTACCATCCGCCTATTACTAGTTGACTGGATATTAGCAATGATACGACTAGGTTCCACTGTAGCTTTCGAAGATAAACTAATTTCCTTTTCTGCAAACATTGCAAATCCAAACGTAAACACTACCAGAAGTGACATGGGAAAAATCACTCGACTGGAAAAATTATGATAACGTCGATTATAAAATTCCGCACTTTCTAAAAAATCAAGGTGCATTATTTCTCCTTTCTAACAGTTAACTAAATGAGTATAAAAACTATTTCGAGCAAGCAAGTCAGCATGATTCCCCTCCTCTACAATCTTACCCCGATCCAAAACGATAACCTTCTCCACCCGTTCAGCAATAGTCAAACGGTGAGCGATGAAAATCAAGGTCTTATCTAGATTCATGAGATTGTCTACTATCCGTTTCTCTGTTAAGATATCTAAACTGCTCGTCGCCTCATCCAAAATCAAGGTAGAGGCATCTGTCAAAAGAGCGCGCGCCAAAGCAATCCTCTGGCGTTGACCACCAGAAATCCCTGTCCCATCAGAAGTTAATTCTGTCTGGTAATTCAAGGGCATACGCTCAATATCTTCACGAATTTCTGCTAGCTCAACTGCACGTAGTATATCCTCCCGAGTCGTACCCTCCTTGGCTCCAAGGAGAAGGTTTTCTAAAATTGTTCCATTGAATACATAGGGTTGTTGAGGTAAATAGTTGATATGTTGGCGTAGAGACTTTTTATCAATCTGATTTAAATTCATATCCCCCAGTCTGATTTCTCCCTGATTTGGGTTGTAAAAATTAACCATCATCTTAGCTAGGGTCGACTTCCCTGATCCTGAAATCCCTACAAGAGCTATTTTAGAGCCCTGTTTGATTGTCAAATTGATATCTGATAAGATATCTTGACCATATTCATACTTGTAGTGAATTCCCTTAAAAGTCATATCTCCTTGAACCATACTCAAATCCTCTACCATTTTCTGTTCTTCAAACTCGGATTTGACCAGATACACCTCGTTGAGACGACTATTAGCAACTTGAGCTGTTTGAAGTTTACTCTGAAGGTTGATGATGTTTTCTAGAGGATTAGTAAAATAATAAAGAAGTGTATTATACGTAATCAACTGGCCTAAACTCATCTTTCCATCCATAACGAAATTAGCCCCTATCCATAATGCGCAGACATTTAGCGACAGTTGAGCAAGTTTTTTAAGAGCTTTTTGCTGACTTTCTGCTCTACTATAAGTAAAGGATCTTTTCAGATAGTCCACAAATTCCCTATCAAGCTTTTGGTAGCGTGTTTTTTCGCTAGCCAATGATTTAATCGTTTCAATCCCATTGATATCCTCTATAACGGAAGATGATAGAGTTGCATTTGCTTCCATGGTATCCCGGTTCATCTTTTCAAAAGGTTTCATAAAAGCAATAATAATTAGAGCATAAATGGGAAGGCCTAATAAGCTTATGAAAAAGAGATTACTATTTTGCAAAAACAAAATTATAGAAATAATCAACATCATAGATATATCCAAAAAAATTGAAATAGTGGTTGAAGCCAAGGCATCTATGATACTATTAGCATCTGTAAATCGAGACACGATTTCCCCCGTCCGACGTGTTGCAAAAAAGGACATAGGTAGATTAAAAATATGTTTGATATAAGATAAAATAACATCAATCGATAGACGTTGCCCAAGGACAATTAAAAGGTAATCTTGAGCAAAAGACAAAATCTGTTGAAGAGCATAAACGATAACAAGGCATATAGAAATAATACTAAGGGTCGAAGATGTCTGATTCGGTACATAGGTATCAATAATAGATTGTAGATAGTATGAACCAACGATATTAATCAAGGTTACTAGAACTGTCGCTAATATGATATTGGTAATCAAACCTTTCTGATTTATCAAAATAGGTAGAAAAGAAGTCAAACTCTGCTTCTTGTCCTTATGTGGCTGATAATTTGGGGAGGGAGCCACAAAGATAGTTGTTCCTGTCCATTCTTCTTCAAATCTTTCACGCGACAGTTTGGTCAATCTAACCTCTGGATCTGGATCAGCTATATGGATGTTCTGCTTATCCATCCCTGTCACTACATAATAATGAAATAATTCTTTATCCTTCAGCACGTGAACCACAAAAGGAAAGATTAAATTTGGAGAATCAAACAAAGTCATGTCTGCTTGAATGGCTTGTGGCTCAAAACCTAATATTTCCGCAGCCTTCACCAGACCCAAAGCTGTCGTCCCATTTATAGTCGTTTTGGCTAATTCACGCAGATATGCTAATGAATAATGGCTTCCAAAACAGCCAAACACCATGGCCAACGAAGCCACTCCGCAGTCCTTCTGATCCATCTGTGAGCGATAGTGTTTTTTTCTAAATTTCATATTCTTATCCTTTTCTTAACAACCTAATTAAAAGTTCTGTAAGATTATTTTAGCCAAACAAAATAAGAAATTGATAACTCTTTCTAAAAAAACAGTATCTACACCCAAATAGCACTTTTAAAAGTTTAAGCAAGCATATGGATTTTAAAATTCGTTAAAATAAATATTCCACACAATCAAAAAAGCAACATGCCCTGCATGTTGCTTTTTCTTATATTCTATTTTTAATAATTGCTAATATGTCTGCGACACTTTGGAGGTTGTCAATTTCCTCATCACTGATTTCAATTCCAAATTCATCCTCAATTGTTAGGATAAATTCCATCAAATCTACTGAATCAGCATCTAAATCATCCTTCAAACTCAAGTTTTCAGTAACTACAAAGTCCTCTCCTTGACGTTCTTGGATGATGGTCACGATACGGTCAAAAATTTGTTGTTCTGTCATATTATTCTCCTTATTCCACTGAAAATTCACGAGCGGTTTGGGCAACTACATCTGTCTCAAGCATGGTACGAATCTGGCGTATTGTACTATAGACAGCCTTGGCATCACTTGAGCCATGAGTCTTAACTACTGGTGCCTTAACACCAAACAGAACCGCGCCTCCAACATCTGAATAGTTGAGCTGTTTTTTCAAACCTCTGAGGTTATCCTTAAGAAGGAAAGCCCCTAGCTTGGCTCTAAGACCGCCACCTACAATAGCATTTTTGAGCAAGCCCATGATACCCATAGCAGTCCCTTCAATAGCTTTGAGCACAGCGTTTCCCGTGAAACCATCTGTTACGACTACATCAGCAACACCATCCATCAAATCACGCGCTTCCACGTTCCCGACGAAATTCAAACTCTCGTCAGCCACTAATAGGTCATAGGCTTCCTTGCGGAGTGGATCTCCCTTGCTGCTCTCTGTCCCGTTATTAAGCAAACCTACACGAGGTTTTTCAATACCACGAACATTTCTAGCATAGAAGGAACCTAGAATAGCGTATTGATGCAGGTGATGAGCTGTATTTTCTGCATTGGCACCAAGGTCAAGCATGTCAAAGCCTTTTCCATCAATAGTTGGCAAGGTTGACATAAGACCTGGTCGATCGATATTTTTGATACGACCAACGATGAAAAATCCTGCTGCTAACAAGGCACCTGTATTTCCTGCAGAAAGAACTGCATCTGCCTCTCCATCCTTAACAGCCTTGGCCGCCAATATCATGCTGGCATTTTTCTTCTTACGGATGGCTTTTGTAGGCTCATCGTCTGAGTCGATTTTTTCATCAGTATGGATAATACTAACGCGCTCTGTAGCTGTTAGATATTGCTTGATTTTGCTTTCATCTCCATAAAGTTGGACTTCAATATCTGAAAAGTCAGCAAGGGCTTGGTTAACTCCCTCTACAATAGCTTGTGGTGCGTAATCGCCACCCATTGCATCAACTGCGATTTTTTTCATTTGTCTTCCTCTTTCAGTAGTTGTCCCCAATCGGCTAGGGAATCAATAAATTTCTTTGATTTCAGATGAATGCCGACATATTCCTCGTAGATTTGGTCCATAAAATTGCGCAAGTCCTGCTTGATTTCGGCCTTAAGTGAGATAGTCTCCAAGGTCTCAAAATCAATGGCTTGAAATTGATTAAGCAGATAAGGAATATTGGGATTTAAATGACATCGTTTCTCATCTTCATGGTAATGATCGGGACAAAGACAACCCCCGTATTTGAAGGAGAAGTCAAAGGCTTGCCCCACACGATGACAAAAGGTACACTCATTAAAGTTGAGACTGATTCCAAAACGTGTCAATAATTGAATTTCAAAAATATTGGTCAAAACTTGATAATCCAGACCCTCTTCCATCAGCTCTAAAGTCTTTTGCAAAAAAGCAAATAAGGGAGCATCTTCTTGGTTATCCTGCAAACTCGCATCTGCCAAGGCTGCAACGTAAGTCGCATAAGCCATTACAAAGAGGTCGCTATTGATTTTCGGAAAAGTCTTCACCTCATGATAATCTTCTATATAACTGAGTCCATCATCATTGACTTTTAGGAGAAAATGTGCCAAAACTAAAGGCTGAATAACAGGTGCTAGTTTGGATTGGCCGGCATGTTTCACGAAAAACATACGCTTGCCTGCCTGTTCTGTAAAGATTTAACAAGCTTATCATCCTCTCGAAAGTTTCGATTGTAAAGTACTAGACCCTGACTCGTAATCGATTGAATCATGCTTCTCTCATGTACTCCTCAAGTCGTTTCATAGCTTCCCTGATAGTTTCCATGCTAGCTGCATAAGATAGGCGAACATAGCCTTCACCATACTGACCAAATGCAGCGCCAGGGATGAAGGCAACAGCCTTCTTCTGGGCAAAATCCTTCAGAAAAGCAAAAGAATCTTGAACATAGCCTGCTGGAATCTTAGCAAAAATATAAAAAGCACCGTCTGGCTTGATGATTTCAAAACCAAGGTCAGTCATTTTCTCAATAATGTAGTCCCGACGTTGGATATATTCCTTCTTCATCGGTTCTGCATCGTTCTTACCAGCTGTTAAGGCTTCTACTGCAGCATGTTGAGCCATGGTGTTTGCAGCAGTTACCAAATATTGATGACTCTTGATGAGTTGAGCCGTAAAGTTTGCTGGTGCAAAGATAAAGCCTAAACGCCAACCGGTCATGGCATGAGATTTGGATAGACCATTAATGATAATGGCCTGGTCTCTCAGCATAGTACCCAGCGATACATGATTTTCCCCTGTATAGGTCAATTCTGAATAGACCTCATCACAAACAACAAAAATCTCATACTTGCGTAAAACATCTGCCAAAGCTTCTAATTGTTCACGACTATAGGTAATGCCTGTAGGGTTAGCTGGATAGTTGAGAATGACAGCCTTGAGCTTATCTCCCTGTTCCACAATTGCCTTCTCCAGCATTTCAGGAGTCAAGACAAAACCATTTTCAGTCGTATCAATCTCAACAATCTCTGCGCCAACTAGATTGACAATAGGCTCGTAACCTGGATAGGCAGGAGCTGGTAAGAGAACCTTGTCTCCTTCCTCCAAAATAGCTGTCAGGGTAGCTGATAGAGCCTCTGTCGCACCAATTGTGACTAAGATTTCATTTTCAGGATTGTAGTCCAACTGATATTTTTCTTTTACAAAATCACTAGCCGCTTGTCTCAAGGTCAACAAACCACTCATCCCTGTATAGTAGGATTGGTCTTTGTCGATGGCTCGCTTTGCAGCCTCCTTCACATGATCTGGTGTCGTAAAATCTGGTTCTCCCAAGGTCAATCGCAGGACTCCAGGAATCTCTGAAATCGCCTGGTCAAACTGACGAATCAAGGAAACTTGAATCTTATCTAATTGTTTATTAAAGCGCTTGGTTAAGTCCATAGATATCCTCCTTGATCAAAGAACATATATCTATTATACTACAAAAGCTCCCTGACCGCAAAATTCCATTTATTTACAACCTTCTTCTCACTTTCTATTTTACTTTTCTGATGGACAAGATTATAATAAGAAGTACTTATTTTCGGAGGTTTTTATGTCATTTCTATCAAAAAATTGGGCTGGACTTTTGGTCTGTTTTATCATATCTATCATTTCTTGGGTATTAGGAAGCTTCTTGCCTGTTGTAGGAGCACCTGTTTTTGCCATTTTTATCGGAATGATTCTCCATCCCTTTCTCACTTCCCATACACAACTGGAAGCTGGCTTGACTTATAGCTCCAAAAAACTGCTTCAGTATGCCGTTATCTTACTTGGTTTTGGACTCAATATCTCACAAGTTTTCGCAGTTGGAAAATCTTCCCTTCCTGTTATCCTTTCAACCATTTCTATCGCCTTGATTATAGCTTTCTTTTTCCAACGCTTTTTTAACCTTGATACAAAGCTAGCTACCTTGATTGGAGTTGGATCTTCTATCTGTGGAGGTTCTGCCATTGCTGCGACAGCTCCTGTTATCCATGCCAAGGAAAAAGAAGTGGCCCAAGCCATTTCTGTTATCTTTTTCTTCAATGTCTTGGCGGCTCTCATCTTCCCAACTCTAGGTTCTTGGCTCCATCTCTCCAACGAAGGTTTTGCTCTCTTTGCGGGCACTGCGGTTAACGATACTTCCTCTGTTACAGCCACAGCTAGCGCCTGGGATAGTCTTTACAATACAAATACTCTTGAGTCTGCCACTATTGTCAAACTGACACGCACCCTGGCTATTATCCCTATTACTCTATTTTTATCCTACTGGCAAAGCCGGCAACAAGGCAACAACCAAGGGGTAAAGCTTAAAAAAATATTCCCCGTTTTCATTCTCTACTTTATCCTAGCTTCTCTGCTAACGACCATTCTCACTTCATTCGGTGTCAGCAATAACTTCTTTGCACCTCTCAAGCAACTCTCCAAATTCCTCATCATCATGGCCATGAGTGCGATCGGTCTCAAAACCAATCTCATCGCCATGGTCAAATCCAGTGGAAAATCCATTCTTCTTGGAGCACTTTGCTGGATTGCTATCATCCTGACTAGTCTTGGTATGCAATCACTCATCGGTGTCTTTTAATAAAAAAAGTAGCTTTTCAGCTACTTTTTTATTGTTCTAGAATCAATCGTGTATGTTCTCTCTTAATACAACGATTCATGACGATATCCTCGCATCCTCCGTCACGCAGGATTTCTTCTGCTTCCAAATTTTCAAGCCCTAGTTGTGCCCAGAAAATCTTGGCATCCGCCTTGAGAAAGTCTCGTGCTACATCAGGTAAAAATTCACTGCGACGATATACATTGACGATATCTACAGGGAAAGGAATTTCAGCTAGACTGGCATAAGCCTTTTCTCCCAAAATCTCGCTACCTGCAGCTTTAGGGTTAACTGGAATAATTTTATAGCCACGAGCCTGCATTTCTTTAGTCACTCGATTGCTAGTTGTTTCCTCACGATCGGATAAGCCTACTACAGCTAGAGTTTTACTGGTTGCTAGATACTGACGGATCACGCCATCGCTTGGATTGATAAATTCTTGAGTCATAGAAACCCTCCTTTTTCATCAGTATAGCATATTTTGAAAAGGCTTGCAGTTATTGGCTACAAAAAATTTCCTAGCAAGAGAAAAGTCTGCTAGGAAATTCGTTTATTCAAGTGAAAGTTTAGATTTTTTTCTCGATACTAAATAATGGAGAAAGAGGACGTTTTTCATGTATACGTACAATAGCATCACCTAGGAGATGAGCGATAGAAATTTGTTCAATCTTATCAATCAAACGTTCTTCTGGAAGATAGATAGTATCCAAAACAACCAATTTTTTAATGGCTGATTTCTGGATATTCTCCATTGCTGGACCAGAAAGAACTGGGTGCGTACAACTTGCGTAAACTTCAACAGCTCCTGCTTCTGCTAGAGCATCAGCCGCATGACAAATGGTTCCAGCTGTATCAATCATATCGTCAATCAAGATACAAGTCTTACCTTCTACCTTACCAATGATATTCATCACTTCACTAGTATTCATCTTGTCTACACTACGACGCTTGTCGATAATGGCAATTGGAGTTTTCAAAAATTCTGCTAATTTACGAGCACGAGTCACCCCACCGTGGTCCGGGCTGACAACGACATAGTCAGAACCAACCATGCCACGACGCTCAAAGTAATCCGCAATCAATGGAGCACCCATCAAGTGATCCACCGGAATATCAAAGAAACCTTGAATCTGCGCAGCGTGCAAATCAATCGTCAACAAACGATCTACACCAGCAACTTCAAGCATATTTGCAACGAGTTTTGCAGTGATTGGCTCACGCGCTCTTGCCTTTCTATCCTGACGTGCATAACCATAATAAGGCATAACAACGTTGACAGATTCTGCACTGGCGCGCTTCAAAGCGTCTACCATAATCAAAATCTCAAGTAGATTATCATTTACTGGTGAGCTAGTTGATTGTAGAATAAAGACGTGTTTTCCACGGATCGATTCTTCGATATTAACTTGAATTTCTCCGTCTGAAAATTGACGAACAGTCGATTTTCCCAACTCTATCCCAATCTCTTGCGCCACACGCTCTGCCAATTCTCTATTTGAAGAAAGGGCAAACAGCTTTAAATCAGAAAAAGACATGATTTCCTCCGGTATTTATGTATCACTTGTGTTTTTCACAACATTTTTCCATCTACCATTGTAGCGCTTTTTTCTCGATTTTTCAATAAAAAATAAGACAAGAGTAGACTTTTATACTCTTATCTTATACTATCTTATATTAGTGATATCAAAGATAAAACTTGTCAACCTTCTCATCCTACTTCATGCTACTCCAGAAGCTTTTAATTAGAAAGTTAGTATATTTCCCTCATACTACCTGTATCCACATCGTAAACAGCTCCTGAAATAATAACATCATCTGGAATTAAGGGGCATTCTCGCAGCAATTTCATATCCTCTCGAACACTCTCATCGATGTCTTGAAACGGTAAAAAGTCCTGCCCAGATACATCAACTCCCAATTCACATTTTAGGTGCTCTTGAAAATCCTCGTTATTGAAGGTTTGAGCCCCACAGTCTGTATGATGAAGAACCACAATTTCTCTTGTCCCCATTTGTTGTTGGGAAATTACAAGTGAACGAATCATATCCTCAGTCACTCGACCACCCGCATTCCGTAAAATATGGGCATCTCCCAGAGCTAACCCTAGAGCTGGCGCAACGTGTAGACGCGAATCCATACAAGTTACGATTGCAACCTTGGTCTTAGGTTTAATGGATAAATGCAAATCTCCATGTAGTTCTACATAAGCTTGATTGGCTTTTAAAAAATTTTCAAAATAGGACATGACAACTCACTTTCTAGTCTGCCAGATAATTTGAACACCAAATTATTTATCTCCTATCTTACCATCTTTTCTTTGTCTTGTCAGCTGTCAACTTTCATATAAAAAACTGGGACAGAGACATCCAGCAACTAGCTTGGGTTTCTGTCCTAGTTTTTTTAATATTATGAACCTTTTTGGATATACTTGTTAAGAGAGCCTGCAAAGCTCTGAAGATTGAGACTTTGTACATAGACTTCACCGGTACCTCGGAAGGTATTCACCACTCCTTCACCCGTACCTATAGACTGCCAGAAGCCATTTTCTAAGTGGATATTATAGTCCAGAGATTGACTCCAAGCTACCACATGGGCATTGTCGATGGTTATTTCTTGGTTTTGCAGCTCAATTTTCTTAATAGAGCCAAAGGCATTGGCCAAAAGAGTTCCCTGACCTTGGGTTGTCATCACAAAGAGACCGCCTTGCCCTCCGAACAGAGCTTTCCCAATAGACTGGCGCTCCATTGTATAGAAAGCTGTACCATCAAGAGCTAAAAAGGCCCCATCATTCAATCGGTACTGCTTTTCGCCTAGCTCAAGAGCAATCACTTGACCAGGAGTGTCTGGTGCTAAAGCAAGGTTGCCGTTGTCAGACTCTGCAACAGCTTGAGTGATAAAGGTACTTTCACCAGAAACCATTGAACGCCCTACAGCTTTGACAAAACGTCCCAAACCAGAACCGCTTGCATTGAGCTGGGTATTGAGACTTACATTGGGTGTGTGGTAGACCATGCTACCGCGCTGAATAAAGACCGTTTCCCCCTGATTGAGCGACAACTCTACCAAAGGAAATTGCATTTGACTATCCATAGAAAATTTCATCAGAAATTCCTCCTTACTTTTAATAAATGTTAGCAATAAAATAATTAGTAATCTATACCTGAGTAAAACGATTAGGAGAATACTTTTTCAAGACTTCCTGAATAGTCGTCACCCCAATCACCTGAATTTCCTTAGGTGGCTTTATACCTGTTAGGGAATTTTTTGGTACATAGATTTTTGTAAATCCAAGCTTAGCGGCTTCATTGATCCGTTGTTCGATACGATTTACGCGCCGAATCTCTCCCGTCAAGCCCAACTCTCCTACAAAACATTCCTGGGGATTGGTTGGCTTATCCTTGTAGCTAGAAGCAATAGCAACTGCAACAGCCAGGTCAATAGCTGGTTCATCCAATTTGACACCACCAGCTGATTTGAGATAGGCATCCTGATTTTGAAGGAGTAAGCCTGCACGTTTTTCCAAAACAGCCATAATCAAGCTAGCGCGATTGAAATCAAGCCCTGTCGTCGTACGCTTAGCATTTCCAAACATGGTCGGCGTCACCAAGGCCTGCACTTCCGCAAGAATTGGACGTGTTCCTTCCATGGTGACAACGATAGAAGAACCCGTTGCCCCATCCAAGCGTTCTTCCAGAAATACCTCACTTGGATTGAGAACCTCAACCAAGCCACCTGACTGCATCTCAAAGATTCCAATCTCGTTGGTCGAGCCAAAACGATTTTTGACTGCTCTCAAGATACGGAAGGTATGGTGGCGTTCCCCTTCAAAGTAAAGCACCGTATCCACCATATGCTCCAACATACGAGGACCAGCCAAAGTTCCTTCCTTGGTCACATGCCCTACGATAAAGATAGCAATGTTATTGGTCTTGGCCAGCTGCATGAGTTCAGCTGTCACCTCGCGTACTTGGGAAACCGACCCTTGTACCCCTGAAATCTCAGGAGACATAATGGTCTGGATCGAATCGATGATAAGAAAGTCTGGTTGGATTCGCTCCACCTCTGCACGAACACTTTGCATATTGGTCTCAGCATAGAGATAAAACTCACTATCAATATCCCCCAAGCGCTCTGCACGGAGTTTGATCTGTTGAGCAGACTCCTCCCCACTGACGTAGAGAACAGTCCCCACTTGAGACAACTGGGTTGAGACTTGTAAGAGAAGGGTTGATTTCCAATCCCTGGATCTCCACCGATAAGGACGAGACTTCCTGGTACCACACCCCCACCGAGTACACGGTTAAATTCCTCCATCTCAGTCTTGGTTCGATTGACATTAATAGAAGTTACTTCAGCCAACTTCATAGGCTTGGTTTTCTCACCTGTCAAGGACACACGCGCATTCTTGACATCTGCAACCTCAACCTCCTCCACAAAAGAAGACCAAGAACCACAGTTTGGACAGCGCCCTAAATACTTGGGGGAATTATATTCACAATTTTGACACACAAATGTCGCCTTTTTCTTTGCGATAATAAACCTCTTTCTATATCTCTATCTCACATTCAATCACTTGGCAAAAATCAATCTTCTCATTTACCACAAACTGCCGTATCAGCATTCGATGGGCTATAACTACCACAGTTTGATATTCCCGATACTTAGCCATGCATTCTAGAAAACGAGTCTTCATCTCTACAGCTGTCTCATATTGAACAGGAGAATTTGGGAGCAACTCCCCATTATGTTCTAAAAATAGTCTTCTAGCTTCTTCAAATCTATCTATGCCACTTTCATAGACCTGCCATTCATGCAATAATGGCTCCACTCTCAAAGGAAGCCCAGTAGCACAAGATACATAAGAAGCCGTTTCTAATGCTCGCGTCACTGCAGAAGACACCAGTATATCAGCTGAGCCAAACAAAGGATTTTTGCAAAGTTCCTGAGCTTGTTGTCTTCCTTTCACCGATAAAGGGGCCAAGTCTATCCCAAATCCCGTATAAGAACGCTCCTCTAACTCACGGTAATCTGGCTCTCCATGACGTACAAAGATAATCTTCATCTTAATGCCCAGTTGATCCAAACCCACCAGTACGAACTCCGTCTGCCTCATCTCCATCTGCGATTAAAAATGGTGCAAAAACAGCCTGAACTACACGTTCTCCAACTTCAAGAACAACTTCTTGATCTGTGATATTCTTCATCTGTGCAAAGATATGGCCTTCATTCCCTGGATTGCCATAATAGTCTCCGTCAATGACACCCACAGAGTTAATCAAGACCAAACCTTTTTTACGAGGATTTGATGAACGGTCATAAAGATAGAGCACTTCAGTCGGCTGCATATAAGCCTTAACACCCGTTGGGACGAGGACGATTTCTCCTGGTGCAATCACTGTGCGTTCTGCTACCTTTAAGTCGTAGCCAGCTGCATGCGCTGTCTCACGTTTAGGTAACAAAGTTTCATCTGTAAAGCTAGAAACTAATTCAAAACCACGAATTTTCATATTATTCCTCTTTTTAATCTTTTATTCTAGGCTATTTTATCTTATTTATTCGAAAAAAGCACGAAAAAAGAGCACACAATTCACACTCGCTTAGGGCTGCTGGATTCCTCCCCTGACCCGCTTCACGCAGAACTGTTGCTCCACTAGTTATTATACCACATTCCCCTTTATTTTTAAAGAGAAATTATTTTTTACGTCGATTTCGGAAAAAGTCTTGCATAATCTCTGCGCACTCATTCTCTAAAACACCTGTTTCAACGTCCACACGGTGATTGAGCCTCTCATCTGTTAAAATATCGTACAAGCTCCCAGCGGCGCCAAATTTCTGGTTTAGCCCCGTAGACCACGTTTGGAATCCGTGCGAGACCAATTGCCCCACTACACATAACACAAGGCTCAATGGTCACAAAAAGCGTACAATCGAGCAAACGCCAACTCTCTTCGCTCAAATTAGCATTCTCAATGGCCATAATTTCCGCATGCATGACCGCCCGTTGCAACTCCTCACGTGCATTGTGCCCCCGACCAATGATTTCTCCATCCTTTACAATCACACAACCAATCGGGATTTCATCATGCTCTAAAGCAATCTCTGCCTCTTTTAAGGCCTCTCTCATAAAAACTTCTTTTTCTTCAACTGTATAATCCATAACATCTCTCTTTTCTCGCCTATCAATTCTATCATTATAGCATGTTTTCCTAGACAAAAAAAGAGCTCTATAATATTTGCAGAAACCAACTTTAGATAGTATTCAATCTCTGGTTTGTAGAAATAATGTTATAAAAAGAGTATAATAGTAGCAAAATTAAGAGAAACATTAGAAATCATGAACTGAGAGTAATGGAGACAACTGATACAAAATATCCAAATCTGTCGGAAGATTTTTAACCATAAGTCTCCAAGAGATGATTATCCTGAAATTTAAATAATAAACAAGATGAAAGGGTAACTAATGCAATTAGAATTTTTACAGGATGAACCAAAACTTACCTTGATGTTTCCATATAAAGATACATTTAATAGAGTAGGGGGACCATCCATGATATCTATATCTGTTATGATTCTCTGGATTCTGAAGCGTCTGATGACTTACAATACTGATTTTGCAGACAAGATTGTTATGGCGGTAGCGCTGATTTATGCTCCCCTCCTTATATGGTTTATGGGGTATTATCTCTTCATAAATGGAGTAAAATTAGAAATTTATAAAAACAATATTGTTCAGTATTATACCTATAGCAGTAGAGGCCACAGCCTATTACATTATCAATTTGGACTTCAAGATATCGAACAAATAACCATTAAAAAGCGTCCTTTTAATTGCGTAAAGTTAAGCATAAAAATTAGAAATCCTATTTTTTTAGAAGGACATGAAAAAAAACTAAATAAGCTAGTCAGTGTCAATATCATCACAGACAAACTAAAAGCAGATGCTTTTATGCACGAAATGAAGCAATTTCAAAGTGATAAATCAGATAATCAAGTTATCAACTAAGTTGATTCATATAAAATTCAAGTTTGTCTAACTTACAAATTCTCAAGAAAATAGTTCACTGAAGAGGCTGGGATCAGAAATCCCAACCTCATTTTTTCTTAGTTATGCATCTTTGATGTGATGGCAAATTGAACGACTTGTTGGTATTTGAGAATTCAAAAAGCTTCTTTTACCAAAACTTCTTTTCTCAATTCACAACTTTAACCAATTTACCCAAATGTTGAAACCTCACAGATCTGGGTGTCCCAAATCGAGGGTTGGTCTAAAGATTTCTGTCCCACTATTTTTTTCTTTGTCTTAAAAGTAAAGAAGCCACCTAAATATGACTTAAAAGCTGACAAAAAAAGCCACCGAATGCGGTGACTTTATAGGGAGATTATTATGAAAAAGAAAAGTTTAGGAAATTTGTTACAACAAGTTAGGAGGTCTTCTTGTAACTGTCTGTAGTATATCCAACCTGTCTTAAACAAATCTTAAAAAATCTCCTATGACCAAACACTTTCTAAAATATTTGTCTGTTCACGACCAGGACCTACTGAGAATGTTGAAATACGAACACCCACCAATTCGCTAACACGGCGAACATAGTTGCGTGCATTTTCAGGAAGCTCTTCCAAATTACGTACTCCAGTGATATCTTCAGACCAACCAGGCAATTCTTCGTAGATTGGCTTACAACGTTTCAATTGTTCGAGACTAGCTGGGTAGTAATCAATACGTTGACCATCAAGATCATAAGCCACACAGATTTTTACTGTATCCAAGCCACTCAAAACATCGATAGAGTTCAAAGAGAGATTTGTGATACCAGAAACACGACGGCTATGACGCATAACAACTGAGTCGAACCAACCTACACGACGAGGACGCCCAGTAGTTGTCCCATACTCATGCCCCACTTCACGAATACGATCACCAACTTCATCAAATAGCTCAGTTGGGAAAGGACCATCACTACACGACTTGTATAAGCCTTACATACACCGACAACTTTGTTAATCTTGCTTGGACCTACTCCAGAACCAATTGTCACACCACCAGCCACCGGGTTTGATGAAGTAACAAATGGATAAGTGCCTTGGTCAATATCCAACATGACACCTTGTGCACCCTCAAAGAGAACCCGTTTACCATTATCAAGCGCGTCGTTCAAAATAACAGAAGTATCTGTCACATATTGTTTGATTTGTTGCCCGTATTCATAATATTCTTCAAAAATATCATCAAATGAAATAGGTTCACTATCATACAATTTTACAAATTGACGATTTTTCTCAGCAAGATTACGTTCTAAACGTTCACGGAAGATTTCTTTATCTAAAAGATCCGCAATACGAATACCCACACGGGCTGCTTTGTCCATATAGGCTGGACCAATTCCTTTAATTGTAGTCCCAATCTTATTATCACCCTTAGCTTCTTCTTGAAGACGGTCTAACTCGATGTGGTAAGGCAAAATAACATGCGCACGATCAGAAATTCGGAGATTATCTGTTCTAACACCTTCCTCATGAAGATAAGACAATTCTTTCACAAGAGATTTAGGGTTGACAACCATCCCATTACCAATAACAGAGATTTTTTCTGGGAAGAAAATACCTGAAGGAATCAAGTGCAATTTAAATTTCTTTCCATCAATAACAATTGTGTGACCTGCATTATCTCCGCCTTGGTAACGAGCAATCACTTCCGCATTAGCCGAAAGAAAATCTGTAATTTTCCCTTTACCTTCATCACCCCATTGGGTACCTACAACAACAACTGAAGTCATAATAAATTTTCGTCTGAGCCAAAAGGCTCGTCCTTTCTCATATACATGGTGGGACTCTCACCCACAATAATATCTTACAATTTATTATAAGAAAAAAAGCCTATTTTATCAAGAATTAACACTAGAAAAGATTAGGGAATCCTTTTACTTTTGATTTAAAAAAATACAAAAAATCAGCATAATCTAAATATTTTTTTATAAAATACTTAATATTGTTCGTAATAAATGAAATGAAATTTTATTAAAATGAATAATTTAAATTTTTGCCCTAATAGATAATTAAGATAGATCCGGTATGTCTGCCCTAAAAATGATAGAGAAGAAAAATCCTTCTCATTCTTAATCTTAAAACGAATTAAATAATAAAGTAAGAATTTAAGATGAAGTAATTCCCATTCATCAGTACTTTGAAATAAAATTGAATATTCATTTTCGATTTGCTTTTAGAAAAAAACCAAAGATCGATCATAATATTTTTGAAGCATATAAAAAACCTTTCTTATTGATAAAACAAGTTTATCAGAAAGGCTAACTAAATAGATAAATATTCCTATAAAGTAAAAATTTTAAGCTGAACAAACTTAAAACAATGAAAAGAAGTAAAAATAGATGAAAAAAAGCTCTGAAAAATCCTAGTAAATAAACCCAAGAAAACAAAAAAACGTTCTAAGGAACGTTTAATTACTCCGCCAGTAGGACTCGAACCTACGACATCATGATTAACAGTCATGCGCTACTACCAACTGAGCTATGGCGGATAAAAGCTAAGCGACTTCCATATCTCACAGGGGGCAACCCCCAACTACTTCCGGCGTTCTAGGGCTTAACTGCTGTGTTCGGCATGGGTACAGGTGTATCTCCTAGGCTATCGTCACTTAACTCTGAGTCATACATACTCAAAATTGAATATCTATCAAATTCCAAGAAAACCTTACGCTTTCGTATTCTCAGTTACTTTGGATAAGTCCTCGAGCTATTAGTATTAGTCCGCTACATGTGTCGCCACACTTCCACTTCTAACCTATCTACCTGATCATCTCTCAGGGCTCTTACTGATATAATATCATGGGAAATCTCATCTTGAGGTGGGTTTCACACTTAGATGCTTTCAGCGTTTATCCCTTCCCTACATAGCTACCCAGCGATGCCTTTGGCAAGACAACTGGTACACCAGCGGTAAGTCCACTCTGGTCCTCTCGTACTAGGAGCAGATCCTCTCAAATTTCCTACGCCCGCGACGGATAGGGACCGAACTGTCTCACGACGTTCTGAACCCAGCTCGCGTGCCGCTTTTAATGGGCGAACAGCCCAACCCTTGGGACCGACTACAGCCCCAGGATGCGACGAGCCGACATCGAGGTGCCAAACCTCCCCGTCGATGTGAACTCTTGGGGGAGATAAGCCTGTTATCCCCAGGGTAGCTTTTATCCGTTGAGCGATGGCCCTTCCATACGGAACCACCGGATCACTAAGCCCGACTTTCGTCCCTGCTCGAGTTGTAGCTCTCGCAGTCAAGCTCCCTTATACCTTTACACTCTGCGAATGATTTCCAACCATTCTGAGGGAACCTTTGGGCGCCTCCGTTACCTTTTAGGAGGCGACCGCCCCAGTCAAACTGCCCGTCAGACACTGTCTCCGATAGGGATCACCTATCCGGGTTAGAGTGGCCATAACACAAGGGTAGTATCCCAACAGCGTCTCCTTCGAAACTGGCGTCCCGATCTCATAGACTCCTACCTATCCTGTACATGTGGTACAGACACTCAATATCAAACTGCAGTAAAGCTCCATGGGGTCTTTCCGTCCTGTCGCGGGTAACCTGCATCTTCACAGGTACTAAAATTTCACCGAGTCTCTCGTTGAGACAGTGCCCAAATCATTACGCCTTTCGTGCGGGTCGGAACTTACCCGACAAGGAATTTCGCTACCTTAGGACCGTTATAGTTACGGCCGCCGTTTACTGGGGCTTCAATTCATACCTTCGGATTACTCCTAAGCACTCCTCTTAACCTTCCAGCACCGGGCAGGCGTCACCCCCTATACATCATCTTACGATTTAGCAGAGAGCTGTGTTTTTGATAAACAGTTGCTTGGGCCTATTCACTGCGGCTGACGTAAAGTCAGCACCCCTTCTCCCGAAGTTACGGGGTCATTTTTGCCGAGTTCCTTAACGAGAGTTCTCTCGCTCACCTGAGGCTACTCGCCTCGACTACCTGTGTCGGTTTGCGGTACGGGTAGAGTATGTTTAAACGCTAGAAGCTTTTCTTGGCAGTGTGACGTCACTAACTTCGCTACTAAACTTCGCTCCCCATCACAGCTCAATGTTATAGAATAAAGCATTTAACTCAATTCACACCTCACTGCTTAGACAGACTCTTCCAATCGTCTGCTTTAGTTAGCCTACTGCGTCCCTCCATCACTACATACTCTAGTACAGGAATATCAACCTGTTGTCCATCGGATACACCTTTCGGTCTCTCCTTAGGTCCCGACTAACCCAGGGCGGACGAGCCTTCCCCTGGAAACCTTAGTCTTACGGTGGACAGGATTCTCACCTGTCTTTCGCTACTCATACCGGCATTCTCACTTCTATGCGTTCCAGCGCTCCTCACGGTACACCTTCGCCACACATAGAACGCTCTCCTACCATACCTATAAAGGTATCCACAGCTTCGGTAAATTGTTTTAGCCCCGGTACATTTTCGGCGCAGGGTCACTCGACTAGTGAGCTATTACGCACTCTTTGAATGAATAGCTGCTTCTAAGCTAACATCCTAGTTGTCTGTGCAACCCCACATCCTTTTCCACTTAACAATTATTTTGGGACCTTAGCTGGTGGTCTGGGCTGTTTCCCTTTCGACTACGGATCTTAGCACTCGCAGTCTGACTGCCGACCATAATTCATTGGCATTCGGAGTTTATCTGAGATTGGTAATCCGGGATGGACCCCTCACCCAAACAGTGCTCTACCTCCAAGAATCTTGATGTCGACGCTAGCCCTAAAGCTATTTCGGAGAGAACCAGCTATCTCCAAGTTCGTTTGGAATTTCTCCGCTACCCACAAGTCATCCAAGCACTTTTCAACGTGCCCTGGTTCGGTCCTCCAGTGCGTCTTACCGCACCTTCAACCTGCTCATGGGTAGGTCACATGGTTTCGGGTCTACGACATAATACTAAAGCGCCCTATTCAGACTCGGTTTCCCTACGGCTCCGTCTCTTCAACTTAACCTCGCATCATATCGTAACTCGCCGGTTCATTCTACAAAAGGCACGCTCTCACCCATTAACGGGCTCGAACTTGTTGTAGGCACACGGTTTCAGGTTCTATTTCACTCCCCTCCCGGGGTGCTTTTCACCTTTCCCTCACGGTACTGGTTCACTATCGGTCACTAGGGAGTATTTAGGGTTGGGAGATGGTCCTCCCAGATTCCGACGAGATTTCACGTGTCTCGCCGTACTCAGGATACTGCTAGGTACAAAGACTATTTAAAATACGAGGCTCTCACTCTCTTTGGCTGATTTTCCCAAACCATTCTTCTATAATCTTTGAGTCCACATTACAGTCCTACAACCCCGAAGAGTAAACTCTTCGGTTTGCCCTCCTGCCGTTTCGCTCGCCGCTACTAAGGCAATCGCTTTTGCTTTCTCTTCCTGCAGCTACTTAGATGTTTCAGTTCACTGCGTCTTCCTCCTCATATCCTTAACAGATATGGGTAACAGGTAGTACCTGTTGGGTTCCCCCATTCGGAAATCCCTGGATCATCGCTTACTTACAGCTACCCAAGGCATATCGTCGTTTGTCACGTCCTTCTTCGGCTCCTAGTGCCAAGGCATCCACCGTGCGCCCTTATTAACTTAACCTTACTTTTTTTGACCTTTCAGTCATAAACTCTTATTAATACTACAGCGTTTTTCGGTTTATTTTTCTTGTTACTATTTGATATAGATATTCAATTTTCAATGTGCATGACTTGGTGATCTCTCACCAATGGAGCCTAGCGGGATCGAACCGCTGACCTCCTGCGTGCAAAGCAGGCGCTCTCCCAGCTGAGCTAAGGCCCCACAAGACCTCTCAAGACTAAACAAGACCAATGTGCTTTCCTTATCCTTAGAAAGGAGGTGATCCAGCCGCACCTTCCGATACGGCTACCTTGTTACGACTTCACCCCAATCATCTATCCCACCTTAGGCGGCTGGCTCCAAATGGTTACCTCACCGACTTCGGGTGTTACAAACTCTCGTGGTGTGACGGGCGGTGTGTACAAGGCCCGGGAACGTATTCACCGCGGCGTGCTGATCCGCGATTACTAGCGATTCCGACTTCATGTAGGCGAGTTGCAGCCTACAATCCGAACTGAGATTGGCTTTAAGAGATTAGCTTGCCGTCACCGGCTTGCGACTCGTTGTACCAACCATTGTAGCACGTGTGTAGCCCAGGTCATAAGGGGCATGATGATTTGACGTCATCCCCACCTTCCTCCGGTTTATTACCGGCAGTCTCGCTAGAGTGCCCAACTGAATGATGGCAACTAACAATAGGGGTTGCGCTCGTTGCGGGACTTAACCCAACATCTCACGACACGAGCTGACGACAACCATGCACCACCTGTCACCTCTGTCCCGAAGGAAAACTCTATCTCTAGAGCGGTCAGAGGGATGTCAAGACCTGGTAAGGTTCTTCGCGTTGCTTCGAATTAAACCACATGCTCCACCGCTTGTGCGGGCCCCCGTCAATTCCTTTGAGTTTCAACCTTGCGGTCGTACTCCCCAGGCGGAGTGCTTAATGCGTTAGCTACGGCACTAAACCCCGGAAAGGGTCTAACACCCTAGCACTCATCGTTTACGGCGTGGACTACCAGGGTATCTAATCCTGTTTGCTCCCCACGCTTTCGAGCCTCAGCGTCAGTTACAAGCCAGAGAGCCGCTTTCGCCACCGGTGTTCCTCCATATATCTACGCATTTCACCGCTACACATGGAATTCCACTCTCCCCTCTTGCACTCAAGTTAAACAGTTTCCAAAGCGTACTATGGTTAAGCCACAGCCTTTAACTTCAGACTTATCTAACCGCCTGCGCTCGCTTTACGCCCAATAAATCCGGACAACGCTCGGGACCTACGTATTACCGCGACTGCTGGCACGTAGTTAGCCGTCCCTTTCTGGTAAGATACCGTCACAGTGTGAACTTTCCACCTCACACTCGTTCTTCTCTTACAACAGAGCTTTTACGATCCGAAAACCTTCTTCACTCACGCGGCGTTGCTCGGTCAGACTTCCGTCCATTGCCGAAGATTCCCTACTGCTGCCTCCCGTAGGAGTCTGGGCCGTGTCTCAGTCCCAGTGTGGCCGATCACCCTCTCAGGTCGGCTATGTATCGTTGCCTTGGTGAGCCGTTACCTCACCAACTAGCTAATACAACGCAGGTCCATCTGGTAGTGGTGCAATTGCACCTTTCAAGCAGCTATCATGCGATATCTACTGTTATGCGGTATTAGCTATCGTTTCCAATAGTTATCCCCCGCTACCAGGCAGGTTACCTACGCGTTACTCACCCGTTCGCAACTCATCCAGAGAAGCAAGCTCCTCCTTCAGCGTTCTACTTGCATGTATTAGGCACGCCGCCAGCGTTCGTCCTGAGCCAGGATCAAACTCTCATTAAAAGTTTGAGTTCTCACTCATTTCTGTCACTGACAGATTTATTGTTTTTTTCATTGTTCAGTACTACAACATCAGTTGTAGTGCCCTGCACATTGGTTCGTCTTGTTCAGTTTTCAAAGGTCTTTGTCGCGCTTACGACAACTATATTAGTATATCACAGTCACTTTTCTCTGTCAACAGGTTTTTTTAACTTTTTTTAAATCCTATTTCCATCAACCGCGATACACCCATAGTCCGTACGGGATTCGAACCCGTGTTACCGCCGTGAAAAGGCGGTGTCTTAACCCCTTGACCAACGGACCTTGAGCTTTTTCAACTCTTTCTATTATACCTACTTTTAGAATCTTGTCAACTAATTTGATTTGTTTTTTCTGAAATTTTTTACTGGTTTTTCATAGATTAGTTTCTATAATAAGAAAGAGAGGATATAATAGTACCCTCTCTTGTATCTCGTCTACTAATATTTTAGTTTTCTTCAGCCATTTTTGATTTGACTTCATCATATGATAGGGCACGTGATTCCTCTTCTACTGATTCAGGCATTTTCCCTGTTTCGTAAAGAGATTTGATTTGTGTACTATCCAATGTTTCATATTTCAATAAGGCTTCTGCAATTAATTTATGCGTTTCACGATTTGATTGAATAATTTCAGCTGCTTTATTACGTGCTTCATTTAACAATGCTCGAACTTCTTCGTCAATTTCATAAGCTGTACGCTCTGAAATAGATTTTTGTGGAGTTTGAGCACCAAACATCGCATGATTTCCTTCGTATTGAACAGGTCCAAGTTTTTCACTCATCCCATACTCCGTAACCATTGCACGCGCCATTTGTGTAGCTTGCTCAAAGTCGTTTGATGCACCTGTTGTTTGGACATTAAAGATGATTTCTTCAGCAACACGTCCACCCATCAAACCAGCTAATTGTTCTTTCATATCTTCTTTAGATAGCAACATTTGATCTTCTTTTGGAAGAGCAATCATGTACCCACCAGCTCGACCACGAGGAACAATTGTTACCTTATGAACGACACGCGCATTTGATAAGACTAACCCTACGATAGTGTGCCCGGCTTCGTGATAAGCAACCATTTCACGTTCTTTTTGGGAAACAGTTTTATCTTTCTTAGAAGGCCCTGCAATAACGCGATCTTCTGCCTCATCAATATCAGAAGCATCAATGACTGATTTGTTGCGACGGGCAGCAACTAATGCCGCTTCGTTCAATACATTTTCTAAATCAGCACCAACAAAACCTGGAGTTTGTTGTGCTACTAACTTCAAATCCACATCTTCTGCTAGAGGTTTATTTCTAGCATGGACTTTCAGAATTGCTTCGCGTCCTTTAACATCTGGACGACCAACCAATACTTTTCTGTCAAAACGACCTGGACGAAGAAGGGCTGGATCTAGAACATCTGAACGGTTCGTTGCCGCAATGACAATGATTCCTTCATTTCCTTCAAAACCATCCATTTCAATCAAGAGTTGGTTCAAGGTTTGTTCACGTTCATCATTACCTCCACCAAGACCGACACCACGTTGGCGACCAACGGCATCAATTTCATCGATGAAGATAATAGCTGGTGCTGCTTTTTTAGCGTCCTCAAAGAGTGAACGTACACGGCTGGCACCGACACCGACGAACATTTCTACGAAGTCAGAACCTGAAATACTAAAGAACGGTACTCCAGCTTCTCCTGCTACTGCTTTAGCAAGTAATGTTTTACCAGTTCCCGGAGGTCCTTCTAAGAGAACACCAGCTGGGATACGAGCACCTAATTTTGTAAAGCGTTTTGGATCTTTCAAGAATTCAACAACTTCAACAAGTTCTTGTTTTTCTTCTTCAGCTCCTGCTACATCTGAAAAGCGTACTTTGATATCTTCCTTATTAGCAGCCTTAGCTTTACTGCGTCCAAAGCTCATCGGATTGCGTCCGCTATTTCCTCCCATATTTCCCATCATAGAAAATAGGAAGAAGAATAAAATGGCAAATGGCACTACCGAAACTAGGATGTTAATCCACATACCACTTGAGCTTTCGTGCTTGACTTCAACTTGTGTTTGGTGTTCACCAGCTAGTTTTTGCAAATCTGCCACAGTAGTATCCGATGGAAGAATAATACTTGTAAATTTTTCTACTTTTGTTGCAGAAGGTGTGAAAAACTGAATCCCTGTTTCCGGTTTTTCTGTTTTAGCAGTTTTATAGACACCAGACACTTCAATAACACTACCACTTGGTTGATAGGTTATTTCTTTTACATTGTCATTAGTGATTTCCTGCACCAATTCTGAGTATTTAATTTGTTGACTGTGTCCGGCAGCTCTCCCAGCGAAAAAGTACTGGAATCCCGTTACTAGCAAGAAAATCATCAACAAATAAAGAAATGGATTTTTTATAAAACCATTATTTTGTTTTTGCATTCAACAACTTACCCTTCTATTTTGAGTAAACTTCCTCTTTCAATACGCCTACATAAGGAAGGTTACGATAATTTTCATTATAGTCTAAACCATAGCCTACAACGAATTCATTTGGAATTGTAAAACATGTATAATCTGCTTCAATTTCTACAGTACGTCCTTCTGGTTTATCCAGCATAGTAACAATCTTAACAGACGCTGCTTCTCTAGCAGTAAACATATCTCTCAAACTTTTTAATGTTTGTCCAGTATCAATAATATCTTCTACAAAGACAATGTGTCGACCTTTAACATCTTGAGTGACATCTTGTTTGATATTGATGACACCACTACTTACAGTTCCACCATGATAACTAGAAACCATCATAAAATCCATTTCAAGATGAGTGTCGATATATTTGACTAATTCTGCCATAAAAGGAATGGATCCTTTTAAAATTCCAACTAAAATCGGATTCTTACCTTCGTAATCTTTTGTCAATTGAGCACCTAATTTCTTAGCTGCTTCTGTAATTTCATCTTGTGAAATCAAAATCTTCTTGATATCTTGTTCTAACATGATTTTACCTATCTATTTTTTCTATATAAAGTACAGTGTTCATTATATCATTTTTCATTTTTATACTCAAATCACTGAGTTCGATTCCTAAAATTGAATAAATTTGTCCAAATTGCTCAACAATAATCGCATTTTTTCGTTTTTCTGCAGGTATTTTTAAATCAATAAAAAGTCGCCTTACTTTTTTTCGATGACCATTTATTATCAAATAATCACCTAGTTGTCGATGCCGCAAAATCAATGATGTTTCACGGGAAACATTTATTTGTTGAATATTTTCACCTTTTAGAGGGATTCCAAATGAAAATAGAAAACCTTCATAAAAAACTTGATTTTGATAGTTTAACACACACTCACTACTTTTTTCATCAGACTTTGGTCTGATTTTACTAATTTGAAAGTGCTGGTATTCTTTTATAAGTTCATAACCATTTTTTATATTATGGCGATATTGACTCTTAGTTTTTAAAATATGATGAATTTCTTGAAATTGTTCTCTTGTTACATTTAAATCAGCAAAACGACGAAGGTATTGTTGTAGTAAAACTCCTTGCGTTGCTTCACTAAAAGATAAAAACTGAGTTAAATCTTCTACATCAACCGCTTGAGATAATTCAGCCAAAGCAATTTGATAGTCAGAAACTTCTTTTCCAAACTCTAAAATTGCTTTTTTTACCTGAACATTTTCTTTTTCTAACTGTGGCAGATAGAGGTTGCGAATACGATTGCGAAGATAGTGATTTTCTTTATTCGTTGAATCTTCAAAATGCTCAATTTCAGGAAAATCCTTCTTATAAAAAGACAACAAAGGACGAATCAACTCTCCCTTATCAAACATTTGTCTTTCTTTAATAGCTGATAAATGGTGTAGTCTAACACCTCTAATCAATCGCATAAAGATCGTCTCAACTTGATCATCTGCATGATGAGCTGTTACAAGAGCTGTAGATGAAGTTTTCTCCATCACTTCTCTAAAAAATTCATAGCGAAATTGACGAGCATTCGCTTCTGAAAAATCTCCAGTAAAACAAGCTACATAAATTGGAACTCCAGCTTGTTCAGCTAATTTTCTTAATTCATTTTCTTCCTTATCTGACTCTGGTCTTTGTTTATGATTTACATGAGCTAAAAACAATTCAATACCAAGTTCTTTTTGATAGGTCAAAAGAAGTTGAAAAAGAAACATCGAATCCAATCCACCAGACAAGGCCAGCACAACTCTTGAATGTCCTTCAAAGTAACCTTTTTCTAGAAAATGATTTAAAAAATCGCGGTCTCTCATTTTAGGACCTCGTAGACATCCTTAGCAATTTTAGAAATAGTATCGTAATCAGAATTTTTGGTAAAGATTGAAATAACGAAAGGAGAATCTGTATAGACTATTCCCACATCGTGTTTAAATTCATCTGCATCCCCAATTTTATGGGCTACCTTAGCAGAAATATTCTTAGCAATCCGCTGATTATCAAAAGATGTTTGTGAAAGAGATTCTAAAACAAAACCATTCTGATTATAAATAGATTCCATAACTTGACCAGCCATTTTAGCTGAAGCCATCTTATCTGCCACATTCCACTCTTCACCTGCGATAGTAGCCATTTCTTTTTTAAAGGCTTCATCTGATTTATTCGTAATATAATAAGCAAGAATATTATGAGCTACATTGTCAGATTCTTTTGCTGTTTTTGTAATTAAATCTTTGATTGTGTATTCTTTATTGTCCGCTGTTTTAGGGAGACTTCCACTTCCTTCGGGCTTATAAGAACCAGGAAAATCATTAACTTCGGAAACATACTTCAATTTCGTGTCAAGTTGGTAATCACCTTGATTGATTTTTTCCTGAACAGAATAAAGATAAGGTAATTTCATAACACTAGCAGCGTACATTTTTTGATTTTCATTAATGCCAGCTTCCTTACCTGTACTCAATTGTTTAACATAAATAGAAAACTGTTCATTTTGATAATTCGCAGATAGCAACTCTTGTACTTTCTGAATACGATTATCATCATCGGAAATATAATCCGTCGAAATCCAGCCCGTTTGCTTGATATGTAAAAATTCACGACCTTCAGCAAAAATAGACATATCTGCTTCAACTTCTTGATAAGGCGCTAAAGTAGACTTTAATTCTTGTTGATCATAAGGACTATTATAAACGACAAATCCTGGTTCTAGCCATACTCGTTTAGAAAAATCGTTTACGATGGAACTATCGTATAAAAGTCGTTTATCAGCCATTACAAATTGATTATTTGACAATTTAAAGACAGGCTGTCCTTGTTTATTTAATCGCCATTCTAAGACAGATAATTTTGTTTCCGCATTTACTTTACCCGATTCATTAATCAGGTCTTCTGTAGAATAAACTGGCGTCTCACCATAAAATTTTGGAGATTCTATAGTATCTTGATAATAAAAATGATACGGAGTATGAGTTAAAGAATAAACTTCTTGTTTTGGAATGATAACTGGATTCTCAGTGCTTACTACTTGAACGCTTTTTAGGAAAATAGGAAGTAGTAATATCACTAAAAATTTACGCATTCTTTTCCCTCTCTTCTTCTTGCAGTCGTAATAGATGATTCTTTTGAGCTAACTCATCTAATTTTTCATCTGACTGACTTAAAAATTTTTCGATAATATCTAATAAATTTTCCATTTCGCATTACCTAGGAAGTAAGTCCGGAATTGTATAAACTTCCTCCCATGTTTTTGAATAATAATATTTTGCACGGGAATATTTGGCCGCATAGGATTCATCTTTTAGCTTAGTTGCTAAACTAGCTTCTTTATCCTTTTCATCGCTCAAGTCCTGATATTGTTTTTTCAAATCAGCTAGTTGCTGGCGACGTGTTAGTAATTGTTGGTAACTTTGTGCTAAATTGTAAGTTGGTAAGATGAATAACAACATAATCAAAATCAAAACCCAACCCATAAAACGATTACGTTTTTGACGTTCTTCCATCATGTATTTACGTCGTTGGTGTTCATTTTGAATAAATGAATTATTCATTTGGACTATTTTTTTATACATCGTCTTCTACCCTTGTTTCACTGATAATTTCATACATTCCAGCTGCATCTTCTTTTTTTGTGCTATCTTTCATTTCGAGCACCTTTACAAGCAACAATTTATTTCCAAAACGAATTTCAACCTGATCATTGATTTTTAAATCAGTTGAACTTTTAGCAAGGATACCGTTTACCTTGATTCGCCCTTTATCTGCAACTTCCTTAGCTACCGTACGGCGTTTAATAATTCGTGATACTTTTAAATATTTATCTAATCTCATCTTATAATACCTCAAATTATTATTGTACCATTTTTATCCCTTTTATAGAAGAAAAAAGGTAATCCCTAATGTGACTCTTTTAAGTCTTTTATCTTCGCTAAGGATTCTCCAAAGGTTAAGAGTCCTTCTAAAATCTCATAATCTTTTTTATTTCGAATATCAAATACAACTTCGATTAAACCTTGATTTTCAGAAATATTAGCCTTCAAATTTGTCTGAGAAAGAGCCTGGAAATAATCTTGGGTTAAAAATAGCTGTTGCGATATTTTTCAAATTGAATGACAAGCTTATTATTTCTTCTTTCAACACGATTGACAAAAACTTTATCAAGATAAGCTTTAGCTAATCCAATTTCTAAGAGGTAAGCAACTACATCTGGATACTCACCAAAACGGTCTATCAACTCATCTTGTAATTCTTCATAGTTGACACGGTTGTCAATTTGACGAATTCTCTTGTAAATCTCAATTTTATGTCGTTCATCTAAAATGTACTCATCTGGAAGATAGGCATCAATTTGTAGAATTAACTCAGCATTACCTTTTTCACGTTTCTTAGCAGTTCCATTTTTCTTAGCAATTGCTTCTTCCAGTAATTGAGAATAGAGTTCAAAACCGACAGAATCGATAAAACCTGACTGCGAACTTCCCAAAAGATTACCCGCTCCCCGAATGGATAAATCGCGCATAGCGATTTTGAAACCAGAACCCAATTCAGTGAAACCTTTAATTGCCTCCAATCTCTTCTCAGAAACTTCTGTCAATGATTTATCTGGTCGATACATAAGATAGGCATAAGCAATTCGATTACTTCGACCAACTCGACCTCTAAGTTGATACAAGGTTGACAATCCCATGTGGTCTGCATTTTCTATAAACAAGGTATTGGCATTTGGAATGTCTACCCCTGTTTCAATGATTGTTGTTGTTACTAAAATATCATATTCACCTTCAATAAAGTCAAGTAGTGTATTCTCCAAACGAATTTCACTCATTTGACCATGAACAAAACCAATAGAAGCTTCTGGAATCAGTTCTTGTAACTCTGAAACCTTCTTTTCAATCGTGTCAACTTTATTGTAAAGATAGTAAATCTGACCACCACGATCAATTTCTCTTAATACAGCATCTCGAATGACACGATCATTCTGTTCAAGGACATAGGTTTGTACAGGATATCGATTGGTTGGGGGAGTTTCGATGACAGATAAATCTCGAATACCTAGCATAGACATATGTAGAGTTCGAGGAATTGGTGTAGCTGTCAAAGTTAAGACATCAACCTTCTTTTTTAATTCCTTCAAAGCTTCCTTATGTTTGACACCAAAACGTTGTTCCTCATCGATGATGATCAAGCCTAAATCTGCAAATTCAACATCTTTAGACAAAACTCGATGGGTTCCTATCAGGATATCAACTTGGCCTTTTTTCAATTTTTCAAGTGTTTCAGTCTGCTCTTTTTTACTTCTAAAACGACTCAAAACATCTACATTGACAGCAAACTGCTCAAATCTTTCCTTGAAATTACTATAATGTTGCTGAGCCAAAACTGTAGTAGGTACTAAAACAACAACTTGTTTATGATTGTTGACAGCCTTAAAAGCAGCTCGCATGGCCACCTCAGTCTTACCAAAACCAACATCTCCAACCAAAAGCCGATCCATTGGTTGAGAACTTTGCATATCTTTCTTAATTTCTTCTATGCTTCGAAGTTGATCTTCAGTTTCAACATAAGGGAAAGCCTCATCAAAAGCAACCTGATCTTCATCATCTTTTGAAAATGCATATCCTTTGAGTTGACTTCTCTCGGCATACAGTTTAATTAAGTCATCTGCAATGTCTTCAACTTGATTTTTAACTTTTTGCTTCGCTTTTTTAAAACGTCCATCGTTAAGTTTGTTTAACTTTGGAGCCTTACCATCACTAGAAACATACTTAGAAAGAGTCTGTATCTGCTCTACAGGTATAGAAATTCGATCTCCATTTTGGTACTGAACACTTACGTAGTCTCTATGAATCCCTTTGAGTTCAATCGTTTCGATTCCTAAATATTGACCAATCCCATGAATTTGATGAACAACATAATCTCCTTTTTGGAGTTCACTATAATCCTTTAATCTTTCAGCATTGCTAATATTTTGTCTTCTGTATTTGCGTTTAATCTTCTTTTTGAAAATTTCATATTCAGTGATGAATACAAGATTCTCATCCACAAAATGAAAACCATGACGAAGGTTTCCTTCAACAAGATTGACATTTCCTTTACAGATTTCACTTTGATTACTATTGTCAACTTTAATGTTATATTCATCAAGAATCGTTGACAGTTTTTTTAGTTCTGTTTGGCTACTTGATTGAAGAACAATCGTATATTTTAATTTTTTATAGCGTTCAATTTCTTCTTTCAGAAAAGAAAACTGATTGAAGAATTCCTGCATAGGATATTGATTAAATTGATAAAGATGATCAAATTTTAGATTTCCAAGTCCCTTTTGAAAAATAGAAAAGAAGCTCGCTGGTAAATATTTTTTAAACTGACTTTCTACATCAGCAAAATATTGTAAACTTGATACAGCTTTACTGTTGTGTAAATCCTCTGTAAAGTAGCCAGCTGTTTCCTTATCAAAAATATCATACTGATTCATGATTTTTTGAAAATCATCAAAGATAATAGGCGCTTGGTTTAAGTAGTCAATCAAGGTCCACTGTTTTTTATAAAAAACAGACAAAAATTTACGGATATCAGTATGTAGAACTTGCTCTTTCGCACAACTAAAAACTTCTTCTAGGTACGACTTTAATGTAGGTGAAATAGTTTTATCAATCTCATGTTCTAAGAATTGTTGACCACGATTGTAATCTTCAGTAGTTAATAAAATATCACTAGCTGGATAGATTAAGACTTGAGATTGACTATCTTTTGATAATTGCGTTTCAGCATCAAATTCTCTTATACCATCAATTTCATCACCAAAAATTCAATTCGATTGGGATATAGTTGTGAAGTTTCAAATATATCTAAAATATCTCCTCGAAGACTAAATTCACCTTGACTTTGAACTTGAGTAACTTTTTTATAACCAAGTGAAATCAATTGATTTTTTAATTCTCTTTGTTCACACTCTTCGCCAACTTCAAGTTTTAACACACTATTATCAAAAACTTGAGGATCTGGTAAGAATAAACGGCTAGCTGCCATGTTACAAACTAATATTCCTTTTTGAGATTTATCTCTTAGAAAACGCAAGGCTTCAACTCTTGAAAAAATCTTTTCTTGAGACGATACTAAAAATTCTACCATTGGTGAATCATCTACTAAAAATGGATAAACCATATCAGTACCCAGGATAGAAATTAAATCATTTACTAGACGCTCAGCTTCTCCATAAGTAGATGTCATTACTAAAATCTTGTTCTGATTTTTAACACTACTTGCAATAGCTAAAGACTTTGCTGAACCAGAGAGACCTAGTAGTAATTCCCTCTGCTTGAGAGATAAATGCTCATCCCATAATTGTATCTGCTTGTTCTCTAAAAAGAATTCGATTAATGACATTCCCTTACCCATTGTATTTCTGCATTGTTTTTTCAAAGTTTTTCTCTTGTAAATAATAATTTACAGCATCGTCAACCTTGTCAATAGACTGTAAAATACCTATATAGTCATCCTTGTCAAATTTACTCAAAACGTGGTGAACAACAGACATTCCTTTTTTAGGTCTACCGATACCAATCTTTACACGATTGAAAACCTGTGTACCAATATGTTGGATAATTGACTTGATACCATTATGACCGCCAGCTGATCCTTTAGCGCGAAGTCGAATTTTTCCTACTTCCATGTCAAGATCATCGTAAATAATCAGTAAATCTTCGATATCTAAACCATAGTAAGTTAATAAAGCATGAACTGCTTTCCCACTTTCATTCATAAAAGTTGTTGGTTTCACTAGATAAATTTTTTCACCATTAAGGAAAAATGAAGCTAATTCAGCTTGGAATATTTTATCGTGTGTAAAGGATACATTCTGTTTTTTTGCTAGTTGGTCAATCAACATAAAACCAACATTATGCTTTGTCTCAAAATATTTATCTCCTGGATTTCCCAATCCTACAAGTAATTTTGTCATTTAAATTTCCTTTCAAAAGCCAAAAGGGTTGGAATTTTTTTCCAACCTAATTGACACTATTAAAAATGTTGATTATACGTTAAAGCGGAATTCCATAATATCGCCATCTTGAACGACATATTCTTTTCCTTCTTCACGCAAGCGTCCAGCTTCTTTTACCGCCTTTTCAGAACCGTATTTAATCAAATCATCATAAGACATAGTCACTGCACGAATAAAGCCTTTTTCGAAGTCAGAGTGGATAATTCCAGCAGCTTGAGGAGCTTTCATGCCACGTTTAAAGGTCCAAGCACGAACCTCTTTTTCACCAGCTGTGAAGTAAGTTCCAAGTCCAAGTAGATGGTAAGCAGCACGAGTCAACTTATCCACACCCGATTCTGTCAAACCAATGGCTTCAAGAAACTCTTTTTTATCTTCATCGTCTAACTCAGAAATTTCTTCTTCAGCACGCGCAGAAATAACCACTACCTCTGCATTTTCTGTTGCTGCGAATTCACGAATCTGCTTCACATAATCAATAGAATCTGGGTCTCCAACAACATCCTCATCCACATTCGCTACATAAAGAACTGGTTTCGTGGTCAAGAGGAAAAGACCTTTGACAACCTTTTGCTCTTCATCTGTAAATTCAATAGTACGAGCTGATTTACCGTCTTCAAGGACAGGTTTAATCTTTTGGAGAACGTTAAATTCTGCAACTGATTCCTTATCTTTTTGCGTACGTGCCATCTTTTCCACACGCGCATAGCGTTTATTAACAGATTCTAAGTCAGCAAGAATCAATTCTAGGTTAATTGTATCAATATCCGCTAATGGATCTACAAAAGCATCTTCACGACCTTGCTCACGCATGACATTTTCATCATCAAAGGCACGAACTACATGGACAATGGCATCAACTTCACGGATATTGGCCAAGAATTTATTACCGAGACCTTCTCCTTTTGATGCACCTTTTACAATCCCTGCAATATCTGTAAATTCAAAGGTTGTTGGGACTGTCTTCTTAGGAGTAATCATTTCAGTCAATTTTTGGAGGCGTTCATCTGGAACTTCTACCATCCCAACATTTGGATCAATGGTTGCAAATGGATAGTTTGCAGCCTCTGCTCCTGCTTTTGTAATTGCGTTAAATAGGGTTGATTTACCAACGTTTGGCAAACCCACGATACCTGCTGTTAAAGCCATAGTTTCTCAATCTCCGTTCACATTTCAATCTTCAATATTATAACACAAAAAGGGAAAACTTGCTAACCCTCTAACTCCTTGCATTTAGTCGATAATTTTACTCATTTTTCTTTCAAAATCATAGCGACTCATCATGACAACATGATCACAATTACTGCATTTTATTTTGATATCTGCACCTAGACGTGTAATTTCCCAACGATTAGCTTTTTTGCCTGTAGACTTGATTGTACAAGCGTGTGGTTTTTTCATTTCAACAAAATTTCCAACTTGATACATACTACTCTCCTTTTCATATTTCTGATTATATCATAAAAGAGGTGAGCTAGGCTCAACCTCTTTAACTTAATTTGTACGAACTGGTGTAATCAGCTGCATGAAATCTTCATCTGTATCAGCCGGTACCAAGGTAAATGGACGAACTGCTGAAATGAAGCTGATTGTTACCTTTTCACTATTCAAGGCTTTTAGTGCTTCAATCAAGTAAGTTGGGTTAAAGCTAATAGTTAAATCTTCACCAGATACAGCAATTGTATCGATTTCTTCGTTTACTTTACCAACTTCTGGAGAATTTACATGAGCTGTAACTACTCCTTGTTTGATTTCTAATTTTACAGTTCCATTTTGAGTAGCACTTGATAAAGACGTGCACGTTCCATAGATTGACGTAGATTCACAACATCAAAAGTCACTGTTGTATTAAAATCTGTTGGAATCAGACGATCTGTATCAGGATAATTACCTTCTAAGAGACGTGTATAGAAGCTAATATTTTCACTTCTAAAGAGAATTTGGTTGTTTGCGAAGAAAATCTCTACTGTTTCGATATCGTCCGTAAAAACAGCTGAAAATTCGCGTAGAGAGCGACTTGGGATAACAACATCAAAATTATCACTATTTTTTTCAAGAGTTAATTTTTTCTGGCTGAGACGATGTGAGTCTGTTGCTACTGTTTTTAATTCTTGATGATTACTCAAAACAAAGTGAACACCAGTCAAGATTGGACGGCTTTCTTGTACACTAGCAGCAAAAGCAGTTTCATTGATAATTTTCTTAAGAAGTTTTGTTTCAAGAACTAGAGGATTACTTGCTGCAATTTCCTGAATACGTGGATACTGTTCGCTGTCTTTTCCTTTCAGAGTAATCTCTGATTTTCCACTTGTTAGTACAATTTGATGTTGTTCAATTTCTTTAAAATCAAGAGTCACATCTGGAAGACTAGAAACAACATTGATAAAGAATGAAGCTTCTAGAAGGATAGAACCTAAAGAGTTAATCAAAAGACCTGCATTTTCATCTTTTTGAGAAATGAAATTCTCAATTGAAATTTGACCATTTGATCCAATTAATGTAATTCCTTCGTTAGTCACATCAATTTTAATAGTTGATAAAACAGGAATAGCATTTTTTGAACTAATAGCACGTTTAGTAATATTTAATGATTGCAGGAATAGATTTTTGTTAATAGAAAAATGAATCATGGAATCTCCTTTATTTATTTTTATTATTAGAAGGTTAATAGTAATAGTAGGCTGTGTGAAATCTGTGGAAAACCAAGTTTAGTTTAGAAAAATCAAGAAGTTATACTTGTTTAAAATTTGTTAATAAATCAGTAAAATTTTAAACACTTATCCACAAGTTATTTGATTTTCTTTTTGATGGTTTCGATTTCTATACGTAATTTATCATCAGTTTCAATCATAGATTTGATTTTTGCATGAGCATGAATGACGGTTGTATGATCTTTACCACCAAATTCTTTTCCGATTTTTGGAAGACTGTTATCAGTTAATTCTCTAGCTAGGTACATAGCAACTTGGCGAGCTAGAACAATATTCTGAACACGTCTAGTTCCCTTCATCTCCTTAACGCTCACATCATAAAATTTTCCGACTTCCTCTTGGATTTTTTCAATCGGAATGACGATCATGGTGCTGCCGCTTTGTTTTCGAGCACGTATAGCTTCAGATGCAATATCAACAGTTATAGTGTTGATTTGTTTAACTTTAGCCATGAGACTAATATCTTTAAGGGCACCTTCTAATTCACGTACATTTGAATCAAACTGTCCAGCCAAATATTCGATTGCGTCAGGTTGAAAATGATAATCAAGATCTTCCGTTTTACTGTTTAAGATAGCAATGCGAGTTTCAAAATCTGGAGGAGTAATATCCGTTGTTAGCCCCCATGAGAAGCGCGTGACAAGACGCTCAGGTAGATTTTCCAGTTGTTCTGGCCTGCGGTCACTCGTTAAAACAATCTGTTTATTATTACTGTGAAGTTTATTAAATGTATTGAAAAATTCATCCTGAGTTTGTACTTTATTTCCACTAAGAGATTGAATATCATCAATAAGTAGGAGATCTAGGCTTCGATAGGTTTTTTTAAAATTATCCATATCATTCAGTCTTAGATGATCTAAAAATTCATTAATAAAGCTTTCAGCAGGAATGTATTTAACACGCGCATTAGGATTTTTTTTAAGAATTTCATTCCCCAAAGCATTGAGCAAGTGAGTTTTTCCTAAACCGGGTCCTCCATATATAAACAGAGGATTATAAGTTAGTCCAGGATCTTCCGAGACGGCTAAAGCAGCAGACTTAGCCCAAATATTTCCATCACCTTGGATAAAATTATCAAAAGTATAGATGTCTCTTAATCCTGTTTCTGAATAGGGTATAGATTTTTTAATTTCTTCCTGTTGATGATTACTGTTTTCAACATTGCTTGCTATATCGGAGGTATTAGAATCTTCTTTAGTCAATACATATTGAGCTTTTATTTCAGTGTCATAGATTTGGAAACCGACAGCTACAATAATATCATTGAGTTTTGTACTCCAAACCATTTCCATTTCAGATCTTGGCAAAAATATGGTAGCTACATTTCCCTCAACTTTTATTAATTCAGCAGGTGTTGCGTAGAAATCAAACATTGATCGTGTTAATCGCTCTTTAGCTAAATCTAAAATCTGATTCCAAAACTGTTTCTCTTTCAACTACAAACTCCTCCTCTCCTAAAAGGTATAATCTTAAACACTATTTTATCATATAGCAAGCATTTTTTCCACAACTTGTGAAAAACAATCCACAATGTTTAAAAGATTTATCCACAACTTGTGGATAAAAGCCCTAGATTTTGATTTTATTGATTTTTTCTCTACTAATACAGTGGATAAGTATGTGATTTGAGAAAAATAAAATAACAGCCTTATTTCAGGCTGTTAATAAAACGTTGGTACTCTTCTTGATTATGAAAAGAAATGGTTATTTTCCCAGCTTCCTTCTTTTGGAGACTAATTTGGACATCTAATCCCAGCAATTTTTTTAAATTATCTTCTTCTTCTTTGATAAAGTGATCTTTTTCTTTACTTTTCTTCTTATTTTTTTCTTCTTTAAGTAGATGTTCCACCTGTCGAACCGATAAATCCTCAGTCTGAATACGATAGAGTAATTTTTTTTGTTCGTCAGTAGATAGTTGAATAAGGAGTCTAGCATGTGCTTGAGATAATTTTCCAGCTTCTACCTCGTTTAAAATAAAATCAGGGAGCGTTAGCAAGCGAACAAGATTGGTAATATACGGACGTGATTTCCCCATTTTTTCAGCAATTTCGGCATGGGTAAACCCTTTGTCAATTAACGATTGGTATGCTTTAGCTTCATCAATGGGATTTAAATCTTCTCTTTGTAAATTTTCAATAATGGAATGTATCATCATATCCTGATCAGAAAGATTTTTGATGATTACAGGAACCTCTGAGAGTCCAGCTACAAGAGATGCACGATAGCGTCTTTCTCCAGCCAATATTTCATAACCAATGACTGGAGATTGACGGACAATTATCGGTTGTATCAATCCATTTTCCTTTATAGACTGAGCAAGTTCCTGAATTTTCTCCTCTGAAAATTCTTTACGAGGTTGATAAGGATTTTTTTGAATCTCACTTAGTTGAATAATTTTAAATTCTTCCATGACTCTACCTTATCATATCTTTAGTGTTCTGTAAAGACAGTTTACAGATATGTAAACTATTATTCTAAGTCGCTAGTACTCTTGTCTAGTTTAATGGTAGTTGTCTCTTCTTTCCCATTACGGTAATAAGTCACAGTCATACTATCTCCAATAGAATGGCTATAGAGAGCACTTTGTAATTCAGTAGTTGATGAAATAGCTTTATCATCTACTTTTGTGATGACATCAAATCTTTGTAGATGGCCATTTGCAGGCATGTTGGTTTGAACAGATCGAACAACTACACCAGAGGTAACATTTGCTGGGATATTCAATCTTTGCAAATCACTAGCATTAAGATTTGAAAGATTCACCATTTGAATTCCTAGAGCGGGTCTAGTTACTTTTCCACTCTTTTCTAATTGATCAATAATATGGATAGCATCGTTTGAAGGAATGGCAAAACCTAGCCCTTCCACTGATGTTCCACCATTAGTAGCAATCTTACTTGATGTAATCCCGATTACTTGACCTTGGATGTTGATTAAAGGACCACCTGAGTTACCAGGGTTAATTGCTGTATCAGTTTGGATAGCTTTGGTTGAGATTGCTTGGCCATCTTCAGATTTTAAAGAAACGTTTCGATTAAGACTAGAAACAATCCCTTGAGTAACAGTGTTGGCGTATTCAGAACCAAGAGGACTTCCTATTGCAATAGCTGTTTCACCAACAGTTAATTGACTAGAGTCACCAAATTCAGCTACGGTTATTACCTTTTCAGAAGATATTTTTACAACAGCAATATCAGAAAAGGTGTCAGATCCGACAATCTCACCTGGAACCTTGGTACCATCTGCTAAGCGGATATCAACTTTTGAAGCACCGTTGATAACGTGAGTATTGGTAACTAGATAGGCGAACTCACCTTCTTTTTTATAAATAACACCGGAACCTTCACTAGATACTTGTTCAGTATTTGTATCCGTATCAGATTCACCAGAACCAAACAAACTATTTGAGAGTTTGCTGAATAAGTTATAACTGATACAACGGCATCTTTTACTTTTTCGACTGCCTTTGTAGTGGAATTCTCATTTTTTACAGAAGTTTGGGTAATAGTTTGGTTATTTTGTACTTCAGTATCCGGTTTTTGATTTAGCTTAAGAATGGTTAAGCTACCCAATAAACCACTGGAAAAACTAATGAGAATAATTAGCAATAGTTGTCCTATTTTTTTTGAAAAGTTTTTCATAGATTCCTCCATATTTCATATTTTACTCATTGTTCAAAGTATAAAATTATTAACTTAATCCTAGCTTAAAAAAGTTTAAGTTTTTAACAATCTGTGGATAACTGATTAAAACTTGTGAATTTATTGTATTTTTTACCTTTTTCATTTGTGAATAAGATGTGAATAGAATGCGATTATGATAAAATAGAAGCATGAAAATAAAAATTGTAACAGTTGGAAAACTAAAAGAAAAGTATCTCAAAGATGGAATTGCAGAATATTCTAAAAGAATATCACGATTTGCTGCCGTAGAAATGATTGAATTAGCTGATGAAAAGACACCCGATCGTGCTAGTGATTCTGAAAATGAAAAAATCTTGGATTTAGAGGGAAATAGAATTCTTTCCAAAATTGGTGATAGAGAATTTGTTGTTGTTTTAGCCATTGAAGGGAAGACATTATCTTCTGAAGAATTTAGTAGCCAATTAGAACAAGCTTCTATAAATGGTTATTCAACCTTAACATTTGTGATTGGTGGGAGTTTAGGACTCTCTCCTCAAGTAAAAAAGCGTGCGAATCTATCCCTTAGTTTTGGTCGTTTAACTCTTCCTCACCAATTAATGCGTCTAGTTCTTGTAGAACAGATATACCGAGCCTTTACAATCCAACAAGGTTCTCCCTATCATAAATAGGATTGACTATTTTCGATTATTTTGATAAGATAAACTAGTTAGGTCTCATAGCTCAGCTGGATAGAGCATTCGCCTTCTAAGCGAACGGTCGCAGGTTCGAATCCTGCTGGGATCATATACTAGATTTAACGCTGGGGAAACCCAGCGTTTTTTGTAAAAATTGACAGTTCAGGTACAAAAATGTGCAGTTGAGAATGAAATGTTTTAAAACAGACTCCGTTTTGTATAATAGGCTTGTAAGTTAATTTACAAGAAAAAACAATAAAGGAGAATTTAATATGGAAAAAACAGTTAAATTAGAGCAGTTCAAAAAACTTACAGAAAAAGAATTACAGGAAATCCAAGGTGGAGATTGGAGATTTTTAAACTCAATACGTGAACTTATATTTCCAAAGAAAAAATAAATAAAAGGTAAAAAGTAATGGATTTATTTGGATTATTAATAGCTATTTTTCTATTTTTTTATAATTAGCAAAAAGTTATAGATGGATATGTAAAGTAACTAGAAAAAGAACAATTTATTTTTTTCTTTGTTATACACTTATTTCAGTGTTGTTACTTGAGGAATTTATTAATCTATTAAACTTAGGTGGCTTTTGGTATATCTAAATTTTTTTATTTCCATTACTTGTTTCCATTTACCAGATAGAATTAAAGAAATACAATAAGTATAAAGGAATATTTATCAGTCTACTATTATCTTTATTATATCATAGCACTCATACTTTTTTTATCAGTAACCATATCCTCTATAACAGGTGATTCTTTTGTAACAAAATATGAAGATTTTTTCTTTTTAGTAGTTTTATTATTAACTTATTTTATTATAAAAAAAATTATTACTTATTTTCACCTTGAACTTAATTATTTTGACAGAGATTACCTCTATCCATTTCTAAAGAAAGTTATACTTGCTTTCTTTGCTTTACATGTTCTATCACTCATTTCAGATATGGTAAGTACTCATGCGCATTTTAATAGTTTTGGTAGTATTTTAGCAACAATTGTCTTTATTTGTTTGCTACTAATCTTCTTCGCTATGAATTCTCATAAGGTGCGAGTTGAAAAAGAAATAGCCCTAAAACAGAAAAAATTTGAACAAGAACATTTACAGACCTATACAGATGAAATTGTTGGTTTGTATAATGAAATCCGTGGTTTTCGTCATGATTATGCAGGGATGCTTGTCAGTATGCAAATGGCTATTGACAGTGGAGATTTACAGGAAATTGACAGAGTTTACAATGAAGTCTTGGTCAAAGCTAATCAAAAATTACGTTCAGATAAGTATACATACTTTGATTTAAACAATATAGAAGATTCAGCTTTACGAAGTTTAATTGCTCAATCTATTGTATATGCCAGAAATAATGACGTAGAGTTTACACTAGAAGTAAAGGATATTATCACAAGGTTGTCGATTGATTTACTTGATCTTGTGCGTATTATGAGTGTATTATTGAACAATGCCGTTGAAGGTGCTGCAGAAAGTTATTTGAAAAAAATGGAAGTTGCAGTGATTAAGATGAATTTGGAAACAGTTATCGTGATTCAAAATTCGTGTAAAATTACCATGATACCTTCAGAAGATTTGTTTGAACTAGGTTTTTCTACTAAAGGTAGAAATAGAGGAATAGGACTTAAAAATGTTAAAGAAATTTTGGATCAGTATGAAAATATCATTTTAGAGACAGAGATGGAAGATAGTACGTTTAGACAGATTATTAGATTTAAGAGAGAGTTTGAATGAAAGTATTAATTTTGGAAGATGTTATTCAACATCAAGTCAGACTAGAAAGAACCTTGGATGAAATTTCAAAGGAATTAAATATTCCTATTTCTTATAAAACAACAGGTAAAGAACGAGAATTTAAGGAATATATCGAAAATGATGAAGTAAATCAGCTTTATTTTCTAGATATTGATATTCATGGAGTTGAGAAAAAAGGATTTGAAGTCGCACAGTTTATTCGTCACCACAATCCCTATGCAATTATCGTATTTATCACTAGTAGATCAGAATTTGCTACCTTAACTTACAAATATCAAGTATCAGCTTTGGATTTTGTTGATAAAGATATCAATGATGAGTTATTTAAAAAACGTATCGAACAGAGTATCTTATATACCAAGAGTATGCTACTTGAAAATAAAGATGTTGTGGATTATTTTGACTATAACTACAAAGGAAATGATTTAAAAATTCCCTACCATGATATTTTATATATTGAAACAACAGGAGTATCTCATAAGTTAAGGATTATTGGTAAGAATTTTGCCAAAGAATTTTATGGTACTATGGCGGATATTCAAGAAAAAGATAAAGATACTCAAAGATTCTATTCTGCTCATAAATCATTTCTTGTCAATGTAGGAAATATTAGAGAAATTGATCGAAAAAATTTAGAAGTGGTTTTTTATGAGGATCATCGTTGTCCAATTACCCGTCTAAAGGTACGGAAATTAAGAGATATTCTGGAGAAAAAATCTAAAAAGTGATTGACAATTAGTAAGAAATTGATATAATGGTTATATCTGCTACAGATAGATGGTCCGTTGGTCAAGGGGTTAAGACACCGCCTTTTCACGGCGGTAACACGGGTTCGAATCCCGTACGGACTATATTATCCGCCATAGCTCAGTTGGTAGTAGCGCATGACTGTTAATCATGATGTCGTAGGTTCGAGTCCTACTGGCGGAGTTAAACAAAAAGAACACCATTGGTGTTCTTTTTTTGTCTCTAATTTGCATCTCCCAACATTTTCATAAGAAAGTTTGTCATTTCTTGTGGACTTTCTTTTTTTCCATGAGCAATCCAGGTTTGGCATACACCAAATAGTGCGTTTGTTAGATAAATACTGCTATACTCTAACTCAATATTGTTTAAATTTAATTGCATAAAGCGTTTTTGGAGGTCAGTGCTAAGCATAATGTGAAGTTTATTTCTCAGGAAGTTTTGTATCTCTTTTGTACCATTTTCAGATAGAAGAGCAGCTAGTAAAGGTTCAGACTCTAAGTATTCAAACACTTCTAGAATAGCATCTCTTTTATGATTTGCGTGTTTTTGGAAAATATACTCAAAGGTATGAAAAAGCTTACTTTGGTAATGTTCAATCATATCATACTTATCTTTGTAATGAGTATAAAAACTAGAACGACTAATCCCGGCTTTCTGCCAGCTTAATAGTGCTAATTTGATCAAATGGTTGTTCCGTTAATAATTGAACCATGGCGTTCTCAATAATACGTTTGGTTTTTAAGCGTTTGTTGCTCTCTTTCATAGTTCCTCCTTGTGAACAAAAATAGACTTAGTGTCTAAAAATGATAATTTTGACTTGTAAATAAGAATTTTTAATGTATAATCTATTATATCAAAATTTTAGACAATATGTGTAAAAAAGGAGACAATATGTTTAAAGAATGGAAAGCAATTTTTAAAAAACCAACCTTTATCATTGTAATGATAGGGATTTCTCTTATTCCTGCTTTATACAACATCATATTTTTATCATCTATGTGGGATCCATATGGCCAATTATCTGAGTTGCCTGTAGCGGTCGTCAATAATGATAAAGAAGCATCTTATAATGGAAACACAATGACTATTGGAAAAGACATGGTGTCCAATTTAGAGCAAAATAAATCATTAGATTTTCATTTTGTCAGTGAAGAAGAAGGTAAGAAGGGTCTAGAAGACGGTGATTACTATATGGTAGTAACTTTACCAAGTGACTTATCTGAAAAGGCTGCTTCTATTCTATCAGATCACCCAGAACAAATGAATATTAACTATCAAACTTCTAGCGGGCATAGTTTCATTGCAAGTAAGATGAGTGATTCTGCCATGACACAGTTAAAACAAAATGTTTCTGCTAATGTAACCGAAACCTATACGAAAGCTTTATTTCAAAAGATGGGAGATTTAAAATCTGGTTTAACGAAGGCAGCTGATGGAAGTGAACAATTGGCCAATGGGGCTAGTCAGTTAGCTGTAGGAAGTCAGACATTGTCTTCTAATCTTGATACTTTAGCTAGTTCAAGTTTAACCTTTTCTGATGGCACAAATCAATTTACAAAAGGGTTGACAACGTATGTAACAGGAGTAAAGCAACTGAATAGTGGCTTAGGTACATTTAATGATGGTTTACAGAACTATACAAGTGCAGTTTCACAGGTTGACACTGGACTTAATCAATTATCTTCTAAGACTCCAGAATTAGTAGCAGGTGTCAATCAGCTAAATACTGGAATGAAGTCATATGCAGGAGGAGTTTCGCAACTGAATACAGGTCTCAATCAATTTTCAGTTGGTGTCAATGCTTACACAAGCGGTGTTGACAAGCTATCTATTGGGGCAAATCAATTATCTAGTCAATCAGATACATTGAGAGACGGTATTACCCAATTAAATAAAGGGATTAAAGAAATTTCGACTCAATTGAATACTTCATCTCAACAAAAAGAGGAAATCACTCAATTAGCAACTAGTTTAGATGAATTGAATAAAGCACTTCAAGCTGTAACTATTTCAGATAATACTGAACTTAAAACGACAATATCGAATGACTTAGCAACTATATCTACTCTTGCTCAAACTATTGTGACTAATAGTCAAACAGAGCAAGAGAAAACTCTTACCAATCTTCAAGCAACAGCAACTTATCAATCTCTTACTGATACTCAGAAACAAGAACTGACTGCAGCTGTTTCAACTAATTCTAATTCTACGATAGAGTCAGCAAAAGCAATTTTAACGACGGTAGGAGATTTAAAGAAAATTTGGAAAGTGTAAACCAACCAGTCTCTAATCTTTCTACTTTACAGACTAAAGCAAATCAGGTATTACCTGTGGCGTCTAATTCATTGACATCTATGTCAAGTGGATTTACACAGTTGCAAAATGCTGTAGATAATCAGTTAGTTCCTGGAAGTCAATCGATTGAAAATGGAGTTAATGATTATACTAAAGGGTTGGATACTATTTCTTTAGGTGTAAACCAACTAAGTGAAAAGAATACAACTTTAACAACAAGTTTGGATCAATTGGTTTCTGGATCAAGTAAGTTGACAGAAAACTCTTCAACCTTGACAGCTGGTTTGGATTCGCTAGCTGGGAAAACTCCAGAATTAGTAACAGGTATCGAAAAACTCTCATCTGGTTCTAGCCAATTAAATAGTAAGAGTTCAGACTTAATTGCAGGACTTGATAAAATACAGCTAGGTTCTAGTCAATTAACAGATAAATCAAGTCAATTGCTTTCAGCTAGCTCTCAGTTAGGAAGTGGAGCAATGAAAATTGCTGATGGTGCTGGAAAACTAGCAGATGGTGGAACAACTTTAACTGCTGGTATTGAAAGTTTACAAGTAGGAACTACTGATCTAGGACAAGGCTTAAGAAGTGCTAGCAATCAACTAAAATCAGCATCAACAGAGTCTAATAATGCAGAAATATTATCTGAGCCTTTGAGTCTTTCAAAAAAAGATAATGATCAAGTTCCTGTAAATGGGATTGCTATGGCTCCTTATATGATATCAGTCGCTCTCTTTGTCGCTGCATTATCAACAAATATGATTTTTGCTAAATTACCTTCAGGTCGTCATCCTGAAAGTCGTTGGGCTTGGTTCAAATCTCGCTTTGAGATAAATGGAGTTATAGCTGTTTTAGCCGCTGTCTTAGTCTATGGTGGCGTTCATCTTATTGGTCTAACAGCAAATCATGAAATGAGAACCTTGTTCTTAATTATTATCGCAAGCTTAACATTTATGTCTATGGTAACTGCATTAACAACATGGAATAGTCGTTTGGGTGCTTTCTTCTCTCTAATATTGCTATTATTACAATTAGCTTCGAGTGCAGGAACCTATCCACTTGCTTTGACAAATGATTTCTTTAAGGCTGTTAATCCTTGGTTACCAATGAGTTATTCAGTTTCAGGTTTGAGACAAACAATTTCAATGACAGGGAATATTCACCATCAGGTAATTTTCCTTCTTGTAACTTTAGTTCTATTCATAGGATTAGGTATGCTTGCTTATCAACCTAAAAAACTGGAAGAAGATTAAAAAAATCGACCAATTTGGTCGATTTTTTATGTGCATGAATCTTGTCAAGAATTTATAAATCTAATAATAGAATGTTTCACGTGAAACAATGAATATGTTGAATAGAATCAGATTGACAGAACTATCAACTAAAAATTCATAAGAAATAAAAAAACTCAGTTGGGAGCCCAACTGAGTTTTTTTAAGTTCTACCTAATCTTTCCAAAGTTCTTTGACTTTTGCTTGAACTTCAGCATTTTCTAAAAATTCATCATAGGTTTCATCAATACGATCGATGACGCCGTTTTTAGATAAGACAATAATGTGGTTAGCCAAAGTTTGAATAAACTCATGGTCGTGACTGGCGAAGATGATAGATTCTTTGAAGTTTTTCAATCCATCGTTCAAACTTGAAATAGATTCCAAGTCTAAGTGATTTGTAGGATCGTCAAGTACAAGGACGTTTGATTTCAAAAGCATGAGTTTTGAAAGCATCACGCGTACTTTTTCTCCCCCTGACAAGACGTTTACAGGCTTGTTAACCTCGTCTCCAGAAAAGAGCATGCGACCAAGGAAACCACGTAGGAAGGTATTGTCATCTTCTTCTTTACTTGCAAATTGACGCAACCAGTCAAGGATTGATTCACTACCAGCAAAATCAGCTGAATTGTCTTTTGGTAAGTAAGAGCGACTAGTTGTAACTCCCCATTTGACAGTTCCCTCATATTCAATTTCACCCATGATTGCACGAATCAAGGCAGTTGTTTGGATGTCGTTTTGTCCAATAAGAGCTGTCTTGTCACCTGGACGCAAGATGAAGCTGATGTTGTCAAGAATAGTTTCACCATCAATCTTTACAGATAAGTTTTCTACTGTCAAGAGGTCGTTCCCAATTTCTCGTTCAGCTTTAAAGCTGATAAATGGGTATTTACGACTAGAAGGGACAATTTCCTCAAGTTCAATCTTGTCAAGCATTTTTTTACGTGAAGTTGCTTGTCTTGATTTTGAAGCATTGGCAGAGAAACGAGCGACAAATTCTTGCAATTGTTTAATTTTTTCTTCTGCTTTAGCATTACGGTCTGCTAGCAATTTAGCAGCAAGTTCAGAAGACTCTTTCCAGAAGTCGTAGTTTCCGACATAGAGTTTGATTTTTCCAAAGTCAAGGTCGGCCATGTGAGTACATACTTTATTCAAGAAGTGACGGTCGTGGGATACGACAATGACAGTATTATCAAAGTCGATTAGGAAATCCTCTAGCCAAGTGATGGATTGAATATCCAGACCATTGGTTGGCTCGTCCAAAAGAAGGACATCTGGTTTACCGAAGAGGGCTTTAGCAAGGAGAACCTTTACTTTGTCGCCATTTGCTAGTTCACTCATATTTTGGTAATGAAGCTCTTCTGGAATATTCAAATTTTGTAAGAGTTGTGAAGCTTCACTCTCAGCTTCCCAACCACCTAGTTCAGCGAATTCTCCTTCAAGTTCAGCTGCGCGAACACCATCTTCATCTGAAAAATCTTCTTTCATATAAATGGCGTCTTTTTCTTTCATGATGTTGTATAGTTTTTCATTACCCATGATAACAACATCAATAGCACGCTCATCTTCGTAGTCAAAGTGATTTTGACGAAGTACTGAAAGACGTTCGTCTGGTCCAAGAGAGATATGCCCAGTTGTCGGTTCAATATCCCCAGCTAAGATTTTTAAAAAGGTTGATTTTCCAGCACCGTTGGCACCAATCAAACCATAGGTATTTCCTTCTGTAAATTTGATGTTTACATCATCAAAAAGTTTACGATCACTAAAACGTAGTGAAACATCAGATACTGTTAGCAAAGTTTTTCTCCTATAATATGTAATATATTTATTCTACTAGAAAAGATAGAAATATTCAAATTTTTGTTTGTCAATTTTATGTCAACTAAGTTTACAGATTCGTTGACATAAACCTAGTTGTTTGATTTTAAAAATTATCTGTCTTTTTATTAAAAAAATGCTATAATTGAAAGGACCATATCAAAGGAGAATAAGATGAATAAACCCATTATTTTAACAGGAGATCGTCCAACGGGGAAATTACATATTGGGCACTACGTTGGTAGTTTGAAAAATCGTGTCTTACTACAAGAAGAAAATAAATATGACATGTTTGTTTTTTTAGCTGACCAGCAAGCACTAACAGACCATGCAAAAGATCCACAAACTATTGTAGAGTCTATTGGGAATGTTGCTTTGGACTATCTTGCAGTGGGATTAGATCCTAATAAAGCAACGATTTTCATTCAAAGCCAGATTCCAGAATTGGCAGAGCTCTCTATGTATTATATGAACCTAGTTTCATTAGCTCGCTTGGAACGAAATCCAACCGTAAAGACTGAAATTGCTCAAAAAGGCTTTGGAGAAAGTATTCCAACTGGATTTTTAGTTTATCCTGTTGCGCAAGCAGCAGATATTACAGCATTTAAGGCTAACGTGGTTCCAGTAGGGAATGATCAAAAGCCGATGATTGAACAAACACGTGAAATTGTGCGTTCTTTCAACCATGCCTATAACTGTGATGTTTTAGTAGAACCAGAAGGAATTTACCCTGAGCACGAAGGTGCGGGACGTTTACCAGGTCTTGATGGTAATGCCAAAATGTCGAAATCACTTAATAATGGAATTTACCTAGCTGATGATGCAGATACTTTGCGTAAAAAAGTAATGAGTATGTATACAGATCCAGACCATATTCGTGTTGAGGATCCAGGTAAGATTGAAGGAAATATGGTTTTCCATTACTTGGACGTATTCGGTCGACCTGAAGATGCTCAAGAAATTGCTGAAATGAAGGAACATTATCAACGTGGAGGCCTTGGTGACGTTAAGACCAAACGTTACCTACTTGAAATCCTAGAACGTGAACTTGGTCCAATCCGTGAACGTCGCATAGAATATGCTAAAGATATGGGTGAGGTTTATAATATGCTCCAGAAAGGTAGTGAAAAAGCTCGAGAAGTTGCTGGGCAAACACTCTCAGAAGTAAAAGCTGCAATGGGTCTAAATTACTTTCACTAATGGATAAAATATGAACTATAAAACTATTTCTTCTTTAAAATAAGAGGGATAGTTTTTTATTTATTCTCTTATAAATTTAATTGACAAATTTTCATAGAATGGTATGATAGATACAATACAAAGCGTTTAGCTCAATAAAGGAAGAAAAGAGGAAACTTCAATGTCTAATTGGGACACTAAATTTTTAAAAAAAGGTTTTACCTTTGATGATGTATTGCTAATTCCAGCAGAGAGTCATGTGTTGCCTAATGATGCGGATTTAACAACAAAATTAGCAGATAATTTGACTTTAAATATCCCAATTATTACAGCTGCAATGGACACTGTAACAGAAAGCCAAATGGCCATTGCAATCGCGCGTGCAGGTGGACTTGGAGTTATCCATAAAAATATGTCTATCGAACAACAGGCAGATGAAGTTCGTAAGGTAAAACGTTCTGAAAATGGTGTTATCATTGATCCATTCTTCTTGACTCCTGAACATACAATCGCTGAAGCAGATGAACTCATGGGCCGTTACCGTATCAGTGGTATCCCAGTGGTTGAAACTCTAGAAAACCGTAAGTTAGTTGGTATTTTGACCAACCGAGATCTGCGTTTCATTTCTGACTACAACCAACCAATTTCAAAACACATGACTAGTGAAAACCTAGTTACTGCTCCGGTTGGTACAGAGTTAAAAACTGCTGAGAGTATTCTTCAAGAACACCGTATTGAAAAACTACCTCTAGTTGACGAAGAGGGTCGTCTTTCTGGTTTAATCACCATTAAAGATATTGAAAAAGTGATTGAATTCCCAAATGCGGCAAAAGATGAATTCGGTCGTCTTCTAGTTGCTGGTGCGGTAGGTGTTACTTCTGACACATTTGAACGTGCAGAAGCCCTCTTTGAAGCAGGAGCTGATGCTATTGTTATCGATACTGCCCATGGTCACTCAGCGGGTGTACTTCGTAAAATCGCTGAAATTCGTGCTCATTTCCCAGATCGTACACTGATTGCTGGGAACATCGCTACTGCTGAAGGTGCGCGTGCTCTTTATGATGCAGGTGTTGACGTTGTTAAAGTCGGTATTGGCCCAGGTTCAATCTGTACAACTCGTGTTATTGCTGGTGTAGGAGTTCCCCAGGTAACAGCAATTTACGATGCAGCAGCAGTTGCTCGTGAATATGGTAAAACAATTATCGCTGATGGTGGAATCAAATATTCTGGAGATATTGTAAAAGCCCTTGCTGCTGGAGGAAACGCAGTGATGCTCGGATCAATGTTTGCAGGAACAGATGAAGCTCCAGGTGAAACTGAAATCTTCCAAGGACGTAAGTTTAAGACATACCGCGGTATGGGTTCAATCGCTGCTATGAAGAAGGGTTCAAGCGACCGTTACTTCCAAGGTTCTGTCAATGAAGCAAACAAACTGGTTCCAGAAGGAATCGAAGGTCGTGTTGCTTATAAAGGTGCGGCAGCTGATATTGTTTTCCAAATGATTGGTGGTATTCGTTCTGGTATGGGTTACTGTGGTGCTGCTAACTTAAAAGAATTACATGACAATGCTCAATTTATCGAAATGTCAGGTGCAGGTCTAAAAGAAAGCCATCCACACGATGTGCAAATCACTAATGAAGCACCAAACTATTCAATGTAATAAAAAATCTCCTGTTAAACAGGAGATTTTTTTATTTTACAAAGATGTAAAGTTTAATTTACAGTCAATTGACCATTATCTACTGTAAAGACGCTCAAGTTATCAGGCAAGTTTTGAAGATGGTCTAAACTAGTAGTTGTGATAAAAGTTTGAATGTTATGAGAAATAGTTTCTAATAATTTAAGTTGACGAGTATTGTCAAGTTCACTCATAACATCGTCAAGCAAAAGAATGGGAGATTCTTTGGTAATGCTCTCCATCAATTCGATTTCAGCAAGTTTTAGAGAAAGCACCAAGCTACGATGTTGCCCTTGACTTCCGAAACTTGCTTCCATTCCATTAATCATGAAAATCATATCATCCCGATGAGGACCAACTCCAGTATTCTTCTTAAATAGATCTCTGGATCTACTTTTTTGAAGTGCTATATGGAAAGATTCAGCCAAATGTTTCTTGTCAACAAAGTTTACAGAAGGTTGATAACGGATTGACAGTTCTTCTAACTGATCTGAGATGTCAAAATGTTTTTTCTTGCCAAAGAGTTCCATTTTCTGGATAAAGTCAGCTCGATGATTCATTACACGACAGCCATACTCTACCAGTTGGTCATCAAGAACAGATAGGAAAGTCTCATCTATGTTTTGTGTAGATTTGAGATAGGTATTTCTCTGTTTAAGGACGTGGTTATAACTTGACAGGTCTGACAAGTAAATCGGTTTAATTTGCCCTAATTCTATGTCAATGAATTTACGACGAATGGCCGGAGCGCCTTTGACAAGTTGTAAATCTTCTGGAGCGAATAAGACAACATTCATATGACCAATATAATCTGATAGGCGAGCTTGTTTTAAGTAATTCACTTTAGTAATTCGCCCTTTTTGTGTTAGGTCAATTTCAAGTGGAATGCTTGTTGTTTTCTTTTGCAAGATTCCAGAAACTTGCAGTTGTTCTTCTTCAAATTGAATTAAATTTTTATCAGTCTTTGTTCGATGACTTCTCGTTAAGGCTAAAAAGTAAATACTTTCAAGGAGATTGGTTTTTCCTTGAGCGTTTCGGCCAACAAATACATTTAATTTTGGATTAAAATTAACTTCGACATCTCGATAGTTACGAAATTGTTTAATGGATAGATTTTTAAGCCACATATTTATCTACCTGGGAAACGTGGTGCAGGTTTTGCTTTTGTTGACTGGTTCTTTTTCGCTGGCTTTTTTTGAACTTTTTTATTCATTTCCTTGACAAGTTTAGCTACACGTTCTTTCTCAAGTTTTTCTAGACGAAACTCCTCTAGTTCTTCTGATGTTGGTTTAACTAGAATAATTTGAGTTTTTAAATCAGGGATTTCAATAGAATCCCCGATTCTAATTTTCTTGCCTCGACGATTTTCTAATTCTCCATTAAAATATACAAGATGGTCCGCCAAAAAAGATTTAATAGCACCGCCACTTTGTATAACACCAAGGTCTTTCAAAAGAGCTTGGAGAGTAATAAATTCTTCAAATAATTTGTATTCCATAGTTCACCTCAATCTTTGGTATTATACCATATTTTGCTCAAAATAGTTGAGAAGAAACCCGTTGAATGAAAACGATTTTAATTTCAAAAGAGTCAAAGAGAACAAGAAAATTTTTCATTTTCATGGTATAATAGAACTCTATGTAAAAGGAGGTAAAAGATGGAGTTATTCCCTGGAATTGCAGTGCATTTTATCCAATCTAAAAAGTTTAAGACAAATAAAATAACCATGCGTTTCACAGCTCCATTATCTCTGGATTTAATTTCTGGTCGCATGCTAAGTGCCAGTATGCTTGAAACCGCTAATAAAGGCTATCCAACTGCTCAGGTTCTTAGAAAACATCTGGCAGCATTGTATGGAGCAGATTTGTCAACTCATGCTTATAGAAGGGGGCAAAGTCACTTAGTAGACGTGAGTTTGACTTATGTTCGAGATGAATTTTTAAGTAATAAAAACGTCTTAACTGCTCAGATTTTAGAATTATTGTATCAAGTCATATTTAATCCATTGTCAAATGAAGATGAATTTGAGAACAATGCCTTTGAAATTGAAAAAAAACAATTGTTGGCGAGATTAGAATCAGAATTAGAGGATCCTTTCTTCTTTGCCCATAAAGAATTGGATCAGTTGTTTTTCCAAGAAGAATCAATGCAGTTAGTTCCTAGAGATTTAATTGCTAGAATTTCTGAAGAGACTTCTAAATCTTGCTATTTAAGTTTTCAAAAAATGCTGAAAGAAGATAGAATTGATTTATTCTTTTTAGGTGATTTTAATGAAATTGAAGTCTTAGAAAACTTGAAGAAATTTAACTTGACAGGTCGTAAAGAAACTGTAAACATTCAATATCAGCAAGGTTATTCAAATGTTCTTAGAGAAGGAATTGCTAGGAAAAACCTAGGTCAGTCTATTCTAGAAATGGGTTATCATAGCACAATTGGTTATGGAGATGATCAAAAGATGGGCTTGCTTCTCGTGAATGGTTTGCTTGGAGCTTTCCCGCACTCTAAATTGTTTACCCAAGTTAGGGAAAAGGAAGGGTTGGCCTACACTGTTTCTAGTCACTTAGATCTCTTTAGTGGATTTTTAAGATTGTTTGCTGGAATAAATCGTCAAAACCGAAACAAGGTAAGAAAATTGATGAATGATCAATTGTTAGCTATCAAAAATGGTAGATTTACAGATGCTGAAGTTAATCAAACTAAGGAAATGATTCGTAGGACGATGTTGTTGAGTCAGGATAATCAAGATTCGATTATAGATAGAGAATACTTAAGCCTCTTTTTTGGTAAATCGGTTTTAGACATGGATACTTTGATAGAGAGACTAGAGCAAGTTGACAAGGATGAAATCTGTAGGGCGGCATCTAGTTTGAAATTGCAGGCTATCTATTTTATGGAAGGAGCAGAATGACTAGAGTTACTTTTCAAGAGAAATATTATCCTGCTGTAAAGGAAACTCTTTATCAAGCAACATTAAAAAACGGTTTGACAGTTTCTTTACTTCCTAAAAATGATTTTAACGAAGTTTATGGTGTAGTAACTGTCTATGCTGGTTCAGTTGACACTGAGTTTACAGCTAGAGATAGTAAAAAGAAAACATATCCTAAGGGGATTGCTCATTTTTTAGAACATAAACTTTTTGAAAGAGAAAATTCTGAAGATATCATGGCTGCATTTACCAAATTAGGTGCAGATAGTAACGCCTTTACAAGCTTTACAAATACAAGTTATCTTTTTTCAACCTCTGACAATGTCGCTGAGTGTTTGGACTTGCTTGACGAACTTGTTACTAGCTTTAACATTACTGAAGAATCTGTTGAACGAGAAAAGGATATTATTCAACAAGAACGCGAAATGTATCAGGATGATCCTGATTCTTGCTTGTTCTTTAAAACACTTGCAAATCTATATCCGGAAACTCCACTAGCTTCAGATATTGTTGGGACTGAAGATTCGATAGAAGATATTAGTTTAGAGGATCTACGGGACAATTTTGATGAATTTTACACTCCTATCAATAGCCAAATTTTCCTCGTTGGAAATTTTGATTTAGAGTTGATACAGAATTATTTCTCGCAAAAGGATGTTGGAGGTTGTATAGTTCAAAAACCAAAAGAACCAATCGCTTTACACCCTGTAAAGAAGGTTGAGAGCATTCGTATGGATGTTGCATCACCTAAATTAGCAATAGGAGTTCGAACGAATTCTGATATGGATCATCTGGACTGCTATCGATTTAGCGTTCTATTAAGAGCTTTATTTACGATGATGTTTGGTTGGACCTCTAAAAGATTTCAGAGTTTGTATGAAACTGGGAAATTAGATTCTTCATTATCTTTAGAAGTTGAGATCAATCGACGTTTTAACTTTTTGATGCTGACAATGGACACAAAGGAACCTGTTGCTATTTCGCATCAATTCCGAAAGGCAATTCAGAGTTTTGCTACAGATCCGGATGTATCAGAGGAACATCTTGATTTAATCAAAAGTGAAATTTATGGAGAATTTATCCATAGTATGAACTCTTTAGAATTTATTGCGACCCAATATCAGTCACATTCTGACGAAACAACCCTGTTTGATTTACCAAAGATTATACAGGAAATGACCTTGGATGATGTTCTTGAGGTAGGACATCATTTTATCGACAATAGTGAAATAGTTGAATTTACAATTTTTCCACTATAGCCATCGAAATATAAAATAAACTAGAAAGAAGGCATGGTAAGTATGAGAAAAAAAACAATTGGTGAAGTATTACGTTTAGCAAGAATCAATCAAGGTTTGAGTTTAGAGGAATTGCAGCGCAAGACAGACATTCAACTGAATCTGCTTGAGGCTTTAGAATCAGATGATTTCGACCAATTGCCAAGCCCTTTTTATACACGTTCTTTTTTGAGGAAGTATGCTTGGGCAGTTGAGTTGGATGAAAATCTTGTTTTAGACGCATATGATTCAGGGAGTATGATTACCTATGAGGAAGTTGATGTTGATGAGATAGAACTATCAGGTCGTAGACGTTCTAATCGCAAGAAACGTTCCTTGCTCCCTCTGTTTTACTTTATTCTCTTCTCCTTATCTATTATAATTTTTGTTTCTTATTATGTTTGGAATTACATTCAAACACAACCGACAGCAACAACTTCAGCCAACTATAATGTTGTGACTACGACAACAAGTGCTACAAGTAGTGAAACAACAACTAGCAATCAAACCACTAGCCCATCAAGTTCGAGCAATGCATCAACTGTGACGGTTTCTGGTCAGGGAGATGTTATATCGGTAGAATACAAAACTGCTAAAGATACTGCCGAACTTCAACTATCTGTGACGGATGCAACAAGCTGGATTAGTGTTTCAGATACTGAATTGGCTGGAGGAACAACTCTTGAGCCTAATAATAAGATGGCCAAAACAACAGTTTCTAAAGGCTCTCCAGTAACTATCACATTAGGTGTTGTCAAAGGCGTGAAAATCAAAATCGATAATCAGGAAATTGATACTTCGAAATTAACTGGTCAAACTGGCTGGATTACATTGAAATTAAGTTCAAATTAAGGAAGGATAATATGAAAAAAGAGAATATTCCTAACATACTTACGCTTGGTAGAATTTTATTTATTCCGATTTTTGTTCTCCTTCTATCATTTGGACAGTCTCCTGTGTTACATAAAATAGCAGCAATTATTTTTACCATTGCCAGCATCACTGACTATCTAGATGGCTATTTAGCTAGAAAATGGCAAGTAGTTAGCAATTTTGGAAAATTCGCAGATCCAATGGCAGATAAGTTGTTAGTTATGTCGGCCTTTATCATGCTAGTAGGTCTAAATATGGCTCCTGCTTGGGTAGTTGCTATTATCATTTGCCGAGAGCTTGCAGTTACTGGGTTGCGCCTACTCTTAGTTGAAACTGGTGGAACTGTTTTGGCTGCAGCAATGCCAGGAAAAATCAAAACATTTAGCCAGATGTTTGCGATTATCTTCTTGTTATTTCATTGGAATTTACTTGGTCAGATAACTCTTTATATCGCTTTGTTCTTTACAGTTTATTCTGGTTATGATTACTTCAAGGGAAGCGCGTATTTGTTTAAAGGAACCTTTCGCTAGATATGGAATCGATTATTGAAATTAAGAATCTGTCATTTCGATACCAGACAGATCAAGAACACTATGATGTTCATAACATTTCGTTTCACGTTAAACGTGGAGAATGGTTGTCTATCGTTGGTCATAATGGTAGTGGAAAATCAACAACTGTTCGCTTGATTGACGGTTTGCTAGAAGCGGAATCTGGAGAAATTTGGATAGACGGTGATTGCCTAACTCCGGAAAACGTCTGGGAAAAAAGACGTAAGATTGGTATGGTATTTCAAAATCCTGATAACCAATTCGTGGGGGCAACCGTAGAAGATGACGTTGCTTTTGGGCTTGAAAATCAGGGGATTCCACTTGAAGAGATGAAGAAGCGAGTTTCTGAAGCTCTGTCATTAGTTGGGATGGCTGAATTTTCTAAAAAGGAACCAGCTCGCTTGTCAGGTGGCCAAAAACAGAGAGTGGCTATCGCAGGAGTTGTTGCTCTGCGACCAGACATTTTAATTTTGGATGAGGCTACAAGCATGTTGGATCCAGAGGGACGACTAGAGTTGATTAAGATAGTTCAAAAGATTCGTCAAGGCCACCATATGACAGTCATATCCATTACACATGACTTAGATGAGGTTGCTATGAGCGACCGTGTTTTGGTGATGAAAAAAGGAGAGGTCGAGTCAATAAGTACTCCTAGAGAATTATTCTCTAGGTCAGATTTAGATCAAATTGGTTTAGATCAACCCTTTGTCAACCAATTAAAAGAATCGCTACGTACTAGTGGCTTGAAATTACCAGAGCACTACCTGACCGAAGAGGAGCTCGAGGAGGCTTTATGGGAATTATTCTAGACAATGTGAGTTATACGTACCAGGAAGGAACCCCCTTTGCCTCAGCTGCCTTGTCCGATGTTAATTTGTCAATAGAGGATGGATCTTATACAGCAATTATTGGGCATACAGGAAGCGGGAAATCTACAATTCTTCAACTTTTGAATGGTTTGTTGGTTCCCACAAAGGGAAGTGTTCGTGTCTTTGATACACTAATTACATCAACATCCGTCAATAAGCAAATTCGTCAAATTCGCAAACAAGTGGGCTTAGTCTTTCAGTTTGCAGAAAATCAAATCTTTGAGGAGACTGTCTTGAAAGATGTGGCTTTTGGACCTCAAAATTTTGGAGTTTCTGTAGAAGAGGCAGAAGCTATTGCGCGTGAAAAACTAGCTTTAGTAGGAATTGATGAGTCACTCTTTGGACGTAGTCCCTTTGAGCTTTCAGGCGGACAAATGAGAAGGGTTGCGATTGCTGGTATTTTGGCGATGGAGCCTAGCATTTTGGTCTTAGATGAGCCAACAGCTGGTTTGGATCCAATTGGTCGAAAAGAGTTAATGGCCTTGTTTAAAAAACTTCATCAGGATGGAATCACGATTGTTTTAGTGACCCATCTGATGGATGACGTGGCCGAATTTGCTGACCAAGTTTATGTGATGGAAAAAGGAAAGTTGGTCAAGAGTGGGAAGCCAAGTCTTGTTTTTCAAAATGTCGAATTCATGGAAAAAATCCAATTAGGTGTTCCAAAAATCACAAGATTTGCTCAAAGGCTAGCTGAACGAGGAGTTTCTTTTAAACAATTGCCGATAACGATAGAGGAGTTTAAGGAGTTCATCAATGGATAACATGATTTTAGGTCGTTACATACCAGGAAATTCGATTGTTCATCGTTTGGATCCTCGTAGTAAGTTAGTGGCAATGATTTTATTGATTATAATCGTTTTTTGGGCCAATAATCCAATAACTAATGTGATCCTTTTCGTTGTAACAGGTATATTTGTAGCCTTATCTGAGGTCCCCTTATCCTTTTTCATAAAAGGTTTGCGGTCGATGTTTTTTCTGATTGCCTTTACAACTCTTTTTCAGCTTTTCTTTATTTCTGGTGGTCAAGTCCTATTTGAGATGGGGTTCATAAAAATCACTACTCATGGGATTGAGCAGGCGGGAATCATTTTTTGCCGCTTTGTGTTGATTATCTTTTTCTCAACCTTGCTTACTTTGACCACAATGCCACTAAGCCTTGCAACAGCAGTTGAGTCCTTGCTTGGGCCTTTAAAAAGATTTAAGGTTCCTGTTCATGAAATTGGACTTATGTTGTCTATGAGCTTGCGTTTTGTACCAACCTTAATGGATGATACGATTCGAATTATGAACGCTCAAAAGGCGCGTGGTGTTGATTTTGGAGAAGGAAATATAATCCAAAAAGTTAAGGCTATGATTCCTATTTTGATTCCTTTATTTGCTACGAGTTTGAAACGAGCGGATTCTCTTGCTACAGCCATGGAGGCTAGAGGATATCAAGGTGGGAACGGACGCAGTCAGTACCGGCAGTTGAATTGGATGAATAAAGATAGTGTGGCCATACTCCTTGTATGTGTGTTGGGTTTGATTCTATTTTTGTTGAAATCCTAAAGTGAAGTATAGAATGAGATAGGGTAGAGGTATGAATCGTTTTTAAAAAAAATCAAAAATATATCATTGTTCTATTTGTCGTTATACTAGTAGTTTCTGTTTTTTAGTGACGACGCAATCAAGTACAGTTGTGACAAAAAGCTGGAGATGGCATTTCTCGATAGATAGAATTGTGCAAAAACCATTTCAATGGTTAGAATCTACAAAAGTCAGATTTAGGAAATTTGACGAGAGCTTATAATGAGAATGAAACTCTAAAAAAAGAATTCTATCAAATGGAAAAGGAAAAGAATGAAGCAAATCGCTTTAAAAAGAAGAAAAATGAACAACTGCGTCAATTACTAGATATGAAGTCAAAATTAAATGCGACTAAGCTAATTGTCTGCGGATGTTATCATGAGAACTCCGGCGACTTGGAAACAAGAGTTAACAGTTAATGTTGGTTCGCAACAAGGTGTAACAACTAGTATGCTTGTTGTTTCTGGTGGAGGATTGGTTGGAAGCGTTGAAAACGTAGAAGACAACTCAACTGTGGTCAATTTATTAACAAATGCTGAAAATACAGAGAAAATTTCTGTTAAAATTCAGCATGGATCTAGTAGTATTTATGGTATTATCGTTGGCTATGACAAGGAAAAAGAACTACTGAAAATTAGTCAGCTAAATAGCAGTGGCGATATTAGTCAAGGTGATAAAGTGGTAACTGGAGGTTTGGGAAACTTTAACGCTACAGATATCTCTGTAGGAGAAGTCGTATCTGTGACACATAGTACGGACTATCTAACAAGAGAAGTTATGGTTAAAATGCATGCTGATCCAATGAATCTTAAAGTCGTAGAGTTAGTGGGGAATCCATCATGAGACTTTTTAAGCAAATAGGGATGTTTTTGCTCTTGCCCGTAATCATTTTAATAGATAGCCACTTAGGACAATTTGTAAATAGCTTTTTTCCACATTTTCAAATTGTAAGCCACTTTATCTTCATCTTCTTATTATTCGAGACAATAGAAGTATCAGAATATCTGTTTTTGGCCTATTGCTTGGTTCTAGGACTTATATACGATATCTATTTCTTCCATCTGATAGGGATAGCCAGTCTTCTTTTTGTGATTATTGGAGCAATCGTATATAAAAGCAACTCTGTTATTTTGTTAAATAGATGGACAAGATTATTAGCTATTTTAATGATGACTTTTACATTTGAATTTGCTAGCTTTATCCTAGCACACGTGGTAGGATTGACTGCAGAAAATCTACCTGTTTTTATAGTTTATAGTCTGGGCCCTACTATGATATTGAATTTTATATGGATGTTAGTTTTCCAATATATTTTTGAAAAAATATATCTATAAGAAAGAAACAAAACTGTAATAAAGGCGTAATATTTATTAGGCCTTTTTTTGATATACTAGTATTGTCTTTTTTAAAGAAGGAGTATTTACACTTATGAAGAAAAAAATTCTAGCATCACTTTTGTTAAGTACAGTATTGGTTTCACAAGGAGCTGTTCTTTCAAGTGTTAAAGCTAACACAACAGATGAAAAAATTGCAGCTCAAGATAGTAAAATTAGTGAGTTGACAACGCAACAAAAGGAAGCTCAAAAACAAGTTGATGAGATTCAAACTCAAGTTACAGCTATTCAAGCAGAACAAGAAAAGTTGCAAACTGAGAATGAAAAACTTCAAGAAGAATCTAAAAAACTTGAAGGTGAAATCACAGAGCTTTCAAAAAATATCGTAGCTCGTAATGAATCGCTTGAAAACCAAGCTCGTAGTGCACAAACTAACGGAACTGCTACAAGCTACATTAATACAATTATTAACTCTAACTCAATCACAGAAGCTATTTCTCGTGTAGCGGCTATGAGTGAAATTGTATCAGCTAACAACAAAATGTTGCAACAACAAAAAGAAGATAAAAAAGCTATTGCTGAGAAACAAGTTGCTAACAATGAGGCAATCAACACAGTTATTGCTAACCAACAAACACTTGCAGATGACGCCCAAGCTTTGACAACAAAACAAGCTGAATTGAAAGTGGCTGAGTTGAATTTTGCAGCAGAAAAAGCTACTGCAGAAAGTGAAAAAGCTACCTTGCTAGAGCAAAAGGCGGCAGCTGAGGCAGAAGCGAAAGCAGCGGCAGAAGCAGAAGCAGCTTACAAAGCTCAACAAACAAGTCAACAACAAACAGTTGCAGCTTCAGCAAACACAACATTTGCAGCACAAGTACAAGCAACTTCAAGTTCTTCATCTTCATCATCTGACGAAGAAGAATCAAGCTATACACCAGCTCCAACACCAACTGTATCAAGACCACGTCCATCTTATAGTTCAAACGCCTCAAGTTATCCAACTGGAGAATGTACATGGGGAGCTAAAACATTGGCACCTTGGGCTGGAGATTACTGGGGTAACGGAGCGCAGTGGGCAACAAGTGCAGCTGCAGCAGGTTTCCGTACTGGTTCTCAACCACAAGTTGGTGCGATTGCATGTTGGAATGATGGTGGCTATGGACACGTAGCGGTTGTTACAGCTGTTTCATCTACAACAAGCATCCAAGTATCAGAATCTAACTATGGTGGAGACCGTACAATCGGTAACAAACGTGGATGGTTCAACCCAACTACAACTTCTGAAGGTTATGTTACTTACATCTATCCAAACTAATGAAAAAATTGAGACTCTTTCCGAGTCTCTTTTCTTGTCTTTAAATTGTTAAGTTCTGCTAAAAAACTATCAAAATAGCTTGATAATATTGAGAAATTGTGGTAGAATGAAACTTGTCGTGTGAACGATAATACTCATTCTTGATGAATTGTGAAACTGTTGCCTTTGGGTTGTTTTGCAAGCTGAAATCGGGAAGAGGAAAAAACAAAAAAGGAGAAATACTCATGGCAGTAATTTCAATGAAACAACTTCTTGAGGCTGGTGTACACTTTGGTCACCAAACTCGTCGATGGAACCCTAAGATGGCTAAGTACATCTTCACTGAGCGTAACGGAATCCACGTTATCGACTTGCAACAAACTGTAAAATACGCTGACCAAGCATACGACTTTATGCGTGATGCAGCAGCTAACGATGCAGTTGTATTGTTTGTTGGTACTAAGAAACAAGCTGCTGACGCTGTTAAAGAAGAAGCAGAACGTTCAGGTCAATACTACATCAACCACCGTTGGTTGGGTGGTACCCTTACTAACTGGGGAACAATCCAAAAACGTATCGCTCGTTTGAAAGAAATCAAACGCATGGAAGAAGAAGGAATCTTCGACGTTCTTCCTAAGAAAGAAGTTGCACTTCTTAACAAACAACGCGCTCGTCTTGAAAAATTCTTGGGTGGTATCGAAGACATGCCTCGCATCCCAGATGTAATGTACGTAGTTGACCCACATAAAGAGCAAATCGCTGTTAAAGAAGCTAAAAAATTGGGTATCCCAGTTGTAGCGATGGTTGACACAAACACTGATCCAGATGATATCGATGTAATCATTCCAGCTAATGATGACGCTATCCGCGCAGTTAAGTTGATCACAGCTAAATTGGCAGACGCTATCATCGAAGGTCGCCAAGGTGAAGATGCTGTAGTAGCAGTTGAAGCAGAATTTGCAGCTTCAGAAGCTCAAGCAGACTCAATCGAAGAAATCGTTGAAGTTGTAGAAGGCGACAACGCTTAATTCAAATAAGTAATTATTACCTAGGAGGGCGGGGCTTAGCCCGGCTCTCCTATTTTTAAAAAATATAGGAGAATCAAAATGGCAGAAATTACAGCTAAACTTGTTAAAGAGTTGCGTGAAAAATCTGGTGCTGGTGTCATGGACGCTAAGAAAGCATTGGTCGAAGTTGAAGGTGATATCGAAAAAGCGATTGAATTGCTTCGCGAAAAAGGTATGGCTAAGGCAGCTAAAAAAGCTGACCGTGTTGCTGCAGAAGGTTTGACTGGTGTATTTGTTAACGGTAACGTTGCAGCAGTTGTCGAAGTGAACGCTGAAACAGACTTCGTTGCGAAAAACGCTCAATTCGTTGAATTGGTAAATGCTACAGCTAAAGTAATCGCTGAAGGTAAACCAGCTAACAACGAAGAAGCACTTGCATTGACAATGCCTTCAGGTGAAACACTTGAAGCTGCATATGTATCTGCAACAGCAACTATCGGTGAAAAAATCTCATTCCGTCGTTTTGCATTGCTTGAAAAAACTGATGCTCAACACTTTGGAGCATACCAACACAATGGTGGACGTATCGGTGTTATCTCTGTAATCGAAGGTGGAGATGAAGCACTTGCTAAACAAATCTCAATGCATATTGCTGCGATGAAACCAACGGTTCTTTCATACAAAGAATTGGATGAGCAATTTGTTAAAGATGAGTTGGCTCAATTGAACCACGTAATCGACCAAGATAATGAAAGCCGTGCAATGGTTAACAAACCAGCTCTTCCACACTTGAAGTATGGATCAAAAGCACAATTGACTGATGAAGTTATCGCTCAAGCTGAAGCTGACATTAAAGCAGAGTTGGCTGCAGAAGGAAAACCAGAAAAAATCTGGGACAAAATCATTCCAGGTAAAATGGATCGCTTCATGCTTGACAACACTAAAGTTGACCAAGCATACACACTTCTTGCACAAGTCTACATCATGGACGACAGCAAGACAGTTGAAGCATACCTTGAATCAGTTAACGCTTCAGTAGTTGAGTTCGCTCGCTTTGAAGTTGGTGAAGGTATCGAAAAAGCTGCAAATGACTTTGAAGCTGAAGTTGCAGCTACAATGGCAGCGGCTTTGAATAACTAATAATAAAAAGAGGAAGCAGATTTGCTTCCTTTTTCATATAGAAAAAATTAAAAAGCCCTTGTTAAAGGGCTTTGTGTATTTAGGAGACTAGACTTCGAACTCATAGAGCGCTGTAGATAGGTAACGTTCTCCGTTATCTGGTGCAAGCGCAAGGACTTTTTTACCTGCCCCAAGTTTTTTAGCAACTTCGATTGCTGCATAGATAGCTGCGGCAGAAGAAATACCTACCAAGAAGCCTTCTTTTCCACCAATTTCGCGACCAAGTGCAAGAGCATTGTCTGATGTCACGCGAACGATACCATCATAAGCTTCTGTATCAAGTGTTTCTGGGATGAATCCTGCAGAGATACCTTGAATTTTGTGAGGTCCTGGTTTTTCACCTGATAAGATTGCTGACTCGTCTGCCTCAACTGCAAATACTTGAATGCCTGAATTAGCCGATTTAAGAGCGTGAGAGACACCAGAAATAGTTCCTCCAGTACCAACACCAGCAACAAAGGCATCTAAACCATCAGCTCCGAAATCAGCTAGAATTTCAGCTCCTGTTGTTCTTTCGTGAACTTCTGGGTTAGCTTGGTTATTAAACTGTAATGGTAGGAAACCATCGCGTTCAGCAGCAATTTCTTGCGCTTTTGCAATCGCACCTTTCATTCCTTCGCTACCGGGAGTGAGGACTAGTTCAGCACCATAAGCTTGGATGATCTTGCGGCGTTCAACACTCATTGTTTCAGGCATAACAATGACAACTTTATAACCTTTAGCAGCACCAACCCATGAAAGACCGATACCAGTGTTCCCGCTTGTTGCTTCTACAATAGTAGAGCCTGGTTTCAGTTTACCCTCTTGTTCTGCTTTTTCAATCATACTAAGAGCGATGCGGTCTTTAACGGATGAACCTGGGTTAAAAGCTTCTAGTTTTACGTAAACGTCTGCTGCACCTTCTGGTACAATGTTATTCAATTTAACAATCGGTGTTTTTCCGATAAGTTCTGTGATATTGTTATAAATAGCCATGTTAGCACCTCTTTATATAAGATGCTTCTAGTATAACGCTATCTTAAACTTTTGTAAAATATAGAAATCCTATCAAAGCGATAGGATTTTTTTATAACAATCAAAAAAAAATAGTCAGTGTAAATCTAAAAATTGAGGGAAGGTATTTAAAAGTGCTTTACACAAGGTTTACAGGGATTTCAACTTCTCGTAAGCCTTGATCTGTTAGGATAACTTTCCCATTAAAAAATTCTATGAGGGCAGCTTTGGTATCCTCTTTATCTTCTTTATCGACAAAGATAATTGTGTCAACTTGATCTGTAAAGTTGGTCTCGAGTTCCATAAGATTATGTTCTTTAAGAAAATTCCCATACTCTTGATATTGAGCATAGCTCATTTGAATTTGAATCCCTGCTTGTTCTTTGATTTCAATAATGCCAATTTCTTTGACAGCTAAGGCAACACTACCTGCATAAGCGCGAATAAGACCTCCTGCTCCCAGTTTGATACCACCAAAATATCTGGTAACAACTACACAAACATTGGTCAAATTGTGATTTTCTAGAACTCCTAGCATAGGAACACCAGCAGTTCCACTTGGTTCCCCATCATCACTGGTTCGCTTGATTTCACTGCGCTCACCGATAATAAAAGCAGAGCAGTTGTGGGTAGCCTTATAGTGTTCTTTTTTGATAGCAGTGATAAAGGCACGAGCTTCTTCTTCACTATAGACACGTTTTGCATGACAAATAAATCGTGATTTTTTGATTTCTTCTTGGACTTGTCCGTCCTCTTTTATCGTTCTAAATTCCATATTTTTATTGTACTAAAAAATAGTCTAAAGTTCTAGATTTTACGAATAAAGAAGTATGAAAATAAATCCAAATTATCTTGGTCGACTTTTTACAGAACAAGAATTAAGCCCTGAAGAACGACAACTGGCGGAGAAGCTGCCAAGCATGAGAAAAGAGAAGGGGAAACTCTTCTGTCAACGATGTGATAGTATGATTCAAGATGAATGGTCTCTACCTATTAATGCTCATTACTGCCGAGAATGTTTGTTGATGAAGCGAGTTAGGAGTGATCAGGCCTTATATTATTTCCCTCAAGAAGATTTTCCTAAACAAGATGGTCTTAAATGGAAGGGACAATTGACTCCATTTCAAGAGAAAGTATCAGAAGGCTTACTTCAAGCAGTAGAGAAGCAGCAACCGACTTTAGTTCATGCAGTGACTGGCGCTGGGAAGACAGAGATGATTTATAAAGTTGTTGCGAAAGTTATTAATGATGGTGGCGCAGTTTGTCTAGCAAGTCCACGGATAGATGTTTGTTTGGAATTGTATAAGCGATTACAGAATGACTTTGCTTGCGAAATAGCTTTACTGCATGGAGAGTCTGAACCATACTTTCGGACACCACTAGTTGTTGCAACAACTCATCAATTATTAAAGTTTTATCACGCTTTTGATTTGCTAATAGTAGATGAAGTAGATGCATTCCCCTATGTTGACAACAAGATGCTTTACAAAGCTGTAAAGAATTGTGTAAAGGCGAATGGACTCAGAATTTATCTCACTGCAACTTCTACAGATGAGTTGGATAAGAAGGTTCGCTTAGGGGAGCTAAAACGACTAAGCCTGCCAAGGCGATTCCATGGAAATCCTTTAATTATTCCAAAACCCGTTTGGCTATCTGATCTGGATAAATGTTTGGATAACTTTCGCCTACCACCAAAGCTAAAAAGATATGTTGAAAACCAGAGAAGAACTGGCTACCCCTTACTAATATTTGCATCAGAAATCACAAAGGGAGAGAAGTTGAAGGAAATCTTACAAGAGAAATTTCCAAATGAGAAAATTGGTTTCGTATCCTCAGCTACTGAAAATAGATTAGAGCAAGTTCAAGCTTTTAGGGATAGGGAATTGACCATATTGATAAGCACAACAATATTGGAGCGCGGAGTTACCTTCCCTTGTGTTGATGTCTGTGTCGTAGAAGCAAACCATCGTCTTTTTACAAAATCAAGCCTCATTCAAATTGGAGGACGTGTAGGTCGTAGCATGGATAGACCTACAGGGAGATCTAATTTTCTTTCATAATGGATTAAATCGTTCGATTAAGAATGCTATAAAGGAAATTAAACTGATGAACAAGGAGGCAGGCCTATGATTTGTTTACTATGTGCCCAACATTTGAAGAAAAATCTAACCTTTGGAGATCTTCTTTTTTTGAAAAAGGAGGAGGGCTCACTTTGTTTAGCTTGTTATTCAAGTTTTGAAATGATTGGGGAAGAACATTGCCCAAATTGTCATAAAAAAGGAGTGTCAAGTTCGTGTCAAGATTGTCAACTTTGGTGTAAAGAAGGGGTTGAAGTAAGCCATGAAGCGATTTTTAGTTATAATCAAGCCATGAAAGACTTCTTTAACTCGTTACAAATTTGATGGCGATTATATTCTCCGAAAAGTTTTTGCAATGATTTTAAATGAGAATTTAAAAAAATACAAGGATTATCATTTTATTTTAATACCGTTAAGCCCTGAGAGGTATGCAAAAAGAGGTTTTAATCAGGTTGCAGGCCTAATAGAAGCGGCAGGGCTTTCCCATCTGGATATATTAGGGAAAAAGAGAAGAAAAAAAGCCAGTTCTTCTAAAAAAATCGTTCGGAGCGTTTGGCCACGGAACTTCCGTTTTTTTATTAAAGAAGGCAGTCAGGATTCCCCAAAAAGATTTCTATTGATTGATGATATTTATACGACAGGAGCGACTGTTAACCGTGTCAAGAGTATGCTAGAGAATGCAGGAGCAGAAAGAGGTTAAAACATTTTTCCCTCGTAAGATGAGGAAAAAGATTGCAAAAAAAGATTATGAAAGCGTTATAATAAATGTAGAAAAAAACAAATATGTTTAGAAAGAAGGTACTTATATGATTAAATATAGTATCCGTGGTGAAAACCTAGAAGTAACTGAAGCAATTCGTGATTATGTAGTTTCTAAACTCGAAAAAGATCGAAAAAAATACTTCCAAGCAGATCAAGAATTAGATGCGCGTGTCAATTTGAAAGTGTATCGTGAAAAAGACTGCTAAGGTAGAAGTAACAATTCCACTTGGGATCTATAACTCTTCGTGCAGAAGACGTTTCTCAAGATATGTATGGATCTATTGATTTGGTGACAGATAAGATTGAACGTCAAATCCGTAAAAAAATAAAACTAAAAATTGAACGTAAGAACAGAAATAAAAGTTTCTACTAGCCAACTATTTACAGATGCCTTGGTAGAAGAGACAGATGCTGCTCAACCTAAAGTTGTTCGTTCAAAACAAATTGATTTAAAACCAATGGACCTTGAAGAAGCACTTCTTCAGATGGACTTATTGGGCCATGATTTCTTTATTTATATCGATGTTGAAGATGAAACAACAAATGTCATTTATCGACGCGAAGATGGAGATATTGGTCTTCTCGAAGTGAAAGAATCATAATACTTAATATGCTTAGATTAAAAAGGTGGTTTACACTAGTGTAAACCACCTTTTGTGTTCATGAATACTACATTTGAGCACAAGTGCTATTCCTTCTTTAAAGGTCGCTTTTTCAGTGCAAATATGGTATAATATTGCGCAAGAGGTTTGTAATGAAAAAAAATGAAATGAATCCCTTTTTTATATACTTATTTGTTGGGATTGCCTTTATAATCATGACTGTATTGGTTATTTTTCTTCAAAATAACCTAGTCACAATAGCATGCTTATTTTTCTTGATGGTGGCATTTCTTTTGCTATTTTATTTTCAGAAGAAATCTTATCAAAAAACAGAAATTGAACAAATCCAATACGTAAACCATCAGGCGGAAGATAGTTTAAGTTCACTCTTAGAACAGATGCCGGTTGGAGTTGTCAAACTAAACATGGAAAGTAGTGAGATTGAGTGGTTCAATCCCTACGCAGAGTTAATGTTGACAACGGAAGATGGAGAAATTGACCTTCCTCAACTTCAAGAAATTATAAAAACATCCATATCTTCTCCTGGAATTTATGCAAATGTGGGAGAAAAACGTTATGCGGTACATCTAGATAGAAATTCTGGTGTACTCTACTTTTTTGACGTTTCTGGAGAGTACGAAGCCACAGTAGAATTGGTTACAAGTCGCCCTGTTATTGGTATTATTTCGGTAGATAATTATGATGATTTAGAGGACGAAACATCTGAATCTGACATCAGTCACATTAATAGTTTTGTTGCGAATTTTGTCGCAGAGTTTACCGGAAAACATCAGATGTTTTCTCGTAGAGTAACCATGGATCGTTTCTACTTATTTACCGACTATACGGTATTAGAGCAATTGATGCAGGATAAATTTTCTGTAATTGATACCTTCCGTGAAGAAGCTAAGCAGAGAGATTTAGCCTTAACCATGAGTATGGGCTTGTCATATGGTGATGGCGATCATGAGGGTATTGGTAAAGTTGCTTTATCAAATCTCAACCTTGCAGAAGTTCGAGGTGGAGACCAGGTCGTTGTAAAAGAAAATGATGAGATGAAAAATCCAATTTATTTTGGTGGTGGTTCTGCAGCTTCTATTAAGCGAACAAGAACACGTACAAGAGCAATGATGACGGCAATCTCTGAAAAGTTGAGAAGTGTTGACCGTGTCTTCGTAGTTGGTCATAAAAACTTAGACATGGATGCTTTAGGCTCTGCTGTTGGTATGCAATTGTTCTCGAGTAACGTCTTGGATGAAAGTTATGTGGTCTATGATGCAGAACAAATGTCTCCGGACATTCATCGTGCCATTCAATTCTTAGAGAATGAGGGAGTAACAAAACTCATCCCTCTAACTCAAGCTATGGGAATGGTCACTAATCGTTCCTTGCTAGTGATGGTCGACCACTCTAAGACAGCTTTAACCTTGTCAAAAGAGTTTTATGATTTGTTTACACAAACCATCATTATTGACCACCATAGACGAGATCACCACC
>BNJS01002772.1_pt1 | contig 211474 bp, 233 predicted proteins | sample 8540461 | NCBI WGS metagenome assembly BNJS01 (sample SAMD00202454, study PRJDB9452) | human saliva metagenome | isolation source: human saliva | place: Japan
TTCTACGGACTATAACCAATATCGTTTCCAGATTCCACAGGTGAGGTGGTAACAATCCTATTGTTCAGGCAGTGAAATAAGCCATGAAAACCACGGCCCGCTGAAAGGAGGTAGAAATTCCACTTTCAGGGTTTGTTCCCTATTTTAATTAAAAATAGGGTGACTAAATTATCAGGTTTTGTAACTTTGTGTGATTTTTTGTAACGAAAAAAAAATATTTCCTGCACTAATGTGAGTATAAAATGCATTTTATAAAAGTTAGAGTTTAAATAATTAAAATCAAGACAAATGAAAACAAGTAATAAGAAGATTTAGTGGAGATGATGACCAAGAAAGTTTATTTTGGGCTATGGTTTTCTTCTGATAAACTTTTAAAAACATTTATGAAAGCCGAACAGCAACAGGGTTTATCAAGCAACTAAATGAAAACAGGATAATCCACTCTAAGATCTATAAAACATGGACTGATACACGAATTTTTCAGGAGTTGTAATTCAGCTTTGGAGAAGCCTATCCTAATTTCACCGTGGAGAAGCCAAATTTTCTACTTGGGCTTACCATCGGGCTGAATACGCACTAGCACTATTCCGAAAGCGGAAGAAGTGTCCCTGCGAGGACTCCATGAATTCTTCGAAGGGTAAAATAGCGGAAAATGACCAGACCGCTGGTCTGGGCGATGTGATGCTGCCACCAGCTGTGATGTGGAAAAAGCCCTCATCATGATGTATCTGGATGACCAGCCCCGAGGTTTCCGAGATACTGGGCATAACGGAAGGAAACGCCCGTGTGAGGAAATGAACCGTGCAAAAGCTAAAACCCTCATCAAAAATAGGCTATGGACGAATTAGAATTGCTAAAAAGACTGGAAGAAAATAAATCCTGATGATTTTAAAATTATACAGAAAAGAACTCTGTTGACCAAAAGGTCTGTTTCCATCGCAAAATGGGTGTTATCATTCTTTATTAGACTGGGATTTTGGTTTTAATTGGGTATTTAATGCCTTCTTCATCAGGAGTAATATCAAGACATTCCTTTGTGATGTGGTTTTTAATGTTATGGATATAATTTTATTCTTTTACCATATGTTTTATTGGTTTGCTTTTATGTTAAATTTTAAAATAAAGAAGAAAACCTAAAAAACTGATGGAAAAAATCCTACTGATGAAAAATGTGTCAATGGTATATCAGAATATTTTTAGGAGAAATTATGTTTTCATCATCAGTATGGTCTTCGACATTTATATAGAATATAATACTTTAAGGAAGGGCAGAATTGAAATTGTATCTTTTTTGCGTTTGTGATGTTTATCCTTTTAATGTTCATTTCATTTTGCTTTATTCTAAGTTATTTATCATCTCGTTTATGAAAGCACTATAGCTGAAACAAACTACGAAGAACTCAGCAGAATGGAGGAGTAAAAGAGGCCATTCTGTAATCCAAAAACGCCCTGATGAAAATTTTCATCAGGGCGTTTCATTAAAATTAAATATATAATTATGAAAAGATTTATTTCTCTTTATTTTAATGGCTGATTATTTTAGCTAAAGTTCTTCGGTAAGTTCTGGATTGTCTTTCAGAAGTTCTTTCAGCATCTCTGTGCCTAGTTTGAGTGTCTCCGTGGCTGAACCATGAGCCCTTTTTAAATTACATCTGTAGTCTACACCAAGGTCTAGATTTCTCCAATTTAGAAACTCCCTCGCCGTACCATAATGCTCAAATTCTGCCTGTCTGAAGGTGGCGCCACTTTATTTTTCACTGCTTTTTTATAAGCTACAGCTTCATGTCTGCAACTGTCGATTGTGCTGGCTTTTCTGATGTCTATATTCTCACAGAGCGTGATTTAGGGGCATTTTACCCAGTAGTCGTTCCTGGGTTGCCAAACATCACCTATTTTCTCTCTCAGCTGGTTGATGAAAATCACAGTACATTGGTTTTATTGATAGTTCCTGTAAAGTTTTCTTAGTGCCTGAGACATCAGCCTAGCGTGTAGTCCCATTTAGATCTCCCATATCGCCGATGTTCAGCTTTTGGAGTAGGCTGCCAGAGTCTATTACCGATATCTATTGCCAGAACGGATGAGGGTTATCCCGCGATTTCAAGGGCTTGTTCTCGTTGTCTGGTTGAGAAATAATAAGGTTCTCTAAATCAATTCCCAATTTTTGCAACATAACTTCTATCAGGCATGCTCTGCATCTATAAGCTACTATCCCTCCTAACAGGCTTCGGCAATGGCGTGTAATGTAAGGTGGTTTCCTGATGATTCGGGCAATCTCTATCCTCTTCCTCGCGGATATCACCTACAAAAATATCCAGTCCCAAAGAACCAGACGGGATCACTTCTATTGTATCATCTACTGCGCTGTCCCAGCCATTGAATTACCTTTTCCACTCGGTCTTGTCCATTTTTCTAGGACTAGACTCAGTGCTTTTTTCTTATCTTCTAAATTACTCATCTTCAGGTGAAATATTGCCTCAAAGTTACAAATATTTTAGTAGATATTATCAATTTTGTTTTAAAAAATTTCCATCAAAATAAAATCCTAGAAATCATAATATAGAATAAAAGAAAAAATAAAAATCCTTATCTTTGGCAAAATCTTTTAAATAAAAAGTAATGTTAAAAGCAGGTTTAGTAGGTGCTGGGCATCTTGGAAAAATACGTTTGAAATTGCTCAATAATCAGAAAAATACGATTTGGTGAGCACCATGATAAAATAGAAAATTCACAAAAAGCTGGGAAACAGAATTTGGGTATAATTTTATAGCTTACGGACGAACTCTTGGATAAAATGAGGTTTTAGATATCGTGACGCCTCTTTATCATCATGACTATACAAAATAGCCATAGAAAGAAACTGGATTTTTCATAGAAAGCTAGCAACTCAGACTTTGGAGCAGGCAAGAGATTATTCAGCTTTGTAACGAAAGGGAATCAGGGCACAGAGTAGGGCATGTAGAGCGTTATAATCCTGCATTTATCGCCACGAGCCGTTTTATCAACGAACCAAAATTCATTGAGAAATCCACCGTTTGTGGAGTTTAATCGAGAAGACGGATGTTTCTGTGGTTTTGGATTTGATGATACGTAGTTTGGATGTTGCTTTCTTTGGTGAAATCTCCTGTGAAAAGTATCCACGCAAGCGGAGTCTGCGTGGTCAATAATATCCGCCTGAAATATAGTAGCTAATGCAAAATAGAATTTGAGAATGGATGTTGTGAACCTTACCACGAGGCAATTTCAATGAAATCAATGAAAGAGCCATTTTTTCCAAAGAGACGCCTATATTTCAGTGGATTTCTTAGAAAAAGCGGAGGTTATCCGTATCAGAACCGGCTCTCCAGAAAATCCATCAGATTTTGATATGATTATCCAAAATGCAGAGGGCGAAAGAAACCAAATCATATTCGAATATCCTAATATCCAGCCAGATAATACGATTTTGGATGAATTGGAAAGTTCACCAAACTCCGTCACCGAGAATAAGCCCGTGGAGTAAGTCTAGAGATGGAACAGAAGCGCTGAAAGTGGCTGGAAATTATGAAACTAATTGATAAAAATAATTTATAAGCTTTTAAACTTGTATTGTTGTTATTTATTACTTCTGTATCACTTGTTTTGGGCGGGAGAAAAAGGTATTTCCTTAAATATAATTCAGCCAAATTAAGTATTTAATTAAATTAAAAACAGATATGGATGGAGGGGTACATAAATTTGTGGAAACAAGGTAATAGATAGTGAATGAATGAGGTGAAAATGAAGATGAATATGAACATAGGAGCTTCATTTCCACACACAAAAGAAACAAGATAACAAAATTCCATTTGTATTAAGAATACACAGATACACTCTGAAAGCAAATTAATGGAAAAGTGAACAGAAAAATTCCATTCACAGCAGTGAAATTGGTGGTGATATTACAAATGATGAGATGGAGGAGTTATGAATGTAGAAGGAAACATCAATGAAGACACAAAGAGATATTGATAGAATCGATTCAAACAATTTCTCGCAATGGTGCGGAGTTTTCCTAAAGAAGGTCTATAGGTGATAGTTTTATATGGTTATATCACATATAAACAAAAGCATACTGAATGCGCGATATAGAAATGAAAATGGAATGTAAAATATACCCTCTCAAAAGTAGAAAGAGAGGTGCCTGTTTTGATATGTTGATAGATTTGTAATACAGGAGATTTGATGTCAAAACAGCAGACTTGTCTGCATCTGGTGATGAAAAGGTCTATTGTTTGATATGATAATTTGATTTACCAGTCATGTAATATAGACATGACTAGTAATTTAAAATATTAAAACAGAAATTACTTACACACTTGACAAATAAACTTACAAAGCAAAATCTGTCGTTACTCAACATAAAATAAAAATATTTTTATACTACATTATATTTATTAACTTGCAAAACCTTATATAGGTACATATTTTAATTACAATTTAAATTTGAAAGTTGTGAACTACCAAAAGCTTTTTGATGGCAGATAATTGGACTCCAGAGAGGTTTGTCTCGTTGTGCAGCCTAGAATATCCAAGATTTATCTCAAATGTAGAGGAAGAAGAAGTAGAATGGCTGGATGATTTGAGAGGAGATGATGAGGAAACTGTTGCAAGTGAAAAGTGTCAAAAGTAGTAAGAAGAAGCATCTGCATGGTGTGACAAGAAGTACATGGCGAAATACGACGATTTAGAAGATTAATTATCTTTAAGACAAAATAAAAACCATACCTTTTTAGGTGGGTTGATCGGCAGACCGAAAGCTCTTTGATTTCTTCTACTTATCCAGTTTCTCCCAAGTGAAAACTCTAAAACCTTTGATAGTGAGTCTCGTTTTTAGCTCCCTTTGTTGAAAGGTTTTATCCGCTACATAATAATTTCTTCCCATGTGCACAGAGTAACACTTGCTGTTTCGCGGTAGATAGGATGCTCAGTTTTGGGTTTTGCTCTATCGCATAAGGGTCTCGCGGTCAAAGATTTGCTGTACCTTTTCTGCATGATCACCGTCAGTCGATTTACTTTAAGAAGTTCCACATATGTTGATATATGCATCCACAAGGCTTTAGCAACCCGATGGCGTAAGAAATCTGAACAAATTTCATCTGCAACTCCGCTGCTACAGCGTGTTTTAGCGATGTCTCATGGCTTAGGCTGCACTTCTCTATCCACTTTAGAAGGGTCTTTTCCGAGAATGCACCGCCTCCAGGGGCACCTTTTCACTCATAGGTGTGTCTCACGATGAGTTTTCTTCCAAGTAGCCCTGTATCTCCGTGCGGACCACCGATTACCGTTCAGTATGATTGATATGGAATGTAACATCATCATTGAAAGCGCCTGAGTTCTCGTTTTGTTTCCCTGTAACTCTGGAATCAAAACCCCGATGATGTCTTTTCTGATTTTGCCAGCATGTTTGTCTTCTGTGTCAAATTCATCATGCGAGTAGAAACCACGATGCTGTCTCATTCTCACTCACAGGTCTGTGATTATCAGAATATTCTATCGTAGCGTGATTTTCGCATCAGGACATGGTTGTGTGATCTCCTTGTCTCTCTCTCCTCAATGCGCAAAGTTCTGGGCACAGAATGAGCCAAAGCCCAATGCCAGCGGCATGTAGTTTTCGGTTTCGTTTGTTACACATCCGAACATGATTCCTTGGTCACCAGCGCCTGCGCGTTTGCTTTAGTCCAAAAGATCAGAAATCGTGATTCTGTCCACGCTTGAGTTGATGTCTGGCGACTGACTGCTCATGGATGGCTGAAATCACTCACAAGAATCTCCATTGAACACATATTCGCCTTTTGGTGTAGCCGATATCATTGGATAACCTCCCCAGCGATTAAGGGTCTGTACATCAAGGTATAGCCTCTGATTTCACCTCCTGCCAGGACTAACCTGCCCAGTGGTTACGAGCGTTTCACAAGCTCACTTTTGAGTCTTCTATCATAGGCCAAGAAATGGTCTCATCATGCTGATCAGATATCTGGTCATGTGAATTTTGCTTGGATATCCTTCAGATACGGACTCTGATGTATCAGACAAGTATATATAAATTTCTTTATTTTGGGTTATAGATTTAAAATTTATACTCAGCTACGAGCCTAAAATAAAGTTAAACGAAAAGAGAATTTCTGTTTTGTAGCATTTTATTGAGTACCAGTCAGCACAAATTTTCCTCTTAAATTTCTTTAGACGCAAATTCTTACATATTTAAACTTCAAAATTAAACTTTTACTGAGAGTGGAGTGGCTAATGGAGAAGTCCTTTCGAGTATTGTAGTGTATGTTTTTGACAGAGCCTCTTTTTATGACAAGAGTCCCAAATTCATTGAGCATCTTTGTTTGTAAGGTTTGCTTTGTGGTAGATGAGGCCTAATTTCTCTGAAGGGAGAAGGCTTTTTCTAAAATGGAGAAACTCTTCTGTTTCTTTCCGAGAGCTGCTGCACGCAAAGTTCTGGGAGGACAGTGATGCTCCTGTTTTGTCCACCACATTTTAGTAAGAGTGCTGATGCTGGATGCCGAGAATTCTAAAGTCTAGCTTCGAGTGAGATCTCCTAGGTGGCAGATGGATCCATTTGTTTTCTCATAGCAGTTTCCTTCTTCCAAAAGCTGTTGTGAAATTTATCTTCAATTAAAATCCTCTGAGCTATAAAATGTTCATCTTTGTTTTCGTAAGAGGAGTAAATCAGCAGCTCTTCATTAAAGAGAAAATCACTGACTCTTCTGTTTCACGATATGGAGTAGAATGACACCTGCATCTATTTTTCGCCTGATTTTTAGGCGATAAGATGTCGTCGGTTTTCATTTCGTGGATGTTCATCTCTATGCTTTTGATTTAGAAAATCAAAATTATATTCGTTTGGATGAGAAACCCAAGTAAACGTCAGGAATAATGCGAGGTTGATTTCCCAGCCAATGCATCATTGAGCGAATGAGCTTTATGTTAGTTCTGTGATGCTTTCCAGCACCCTGCTTTGCGTGGAAATAATCTCATCTCCAGCATCTGTGGTGCAGATAGGGTGGGTGGTTCTGTCGAAAGATTTTTCAGACTAGTTCTTCCTCTCAATTTCTGACCGCCGCTCTGAGTGTGAAACAGCAGCAACATGACAGCCAGCCGCTTTCCTGAAATGTACCTGTATTTATCAAACGGCGATGACTGAGGTATTCTAACTGCTGGATGTTCATGATTTTCATATTTTATATAAAACTCAGTTTTTCAATAAAGCAAAGTTACAGGAAATCACGTAACCAATCCTGAGATTGATGAAAAGCAGAATTGGATTACATGCAAATTCTACGTTATGTATGAGACTATTTTGCAGTCATCTTTGTAAAGAAATGGCAAAGAGTTTTGTCCTGTGTAAAGAGTGAAACTTGTACTCAGTTCTGAACTCTGAAAGCTCCTGTGTATGTTTAGTTACTGTCCATTTTACAAATAGATTACCATAAATGTCAGTAGCTTTTGCTTCTACAAAGATTTGAATCCTGTACTTCGAAAAGAAATACTTTCGACATTTCTCTTCTCAGATATATCTCTTGTTTCCATTATCTCTAGGTTACAGAGCCGTTATTAATAGAATTGTACCTTGATATTGGACCTGCAGTTGTACGTGTATATGGCATCGTAATGCTATCCTAGAACGGGAAGAAACGATAAAACAAAACTAATGCAAGCGCACCACTAAATACTTCTGATACTTTCATTTTATTAAATGTTTTAATATTCTCATTATATGAATGTAGTAATAATCTTGGTAATAATCGGTTAGTTCTCTGCATAAAGACTCGCAGGGAGCATGCAGGTACAGATTAAGTTTCTGTCTCCACAGGCATCATCTACACGAGGTTCAGACTGTGAAGAACTGTTTTCTCTTATCCATTCTGAGGATATGCTGCTTTTCTCGGCTGTATGGTTTTGCTCCTATGCATCGGACGATTATAGTTGTCGGTATGAGGTGCATTTTCAGCATTTGTTTTTCTTTCTTGTCAGCTGCATTTGACTCATTTCATCAATTTCATGTTGATGCTTATCAAAGCTTCACAAATCGGTCGATTCCTCTTGCTTTCGGATCTGCGATGGGCTCTATCATAAGGTTCCCGCCACAGGAAAGACACACTGTAGGCGCGTGGAGATCCGTAGTCCATCAGTCGTTTTTCGCAATATCGCCCACTTCTATTCCACTTGGGTTTTGAACGGTCGGAAATTCACGATACACATTCGCGTGCAACTCTTTCACTTTCATTTGACTATACAGAGATAGAATAATGCTCTATAGTACATCCTTTTAGGTAATTTGCGTTTAGAAATAGCGTATTCTGTGGCTGGTCCTTGGGTCTCAGCATTTTGATGTAAGCGCAGGAGATATTCACTGCAAGGGCAGGAACCATGCGGAGCGGAAGAACAGCATCGATGAATTATTTCGATACCGATTTCACATTTGGATTCGAAGGTAAGAGCGGAACCAAATGCTCCTTTCACACAAGATAGGCCCTGCACTGCGGTCACTCGCTGCCGCCGCGAGGATAGCAAAGGTTTATGTAAAGTTTAGGCGCACATCCGCAACCGATGTGCTCGTGGGCTGGCAGCCAACCCGAGCGTTCTCATATTAGCGCCATCCATGTACACACCTGTCTGCCGTTGCATGCAGTTAGATTGACAATATCTCGCACATTATTGTCAAAGAAACCATATGTGGACGGATATGTAATCATAGATAGCTGCCAGATTTTCTTGTGCTGTTCTGCTCTTTGCTTTTAAATCATCGAAAATCAATCTGTCCGTTTCTCAGATACCACAACTACTTTTGTCCTGCAGTGCATTGATAGCCCGAAGCTTGGGATTCGTACCGTGTGCAGACTGAGGAATAAGGACGACGCATCTCATGCCCTTCAGACTTTGTAAGTTTCAGTGTTCACGGATTACACCATCAGCCTGCATATTCGCCCTGATGCACTCAGAGTTTGGCTGTGAGTGTTCCATGTCAAAAACCTGTGATTTCGACAAGTCTTTTTCTAGACTTTCTGATTAGCTCTTTTGATAGCCTTTTGCCCATGCTCCATCGGCACGAAAGTGGGTGGATCACTTCCCATTCTGGCAAGCCAGGAATAGAGGCAGCATTTCTGTGGCAGCATTCGCTTCATCTGAAATTACAAGAACCAAAGTCGAAATCATAGAGTGTGTAAGGGAACGTCTTTTCTCTCCAGCTTTTGACGTATCGCATCAGCTCTGTCTCTGTGTGGTATTTATGGAAAACCTCTTCCACCAGGACTCCTTTGTCAGTCTCAGGAGGCTGCTAGGAAGGGTGATTTGTTCTTTTGGAAATTAATCTTAATACATTTTACCGACATAACTCAGCAGCATCTGCCTAATTTTGTGGGTGTTTGTAGTAGCTTCATTGATAGCAACCGCTCACGAAACCATATTTTCAGAAATAATTTAGACTGATTTTGTGGTTTTCCATCAGTGTTTTCAAAGGAACTGTGTCTTCGCTGAAGTTTCAAAATCTTTACCAAGTGTCAAAACTTGGAGTTATTTTCAACCTCGTAGCCTGTTCCTGCTAGCATCTCATAAAGCATCCAGCTTTAAAATGTATCTGCCCCTGCAATGTGTTTCCAGTCCAGCTTCTCCGTGATAGACGGCGTACATTCCTGCCATCACCGCCAGAAGAACCTGCGCTGTAGGCAGATGTTGAAGTCGCTTTTTCACGGCGATGTGCTGTTCCCTGGTCCGCAAAGCCATTCTGAGCGCTCTCTTTCCGCATTTCGTATCCTGTGAAACTCCCTGATGATACGCGAGGATTTCTCTTTTGTATTCACGTCTCCATAAGCGTAGAAAGCGATGCGTGCCCACCGTATCCCATAGGAATACCGAATCTCTGGGAGAGTCCCGACAGCACAGTCAGCACCGAGCTGTGCAGGAGGATTAGCATAACTAAAGCCAATAAATCACACGCAAACGACTCTGAAATATTTTGTTCTTTCAGGAGATTTTATACTTTCTGTGCTTAAATCCTCTATAACGCTATTTAGTAGTGATATTGAAGTAAAGCTCCGAAATAAGAATTGTCTAAACTTCCATGATGTTCTCCTACATCCATGTCTTATTCCTAATCCTTCCGCTCTGGTTTTCAGCACTGGTCTGATTGTTTGTGAAGAACATCATCAGAAATGAAAATTTATTTGCTCCTGCTATGTTTTGTTCCTTTGTTCTGTTTGTGAGAAGAACATATCGTATAGCCTTGGCAGGCTGCGTCTTCATCATCCAAAAGGGAAGCGTTTGCTAATCGGAAACCTGTCCAAGGCTCACTATCGTAGTCTGACAGTTCAGCAGCGCTTCTAACTCTTCCCTGTGAAATCTCCGCTCGTAAGGCGTGTAAGCCGTAGTACCAGCTAGGATTTTTCAAAACATTTCGCTGGACGACAGCTGGAAGAATGGCAGGGTGAATACTCTAGTCCAATGTAAGAATCAAACAGTTGAGTTTCCAGAAGCCAGTTCTGTACGAGGATGAAGCATTTTCAAACTCGGACAGAGGTTCTGAAAGTGACTCAAATCTGTAATTCGGATGAAATGTGTGGAATAGTCTGAGAGATCGATTCATCAATGCTGGAAACTTCACTTTTTCAGCATTTGCGTATTGCGTCTCATTGAGAGCTGTGATGTGTCGTTTGCTGTAAATCTCTGATGTGTTCTTACGTTATTGTGGGTATAAGGTTGAAACTTAGTTTGTGGTAAAGGTAGACAAATGTGCGAGAGTTTTCTTGATTTGGAATTTTATGTAACAGAAAAGATGGAGCTTTAGTAATATTTTTCCATTTTTCTTTAATTCTTCCAAAATGTGCTCTGTGGCGCTTTTGTTTTGGCTGGTAAAATTTGGCTCCACCTGTTCCTCTGCGCACGCAAATTCCTGCTCCAAAACCTTCTTTGTAATCATGCGTATTGGTAGTTTTGTGCTGCTCGTGATCCTTCATCAGTTTGGTAGGTGCATTTGCGCGGGTGCTGCAGACTGCAGATTTCCTGTTTTCTTTTGGTTACAAGGACAAAGCCCTCATTTATATGCTAAATAAGAAGAATTGCTGTCGGCGAAACAGTGCCAACATACAGCGCATCTCGCTCAGGATAATTCTGGCTTCAGGGTTGCCGATGACATTCACTGCCTAGAAAGTCACGGAGCGCCACGTGAGGGCGTGAGTTGGCAAGTCCCATATCCTCTGGAAGCGATGAGCATCCTGCGGGCGATGAATCTGATGTCTTCTCCTCTGCCAGCATTCTCGCGAGCCAGTGAGACGCGGCGTTTGGGTCTGGAGCGCGAATGGACTTTTATAAAGTGCATTGAAATGATGTCGCAATTACTGTTGTTCTCCATTCTTGTCGTCGTAGAACCACATTTTCTTGTAAAATGAGAGAATTTCTTCGCTAGTAATTTCTGTTTTCGTCTTTTAAAACTGATTTGAGGAACGATCCAGCGTTGATGAGTTTTCGCGCATCTCCGCCAGAATATTGTATAAAAGCCCTGCTTTCTTTTGATTTTAAAATTAGACTGAAATTCAGAATTATACTGATTTAATGCTGATTTTAGCAGTTCTTCCAGTTTTTCGTAAGAAAGAGATTTCAGAGTATAGACCTGACAGCGAGTGAGCAGTGCCGCAACAACGCCTCAAAACTAGGGTTTTCCGTAGTAGCGCCGATGGGGACTACCCTAGCCTCTACAGCGTGGAGTAGCTGTCCTGCTGGGTTTTATTGAACCGATGAATTTCATCAATGAAAAAGAATAGGCTTTTTCCGCTGAATGATTTTGTGGTTTCTTCTATGATTTCATGGACATCTTTAACCCCTGAGAACTTGTGGCATTGAGTTTGCAAAATTCGCCTCGACTGCTCTGCGTGAATTTCTGCTAGGGTAGTTTTTCCCCGTTCCAGGCGGTCCCAGAAAATGAGCAGATTGAGCGTGTCATTTTCAACATTTTTCGGATAGTGCCGTGGGTTCCCGTTAGGTGTTCCTGCCTCGATGACTTCATCAAGGCTTTTTGGGACGCATCTGCAGAGTGGTGTCATATCTCAGTATTAAAGGCTGTAAGCATGCCTTTACAGCCTAGTTTTTATTCTTCATTTTTCTTTTTCTTAACAACTTCTATGATGTAGTCCCATCCAGAGAAAATACCCCATTAGTATGACTGCTACCCCAGTAAGAGGTTTTGTTGCTTCCGCCAGTGTTAGTTGCTTTGGAACATTCTATCCAGCGTATACGCCAGCCATTGGCTTTGGTAAAGAAGAGTTGCTGTCTGTAAAAGATCCCTCTAAACTCAACCAAGTGAACATGGGGAGCCCCATAATGTAAAGTTTCTGGAACAAACCAAGAATATCTGGAATCTAGTGAAGCATCTCTATTGTCCCCCATCATGAAATAGTAGTTTTGTTTGACTTCGTATTTGTCAGAGTAGCTACTTTATTGATGAAAATTTGGTTTGCTTTTACTTTCTAAGACATTGTTTTTCGTATTCTCTTATCAGTTTGCGATACATCGGTATCGTTTCGAGGTTGATGTCTATGATATCAGCCTTTTTAGGGATTTTTGATGAGTCCATACCAGTCCTTTATTCAGTCCTTGTTCATTGGGAAAATGGTATTGAAATATCTGCTTTTGTCGGTATAGATGATTCGTTGCTCCTCTTGGGATCAAATTAAGATGCATGAAATATCCTGAGAACATCCCTTTTGGTTCAATGGCTAAGTTCTATAGAGATCACGCCAGGATTTCCTTGATTTCTTGCATAAAGTAGTGTAAGCCCACTGAAATAATATGAAAATCCATCAGCATGTTTGGAATTCTCTCACGGGAGAAACCTACATTTTGGTATAGATGAGGAATGTCAGCTGGGTTTTGCATTGACATTATATGCCTGCTGAATTTCTGCATCGCCCATGTTCTGGTTTTTCCGTTTATGAAGAGTTCCCAGCTTTTATTTCTAATACATCTCCAGCCACGGCTACAGCTCGTTTTACATACGGATCTTTTCTATCGATGGCTGTATGCACACTATCGCCAGGGTAGTTGGAACACCACAATGTCATTTCTCAACATTGCTAAATGCTGGAAGACGAAAGTATGGTAATTTGACACTTTTCTACATAAGAGATTTTGAGGTCGTTTTAGGGTTGCCATCTTTTTGCTCTGTCAAATAGAGTAGATTGTAAAACGGCACCCAAAGGTCTCATAGGCAGTCTAAGCCCATATTTTAGTTTATTGACAAGAAAATCTCCCACTAAAAGGGTTCTTCCATCAGATCCTGTAGGGATAGCAAATGGCTGGAAAGAGAAAGTATGTATCACCGTAGCACATGCATAGTAGATAGAACTCAGAAAGAATCCTTTTTATTTCCTCTTCATCAATGTCTTCTTCATCTACAAGCTCAGTAGAGAGGATAATTGACAACAGCCAAATAAACAAAAGGCAGTGCATTGTCAAAAATCTTTTTGTCCAAAAACTGGTCTTTCCAAATCTTTCCACTAAAAATAAATGAAAAGCAGAAAGTCATCACGATTCGATGAGAAATAGGTGAGAACCACCACCATTTAGGGTCTTTTGGTTTCTTTAAGAATGATGAAATAGTTATAAAACAGGACAAATGCAAACGGATTGTATCATTTTCTTGAATAATTTCAAGTGGAAATTCCTAGTAATGCACTGAGAATGAAAAGATGTATAGTGAATGAAGTCAGTAAGTATTCCATTTTGAATGTTTTATGGATTAATTAAAAGGATTGTTTTTCTCTCTTGATCTCTATAAGTGAGAATACTTGGTCCATTGATAGGTTGAACATTTCTGTTTTCTTCGGTCACAGCGAGAAGTAATATTTTAGTTTCTCTTCCCCAAATTCAGTGATTAGTTTCTCCCAGCCTTCATTTTCCTATACGCAGACTGAGCGTATCACCCGCCCAAAGAAGGTTTGAACCAGCAGTTTATGTTTATCATCGATGAATTTTCCGATGGATTTTCAATGTCGTATCTCTATCCCATGCATCTTCAGCATAAGGGATAATCGCCTCATCTAGTTGACTGATATCTGCGCTGCCTTCCTTTTCAGAAGGGTGGTTACCCATTCTATTTGGTCTGATTCACTAAGCTCATCATTGACATAGCTCACGATATCTTCATCATATTCTCTCCAGTCCACCCAGAAAATATTTTCACTATCAAAAAGTTTCAATATTTTCAATGGGATTATCTACTAAAAAGTTCTGATTTGTTCAGTCATAATTTTCTATTTACTGCAAATATAGGCTAAATATTTTGCTCTTTCTATTCTTATAATCCTAAAACTTCTTTTACGCTAAAGTTTCCTTTGCCTTCTGATAATCCATTCAGAGGCGATTACAGCGCCTAATGCAGCCGTTTCGGTTGAAAGCGGTGTGTTTTTATCTCGATTTCGTCACTTCAGAACGATAAGTTACGATGTGGGTTCCAGGGACTTCCTCTTCTCTATGGCCTCTGATGCGGTTCTTTACCTAGGGTTTCGTCCAGTTTCCATTTTCAAAAATCAGAATTAGCGATAATGTCCTGCACAAGAGAACGTGCTATTCCGCTTGGTTTATCCAGCTTGTGGATGTGGTTTCTTCTAATTTGGCAGTCATAGTCATTGTTAAAAGGTTTCATCAGTTGAGCCAATTTTCATTCAGAGCAGAAGAATAAATTCACTCCCCAGACTAAAATTAGATCTATACAAAAATGCAGGTTGATTTTCTATGCAGATCCTATTTCAGGTTTTTCTCAAGCCAGCCTGTGGTTTCCCGCATACCAGGAATGCCAATCAAAGTGAGAATTTGATGTTTCATGCAGATTCTGGACAGAACTCTATCACTACATCAGGGTTATTTAGGTTTTCCAAAGTGGGAGATTCATTGAGGGCGAGCCACTATTTCGTGTCCTCGTGTTTGGGCTAGTTTTATCAATAATCGTCATTTTCTCCGTATCCTACTAATGCTATTTTCATTGGTTTAAAAATTTATATCTTAGGGCAGAGCCTGCCCTTTTGCTGTTATGCTACGTCTGTGTAATCTGCAGAATGGTACGGAGAAATCGCTAAATCTGGGTCTTTACGCGCTTCATCAAGGTGGGCGTCTACCACAGCATCTATGATGTTTAGTAGATATATTCCTGCGGTGATAGATGGTAGCATAGTCGCGATATCTTCTCCTCTGGAATCTTGGTGTTTCAAAGGGAGGCTGTCTTTAAGTCCAGTCCTGTAATTCCAGAAAACTCGTGCTGTTCATAGTTTACTCTGCTTCAAAAGCATTTTTGTATCTTTTGTGTTGTTTTGGTTCCAAATGATGAAACCTACTCCTGTTCCTATCGCTCCCCAGACAATAGGGATTTTCCAGTATTTACGGTTGTAGTCTGTCCCCAGCCAGGGATGACAGCAGACCACGCCAGCCAGCTTTGGTGAGGTTAAGCCCAGAATAAGATGTATGGGATGTTCTATAGTCCGTGACTATTTCGATTTATCTATCATCTACAAGGTCTTTTTCTCTGCTTCTTGTGCGAAAAGAAAATAAATGAAAATAAACACGAATATAAAAACCGAATAATTTTCATTTGATTTAGTTAAAATAAGAAGGATTTTTCTCTAATCTTCTTCATTGTCAAAGTTAAGGACTATTTTCCCTTTGTCTCCCTTTGCAGAAGATTTTATTTCTACTTTAGTGCCAGAGCATCAGCAAGGGTTTTTCAGCTCATGCGAAGGTTGTTTGAAGGGTTTTCGGCTCCTTGGAAATAGAAATTTCTTTTGGGACTTTTGAAATGTTTTGCAGCTTCTTCCGCCTGCTTACACTTAGTCTATTTGTTTTACAATTTTGTTTGAATAAACAGCCTGCTGGTCTTCAGGGTTTTCTAAACTTAAAATCGCTCTCTTCCGTGTCTAGCGGAAATGTCGCCATTCGGATCGCCTGCTGAACATCTGGGTTTAGTTTTAGAGTCGGATAGAGTTGATTGTACTTCTCTCTCTTTCCACACGCTGGCTGAGTGCTTCCGTAGACCGATTTCCTCTAATAATCTCTGATAGGTAGGAGCTACTTCATGGCGTCAAGTCTTCTCTCTGGATGTTTTCCACCAAAGCCATTTTCCAGCAGTTCTTGGTCATTTTACCAGTCCTTACATAGGCAGAGTTTCTTTTAGGCCAGCCATTTTGGAGGCACAGTATCTTCTTTTCCCCAGAAATAATCTCAAATTTAGCTCCGTCTTTTCTTACCGTTATCGGGTTGTATAATCCCCCAAAACCTTGATGGATTTCAGCAAGTTCCTGCAATGCCTTTTCATCAAAAATGAGTTCTCAGCTGGTTGGCATTAGGATAGATATCCTCGATAGAATTTCTACAATATTTCCTACCAAATCCTTTGCTCCTGCATCTGTCACCAGACTGCGGCTTGGACTCATGCCCTAGAATGGCTCCGAGGCCGCGTCCCATAGCTCTTTTATCTTTCATAGATTTTGTGATGTTTGAACGCCTCTTTTTGTCTTAATTATTATCAGAGCGATTTACTGACCTCTTTTCCTTCTTTTTGCTCGGAATTTTTGTTCATTTTTCAGCAAAATTTCCTCTGCCAGTTGTATATACTGCACAGCACCTTTGCTCTCGGCATCGTATTTTAGGATACTTTTCACCAAAACTCAGCGCCTCACTCAGACGATATTTCCACTATGATAGTTTCGAAAACGATTTCAGGGAAATGTGAGTTGGTTTCCTCTACCATGGTTGAAAGCCTTAGACGAGAGTCAAACATCGTTAGAAGAGCCCTTCTATATCAAGTTAGGATTATGGAAACTTTGTATGTTTTTGATGGTGTTTAGAAGTTTTTCCAAAGCCCTTCTAATGCGAAATCTTCACACTGAACAGGGATGATAACCGAATCCGCAGCGGTAAGTGCATTGATGGTGATAAGCCTCAAACTTGCGCTGATCTATAATGATATAGTCGTACTCGTTTTTATCTCCTTCTAAGCTTCTTTCAGCATGTGATTCGCGGTTTTCCTTGTCCACCAGTTCTATCTCTGCCGCTACTAAATCTATATGAGATGGGATAATATCTACATTTTGGTGAAAAGTAGGGAGGATGCACTCACGGACTTTGGCGTGATGTTCCAAAAAGGTCATATGTGGAATATGTAACTATCTCTACGCTCAGACCAGAAGTAGCATTGTGGCCTGTGGGTCTGCACTATTAATAAAACTTTTTCTCTTAAAACGCCCAATGCAGAGGCTAGATTTACGAAGTGGTAGTTTTTCCTACACCTCCTTTTTGATTGGCAACACCTATAATTTACCATATTCAAAATATTAGGCTCCAAAAATACAATTATTTTTAATGTTTCACGCATGTCAAAAACCAATAATTCTGTAAATATTTATAAAATCAAAGATTATCTATTCGTAAATTTATCACACACATTTCTTATCTTTGGATAAAATTTTTCAATGACCATCATCAAGTCAAAAATCTTTTCCGAGAGCTTCGAGCCTTTATACTTCAGCAGAGTGCGAAAGAATTATTTTTATTTTCTGTGAAAAATATTGAATCTGAATGAGATAGATATTCGCTCACAGCTCGAAAATTCTATTTCTACAGAAAACCATGAGTTTCTAAAAATCAATCTATACTAAAAAGAAGGGAAAACCTTATCAGCAGATTTTTGGTGAAAACTTATTTTTATGGAAATAAATTTTTCGTTGATGAAATGTCCTCATTCCACGCCCTGAAACAGAGAATTGATAGAATTGATAGAAAGCAGACTAAGCCATCTTGAAAAAGAAAAACTAAAAATTCTGGATGTAGGGACGAGGGCGGTTGCATCAGTATTTCTTTGGCAAAAATATTCCCAAATGCCGGAGGTCAGCAGCTCAGATTGACATTTCTGAAAAAGCACTAAAATATAGCCCATGCCGATTTTCATAGGTGAAAATCAATTTTATTCAGAAAGATTATTTGACTGGAAAACTGGATGAAATTTATGATATCATAGTAGTAATCCTCCGTATATAGATGTTTTAGAAAAGGAAGAAATTTCGCATTCTGTGAAAGGTTTTGAAACTCATAATATAGCGCTTTTCGTCCTGAAAACAGAGTTCTTGCCTTTTATGAGAAAAATAGCCCAAGACTCTGAAAACCATCTGAAAAGTGAGGCTCTGTGAAATCAACCCAGAAATTAGGAAAAGAAACATTGCAGTTGTTTCAGGATGTTCTTGCGAAAATCCGAACTTATAAAGTTTATCAGAAAAGTGACCGATTTGTGATTGTGAAAATAAAATCCCTCTTATAATTTAGAGGATCTTATTGCTGTTGTATTTCTCTAAAATTTCTCGATGTCTGCGGTCGCTCTACCATGCGGTCTACTTCCTTCGCGATTTCTGGTTTGTCAGAAAGCAGAGCTTTTAGTTTTTCTTGTATCTGCCTCTTTACAGGATGTTTTACAATCTCGTCGCCTTTACGAAATAGTCTTCGTGCTCGTAGTTAGCATCCCAAGTGTCAGCTCTGTAGCTGAAATATCTTCATACCAAGAAACACTCCTTGCAGCATGACTTTCGAATAATTTTTCCGTTTTTCTTTAGCTCTGGTATTTGTCGGGAAAACTCTTTTGTTCATTTTTCTATCAGTGAATCAAGGTAAAAATATCCTTGTCCCAAAGTCTCACCCGCTTGTCTTCTTTCGCCGACTTTAAAGCCGTTTTTCAAAAACCAACGGATTGAATTTGTTTTGCTTAATACATGAGGATAAAGATTAGCCTTGGTAGAAATAGTATCGGTAGAAATTACAGGAATGTATCTGATATCAGTCTGTTGAGCCTTTGCTAATGAGATGATACTCCAACAAGATAAATGCAAATGTTTTTCATAAATATAATCTAAAAATTTAATTAAAATATTAAACGAAAGTGTTTTTACCACCTTTGCAGGAATGTTTTATTTCTTATTTGGATGAAAATAGCAGATTCTGGTTTAGAAAACCTCAGTTTTACATGCCAGTCCAAGTCCTATTTTCTTCATTGGCGAAGATGTTCCAGAAGTCACTTTTCGGTCATTTCCTTCATGCATCCACCACTGGGTAGATCGTGTCTTGGAACGCCTTTTTCAAGTAATTCAAAACCAACTAACTTGCGGAAAACGCGCTTCTTTTGTTTTTGAAAAATTCAGCATCCACGAAATCACCTTTTCCCAAGTTCTGTAATCCCAGCTCAGCCCTGCTTCCAGCGGCGAGGTAGAGTCATCAATATCATTTGCCATAGAGACAGAATCCTTTTTCTAATCTCAGCGTACTCTTGCTGCCAGCCCGCATGGCACGAGTACTCCTCTTTTCCCGCTTCTGTAAGGGCGTTCCAGAGCTGCTCAGCATTTTCATTTTTAAAATAAATCTCAAATCCGCCGCTGCCTGTGTAGCCTGTGTTTGAGATGATTACATCACACACTAGATCCACCGTTCCGATAGTGAAAGTGATAATAATGGATTTCAGAAGATTAGTAGCTGGTTAGCTTTGCAAAATCTGTGTTGCCAAAGGCCTTGGATAGCGATTAGAAGTTTTCATCAGAAATATTGGTCATTTTTGCTCGAATTTTTCATTGAATTTAGAAATATGATTCCAGTCTTTTTCAATGTGAGGCATTGACCACCACGAAATATATTTCGTCCGTCATTTTGTAGATGATGAGGTCATCCACATTCCTCCTTGTCCGTTCGGAAGGCGGGGACTGGGCTTTTCCATCAGTTAGCTATTTGGGTCGTTGGTCGTTACATATTGCAGAAGGTCTTTTGCGCCTGCGCCTTCTATGAAGAACTGTCCCATGTGCGATACATCAAACATTCCTGCTTTTCTCTCTACAGCGAAATGTTCTTCCGTCACGCCAGCGTACTGGACAGGCATATCAAAACCAGCGAAAGGCACCATTTTAGCGCCGAGTTCTACATGTTTTCGTTATAAAGTGCCGTTTTTCATAAATTTAAATGGTTATATAATTGTGAGTATTTTATGTCTATAATTTGTTTTGGTAATGTAATCCCAAGTTTTTATTGGCTTGGATATCAGTTTTAGAATATTCTGTTGGTTTTTATTATAATTTTGTGTGGTAGAGATGCTCATTATCAGTTCTTTCGCTCGGTTTTCCCTTTTCAAAATCTTCTAAATCAATTTTATCAATGAACATGCCTCCAGTCTTTATTATTTGTTGTTAATGACAGATTTACTATGGTTTTTCATCAGTTACGCCTTCATGTGAGACGATAAATAATAGAATCCTTGGTTATCACTAAATGTACATTTTTACCACTCTTATCTCTCCTGATTCAGATAAATTACTCCTTTTCTATTTTCTCAGTATTTTGTTTTTCAGAAATGCTGGTTTTTATGGGCTGGTCAGCATTTACTTTCTCTGTTCCATTCAAGAATGAAGCCAATACAAAACGAAAATAAAGAAAAACTTTTCATAAAATAGTTTATTTATTCATAAATGCTTTTTTCCCAAATTCCTTTGCGATGATTTGTAGTAAATCGTATGCAAACTTCCCTGTCACGGTCGTTTCCGTAAGCATTCATTTTTCTATAAGTCTTTTTATCAGTTTTGATGATAATGACTTCGTCCTGCCCATCAACAGCCTGTTCGCTGGGACCATCTCTCAGTTTTTGAATTTATCCAGATTTATAGTAGAAAGCTCCCAGTTCTTAAGGTGTTTTTGATAGCGAAAAATTTCTTTGGGAGTTCTTTCTTTTGTCCCATTAGAGGTTTTGCGCTAAATTCTAGAGAATTGAGGGTAATGGCTTGAATAAGAGCCATTCCTCCAAATATATGGACTTTCTACCTGCTGTATTTTCTCCCTGTCCGTGCAGGGAAATAGAAGTGAAAAGCCAATGTGAAAAATAATTTAAATAATAATTTTTCATGATAAATGCTGTTTGTATTCGTTGAGTATTATTTCAAACCATTTCTGTGAAGTTTTCTGGTTTTCTTTCATTTCTTTTGTCCAAAATCCTCTGTGGAAATGTAGCGGACTTCGAAACTTCTCTGAATTTAGCTGAAATCACCTTCAAAAATCCAGTAAAAACATAGTCAGCTCATGTTCCAAAGTCCCTGTCCTACATCAGCTTTATGAGTAAAATGAAATTTTCTCCTCTATATCAGCAAAAATCCCAAGTTCTTCCTGCACACGCCTCAGAGCGGCTTCTTTATAGGATTCTCCTCGCGTGGATGGGAGCAGACTGCATTAGTCCATAGATTGGGCGAATGGTATTTGATTCAGCCCTTCTTTGCAGGAGCATTTCTCCCTTTGCATTAAAACAAAAACAGAAAAAGGCACGAGTGCAGAACTCCCTTTTCGTGGGCTTCGCTAGCATCATTACGCCCTAAAAAATTCATCATTTGGATTGATTAAAACTACTTTTTCTTCCATTTGTTCAATAAGGACAAATTTAGCAATTATTTTAGTCTTGAAATATCAAATATTTAAAATCAAATTTATATCTTTGTAGGATAAACTATTATTAGAAATTTATTTAAAAATATTATTATGAAAGTATTAGCAAATGATGGCTTGGACCAATCTGGAATTGATGGTTTGCAAAAAGCAGGTTTTGAGGTGATTACAGCCAAAGTTCCACAGGAAGAATTGATAAACTATATCAATGAAAAACCAGAGTGAGAACGCTTCTAGTGCGTAGTGCACACCAAAGTAAGAAAGGATATCATAGATGCTTGTCCATCTCGAAAAATCATCGGTGAGGTGGTGTAGGAATGGATATATAGATGTGGAATATGCACGAGAAAAAGGAATCAATGTAATTAATACACCTGCGGCTTCGTCAGCATCTGTGGCAGAATTGGTTTTTGCTCATTTGTTTTCAGGATGTAGATTTTTAACGGATTCTAATCGAAAAATGCCAGTAGAAGGCGATTCTAAATTTGCAGAGCTTAAAAAGCTTATACAAAAGGCGTAGAGCTGAGAGGAAAAACTATCGGCATCATTGGTTTCGGTAGAATTGGTCAGGAAGTTGCTAAAAATGAGCTTTAGGTTTTAGAATGAGAGTTTTAGCGGTGGATACCTTTTGCTGAAAAAGTAAATTTAAAAGTAGAATTTTTCAATGGGCAGTCGGTAGATTTTTGAAATCAAAACTCAGTCTAAAGAAGATGTTCTAAAAAGAAGCAGATTTTTAGTTACGCTTCATGTTCCAGCTCAAAAAGAATTTGTTATTGGTCAGAAAGAATTTGATTTAATGAAAAATGGAGCGGCGCTAGTGAACTGTGCAAGAGGTGGAGTAGTAGATGAAGAAGCGCTTTTAAAAAGCTTTGGATAGCGGTAAATTGGCTTTTGCTGGGTTGGATGTGTTCATCAATGAGCCTACACCTGCTAAGAGTATTCTATCTCATCCGAAAAATTTCATTACACTCCTCATACAGGAGCTTCTACTAATGAAGCGCAGGATAGAATCGGTATTTCATTAGCAGAACAGATTATATCTATTTTAAACAAAAATATAACTGCAATACTATCAGGGTCTTATCACTTTTTGATAAGACTTTTGTTGTTTATAAATGAATTTAATTTTGTAACTTTGCAGAACGAATTGACTTATGTCAATAGAAATAAAGCAGTATGTCAAATCAAAAATTCTATATGTCACTACCGAGATGTTTCCTTTATCAGGAGGGAACAAATATGTCTTCGGAGGTGAATAAGATGGTTCTGAAAATGCATCAGAAGGAAATGATGTGAGGGTTTTTATGCCGAGGTTTGGGCTGATTAGCGAAAAAGAAAATATCAGCTGCATGAGGTGATCCGTCTTTCAGGATGAATATTATTATAAAATGATTTGGACCAGCCTTTGATAGTGAAGGTGGCATCTTTGCCAGGGAAAGGTTACAGGTGTATTTTATAGATAATGATGAGTATTTTCAAGAGAAAGTCTTACTATGTAGATGAAGAAGGAAAACCTTTCGAGGATAATGATGAGAGGGCAATTTTCTTTACAAGAGGAGTGATAGAAACTATCAAAAACTGAACTGGGTGCCAGATGATACACCTTTAATGGGTGGATGTCTTCTTTATGCAGCGATATTTTGAAGAATTTTTACAAAACAGATTCTTATTTCCAAGATACTAAACTTGTTTTGTCTGTTTATAATGAGAAAAATTTTAGTTTAGAAAGAGATAGAGAAGTTGAAATTGATGGAATAAGTGGTCTGAAAGCTGTTGAAAATCCTACGATACAAAGATTTTTGTTGTGGAAGGAATGGCTTAGTAGATTTGGTCGTGAAAAGGTGATAAAAAGCTGAATAAAACATTAGAAGAAGGCTTTAAAAACACAGAAACGCCTAAAATGGATGGTGGTAATGAGGAGGAAATATCACAAATTTATAAATAAAACGAAACAGATGAATAAAATAAAAGTCAATACTATCAGTTTTTCTCTTTTGGAGGTTTGATGGTCAGCTGTAACTCTGATTCTGATGATTTAGGAAAAATTTTTCGATGGTAATTCCGTTGCAGGAAATCAGGTTTCTTATGACTTGGTAGCCTACAATATAAAAATAATGGCGATGCTGTGAGAGCTGACTCTATGCATTGCAAAGAGCTACATTGGGAGCTTTCTTTTACAGAGGGGCAGTTTGGTACGCAGAAGTCAGCATATGTCACTCAGGTAAGATTGTCCCAATATGCACCTCAATTTTGGGACTAATCCAGTCAGTGGATTCTGTGGTTTTTAGAAATTAAACCACAGTATGATGCGACGACTAAAAACGGTTACTAAGCAACCAATGTAACTCATGGAGGACAGAACAGCAAAACAAACATTGACAAAATATGAAGCTGTTAAATACGGAAATCCAGCAGCTACGATTAATATTGATGTTCCTTGAGATTGCTGATGATTTGGGGAGCTGTAGGGACAGAAAGATTGTCAAATAGCAGTTGCAACAAGTGGAGCAGCGTTGGGAACTAAAGGCATGTTTTCAGGGAATGTTTTTACTGTTGGTATAAATAAAACTTCTGATAATGCAGCCCTTTTGACAAAAAGAAGCTTGGGCTGAGAATTCCATTAAATAAAAACTATTTTTCAAACTAAAATAGCTGGATAAAAGGTGGAGCTTTTAGAGTTGAGCAATGAAACTAATTTCATCAATTATTTTAAAGGAATTAAAATTTCAGTCCAAGAAAATGATGGCTATTTGATAAACTTCTGCTCCTAATGAAGTGACATTAATCTATGTAATTATAGATCTGGAGGAAAAATCAAATTCTTTTTAGTTTTGATTTAGGTTCTTCTAATGCTCATTTTAGTGAGATATCCTACACTAGAAGTTCTACATTTAATGCTGTAATGGCTAATATAAACAGCACTAGTGGAGATCCTCTCTATATGCAGGGAATGGGAGGTCCAGGAGCTGGAATAAAAACCGAATGGAGCTGGAATAAGTGACTTGAAAGACTTTCATAGAGATAATGGAGCAGCGATACTTTCAGCGAAAGTGAGATTGTATACAGATACCAGTACATGGAATAACTCTTACACTAAGCCTGTTGGTTTCTTAGTGAAAAACAAGGAGAAACTGATTTTGATTACAGACTTAAAAACAATGTTGAGTAATATAGTATAGTTTAGTAAAAAGCTTATTCTACTAGTAGTAATCCTGCTTATTATAGATATTGATATTACAAAAACAATCAAAGATATCGTAGAGAAAGAGGCAGAGGCTAAAGATTTGATTATCAATATTGAGAGTACCTTACATCAAATGGAAATTTGGTAAGTGAAGATTATAATAACAATGTTAGTTCTCCTTACAGAGCTGTAGTTTGTAGGACTGATGCTAATGAATAATAGACCAAAATTAATGGTAACATATGTTACTAAATAAATTTAGATGAAATTATGTGCGAATAGTAGGGTTATACAGGACATAGATGTGCTTATGATATTGTAGATCAATGGGCCAAAAGATTAGAATATCGAGAGTTATGATGATAGTGCAGGGTAATAGTAGAGGAGGAGATAATAACTTTGAGCTTAAGAAAACAAAAAGGATAGCCGACTTTGGTTAGTATTTCTAAAGACTAGAGGACTGCTCATGTGGTATGGGACATACAGATGGGCTACCATGAGTTCCTGAGTGATAGAAACTCTCACCCACATTTGTCAAATAATGGAAAAATAGCGATTATTCATAATGGAATCATAGAAAATCATGATACCATTAAGACCAGTGCTGATAGAGAAAGGATTTACTTTTTGCTTCGGATACAGATACCAAGTTTTAGTTAATCTGATTCAATATGTAATGGATACACAGAATGTAGATTTTCCTACTGCTGTGAGACTATGCATTAAAGACAAGTGTATGGCGCTATATGCCATCACTGTGATGCATAAAAGACCTCAGCAGGCTTTTGGTTGTAGGTCATTTAGGATCGCCTTTAGCAATAGGGATAGGAGAGGATGAGTACTTCTGTTGCTTCTGATGCATCTCCCTTTCGTGAGAGTTCACCAAAGAGGCTATCGTATCTTGAGGAGATGGGCATATGGCAGACGATTTCTTTTGGAAAAGGAATAGAAATTAGAGCTATTGTTGATAATTCAGTTGTTATTCCTGAAGTTCAGAATTAAAAATTAAGCTTTGGAGCAGATAGAAAAGGTGGTATATGAGCACTTTATGCTAAAAGAGATTTTCGAGCAACCGAAATCTATCCATGATACTATGAGAGGTCGTCTGTTGTTGGTAGATGAAGGAATCATAAAGATGGCTGGGAATTTGGGATTATTTAGATAAATTCACTAAAGCTGAAAAGAATAATCATCGTTGCCTATGGAACTTTGGCATGCGGGATTGATAGGAGAATATCTTAGAAGAATTTGCTAGAATCCCAGTAGGTGGAGTATGCTTCGGAATTTAGATACAGAAATCCTATTATTACTAATAAAGATATAGTTATTGCTATTTCTCAGTCAGGAGACGGCAGATACTATAGCAGCTATTAAATTAGCAAAAGAAAGAGAGCGTTTATTTTTGGAATTTGTAATGTTGTAGATTCTTCTATTTCTAGATTCTCAGATGCAGGAGCAGTATACCCATGCTGGTCCTGAGATAGGGTAGCTCTACAAAAGGCCTTTACAGCTCAGCTTACAATATTATCTTTACTAGCGCTTAAGTTAGGAAAACATAATGGCAACTTAAGTAATGTAGACTTTATGAGTGTTGATAACAGAGCTGGATGCTATCCTAAAAAGATAGAAGATGTACTAGTTTCTACACATGATTATGTTAAAAATATGGCGAAAGATTTTGTAGGTGCATCAAATTTCTTTATATTTGGGGCGTGGTTATAATTTCCTGCTGCGTTTGGAAGGTGCATTGAAGTTGAAAGAGATCTCTTATATTCATGCGGAAGGCTATCCAGCAAAGGCAGAAATGAAGCATGGACCTATTGCTTTTGATTGGATGAAAAATATGCCAATAGTAATCATTGCTCCAAGAAAAGGTCATTATGATAAGATTGTAAGTAATGTGCAGGAGATTAAAGCACGAAAAGGAAAAGTGATTTCTATTGTTAATAAAGGAGATGAGCAGGTTTCAGCAATGTCTGATTATGTGATAGAGATTCCAGAAACATCAGAATGTTTCTCTCCGATAGTATCATACATACCTTTACAAATACTAGCGTATTATATAGCTGTATATAGAGATGTAAATGTAGATCAACCAAGAAACTTGGCAAAATCGGTAACAGTAGAATAATAGTAATAAAATAATTGGTGGGAAGTTTTAGCCGACCATTTTGAAAAGAAAAATAAAAAAATAGATTAAATATAATGAAAAGAATCGTTCTTTTAGTTTCCGCAGCTTTACTAACTGCGGCATGTTCCTCAGGAGGAAAAAGAGGGAATTCCTGGAAGACCAGATGCCAAGGGAGAATTGGTAGCTAGAGAAAGTTCAAAGTCTTTTGTTGCAGCGAGACCACACGGAATGGTAGCAGTACCAGGTGGGTCTTTCGTTATGGGACAGGCAGATCAGGACTTCACAATGACTCCAGAAAAAACCCAATTAAAGACAGTTACTGTTTCTTCATTCTTTATGGATGAAACAGAAGTTACTAACGCTCAGTATAGATTGTTTATCAACTATGTGAGACTCTATTGCTAGAACACTTTTTAGCAGAGGCTGCAGGAGGAGGACAATCTTCTGGAGATGGTAAAGGAGGAAGCTCGTAATTACGCTATTTGTCTCAAAAAGGAGATAAAGAGAACAAGTCTGGATACCAGCAGTTCTTAGAATCTCAAGGAGGAGAAATGGTTATAACGAGGCAAAAAGATTGGATTGGTCAGTTCCATTAGATTGGAATGTTAATCAATATCCAGATGCTAAATATGCAGAGATTTTAGAATCTATGTATGTAGCTCCAGATAAGAGAGAAAATAATAAGAGAATTCTAGATGTTACTAAGCTTCAGTACCGTTATGAATGGGAAGATATCAAAGATGGATCTAAAGGGCTTCGTTCAGAAAAGAAAACAAGTATCGCTGTTTATCCAGATACTACAGTATATTGAGAGACTTTAATTATGCTTATAATGAACCTCTATTTGACCAATACTTCTGGCACATGGCATATAAAGACTATCCTGTTGTAGGGGGTTACTTGGGATCAAGCAAGAGCTTTTACAGATTATAAAACAAAAGCGAAAGCAGATTCTAATGCTAGATCTAAAAAGAGAAGATATGTCTATGAGATTCAGACTTCCAACTGAAGCAGAATGGGAATATAGCAGCTCGTGGTGGTCTAGAAAATGCAGCTTATCCCTTGGGAGGTCCTTATTTGATGGATGATAGAGCGTGCTATTTAGCAAACTTCAAACCTAAGAGAGGTAACTAGCAGAAGATGAGAAAAAGGTACATACATGTACACAGCTCCTGTTAAAAGTTCCTCAAAAATGGATATGGACTTTACGACATGGCAGGAAATGTAGCGGAATGGACTGAATCTCATATAATAAACTCTCTACCAATTCTCTTCTACATTGAACCCTTATATCTCTAACCAGAGCTTATGTAGATGTTAAGAAAACTGTAAGAGGTGGTTCTTGGAAAGATATTGATACCTATTGATGGTAGGTTCTAGAGACTGGGAGCGTAAAGACTCTGCATAGAAGTTATATAGGATTTAGAACTGTTCAAGATGTCCTGAAGGAGCAACTAAAATAGAAGATAAAAATATCAGAAATAAAAAGTAAATTAAATAAAGTATAATCATTAAAAATTAAAAGTTATAGCTTTAAATCAAAAGATGCTGTGTTAAACTCATTTTATTCAATGGGTGCAGCAGTAGTAATTTTCGAGAGCGTTAGTAAAAATGACACACCTCTCCATTCCAGTGCTAAAGTGGAAACTTTATCTTAGGATTGGGGCTTGCAGTGAATGTTTTCATCTTTATTGTGTTTGCATTTAACCCACCTGCAGAAGAAACTAAATATGCATGGGAAAATGTATATCCAGAATTGTTGGATGCTAATGCTACTCAAAACCAGAAAAGCTGTAGAATCTAAAGTTACATCTAACATTTCTGAATTAGAAGTTTCTTTATCTAGCAAAATTGGATAAAAATGTTAGCAGATGCTAAATTGGATGTAGCTATGTTCGAAAGATTGAGAACAGGAATCGATAAAGTTCTCTCACTCTGTAGATCAAATTAACGAAACTGTGGATGTTTCTTCTACTCACAAAGTACAACGAGCAAATGGCTGGCTGCTAATCACTTGGAAAGTATCAACGCTTTATACGCTCTACAATTAGAGCACAGAAGACAACAGTCTGAGTACAGCAAAAATATGTAGCTGACATCCATCAGCTGAACAGTCAGAGAAGTTTAATGAAGAATTGAAAAGGATTGACTACAAACCTTAATAGCTTGAACAGAGTTTATGGAGGTATGTTAACAGCGATGAAAGCTTAATTTCTCATTGTGATTTTTAAATCACCTTTAAACCATTAAAAATGGCAAAAGAGAAATTATCACCTCGTCAGAAGATGATTAACCCATGTACTTGGTTTTCATCTGTATGTTAGCGATGCAAATTGACCAAGAGATTATTAGATCTTATTTCGATACTAACTCATCTCTACAAGAGTCAAGAGGTTGACTGAAAATAAAACTGATAAAATTTTTGAGCAAAACCTTAAAAAGCTAAATCTGAAACCAATGAAGCAGCAGCTCAAAACTATGAGATTTATCGTGATTGGAAAGGAAAAATCAATGCTTTAGTAGAATCAATAGAAGGCATCAAAACTCAATTGAGAAGCTGGATATGATGAAAAATCTGGGAGTAGAAGATAACTGTCAGCTTTTGAGATGGTACAGAATATTCTACAGGTAAATTCTTTCGATGGAGGTGATGAAAACACTCTTCTAAGGTAGCTAAAGACTTGACTAAAACAAATAAATGATCTTAGAACATTTTGATCACACAGTCTTTTGGAAATGTTCCAGAAATGAAAAACTTAGTGGAAGAGCTAACCAAACAATGGTTACTGAGTTTCCAAAAGGTGAAAAGAGAGAAGTAAAGGATAGTTTACAATATAAGTTCCACAACCAACCATTGATCGCATGCTTTATCTAACTTGGAGGTTATCCAGTCAGAAGCTAGAAACTTGCAGTCAGATGCTTTGGCATTGATGCTTCAAGAAAAAGTGGATGCTGATATCAAAGTTTACGCATATGAAGCTATCGTTGCTGGTCCTTCAGTAATTATCCAAGGTCAGCCTGCTTGAAGCTAAAGTATTCATCGGAACATATTCTGATAGATCCAAATCTTCAGTTAGTAGTTGATAGAACAGCTAGAGGTATAGGACATAAAACTCTAGGAGAGGAGTAGGAGAACCCACAAGTAGGTGGCTACAATTTCGTATAGAAACTCTAAAGGGGAAATGGTACCATTGCATTCAAACACAACTATACAGTAATCGCTGGATCAGAAGTAGTAAAACTTCAAAAGTGGAGCTTTAGTTTCTGCTGATAAGATGAATGTACTATATAGAGGTGTAGAAAACCCAATATCTGCGTCTATGCTGGGTGTTGATAACTCTACAGTAACTCTTTTCTGCACCAGGTGCTAGTGTATCAGGTGGTAAAGCTAAATGGGTTATCAGACCAGGGCTGGAAATACTGTAAACATCACAGTGTCAGGAAAACAACCTAATGGAAAGTGGTTTCTGAATCATTTCCCATTCCCATTAAGAGTGTTCCTGCACCACAAATAGGACAGATCAGATCTCATGAATGTAGTTTCTATGCCAGCAAGTTCTATTTCAAAACAAGTGATTTCGTGAGCTAGTACCTGATTTCGACTTCCTTGTAAGTTTCCAAGTAACAGAGTTTAGATTCAGCACCTGGAAAAAGCAGCGATGTATGTGAGTGGAAACTCTCTAAGTGCAGATAGCTGATCTTACAGCTGGATTGAGATCTGGAGATGCATGTTATGTATTTGATATCCAAGCTACTGCTACAGGATTGGGTGGACAAATGCTTAAAAATATCAGCCCAGTTGTCATAAATGTTCAGTAGTAAATAAATATAATTAATATCAAAATAAATAGAGAAGAATATTATTGTTCTTTCTTGTGTTTACTTTCTTCTTTGCAGATGCTCAGAAGGGAAAAAGGATAAGAAAAGAAAGCTGCAACTAAAAAGACAGCAGTAGCCAAAAAGGTAAAAGGTAAAGCAGGAAAGACTAAAACTGTTCAAGAAGAACCAGAGCAACCAGCACAACCTGTTGTAGAGGTTAAAAAGAGCCAGAGATTCATTTAGAATCCAGTAAACTCTTTGAGTATCCTTAACTCAGATTCACCCTGCTGCTGAGACACTACAGAAACTTGAATACAGTTAAGAAAGGATTCTCTATTTCCGTACAATCCTGTAAAAATACGGATATGTAGAGGATAAGGATATTGTTAGAAAGTATGGTGGTATGGGAAATTATTGACTTGAACGAAAAAGATCAATGAGACCATTCTATTATAACTCTGATGGTTTAGTAGCTTCTACAAAATCTCTGTCATCATGCTTTTTAGATGGAGTAAAGTGATGGCTCTATTAAAGAGTTTATAAAGATGAGATGTTCAAAGATAGAATGACTAAACAAGAAATCGAAAATGCTACAAAGTTCGTGCGTGTAGATGATGCTTATATCGAAAGAGTTACTGCTGGGGAGAAAATTTCAGAGGAGGAGAAAGAAACAGTATATCAGATGTTTTATGAAACTAAATCTGAAAATCAAAAATGTTGAAGATCAAAGGTATAGTGGTACATCGACCGTAGAGATGCCAGCTGAAATACAGATTATTAGGGTATTGCAGCTATGGGTAAAGATCCACATCTTATGCCTCTGAGAGAGGACCTAATGGAGAACCTCTTGGTAACGCTGATGAGCTTATCGAGTTTGTTCTGGGCATTCTATCCAAGTTAAGGGAAGTATTAGCAAATGCAATAGTATTTAACAACAAGAACTTGTCTTCTGACCTTACTTTTGATGATTTATTGAATGCAAGAAGATTCTCTTCTATCATCTACTAGATCTGAAATGGATATGGTACAGGGAACATTAAAGACTACATTCCGAATGATGCTAACGCTCAACTAGAAGAGAGAAAGAATCAAAAATCAAATTCTCGAGATGGAGAATGATATGTGGAATTATAATTTTATTATAATTTTAACATAATAGCCTAGGCAAAATTTTGCCTAGGTATTTTGTGGTTATGAGAGATACAGAATACATCATTGTAGGAGATGGATATGCGGCTTTATTTTTGCGCATCAGCTGCTGAAGAAAATAAAGATTTTGTTGTTTTTCAGAGGGAAGAAGAGGCATCACAGATTTCGCTGCAGGGATGATAAATCCTGTGGTTTTGAAGCGTTTTTACTTCTGGCTGGCAAAGGAGCAGATAGATTTTTGCATAAAACTCTGTCTGAAATAGAGCAGCATACAGGCAAAAATTAGTTGATAAATAAGCCTCATCCAAAGAATTTTTCATAGAATGAGAAGAAAGAGAGCTTGGCAGAAAAAGATGAAAGAAGAAAGTCTTAGACCTTTTCTTCATCCTGTTTTGAGGAATTAGATGTGGTGAAAAATCCATTTAGTTCAGGATAGGGTAAATCGTTCTGCAAGATTGGATGTGGAGGCGTTTTTTGGGGATGTTTTACAATATTTACAAAAAGAAATGAATCTGATAAAAGAAAGGTTGTGACTATAACTCTCTCGATGTGAAAAACTCTCGGTATAAGGATATTAGAGTTTAAAAATATTGTTTTGCGGAAGGAATAGCTGGTGAAAGCAAGAACCCTTTATCAAATTCATATTCATATTACCAAAAGGTCATCATCTGGTGGTAAATCTTTCTGTGCCGCTGGAAGGGGATTTTACGATTAAGAAAAACATTTTATTTTTCCATTGAAAACGAGAAATATTATTACGGAGGAACTTAACGATAGGAAAGAACCGATGAAAATAGATGAAGAGGCGAAGGAGCAGCTGATAAATGGGCTGTCTCAATTTTTATCCAGAAAAATTCAGTGGAGGAAATCAATGTAGATTTTCATCCCACTGTGCAGGATAGAGACCTATTTTAGGGAAGGCATGAAAGGCACAAAAACCTTTATGTTTTCAATGGGCTGGGGCGAGAGGAATTCTGAATGGATGCTATTTTTCAAAGGAACTTTTTGATTTTATTGAAGGTAAAAGACCTGCTTCTAGAGGTGAATTTTAACCAGATTTACAGAACAGAAATAAATAAAAATCCCACCATTTGGCGGGATTTGATGAAATTAGTCAAGGTGGATATTAGTCAATCAATCGGACTCCATCTGACCAAAACAACGATGAACGCTCGGTAATTCTTTCCGTTTTCGATTTATCTACTTCTTTCAGGGTTTTTCTTCATCTGCGATGATGAAATATTCCAGCTCAAAATCAGAGTCCTCAAAATAGTTTTTCTCACAAAGGTTTTGACATCAGAGAGGCTGGATTTTCTGAACATCTCGTTGGCTTTTTGCCAAGTAGCATAGACAAGTTTTGGCTTTTATCTCTTTGTTCAGGGCTTAATCTCATATTTTCGGAACTCATCGCCAGTCCGCTTTCCTCTCTGAAAATAGAGCATTCCGACAATGTTGATAGGCAGTTTTTAAGCTTTCTGAACCACTTTTTGATAATTGCCATGCTGTGAAAATCTTTGTCGCCGAAAAACTAGGCATTATCAGGGTTGCATCTTGTTCTGAAAAGCTCTCTACCACAGTTCCTACACCGTCAAAAATGCCCAGGTCTGGATTTTCCTTCCATCTCGTTTTCTAATCCATCGAAAATCATAACTTTTTCGCTCTAAATCCATTAGAGTAAGGTCTTCCACGGATGGAGTATGGACTCGCATCTACATTTTTAGTTTTTTCTAAAGGTCAATGTCCGCCTCTATTGTTCGTGGGGTATTTTTCTAAATCCTCAGGGTTATTAAACTGGGTAGGATTCACGAAAAATGAAAGAAACTACGATATCGTTTTCCTTTCTGGCTCTTTCGTAGAGTGAGAGATGTCCGCCATGTAGAGCACGCCCATTGTGGGAGCAAAACCCATTTTTAGCCCTTTGTTTTGGCGTATAGCGATATAAAGTGTAAAATCTTTAGCGTTTCTGATAATTTCCATAATGATAAAATAATATTCGGTAAAATTAGATAAAGTAAAAATTATGCCAAATGAAATATTAAATTTAACTCGTTTTATTGGACTTTATTTTGTAAATTTGTGCAGGTCAAGTTTCAGACCTTAGATAATGAGAAAACTTTAAATTTAATTATAACATCATGTCAAAAATCAAAGTAGGAATCAACGGATTCAGTAGAATTAGGGTTTAGTTTTTCAACGCAATGGTTGAAAGAGATAACATCGAGTTGTAGGAATTAACGACCTAGTGAATGCTGAATACATGGCGTATATGCTAAAATATGATTCAGTCTCTGGAAATTCGCAGGAGAAAGTTTCTGTAGAAGGAACGACCTTATCGTAAACGGAAAGAGAATAAGAGTGACTTCTGAAAGAGATCCGAACAACTTGAAATGGAATGAAGTAGGTGCGGAATACATCGTAGAATCTACAGGACTATTCTTAACAAAAGAAACTGCTACTGCCCACCTAAATGCTGGTGCGAAAAAGTAGTTCTTTCTGCTCCGTCAAAAGATGATACGCCAATGTTCGTAATGGGAGTAAACCACAAAGAACTAAAAGCTGACCAAAATATTTTCTCTAACGCTTCTTGTACTACCAACTGTCTTGCACCATTAGCAAAAGTGGTTCATGACAACTTCGGGATTGTAGAAGGGTTGATGACTACTGTACACGCTACTACGGCTACACAGAGAACTGTGGATGGTCCATCTATAAAAGATTGGAGAGGTGGTCGTTCAGCATTGTTGAACATCATTCCTTCTTCTACAGGTGCTGCTAAAGCGGTAGGAAAAGTGATTCCTTCTCTCTAACCGGAAAACTGACAAGTGTGGCGTTCAGAGTGCCTACTGCTGATGTTTCTGTAGTGGATCTAACGGTAAGATTAGAAAAAGCAACTTCTTACGATGAAATTTCTCAAGCTATCAAATCTGCTTCTGAAAACGAATTAAAAAGGAATTTTAGGCTATCAGAAGATCCTGTGGTATCTCAGGACTTTATAGGAGATAGAGAACTTCTATCTTCGATAAAGGAGGCAGGAATTATGCTCTCCTAACTTCGTGAAGTTGGTATCTTGGTATGACAATGAGACAGGATATTCTAATAAACTGACAGACTTGTTGGTCATTCAGCGACATTATAATAAACAAAGAGCCTCTTTTAGAGGCTTTTATTTTTTATGAGAAATCAAAATTACCTTTTCAGATGCAGCGGAAACCAGTTTTATAGGTTTAGGATTTTAGGAATCTTATTTTGGTTTTTCAGTTGGTTTTTATTGGTTTAAAAACACTAAAAAGCACGAGCCTGTGATGAGTGGAGTTTTGTGAATGAAAATGCAGGAAATGAGCTGGTTTTATCGGAATTTGACCTAAATGAACTCACCGCAGAGCAGTGGAAAAATCTGGGTTTTACAGAACGGCAGGTCAAAACCATTTCAGATTCATAAAGAGCTGGTCGGCGGAGAATTTCTCTCAAAGGAGCAGCTGGCAAAATGTACGCCATTTCTCCTGAAAAATTTGCGGAAATAAGGCGTATATTCTGCTTCCAGAGAAAACCAGTAAGAAAATAATTTTTGAAAATTCTTACCAAGAAAGAACTAAAAATATCAGGGAAATTTAACCTGATTCCTATTCAGCGAAAGATTGGGAGAATATGGGCTTGCAAAAGCAAGCTGAAGCGATCATTAAATACAAAAACTATCTCGGCGGGTTTCGAAGAAGAGAAGTTTAGGGAATAGCTCATCATCAGCTCAGAAAAGGTACAACTAGTTGGCACCTTACCTGCTTTTGCTGAACTGCACCTGACTTTCGCGACCAAAACCAGTGAAAATAAGCCTAAAAATAGAATACATGCTCTTTTGACTCCAAATACTTTTGGATGCGCAGGGCTGGCAAAGATTAGTTTGAAAAACAAGCTCAAGTAATCAAATACAGGGATAGAATCTCAGAAAGGAAGTTTTAAAAGTCTGAAGATATAGAAAATGCTTTTGTAATTCTGAGGAAAAATTCCAGAGCTGGAGAAACGGATGGAAACTACAAACCGAGAAAAGAAGAATCTACTAAAGTTGTAGTATCACAAACTGGATTTCTCTAAAGATAACCTGGAACAGCATTACTTTCAAGCAGTTGGTAGAATGCTTTAATGAAAAGGCGGCAGCGTATTTAGGCTATCGAAAAGAAATTAGAGGACTTTAGTAGACACAGCAGATTTTGGAAACTTATAATGTAGATAAAAAGACTTGGCAGGATTTAATTTCCACCAGCCCGATGGATGTTTCTAAAATCCAGAAATAGACATCACAGATGCGCCAGAGGATTTTCTGAAAACGCATCCATATTTCCGAAAACTATGGCGAGATTATTTTCTACAGAGTGAGTTTCCATCTGAGAAGGAGATTTTTAAGAAGATAAAAAGCCACGCCTGAGGAAATCACAAAAAGTGAAAATGTATTTTGAAATAATGATAATAAAAAAGTATAGTCGCTCATACTTTTTGTTTATTAGTAGTTTGTTAGAATCAGCGATGAACTGTTTCAACATATCGTCAAAAGGACTGTTCAAAAGATTCAGAATAGAAGCCGAGGAGAAGTTACTACATCTGCACCCGTATTTTAGCACAATTTATGATATGACATAGGGGTTTCGATAGAGACGCAAGATCTTAGTTTCAAACAGATAGTTGTCACAGATTACTCCGATATCCTCTATCAGTGGATGCTGTCAGTAGAAATATCGTCTAATCTTCCCATATGGCAAACATAGGTAGCCTGCTTTCGCTATAAAGAGCCGGTTCAGTAGAAAATACCAAAGTCACAGTTGGTATCCATTATCAGAGAAATATTTTAATCGCTTATTCCATCTTTGGTCATTGGGATTTTATCTATTCATTTCGTGTAGGCTGCCATGTCTTTCTTCTTTTATCATACCTCGTAGTCAGTAGAGGCACCTGGCGCTTTACATCTCCATCTGAAATTTCGCAGATATCTCTATAATGCTGTAGAACAGCTCCTTTGATCCCTCTTTGCCATAAGGGAAGGATTGGTTGTAACTCCATCCAAAATACAAGATTTTGGGCTTCTCTGATTTGTTCAGAAATTTACGAGTCAGTCAAAAATTTCATCTTTTCTTGATTTAAAAAGGGTACAGAGTGGCGTTTTATTCTCAAATGAGCAAAATTAGTCTTCTATATAGATGATTTGTCCGTCTTCCAGCTGATACGCTGTTCTTACTTTTCCTTGGTTTTGTTTTAGAGTTTTGGTCGTGTGGAAGGCGTATATTTTTATCTTGTTTCCTTTTTGGAGATGATGCATATTGTCTTTCCTAGGGTTTTTCACGACGAGTAGAGTCTTTCTGCTGAAAACTTCGTCATGTTCATATTCACTACCATAGCGACCATCAGGGGGCAAAGCAAAAAATCATCACATCAACAGATTGATTCACCACACTCAGCGGGTCAGTCTTCTTCTCGCTTGAAAATAGAACTCTTCGGCGTTTCTATTTCTCGACCATTTCGTTCGTTTTGAGGGTTTAATTTGTGCTACATAGCCTAGATTGTTGGTGTCTTTGGCGTACCATCTTTGTTGAATTGCTGGCAGTAATGCATCCCGATTAAACTGATAACCAAGCCTGACCACCGTAGTAGCAGAAAACCACCTGCTGTTAAGCCAGCTTCCAGAGATGTCCCTGAAGAAAGACCCGTGAGGGAGAGGCTCATCGCAAATAAGAGTCCATCAGACCTAATACAGGCCCTACTATAGTTTTAGAAGGTGATATCTTTTCGCCTCGTTTTCTACACTAGAAATCATAAAATCTGAATAAGTACTATTCATGGAATGCAGGAGCAGGTCTGCGGAGATAGCGGATGTAGCAGTTATGTCCTTCTTGGGAGAAGGTTTCCAGTCTCATATTTTCGGCAGATAGGTTTTTATTGCATTGTCCAGAGCTTTATCGTTCTTGAATTTGGTTACAAAACTGCATTGTAAAAACTTCCTGTAAAGAAGAGTTAGAACGAAAAGTAATAGAAGTAATAACATCTGGAATAAGAAGACTATTTGCTACCCAGAATAAAACCTTTGATATTGTTTCCATTTTATAGCTCATTGTTTCTGTTATTTTGATTATGATTAAATTTTACTTTGTTGATTAGATAAACTAGATTGTTTTCTATTTTAAATAAAATACAAAGAAAAGTTATCTCTACTTTTATTATTTTATTAGATGATAATTTTACTTTTATATCTTGTTTTTAATATTTTCACTCACCTTTTTATAGTAGATAGAGATAAAAGTTTTTCATATGGTGAATTTATTATCCACTTTTTGATTTTATAGATGTTATTTTTAATTTATCATCCTTGTAAAATTTTTATTAATTTAATGTTTCTATTATGATTTTGTATAGACTATTGATTTTAATTTTATCTCTTTAATTTCCAATACCATTCTATCATCATCATTCAGATGAAAATCTAAAGCAAGATAGAAAAGAAACTCCTAAGAACTTGAAAGAAATAGGTTCGCTTTTGGGAACATAGATGATTGATTGCTGCGAGGATTATCAATCCCGAAATATCGATGAACAAGCTGGTAAGCAGATGCTCTCGAGCGGAAATCTCTTTCAGGGAAAAACGCTTTGGATGCACCACGCCCGCCGATGATGAACAGAGCTGAACCTGCTGAAAACAGCATAGTAATGGTGAAAAATCCATCCCTGAAAAAGTACCCTGTGTGGAGATAAACAACACAGGAAACATCAGCAGCAGGGCAGGCTTTTTAGGAAGTTGGTGATCGGTTTTTCTCTGCGAAAAGTCCTTTCAGCTCGGAGAAACAGAGCAAGACAGAGGGCAACCTCTATGGTTACCAGCACCGCGATAGCTTAGGATAGAGGGTGTTTCGAGGGCGTTTTGCATGCGTTACTCGGCGACTGCTCCATCGCATGCGGATAGGCCCACAAAGAAACACGACGACAAAACCGCAACTGCCACGACTTGCCAAAGTCTCAAAAACTGAATTTCCAGCACGGCATTGATGAGGATGAAAAACCAATCAAAATATTTAAAACTAACTGTATCACTTCAGTGTGGTTTCTTTATCAGAGCAACTAGATGAATTTGATGCCTTTTTCGGTTCTTAAAAACCAAAAGGTCTTGGTCAAGGAATTTTCCATTTTCACGATATGTCATCACGAGTTGAAAAGAGGATATTTAGACATGTTTTCTTCTGCGCAGTTATTAGTAATGATGTGGATTGCTCTATATCCTCTAAACGGGAGTGAGCCGTCTCTCTCTGATTTGCTATATCTTATGCGTATACTTCCAATCTTTCTAATAAAATAGTATGATTTTTCTCTAAGAACTCTTTTGCAGGTGTGATATCCAGCCTTTTTCTTCGTCCCAATAGCAGATTTTTCATACGAATAGAAGGTGCTCAGATTTTTGAAGAACTTTGGTTTAGGAGTTTTCAAATAATTTTTCGTTGTCAATGAAAGAATAATATTTCCTATTTGTTCCCAGCAGCTTACTCTTTTCGGCAGATTTTTCTGAGTTGGCTCGATACTGGAGTGAGGGAAGTCCAGAGTAACTGGCTATTTTTGAAATTTTAACCAAAAACCCATTTTTAGTGTTGATAAGAAGGCTTTCTCCGCCAGCTCCAGTTGAATGTTCATCATCTCTTTAGTTAGTTTTCGCTCCTTTTAAGGCTACGGAAAGACCGTTTTCGCGCTAGGCGTCATATCATTGTACTAGAGCTGGATAGCCACTTTTCCTGCTGTGTTAAACATGCCGACATTTCCTGTTTTAGGATCTCGGACTGATGAAACCTTTCATTTTCGCAGTCAAATCGCCATATCAAAGACATAGCTCTGTCTTTCCCGAATCCGTTTTTCAGCATGTAGTAGCTGCTAAATTCTCCATTAGTATCTTCCATAAAAAGCAGCGATTTTATCAAACGTAGTAGCTGAAGTAAATCCCATGAATTTGGCTCTATCATCACTTCCTTTGCTGTTTTTAAAGCCGAAAAGATATTCTTCATCATCATAAAAGGAAGTCCAGATGTCTGATTTTCAGCAAAAACACTACAAGATGCCAGTAGTGAAAGGACTTAGTTTCATAAAAGCTGTTTTTAGTATTTTAATGTACCTACAAAAGATAGAACTGGGAAATTTTAAATATAAAACGAAAATTATCAATTTATTAAGTTTTAATTAAAATAAAAACTGTTTGGAATACGGCTGCACTCCAAACAGTTTTTAGAATTACTCATTTTTTCTTTTTCTTGAAATAAATCGCAGCCCGATGAATGCAGCCAATATTCCTCCGGCCTATGAGCAGTCCGTTCAGCTTGCATTTTCTTTCGCCTGTTCTGGGTTTACTCGGGGACTTTCCTTCTGGTGTTGATTTCGGTGCTTCCCTGTTTCTTCATCTTTGAAGTTCGGATTTGTATTCTTTGGCTTCATTTTCAGGAAGTTTCCCAGCAATGTAGTTTTGCAGTTTCTCGTTATTTGCAGAGAAAGAGAGGACCCAGCCCCTGAATTCTTTCACTAGTCCATTGTGCATAGAAGCAAGGTTAAATTTGTCTGCAGAGGCTTTCCTGATGCCTTTTCGTGTGGCTTCCAGCATTACGGCTGATTACGGTTTGTAGGGAAGCTCCGTTTTCTTTGTGAATGAATTCTCTGATGCCCAGATGATGTTCGTCTCACATAGGTTTCGTAGAGTTCGTTCCACATTTCATCATCTATCAGCTCTATGCGTGTGCTCCCCAGCCCGTGAAACATATTGGTGGTGATTTCGCAATCTGTCCCGCTACTGAAGCTTTCCTTCATTTTTCTTTGATGTATTTAGGATTGAAAATAGTCGCTCTGGCTTCTACCCACGGTTTCTTTTCAGTTCCTCGCATACGCATGTTTTTGCGGTTTCTGTAATCTGCAAAAATAGGCATCGGGGTCTTTTCTCCTCGTGACTCTTTTATAGTGGTGCTCATTCCTCCCATGAATTCAAATACATGGTCAAGGCTTAGAGCGCCCCAAGTGTTGTTTTTGTCTGGCGTGGATGAGGGATGTCTCGTGTTTTTCAGGGCTGCTTTTAGCATTCCTTTTTCGTATCATTCCTCATTCTGTCATTTCATGAAAGCACCCATGTTGTGCATGTAGGTTTCGGCGATGTCTTTGAGAATCCCATTTGTCTCCCTGCAAGCATCATTTCTTTTTCGTTCCAGTGTCGTATCTTCCTTGTTGTCCCTCGAAAATACGATAGTTGGACATTTCACGAGCTTGTTTAGGGCTTACCCCAGCATTCACCAGTTCTTTTTCTATGGCGATGTTTCCAGCGCTGCTTGGTTTTCAAAGCTCATCTTTTTGCATTGGCTGCCAGTCTCTACAGCTTTTGTCAAAAGGAATAAACGCGATGCCGCCAAATCTCTGAACTGTCCAGAAGTCTGAATGACAATGTCTACTCTCGGTCTGCCTCAGCTCTTTTGATGGTATCAGTCTGACATCACCACCCTTCCGAAAGAATCTTCACAGGCTCTACGCCCAGCATATAAAGGGCTTTGGAGCGATAGAAACACCTTCGGTCTCTATGAACTCACTGCTCAAAAAGTATAGGCTATCTTTTTAGGATATTCTGCCTTTGTGGTTTTCTGTATTCTTCTATCGTGTTTTGGGCAAGTTTTCATGCACCTCTTTCCCAAGCCATTTCTGAAGGTGTCATTTCTGCATTCACAGCATAGAGATTTCTTCCTGTAGGCTACGGCTTTGGTTGCAAACAACGTCGTTGCCAGAAGAAGGCGCCACATAACCACTATTAGAGCGTGTCAAAGAAAGATTTTAGCTCCATTTCAGGGCTTTTTAGCAGGTTTTCTTTTGTAGAAAACAACATTATTGATAGTTCTGTTCTATATCCAAAAATCGCCATCGCTCTTTCTTTCTGCTCTTGGATTGCTGGTTTCAGGTTTTTGCCCAGCTTTCAGGCGTGGAAACTTTTTAGTTTTTCCTCCGACAAAGCTCTGGTCTTTTCCCTCGAGTCTTTCCCTCGTTTTACTTTTTCCATCAGCTTTTTAGCAACGAACTCGGGCATTCCTTCAGGGATTTTACCTGCTTTTAGTTGTTTCTCTCTTCGGTAAGCCGCCATTTTTGGACCTCATTTTCTTCCATTGCTTTTTCACGAAGTAAGGCATTTCGCTGCGGTGAGGAGTTCTCTGGCTTTTTCGATTTCTGATGCTTGGATTTTCGTTGCCGCGATAAAATCAGGCTTACAGATTTTCCATTAAGGATTTGTAAAAACGATATTTTTAGCAGGATTAAGGTAATTTTCGGTGAAGAAAGTTTTCTTTTCAGCCGCTGGTCGGTCACTTTTCCTGAAATTTTATCCAAAGCAGCGAGGCTGTGACGCTCAGCGGGTCATGCTCATCGCTAGAACCGTAGAGTCGATTTTATCCGAAGTGTAAGGAACGCCCATGGTGTAAAATTCTCCATTGATTTTTTCCGTAGCGATTTCCTCCGCGAAGTTTTCCAGTTTGTCTATTTCTCCTCAGAATAAGGTTGCAGTGATACTGTCCAATCGCAAACCTGTGTATAGCCCATTTTAAGCGATTTTCTTTATTTGTAGAGAAATATCTTTCTGTGAGCCTCATCTTGGGTTTTGTAGTAATAATTGATTTTATCCAAAGTTCATTGAATAGACGAGGCCTCGCTTTCCGTAAAAGCTGGCGTCGATACGAGATGAAAGTCGCATAAGAACGGCGTTTTGCGCATGATACTTTCCCCACGTTTCGTATCGTGTAGTAGAAATGAGGAAGACAGCGCCCACCATAATATCGCCCCAGTCATCGCTGGAAAGAGCCACTTGTTTATTGGGTATAAATTCTAAACTTCCATGCGTTCCGAAATGAATCATAGCATCCGCCTCGAAGCCTTTTTGAGCCCTAAAGATAGCTCCGATGTAGGCATGTGGAGGGATTTCTTTCAGCCGTGATTTACTGAATTCATCATCTGTGCTCAGTGCTGCAGGTATGAGGAAAGAATATCATATCGAAAACTATTCTGGAAATCGCTAAACAGCCTTTTCCATCTTTTTAGTTCCGCATAAAACCTTCTGAAGCGGCTCCATTATGCTTCTATTTTTCCATACATTTGGGTTTGTACGGAATCTTTTGAGCCAGTCAGTGTATTTCTGTATCGTTTATAAGAGCAGGTTTTCCATTTTGATAAAATTGTCAAAACTGCCCATCGCATTGCTGTTATAGATATTTCCCTGTGTGTTGATGAGTTTCTGAAAATCAGGCTTCGTTTTCCAGGAAGTCCATCTACATTGTATCCTTCGGATTTCATTCTTTTTCAGGAAATTGTAAGCGAAGAATTAGTTTCTAAGCCCTGCACAGCGAGAGAGTTTTGCCTCGTCCTTTGAAGTAATAAATGGCAACTTTTCTTTGTCCTGATTGTTTTCTTTTTAAGTTGATGAAATTATTGACAATCTGAGTAAATTTTTTCAATCGGTCAGAATTGTTTTGAAAACGACCATTCCATCATTTCTTTTCTCCTGAGCGATATGGCATATGATACACCGCGCCGTCCAGCTCAGTGAATACGATGGTCTCGTCCCATAACCGCCAAACATTCCCATAGGGTCTTTTAGCCAGTCTTCTTCCAGTTGAATAACGGAAATAGGCGTGAAAATCGGGATCTTTTAGCCAATCTACGGTCTGCTCAGGATTGGTCATCTGCAGTCTTCCATACGGGAAATAAATCACGGCATCAGGTTGATTTGCTCAGCACCAAAATTCTCTTACCGAAAAGAAGCGAAAGGATAGACATTTAGCCCAGATTTTTGGAAACGAGATGATGCTGTCTATGTGCTTTGTTCCCTGAAAAAGGGTCGTGGATACCAGTGATTAGTGGCGATTTTTGCTTCTTCTTGGTAAAGATTATAGATAATCTTCGTAGGCTTTTATATCAGAAAATGCCACTTCTTCATCGATATGGAAGAAAACATCTTCTTTCTCCGCGACTTTTCAGGTTCTTCGGCGAAGAATTTTTGGCATCGATGTATTTTTCGGACATATCTCGCAAAAACTTTCGGAAGTTTTTCTTGTTTCCGCTGGAAAGATAGCTGTCCACTTTTTCCGACTGAGACTCGCTCAGACTGCTGATGTCGTTTTCAGGCGAGGTCACAGACACGAAATGCGTAGGGACTTTTTCAGCGTTTTTATAATGAGTATTTCGCTGATTTTCATCTATTTTAATACCCATTCCCCAAGTCAGAACGAAATCATAATTTTTCAATTTATCGAGCTGGTCTAGCGGCACTTCTCGAATTCTGATAAAGCTGTCTTCATTGGACAGCGCATATTGAACACTCGTAATTTGGGAAATTCACCAATGCTATGCGGGTAGCAGAGGCCCATTTGTACATGCAAAATATCTCAAAAGAAAACGGCAAGAAGTCCTAATATATTGGATAAAATATTTTTCATAATTGTTTAACTTTACTCATTGGTTTTCAGAGGTTAAATCTGGGTCTTGAACTTTTTATTGAAATTCCATTTTAAGCCTAAAATAAATGTCCTTCCGATATCCACGGAGGAGAAGCTACTCGTCCGCAGTGTAGCCAGCATATTATTAATTCCGCCTCGTCAGAGTAAAAGCCCAGTGGAGCTTTGAAGCTCAGCTGAAGCCGCCAGATAGAGTAGGGCGCATAGCTGATCGAAAAGAACTGCTGTCATCATCGTATATTTTGGTGCGGCTGAGGTATTTCCGCTGATGATGATGCTCGAATGTATTTAGCCGAAGGAATGTATTCCGCCTCTGAAAGTCAGCGTGTGCGGGCGGTTTTTCGGATCTTCTTTTCCGATGTCGTAGTGGGAATAAGAGCCTTTGAAATGGAAATTTTATTTAGTTTGGCATATTAGTTGATACTTGGAACTTAGTACATCTGTGTTTCCGTGAAATTGACATAGCGCAGAGTGTACCCTCGATGTTTCCTCTCAGTGTTGATTTTTATCCTTTATTTTTTGAATATTGGGTGATGAAAAGTCAGGTTCAATTTTTAAAAGTTAAAATCAATAGAAACATTGAAATTATCGCTTGTTTCGGGTCTTAAATTTTTGTTTCCATAAGCTGGAACTCCTCCCCAAGGTGGAACCAGTTGGTATAGAGTTCTTTAGGCGTAGGCGAACGGAACCCGCCTGAATATCCATCAGCACGGATGGTCATCGTTCTCATCAAATCTATACATTCCTCGACAGGCGGAAAGTGAAATATTGTTTAAAATATGAGGGTAGTCCATTCTGGCGCTCTGTAACGATGGTCACAGCGATTTATCACCGCAGTCCTGCTGTGTGAATGCGAGTAAGTCTGGGCATTTTCCCTGCCTCCTGTGCTTTCGCTTTTTGAAACATGAAGCTCAGTAGTTTTTCCGAAAGCACCCTCGCCGCCAGCTACAAAGGGTGTGTTTTTAAACAAATTTGATTGTATTGAGAGCTGATTCTCCAGACTTCGTTTTCGTATCTTTTTCTTTTGATTTTTCGGAAATAATCATACTTGTCGTATCGGTCAAAAGTCCCTGAAACGATTAGATTTTGATTATCATTAAATTTGATATTGGCTTTTAAACCTAAATTATGAGTTATAGTATTGTTCTCTAACTATTTTGCTCGCTCGCGTGCCTGGGTTTCGCTCACTGAAATAGTAGCCAGGCGTAAGGCTGAGGTTTATTTTAGGACTGAGGTTAAATGTTAGTTTTGGATTGATTCCATAGTTGGTAAATCCAGCGACATTCAGCTCGTTATAGACTCCACCGGTGGAAATTCTGTCTGTAATGATGTAGGGTTCTCTCATCTTATAGAAAGAAGAAATGCTGAGGTTTCCATTTTTGTTTCGTTCCTATGGAGAGATTTGCCTTTGTGGTCTCTGCCATGTCGTAGAGGTAGCCGGCATTGATGTCCAGTGGACTTTTGGAATCTTTGGTGATGATGTTGATTACTCCACCGATGGCATTAGAACCATAGAGCGAGGAGGAAGCACCTTTTATGATTTCTATCCGTTCGATGTTGTCTATATCTATCCCTGTCGTAGTCTATGTTATCAGCTGCTTTCGCCTGCCATTCTTTCTGCCGTTCATCAGAAAAGAACATATTTCCACCGAATCCCCATCATATTGATATTAGGACTTTCGCCATTGTATGTGAAATTGACGCCAGAGAACTCGTTTTTCCAAAAATGTTTTGAAATCAGTAGACTGAGATTTTTATATCTTCAGCGGTTACCACCTGCACTGTGATAGGAACATCTTTCAGCTTTTTTGTGAGCGGGTGGCAGTGACGACTACTCTTTGATTTCAGTTTCTTTCTCTTTTTCTTTTGCTGTCCATAGAGAGGAACTGTGACAATGAGTGAGAAAAATGCTGACATGTTTAATCTTCCTTGATGAAAAACAAGAAATTGAACTGCTGTTTTTGTTACAACAATTCAATTCCTTATCCTTATTAAAATTAAATTAGTGATTAAAAATTTATTGTTGCTGTCTGCAACCTGATATTTAAAAGTGATAAATCCAGTAGTGTTTCTGGTGCTATGGTTATAGCTTGTTAATTGGATTTTAGCAGCTTTCCCATCAGCAGTTTTTGACGATATAAACCCAGTTGTTCACAGCGAATTTCGGCTGACCAGTCTGTGATGTAGGTGGATGTAAGACCACCATCCGTAGTAGTATTGATATCTCCAGAAATCACAGAGTTAAGAGATGTAGTAGATGAAGTAGGTCTGCCATTGGCATAGGTGTGGGTAGTTTTCATTTCGTCAGCAGTGTAAGTCCCCTGAAGGAATGCTGGTTACCTCCGATAGGTTTTTGCTTTCTGTTCTGATAACTCCACCTTGCCCAGAACCAGAAGTTCCTCCATTGGTTCTGATGTTATATCTATTGAATGCGATATCCCAAGCAAGGTCTGTGGATGGGTTAGTAACCTGAACGATAGTTCCGCTAGCAAAAGAAAAATATTTCCATTCCGAAGCGTTGTTGGCATCAAGGTCTTTAACCAATTTTAAATTTGGGTTTGTCTGCTCTTTGATTTGGGATTGAGTAGAATCATCATTATCTCTACTGCAAGAAGCTACTGTCAAAGCAGCCAATGTTATACTAAAAATGCTTTTTCATAAATATTAAATTAAATTTTTGCAAAGATAAATAAATCTTATTTATACTAAATAAAAATAAGAACATAATTTTATCATGTTTTGAAAAATGAAATTCAAGAGAATAAAACCAAAAGAACCCTAATTTTGCACGAGATATGAAATTTAGATTTAGTTTAAAAATATTTTTCTCCTTTCTCTGCTGATTTTTCAGTATAGAAGTAATTATTGCTACCATTCTGAAAGACTGGTATTTCGTGAGGGCTTTTGTGGAGATATTTTTGCGGTGGTCTTGGTTTATACGCTTATAAACTCGTTTTTCGATTACAGGAATAAGAACAAACTATTGTTTTTGTCTTGTTTTTGTTGTTTTTGTGGAAATACTGCAGTATTTCAAACTTGTTGAAAAATTAGGCTTCCCAAAAGGAAGCCCAGCCTATATTATAATAGGAAATTATTTCTCATGGAAGATATTTCGTGCTATGCAATAGGCTGTTTATCAGCGTTTTTTATCAATAAAATATTTAGAATAGATTAAAATATCGTTTGTTTTAATATGTTGATTACCAGTCAGGTTCATCACTGAAGTCCCCATTTATATTTTCTTTTAAGGAATAAATATAATCGCCACTCATATCCCTAACAACTGTTCATTGTGCTTGTCTCATCATTATCTCTTTACCTGTAATATCCTGCTTGAACAGAATGCCAAATATTCTATATATAATTTTCCATTTTTTACCATAAATCCCCACTGTAGCTCTCATAGGATCTAAGTTGTAATCAGAAAAACACCTACTTTTCCCATCTTTATAAAATCTATAAATATAAGTTTGATAAGTATAGTTTCTTTTTGGGAGGAGATAATGCTATTTTTATATATAGAATTGAGGTCAATCATGCTTTTTAATTTTCTGTTCTTTCTCCTTATTTGCATGAAGTGAAAATCTGCTCAAACTGAATCTTTTTCCTACCTATTTCATTCCACTTTCCTAGAAGTTATGCATGATGACAATAATAGTCAAAAGAATTATTGATATATTTTACCATGTTGTAAATTGAGTTTGATATTGAAAGCAAGAATTTGATCTGTAAAAGTTATTTAGAATTGTGATAAAATATAGAGTAAAACAAATTAAACTCTTCCCAATGCTTGTCTCATCAAATCCATCAGAAAATCAGGGCATCGGATGATTTTTGTGTCTGCATCGAGGAAAAATAGAATGGTAGAGGCTTTCGGTGAGTTTTTCTCCTCAGAATTGAAAAATCCGTAATTAAATTCTATTTTTGCGGTAGGTTTTTGTGATTTTGGTATGGATGTAGAGCAGGTCATCGTATTTTGCTGGCGGATGTATTTTTTATTTTATACCCTGAAACGGAAGCCAGATGCCTCTTTTTCTATCTCATTGTGTGAAAATTCCGGATACATGAAAAAGTTCAACCCGGCAACTTCCAGATACTCAGCGTAGTTACCGTAGTAGACATATTTTCATAGGATCGGTTTCTCCGTAACGAACTCGTAATGAGTGTGTTATGTTAATCATTTGTTAAACTTTTAAACTTCATACAAATATATTTTTTAAAAACCAATAGAGCAAAATTTTTTAAAAATTAAATCATATTTGTGAAACACAATTTCGGTTGAGGATTTTCTGAAAAATCAAATAAAATTTAATCATAAAAAGATATAGAATGGACAAGAATTTAGAAGCAATGTGAGAGAATTGTCTCTTTTTATGCGAGATAACCTTGCCTCTTCAGAGGAAGGATCAGACATGAAGAAGTTGGAAGATTCTTTTTGCGCTGTTGTTTGATAAGGTTCGTCCATTGTCTTTTTGTGGATGGTAATCTCACTTTGGGAGTTCCTAGTAACTTCTACAAAGAATATATAGAGGAGCACTATATTTCTCCTTTCTGTCACTCTAAAAAGTATTTTGGTAAGGGAATAAAACTTGGTATGCTGTAGCAGAAAAAGGACAAGAACAAGAGAAAAAGGAAGTAACCTACAAGGCTGCGAACCTACAAACTCCTAAAAACAAGAGGTTATGCCTCCTTCTTTCATTGGGAAAGGGAATAATCATTTTGCGATACCAGGATTAAAAAGTAAATGTAGAGTCTAATCTCAATCCTGCATTGTCTTTTGAAAAACTTCATAGAAGGAGAGAGTAATAAATTTGCTTTCTCACTGCTGCGAAGGCTATTGCAGACAGACCAGGGCAGACATCTTTAATCCGCTGTTTATCTACGGAGTGTAGGAGTTGGGAAAAACTCACATAGCTCACGGGATAGGTCTGGAAGTTAAAAACAAATTCCCAGATAAGATAGTGGTTTATGTCCCATCGGAGAAGTTTATTCAGCAGTTTATCAATGTAGCGAATACTAAAAATCCTGAGAAAGAGCAGAATTTGCTAATTTTTACCAAATGGTGGATGTCCCTCATTATAGACGATATTCAGTTCCTTTCAGGTAAAAAGTGACTACAGGATACATTCTTCCATATTTTTGACCATTTACACCAAAATGGAAACAGGTCGTTCTGACTTCAGATAAAGCACCTGTGGACATCCAAGATATCGAAGAAAGAATCGTTTCTGTTTTAAATGGGGACTTTCTGTGGAGATAAAACGCCAGATTTTTCTACAAGAAAGAAAAATCATCAGCAACAAGCTTCATAGAGATGGTATCCAGCTAAGTGAGGATATAATAGACTTTTGGCATCGGAGGTTAAATCTCAATGTTAGAGCTTATCAGGGTAATTAACTCAGTTATAGCTCATTCCATGATTTATAAGTCTGACCTTACTCTTGATTTATTAAAAAGAAACCATCAATAAAAATCGCAACCAATAAGGGATAAAAACAATAAGTATTTCACTGATACAAGATGTGGTTTGTGATTATTTTGGAATTCTACAAAGAGCAGCTTCTATCCAAAAACCAGAAAAAGAGAAATCGTCTGCCAAGACAGCTAGCAATGTATTTTTCTAAAGAATATACTAATGCTACCTATGCAAAATAGGCAATGAAATGGGAGGAAAAAGACCACACTACGGTGATGCATGCTTACAATACTATCAAAGATTTTTCTAAGATAGATAAAGAAGTAAAGAAATACATCAAAGATTTAAAGGAAAAATATTTTGCGTAGATAATAAAAGTATGTTTTATGAACAAAAAGAAGGATTTTAATTCGTTAAAATCCTTCTTTTGCTATAAAAACACAGAAAAACTTATATTAGCAGAATAAATAATTATTAACCTTTTGAAAAATAACCAAAATGAACGAAATAGCACAAAATATAGCAGAAATCAAAAAGCAGAATGGCGGAGGCTTGTAAAAAGCTGGAAGAAACCCAGAAGAGGTAAAACCCTTTTGGCGACAAAAACCGTTCCTGCGGATAGAATAAAACAGGCTCTGGCTGCGGGAGAAACTTTGATAGGGTGAAAACAAAGTGCAGGAACTGAGAGATAAATACGAAGAATTGAAGAAAGTTCTCATACTAGCATTTTATAGGGCATCTGCAGACCAATAAAATCAAAGATATTCTAAAAAGCAGAGGTGGCGTGTATAGAGAGTTTAGACCTGGGATGCCGCTGAAAAACTACAGCAACGCCTTTGAATATGAGGACAAAACCATCGAGGGTTTTGATTCAAGTGAATACCTCTTATGAAGACAGCAAGTTTGGTCTTGACCCAAGTGAAGCAGTGGATTTTGTGAAGAAAGTAGCAGCTGGACAGACTGAAAATCAAAGGGTTAATGACCATAGGGCTGTTTAGTGCTGAGATAGAGGAAGTTAGAAAATGTTTTCAGTTGTTGAAGAAAATTCAGCAGGAAATCATAGCCGAAAAATATTCCAAATGTAGAGATGAAGGAGTTGTCCATGGGGATGAGCGGGGATTTGGAAACGGCGATAGAGGAGGGTTCTACGATTATCCGTGTGGGGATCTGCTATTTTCGGAGAGAGAGTATCCAGACAGCCACTACTGGCCTGAAAATAATAGTTAAAGTATATTAAATTTTATATTCACAAAAGGGAATTTTTAACTTTGATTAGTTGAAAAATTCTTTTTATTTAATCGATTGATACACAATATTATGCTGTTTTTACTCCTGCTTATTTATCAGAAAAATTCGCCGATTGAGTATTTTTGCTCCTGTTGTTAAGGAATATATTATGAACTTGGATTATTTCTTCGTGGAAAATGAAAAACAGCGAGGAAAGTCATCAAGTTTTTTCGCCCTGAAAAGAAACAATCTGAGTTAAAATTATTTCTGCTCGACAAGTATTCGGAAACTTCGGATTTAAAGGAGGCTCAAGAGTTGATGAAAAAGGAACGGATTTTGGACCGCTTTTCGGAAGGGGCTGCCGTGCATCGCAGATCCAGGGAATATTATGGTAAAGTGGGCACATAAAAACGGCATCAAAGTGGTTCCTGTGAATGGGCCCGAGTTCTATCATTTTAGCGCTGATTTGCAGTGGGTTTAATGGACAGCAGTTTGCTTTTTCATGGTTATCTTCCGATAGACAAAAGATGAGCGGAAAAATAAAAATCCGACAGCTGGAAAAACAAGTGCAGGAAACAGGATATTCTGCAGATTTTTTATGGAAACACCTTTACCGAAACCAAAGACTTTTGGAGGATTTGTGTAAGTTTTGTCACTGCAGACAGCCCTCTGCATAGCGGCGGATATTAACAATCCAGAGAAAGAATTTATAAAAACTCTTCCCATAAAGGAATGGCAGAAAGAAGAAATAGATTTGCATAAAATTCCTGCGATATTTGTTTTTAGGGCAATGAAAAAGCTGAAAATTTTATTTTTGTATTTTTCTTTTTACAATTCGGATTTCTGCTCAGCAATTTTTCTCTGGAAAGGTGACCACAGAAGAAGGAATAGCGCTGAGCAGGTTTTGTAATTAACATGAGAAACAAAGAGCAGGTGTATACCAGCAGTAATGGGGAGTTTAAGATAGCAGCCAATATTTTCAGATGAGTTTGCTCTCGTTAAAAAAGGTTATGATAGGATATTTCATATAGTGAAATCTGCTGATTTTGACAAGCATATTTTACTGCAAATGAGAAAGTCAGAAACTACTATAAATGAAGTGGTTATAATTCCAAAAAGTAAAATAGACAGGCTGAAAAAGGAGATAGAAGTCCCTACTGTGAAGAAAGGTACGGAATCCAAGCCCAAACCAGCAAAAATGGAAAGATGTTGTTAAAAATACCGCCTATTCCTATAGTGATTGCATTTGATGTTAGTGCTTTTGAGGAGTTAATAACAGGGAATACGCGGAGAAAGAAAACGCGCTATAAATATGAAGACATGCAGGCTGATATCTTGCAAGTGAAAAAGAATTTTTAGGAGAAGAATATTTTATAGAAAAATAAAATTCCAAGCGAGAGAATTCATGAGTTTTTTAGAGTTTTTCTATCATTGAGAAGCCAAGATTAAAAAAACACATGAAAACTGGTAATCAGACTCAAGTCATGATGATTTTGAGGAATTGTTTCAATCTACCATAAAAGACTGGAAATGAATAATATAGATAATAAAAATGAATAAAATAATATACATAACGGCATCAGCGTTTTGGGATTTTCACAGAGTGTTTTCAGGAAAAGTGGAGACAGAAGAAGGTTTGTCTATTGCTAATGTGTTGGTTATCAATCTAAAAACCAATGAAAAAGTAAATACAGATGAAAAACGGAAAGTTCACCATTTCGGTAAAATTGCAGGATGAAATTCGTTTTTGTAAAAGAAAAAGGTTATGACCGAGTTTCTTATATCGTGAAATCTGCTGATTTTCAGGAAGAAAAATATTTTAGACTGCAAAAATCTATCTGTGACAATAGAAGAAGTGGTTATCAGCAGGCTGAAACTAACGGAAATCTTGCCAAAGATTCCAAAAAGTTTGGACAAGGAAGATGTCAATGCTAAAAATTCAAAAATCGCTGAGACAGAAACCATTGAAAAACAAGTGCGAAGCATTTCTGGTTCTGCGGAATTAGTTTTAATATGGCCTCATTGCTTGCAGGAAAGAAGAAAAAGAACAAAAACAGCGACTGGAAAAATATGAACAATTCCAAAATAACGCCACATGGATAAGCGAAAGAGTAGATTCGGAATATTTCTGTAGAGAAAGGGAATTCCAGAGGTGAAAGTAGCAGAGTTTATTCAGTTTTCTGACACAAAAACCAGAAGTAGCGGGATACATCAAAACCAATAATTTTCCTAAAATAATGACAGCTCTGGACCAGCTTATCCCTGTTTACCTCAAAAATAGAGAAAAACAACATATTTTTTAAATTTAACTTTTAAGGCATTATTTTAATCTAAATAACATATTAGATTAATAGAAATAAAAACAATAAAGTTTAAATTAGTAAACAGAGAAACCACATAAATCAAATCTATGTGGTTTTTCATTTAGAAAGTTTAAATTTGCATTAAAAACGAATGGCAAAAATTATACGAATTCATCCAGAAAAATCTACAGGAAAGGCAGATAAATGAAGTGGTGGAAACCTTGAAAAAGGCGGGCTGATAGTCTATCCATCGGACACGGTATATGCTCTGGGATGTGATATCAATAACCTGAAAAGCAATGGAAAAACTAGCCCAGCTGAAGGGTATGAAATTAGAAAAGTCCCATTTTACCATTATATGTAATGACCTGAGCCACTTGTCAGAATTTTACAAAACCGATAGAAACATCCACATTCCGACTTTTGAAAAGCAAACTCCCTGGGGCTTTTTACTTTTATTTTAGAAGCAAATAAAAATTTGCCTTTTGGCTTATAAAGGGCATAAAACCATAGGAATACGCGTTCCGAATCATTCTGTGCCACAGATGATAGTGGAAAGTCTTGCAACCCTGATAGCTTCCACCTCTATAAAAGATGATGATGAGGTGATAGAATATTCTACCGATCCAGAGCTTATAGCCGAAAAATACGACAAAAAGCGTGGATATCGTGATAGATAGCGGCTGGGGAGAGCTGGTGCCTTCTACGATAGTAGATGTGACACAGGGAATACCAGAAATTGTCCGACAAGGAAAAAGGTGAATTATAGAAATAAAAAACTCGTATTTGCGAGAGTTTTTGTTTATTATAAAAATTCTATATCCCTTAGAATGAGGAAGAATTCCTTGACATCGTAAACAACGCCATTTTTGGGATAGGAGTTTAGATAAGTCTAAAATCCAAGAATTCTTTGTGAGCAACACCAAGAACTACTGCTTCATATTTATCCGAAGGAAGTGTTTCTAGGCTTTCATTCCGTATTCGTGTTTTACTTTCGCTAGGATTAGCCCAAGGGTCGTAAGTAGTCACTTTAACACCGAAATCCTCCAAAGCAGAGATTACATCGATGATTTTAGTATTTCTGACATCAGGGCAATTTTTCTTTTGAAAGTTACTCCCAGCATGAGTAATTTAGCTCCATTGATTTGGATATTTTTCTTAATCATCGCTTTTTACCACTTGCTCGGCAACATATTTTCCCATAGAATCATTCATTCTTCTTCCCTGCCAAGATGATTTCTGGATGGTAGCCGTACTCTGAGCTTTTTGAGCCAAATAATATGGGTCTACACCGATGCAGTGCCCAATTACAAGACCTGGTTTGAAAGGAAGAAAAATTCTATTTCGTTCCAGCAGCTTTTAGCACATCGTGAGTGTTGATATCCATTAGGTTAAATATTTTAGCCAATTCATTAACAAAAGCAATGTTGATATCTTTGTGAGTTCTCAATCACTTTGGCAGCTTCGGCAACTTTAATCGTTGGAGCAAGGTGCGTACCTGCTGTGATTACAGAAGAGTATAAGTCATTCACCACTTTACTGATTTCTGGAGTAGAACCAGAGGTTACTTTTAGGATTTTTTCTACGGTGTGTTTCTTTGTCTCCTGGGTTAATTCTTTTCAGGAGAATAACCAGCGAAGAAATCTACATTGAATTTAAGTCCAGAAACTCTCTCCACCACAGGATACAGTCTTCCCTCAGTAGCGCCAGGGTAAACCGTAGATTCGTAGATGACAATGTCGCCTTTTTTAATCACTTTTTCCTACCGTTTCACCTCGCTTTTTCAAGTGGAGTAAGGTCTGGGCGATTGTTTCTATCCACAGTGCGTAGGCACGGTGATGATGTATACATTGGCATCTTCTATATCTTTTAGGTCAGCAGAGCAGAAAAGCCCATTGGTACCAGCATTGAAAGGGTTTTCTTTAACCAAAGCTGATTTTTAGAAGGTCATCAGATACCTCCAAAGTTTCATCATGCCCTGCGTTTAGTTCTGTGATTCTTTTTGGTAATGTCAAACCTACCATGGGAATTTAGTGGCAAATAACCTTGCCAATGGCAGCCCTACATAACCAAGTCCAATAATTGCTATTTTATGATTCATATTATATATTTTTATATTTTTATTTATTTTACACCTTTTAAAAATTCTATGATACAGATATCCCCATATAGTAGGGTGGTACCAGAGGATAGATTCTAGATTTTTCTCTTTTTGGGAGGATAGTGTTCCGTTGAAAAAGTTTTTCTATTGCTTTTTGTGAGCAGTTTGATGCCGCTAGCCAGCTGGATAAGGGGTAAGTGGAGAAATCATCTTCTTTTGTGATTGTGATATTTTCTTGGTATATCACGCTTCCTGTGTCTATTCCTTTATCCACGAAATGCACCGTAACTCCGTTGTTTTTCAGAATCATTATTTACTAACGCTCAGTAGGCTCCATGAACGCCCCTATATTTGGGTGTAATGCCCGCATGAGTATTGATAAAAGGGCATTCTACAGAAAGCACTTTTTCGGATATGATTCTTGTTCCGTTTACGATGATTAAATCAGGATTTATTTCCTTCAATAATTCTATAGTGAATTTACAGATGAAACATTTATCGTTCTATCATTGAGATTTCCGCAGCATTCATGCCGTTTGCCTTCATGATTTCATTTCTTCTCTTTTAGATGTGCTGCCTCAAAACTTACCGATAATCAGCTGAATAAAATCTGTCCCACAACGGTAAAACACCCAATCTTTTTATCCTTCTTTTGATAAATGGTATTTTCTTTGTCTTCACAATGATTTTTCAATGCCGAATTGACTATCCAATGCATTGAAAAACGATTTTTGAGGAATCACCTTTTCCCGCTAAAATAACGATTTTTTTACCCTTCATTTTTCATCTTTGCTGCCAAACTACTCATCATGTAGCTTTGGAAATTATACTTTTCATTTAAAAATTTATAATGTTGTAGGATTTTCTAAAAACTTAAAATTTTCCTCCATATTTGCTCCCAAAAATTATGAGGATGCCACCATAAATGGTAGGTTAGATTGTTTTTTAGCAGCAAAGGTCATGCTTGCCTTTTATTCTTTTTAACCTTAAACTTTCCAAGAAACTCAGTTTTCAGCGATAAATGCCTCAAAAAAACGGCTTTGATGGAATATTTACAGGAGTTTCTTTTTATGTAATCGTCTGAATAACAGTTGTGTCCAGAGATGTTGATGTAAGAATCCATCAGCCTGAAAGCTCGCTGAAACAGGCTTTCGTTTTTCGCCGCTTTGGGCTTTATACAGCCAAGAGTGTTCATTCCCTCTGTAACGAAGTGATTCCCAGTTCGGAGCATACTTGTAAGTATTTGTCATTGAACTGGTTTCGTGGGAAAAATCAGCGGTTATCTCTATTCCTTGCTCTTTTGCTATCTGCACTGCTATTCTGGTATCTTCTCTGAAAGATTCCAGCGTTTGTCCTTTTTCTAAACAATAGTAATGGGAAAAAGTGCGGGTGCCGATTTCCTGCTCAGGATATTTTTGATTTCATCGATGAGCAGCGGAGCAAAATGATATTTATCTTGAGTTAAAATCACTGCCCAGACTCTCGAAATAAGCGTTTTCGTAGGGCGAAAGCGATTTGTCTTCGTATTGAGGTTTGATGGAAGGTACTTTGCTAACAATCCTTCTTTGGTCTTGAAAAAGAAAACCAACGGTAGAAAAGTACCGCAAACGGCATATTTTCTAAATAATTCCAGCGTTTGAGGAATTACTTGATGGACATTCAGTATGTTCTGCCCATAGTCGCTAATGGTTCTTTTTGTCCCGAACGCCCCACATGAGTTCAAAATCCAAAGAAATTACAAATTTACCTGTTTTCATTTTAGTTACTTTAAATTTTTCCCAATACCAATCTACAGCCTCTTTAGACCTTTGTGCGAAGATGTGTGTCTCGGCTGGTAGCTCAGATTTTTGAGCTTTTCTCTATACTCGCCAATGAGTGAGGAACATCTCCCTGCCTGTTTGGTCCATAGAGAATTTCCACTTTTGCGATTTTCGTTATCATAGGCAGAAAGGTATTCTTTTCAGCAGTTCAGCCATTTCTTTGATGGTTGTTCTGTCGCCCACAGCTGTGTTATATATTTGATTTAGAGCCCCTTCCTTATCAGTTATTACATAATAAATTCATATGAACCACATTATCAATGTAAGTAAAATCCTTTGAATAGGTACCATCACCATTGATAGTCGGCGATTGGTGGTTGATTAGCTGGATTACGAATTTTGGAATTACTGCAGCATAAGCGCCATTAGGGTCTTGTCTTCTTCCAAAAACATTAAAATATCTCAGTCCTATCGTATCAAAGTTATAAACTCTTTTTGAAAACATCGGCATAAAGCTCGTTCATATTTCGTGATAGCATATGGAGAAAGCGGTTTTCCGATGATGTCTTCTACTTGGCAAAGATGTAGAGTCGCCGTAAGTAGAGGAGCTGGCAGCGTAAACAAGTCTTTTACCTCTGCATCTCTCGCCGCATGAGCATATTTAGAAACCGCCCACATTCACATCATTACTCGTGATAGGGTCATTGATAGAACGAGAACAGAGCCAAGAGCGGCCTCGTGCAGGACATAATCTGGTCCGTCACAAGCTTTTTACAAGCTTCTAAATCACGAATATCCCCTTCAATCAAAGTGAATTTTTCATTTTTGAAAAAGGCTCAATGTTATGTCTGTGTCCCGTAGCAAAGTTGTCCAAAACTGTAAACCACAGCTCCTAATTCTCAGTAGTTTTTCCACCAAATTAGAACCGATGAGACCAGCGCCGCCAGTGACTAATATTTTTTATTTTTCTAATTTTTCTTTGAAAATTCATCTTTTAAGTTTTTATTATATGTAATATTTTTCTTAGAATATATGCAGAGATACGATTCTTTATTGGTTAAGTTTCGTTCTTTGAAATAATCCTTTCCACATCAGGAATGTTTATTTCTGTAGCCAGAACCAGCTTTTTGTGAGAATGAGCTGAGGCTCTATACTGAGTTCTTTTTCAATGATTTCTAAAATCTCAATGATAGAATAATTGAAAGGATAAGCGATATTGACCACTTTATTAAAATTCTGATAATTGATAACTTGAAGAACTAAATTCTTAATATCCTCAGTATCAATGATATTCCGCGTTGCCTTTGTATGAACATTTATTTTTGGTGGTTTTCTGACAGAACGAGACCAAATAGTTTATCAGCAGATTAGATTTCTCCTTTGCCCACGGCGTTGCTTAACTCAATATTAAATATTTTTGAAGTAGTTTTCAGCGATGATTTGTTCCATTTTAGTTTAGGTAGAACATACTGGCTGTCAGCCTTTGAGGAATCATAGATGCTGCGGGTAGAAAAATAGACAAAAAGTTTATCGATTTTTGTGTAAAAAGTCTCCTGATTAGATCTTCTCTCTTTTGAAATTCAGATAGTTCTGTCTCTAAAGGAATTAGAAACTCCAGATGCGAGTAACATCTTCTCTATCAACATCACTAAAATAGAGACGATAAGTCCATTTCTACAATCATGTATTTGTATTTTGTTTAGTTGTAATTGGGATTTCAATAATTCTGAAAGACTTGTTTTTACTAGAAATTCAGAAAAGCCTGTCCTCCTTATCTGAGGTGTGTGCTATATCAGCAAAATAGATCCTGCTCATTTTCCTCCCATTTTGGCTAGTAAAATCAGAAATATCTATGAAATCTATATTTGAGTAGTTTTGTATAAAATTCTAGAAACTCCTTTCCTATTGTATTTTGGATAATTTTGTCATGGATATATTTGGTAAATTCACAAAAACCAAATTGAATGTTTTCTCTTTCACATAGTTTGACTATTTTATCCAAATATTTAGTTTGATAAATGGGAATATGGGTTTTTCTTCTTTAGGTTTGTAATATTTTCATCATATATATTTGGAGTGTATCCTCCAAAACTTATCGTGTCATTTTAATAAATGAAGCCCCTCTTTTCCTAATCCTATCAAGATTTTTATGTAAATGCTGGTTAGCAAAAATAAGTCTTTCTGTCCTTCAGCATCTACTAAAAGGAAGATCCTCTCTCTCCCTCTGAACTAGCAAATTCAAATTTATTGTGATAAGTTAGAAGGTGAAGTTGATAAAGCAGTATCTCACTTTTTGTGTTTTATAAGTTGTTTTAACATAATAGGGTAAAAAGATAGCCTCACCTCCTTGCGAATAGTTTTCGTATTAGTGGCTATTTTGGTATTATTGATGCCTTTCCAGTTGAATCACCTAAAAGGAAATTCTATTGGTCTGTGGCGTTTTGAACATAAAACAGTAAAAACTATAGATAAAACCAAAATAATGACAATAGCTCCTGCAAAACAAAATAGATTATGAACGAATCTTTTTTCATTGTCTATTATATTTTAGTTCTTAAAAGATTTTATGCTTCTAGCTAGAAAATTATAAAATATTTGCACCAACGTATATCAACATGATTCATGTCGTAATAAGCATGTTTAGGAAGTTTCTATTTTTTGAAAAATCTAAAAATCAATATAGAGAATAATCTTTGTCATAAAATTCATAAAATGTCTTGATCACACTTTTATAATCTGCTTGGGTAGTTTTTAGGAGGTTGTATTAGGATTAAATGAATTTTATTGTTGTTACAAAATTGGATTATTTTATCAAGATATTCACTTCATTCTCGTAGTACAGGACTTTTGAATTGATATGTTTTCTAACTTGGTTTGTGTTTTACATTAATCTTGGATGGTATATAGTAGACCAAATTTTGATATATTGTTATAATCCCCACTTTTTCTTGTGAGTTTGCAAAATTTTAATGAGGAGCTAGAGAGTATGTTTTCAATACCTAAAAATGAACTAAAATAATTTCTTACAGAAGTTAACATGTCTTTATGTTCATCAAACGAGTCTCTGTAAAAGGATGGCATTCTATTTTCTATAGGACCAGCATCTCCAACCTCTACCATCTATTGTTGATAATATTATGTGGATTGAAAGATAATAGCAGAATGTCGATTTTGTTCTGTTTTCTCAAAATAGCCAGTTTCTGTGGCAAAAATATACATTTTCACCACCTGTGAGTAGTTAGCATCAGAACTTTAAAATAGTTATCATCCATAGCCCAGCGTGTATTAGAATCTCCAATAATGATATGGAGATTTTACATTAGTTTTGGGCAGATTAAATAGATAAAGATAAAAATTCCTATTATACTAATGATAACAAAATAAAGAAATTTTATGATAAAGTCATCTTTTAAAAGGTGAAATATATAAATTCAGCTTCCTTTCCATGGAAACCAAATAATCAGTAAGTTAGGAAAATATAAAAATCATCCAGTGGAATGGTTCTTTTACCTTATCCTCGAATCTTGAGGGAAAAGAGTCAGTCTCTCATCAGCCATTCGAAAACGAACATAATAGCGATAAAGAAAAGCAGACTCAACTCTCCTCTATTAGTTTCAAAGGATATCCGATGCCTATATGCATGGTCGTGGAACATTTTCTTGATGCGAGCATGAAATACTTTCGGTATGGAAGAAAATCCAGCAGAAAGTAGCCAGACCGAATGTCAGTACCACTTGGAAAAAACTCTTTTAAAGATAAAGTATTTTGCCTTGTACAGATGTCAGATTGTTCCTATTGGTTTTCATAACGATAGAAGGCATTATGAATAAAGCATTTAGAATCCCCAAAAGTGAAAGTCCAGTCGGTCCCTGCCAAAAACCACTTACAAAGAAAATGATAAAGGTGTTACTGATTTCGCATCCAGTCACCTCCTCTGCTCCTCACCAAAGAGATAGAGATAATCTTTAGACAAGTGGAAAGAGAGATGTCCACCTTCTCCCAGAACTCTAGCGATATCTCTTGAGAAATATGGATAATTGAAATTTCTGTAATTCGATGCCGAAAACCTGGACCCTAAAGCAATGTCACTATAACCAGAAAAATCACACAAATCTGGATAGAAAATAAAGCACCAAAAGCTAGGTATTGGTTCCTGTGTATTCAGCGTTTGCATAATCATTAAAAATTATGTTATTTGCATAGTGGGCAGCAGTTGTCCCGCGATGACCACCTTTTAAATAATCCCCAAAGTTTGTCGCATCCCATCCACGGCTTTGTGATAGTTGAACTCTCTATTAACCTTTAACTGAGAAGTAAATGCTGCAGCTCTTTTCTATAGGACCAGCCACTAGAAGAGGGAAAAAGCTTACCAAACAAGGCGTAGATAACGGTCTTTTCGGCTCTATTTTCTGTTGTAAATATCACTACATATGACAATCCATGGAATGTGTAAAACAGAAATTCCCACAGAGAGCAGTATTTCCAAAGTCCAGGATACTTTAATTCCTAAACTGCCCTATAAGTTCAACAAAATGAACCTACGAAAAAGTTATAATATTTGAAAATCCTAAGAAAGAAAAGATTTATCAAAATACTAAGTCGAAAACCAAAATCTTGGAATGTTTTATCTTCGTTTTTGCAATCTGCAGTCCTGAAAATAATTCAGTAGAAAATAACAATAAAACGAAAATCTCAGTCCAAAGCGGAATAGAAGTAATAACTAGATAGAGAGTAAAATGTTCTGCCATTTTGGGCCTTTTGTTTAATATCCAATAAAGGAAAAACGATAGGTAAAAATATCGCAAAGCTAATAGAATTGAAGAGCATGTGTTAGATTTTTGTGTTATAATATTCAGCTACCTTCGTGCCCTATGTGTAGAATGACTTCATCGTCAATACCTTCTTGATTTCCTACACACACTCGGTAGGGAGGTGGTATGGAGCATATTTTCGTGTCATGAGCAAGCAAACCACATGATACAGGAGTTACGAGAAGGGTCTTTAGTAGATATGCTGTGCAGTTTTGATAATATTTTTCTACATTTATACCCTTTCCAGAAAGGGTCATCAGGCTTGATTATAGGAATGTCCATAGCCATTGCTCATATCTGTGTAGGCTTGGTATCAAGTGACATTTCCATATCTTGCATCAAGATTTCTAGGAGCGGCAGCTGCAGAGAACCAAACAATTCAGCAGATATATAAGTCTGCATATTTTCTTCCGATAAAACATATCAGAATCTATCAAACATTTGAAATCCATGTGGATTCTAGTAAAGGATTTGTATTTTATAGTAGTACGTTACTCTATACATATATCTGGGATGGTTTTTGTCTAAACCTTCGGTGGTCTACTAAGTTTACACCTCTAAGTTTAAATCAAAAATCCGAATATACAGTATAGTAGCGTTGGAAAATATAGTGAAGATAATGATGGTTCTAGCCTGTCCTGATTGCTCAGTTCATTCCCACCTGCATTTGTGCGCTTTTCTCCAAATTCACAGAAACAAAACTCTATTGAGATATTTTTGAGATAATCTTTGAGTTTTTCATCTTCTATGACGAAAGGCTTTTAGATTTTATAATTTTGTTCTGGAAATGAGGACTTTATCTTATTGGGAATAGCTTTTTCTTTCCCAAAAGAACAGAAACTACCTCTTGTATTCTATTTGTCAATCTGTTAGCCATCACCTAATAAATTTTAATTTTATTTCTTGCAGGTATTTCCTATATACTTATAGGAAAAATGAGAAGCTATCATGACCACTATAAATGATAAACAAAAAGAATAATGTATGATTTTTATACCTGTCGCACTGAAATTTTAGTTAATATCATCCCAATAGGTATTTGCAGAAGATGAGCAAAAACTGATTTCTCCTAAATAGATGAGGTGTTTATTGTTGAAAATCTTCGTTATCCTGCCTGTGTTTAAAGTAATTAATAATATCAATCCTCCAAATGTTATTGAATGAAAACCATTATGGATAAGTAAATTTCTGGTAAGATAGATAAGAAGTATAGTTATCAAAGTCGCTATGATTACTGGTATATCATAGTTTCCAGCTTTAAAATTGAATAATTGTATATTTTGAAATATCAATCAAAAAGTATCCTACAAGAAAAGAGTTGAGGTGTAGAAAGGGATTGAATTTTAAAAATATCTATCCAGAGAGTTGTATCCTCCATAATATTCCGAAAAACTAGAATATATTCATACCTATCTGACATACCAGCCAAAAAGACAATGAATATCGCGATATATTTAAGCTTCCATTTTTGATAACATAATTGAAAATAAAAGGAAACAACAAGTAAAAACATTTCTACAGATATAGACCATGATGGGACATTGTACGAAAGGCTTATTTGGTATCCAAGCATGAATTAATAAGGCATTCATAAGCATCGAAGGAATATCAAATTTTACATATTCTAAATAATTTATGTATTTGAAAATATTAGCAGCTATAGCAGAAGCAATGTCATTATGTACAGTGGATATATCCTAGCAAGTCTGTTTATATAATATTCTTTCGGAGAAATGCGCTCTTTCTTTCCGTAAGCCAAAAATCATCACAAAACCAGATAATACATAAAAAATAACTAACTCCTAAATTAAGTGTCTCATATTTTCTATTCCTCCAAAGTGATAAACAAACCAACAAAAAGCCGCAATAAATCTCGTAAATGTGGGTTGAGAAGTGGTCATTGTGATAATTTTTCGTTATGCAAATTTAACAATTATTTCATAATGACAAAAGCCCAAATTTTAGACATATAGGCTTTTAATTATTATATTTGCACAAAAAGACATAATAGTATACGCGTCCCATTGTTTTCACTTGTGGTGATAATATTTCAAGTACACAGATACAGTAATTACTTCTATATTAAGTAATCAGAATAGAGATGTCTCATTATGAAAATTCATGTCCTTACAGAATTTATAAGTGAGAAAACAAACAAAAAGCTATATCTCAGCTGAGACCTCATGAAAATTTTAGTATAACATTTCACGAACTTGGAGATATCGATAAAAGTAGTTTTTATCTCAATTCTTATATGTCTGTGAGCACCTATTATCGTTTTGTTATCAGAAATTTTTAGAAATTATGATAGAATCCTCTATCTGGACAGTGATTTGATAGTAAATGCCGATGTTTCTGCATCATAGATATGGATTTTGAGGATAAAATAGCCATTTTACGGCAGTAGTCCATACATTAAAAATAAAAAGTTCTTCAGAGGGATGATCCAGATTATCCAATAAGCTATTTTACTGAAGTTCTAAAATGCCAAATCCAGGAAAGGAGTATTTCAACGCAGGAGTGATGCTATATAATTTTAAAGAAAAATGAGGAAATGGACATTCAGCAAAAAGCTTTTTGATGCGCTGAAAGAAATCCAGAGCCGAAGCTGCAAGATCAAGACATCTTAAACTCTGTATTCTCACGAAATGGAGGAGTAAAACTGATATCAAATTTTTATAATAATACAGCCACGATAAGAATTACGCTAATCGATTACTTTTAGAAAGTTTAAAGAAAAGATAGGAATTAAGGCTAATCATTGGTTCTATATTTACCATTATGTAGGAAAAGGTGAAACCATGGCAGCGAGATGGCGTGGATAGTGGACTTTTCTTCTTCCAATACGCGTACAAATCACCTAGATGACATTATAGAAGCCAATCAATTAGACAAACAAGAACTAATCAAAAATATAGATTAAACTGGTTGTAGAAGCAGGGTAGAGTGTATTACACTCCTGTAATTCCACCATTTTCTAGAATTTTCTCGAGCTTTTATTAAGCCGTCAAAAGTCACCAGGCTAAGTGTTTACCTCATCCAAAAGATAAATAATATTCACATTTTTATCGTAGAGAGCCTATGGGCGATGATGATAAGGTGAGTCTGCCCTGTAGCAGGTCGATGTTGTTTTTGATGTGTCTCTCGGTTTCTGTATCCAGCGCGAAGTTGCCTCGTCTAGTATAAGTAGTTCCACATCTTTTATAAAGTTCCCTCGCGATAGAAATTTCTTTTGTTTCCGACGACCATAGAAATCAGGATACCATTATTCCCAAGCTGAGTGTTTTTCTTTTTCTGGAAGTTCATTAAGAAATTCGGATAAAGAAACTTTTCAATGTTTTTCTGAATTTTTCCTCGTTTTCTTTCGGATTTTTCTTGCCAAAAAGTGACATTATTAAAGATAGAATCGTTGAATATCACGGCTTCTTGTGTGATGTAGCCGAGATGATTTCGGAAAAATTAAGATTAGTTTTATGCAGAGATTTTTCCCTCAATGATTATTTCCCCATCATCAGAGTCTGTAATCCAGATATAATATTGGCAAGCGTCAGTTTTCCTGCTCCACTTTCTCCAACGAAAAGCCACGGAAGAATTTTTCTTTATAGAAAAACTTATGTTATCAATAGCTCCTCTGAATGACAGTGAAATATTCTTTATACTGATGTCATCAATATGTTCGATTTTCTCTTGATAATGAAGAGGTTCTTGATAATGTTTAAAATCAGATAATAATGTCTTAAAAGAGTCAGATCCCAGAAGAGTTGGCCAAAAATGTATTCCATGAGTTCTGCATACTTACCAAATGCCCCCAATGCTCTGTAAAACAAAAGCAAACTCAAAAAGAATAGAAGAAAAAGATTCCCTAAATAAAGAGGTCTGTACGATAATTACACCTATGTGATGACAATCGTAAAAGGCTCTCTAAGACTTTCTCCAATGGATGAAATTTTCCCAACTCCTAGATTGATTTTTCTTGTTCATGGATGTTGTTATCAGTGAAAATAACTGATAATGATTAGTAGCCTTTAAATATTTGAAATTATGGAAGAATTTGAATTAAAATCGCATTGAAAGCTGTTCCCTTACTAGAGAGCAGCGTAGCTTTTCTATAGTATAGTTGTTAATGTATTTATAAAATAAATTAGACAAAGAACCTCCAATTACAACTAAAATAGCAAACTGCCAATTGGCAATAAATGCAAGGAAAAATGTAGGGTGGCAAGCATGATAATATGCTGTAAATAAACGAAGAAACTCATCAGCGCCCCGATTACTTTTTCCTAATTCCCCGACCATTGTATTTTGGATGCCCAGCTTTCTAATTTTGTAAATCCAGAATAAGAAAGTTCATTAAGACTCTTTATCAAATTGAGTCTCAGTAGACTTACTAGATTTTACTCTTATTTTTATAAAATATACATTTTCGCAGATAGTAGAAAACTCCTTTTATAGAAAAACCACAACCATAAATAACAAAGCATTTACAAGATTTAAATTGATACCATACAGAATCAAATAAATTAACAATGAAATTTATAACATCGAGTTTTTCATCTCCTGTATTAGCATCTATTCCAGAGGCAATTCCTAACAACGGAATGAACATAGCAAAGCTCCCAAAAACCATCTAATAATCCCACCAATAAGTTTACTAAAATATAGCCATACATATGCCGCCCCGCAATGTTTTTGAAAATAAGAAAAATATTTTAGTAAAGAAGTATTTTTGTTGTTCATATATCTATTTTTGTGATGCAATAATCACTGATTTTTCACGATTTTAAAAATAAGAAAACATTATTGCATTTAATCTGGCAAATTTAAAGAAAATTATCCAGATTATCCGTAAAAATCTTATGCTCCACTTTTTCCCTGTTGCTGGATGATTTTTCTTGTATTTGTTTTTAAGAAAAAGCTTTGAGTGTTTAGGGCTGTTTTTATCCTTTGGTCTATGCTCCAAAGCCTGTTTTATTTTAAGTTTTCATTGGAAAAATCTATCAGCCTCATCAGAAAAATAGAGCTTTCTTGAATTTTTCCCAAATGTACTGAACAGCCTGTTCATTCGGATGGATGAGGTCTTCCTTGTAGAATCTGTAATCGCAGCAGGTCGTCCATAACGATTTCATATACAGGGGATATAGTGGTAGTTTTCGTGCTGATCCACAACTTCATGAATTGCACAGAGCAGCTTATGCTAGATTATTTTCGCTACAGAAACCATCTTTGGTATGGCGTACGGGACTTAGAGTAAAAAGAAACTGAGCCTCTTTTGGAGCAGATTTTTAGAATGTGGCGAGTTTCAGTTATTGAATTTACCAATTCTTCCCAGTGCGTCATAAGGCGTTTATTAAAGTTTGTTTGTGGAATTTTGTGACAGTTTGCTACAAAAATATTTTTATGGCTAAATGTTCATAAATCAAAAGCCGTTCCATAGGTGATAATCACCCAGTTGCTTCGTTTTTAGGAAATTCGGCTGCAAGGTTTATTTTCTCATTGATTTTTCTTAGAGTATTTTCCTGGTTTTCAGAACTAAACGAGGGATGATGATTAAAACTCAAGTATTCCACCTTGATGAAAAATCTAAATTTTCCTCTGTATGTAAATTTTATTTTTCAAAAATTTCCTGAATACTGTTTTTCGCAGCCCAAGGATTGAAAAAAGAGTCCCAAAAGGATTGTTCAGCGTCTGGAACTGGCTGTCAGCTAGTTTACAGAAATTTCCGTTGCAAAAACAAGATCCTATCGAAAACAAAGAATCCGAAATTTGAATCAGAAATCGGAATTTCTACCTCGGTACGAAATTTCATAGACAAGATTTAAATATTTCTTTTTAATAAATAATCTGCCAGAGCCAAGAAAGACTCCTTTTTCTCTCTGCGTTTAGACTGGTCTGGTTTAGATATTTTTGTAAAGCTTGTATCGTGGTGCTCCTGCACAGAGTTTTTAATGTGATTTCATCCGCTTTTGTATCGAGGAAAATTTTTAGAAACAGCATCTATTTTCTCTTGGCTTTCATCTTTTTGGGAATACCAGTTTTGGAGTTCTTTTTGTTTTTTTCATCTGCTTTTTCTAGCGCAGTGAGGTATAAAACGGTCTTCTTATTTTCTGACAAATATCACCTGCTTGTTTTTCCAAAAATCTCCCTGATTTTCAAATACATCAGATAATCATCCATCATCTGAAATGCGATTCAGGTGAATCCCAAAACAGATAAAGTGCCTCAGCATCCTGCTCTGGGCATTCAGCAATGAAAGCGCTTTATTTTTAGCTGCTGTAGCACTCAGTACGCTCAGTTTTATAAGTAATCACTGGAGATACTCATCAAAACTTACATCATCTCTTTTTCAAAAATTCATGTCCATTTGCTGTCCTCACTATATTTTCGCTCCTGTATCGGAAAATAAATAAATACATTTTAAACAAAACGGGTTCTAAATCCTCGAAAAACTGATAAGATTTGATAAGCAGGGCATCGCCAGAGAGAATGCCCGTGTTGATACCTACTCTAAAGCATGAATGGTAGGCTTCCCTCTTCTCAGAGGTGCGTCATCCATTATATCATCATGAATGAGTGTGAAATTATGAAAAACTCTATTACTAGAGCTGGTTTTATTGCGGTGTTTATATCTCCCTCAAATGCATCCGCTGCCATCGAGTGTAAGCATAGGGCGGAGGCGCTTTCTCCATTTGCTATGATGTAATTGATGAGCTAGTATAGCTCAAAAGGAGCTTCTTTCGAATTTTGTATTTTTCTATACTTTTAGAAATTAAATTGATGTATTTTTCAGCAAAATGCATGATGAAATTGTTTCAGCAAATTTAAATTTTAAAAATGAAAATAAATAAAATAAAAACCACCAATTTTTCTGATAAATTGGTGGTCTAGTCTTTATCTTTTTGGGAAAAATTTTAGAACATATTTACTGATGATGTAGGTAATTCCAGCTACGATCGCACTGATAGGAATTGTCAGAACCCAGGCCCATAGAAGGCTTACACGTAATGACCCCATCTACCGCAGAAATCCTTTTAGTAAGACCAACACCTATGATAGAACCCGTGATAGTGTGGGTGGTAGAAACAGGAACTCCCTAGATGGTCAGTGATGAAAAGAGTCACAGCACCAGCAGATTCTGCACTTACCCCCTCTAATGAGGGTTACTTTCGTGATTTTAGTTCCCATCGTTTTACGATTTTCCATCCGCCGCTCATCGTTCCTAAACCGATCGCAATATGCGCCGCCAAAAGGAACCCACATGAAATGTTCAGTAAAGTATTTAAATCTCATCAGGGCATTGATATAGTCAGGGTCTCCTATACTTCATATCAGTGATAAATAACCGCTGCACCGATGATTCCATAATTTTCTGAGCATCATTCAGTCCATGTCCTAGACTAAATAGGGCAGAAGAAACCAGCACGAATCTTTTTGAGATGCTGTTTACAGCTTTATGAGATTTGATTTTTGCAAATATTTACGATGATAAGTGTGATAATCACAGAGCAAAACATCCTATGAAAGGCGCTATGGAAAGATAAATAAGAATATTGGGATGACTTTGTCGTATTTTACCACATCTTGTGTGAATAGTTTTCAAAAGATAATTTTGAGAAGTTCAAAAACGAAGCATTATCATTTCAAACCTCTAAATTTCTATATAATTTCCATGAAGGCATGCATCAGCGCTGCTCAAGAAATCCACCAATAAGGGTGTGTGACGAAGAGGATGGGATACCAAGCCACCAAGTCAGTAAATTCCACATAATAACCGCGAAAAGTCCAGAAACGATAACTTCAAGGTTGATAAAATCCTCGCTCACTGTTTTAGCAATGGTGTTCCCAATGTTAAAAGACTGCGTGATATAAGCAGCAATGAAAAAGCTGCGAAATTCAAAAAGCCGCCCTAAAAACCGCTTGAAAAAGGCGTGAGAACCTTTGTGCAAACAATGGTAGCAATGGAGTTAGCCGCATCATGAAACCCCATTGATATAGTCAAAAACAAAGGGCTAGTCCAATGATTGCTACTGAGAAGTACAGGAAGTTCCATACTTTATTTTTAGTTAGAGTTAGAAATTGCTGTATTTGATGATGATGCTGCTCATTACACCAGCTACTTCTTCCGCCTTGTCAGTTACCTCTTCTAGGTAGTTTAGCACCTGCTGCTACTTTGATGATGGTAATAGGGTCATTGGTTTCAGAATAGCTTAATTAGGAGCCGAACTTTGCACATCATCAGCAATATTTTTCTATACTATTGATTTTTGATGCATGACTCTTTCACAGCCTCTAAATCTTTAAAATCTTTAAGGTTGATGATAGCATTCTGAATCTCTATACATGCCTTTTTGGATAAGAAGGAAAACTCTTGGTAAGCCTTTGCTTTTCAGGGCTTTTTGAATAGAAAAATATATCTAGTAGAAGCGTAGATATAGTCCGCTACATCATCCAGAGTGTAGCTGAGACTGTATATCTTCTCTATCAGAAAAGGAGTTATGAAATTCTTACCCAGCTCCATGTAAAATTTGGTGCGTAAGGTCATCGTTTTCGATGTTCGAAATCGTGAATTTTTCTTTAAGAAAGATTCATCATTTGCATCAAAAATTTGAATTCCATTATGAAAATACTCCAGACATTTTCCACTAGATTAGCAGCCACTTTTTCAAATAAAGTAAAAAACTGTGTCCTTTAGTTGAAGATGCCTTAAAAAATATTCACCAATTCTATGAGTTCTAATGTATAAATTTTTCGGTTACAAATATAAACTTAATTTTACTTTACAAAATAAAAACCTATAAATGCACTAATCTAAAATACATTTTATAGGAATTATTTAGTTCGCACTTCTGCGCGCATTTCTTTTTCCTTTTGGAATTTCATCGCGGCAATGTTATTGAGGGATATCTTTTTGAAAGATTTTTCAACTTCAAAGAAAGAGAACTTCTCATAAACTTCTATATCGCCGATATCAGCTCGTTTTTAGATTTTTGGTAGTTGGTTGATGATGTCCAGAACATCAGTTTTCTTTAATTTATCTCTTTTCCTAAATTAAAGAAAAATCCATCATGTTTTCATTGTTTTTCTTGACTTTCTGCCACCTTTATCTCTATCTCGGTCTCTTTCCTCTTCGGTCTCTTCTGCTTTCTTTGGTTTCAGATTCGGCTTTTGAGTTTTTGAGCTGCCAAATCATTGTTGTTTTTATAATAAAGAGCCAAATCTTTCAGCTGGAATTGAAGTAATTGGTGTACCCAATTTCTTTGTAGAGAAATTAGAAAGGTCTGGGACAGGCTGTCATCAAAGTCAAAAGAAAATCCTCGTGCTCTGTGAAAAGCTGCTCGAAAAACTCCCGCTACTTTGGAGCCTTTATGATGTCTTCTCCTTTTTGGAATTTGTTTTCTACAATTTCTATTTTTGCTTTGACTTTTGATTTGGCTTAGTTTTCTGGTTTCCTCTGGTTTTACTCAGAGCCATGAGATAGCCCATCTTTCCCAGCACGCCCTGTTCTTCCGCTTCTGTGTACGAAAAACTTCTGGGTCGTCAGGTGAGAATAGTGGATTACATGGGTAAGGCTGTTCACATCAAGTCCTCTGGCAGCAACATCCGTAGCAACCAGAATATCAATGTTTTTCAGCCTGAATTTCTTCATCACGGTGTCTCTGCGCTTGTGAGAGGTCGCCATGAAGCGCATCAGCAGCGTAGCCGTTTTGCATTAAGAAATCAGCCCATCCTGAGTTTCCATTTTAGTTCGGCAGAAAAATGATAGAATACTGATTTGATTCGCATCTATCAGCCTTTTTAGGGCTTCTTTTTTCTGACGATAGTTTACCATATAGTATTCATGTTTAATGTTTTTCTTAACCGCGTTGATGAGAGCTCTACTGAAATACGATGAGGATTGGTAAGATAATTTTAGAAATTTTCTCCACTTCCTTATTCATCGTAGCTGAAAATAGTAGTGTTTGCTTGGTTTCAGGAGTTTCCAGAAAGTATAGTTTCTAAATCATCCTTGAAGCCCATAGACAGCATTTCGTCAGCTTCATCCAGTACCAAACCAATGGATTTGAGAAGTCTCAGAGCTTTTCTATTGATTAAATCAATAACTCTCCCAGGCGTTCCTACGATGATTTGAGGTTTTTCTCTCAAATTTTGTATTTGCTCCGTGATGCTGCTTCCACCATATACTGCTATAGTTTTCACATTCGGCAAATATTTGGAATAGTTTTTAATGTCTTTTGGCAATTTGTAACATCAAATTCCCTCGTTGGGGCCAATACCAAAAAGCTGTATTTTACGGCTGGTATCATCAATCATATCCAAAAATAGGTAAAAGAAAACGCCGCTGTTTTTCCCCGTTCCCACGTCTGTGCCAGAGCACAAGGTCTCTGATGTCCGATAAAATGAAAGGAATGGTTTGTTTTTGGATCTCCGTAGGGCTTTTCATAGCCCAATTCGCCAACTGCCTTGATGATGTCAGGACTTAAATTGGACTCGCTAAATAAATTCATTAAGTTTTTAAAATTTCAGCAAAGATACATTTTTATTTTTTAATGATAAAAATCACATAATGAAATGAAGGTAAGAGAAATGTTTTGGCACTAAATTTTCATTTTTAAACCAAATTTTTATGCAATGAAAAATATTTATTTTTAGCTTTTTAAGCTTGTGTTCGCTCATTTATGCGCAGATGTTAAAGTAACGAAATTTAGAAACGAAAAATAAATGTAAGCAAGAGAAATTCCATTGATAGAGGTGTCTCTCCATGAGAGAGGTGTGTATGGAGATGACAGGCAGGCACAGCTGTGGCTTAGGGTTTTCCCTGAGGAAGGTTTCGGGTAGAAGTAGGAGGGCAGATGATGGAGAATTCCACAGGGAAGTATCGTTTCTTTGATCTGAATAGGGGAAGACAAATACTTTCAATCTATGAAAAACGGAAATATCTTGGTGTATAGAACTCAGGTGGATTTGAGGGAGAATGCAAGGCTTTTTGCTGGATTTTGACAGCTATGACCTCTATCTTTTTGGTGAAGAAAATATTGACAATAGCGGCGCTCAGGTTTTCCCAAATATGAGGCGGATACAAGGCGCTGATGAGCAATGAGGAATTTGGACAGTTTTATAGAAGTTATGCAGGAAAGTCTTTTGATAAAGATAAAATGGAGACTTTCTATGTTGCACAAAAAGGAATGAATTTTTACTACTCAGCAGATAGTCCAGATGGTGAATGTTCTTTCCTTTGATGATAATCGTTTAGAGCTGGCAAAAGCAGCGTATGACAGCTGTGTAGACCGAGAAAATTATTATAAAGTGGTGGATGCTATGACTTATAGCTCTACCAAAGAAAAACTGAGAGATTATATTCTGAAAAAGATAAAATTTAGAGAATATTTCTAAGAATCCAAAAAGAAATAACAATAAATAGGGCAATGTAAGTGGCATGAAGACCAAAGAGTCTTCTTCGCCATTTTAGGAAAACAGGATTTTTGTTTGTCTTTGTAAATGTTAAATAAAAATCCAGCGGTGATGTAGGAATAGACACTACCAGAAGCATATTTTTCTCTGAAAGCCTCGCCAATATTTAGGTTTAATAAATGGTGGACAGCTCTCTGCAGAACCACACCCTGCGCAGTCATACCCAGTAGCCGCCTTGAATGGGCATTTTGGGAAAAAACACACTATCTAATGGGTTGTAAGTCTTATATACTAAAAATAAGTATAAATATAAACAAAAGACCTACAACCCATTTAGTAGTTTTAATAGATTTCATTTAATACCATGTAATATATAAACAAGACATATAGTATACTCCCTGCTATTCCTGCTAATACACTCATATATAGTCCATTTTTAGCATTATCAGCCGCCTTTTTAGCGCCAGCTATGTCTCCAGCTAAGAATAAGCTTTCTACTTTAGAAGCATTGACTATTCCAGCAATTCCAAGTGGTAAACAGCAAAATAAAAGTAATCTAAAATAGATTCTATCAGCCAGTTTTTAGGAGGGACAGTATATTCTGTCGGAATTTGATAATTTTCAGTAGGTTCCATATGAATATTGTGTATTTATTAGGTTGTAAATATAATTTTCAGTAAAATATAAAATCGTTTTATTTGTAATGATAAAAATCCCAAAATCGGAAGGCGTCCAGAGTGCCGCCTTTGTCCTGCGGTTTTTAGTCCGTTATTCGCTCAAGTGTTACAGGTCTGCGTGAAATTGTAGCTTTCTTTGGCGTCGTAGAAAGCGTCATTTTTCCATAAACGGCATCCGTTTTTATTAAAAATGAAATTTCCGTTTTCATCTTGTTTGAACTGATTTTTGATGAATTTTACCAAATCGCTGTACTGCTTTTTCGGTCAGCATTATTTTTCTTGCAGTCATCATTCTCCTGCATTTTTCGTAGAAAGTGCAGTGCATGGCAGATTCACTCATCCAAAAAGCGGCTTTTATTGCCGTAGAAACCTTTAAATCAGCCCCAAGTGGGCGTGTCTAGATAAAAATCCTTGTCTCCCCAGCCGATGCCCACATAGGGTAAAATCAGTTCTTTTGGAAAGTGTATTTTCAAAAGGAATCTGCTGGCTCCAGTCCATGACTTCTGTTTTGATGGGAACCACCAAATCCGTATGCATCCCATTGGTATAGATATACATGGAATGGTTTTTGGGTCAGATGTTTCTCGGCAGGAACTTTTTATCAGTGGAAGCAAAAGCCCTAAAAACAATATACAATCCCACTATTCTCAGCAGAACACCGATGGTTTTTAAAATGAAAAACAAACGCCTTTTTCATCAAAAAGTTTTTTGAGGATTACCCAGATTTCCCATAATTTCTTCCCATTCTTTCATGATTTCTGCCAGTTCTTCTTTCAGTTGGCTGTATTTTTCAGTTCTTCATCAGTTGGATTAGTTTTTACTGAAAATTTCTTCTAAAACCAGCGATTTCTGCTTCATAATCGGCACTTTTCTCTTCTGCTTTTTGAGTTTATTTTGCAGGTTTTTCTGCTCTTTGCTGATGAAATTGTTTTTGCAGGTTCAGCTTTTACAGGCTCGGTTTTTCCTTTACTTTCTGGCTTTTCGCTTAGTTTCGCTTTTTCTATGGAAACTTCGCGGATGCTTTCTTTGGCAGTAATCTAGATATTCATCAATATTACCTAAAAATTCTTTCATCTGTCCATCTCGGAATTCAAAAATCTTGTCGCAGAGCCCTTGCAGAATTCTCGGTCGAGAAATCACGATGAGTGTCCTCAAAGTTCTGAAGAGCCAGTTTGATAATTTCCTTGGACTGGATATCCAAGTGGTTGGTCGGCTCGTCCATGATGAGCGTATTAAAAGGGCGAAGAAGCAGTTTGCAGCGCCAGACGGTTTCTTTCCCCAGAAAGTACTTTGGTTTTTTGCTTAGGCATCTCCTTGGAAAAAGGAAGCTTCCCTAAAAGATCTCTTACTGCGGTCGAGGTCTCTTCTGTCGCGGCATCTTCGGCTTCTTGGAGAACGGTTTTATTAGGGTCAGGACTTCTTCTTGGTTTTGGGCAAAACTACCCAATATTTACATTGTGTCCAGTGTCCAGCTTTCCCTGTGTAATCTTTGGTTACGCCAGCCAATATCTTGGCGAGGGTGGTTTTTCCTTGTCCGTTTTGTCCCAAAAGGGCGATTTTTCTCCTCTTTGAACGAAGAAATTCACATGGTCAAAAACCTGCTTGTCGCCGTGAGGCTTTTCCTAAATTTTCAGCTTCGAAGATGACTTTTCCAGGCGTGATGCTCGGCTGGAAACGAATATTGAATTTAGAAACATCCTCATTGTCTATTTCTATCCGCTCTATTTTTCTAATTTTTAATCAAAGACTGAGCAAAACTTGCCTTTTGTAGCCGAAGCACGGAAACGATTGATATTGTCCTCCATCTGTTTGATTTCGGCATCTTGGTTTTTCTTCGCCTGCTCTAGTTTTTCTCTTCGTTCTTTGTTTAGTTCAGGTATTTGGTGTAGTTGGCTTTATAATCGTCAATATTATTAATGTCAAAAGTTCGGTTGCAGACAGCGGTCATGAACTGCTTGTCGTGGCTCACGAGGACGATAGCGCCAGGGTAGTCTTTCAGGAAGTTTTCCAGCCAGATGATAGACTCCATATCGAGGTGGTTGGTAGGCTCATCCAGCAGCATCAAATCATTTTTGAAGGAGAAGTTTGGCTAATTCTATTCTCATTCGCCAGCCGCCAGAGGAATTCATCGGTGATTTTATTAAAATCCTCTGCCTTGAAACCCAGCCCGAGCAGCACCTTTTCTACATCTCCTTCTAGGGTTGTAGGCGTCATGGTGGTGTAGAAGGTCGTTTAGCTCCGTCATTCTCTCGATGAGGTCATGGTAGGCTTGGTTCTCGTAATCCGTGCGGGTAGCGAGCTGATGATTAACCCTCGTCCAGCTCTGTTTTTCATAGCGTTTATCTTCTCAAAAAGCCTGCATAGTCTCTTCCCAAACGGTTCTTCCTTTTTACAAAATCTAAATCTTGTTTAAGGAAACCAATGGTGATGTTTCCTCGGAATCACATTTCCTTCATAGAAACTGATTTCGCCCGAAAGCATCTTTAATAGTGTAGATTTCCCAGCGCCGTTTTTCCTGACTAAGCCTATTTTGTCTTCTCTTTTAATCGTAAAATTCACATTTTGAAACAAATAGTTCCCTGAATGATGTAATCCTAATCCCTGAACTGAAAGCATATTTTTATATAAAAATTTTTTTAAAAATAATCAGCAAAAATAGTGAATTTATCTTATTCCTTTCTTTTTGAGTTTATGTTTTCGGTTATTGAGGCTAGTTTTTGCTTTTAAACATTGAAATAAATTTAGATAAAAAGTCGGTTTTTAGCCTAAAAAAATACTAAATTAGCAAGATAAACTCAAATAAAGTGAAAGTATGAAACTAGATTTTTAAAAATAGGATTTGTTCTATTGTTTTTATTTTCAGTGTTTTATGAGGTGAAAAAGCAAGTGACTGCTACCGCTACTACATACAAGGAGAAATTAGTGTAAAAAGTGGAAAAATGGCAAGGTGTTTTTGGTGAATATTATAAAAAGACCCTAATGGAATAAGTGTTGTTTCTTATGGGAAAAACTAGTGGAAGGAGTTTCGCCGAAAGATGCACGATTTGTCAGTATTAATGGTGATTATATGATAGTTGCGGATGCTTATTTTTTACTATGTTTTTCCCCGATAGTGAGGTTATTTTTGAAAAAGTATAAAAGCACGAAAATCATTGAAAGAGATAAAAGTTACCAAGGTGATGGATGGTAATTTGTTCTTAATCAGTGGTGTGTGGCATTATTTTTAGATTTTAATATTTATAGTAATGAGTTTAAGTTTGTTCCCATTCCTGAATTTCCTGTAAATCCTGTTGTTTTGGCTTCTGGATACAGATCGAATGATGGGTATTTCTACATTATGAAAGATGATAAAAAGGTGTATTCTTATCGTGTAGATCAGAAAAATGCAGGATTACCCAGATTTAAACCCTAAAACTACCCAAATTTTAAAGAGGATGATACTAAGTTTTTCCTTTACGATGAAGATACTTTCTATTTGGTGGATTTTCCCAATTTTTACGGATGTTACGGCAGAATTTAGAAAGCAGGATTTTTGATGGTAATTTTAATAACTTGAAAGTCAGACAGATATGGCTAGGACATTGTCTTGATTTTGGTAACGAGGGAGGGATTTGGTTTTACTCCTTGGCTTCGCTTAAGGGTATAGGTGATGTTCATTTTGTGGCTAGTAAAAGCTGAGTTTAAGCCAGAGAGTAAATTGTTTTTATAAAGACAGGGCTTTATTTAAACTTTCGAAATGAATTGGATATTTTCGGAAGTTAAACATAAAGAAAAAGCTTAAAACAGGTTTTTGAGGATGTTTATAGCGATGGAGAGAATAACTATGAGCTTAGATTAGGAATGAATAGTGATGCGAAATTAGTCCCTAAATCCAAGCTCTTCAGAATATTGATTTTCAGAAGCTTGTGTTTTATAAAAATCAAGGGTTTTTATTCGTATAAAAGTCAGCCAGCGTTTTGGGCGGATGGTAAAAATCTGTTCTACTGGGAGCGCGAGAGCAAAACGAAAAATATATCTTCTTATAAATCAAAGATTAAGGATTTGAAACTGGCTTTTCGCTTTTGATGATAAAAATATTGATAGAGAAAAAGATAATAACAAACATTGGAGATTTTGTGACAATGGAGTTTGTGGGGTCTTCTGTAGAGGTGGTTTCTCCTTGTGATGGCAATGGAAGATCTTCTGTAAAGGTGAATTATGTATATTATTTCAGGATAAAAATGCTCTTTATCTATACAAAAGCGGTCAGGATGGGTTGAAAAATTGAATGTTGCCAATCCAAAGGAATATACTGAGGAAAATTTCTTGGAAAAAGTTTTTGGGAAAGCATCTTTGACCTAAAATTTTTACATTTAGAAATGTCTAAATATGTGAAAAACAAGTTAGGTTTGTTTGGTGATAATTATCTTTGCAGAATTATAAAAAAATCATTTTTATGAAAAAAGCAATTTTATTTATCGTTGGTATGCTTGGCCTTGTTTCTTGTTATAGAAATGGGGAGAAGAGAATGAAAAATACTCAGAGTATTTCAAATCAGAAGTGGTAGGAACATGGAGAAAAAGCAGAATATGTAATTTATGACGGGAATGATAGAACGACGATATTAGATTATGGTTTATTAGAAGATCTGTGAGACTAATAATGCGTATCATTTTGCTAATGATGACACTTATAACGAGCATAGATTTGATAGTGATGGAACTTGTTCTGACAAAGGAGAGTTATTAGGATTGTATGAGTATAATCCTGATACGAAAAAGGTTTCAATGACTCAGAATGATGGAACTAGATCAGAGTTGAATCTTATCAGTGTGACTTATGGTGAGATTAGAGTTCTTACTAATCAAACTGTTGACCACAATGGTGACGGTGTAAATGATGTATATGTAATCATCTATAAAAGAGGAGCATGATATAAATAAAATCCAACTCTAAAAGTTGGATTTTTATTTGAAGTAAAACCGACAATGGAACTAAAAAGGACTACTTGTAGATGAGGAAACCCGCTGTGAGCATTATCATAGCGAGCTGGATATAATAGCCATAAAATTCAAAATGTTGTGAGACTTTTTATCCTTGTTACCTTTGTCACAATGCCTGCGAAACCACGAACCAAAACGCTGGTCTTCTGAAGAGCTGGATGAGAAGGCTGTTTTATGTGGTTGTTGTAGAAACACACTGAGCATCAGAGAATATCTGAATACAGATTCTGCCCAAATTGTAATAAACAATTTAATCCCCAGATGCTCTAATCACTATCATCTTTATTTTTGATTTGGAGAAATAGAAAAATCTTCATTAAAAGATTTCCCTAAATCCCTACATTCGTTTCCCATTATCTGAAAAATATTTATTACTTTTTGCCACGATGGGACAAATACTGGCAGTAGATTTTTGGTAAAAAGCGTTGTGGCCTGGCTGCAACGGATGATTTGCGCATACTAGCCAGTGGTCTGGATACCGTAGAAACTTCCGTTTTGATGGAGTATCTGAAAAATATTTTGAAAACACTGTAGATGAGGTGGTTATAGGGGCTTCCTACAGATTTGAAAGGAAATATGTCCGAAGTGGAGGAGGATATTCAGAAGTTTATAGAGGAATTAAAAATGAATTTCCAGAGGTTTCGGTGGAGCGGTTTTGATGAGAGATTTACCTCTAAAATAGCTTCATATTTCATCAGCCAAAGCGGCAAAAATAAGAAGCAGAGACAAGAAAAGGATTGATAGATAAGGTAAGTGCTACGCTTATTTTACAACAATATTTAGAACAAAAATTATGATTTTTACCTATTAGAGCTTATGGAGACCCTGTTCTTCGTAAGAAATGTAAAGATATTACGCCGGACTATCCAGAGTTGAAAAACATTGATAGACAATATGTTTGAAACGATGTATGATGCTCATGGAATAGGTCTTGCAGCGCCGCAGAATAGGCTTGGATATCAGGCTTTTTGTGATTGATATCCGCCCATTGGCAGAGGATGAAGATTATTTTGGATATTGCAGATAAGCTGAAGGATTTTAAGAAAGTTTTTATCAATGCTAGGATATTAGAGGAAAGCGGAAAGGAATGGAAATTCAATGAAGGATGCCTCAGCATACCCGATGTCCGTGAGGATGTTCTGCGAAAAAGAAACGATTTTGATAGAATATTTGGATGAAAAATTTCGTTAAACACACAGAGACTTTCTCCGATATGAGAGCGAGAGTTATCCCAGCATGAATATGACCATATAGAGGGAATTTTGTTCACGGATAAACTTAGCGTTTTAAAGAAAAAATAATCAAAGGAAAACTGAACAAAAATCAGTGAAGGAAATATAAATGTAGGCTATAAAATGCGATTTCCGAAGTAATTAAAGAATAAAAATATAATAATAATTTAGATATGCAATTAGAAAAATTATTTCACTTTCTGGAAAACCAGGGTTGTTTAAGTTGATTTCTCAGTTGAGAAATGGGTTTATTATAGAAGATGTGACTACACAGATAAGTATTTCTAACACTAGCCAAGTGAGTCTTTTTGGATAATATATCTATGTATACATTTTGATAGTGAGGGTGCTCTCTTTTTGATGTGTTCGAAAATATAGCAGAAGACTACAAAGCTACTATTTCTCAAATCTTCTTCTGAAGAGTTGAGAGGTTTCATGGCGGAAGTGCTTCCAAACTATGATGTTGAGAGAGTATATGATTCAGATATTAAAAAAACTAGTTCAGTGGTATAACATCCTTCAAGCAGGATACATCACTCCGAACAGCTTTGTAAAAGCAGAGCAACCAACAGAATAGTCATCAGTAGATGTTTGAGTTAGTATAAATAAGCCTTTATTCCTATCAGGATAAAGGTTTTGTTTATGATTTTAAATTAAATTTGAGGAAAAATTCACAGAAATGCATACAAAAACAGAAAAACAGGAAGCTTTTGGGAGATTGTTAGATATCATGGATGAACTGAGAGAATGCCCTTGGGACGAGAAAGCAGACGATGCAGAGTCTGCGACATTTCACACTGGAAGAAAGCTATGAACTGTCTGATGCCCTGCTGAAGAGGATATGGATGAAATTAAAAGAACTGGGAGATGTCCTGATGCATTTGGTTTTTATGCGAAAATAGGCTCAGAAGGGAAATTTGATATCGTGGATGTTATCAATTCTCTTTGTGAAAAGCTGATTTACCGCCATCCACATATTTATGGAGATACAAAGCAGATGATGCAGAAACAGTGAAACAAAATTGGGAAAAACTAAAACGCTAAAGAAGGAATAAATCTGTGCTTTCGGGCGTTCCTAAGGGCTTCCATCTATGATAAGGCGTATAGAATACAAGACACAGTGAGAGGCGTGGGATTTGATTTTCCTAACGAAGCGGAGGCGTGGAAAAAAGTGGAAGAAGGTTGTCAGAATTTCTGCATGCAGAGACCGAGAAGGAGAAAAAGAAATGGACTGGGCGATGTTTTCTTTTCATTGATAAATTATTCAGAATTATAGGTCTAAATCCTGATAGCGCTTTGGAAAAAAACAAATCTAAAATTTATTTTCTCGTTTTCAGGAGATGGAAAAACTGGCTCAAGAGAGAATTTGGTTTTGTCTGAAATGAGCCTAGAAACAGATGGACGAACTCTGGGATGAGGCGAAGAAAAACACTAAATAACAGAGCAAGAAATATGCTCCAAAGTGACTTCTTCATCTGTGTCACAATCAGTTAGATGATAATTTTGTTTAGCTAAAATTGATTTTAAAAGCTGAAAAATATTTTTAGAAAAACTATTTATAGCAATGTAAAGCAAATAGTTTTTCTTGTCTATATAAAATCTGGCATCGTATGGGATGCTCATCTAGTGATTTTGGATTTTTCCAATCGATGTAATCCATTGTAGAAGAGGAGAATAATTCACAAATTTTTCAAATCCGTTACAACTGAACTCACAGCTTCTTCCGAGTCCTAAATTTATAGAATACTCCCAGCTCATAGAGTTTATTCCTGATGTTTGTTTGACTTGGTTTTTCTGTTTTTCTTCTCTTTGGTTAAAGATAACTTCTATAATTTTTCCCTCCAACCCAAGAAAAGGGAAATATCGTAGAAAATATTCTATCTGATAAAAAGTAGGGTGGTATCCGAAAAAGATAATATCTAAAACGGCTAAAAAGCAGAATAAAAACCAATCAAAGATGCGCATAGGCTACTTTGGCTTTTTCACGATGAAGAGCTGTGGTGATGCCACCGATGGTGGATGCGATTCCCGTAGAAACCAGTAGTGCCACGAAAAACAGCTGTTTCACGCATGTCCTCCAATAGTCTGCTCCATTTTTCAAAGGGTGTGAAGCCAGAATAAGTTATCCATTCAGGGTTGATTCTCAGACCGATAATGATGATGATAAGCATGGCGACACCAAGTCCCAACAGTCACAGCAAAAAGTATTTCTCAAAAACTCATAACTAAATTTTGGTGTAGGCTATCATGGAAATTTCTACACTTACTCCTTTTCGGTAGGGAGGCTACCTGTATGGTTTTCTCTGGCAGGGGTAATCATCATCACTGAAATATGAAGAGTAAATATCATTTACCAAAGGAAAATTTTTCTATCTGTAAGGAAAATACTCGTTTTTACAACATTAGAAAAATCCAGCCCAGCTCCGTGGAGAATGGCTTTGTGTTTTTCATCACTTGGTGGGTTTCTTCCTCTATTCCTCTACAAGATTACCATTTTCTGGATTGATAGGAATCTGTCCAGAAATATAAAGTATGCCATCCACTAAAACAGCCTGTGAATAAGCTCCAATAGCAGAGGAGCATCCTGAGTAGAAATTACCTTTTCATACTTGCAAAGATACAAAAATTCTTCTTTTTTAGAAAGAGCTTGAGATTGTGGGAAGCTTTGAGTTTTGTATTTTAAGGCATCTTTCAGGATATTGGCTTTAATTCCGATGAAGAAATCATGCACCTTGTACTGTCCGATAGGCACCAGTTGAAAGTAATCGTAAAAACTTCTTTGGTCTCTTGCAGGCCTAATCTGGAGTATGAAAGCTTTATTAACTCAAGTCAATGAGCTTCCCGTGATATTCCAGGTAGGCGTAAGTTTTATAGAACCATTCAGCCCGATGGATGCCGTATGGTCTCCATGCCCTCTTTGCAGAGTTGTTATAGGAATAGTTTGCGGTGATGCTCATCGTCCAGTCTTAGTCAAAACGAAAGGCGTAGTTATCATCATCAAAAATGGTGAAGCCTCACATCATGGCGTAGCCTTTTTGTGATATGTCTCTTTTGTTTTTCAGTTTTTAAAAATCTCGTGGAGTGATAGATTTGCTCCCTAAATTAAAATATTGCAATCTGAAATTTCCCAGTTTGTCAAGTCTTGTTCCTATTTTCAGAACTTGCATAAATACTATCTATGAGGTCAAAATGATGCATTGTAATTCAGGCTAATTTATTATTAAAAGAAAGAGTTCTGAGCATTGATGCTGATATACGACCACTTAAAAGGTAGGCGCAGCGGCATTGTAGCTGAAATTTCACTCAATGTTTTCAAAAAGCTTTATTTTCGTTACTCCTGTGAGTCTTTCTTTGATTTGCTTTCATTTCAAATATTATTAAAATTGAAAGTTGATTGATTTTGAAAGACCTGCACTAGGAGAGCCATAGACTCCCGTTTTCAAAAATAGAGTACGAAATAGGATTTCCCGTAGCATCTATGTATTTTTTAGTATCTGGCTTTCTGCTGAAATCAGGATTGTAGGGAAAAACCAATGCTCAGCGTGAAGACATGTCTACCTGCTTGGATTTTGCATGTTTTTCCAAATTTTAGCATTCCGTAGAGTGGTCTGCACGGATGCACTTGTATTAAAGGTGCTGAAATCCAGTGATGCCTTTACATCAGTGGTTTCTACAGGGCGTTAGTAGAGATTGTAGCTTTTTCTAATGGTTTTATTTCGTCAAAAACATTATCTGTGGATGCAGATAGTGATAGGTTGAAATATGCAAAAATGTAGTGGTAGTGCTGAATGTGGATACGTTTTCTAGCTCAGATTTCATTTTGTCCCACATTGCATTTGTGAACATTTCGTTTTGTTGTGCATTGATTTCGTTTCTGAAAATCAAATTTAGTATTCACCGTGATGTTCTCTATCAGTCCCTTTTCTTACGCCATCTTTAGCCTTTGAAATAGATAAAATTGGTTTACCTGCAGTGAGGGATGGAAACTAGGTTAGTCAGTCCAGTGAGAAATTCTGCGAATAGGTAAAGGTTTCCTGTAAGAGTCATAGAGAAGTTTAGAAATCTTTTTGGTAAGGGTAATGGACGAGTTTCTGCTGGGCGTTTAGCACATCTTGATTAAAGATATATGAGAGTTGTTGATGTTATTATTATAAAATCAGTTTGCCCTACAACATCCACAGAAGCAGATAGTTGTAGGAAAGGATTGGCCTTCGCATCCTGCTGGTGAGTCAGTATATTCTGTAAGTGCTTGATTTTGAATAAGAATCAAGCACCTTTATTCCTCTTATGGTGGTTCCTATATCACCACGGAAAAGTACCGCTGTATTTATAGTTTTCTTGTAATTGACCTCTGGACGGATGTTCCAGCTTCCTTTTGGTGTAGTAGTCAGTGAGTATTTTTGGGTCAAAATGTTTCCCCAAAGGCTGAGTAATATCTAGACCATTGAAATAAAATCCTACATCAGCCCCTTTTCCCCCAAAAGCTAGGGATGATGAGCCCTGCGCTTCTTTTCTCAGTGAAAGGAAGAATAGCGAATGGAAGAGCCAAAGGCGTGGGAACCTGCTCATGTAAAGCTGAATAGGCCCTGTCACTCACTTTTACCTGAATTTTTCCTTTGATAAGTTTTGGGATGGGAGCAGACAGATGGTAGTCAGGAAGAGTGTCTTTTTAGCTCTGAAACAGTTCATCAGTCGTAAAGAGCCCCCTTCTCATGTAGAATACAGAGTCGTTTACTTTCTTGGTTTTTTCAGCCACGATAGTCCCCTTCGTTTTCCTCTGTTCTACGCGTTGTAGGCTATGGCTTGTCTGGTTTTATAGTTGTAGCTTACCTCGTTGTATTCGTATTTTTACCGCCTTGTGCTAGCCACGGCAGGTTTGGTGATTTTTCTGAAGAATCTATCATCCCCTTGCAAAAATAGTTCCTCCTTCCCAGTCTATGCTGATGTAGTCAGCATCTATCTGCATGTCTTGATAGTTTATCTGGGCGTTTTTGTTAAGAAAAGTCATTTTTTTCTCAACATCAAAGCGGCTGTTGTCAGCTTTGGTAAGCAATATGTCTTCTAATTGCTCGTTTACTACGACGACAGTGTCCTTCTTTTCCTTTATTTTCTTCAATTTTTTAGGGCTTGTTTGTGCTAAAAATTGTTAAAATAGGATAATTAAGATTTGTAAGTAAATTTGAACTTTTTATTTATCAATGGTAATAATTTTAATACCCCAAAAATAATAATTTTAAACAGATGAGAATAAATAAATTTTTAATAAGAGCAACTTTAACAGTAATTTTTAACATTATTTTTATCCCAGCTTATGCTCAGAAATGAAAAAGTTTACTAGTCGTTTTGGATGCTGGTCATGGTGGGTCAGACCCATGGTTCATACAGAACTTTTTCGGATTTGGGAACTCTGAACGAAAAGGATATCACCTTTGGCTGTCACTCTATTGATAGGGAAGAAGTTAGAGAAAAATAAAGATTTTCAAGGTTATATACACTAGAAAAACGGATGTCTTATCCTACACTTACAGAAAGAACAAATTAACCAACCGAAGTAAGGCGGATTTATTCGTATCAATGCATTGTAACGCTTCAAAAGACCAGAGGCTTATGGGTCAGAAACTTTCGTCCAAGGGACAAACCAAAACAAAGAAAATTTAGAAGTAGCAGCTGAAAACGATGTGATCTATCTTGATGAGCAGGATAGAGAAACCTTTGCTTCTTATGACCCAAATTCCCCAGAATCTCTAATCGCTCTAAAAAAATTCAACAAAAGTAAATATTTAGAAAGCAGCCTTTTGATAGGAGGATTTATAGAAGATAACTTTTGTGAATAAAGACAAAAGATATTTCAAAGAGGTGTGAAACAGCAGAACCTCCATGTTCTTCGAGAAATGCCATGCCTTCAGTTTTGAGTAGAAATGGGTTTTGTTAGTAATTATGAAGAAGCTAAATATATCCAGCCAAGAAGGGCAAGAAGCTATGCAGGAGTCTGTATATCAGGCTATGTGAATTATAAGAAAAGACTGGACAGAAATGTAAAAAGCAGAGCCGGTAAAAGAAGTAGAAAAACCACTGAAAACCGACAGCCGAATCTTGCTGATGAGTTCTGTAACTAAATATGATGAAGGAGACCCTGCATTCAGAGGGTTTGAAATATATTTTGACTATAAAAGATGGCTCTATGTATAGATATTATTATAGCACGACTAATTAGCATCTATACGAGATGAAAATTTAAAAGACAGCAAAGATGCAGGGATTTAAGAATGCTACAGTGGTTAGTTTACGCCTGACCAAAAATTATCACAAGGATATTACACTATAGAACTAGCAGCTTCACCATCAAAATTACTAAAAGATTCTCCCAGTTAATAAAATTCTGATGTAAAAAGAGAAAAAGTAGGAGATATGCACTACTACACTGTAGGGAAATGTGAAAACCCTTGAAGAGGGCTGTAAAACTGAGAAAAACAGATGGAAGAAACAGGGTATAAAAATCCAGTAATTCAAAAAGAATAAATAATTTTTCAAATTTGGTAGAATAAAAAAAGTTAGTATATTTGCAAACGTAAAAACAGTTGGCCCGTTCGTCTATCAGGTTAGGACTCAAGATTTTCATTCTTGCAAGAGGGTTCGATTCCCCTACAGGGCTACTTTTTAAATTTAAAATGTAGTAGTAATAAATTTACTTTGTAAAATAGTTTAAAAAGATTATGGCAAATCACAAAGTCAGCATTAAAAGAGAATTAGACAGTCTGAAAAAGAAGATTGAGAAACAGATACTATCATAAAACTGCTAGAACAGCTATGAAAGTATTAAGAAATGAAGAGGATAAAGCTGTTGCATTAGAACAATTACCAAAAGTAGTTTCTTTGTTAGATAAATTGGTGAAAAAGAAATATCATTCACAAAAAAACAAAGCAGCTAATTTGAAGAGTAAATTAACAAAAGCATGTTAAATAAATTAGCATAAGAAAGTATAGTTGGCCCGTTCGTCTATCGGTTAGGGACTCAAGATTTTTCATTCTTGCAAGAGGGGTTCGATTCCCCTACGAGGCTACAAAAAGAAAAGACCTTTGGTAACTTATCAAAGGTCTTTTTATTACTATCAGTGTGTTTTTAAGAATAACAAATATCCTTTTATGTGATGAAAGTAAATCTTACACAAAATAAAAAAATCTAAAAATATTCAAAATAATTTCTCAGTTGCCCATGATAGAGGGCAGTCTGTGTATATTGTCGGTGGGTATGTCCGAGACTTGCTGCTCGGTAGAAAAATCTCCTACGGATATAGACTTCGTGACGGAAAGCAGTGGAATAGACGACTCAAAGCTGTGTGCAAAAGCATCAATCCTGAAACTAAAGTTTCTGTTTTTAAACTTATGGAACAGCGATGTTTCGTTATGAAAATTTAGAACTAGAATTTGTAGGCGCAAGAAAGGAAAGCTATGAGTGCCGAAAGCAGGAACCCTCAGGTGGAGCAAGGAACATTGGAAGATGACCAAAAACGCCGAGATTTTTCACAGTAAATGCGATGGCAATTTCACTTAAATAAAGATAATTTTTGGGAGAACCTGGTAGACCCTTTTAATGGAATGGAAGATATGGAGCAGAAGATGCTTGAACTCCACTAGAACCAGTCCAAACCCTACTCAGATGACCCTTTGAGAATGATGCAGTGATTTAGATTTGCTTCTACGCTTGGTTTTTCAATAGAGCAAAAAATCATTGGAAAGCCATAGAAAAAGAAGCGAAAAAGAATAGAAATAATCACTGTGGAGCGGATAATGGTGGAGTTTAACAAAATTATGCTGTCTGAAAAAGCCTTCCATGGGACTGAAATTATGAAAAACAGGGCTTTTTGGATATTGTTTTACCCAGAGCTTACGGCATTGAAGAGGATTGAGAAGTAGAAGGGCAGAAAGCATAAAAGATAACTTCTGGCATACGCTGGAAGTGGTGGATAACATCTCAAAAAGCACGGATAATCTTTTGTCTCAGATGGGCGGCACTGCTGCATGATGTAGCAAAGCTCCAACAAAAATATGTAAAAGGAACAGGATGGACATTCCACGGGCATGAGTTTTTAGGGTCAAAAATGGTGAAAACTATTTTTCCAAAGGCTGAAACTTCCATTAGGAAAGGACATGAAATATGTTCAAAAATGGTGAAAATTGTCTTCCAGACCGATTGCACTGATTTCAGATGATGTTTTCGGATAATGCGCTGCGCAGGATGCTGTTTGATGCAGGAGAAGATTTAGAAGTTTGTTTACCCTTTGTAAGGCTGATATCACGACAAAAACTCTTATAAGCAGGAAAAATTCAAGAAGAATTTTGAATATGTGATAAAAAAGTGGAGGAAAAAGACCATGTAAGAAATTTCCAGCCGCCAATAACAGGCGAGGAGATTATGCAGATGTTTAACATGCAAAGCCTGGCGAGAGATAGAGAATTCTAAAAGAAAGAGTAAAAGGAGGCAGTTTTGGAGGAGAAATTCCTACTGAACATGAAAGCCACAAAGAATTAGTAATACAAGAAACATTGGACTTATCTAAGCCCAATTTTTTATTTTAATTTTAGCCAAAACCATTTGTTCCCATTCCGAGAGAAAGTTTTTATACGAATTCCGAAGGAGTATAGATGCTTACCTCGCTGGCTTGGGTAAAAATCCTTTGGCATCGGAAATGTATATAAGTCCATCAATCACATTAAATCCATAAAGAGTGGAATATCCGTTTATCTGCAACACTAAATATGGGACTGCTTGGGCAGTGCTGGAAGAAAGTTCCATAGAATATACTCCTGTTCCTGCTGTGAAATAGATGTATCCATTGTCTGTTCGATGTTGTTGGCATTTTTATTCCTGTGAGAGCTATCGTATTTTGGGAGAGGTTTCGCTGGAATTATATTTGTAAATGGGAATCAGCTTCAGTAGCTTTTCCTGCAATTACATAGACATCACTGTTATAGAGAAATGGTTTTGTTGATAGCTCCATTAGGAACGGTGATGGTTCCTGCTGCATTGTTAGAAGTAGAAGAAATGATAGTCAACCTGTTTCCTGTCCCAAAACTTGCATTTTGAACAGAAATACATTAGTTCCAGCAGTTACAATTCTTTCAACGACATCACTGCTAGGAATTTTTTAATTAAATTGTAATTTTCTGTATTATAAATAGTTATGCTTTGCTCTCCGCCGTAAGTGCTGTTTGTGACGTAAGCCTGATTCCTACGAAAGTGATGCTAACGAGGATTTTTACATCCTGTGTGATTTCAGCTTTTTCTTAAAAAGTATATCTGTCAGTGACGATGATTTTGTTAGAATTATTCACTACAAGATAGGGACTTCCATTGTGAAATTCACATGTGAAGGACATCTCCTAGGTTTTCTCCATTCGTAGTTTTGTAGATGTCGTTTTTGATGGAGGAAAATCCCTCTGCTGATGTAGCTTAGTTCTGCATTAGGGGTTCCAAAGTTGCCTTCATTTCTACGAGAATTCCGTTTTCGTGCTTTTCTGCAGGAATGATAGCATCTGCTTCAGTCTCGAGTTTACAAGAAACAGCCATTAAGGCTAAAAGAGCGATAAGCCCTGTGATTTTAAAATTTTTCATAGAATGTAAATTATTAAAAATTGATATTAAAATTGATATTATAGTTTCTCAAAGGCGGCGGATAGTAGTCGCTGGTTTTTATAGACTTGATTTAGAATATTGTTAATCTTTCCACTCAAAGTGATATTTTTCTTTAAATAAAACTCCACTCCTGTATTTGATGATGTGTAATAAGGGCAGCTGGTAGTTTTTGTTTTCATCAGTCGTTGTGGAAAACTTCGCTGGTAAATATTCCTTGGATGAAATAGGTTTAAATACTTGTTTTTCAGTGAAATAAGTCCATTGGCTTTATGCTTTTGGGACATAGGAAAGTGATTTGTTTTTCTGTGTCTTTGGAGTTGGTATAGGCGTAAGAAGGCTTTATTTTCAAAGTGTTTTCTGCCTATGTTATGGGTGTAATCAGCATAAATTTCACCACCAAAGAGCGGATTTTTGCTGTTAAATGGCGACCAATATCCCAGAAGAAGTAGGGCAGCCACTGGATAAGATTTTTCTATATCGTTATAAAAAGAAGCAATGTCTATATTTAGCTTTTTGAATTTGAATAAATGATTGATTTCAAACTGATATGCAGTCTCTGGTTTTTAGGTTCAGATTTTCCGCTGGCTGCCAGTATAAATCATTAAAAGTAGGATATCTAAAATTTTTAGAAGCGTTTAGGTTTTAATGAATAATTTTTGAGTAAAATCTATACGAGACCCGATGAAAAAGATAAGGACTTTCTATATTTTCTACCATATCTTTTCTGAGTGAGCCTTCTAAATAAAAGGTGCGAAAATAAATTTTTTAGTAGCCGTAATCGCCAGATAACCAGTATTTCTCTTAGGGTTTGTGATTCCAGAGGAATATCCCTCAGCGGAATTGTATTGGTATTCGCTGATTAGATTTATGCTGAAATTATTAGGGTTTTTTGATAAGAAAAATCATTGCGGACGAGCCAAGTTTTTCCCTCTGCGCCATTGCTTTTTGGTAAATTTATATCGGTGTAATAATCGTATTTTTCGCTCAGAAAAGCCAGTTTCAAATCATTATGAAAATTGCCGTAATCGCTCTGCCAGTTAATCATGCGTTTTTCAGTCCCATCGGTGGCATATTTCGTTTTTGTCTGGCTTTTCAGAAAAACAGGATAATGCTGTAATCCTGTATTCCACAGCGAAAACATTGCGATTTTCTGATGGTCATTAAAACGATAGGCAGCAGAAATAGAGTAGTTGTACTGGTAGTAGGCTCCGTTTCTGTTGATGTATTTTTCTTTTGGGACTTCGTAGTTGTTTTCGCTTTTGGCAAGGGCAGTGTTTAGTTTTTACAGAAAAATTTATCATTGCTGTAAGCTATTTTTAAGGCTGAATTTAAGGTATTAAAAGACCCAAATTCCGAGAATAAATTTCCCATTAAGTCCCTTTTCCGAACTGGATTTTATCATCCAAAGTGTATCGTTCCGCCGATTGCGCCTGTGCCGTAGGAAATGCTTCCTCCACCAGCTTTTTACGCTGATTTTATCAAAATTAAGAAGTCAATATTATTAATATCTCCCTGCCCTAAAAAAACAAAGGAATTGATATTGATGCCGTTCCAGATGAAAGCTGTTTGCTGTGCCGTTGTCCCACGGAAAGAGGGCGAAGACACCATTCCTCTTCCATTTTCTTTGATGTGAGAGGTGTAGAAAACCGAAGGGTTTCGAAAGATTGCTGGTGTTTTTATGAATATTGTCCGAAAGATTGATAACCTTCTGAAAATGTACAGATTCGTTCAGTTTTTATCCGAAATAAAAACTGTATCTATTTTTCTTGTGCATGACAAAGGAGACGACTCCCAAATCATTAGGGGAAATATACTTTTTAATCATAATTCTACTTTTCCTCCGAAAGTTTTGTTATTAAATTTATATCTGGCAGGTCTCCTGGCTTTGCATTTCTACGCCTTCCCGCGTGAGCAGTGGCTTTTTGTAGAAACTTTTTGCAATTTACAGTTGCAGGGGACAGCTCAGGGGTTTTCACCCCAATTCCCTTTTCATCTATTTCTCAATAGAACCAAAAATATAATAAAGACAAGTGCTATAAGCCGGATTCTGTCCTTTGAAAAATCAAAGTGCTTGTTATTTATCTACATTTTATATTGCTATAAAACTTTAGCCACTTACCCCTCGGCATTGGACTGAGCTACCCTTAGTTGCCGATATACTTAGTGTTGCACCGCATAGAGTTTACCTGGTTTCCTACAGCCGTACTGTACTTGCTTTCTGTTGCACTTGTCCTCAGTATCGCTACGGACGGGCGTTACCCACTATGCTGCTCTGTGGTGTCCAGACTTTCCTATTTCATAAAGAAATCAACAAAGCCGCACTTGTCACGGCAAATATAGAATTAAAAATTGAAAATAAAAACCTCCTGTAAATTTAAAATCTACAAGAGGTAAAAACTAATAACCATGAAAACTCAAATTAAACATGAGAATCTACTCTCAATTTTATGATATCAAATACCGTGCCAAACTCTAAAAAACACAAAATTAAAAATAAAAACCTCTTGAAAATTGAAAATTTCACAGAGGTAAAAACTAATAACCATGAAAACTCAAATTTAATATGAGAATCTTGCTTTTAATATTATCAAATATCGTGCCAAAAACGATAAAAATATTAAAAACACTAATATGCAGATGTAAAAATTAAATTGTATTTTTGCGGAAAAATAAATTTTTAAGAAAATGTCAGGAAAGATTACATTTACAATGATTAAGCCAGATGCAGTAGCAGACGGGCATATCGGAGCGATTTTTAGGAAAAATTTCAGAAGCTGGATTTAAAAATCAAAGCAATGAAACTTACTCAGCTTACTGTAGCTGATGCTAAAAATTCTATGAAGTTCATGCAGAGACCTTTCTACGGAGAATTAGTAGAGTTTATGTCTTCTGGGCCTATCATGGCAGCTGTTTTGGAAAAAAAGACAACGCAGTAGAAGATTTCAGAAAATTGATCGGAGCTACTAACCCAGCAGAAGCAGCAGAAGGAACTATCAGAAAAATGTTCGCAAGAAGCGTAGGGAGAAAAACGCTGTTCATGGTTCTGACTCTGATGAAAATGCACAGATAGAAGCTGCATTCCACTTCTCAGGAGAGAAATTTTCTAATTAAACTTAAATAAAAAGATTACCATTTCGGTAATCTTTTTATATACTCATTTTTAAGGTATTTCGATTGTCATATGATTTCCCAATCATTATCATTTTCTTTACGACTTAAAAATTCTTCTAATTCTTCTAGTTTTTGCAGTATATTCGGAATGAACTAAATATTTGATTACTATAAAGTTTTAGTAAATCTTCCTTTTTGTTCAAAGTTTTTAATTTTTCTACTTTGGTTTGGTGTTCTTTTCTATTCTTTCAGTTATTTGGTGTTCTTTTTCTATTTTAGCTTTCTATTTGTTTTTAGCTTTTTCTTCATATTCGCTTTTGAGAGAAGAGTTCACTTTGTAGGGCGTTTTTAGAATTTTCTTTTGTTGTAGCTAGTTTTTGTGATAGTAGTTCAAAATAATTTAAATAATTTGTAATACTTTGATCCATTTCCATAAACTTGTCATCTTTAGGTTTTTCATAAATTACATAAATTAAAAACCAAACATATAAAAATACATAAAATACTTACCATAATTTTATAGTAAATGCTTTCAGGAGGGTCAAGTGATAAGGATGGTTGTTATATAGGTTTATTTTATATAAATTATTTGATAAAGTGATGAAGGATGAATGTAAAAAGCTTGGGTTAGTATGTGAAAGTGTGTTTTTATACTTTTTGGCAGTAGGGGTTATAATACATGATATAGTTATTCCTCCTAATATCCAGAATATATAACTAAAATTGTTAATATTATTTGTTGTTTCTGCTTCCATAAAATGTAAATTTTTCAGCAAAATATAAATAAAAGTTATCAAAAATGATAACCTTAAAAAGAGGAATAGTTATCAAATTTGTCAACTATTATAATTTATAGTTGTTCAGATTGGATAAATTATCACTTCAGGTAAAAATAGGCAAGCGCATAAAGAACTTCGCGAGCAAAAATATCTCGCAGGTGGATTTGGCGGTATGCTTGTGATTTTGAAAAAAATCCAATATGAGCAGGATAGAAGCAGGGAAAAACCTGCCCAAATATCTACACACTTTATAAAATAGCCCAGCATTTGAAATAAATTTATCTGAGCTTGTTTCGCTCTCAGTTGAAAAATGATTTGGATGAAAATAAAAAAAGCTGTGCAATACTACACAGCTTTTTATTTATATATAAATAAATATCAAAAATCTAAGTAAAAAGAATTGATATCAAAGAAATAGCTGATTGTGGTTCCGTCTGGTTTTGCACTTTTAGTTCGTCATAGTAGGATTTTTCCTTCGTTTATTAATGTGAGCTTATAACCCTGCAGCCTTCATAGTTTTTCTCTGATGTATTGGTATTCTTCCGCTACACTTTTTACTTTTTATGGGATTGGAAATAGAAAGACCCAGTTCTCCTCTTGTTTTTTCTCAGGTGTTTTTCTTGTGTCAATAAATTCATAATCAGATTTATTCATTTCTACACCAATGTGCTCAACTTTGAATTTAACTTGATTTTTATTTAAAACTTCGTAAGAATAGTGGTCAGTGTGAAATCATGGAATTCATAGAATTTTTCCATTTTCTACCCACCAAGTTCCTGTTTCTTCAAAGCTAGAAACATCGCCATTTTCTTCGACTGTGAATTCAAGGGAAAAGAACCGTTTTTAAGTCTTTTTCATTATCCAGCTTTTTACACCTTCCATTTGATTATTTTCTTCTGAACCTGCCCATTCTCCCTACTGAGCCTGTTGTCTATTTGTTTTCCATCAGGTAATGTACTAAATGTTCCTGAACAAGAAAGCACAGCAAAATAAACTAAAAAGCAAATAAAAATTTTAGATTTTTCATAATAATTAAAATTTTTAGATTGAAACAAATTTACATTTATTTCTTCATTGTTTGAATACAAAAACGAGATTTTTGAAATATTTTAGTACATTTAGTTTTTAAAACTTATTTTTGTGTTTATTTTATTTTTATGATAAAGAATATTCCCATAGAGCGGATTTTGTTTTTGGACATAGAGACTGTTCCTCAAGCTGGAAACTGGAATGAGATCTCCGAGAGGATCTTTGGGATAAGAAAACTCTGCGGCAGCGCGAGAAGATGTTTCAGCAGCGGATTTCTATCAGGATAGGGCAGGAATTATGGCGGAATTTGGTAAAATTATCTGCATTTCTGTGGGAATGCTGGAAAAAGGATAATCGTTTGAAAATCAAATCTTTCTATGGTGATGATGAGAAAAACTGCTGGAAGATTTTTGGAAATATATTTAATAGTCCCAGACTGCAAAATATAATCCTTTGCGCCCATAACGGCAAGGAATTTGATTTTCCGTGGATTGCCCGAAGGATGCTTATCAATGGTTTTCAGCCGCCAGTTCCGTTCCAGACTTTTGGGAAAAAAACCTTGGGAAATATCGCATTTGGATACCATGGAGCTTTGGAAATTTGGTGATTGGAAGAGTTTTATTTCTTTAGAACTGATGGCACATATCTTTGAGATTGCCTACGCAAAGGATGATATAGACGGTTCTATGGTGGCGGAAATTTATTATAAGGAAAAAGGATTTGCAGAGGATAGTAGAATATTAGTGAAAAAGATGTTTTAACTTTTGGCAAATGTTTTTCCGAAAAATGAGACAGGAAGATTTTATTGACGAAATCCGAATAATTAGAGAAAAGAAATTATATGAAATTAACAGATGAACAAATCGCTTCGCTAGGGGAGGAGGTTATAAAGGTGCTGAAAAACCATCTATGACCCAGAAATTCCTGTGGATATATATGAGCTGGGGCTGATTTATGATGTGCAGATGAAGCGACGAGGCGAAGCAAAGTGCTGATGACCCTCACTACGCCGGACTGTCCCGTGGCAGAGAGTCTTCCGATGGAGGTGGAAGAGAAAGTAGGGTGAAATGGGAGGGATTACGAAATCTAAGGTGGAGATAACCTTCGAGCCAGAATGGGAAAAAGGACATGATGAGCGAAGAAGCTAAATTCGAATTAGGATTATTATAAAAACACTGATTTTTCAGTGTTTTTCTTTTATCATTAATTTTGTTAAGAAATGAAATTTTTAACTTTTTAACAACATTCGTTTTTCGCTCTATTTTAGGAGGTTTGGGGCTAAATTTGATTTAAATTAGCAAAAGAAAAGGCGTTGAGAGAAGAAAAAATATGAAAATTATATAAATGAGTATAAATTTGTCACCAGAGTTAATTCAAAAACAAATCCACTTGATATGAAACGACTTGTTTTTTGGGGTTAATGGCTTTTACACTTGGAGCTTCATTTGATAAGGAAGAAGGGTGAAAACAAGCACAGCTTCATATTACCATGATAAATTTAATGGTAAAAAAACAGCGAGTGGTGAAAGTTTTTGACAATAAAAAGCTGACAGCTGCAATAGAACCCTTCCATTTTGGGACTAGAGTAAAGATTACTAATTTAAAGAATGAAAAAGCGTAATCGTAAGAGGTGAATGACAGAGGGCCTTTTTCTAGAAAAGAGCTTTTTGACCTGAGTAAGGCAGCATTGTAGTAAGATAGCAGACCTCGAAGCGGCGTAGTTACAATAAGCTATAAGGGTTGTAGAATAAGAAATTAGTACACTTTTAATTTTTAATCTGTTTTATTATTTTTAAAAACACACTTTCCCAAAATGGAAAGTGTGTTTTTAATTAATATCTAACTATTGATATTTTTTTAGTTTTTCAGGTGTGTGTTTGTGTTGAAAACTAGCATGAATAGGATTCCTACAACAAAGGGAATAGTATGCGAAAAATAGTCCAAGCACTCTACCAGCCGTTCATCTTTGTGACAGGGCTATATCAGAAAATCTGATAGTAATTTACATTTCTCCACTACAAGCATTCCGATAGTAGAGCCTAAACCATTGGTCATCATCATGAAAACACCTTGTGCAGATGAGCGGATATTGTCATCAGTTTCTTGGTCTACGAAAAGCAGACCTGGAAACATTGAAGAAGTCAAAAGCAACGCCATAAACAATCATGGAAAGGATAAACATCCAAACTCCACTGCCAGGGTCTCCCACAGCGAACAGTCCCAGAATCTTAGGAACCAAGAAAACATAGCCATAAGCATCACTATTCAAATCTCTTTAAACAGAAAGGAATCAGTAAGATACAGAGTGTTTCTGAAACTTGTGAAAGTGATATCAAGGCATTGGCATTATTAGCCCCCAAGAATCTGCATACTGAGGGAATATCCTTGAAACTTGTAATGAAAGGATTGGCGTAGCCGTTAGTAATTGTAGGAAATTCCTAGTAACATTGAAAATAAGAAAATCGCCATTTTTTTGTCCTTAAATAGAGCAAAAGCTTTTAGACCTAAGGCATCGGATAGCGTTTGTTTTTCATTGGATTTATTAGTAGAGGGCAGTGCGGCAAAGTGAAAGAATAAGCAGACAATACAACTCCCAAGAAAGCTGATACAAAAAAACTGAGCATAGGTGTTTTGGAAACTTACAAAGCCTTGTGAATTAGAAAAATTAAAGGTGAAATTTCCGTTTTTCAAATCAGCAAAAATTCACAAAAAGCATCGCAACGATGAAACCAATCGTTCAAAAAGTTCTGATTGGCGGAAAGGTTTTAATAGTATCAAAATTATTATTGATTAAAACAGAATAAGCTACCGAATTAGAAAGGGCAATGAGTGGCATGTAGAACATTACACTCAGAGAATACAAGCTAAAAAGGGTAGTAAAGTCTGTGCTGTCGCTATGCTGCATTCCATAATATCCTGCTGCTCCTAAAGAAAATAGCAGCGATGAGGTGGGAAATCCCCAAAAAGTTTTTGTGCAGGAATCAGCGGTCTGCGATGATTCCCATAATGGCGGGCATTAGAATGGATACAAAGCCCTGCATAGCATAAAAAGCCCAATCTGCTGTCCAAGTCCGATAGAACCTAAATAATTTCCCATAGAAGTAAGATAGGCTCTCAAACTGCAAACTGGAGAAACTTAGAATGATAAGTCTGATTTTAATGTTCATTTCTTTGGTTTATTCTATATTATGATTTCTATTTTTATTTCTTCTTGAATTTTTAGAGCGAGGTCAAAATCCTCATTTTTGAGCTTCTTCAGCTCTTCCTGTAGTTCTTGCATACTTTTACAGGTTCTGTGATGACATCTGGAAAGTTTCTTCTATTTCGTCCTCATCATCTTCCTCGTTTAGGTTTAGTAAAATTCCTGCTTCGTCTAAAAACATTCTGAGTGGGTATACAGGCGCATCAAACCTGATTGCCATCGCTGCTGCATCAGATGTTCTAGAATCTAGGGTGATACTATCCCCAGATGAGTCTATTGGTAAAATTGATATTAGATACCCCGTCTACTATCTTATAAATCACAACGGATTCTATGATATGGCGGGTGTCTTCTATAAATCTTGCAAATAAATCATGAGTAAAGCGGTCTAGTAAGCTTAAAATCTTTTTCTAATCCCATAGAGATGAGACTGAGCTTCAAAATTACAATTACGATAGGTAGTTTTATCCCTGTTTCTGGCTCTTCCAGCAATAGGGCATAGGCGCAGACTGAGTCTGGCTGTAGAAATACCTCGGACAATTAGTTTCTTATAATCCATAATAGAGCACAAAAGATATTATTTTTGTAGATGAAACTTCAAGATCCCACAAAAATCTTTTAAATTTTTGCAGGATTTTAATCATATTTATGTTTAAAAAAATTATGCTTTTTATGGCATGGTGAAAACCTCTTCTAGTAGCTCTTCCGTACTCATCGAGATAGACCACAGATACAGTTCCTTTGTAATTTTTCAGTAGATTTTCTATATCTTTTTGAGAATTAACCGGTTTTTCCGTTTATCTCCATGATGATATAGTTGTCCACGACACCTATTTTAGAGAGTTCTCCGCCATCTACGATGTTTCTAGCGATGACACCGCTGTTTAGTCCGTAGCTTACTTTTACTCTGTCGCTTAGGCTTTCAAACTCACCTCCGATTTTTCAGTTACGCTGAAGGTCAGCTTTGCTTCGTAGAGAGGTATTTCCTTTTTGGTCTTTTAGAGCGGCAGTAGTTTTGTGCTCTTTTCCAGCTCTTATGTAAGTTACAGAAACTTTGTCCCCAGGTCTCTTGCTGCCGATAGCCAGCGAAAGGTCAGAGAATCCATCGATATTTACATTATCTATCTTAGTAATGATATCTCCAGTTTTGATTCCTGCATCTTCTGCACCACTATTTTTAGCAACATCTGTTACATAGATACCTTTTTCCAGATTTTAGGCTGGTTTTTGTTTCTTTGGTTGTATGTTTTAACTATGAAATCATTAGATAAATCTAAAGACCCAACTCCCAAGAATCCTCTCTGAACGAGACCAAATTTCTTGATATCTTCTACTACTTTTTAGCCAAATTAGCAGGGACAGCAAATCCATAACCTTCATAATATCAGAAGATGAAGAGATTGCAGAGTTTATCCCAATCAAATCTCGTTTTAGGTTTACAGCGCACCTCCACTGTTTCCTTTGTTGATGGCAGCATCAGTCTGGATGAAACTTTCAATCGGTGTTCTACTCTGCTGGCTGAAGGTCTATATTTCTGCCCTTTTTGCAGAGACAATTCCCGCCGTAACGGTAGAAGATTAAGCCCAAGTGGATTTCCCAGCAGAACCCATTGTCCTACCTCAACTAAATCCGAGTTCGCAAAGTTAGAGATAAAGGAAGCCCTTTGTCTTCTATTTTTAGTAGTGCGATGTCTGTACTCAGGGTCAGTTCCGATGAGTGTCGCAGTGTAAGTTTTCTTGTTGCTTAGAACTACTTCCAGTTTGCTGGCTCCTGCTACCACATGGTTATTGGATATGATGTATCCATCAGGGTGAAATGATAACTCCCAGACCCAGCCCAGAAGGCAGGTCTTTTGGTGCTTCTTGTCTTTAGCTTCTATTATTTTCTGAGATCCTTCTCCGAAGAAAATTCAAAAATATCCTGATCCATAGATCTTCAGAGGAAGGCGTATTGTTTTGGTAGTTTCTTATCAGCTAACTACGGCAGGCACGGTCGTTTTAGAAGCTTTTACGAAGTTGTCAGAAGATGAGCCGTTCAGTCCTGCTGGGATGGCGTTTTTCCCAAGTAGAGAAATAAGAAAAATCGGTGTTGTTTTTGTTTCTTCATTAAAATAGTTAATTGCTCCAAAGGTCGTCGCTCCAGAAAGTATTCCTACTAATGCAAAAGGGCAAGTTTTCAATTGGTTTTTTCATATAAATGTTGTATTTACTTTGATTTTGTTGATACAGTTAATGCAAAAACGATCTTGTCTCATTGGTTTTTAACTAAGTTTTAACAAGAATTATAAGATTTTTAAAATGACAAATGGTTATTAGTCGTGAATAGTGGTTATTGTGTCTAGGAATTTTTAGTTTATCTTTGTTTCAAAGAAAGAAATTAAGAAATGCAACAGAAAAATCATGTTCAAAAATCCAAAATGCTTATCAAAAATCATCTATTCATGGGCTACCGAGAAAGGAAGGACAATTTTGAAGATTGGCTGAAAGTAGAAGTGAAGGTGAAAGATGATTTAGAGGAAATATTATACACGAGTAAGTGAGTGTATGCTTTTTCTCTGAAGTGCTCGGTCTTTTTAGAATGGTTTGAGCAGATTTCAGCCGATAAAGAAATCTACTGAAATTGATTTTATAGAACCTAGAATTAGCTTTTTGAATATCAAAAATAAAAACTTACAGTGCTGCTATGTTATGATATAGCGCCTGTTTCCTATGACGAAGAACCATATCAGCTCACTTTTTCCTTGGATGATAAAAAACTCTTGCAATGATTATAAAAAGGAACTTGGTGAGGGCTGTGGCTTCTTTTAAAAAGTTTAACTTATAGAAGAATTGCTAAAAATACTGACCAATCATCATCTTCATTGTCATAGCCTATAATTTTTCCTTGTATTTACTCCCAAAAATATATTCTCTTGTAAAGTATCAAAATCAACCTCAATGCCCTCAATCCTTCATAGACATCAGCAGGAAAATAATATGCTGGGTATGTTTATCAAGAAAAAGCGGCTCATACAAAAAGCTGCCCTATTTCGTACCACGAAGGCTGTTCGGAAGGGACACGATATTGGTTTCTAACAGCTCTTCTGCACTCCACAGAATGATATCATAAAAAGACCCACCATTGCAAAGCTTTAAAAAGTACTATACTCAGGGCTATGTATTGACTGACACCTTTTGGGAATATTTTTCCAGCACCTTCGAGTTTCGCCTATAATAATGGCATCAGGTAATGAGGCTAAACGATTTCTGTAATGGGCAATGATAGTTTCTAAAATCATTTTTCAATCAATTATTCTAACCAAACATTTTGGCTATAGTTAAAATTCTCACCGTCAAAAATCCGAAGCGATGAGCGAGTGTCAAAGAACATATCATTATCATCAAAGAAGACTTTGACCTCCTCGCTGAAAAACAAGAAACTCTGCAAACTAATCGCTTCATAAATTCCTCTTTAGTAAGCTCAGGTTTATCAGGGATTATCTTCATCATCACTAAAACGCCAGTTGTCATTGTAGAGTCTAAAAATTCATTAGCAATACATTCTTTTTGCTTTTTGGTAATAAAGGTATCTATCTCATTGAAAAAGGTGCTCATCAGCTGTTCTACCTTTTTCAGTTTCCTTCATCTTCAAGGATGATGCTTACGCCTAATTCTTTTCCGCCAACAACCACCGTTCCATCATAAGAAGTAGGGTCGTTACTGTCTTGTGTAAAATCTTTAATTTTATATTGTTTCATAAGAACTTGATTTTTAATTTTTGTTTAAAAAGGTTTAATTTAAAAATTTAAAAACGCTTTTGTTAAGATATCAAGAGAACACTTGCTTCATCTTCTAACATCGAAAAACAATACTCCGTACTGACGCTGCGCGGCTTCTGCATTTTCTTTTTGGACAAAAGCCCTATGATATAGCTGTCGCCTCCTACATCTATATCGCAGAGCAAATTCACTTTTTGCTGCTAAGAGCTGAAACACCTTATTGGGAGGCGTGTTGTTGTCTATTTCAAGTCTATTTCTTTTGCCTTTTTAGCTGTTTACTTAGCAGGTTGTAGTTATAGACGACATCTTCTGCTTCTGTTTTTCCAATCAATTACCTGTAAATAGTCTGCGGCTATCATTTCGGAAAGGAGAGCATCGGATGAGATCTTCTTCGCCTAATACACTCATACAGATTCTATTGGCGGCGTGAGAGGAATGGAGTAAGTCTGCCAATGACAGCCATTCTTTCTGGAACTTTTTGGATATTTGAATGTTTTTGAGGAGCTATTTCTCCTTTGCCTTCTTGCTTTTTCAATAGAGCAATTTGTAAATCTATATAAACGGCAAGGCGTTTTTGAGTCGTTCGATGGTGCTGCTATCGGTTACAGGATCGTTTTTCCTATATAATCATACGATCTATGACCTTTTTGTCAGAGATAAAAATAGGCATATCGCACCCACTCGCATTTGTCCTTGATGCGGCAGATTGCATAGCGTACATTTTCGTTAATATCTTCAAATATAATACTTTTGAGGGATAAAAGAACTATAGCTTTTCTGAGGGAGAATTGTTCTCCTTCAAACAAAGTGAAAATCATCCCTGAGGTATCCTTTTCACGGATTGTCCCAAGCAGTGAGTTCAGTATTATGGTCGTTTAGTTGGGTATAGTTATTTATTATTTTTGAAATCTTCAAAAGGATGAGGACTGCCTCCGATGCATTCTTCTTTGGCATAAAAGACCCAGCAGGAGGTAGGTTTCTTTTTAGTGTGGTCATACCCAACAAATTGGATATTTTTTTCTAAAATATTTTTCAAAAAAACATAGCTAAAAATCTATTTTTATAAACAAAGGTATAAAAACAATGAAAACAACTAAAAACTAATCAGTATGAATCAATTTGTGCAATTTCTGTTTCATGTTTGTTTCTATTTAGTTTATAAAAACCAAATCGATGATAATTAGTTTATTGTCTCTATAACCTTTTTGAATGAAATTTAATATAAAATCATTGTTTTTAAGCTCGTAGCTTAGGCTTATAGGTGTGATTTTTTTGATAAGCAGTTTGCCATTCTGGTCGCAGGGTATATTGTTTGTCAGTAGAGATAAGGGTTATTTTGCCTTTTTTGCATAGTGATGTTTATGTAACTCATAAAGTTGCCACTCTGTACGATGGTCGGCAAAAACTTTTTCATCTACGATTTTTGGTGTCGGCAATCATATGTTTTGCCTTGTGGTTCTCCTTCTTCATTGATGCCCATAGGGAAAGACATCAAAATCCTCCCGTTTTTCTTGGAAAAATATCAATCGCTTCTCCGTTCTCATCAGTATAGTACAGGGCGTAGTTCTTTGAGCTGTCCATTTTCTGTATGTAAAGTGATGATGTGAGACCAGGATTTTTGGTATTTGTCTAATAGTACACGCTGGGAATGCAGATCATAAACAGCTTTAATCCAGACTTTTATCCGATGGATATTGAGCCAAGAACTGAAAAGTGTTCTATTTTCCATTTTGAAAGCAGTTCAAAAGATAATTCGCTATAATCGGCATTTACTTGCACATTGTAAAGAGGCAAAGGATAAGCGTCTCCGTAAGGGTTTTTCATCAAAAATAGAACTGATGTGCCTTAGGATCGTATTCTAAACGCACAAGAGTTTTTCCTCTTCTATATCTCCCAAAACTACTGAAAAATAATCAAAATCAGCAAGATTTAAGTAACAATTACTGATTTTTATTTCATTAGGAACAGGTTTAAATCCATACGCCAAAAGCCGCATCACGGATAAAGTTAGAAAAGTTCCATCAGTATAGCCATTGTAAAGAAAACCCCATAGAAACTCAGGCATTTCCTCTTCCTCAGGGTCGTTAAAGGTAGAGTTGCTCACAAACGGTTTGTATAGCTTCTGCGAGGCAGGTCTGTTTATCAGTGGCTTGGTCAGCTTTTTCTAATTTCATCAGAAAAGCCTCCAAATGCGCGTTACAATCAGCTATATTCTGTTCTGTATAGTAACGGTTTTCAGCTGTGGTAGCTGAGAGTTCAGCACGCATTTGCGCAATGATTTGGTCTTTTTGAGTAATGAGAGAGGTCATTTTTTTATTTTTAAAACTAAAGATAGAAGCAAATTAACTGATGAAAAACAGGTTGTCTTCGAGAATTTATTTTTCATATTTACGCTCGTGAAAGTACTCATAAGCACTTGTTTCCAATTCGCCGCAATGGGAAATAAGATTGCCTTCTTCATCGTATATTTTTGTAAGTGTGCTGGGTGTTGCCTATGCTATGTTCGCCGTCTAACCCTAATAGAACGCTGTAAAACACATCTGTTAAGAGAGTGTCTATTACATCTTTAAGCTGCTCTTGCTGGGAGTTACTAAGTGCCATTTCTTTTTATTTTTGGCATTTACAGCACTGGGAGTATTTGGGCTGCTCTTCAAAGCAGGATTTTTAAAAAAATTTAGTTTTTCAAGATAAAAATTCTTTTGCAAATTCATCTGAGGTCATAATAATCCGTTTATAAGTTTCTTAAAATTCTCTCGCCTGGTCAAACCACTGAGTTATTTTCTCTTCCTCAATAGCTAAAGGCGCTACTTCAGCTAGCTGACATACAGCCTCGTAGGCGTCCTCTCGCTCAGTGGTTTCTATATTGGGCAACCCGTTGATAACAGCGATAAGCGCTTCTAATAGGCTCCTAACTTCTTTTTCCTCTTTAGCTTTTTTTACGGCTTTTAGGGTTTCCTTATAGGCTTTCATTGCCTCTCTGCCGTTCTTGCCTTCCCACGAAGCAAAAGGAATGTTAAACTCTGTAGCAAACCAACTCTTAGGGTGCAAGTTAGATACTGAAGTATATTCACTCAACTCTCGCGTTTTCTCCAATTCTTTTAGTTCTTTTTCTCAGTACCTTACCTCTTACCTCTTCCACATTCCAGAAAAATACAATAGTTGAGGTCTGCCCAAGTATTCAAAGGGGTAATCCACTCATATCAGGGCAATAACGCACCTCAATACCGCTAAGGTTTAGTTTACCCAAAGCCTCCATATTACACATATTTCCATCCAATCTCACTGTCTTGAGTTTCTTGAACTGTAACAAGCTCCCGCAGTCAAAACGGTTGTCCCCCTACTGGTGTGCTTATATTAATAGTAGTAATGTCTTTTAGCGCTTCAAATTCAGGCAAGAACACAGGGGTATTATTCTTCTTTTCAGTACTGATGTCAAACGAGATACTCTTCAAAGGAACTGCCGATTCAAGTGTTATCTTATGCGGATTTCCTTGCAAACTAAGCCCCTTCAGCCACTTGTTACCGAGTTTAATATCAAGAGGATAATTATTATTATCTACCGATAAATATTCAATCTTTTGCTTTAGAGAAATCTACTGTTGCAGGAGCCATTAGTGTCCAGTCAAAGCTCTCCATTTCGCGCTGTTCTGTCCATTTTATAAAGCGGGTGTCATTCCCCATATAGTCCATCACACGCGGCCAGTTGCCTCCTGCGGGTACTTTAAAATTGTTGAAAACCTCCCATTGTATAGGGGTGTCAGCATCTACATAAGCATCAGCTTTCTCTCCCGAGGTCTTAGGAGCTATAGTAGCGTCCTTGTCCTGGGGTAATATTCACTTTATGACTGTCCTTTCCTGTGAGAGATAGTGTAAATTTTTCCGTAAGTTTTTGCCATATATTGACTTATTTGATGAATTGGTTTAGTTAAATTAATTCGTGGCTAAATTTCAAAATTTTTATTTAAAGTAAAGGTGTGAGAGTGCCTTGTTTTGTGTCTTTGGCGGCTTTTATCATTTTCTCTGCTAAAACCGATGTAGGCATGGGTTTTGTATCGTTTGAAAAGTCCTATTTTTATTTAAAAAGTTGATGACCTTCATACTTATATTTTTCGCCCGTACGGTCAGAATGTTCACGAACCAATAGAGATGGCTGAAAGATAAGGAGTTTCCGGGAAGTTCAGGGTTTTTGACTGTATCTTCCAGTTTTTCCTTTCATTTTGTTGTAAAACATACTTGATTTAGCATCTGCTCCCGCAGCAGACACCAACACGAAAACAAAACGCCATTTTTCGGCATCTTTCTGCAAACTGCCACTGATAGTCATAGTCCACGCGCCACTGAGCTTCTTCGCTTCCAGCCTGCGCAAGGGTAGTTCCCAAGCAGGAAAATGCAATATCTCCATGGAGCAGTTCTGCCCATGTGTCTGGCTGTTCAAAAATCTACGACATGAGATTTTTAGTTTTGGGTGGGCTGATGAAGGTGCTCTGCACTGCAAAAGCTATGTACCTCCGAAATGGTATCATCTTCAAAAGCAAAAGAAACCAAATCCCTTTCCTGTAGCGCCTGTCCCGCCAATGATGAGTGCTTTCACTTTGTGAAAAATTTATAACAAAATACAAAAATGGGCATACAAACATCTTTTTGTACTGCCCAATAATGTGTAGTTCCAGTTGTTAAAACATTACTTTTACCATATAAGTAAGACCTAAATAGATATCATCCTTTATTTGTAATAGTTGATAACCGAGATGTTTATTAGTATATAAGGTAATCGTGCCAAAAAGATTCTATTATTTCAGAGTCGTTCTCGTAATAGATTGTAGGCGTTTTTGAAAGTTCTTTTTGATTTTTGGTGTAAGGAAATTTGTTTTAAATCTGAAAGTGTAAGGCTGGGTTTTTACCTCAAAAATACAAAAATAGTTTCATATTTATCTCCTTTAGTTTTATAGCTTTGCATACATAGGTCTAATGTTCTTGCAGTTCTAGAGTTTCTTTTTAGTGAAATGCTGGGAATTTCCATCAAAAATACTGGGCATATCTTGTTTTTACTTCCAAGGTGTCACTCTCTGCATACGCTCTCCTAGGGCATTGTATTTCTCTATGTAGTTAATAACAGATAGCTCGTCGCGGTCCATAGGTATTGATTTATCATAGATGACCAGCTCGTTTTTGAGGGTTGGAGGTAGATACTTTTTGCAAAGTGATGAATATCATCAGGCAGTCTCACAAGGTGTTTTTCTCCTTCTAAAGCTATGTGTCTTATAGTCTGATGTATAATGATAGTTTTTATAGACCTTGGGAGTGTTAATCTCTCGTATACTTTAGAAAAAGTAACTCTCAAAGTACCCATGATAAATTTAAAGAAAACAAGGGTACAGATGACAGCAAGAGCACCACTTATTTTTTGATTATAGGCAAAAGGAATAGCATATACTCGCTCCCAGTATAAAAGGAATAGGATGATGGATATCTCTCTGTCATAACTGAGGTAAATCTCATAACAAGAAAGGCGTAAAGGGCTGCCAAAAGCAATACCCGATAGTATGGAGGCAGGATAATCAAAAACATTTTTATTAATATTTATATTCATAATTTTTAATCTTCTATATCAGCATTCGGATTGTACTTTCTGATAAGGTTTTTCAAATAAGGATAAGCGCTGGTATACACCTCAAATTTAGTGGTTTCAGGTGATTGAATCTCTACCAAATTACTACCTCTTCCCGTATAGTGCTAGCGCACTTTTTTGTACTTTTTAGGGTCAATTTCTTTGATATCAAGAGCGTAAACAAATAGAGCTGGTCACGGCAAATCACAAAGGTAGGACGCATTTGTAGTAAAAAGATAAGGAGACTGCGCTTGTAATAAAGAAATTGAAAATTCCTCTTCACTCATCTGTTCTATGAGTTCCTGCAACTTTTGGTTCTATCCGATAAAAGACAAAGCAATATAGAAATAATGCTATAATTATTACCGAGAAAAAGGAGAGCTGGGAATGTCAGATAATGTCTTTCCTTTTATAACTGTTTGATTTACAATGAAAAATAGTTAGCTCTACTATTGCTATTGCAATCGTGGTGACAACTGAAATTCTTGCGAACTTTTTGTATTCCTTTAATGTATTTTTAGTTTATCAAGAGAAAGCATCTTAAGTAAAAAGATAAAAAGTAAGTTATATTTTCTTGAAAAAGAATTCTTCTACATCACTTACTACTACTACAAAATCATTAGTGAGGGAATATCTAGTGAGAGGCCATTCTTCTTTGAGGCGTTTGGCGCAAGCGACTAATAGTTTCGTAGCGGCACTGCTCTTGTCTTGCATTTCGGTTTCTTGGTTGAAAAGGTCAAAGAGGCAGTGTCTTCATCATTTGCTTCAATCTCAATGGTATGCTCATACTCGGCAGTGTTCCAAAGAAATCTATCAACTCTTTCTCCGTAAGTCTTTTTCCATTCTTGTCTTTCGCTTTCAGTACCAAAACCCTATACTTGTAGGCAGTATGTTTTCGTAGTCAAACGATAGGTTGATACAGTACAACGGCTCTTTCACAGAGTATGCCTTAATAGCAGCCACCAATAGTGTATAGTAGCGCTCCATAGCTTTTTCAGAAGAGCTTTATAACTGATTTTCTTATCCTTCTTCTGATAATATACATAGCCCGTTCCGCTGCTAATACTATTGAGTACCCCTCAATATATCATAGGTGTAGAGGAGTGTATTATCAATGGGTTTTAAATAATAATCTAATCCTTTTTCCTCTTGGCGAATGAGTTTGTCCCCCTCATAAAAACATAGTCCTTTCGCTCCAAGTATTATTATTGTATGCGGAATGGATTGATTGCAAGAGTCCGTCCTATAAATGAATATCCTAGTATTTATACATTCTTTTCTCAGGAGCAGAATCAAAGTGATAACTGATAATTTGTTTTTCTTCACGAAAATAGAACTCCTCATCATATAGACCTTCAAACTCATTATAACTGACGTTCCCACGATAATCTCATCTTTTTCATTTACCCCATATTGATACTTATTGTCAGTATCTTCTGGAGCATCTTTAAGGATTTTAGACTTCGAGAAATGGTTTTGTTCAAAAATAAAAAGGCTCTAAAGAAAAAGAGTCCCACGCCTCCTGATGCCCAAAACCAGCGCACTACTTGTGCCTCTATTTGGGTTTTTAACTTTGGGTAATCCGTTTGGGCTTGTTCGTAAAGTTTTCTTGCTTGTTCATTCATAAGGTTTTTATTTGTAAAAATGATTAAGGGTTGCTAAGTTTTTCCAGTCTTCAAGGGCTTGTTTGTTTGCTCCGATGTTCTGATAGAGGATAGATAAGATCTTCTTCCTTTAGCTTTTTTTAAGTCGGGTAAGGTACATTTTTCATATTTTGCCATTAGTTTCTCGTCACCTTTTTGCTTGTATATTTCTTTGAGGTAGAAAAAGGTTCTCAATCCTATTGGCTACAGTGGCTTTTGCCTGCCTCTACCGCCTTAAGCAACTCTTCTTCGGCTTCTTCTATACGCCCCAAATGGAATAGAGCACCCTCAAAAGCAGTACTATAGTAGGCTTTTTCGTTTTTCATTAATCCACCCATTGCTATTTCTGTTGAGCGCTTTTTCGAGCCAAGGAATAGCTTCTTCCCATTTAGCTTGATGAAGATACATATCTCATAGTTATAGAAGATATAGTTTAAAGTAGTATACCCATTTTTCAGTTATGTATTTTAAGGCTTTAGCAGCCATTGCTTCTGCTTTGTCATACTGGGCAACATCCCAAAACACCAAAGTAATCCCCGAAAAACATAGCTCTTGTCAAAATTATCCGAGGTTCTGTCCTCTACCTTTGGGTAAAGACTTTCATAGATAGCCAGTGCTTCCTTGTATTGGTTGGCACTTTTTAGGATTTAGCAGTGTCCCATTGTTTTGATTATTGGGTTCATAAATTGATTTTTAATACAACAAAAATATAACAAACTTTGCCAAAGTTATAACTTTGGCAAAGTGTTTAGTATATAATACTCGAAAAATTTTATTTCTGATAAAAACGCACTCAATCTACATACATTCTTATAGGTTTGGTAAAGGTTCTACTTTACCTACCCAGCTACTACTTAACTGCATATCAATACGCAGCTATGAAAGGACGATTAAAGGGAATTGTCCTAGGTTTTCTTTTCCAGGAAACACGCGCATAGCTGAAAGTTTGTTCGCCATTTACATAGAAACGCACCTCATCGGTGTCAAGTTCCACAGCATAGATGTTGTAATCATTAGGGTTGATAGGTGCTGTAGCTGAACTTTTTAGGAGTACGCTTGTTACCTGCTTGAGGTGTAAGTAGAGTGTACAGTATGATGCACAAAAGCATCATAATTTAGTCGCTCCACGATATCTATCTCGCCGCCTGTAGGCCAGGAGCATCAGGAACCATCCAGATAACAGGCCATGCACCTTTATGCTTCGAGCTTACAACGGATTTCTAAACGCCCGTTTTTGGAAATATTTTTGTCTTTCGGCAGAAACACCTGTGATATATTTTTGATTTGTCTTTAACTGGGTCGCTGCTCGGTTTTCCTAAAAGAATAAGATTCCCATCTTTTATCTCAAATAAACTAGGGTCGTGGCTCATTGTCTTACACCAGTCAGCAGTGGAAGTAGGGCAGCCCCATATTTTAGACCAAATACCTGTGGAGAAGATATCATCGCGGTTAAACTCATCGTTCCAGACCATACGCCATCCTCCTTTTTAGATATTCATCATTTTTCTTGTAGCAGGATCTTCTATTTGATTAGAAAGCAGAATCATCTTTCTCATTTCGAGGCATCCTGTAGCTAAAACTTAAAGCACATAGGATAAGAAACACTTTTCTCATAATGTTATACATTGTTTTTAGTTATACTAAAATGCAGAATACAAAAATTTTTAAGACATTTTACCCATTTCTTCTATTATCTCTATAATATTTAATGATAGAAATTATCTATATGCCTTATTTTTGCCAATTTGCTAAATTTTATCCAAAAACATATACTACATCGCATCTATGCTAAAAGTAAGGGATTCCAGTACTTTTAGGATGGCTTCTACGAGTATCCATAGAGGTGAGGCACGGAACTCCGTTTTTCTACCGACATACGGCGAATTTGGAAGCCGTCCCGCTCAGACTGTTTCCCTTTGGTAGTCGTATTTACCACATACTGCACTTTTCCTTTGTGGATGAGGTCTATCAGGTTTACATCTTCTTCCCCTATTTTTGTAGCCTATTTTGGTTTTACGCCATGTTGTTCAAAGAATTTCGCTGTTCCTTCCCGTAGCCCATATTCTGAAGCCTATATCACTAAATCTTTTCGCTAAGTCCCACGGCTTCGGCTTTGTCTTTATCAGAAACCGTGAAGAGAATCGCTCCATGGGTAGGGACTTTTCTTCCTGCGCCGATAAGTCCCTTTGTATAAAGCTTTTTCTAGGGTTTGGTCTTTACCCATCACTTCTCCTGTGGATTTCATTTCAGGGCCGAGGAAATATCCACTTTGGACAATTTACTAAAACTAAAACAGGAACTTTCACATAGACGCCCTCTTTATTAGGAATAAGTCCATTTTGATAGCCCAAATCTTTTTAGTTTCGCTCCGAGAATGGCTTTTTGTGGCTAATTTTGCCATCGGAACGCCAGTGATTTTGGACAAAATGGAACGGTTCTGGATGAACGAGGATTGACCTCTATGACAAACACCTCTCCATCAGAGATTACATATTGAATGTTCATTAAGCCAATGATATTCAGTCCTTTGGCAAGTCTCTGTGTATAGTCAGAGAGCGTGTCCATCTGCTTTTGTGTCAGATTTTGAGGAGGATACACCGCGATGGAATCACCCGAATGCACGCCTGCCCGCTCGATATGTTCCATGATTCCAGGGATTATGGTAGTTTCGCCATCAGAAATAGCATCTACTCTCCACTTCTTTTCCTGTCAAATATCGGTCAATCAGCACAGGATGTTCAGGGGCTTGCTTCCACTGCATTTTCCATGTAATGAGCGAGTTCTTCCTCTGTATAAACGATTTCCATCGCCCTTCCTCCCAAAACATAGCTTGGGCGGACAAGCACAGGATAAACCGATTTCATTGGCAATTTTTATGGCCTCTTCTTTCGAAGTGGAAGTTTTTCCTTTCGGCTGAGGAATGCCCAAATCTTGCAGTGCTTTCTCGAATTTGTCTCGGTTTTTCGGCTCTGTCCAGATCTTCTAACGAAGTTCCCTAAAATCCTTACTCCGTGGGAAGCCAGCTTGTCAGCCAAATTGATAGCGGTCTGTCCACCGAACTGCACCACCACGCCTTTTTGGTTTTTCAAGGTCGATGATGTTCATCACATCTTCCTCGGTCAGCGGCCTGAAATATAATTTATCCGAAATGGAGAAATCCGTAGAAACGGTTTCAGGATTATTATTGATGATAATTGCCTCACAGCCCATTTCACTTAATCGCCCATACAGAATGCACCGTTGCGTGAGTCAAACTCCACGCCCTGCCCGATACGGATAGGTCCCGAACCCTAGCACGATGATTTTTCCTTGTCGCTGGCGATGGATTCGTTTTCTTCCTCGTAAGTTCCGTAGAAATAAGGCGTTTCGGACTCGAACTCGGCTGCACAGGTATCCACCATTTTATAAACTGGCATGATGCCGTTTTCTTTTCTAAAATTAAAAATTTCCTCTGTGTGCAGTTCCAAAGATGAGCCAGATTAAGGTCAGAAAAACCTAATTTTTGGCCTTGATTAAAAATATCTTTGTTAAATGGATTGTTTTTATTTCAGCCTCAAAATCAATGAGTTTCTTGATTTTTCCAAATGAAGAATTTATCTATTTTGCTCCAATCCACTATTTTCTCCCAGTCATAGCCTCTGCTGCAGCGCTTTCTCCAATGATGAAAAGCCTCGTCATCTGCAGATTTTTATTCTTCTTTCTATTTCTTCATCGGTTAGGGGCAAGGGCTTGTTTTTTCCTTTAATCCCAAATGCTGAATGCCTGTTTCCAGTGAGCGGATAGCTTTTTGGAGAGATTCTTCAAAATTTCTTCCGATAGCCATGATTTCACCTGTTGCTTTCATCTGTAGTGGATAATCTTCTGTCCGCCGTTCTGAATTTATCAAACGGAAAACGAGGAAATTTGGTAACTACATAATCCAAAGCAGGTTCGAAACAAGCATAAGTTTTGCCCGTTACAGGATTTCAGTGATTTCATCCAAAGTCAATCCCACAGCGATTTTTAGCCCGCGATTTTTGCGATTGGGTAGCCTGTAGCTTTACTCGCCAAAGCCGATGAACGGGACACTCTCGGATTAACTTCGATTACATAATAATTAAACGAATGTGGATCTAGAGCCAGCTGTACATTACATCCGCCTTCTATTCCTAATGCACGGATGATTTTCAGCGAAGTATTTCGCAGCATCTGATATTCCCTGTCAGAAAGGGTCTGCGAGGGAGCGACTACTATAGAATCGCCAGTGTGTACGCCTTTCACAGGGTCTATGTGTTTCCATGTTGCAGACCCACTATGGCGTTGTCGTTAGAATCTCGCATTACTTCGTATTCTATTTCTTTGAATCCTGCGATAGATTTTTCTATAAGGCACTGATTTACAGGGCTATGTTTTTAGTCCAAGTTCTACGATTTCGGTGAGTTCCTGCTCGTTAGAAGCGATACCGCCGCCTGTTCCTCCAAGGGTAAAGGCAGGACGCACAATCACAGGATAGCCGATTCTGTCAGCGAAATTCAGAGCGCTTTCTAATGTATTCACAATGTCCGATTCTGGTACAGGTTCGCCCAGCCTCGTTCATCAATTCTCGGAATAAATCTCGGTCTTCGGCGCGATTGATAGCAGAGAGTTTAGTTCCCAAAACCTCTACTTTACATTCATCTAAAATCCCTGATTTTTAGTTCTATCGCCATATTCAGCCCCTGTCTGTCCTCCCAAAGTAGGCAAAAAGAGCATCTGGGCGTTCTTTTCGGATAATCTGGCTCACGAACCCAAAGAAATCGGTTCTATATAGACCTTATCAGCGATTTCTGCATCGGTCATGATGGTGGCAGGATTTGAGTTGATGAGGATGACTCTGTATCCTTCCTCTTTTTAGGGATAGACAGGCCTGTGTCCCTGCGTAGTCAAATTCCGCTGCCTGTCCCTATGATGATAGGGCCGGAGCCTATGACCAATATAGTTTTTGATGTCTGTTCGTTTCATATTTGTTATTAGTTAAAAAATTAGCGTATTCTTCTTTTTAAATTTTTAGATTCTCCTTCGCATTCGGCGTGAAAGAGTGTTGTTTTTAAAGGTTTGAAATCTTGTAGAGGAGGCGTTTAAGAGGGATTTTTGTATTTACCATTCTTTCTTCTCATCGAGTTGGCGCTCGTTTTGTGAGTAAGAGAATTCTTTTGAGAATAGTATTTCATCGATGAGCTCTATTCTAAAGTTTTCATTTAAATAGAAATTTCGTGTGAGGGGCTTGTTCTAGAAATTCAAGGTCATCTTTGGAGAATGTCTCTTGTTTTCTTAATACCTCTCCTTCAATATTTTCAATACCATTTTGCTCCAATTGGAAATCGGAAAAATCCCAGAGTTTTTATCATCTGCCGGCATATAGTCTATTATAAAATCATTATAACCATCCGTTTGAAAATGAAAACAGGTCAGTGTATTTTTACCTTGCTTTGTTCAGAGCGTCTTAATTCGTGAGTATTTAAGTCAGCCAAGATGAATTCTTTCGGAAGCTTTTTGCCTTTATAAATATCAACACCGCTAAAAACAATTGGGAGAAGGATTGAAAAACGCTTGCATCTTGTCTAAAGAACCCAATATAAACACTATCTGAAAATATCCTCTTGTCGGTAGTACTGTATTTAATTTGATAGCCTGTTTTTATGCTGGGATTTTTCGTCCAAAACAGAAAATGGAAGTTCTGGGCGATAAGGGGTAAGCTCTACAAATTTATTATATTTTTCATTATAGGTGAATATTTCACCTTCCATAAGCTCCCAAGTACCAGTAATGAAAGTCCCAAAAGCCTATGATTAAAAAGTTTTATCTTCTTTGAGACAAAAATTAGCTCCATTATCATGCCTATAACATCCTATAAAATCTGGTATCTTTTTCTGTGAAAATGCTTTTACCGAATAGTAAAATTAATATTAATAATATTTTTCATGGTATTTTTTAGATTTTTATTCCCTGAATAGATTTTTCTTTTTGCTGTTTTTATATCCATCTTTACATTCTGCATGGAATAGGCTGGTTTTTCAAAGGCTTGAATTTCTTAAAAGGTAAAATTTTAAGTGGAATTTTTGTATTTATTCTTCATCATTTTTCTGCATCTTCATCGTAAAGTTCGTAATAATCTTTACTATCATTTTTGTTTTTATAGTATTTTTGCATTCTATTTCTATGATTTCAAACTCTGTATCTGGAATTATATCTCCATTTTTGTTTTCAGCCGATAATTATCATTTAAATAAGGGTTTTTAGTGGAGATTTCATTAAAAATTTAATGTCTTCTTCTAAAATCTTCTTCTTTGGATTTTTCTATTGGGTTGCTATCTTCATCTTCAATCCCATTTGCTCCAAGTAGGAAATGATAAACCATTGAATTATTCTGGTCAGCTGGTGTGTGTGCTATCAGAAAATCATTGTATTCTTCTGTAAGGAAAAGAAAATAGATTGGTATATTTTCCCTTTTCTAAATAGACATTTTTCGTTTAAATCGGCTAAAAATAAACTCTTTGGGTAAATCATTGTTTTTATAAATATATTCGGATTTGAAACAATTGGGTGAAGGATTGAAAAACGCCTGCATTTTTGTCCAAAAGAACCCCCAATATAAACTTCATCCGAAAATCATCCACTCCCGCACCATATTCGATTTGATAGCCTATTTTTATTTCTGGATTTTTCTTCCAAAAATAGAAAATGGAAACTCTGGACGATAGGGTGTAAGTACCTACAAATTTTTGTGATCCCTTTATCAGTGTGAATTTTAATTTCTTTAACATCCCAAGTCCCTGTGATGAGGGTGGCATAAGCTACAATTAAAAAGTTTTGTCTTCCTTAATGTAGAAAATACCACTCTTTCTCTATAAAATCCTACAAAAATCTGGTTTTTGTCTGTGCAAAAGTTTTACTAAACAATAAAATACATAATGCTAAAAAAATAATTTTTCATATAATTTTAGTTTTTGATTATTTAAAAATAAAATATAAAGTAAAAAGTAGTTTGTATAATTTATATTAGCACTCTTTTTTTAAAATCTTCCATCATTTGGATGAAGTCATCAAAAGATAATTGGCATCTTCTGGGCCTGGGCTTGCCTCTGGGTGGTATTGGACAGAGAAACAAGGGTATTTCTTGTGGCGGACTCCTTCATTCGTGCGGTCATTCAGCGCGATGTGAGTTTCCTCTAAATCTGTGTCTTTCAGGCTGTTTTTGGTCGATGGCATAGCCGTGGTTTTGGGAAGTGATGGAGACTTTATTGGTTCTTAAATCCAAAAACAGGATGATTGCCTCCTCTGTGCCCTGAATTTTAATTTAAAAGTCTTCGCGCCGCACGCCAACCCTATCACCTGATGTCCCATACAAATCCCCAAAAATAGGGACTTTGCCAAGGAGTTTTTCTCACCGTTTCTGTGTGCATGAGGGATGTCCTGTGGGTCGCCAGGGCCGCTGGATAGCATCACACCATCTGGAGCCATTAGAAGGATTTCTTCAGCTGAGGTATCGTGAGAAACCACCGTGATATCGCAGTTTCTTTGGGATAATTCACGGATGATGCCGAGTTTTGCACCGAAATCCATCAGCACCACTTTAAAGCCTCTGCCAGGGTTGGCGTAGGGAGTTTTGGTGAAACCTGCGCTATTTGATTGTTAGGTAAAATGGTGGATTTCAGTTCATTGATGATGCTTTGTTCATCCGCATCAGCATTCACGATTTTCCCTTTCGTTACGCCTTTGTTTCGGAGAATTCGGGTTAGTTTTCGGGTGTCAATCCTCGAGATTCCCGAAATATTTTTCTTAAAGGTTCATCCAGAGTAAGCTGGGAACGGAAGTTAGAAGGCATATCGCAGAGTTCTTTGATAATCAGTCCTTTGATGGCTGGTTCTATGCTTTCATAATCATCACGATTGATTCCATAATTCCCAATGAGTGGGTAGGTCATACAGACGATTTGCCCACAAAAGGAAGGGTCAGAGATAAGTTCCTGATAGCCAGTCATTCCTGTACTGAAAACCACCTCGCCGCTGGTCTCTGTATCTCGCTCAAAGCTTTCTCCGTAGAAAAACTTCTCCTGATTCTAATATGAGTTTTTGTTCATTTTTATTAGTTGGTGTTTGGTTAATAAACTTTTTCTCCGTTTACAAAAGTCGCTACAGGCCAGCCTGTGCATTCCCAGCCATCAAAAGGCGTGTTTCTTCCTTTGGAAACGAAGGTGTTTTTGTCTACTTTTTTGAGTTTTTCAAGGTCAATGAAGGTCAAGTCAGCATGGTATCCCACTTCTATTTTTTTCCGACTTTATCAAGGTTAAAAACCTCGGCTGGTTTTTATGGTCATCCAGTCGATGAGCTGTTTCAGAGACCATTTTCCAGTTTTTACAAATCTGGTGTGCAGGACAGGGAAAGCGGTCTCAAATCCCACAATTCCAAAAGGCGAATCATACATTCCTCGGCTTTTTTCGTCCTCGGTGTGTGGAGCGTGGTCGGTCGCAATGCAGTCGATGATACCTTCTTCCAGCCCTTTGATTAAAGCCATTTGGTCTTCTTTGGCGCGGAGTGGCGGATTCATTTTATAATTGGTATCTGCATCAGGAATATCATCTTCGGTTAAAAACTAAATGATGCGGTGAAACTTCGGCAGTTACACGGATTCCAGCCTTTTTCCCATCGGCGATGACTCTCACAGATTCTTTTGTGGAAACATGGCAGACATGATAATGTGCACCAGCAGCTTCGGCTAATAAAAATGTCACGAGCGATATGCACTGATTCACAGACACTTGGAATGCCCTTTAATCCTAATTCTTTGGCTTTTTCCATCATGAATACAGCCTCCTAAAATAAGCGAATTGTCTTCACAGTGAGCTACGATGGGTAAGATTTACTTTGGTGGATTCCTGCATGGCTTCGTACATTACGCCAGCTTCCTGAATTCCTACACCGTCATCAGTAAATCCTACGGCGCCTTTTTCTTTTAAAACTTGAAAATTAGTTAGTTTTACTCCTTTGGAGTCTTCCGTAATGGCTCCATAAGGTCTTATTTTTTATGACAGCAGATTTTTGGATTCGTTTTTAATAAATCATCGAAACGCTCTGGCTCTATCAGGAACAGGATTGGTGTTTGGCATCGGGCAGATAGTGGTATATCCGCCTTTTGCAGCTGCCATGGAGCCTGTAGCGATGGTCCTTTGTGCTCGCCACCAGGCTCACGGAGATGGACATGCACATCGATAAACCCAGGGCTGATGAATTTCCCTTCGGCATCTATTATTTTGGCATTTGGATTCTCTATATTTTCAGAAATTTTGGTGATAAGACCATTTCTATCTGAATGTCTTTTTGGACTAAATTCCTTGTTTGTCGAAGGATTTTTCCGTTTTTAATGATTTTCATATTATTTATTTTATTTCTTTGAATGTAAAAGCCTTTTTGTTCCAAGATGTAAAATAGCCATTCGCGCTGAAAACTCCGTTTTCCATTTGTTTGAAAATTCGGGAGCAGGGAGCATTCCACCAAGTCGGAGTCTATCTCCACATTTCTGTTTACTGGTGCAGGATGCATGATGATGGCGCTGGGCTTCATTTTTCTTTTCTCGCTCTTTTGGTAAGCCCGTATTTTCTGAGATATTCTTCTGGAGAATATTTTATTTTTGAGTGATGTCTTTCGTGCTGTATTCTTAGAAGCATGAGCACATCGATTTCTGGAATTAGTCCATCGATTTCTCGGTAAGTTCCATTCATCAGACTGCCTTCGTCAAACCATTCTCTAGGGCCGGAGAAATAGACTTTTGCGCCTAATTTTCTCAAAATATCACAGGCAGAATTGGCAACGCGGCTGTGTTTCACATCTCCTGCAATGGCGATTTTAGGTCTTTGAAAGAACCAAATTCTTGTTTTTATGGTCATCAGATCCAGCATGGTCTGGCTCGGGTGGTTTCTGTGCCGTCTCCAGCGTTGATAATAGGGATTTTGATGTTTTTAGTTCATCATAATATTGGTTTTGTCCGTGGCGAATTACCAAAAGATTTAGCCCGATGCTTTCTAATGTTTTCGCTGGGTGTCGTAGAGGCTTTCGCCTTTATTTACGGAGCTCTGCGAAGTGTCAAAAGGAAATGACTGAAAGCCCAAGTTTTCTTTCTGCCATTTCAAAGCTTATTTTTGGTGCGGGTGCTGTCTTCGAAGAAAAGATTGGAAACGAAAAATTTTCATCCTGAGCCGTGTATTTTTTACCATCTGCCATTTCCAAAGCTTGGTCTAAAATCAGCTCGATTTTCTTTTGGGCTAAAATGAGATATTGCCAGCATAGTTAATTGAGTTTTTAGTTTTAAACATACGAAGCCAATCAAGCCTCGTTTTAATAAATAAAAATATCTTTTGAGCAGAAATCTGCTCTCAACAAACTTTCTAAAAATTCTTGCTTTTTCATTCTTACAAAGGTAAGATAGAACCAAAAAGTGAAAATAAAAATATATTTTGTTTTTCTGAGAAAAGTGTTGTCTTTTAGAGGGTGAAAAGGTTAATAATTAGAAGAATATCAGTTTAATCAGCCATTCAGAAAATCAAATTCCGTTGGAAGAAATGTTCATAGGTGATTTTCAATCATATTTCATTAAATTTTCTTAAATTGCCGACTTAAAATTTGAATAATATAGAATTAATTTTATTTAATATTCTCCTACATAAATGAGTAAGTACTAATAGACAATCTTCCAGACTATTTTTAAGCAATACGAAAAGTCAGTACATGATCCTGAAAAATTTTTGGGAACAGATAGCAGATAAAAATTTTATCTGGAACAAAAATGGGATAGCGTGCTGGAATATGATGTGCATAATGCTAAAAATAGAATGGTTTAAGAATGCAAAACTCAATATTACAGAGAACTGTATAGACTCGCCATTTTGGCTGAAAATCCTGATAAAACAGCGATCATCTGGGAACCCTAACAACCCTGATGAAGAGGCAGTTAAGCTGTCTTACAAAGAACTTCATGAAAGAGTAGGGAAGATGGTGGCTGTTCTTCGCAGCCAAGGAGTGAAAAAGGGCGACAGAGTCTGCATTTACCTTCCGATGGTTATAGAATTACCAATAGCCATGCTGGCTTGTGCAAGAGGTTGGCGCTGTTCATGTGGTGGTTTTTGCTGGGTTTTTCTTCGGCTGCACTTTCTTCCAGAATTAATGACTGTGAATGTAAATTGGTCATCTGTTCCGATGGAAGCTACAGAGGGAGTAAAAAATAGAACTGAAAGGAGATCGTAGATGAAGCATTAGAAAACTGCCCAAGTGTAGAAAAAAAGTGCTGACTGTAAAACGAACAGGAAGCCAAGTTACGATGAAAGAAGGAAGAGATTTTTGGCTTCAAGAACTTTTTGGATAAAGCTGAAGTAGATAATACTTTTGAAATCATGGATGCAGAAGATCTTTGTTTATCCTTTATACATCAGGTTCTACAGGAAAACCAAAAGGAATGCTTCACACTTGTGGTGGCTATATGGTTCACAGGTTATACCTTTTAAAAATGTATTTAATTATAGAGAGAATGATGTGTTCTGATGTACAGCCGATATAGGCTGGATTACAGGGACATTCTTATGCAGTGTGGAGCGCTGGTAAATGGCGCTACGACTATGATTTTCGAAGGATTCCTACCTATCCGAATCCAGACAGATTCTGGCAGACCATTGCGAAACATAAGATTACTCATTTCTACACGGCGCCTACTGCTATTCGTTCTTTAGAAAAGGAAAGTGCAGAATGGGTGGAAAAACATGATTTGAGTTCGCTTAGAGTAATCGGAACGGTGGGAGAGCCTATTAATGATGAGGCTTGGCGCTGGTATAATGACAATGTTGGTAAAAAGATGCCCGATAGTGGACACTTGGTGGCAGACCGAAACAGGAGGAATTCTGATTTCTCCACTGGCGTTCATTACTCCTACAAAGCCTATGTATGCTACACTTCCACTGCCTGGGGTTCAGCCTGCAGCTGATGGATGATCAGAAAAAACGAAATTTCTGGTAATCAGGTAGAAGGAAATCTTTGTATCAAATTACCTTGGCCGTCTATCGCAAGGACGATATGGGGCGACCACGAAAGATATCGTGAAACTTATTTCTCTGCTTTCCCAGGGAAATTTTTTTACAGGAGATGCAGCTCTGAGAGATGAGGTAGGATATTACAGAATTACAGGGCGAGTGGATGATGTCATCATCGTATCAGGGCATAATCTGGGTACTGCACCGATAGAAGATGCTGTGAATGAGCACCAGTCCGTAGCAGAAAGCGCAATAGTAGGCTATCCGCACGAGATAAAAAGGAAATGCCCTCTATGGATATGTGATTTTAAAGGAGGTCAGCGAAGATAGAAACAGAGACAGAGTCCGCAGGGAGATAAACCAATTAATTTCTGACCAAGTGGGGCCTATCGCGAAGCTGGATAAAATTCAGTTTGTTTCTGCACTGCCAAAAACCCGTTCAGGTAAGATTGTAAGGCGTATCCTAAGAAAAATCGCTGAAGGAAAGGATGATAATTTTGGGGATACTTCTACGCTTATCAATCCTGAGATAATAGATGAAATTATAAAAGAAAGAATATAAATAACAGAAGAGTCGTGCCAAAAAGGCAGGGCTCTTTTATTTTATAAATTTGTGAAGATAAAATAGAAAGAGAATGAAAATGAAAGTTGTTTTATGGTTGCTGTCAGCAGCAGTAGTTATTATAATATTTCTGAATTTACGAGGCGGTTTGACTTATGGTTATGGTTTAGGAGATACTTATTATATTGGTAGATTTGTGATATTGGCGCTTGTAATAGGGGAGGGCATATCGTGATAAAAAGGATTTAATCACAAATTATTTTACTCTTTTTATTACCTGTTTATAATATTTTGCTTATGACCATATATAGAGGCTCTGAGTATCCTTGGAATGGGGAGGTATTTTTGAGTTATAGTAATATAGAGTCTGAAAAATAGAATAGAAAAACAATAATATCTCCAAAAAGGGATAGTATTTATATTAGAGCAAGGTTTTGGGGAGTTACAGGCGACCATGAAGAAATAATTTTTCTGAAGAACCTATAATTTTACCTCCAAATAAGGATAGACATTATATTTTCTATACAGATGAGGTGTTTTATAAATTTGAAAAATAATGATGAACTTGTTATTCATGCGCCAAAAAAGCGGTAAAAAGTATTCCTAAAATACCATTTAAGAACATAAAGGTTGTTTTGAAAAGATTTAAAAACAGGTGATGATATAAGGAATATCAGCGAAAATTATAAAAATACAAATTAGAAAAAGATAGGGAGTGAGAATGTAATATTTATATTTTTAATGAAATGATAAGTTTTTTTGTTTTTTAAACTATAAAATTGCAGTTTTAAACCCTGTTAGCTGTCTATAAAACAGCTTTCAATTGCATAAAACCGACTTTATTAGTTTTCTCAATACTTTTTATTACTTTTTGCCAATGAGGTTTCCTCCCAAAAAGGAGGATTTTTAATATAATTTGAAATAAAAATAATATGCTTTCGCCATTATTACTTTTGTCTATTATTATTGGGTATTTTGGGCTTTTTGATGTTGATATCTTGGCTTACCAGCAGGGGAGTAACAATGATAGTTTTTCATAGGAAACCGCTCTGGGAACTGGAAATTGGTGGCTTTTTGGGATGATAGGTTCTACGCTTTCTGGGGTTACTTTCGTGAGTGTGCCAGGAACAGTGGGGACGGATGGGTTCCAATATCTGCAGATTACCTTCGGCTATATCATCGGTTATATCGTGGTGGCGTATATTCTGCTGCTGATTTATTACAAAATGCACCTTTACTTCTATTTATACTTATCTCCAAGAGCGAATGAGCGAAAGTACCTATAAATCAGGGCAATTATCTTCATCGTTTCTAAACTGGTGGGCGCTATGGCGAGGGTTTATTTAGCGGTAAATATATTGCAGGTGATGATTTTGGACAGTCTGGGCGTTCCGTTTTGGCTTACGACTTTGCTCACTCTTTTGATGATTATCCTTTACACTTACAAAGGCGGCGTGAAAACCATCATTTGGACAGATACTATCCAGACCACAGCAATGCTTTTTGGGATTGGTGGCAACGGTGGTTTATATTCTTCATCATATGAATATCAGCTTCTCCGAAAGTCTCTCGATGATGAGCGAAAGGGCTACCTTCGTGTTTTTGATACGAATGTGATGAATGGAAGTTTCTTCGTGAAGCAGATTTTTGGCGGGTGCGTTCATTACCATTGCGATGACAGGGATAGACCAAGATATGATGCAGAAAAATATTTCTGTTTCTAACCTGAAAGATAGCCAGAAAAATATGCTGGTGCTGACTTTCATCCTGCTGGGGATGATTACTATTCCTTTATATGGGCGGGATGCTTCATTTGTTCGCAGAGCAGAAAAACATCACCGCAGTGAAGGATAGGCTGTTTCCTACGGCAGCTTTTGGAATATATGTCTCCGCTGATAGGGGTGACTTTTCATTATTGGGCTTATTTCAGCCTTTTGTTCCAGTGCTGATGGGGCGATGACGGCGCTTACTTCCTCCATTTGTATCGATATTTTTGGGATTAAAGATAAGGACTGGGCTCACGCCAAAAAGAAACTTTCAGAAAGAAAGTGCATATTATGGTAACGATTTCTTTCCTTATTATGGTGATGGTTTTTCAAGTGGATAGATGATGCTTCTATGATTGGGCTTATCCTGAAATTGGCGGGCTTCACTTACGGGCCGCTGCTTGGTTTGTTTGCTTTTTGGGATTTTTACTAAATATAAAGTGAAAGACCATTTGGTGCCGTATATTTGCATTATTGCACCTGCACTTTCTTTCTTAATAGATAAATACCAATCGGATATTTTCGGCGAATTTAAAATTGGATTAGAGTTGTTGATTATCAATGGATTGTTTACCTTCATTGGGCTGTGGCTCATCCGAAAGAAATAAAAATAAAAAGTTCTACTTTTCAGGTAGAACTTTTTATTTTGAATGAACTTTTATTAAAAGAACTATTTATGCTTTGCCATAAATTCTTCTGCTTTTTCCACCATTTCTACACTTCCACAGAAAAAGGAACTCTCTGGTGTAGTGAAGTAGGTTCTATTTCTAGGATTCTTTTGAAAGCTGTTTGTAGCCTTTGCTCCAGCTTGTTCTGCCAAGAAAGCCATAGGATTGCACTCGTAAAAGCAGTCTAAGTTTTTCCATTTGGTGCATGGGCATAGGAAGGGTAGATGTAGATACCTGCCTTTTATCATATTTCTAAGGAAAATCAGCTACTAACGAGCCTATGTATCTAGATGTATAAGGTCTGTTTCCTTCTTCTTCCTGGCAATATTTGATGTACTCTTTTACTCCTTGTGGGAATTTAGCGTAGTTTCCTTCATTGACAGAATAGATTTTACCTGTTTTAGGGTAAGTCATATTAGGATGAGATAGGAAATAAGTCCCTACTGATGGGTCTAGCGTAAAACCATTTACTCCGTTTCCTGTTGTATAAACCAGCATGGTGGATGAGCCATAAATAACATATCCTGCCGCTACCTGATTTACACCTTTTTGAAGGAAATCTTCCATTTTTACAGGAGTTCCTGCTGGAGTTACCCTTCTATATATGGAGAAAATAGTTCCACAGATACATTGACATCTACGATTAGATGAGCTGTCTAGTGGGTCTATCAGCACCACATAGTTGTTCATGTGGGCGTTGTTCTCGTTTCCTTTTATCTCTATGAAATCTTCATTTTCTTCTGATGCGATACCACACACGATTTCTCTGTGAGAGAGGGCATCTATAAAAATATCATTGGCAAAGACATCCAGCTTCATCTGTTCCTCGCCTTGTACATTTTTCGTTGCCGGCTTTTACCAAGAATATCTGCAGATTCCAGCCTTGTTTACTTCTCTGTTTACGATTTTAGAGGCTATTTTTATGGAGCTTAATAATCTGGAAAGTTCTCCGCTTGAAAAACTTGAAATCATCCTGCTTTATCAATGATAAATTCTCCCAAAGATTGTAGAGTTTGGTCTGTCATAACTTGTTTAATTTAAAAAGATTTACAAAAATCGTAAATTTATACTGAAAAATATACTTTTTTATATCAATCTTATTTAATACTTTTGTAAGTTTGAGTACAAGACTATAACGAATTAAAAATCTCAATGAAGATATTCAAATTTGGAGGAGCTTCTGTGAAAGATGCTGATAGTGTGAAAAATGTGCTCAGAGTGCTTAGTATACAAGGCTTTGAGGAGGTGTCTGATAGTCGTTTCGGCTATGGGAAAGACTACTAATGCGCTGGAAAGAGTGGTAGAATTTTATTTTAATAAAAGTGACTATCAGCAGGAAATAGCTAAAATAAAGGAAGAACATATCCAAATTGCAAAAAGGACTTTTTGATGAAAAACCACCATGTTTTCTCAGCGAAATCAAATTGTTTTTGATGATATAGAATCTTTCCTTAGAAGGAATAAATCTCCTAATTATAATTTTGTTTTATGACTAAGTTGTAACTTGTGGAGAGATGATTTCATCAAAAATATTAAGTGATATCTTTCTGATAATGAGATGGGTAGCCAGTGGTTGGATGCTCGGGATTTTATAAAAACCGATACCAACTACCGTGAAGGGAGTGGTAAACTGGGAAGATACAGAGAAGAATATTTCTCAATTGGATAAAGCTAAAACCTATGTGACTCAAGGGTTTATAGGTTCAGATGAAAATAATTTCACGGTTTCTCTGGGGCGTGAGGGGTCTGATTACTCCCGCTGCGATATTTGCCTATTGTTTGAATGCCAAGGATATGACAATCTGGAAAGATGTCCCTGGTGTGATGACTGGCGACCCAAGAAAGTTTGAAAATGTGGAGCTTCTGTCTAATATTTCCTACGAAGAAGCCATAGAAATGGCGTATTATGGGGCATCGGTGATTCACCCAAAAACCCTGCAGCCGCTGAAGCAGAAGAGTATTCCGTTTTTTTGTGAAGTCGTTCATCAGCCCAGAAAAAGCAGGAACGAAAATAGGAATATCAACTGAAAAATCAGCTTTTGGAAAAGTTATATTCTAAAGAAAATCAGGTTCTTATGCGTATTTCAACGCGAGATTTTTCAGTTCATAGCAGAAGATCATATTAGTTTTATTTTTCAGGAGTTAGCAAAAGAAATATCAAAAGTTTCTCTGATGCAGAAACTCAGCGATATCTCTGGCACTTTGTTTGGAGGATAAATTTAATAATATAGATGAGTTGGAGGCTGAGCTGGAGCAAGATTTTAATACTGAGATAGTGAAAAATGTGTCTCTTTTCACGATAAGAAATGCAAGGTTAGAAAATTTGGATAAGCTGCATGAAGGTAAAAATGTTCTCTTGGAGCAGATTACCAAAACTACAGTACAAAATGATAATAAACGGATAAAAGATATGAGTCTTATTTCTAAAAAGATTTGATGACAGCCTCTGGACTGGATAAATTCAGGATTTTTCTGCAAGTCCTGCGGTTTCGGCTGTTATAAGAAATTTGCAAAAATAAATAAAGTGAATGCTCTTTTATGATAAGGTTAAAAATTATGAAGGCAGGATTTTTTTCAATAAACTGTTAGAGGAACTGAATGTCAAATATTTGGCTTTTTCAAGAAGATTTGGCTAAAATTCCAAAACAGGGCCTTTTATATTGGTGGCAAATCATCCATTAGTATTGGATGGCGTGATAATGTGTAAAATTTTATCAGAAATCCGCCCTGATTTTAAGGTAATGGCAAATTTCCTTTTTAACGAAGATAGAACTGATGGCTCCGTATGTGATTTCTGTAAATCCATCTCGAGGGAAGAAAGGAGGCATACAGCAGTATGTCTGGGATGAGAGAGGCGCTGCGACATCTGGAGTGAAGGGAACTGTCTTGGGATTTTTCCTGCTGGAGAGGTTTCTAATAAGAATAATGAGTTCTCATGAAATTTTGGATAAGGAATGGGGAAAAGCACAGCTTTGAAATTGATAAAAAGTGAATGTTCCTGTGGTTCCGATGTATTTTCATGCGAAAAACAGCAAGTCCTTTTATTCAGCTTCTAAAAATTCATCCAGATCTACAGACACTTTTTGCTTCCTTCTGAAATGGTGAACAAAAAGGGAAAAAGCCTATAAAAATAAGAATAGGAAGACCTGTAAGTCCTAAGGTATTAGCTGATTATGAAACTACAAAGGAGCTGGAAAACTTTCTGAGAAGGAAAGTCTACATGATGAAGTCTTATTTTGAAGACCGAAAATCTGTAGCAGAATTCTTAAAAGTGAAAAATCTAAATGTCATCTTAAAAAGAAGAAGTAGTAGAAAATATCATTGATGAAACGCCTTTGAGGATATTTTACAAGATATAGAAAACCTCAAGAAAAAGGAAGGGAAAAGTATTGTTTTTCGAAATAATAATTATGATGTATTTTTTCTACAACATTTGACGAAATTCCTTCTATGATGCGCGAAATTGGCCGTCAGAGAGAATTGACCTTTAGAGCCGTAGGAGAGGGAACAAATCTTCCTTTTGACTTGGATGAATATGATAAACATTATCACCATCTTATCCTTTGGGATAATGCTGACCAAAAATCGTAGGAGCTTATAGAATGGCGCTGGGAGCAGAAGTGATGAAAAAGTACGGAATAAAAAGGGTTTTTATACCAGCTCGTTATTTGATTTTTGATCTGAGAATTACATCCTTTCTTTAATAAAGTTATAGAAATGGGGCGTGCTTATATTTCTATGGAATATCAGCAGAAGCCTTTTGCCGCTGTTCCTTTTGTGGAGAGGAATTGTCCATGTTTGTTTGAGAAATCCAAATCATAAATTTTTGATGGGAGGAGTGAGTATCAGCAGCAGATTTTCGGATTTTTCTAAATCATTGATGATAGAATTTATGCGATCTAATTATTTTTGATCCAGCAGTAGCGCAGCATGTTCATCCCTAAAATGACTACAAGGTGCATCTCAGTGAGCGAGATAAAAATCTTTTCTTTGAGGATTTGGATAATGATTTGAACAAATTTGATAAGTTGATAGATGATTTCGAGCCAGAAATGCGTATGCCCTGTGCTGATATATATATTAAGCAAAAATGCGAAGGTTGTAGCATTCAAATGTAGATCCTAATTTTTAATGATGCGATAGATGGTCTTATGTATATCAGAATCAGGGACTTACTCTGAAGATACGATTAGCCTGTTCTGAAGAGATAAGTGATCAATTGAAAGAATTTGAAGAAAAACAAAAAGTTAGAAAAATTTGTTTTTATATAAAAAGTTGTATCTTTGCATCGCTTTTAGTCAAGAACAGATAAGCAAACAAAGAAATGGTTTCTTAGCTCAGTTGGTAGAGCAACGGACTGAAAATCCGTGTGTCCCTGGTTCCGATTCCTGAGAAACTACATAAGACTTCTGAAATTTCGAAGTCTTTTTATTTTTATAGTATTTAAATTTATAAATTTGTGCGATAGAAATAAATTATATAATATGGAAAAACTACACAACAGAAAAAGTAGGGTAAATGTACTAGATGTGCTTAGGGTAGTAGCTATAGTTATGGTTATTTTGTCACATTATTATAATAATTATCCAGAAGTGGGAAGGAGGGTTGCGTGGGGTGCATTGGGAGTGCAGTTATTTTTCATTATTTCTGGTTTTGTGATTTATGCTTCGTTAGAAAACACCAAAAACTATAGAGATTTTTATAGTTAAAAGTGTTTCTTCGTTTGTCTCCAGCAATGCTTATTTGTTCTACGATAATTTTTGTTTTTAGTTTTTCTATACGGGGGAAGGGTATGTGAATTCTAAATCGTTTTTATAATTATTTGCTGGGCAAACATATTTATAGAACCAGCGGTTGTAAATTCCTTTTTGGCAGTATAAGATATTATTATTTAGATGGGGCTTTTTGGAGTCTTTGGGCAGAGGTATGTTTTTATACATTGATGGGATTGTTGTATTTTATAAATAAGGAGAAATTCATACAATATTATGTGATTATTTGTTCTTTAATGATTCCTTTTTATGTTGTTTTATACATCTATGGGACAGGGATTTTTACAATCGGTATTTTTCGTTAACAGCAGAGCAAGCAAGTGTATTTAAAAATTTATGGGAAGGTAATCGTGTTTTTTGATAATTGTTTTTGGTTTTTAATAGGGGTTTATATATATCTTTGCGTAAAGATAAAACTAAGAAAAATACATTTATTATATTATACTTTTGTTTTTATTTAACATGGCGAAAGAAAAATTTGAAATTCCATTAATTGTATTTTTCGGTAATTGTTTTTGTGTTTTTATGATATTTGTTTATGCTCCTCAAAAAGGTGGAATTTATGGCGCAGCCATTACTTTGTAAGATAGGTATGGCATCGTATTCTATGTATTTGATACATTTTCATTTTAGGTATGGTTGCAGGTTAAATATCTAAAAGAAAAATGTAGTGACAGTTATATATGGCCTTTTTCTTTGTAATGCTAGTTGTTATTATTTTTGGGTTGTTTAGCTATGAATATCTAGAAAAACCTTTAGGTAAATTATACAAAAAGTCATCAAAGTTTGATAGTTTTTAAAGAATAATCCAGCTTTTTAAGGCTGGATTTATTTTTATTTCGAAAAATTTTGCTTTCCTCTGTGATGTTTTTACGACATTTTCGGTAGCGTTCCTTGTGGGTGTCTGTATGAAAATCTGTCCGAAATGTTCTTTGTTTACTAGTTTTACTAGTTGATGAACTCTTGAATCATCTAATTTGTCAAAATATCATCATGAGCAAAAATAGGGGTTTTCCCAGTGAGTTTAGTAAGTTCATCTGAGAGAGCTTTAGGGCGATTAAAAAGGATTTTTGCTGCTCTTGTGAGCCTATATTAGTTGTCCATTCATTTCGAATAGCAAATCATCTTTGTGAACGCCTTTGGAGTGTAAGTCGAATTCTGTCTTTTTCTAAACTTTTCTGAGAGCAGAACTCTGAAATCCTGCTCTAAATCAGATTGATATGAAATGAGAACTTTTTCTTTTTGATTAGAAATTATATTATAATATTCCTGTAAAACGGAATAATTTCATGAATGAATCTTTTTCAAAAATAATTTGCCCATATTTTATCAAAGGTTCATCATAGATTTTCCAAGCTGTCTGCATCGAAAAGTTCGTGATTTTTGGAAATTTTTGAGAAGAGTATCTCTGTTGAAGTGTTTTTGATAATGAATAAGGCTGAAGAGGTACTCATGGTCGGTCTGAGAAATCATAGCATCCATAAACTTTCCTTCTGCTTTCGGAGCTGTCCGAAATGAGATTTTTGGTCATATGGAGAAATCATGATAGAAGGCGATATCCTGTGGTCTGCCATTTTGAATAGTTTTATCATGATGATTTTTCTGCTTTCGCTTTTGGATTATTTTTGAGAATATCTTCTTTTGTTTCATTAGAAATGAGTGCTTCATGGAGAAAAATCTTCATTTTCGGCAATGTTATTTAAGCCAGAATTTTCCTAAAAACTTTTCCCAACGGATAGATAGTCAGTGCATCCAAGATATTGGTTTTCCTGACGCCATTGTCTCCAACTATGCTAGTTGATCTGAGGTGAAAATTCTATGAATCGTGATGAATGATTTTTGAAATTTGAAGAGTTAAATTCTTAATAAACATAAAAACCGAATTATGTCTCCAAAGGTAAGAAATAAACATAAATGTAAATGAAATTCTTCTTGTTTTTCTTGTTTGTTTGGTTTAGAACAGCTACCTTTGTAAAAGGTTATCAGGTAATTGTTGGTTTTGTGAGTATTTGTGTTTAATCATTATTTGCTGATAAAATTAAAACAGATAGTAAACGAAAAGTAATTTAAAATTTAATATATGAAGAAAAGCATTATTCTTTTAGGAATGCTGACTATGGGGTTGGTATATTCTCAATCAGGAAAAGTAGGATGAATACAGCAGCTCAAAAGCAACACTAGACATTACTCCAAGTAATGCAAAATGCAGTAGGGGCAACAACTAATGAAGGGTTGCTCATTCCAAGATTAAGTAAAGCTAGATTGAAAATATAGCTGCTTCTGAGCTTACAGAATCTACATTAGTATATGTGAATGATGCTACAGCAGCATCTAATCCTTCACGGTAGATGTTACTTCTAAAGGCTTTACTATTACAGCACTGCTGCGGGGCAAGTGGGTGAAAATGGCAGAAGGAACGATACAAGAGCAAGACCTTAGAATGGTGGGGACTAACAGCCACTTACATGCAGGATGCTGGTGCAGGTGGGAAATGGTAGTGGAGTAGGTACAGGCCCATACAATATAGCTATTGGGAAAGATGTTCTATTCTCAAATACAAGCGGTTCTCATAATATAGGAGTAGGGCTGGATGCTTTGCGATCTAATACTATAGGAGCATAATGTAGCAGTGGGTATAAGATCTCTAAAGTCTAATGATGAAGGAAAAGGAAATGTGGGTATTGGTGCTAATACATTGTATTCTAAATACAGCGGGAGCGTATAAATGGCTGTAGGGGAAAATGCTTTGTATAGTAGTATTTGGTGTTGGGAATGTGGCTGTGGGTACAGATGCACTTTATAAAAATACTACAGGGGCTCATAACACTACGATTGGTTACACTGCTCTATATAAAAATACTACAGGATCATCCAATATAGCTAATGGTTTTTGGAGCTTTAGTATAATAACAACAGGGCATCGTAATATAGCATTAGGGATATCATGCTTTGTATACTAATGGTCAGGGAGATAATAATATGGCATTGAGGGCTAGAGCCCTAAAGGATAACTATAGTGGGAGTAATAATATTGCGTTAGAGTTGCTGCACTAAGATCCAGTACAGCATCAAGAGGGAACATTGTATAGGAACTAATGCACTATAGCAATACTTCAGGTATTTCTAATATTGCTATAGGATCATAGCACTTAGTTCTAATACAACAAGTGGTAATAATATAGCAGTGGGAGAAAATGCACTTCTTAATAATACATCAGGAAATAATATGATAGGAACCAATGCGCTTTTATTCTAATACTATAGGAAGTGATAATATAGGATTAGTTAATGTTCTTCGTAGTAATACAACAGGGTTTAGCAACATAGGTATTGGTTCCTATGCCTTACTAATAATACTACAACAGGAGCAGCCATATAGCTATAGGTCAGAAATACACTTGCTAGTAATACAACAGGAGGGATCAATATGGCGATTGGTAATAGTGCTTTGAATTTTGAATACTCACAGGAAATTAATAATATAGGTATTGGGCATCATCTCTCTTTATTTTAATACCACAGGGAGTGAAAATATGGGGATAGGGAAATTCTGTTCTTCATAGAAATACTACAGGATCTTTCAACTTAGGGATGGGGTGTACTCAGCACTATATAATAACACTACAGGAAAAACAGAATATAGGTTTTGGAAAACTATACTCTTCATCACAATACCACAGGTGAAGGAAATATAGGTATGGGTCCATATAGTTTACAACATAACACAACAGGTATTAGAAACTTAGCCATCGGTGAAATGCTCTTAATTCAAATATTACTGGAGAGTATATATGGCATTAGGTTACGCTGACAATGGCAGCCAACACAACAGGAGCTAATAATGTGGCGATAGGTGCCATGGCATTCCGTAATGGTACTACAGGACAGAATAATACAGCTCTTGGGAGTGTCCACATTTAGGGCTAATATTACAGGGCATGGAAATACTGTAGTAGGATACAAAGCAGGAGAATGGATAAGAGGAAATTCTAATATTCATATAGGGCAAAGTGCAATATCCAAGATGTAACAACAGAGCTGGATAATGTGAGTAGCGATAGGGGAATGGTATGAATCTATCTACTACTACGGCTTATGAGAATGTAATCTTACTAGGGCATGATCACAAACAGCCCTAAAATAGGGATGGGAATTTATAAGCCAGATGAAAAACTCATGTAGCAGGAAAATATAGCAGGGTTATAAAAAGTCAGGGCCAACTACCTACCCAGGAATAGGTAATTATCTTTCTTTTGAAGGGACTGCTCCTTGGTCAGATGGAATGTTCCCAAATTCAGATGTACTAGCATTCTATCGTTATGATTATTCTCAAGACCATCTCACAACTTAGATTATTGATAGGAGATAATGAGGGAAGTGGAGATTCTCTCAATAGGGTAAGACCACATTCTGCAGCTAATAGTGGGTATTCGAGAGGAAATATAGCAAAGTATTGCTACGTTTATTCAGAGAAGTTTAAATTCGCAGCGGACGTGACAGGCTTACGCTAACGGAAGTAATGTATGGACAGTATTCTCAGATGCTCGTATAAAAGAAAATGCAAAAACCTTATACTAAAGGACTTAAAGAAATTCTACAAATCAGACCTGTTAACTTTAATTATAAAAAGAGGCTGATAAAGGGAGATAAAACCTACGCTGGGGTAATCGCTCAAGAATTAGAAAAGTAGTGCCTACTATGGTAAATACTACTAATGAGAAGATAAACGGTTAGAGGGCACTCAAGTCCGTAGATGGTAACTGAATACACTTTTATGCTTATCAATGCTGTGAAAGAGTTTCTAAAAGTAGAGAAGCTTGAAGCTGAGATTAAAACTTTGAAAAGTAAGAAAAATAATCTGATATTATTTTCAATAATTTACTTACCTTGCCATAATTTTGTGGCAAGGTGAAAAATAAATTTTTGGCAAGAATTTTGTCTTTTAATATTCAAATATAATTCTATGAAAGTAAGAACAGTAATAATCTCTTCGGTGGCAGCGGTAGCAGTAGGTGTGGCAGTGGTACAGTCTTGCACGGCGATAGCTACATCAGCAGTAGGAGTAGCAGTGATCAAAAAGTTTTATTGGGCGGAGTTTCCAAAGGCGTGAAGGTTTTGAAGAATAAAAATGAATTTCTCCAAAGCCCATAGATTGATAGTGCTATGCCTTCTAGTTTGAAAAAATGAACAGCGTTTTGGGAAAAATTTCTCCAGATTTGGTTAAAAAGAAAAAGAATATATCGCAGAAACAGCCTCTTTTTACAGCCACGATAGCAGAACCTATTTTGGTAGATGCTGTGAATAGCCTTACTAGTGATGATGTGGCTCGTATCATGCAGGGAGAAGCTGGAACGCAACCTAGATTTTTGAGAGAAAAGACTTATCATAAGTTGGTTTCTGCATTTACACCCTGAAAGTAGACTGAAAAACTGAATGAATTTGGGATAGTGAGAGCTATCAATAATGTAACGAGTGCGAACTCTATGCTTGGGCTCCTACCTTGGCAATGAGAGGGCAGCAGTACGACCAGTAATTCCCTGAGTCAGTACGCCATGGAGCAGATGGTGACAGGCTTTTCACATCATTCAGGATTATGAAAAAGGAAAACAGCCAGCAGTTTTTAGGAAAATAAAAATTAAAAGCACGATTTGTTCGTGCTTTTCTCATTTTTTAATGAGAAAAAGTGTAATTTTACCCAGAGAAATTATAAACTTTATTTTTAAAATGATATTATTGATAGCTCTTTGCTACCTGCTGTGATGGCTTTTTCCCAGCAGTATGGAGGAATGTGGATGCCTACGGAACTAAACGAGGTTGAAATGAAAATTAGGAATGAAAAATCTCGCAAAAGATATTTTTAATCCGAATAAACCAAGTATCAAAGATGCTGTGGCTCAGTTCAATGGAGGATGTACCAGCGAGGTAATATCGCTGAAGGGACTCGCTTCTGACCAATCACCACTGTGGATACAATAACATCCAAAGCCACTCATCAGTAGGAAATGACCTTTGACTAATGGTTTTTGGGCTAAAAACATGAGCGAAGAGCTTCGAATCCAGGTGCTACGGCGGATTTTATCGTTGATATTAAGGAAGTTACAGACCAAGTCCTAAAACGGCACCAAAGGGCTTATAGATAGAGAAGCAGAGGCAGTTATCGCTAAAAATATAGCAGAAGTAAATCTAAGCAGTTCAAAATAGAACCTTATCAAAGAGTAACTGTAAAATCTATGTTTGCAGGGAATAAATACTATGCCTACATCATAGAAACATATAAGGATGTGCGTTTTGGTAGGTGCTCCGCCGCAGTCCATCGGCAAGTTTGGTTCTGATACGGACAACTGGGTTTGGCCTCGTCACACGGGAGATTTTGCTTTTGTTTAGAATTTATGCAGACAAGAATAATAAACCCTGCCGAATATAGCAAGGATAATGTGCCTTACACACCGAAACATTTCCTGCCAATTTCATTAAAGATATCAAGGAAAAATGACTTTACTTTTGTGTTTGGTTTCCTGTAGAACCAATGAATATCTTCCATCTATAGCGGTGGAAAAATCATTAACGATACCAATCCAGCTAAAAATAGCGGTGAGAGATGTAGCCCTGAAAAACACTAGACGAAAAATGCGTGTAGATGATGCTACAAGGATAAAAATACGCGTCTAAATATGCTTCTGTGGCCAATTATTGGAAAAATGGATAGGCGAAACTACAGGACTGAAAAGTCTAATGCTGTTCAGAAGAAGAAAGATTATGAAGCCTTTTTAGTAAAGAAAAAACCCTGAAATTGCTAAAATGATTTCAGAATTTGAACATTTGTATAATGCTCAGGCGCCATTTGCCCTTAGTGATGCTTATTTTACGGAACTCCTTAGAAATGCAGAAACGCTGAATCTTGCAAATAGATTTTTGGCATTTATGGAACATTATGAGCAGGGAAAACCACGCCAGCAGGCATCAAGAAGTTTTCGTCTGCACTGGCAGGTTTTTATAAAAACTATGATGGTGAGATAGATGCAAAGGTGATGGCTAAACTTTTTGGCTCTTTATGCAGAGAAAGTTCCAGCAGCGTACCTGCCTTCTGGTTTTGATAAATACAAAAATGTGAATCAAAATTTAGAATTGGTAGAGAATTGGTCTAAAAATTCTGTTCTGACAGGTAGAAAAACTTAATGGACTGAATATTTCTTCCGATACAGAGAAGGTTTTTGATAATCCAGCAGAGCTTATCAAAGCATTGAAAAACGACCCGATAATCAGTTTGTATAAAGAAATCAGAGATACATATCTTCAAAAAGTAGAACCAAAAATACACCTCAGTATCAGGCTGAAATAGATGCTCTACAGAAGAGATACATGGCAGCTCAGATGAATACAGACAAAGAGAGAAAATTCTTCCCAGATGCAAATTCTACTTTGAGGGTGACTTATGGTAAGGTGAAAGGCTCTGAACCAGCTGATGCTGTCAGATACCATTATCAGACTACATTAGATGGCGTGATGGAAAAATATATTCCAAAACGACTACGAGTTCGATGTGCCTAAAAAACTGATAGACCTCTACAATAGAAAAGACTATGGAATTTATAAAAACCAAGATGGTACAAAGTTCCGTTAGCTTTCACGGCGACAAACCACACTACAGGAGGAAACTCAGGAGTCCAGCGCTGGATGCTCGTGGGAATTTGATTGGGCTTAATTTTTGACCGCCAGTGGGAGGGAACGATGAGTGATATCAACTACGACCCTCGTTTCAGCCGAAATATCATGGTGGATGCTAAATACATCCTTTTCATCATTGATAAATTTGCTGATTCTAAATGGCTTATTGATGAAATGAAAGTCGTGAAATAATCTAATTATTATTAAATAAGGCTTCCCATTTTGGGAAGCCTTATTCTTTATATGAAACAAAATTTATCCAATAAAAAGGCAAGCTACCTACATCACACCGCTACAACCGATTACCTTTTGCTGCGTTCCCACCCTGGAGGATTTTCAGGAGCTGGTTGTGTAGGACTTGCTGTGGCAAATATAGTGAATTATTTGATAATTCCCAAAAATGGAAATTTTAAAAATAGGATTATAATATGTAACTATTTGATTTTTAGTGATTAAATAATTTGTCCTTGAAGTTATTTTCTTTTTGCGTAAATTTGTGGATTGTATTTGATGAAATGAATTTTATCTATAGTTATCCCTTTTATTGAATGAGGAGGAATCCCTCGAAAGAGCTTTTTAGGATTGATAAGGTGTGTGTGGCGAATCAGCTTTATGAAATTTGGTTTGTAGATGATGGTAGTACGGATAAATCTTGGGAAATTATAGAGGGATTTTGCAGGGAAAATGACCATATCCATGGAATAAAGTTTTTCCAGAAATTATGGAAATCACAGGCACTGCATGCGGCATTTGAGAAAGTGTCTGGAGATGTGGTGATTACGATGGATGCTGATTTACAGGACTTTTCCAGAGGAAATTCCAGAGCTGTACGATATGGTAGTCAATGGAAACTACGACATCGTGTCTGGCTGGAAAAAGAAAAGATTTGATAATGTGATGACTAAAAACCTGCCGTCTAAGCCTTCAATGCAGCAGCGAGAAAGGTTTCTGGAGTGTATCTACACGATTTCAATTGCGGTCTGGAAATGCCTATAAAAACAAGTCGTAAAGTCCATAGATGTCTATGGTGATATGCACCGATATATTCCTGTTTTAGGCGGAATGCTGGTTTTAAGCGCATTACGGAGAAAGAAGTGAAAGCATCAGGCAAGACCTTACGGAAGCTCTAAATTTGGGACAGAGCGCTTTATCCGTGGTTTTTGGATTTGGTTACACTTTGGTTTATCAGTCGTTTCGGTGGGCGTCCGATGCATTTTTCAGGGGCAATCGGTACTCTTGATGTTTTATCATCGGTTTCCTTTCGGCATTTTTGGCTTGGAGTTTCCAAACTGATAGCAGTCTATGTTCACAAAACAATATGGACACCCTAATCGCTGATAATCCGTGGTTTTTCATCTCACTGACGATGATGATTTTGGGAACTTTACTTTTATAGGAGGATTTCTCGGAGATGATTATCAGAACCAATAGAGGACACAAAAATTACAATATAGAAGAACAAATTTAAGATGAACAGCATATCATTTGGGAAAACCACCATAACGAGTTATCCAGAATATTTCTGAGATTACAGATAACAAAAACGAGTAAACTGCTTTATTTATCGGCATCTTTGGTATTTATTGCGATCTATTTGTTTGACTTGTATCAGAATGATTTTTGACTTTGGTAAAGTTTCTCATTTTTAAGACCATTTCAGCAGTGCTCTGGCTGGTGATTTTTGCGCTTCAATTTTTGGTTGATTAACACCGAAAGCAAGATTGAAAAATCTAAAATCAAAGGAAGTAGTGGTAGAAAAACCGATGGGCTTCTGATAGTGATTCATTACGGAGACAAAAAGCGTAAAATAGATGGTTTCAGCCAAGATGAAGCTAGAGCAGATTATAAAAATTTTTGATGAATAATAGATGAAAAACCTCCTCTATATAGTAGTTGTTTTGGTGCTGGTTTCTTGTGGGAAAAATTCAGCCCCGAAGGTAGTGAAATAAAAACGCAAGAGGTGAAGATAGAGGAGTTTAGCGCTTTGCATTTGGATGGTAATTTCAAAGTGTCCTATATACAAAGCACTGAAAATAAACTGACAGTGGAGACTTATCCTAATATTTTTGAAAAATTTAAAAATCAAAGTTAAGGATAAAAGAATTGACTATCAGTGAAAAGAGAAAAAACCTGAAGGATGGAAGTGTACAAACATCATTTTGTATTCTTCGGGAAAAATTTCTAAAATGAAAATGCAGAATTCGGCAGAATTTAATATTTCCAGTCAAATGATGATGGATGATTTTAGCCTGAAAATGGAAGACAAAACGAAATTTGCAGGAGCTATTTTATCTAATAAAGCTGAGATAAATCTCTATGATAATGCTCGGCTGGAGATGTTTGGGAAAACACTGGGAAGCAGAAGTGGTGATGAGGATTCTGCTGTGATGGTGTCGCTGCATTGGTTTGTAAATAACTTGAAAATCAAGGCTGAAGATGATGCTTTTGGCAGAAATTTCGATTGAAGAAAAATTAGAAGGAAAACTAAAAAATAACGCAAAACTAAGCTATAAAGGCAATCCTGTAAAGAAAGTTTTGGAGGAGGATAAGGCATAATAATAAAAATAAACTATAAAATTAAAAAGTATGACAACAATAGAAAAAGCAAGGCTTTGACTATCAGAGTCTTTTTGATGAAGAAACAAGAACTAAAGTTCAGCAGTTGATAGATGAAAATGGAGCAGAACTGGAAGATTCTTTTTATAAAGAGTTAGAATTTGGGACAGGAGGAATGCTAGGAGTGATGGGTGTGGGAAACCAACAGACTCAATAAATATACACTTGGGCAGGCTACTCAGGTCTGGCAACCACCTCCACCAGCAGTTTAAAAGGCGAAACCATTAAAGCAGCTATCGCCTATGATGTGAGAAATAATTCCAAAAGAATTTGGGAAAATAGTAGCGGATGTGCTTACAGCCAATGGAATCCGTGTTTTACTTTTTCAAGGAACACCGCCCTACGCCAGAGCTTTCTTTCACGGTGAGAGATAAAAATGTAATGCAGGAATTGTACTCACAGCATCACACAACCCACCTGAATACAATGGCTACAAGGTTTATTGGAATGATGGAGCGCAGATTGTTCCGCCGAATGATGAGGCGATTATCAAAGAGTGTATTCCGTTAGATTTCAGGATATTAAGTTTAATGGAAATGATGATTTGATAGAATGGATAGGCGAGGAGCAGGATGATGTTTATATAGATGCTTGATGCAAAACTCTCTTTATCAGAATGTTGGAAGAGATAATCTGAACATTGTTTTCACTTCTATCCATGGGACAACTTACACTACAATCCCAAAAAGCCCTTTAAAAAGGCTGGATTTTATGAAGGTGGATTTGGTGAGAGAACAGATGATTCCCAAGTGAAATTTCCCAACTGTGGAAAGCCCTAATCCAGAAGAACCAGCGGCTCTTACAGATGGCTATGGACTTGGCAGAAATTACCAATGCAGATATGTGTCATCGGGTGTGACCCAGATGGGGACAGACTTAGTATCGCGGTGAGAAATCTTGAAGGAAGATCCAGCTACTTAATGGAAACCAGACCAATACGATTCTGACTTATTACATCCTTGACCAATGGAAAAAGCAGGGAAAATCACAGGAAGTGAGTTCATCGGTTCTACTATTGTGACTTCTGATATTTTCTTTGATATTGCTAAAAATACGGAATAGAGTGCAAGGCGGGACTTACAGGCTTTAAAAATGGATTGGTAAAATGATTCGTGAAGCCGAAGGAAAACAGAAATTCGTCTGTGGAGGAGAGGGAGAGCTTTGGCTTTATGACAGGAGATTTCGTGAGAGATAAGGACTCAGTGCGGTTCTATCCTTCTTGCCTGCGAAATAGCAGCATGGTGCAAGAGCTCAGGGCAGCAGTATTTTCCAGTATATGATAGAGATTTATAAGGATTTAGGACTTTATCAAGAGGGATTGGTCAATGTAGTGAAAAAGGAAGAGAAGGAGCAGAGGAAATCATGATGTCGGATTTCCGTAATAATCCAGTGAAAAGAACTAGCAGGTTCTAAAGTGGTTCTTGTGAAAGATTTCTCAGGAGCAGACTGCATGGGATTTAGTGAAAGATGAAAAAGCAGAAATGACCGATATTCCTAAGTCTAATGTGCTGATATACTACACGGAAGACGGTACGAAAGTAGCTATCCAGCCCATCAGGAACGGAGCCGAAAATTAAGTTCTATTTCTCTGTGAAAAAGTAACATTTCATCTGAGAGCGAATATGCTGTTCAGGTGGAAAAATTAAATCATAAAATAGAGCAAATCAAGAAAGATTTGAGTTTATAATTACTACTCCCTGTCGTATGATGGGAGTAAAATTTTTGAATAAGCTTTTGTTTTTTGGTCAGTTTTGTAAAGTTTTTACTTTTAACCGCTTAAATTTTTGACAATGAAGAAGCTGGAATTTTATGTTTTTATTCTTTGTATCTGGGTATCAGCTCAGAACAATGATGAAGTCTATTTTGGAAGTTATACTTTTGATAAAAAGTTGCCCAAAAAGTAATGGTATCAGATGCCAAAAGTAAGGGAACATCCTAACTATAAATCTAATAAAATAGACAGTCTGCAGATAGAGCGATGCTGTTAATATTACTAACATTACTACTATATGCATTCTGCAGGGGCTTCGTGAAGGCCTTGGTATAGGAAATCAGCTATAAGAAAAATAACCAGCTGAAAAAGGCTATATCTGGGTGGAAATCTTGGCTTTGAAAAGGGCATCAGAAAAAGAATGGCGTAGAGTTTCTCTTGGGGCTGTGGGAACGGTCAGTAGAGATGGAGGCGCTTATAAACAGGTGAAAATGAAGGTTCTGGCGCTGGAAAAACAATAAAGTGATAGATAAGCATAATTTTTCTTGTTGATAATCTGCATTTTACAAGTATGGAGATCCTAAATAACAAGGGACTTTCAGGAATAAAATCCGTGATAAAGGTAGAAAACGCGGGCGAGAGCGTGTGGAACCTCTACCAGTACACAGTATCTGCTATGGAATGGGAAGAATTTTTCCCTTTGGATTTGTTGACAAATGTGGGGGATGCAGGGATTTTTATCAGTAGCGAAGAAATATATTTTCCCTGAGTGATAAAGGAGGTGTGAAATCTAAAAATCATCATGAAAATGGAAGAAGCAGAGTTCGATGAAGATGATAATGAAAAGAAACACCAATTAATAAAAACAGACGAAAAAACATTTATTTGGGATGGAAAAACCTTATCTCAAATATTGAAATTAAAGTAAAAATGATAAAATAATAGCCGTTATCCCTGCTCGATACGAGGCGAGCCGTTTCCAGGGAAGCTTATGCAGTTTTGAGGCGAGAAAACTGTCATTACCACTACTTACCAAAATGTGGTGGAAACAGGCTTGTTTGATGAGGTTTTTCGTGGCTACGGATTCAGAAATTATTTTTAATGAAATAAAAACGCAGGGGGAAAAGCCCTGATGACAGGTCAGCACGAAACAGGCAGCGACCGTATCGCAGAAGCTGTACAGAATATCGACTGTGATATAGTGGTGAATGTCCAAGTGATAGAACCTTTTCTAAAAACCGAACCACTAAAACAGCTGATTTCGGTTTTTGAGGCTGATGACAAGAAGGAAATTTTCTGGCATCACTCAAAATTCTTTTGACAGAAAAACAAGAAATAGAAAGCCTGAATAATGTAAAAGTAATTACGGATAAAGATGGTTTTGCGCTGTATTTCAGCCGTTCCAGTGATTCCATATCCGAGAGAAGAGAAGGGCGTAAAATATTTTTAAACATATCGGCGTTTATGCTTTTAGGCGGGAGGCTTTGCTTAACTTTGCAAAACTTCCGATGAAACCTTTGAAATTGCTGAAAAATAGAATGTCTCCGCTATCTAGAATACGGCATGAAAAATCAAGATGATAGAGACCAATTTCGTGGGCGTGGGGATAGATGTTCCAGAGGATTTGGAAAAGGCAAGAGGAAATTTTAAGAAACCAATAAACCATAAAAGAATAACATGAGAAAAATATTTCTGATAACCTTGGTATTTTTTTAGCGCAAATATTTTTGCCCAGACAGCGGCTCAGATTATTGATAAAAATATCCAAAATACAGGAGGTTTAGTCCAGTGGAAACTGCTGAATACCATTCTGCTCTCAGGAAAAGTGATTTTGGGAGTGAATGAGGAATATCCTGTGAAAATCTACCAAGCCAGACCGAATCTTACTAAAACCATCGTAGTAAATGGGAAAAAGAGCAGGTGATAGAGGGCTATGACGGGAAAAAGGGCTACGCTATGAACTACGCCGTAAATAAACCCAAGAATACCCAAATTATAAGCCAGAGAGCTTGATACGGATTTTATCAATTATGAGCAAAAAGGGCTTCTACAGCAGAGCTTTGGGGTAGAAAAACTCGGAGATAAGGGAAGTTTTCAAAAGTGGAACTTACCAAGAATGTGAATAAAACCATTTACTATTTTGACAAGCTGTCTTATCTACTTTTAAAAGAGGAAAAAGGGAGAGACCATCACTTATTCCGATTACAAAAAGTAGGAAATCTGCTGATGCTGTTTCGTATAGAGGCTTCCTCGCCGAAAAGGATTCGGACTATGTGATGATTTTAGTAAAAATAGAGCTTGAACAAAGCCTTTGAAGGAAGATACCTTTAAATTTTTAAATAAAATCAAAATCTGAAAATGAAAAAATCCTTCTGTGAGAGAAGGGATTTTCTTTATTCGTTTATTTTTCCTCCGAAAGGCATTCCGCCGCCCATTCCCTGGGAGTCCGCCGCCTTTGCTCATCATAGACACTCAGCTGCTTTGCCTTGTGGGCTTTGCAGGAGTTTCATCGTCTTGCCAAGCTGCTCAAACTGCTTCATCAGAGCGGTTACTTCTTCTACTTTTTCTTCCGCTTCCTTTGGCTATTCTTTGTCTTCTCGGCATGGTGATGATGCTCAGTCTTCTTCTTTCTTCTGGCGTCATGGACTGTATCATCGCCTCTATATGCTTTGAAGGTATCGTCATTGATATCTCACATTTTGGGCTACTTTTCCCATTCCTGGTATCATACCCATGAGGTCTTTCATTCCTCCCATTTTCTATCATCTGGAGTTGTTTTAGAAAGTCATCAAAACCAAGTTCGTTTTTCTGAATTTTTGTTGAGTTTCTTTGCTTCTTCTTCATCGAACTGCTCTTGTGCTCTCTCTACTCAAGGGAAACCACATCTCCCATTCCGAGGATTCTGTCCGCCATTCTATCTGGATAGAAGATATCTAGGGCATCCATTTTTCTCCTGTGGAGATGAATTTTTATCGGTTTATTAACCACGGAACGAATTGTAAGCGCCGCACCGCCTCGGGTATCACCATCTAATTTGGTAAGAACCACTCTGTTGTAGTTTAGCACCTCGTTGAATGCGTTGGCTGTATTTACAGCATCCTGCCCTGTCATGGAATCCACTACGAAGAGCGTTTCAGAAGGTTTTTATAGTCTGATGCACACTGCGGATTTCTGTTCATCATTTCTTCATCGATAGCCAAACGCCCAGCGGTGTCTATAATCACTACATCATGTTTGTTTTTGTTTAGCAAAATCGATGGCGTTTTGTGAAATCTGAAACAGGATTTTTTTGTTTTCTAGTTCTTTATAAACAGGCACGCCTATCTGCTCTCCGAGAACTCCCAGCTGGTCGATAGCCGCAGGTCTGTAGACATCACAGGCTACTAGTAGAGGGTTTTTGTTCTTTTTCTTTTGAGGAAGTTAGCCAGTTTTTCCAGAGAAAGTGGTTTTCCCTGAACCCTGAAGCCCAGCGATGAGGATAATGCTCGGTTTGTCCGCCAGATTGATACCTTCCTGCGTGCCCCCATGAGCCTCCACCAGCTCATCATGAACGATTTTGGTCATCAGCTGCCCAGGAGTGAGCGAGGTGAGGACATTCTGCCCGATGGCTTTGTCCTGCACTCTTTTGGTGAGGTCTTTGGCTACTTTGTAGTTTACATCGGCATCCACCAAGGCACGGCGGATTTCTTTAACCGTTTCTGCTACATTGATTTCTGTGATTTTCCTCTTCCAGAGAGGTTGTGCAGTGCTTTATCTAATTTGTCTTGTAAACTCTGAAACATAATTTTCTATTTTAGAATAGGTTGCAAAAATAAGGAATTTTCTTCAGTTTTGGATAGTGGGAAAGTCTCAAAAACACGAATAAAAATATTGGCACAGAATAACTTGCAGGAAAAACAGTATCTTTGTCTATGTGAAATGACAGGAGACTATCCACCTAAATCACTCATGAGCCATATAAAAACATTAGGATAATGGAAATGAAACTCAATAAAGAATTACAGAAAAACTAGATGATTTCTTGGAAACAAAAGATGCTAAAATGCAGGAATTTCTTGAAATTTTGATCTAAATGAATTTACTTTTTCACAAGATGAAATAAATCAAGTAGAGAAAATATATAAAGAAAACGAAGACCTTTATGAATATGCATATATATACATAGGAGAAGCGGTAATAAAGGTTTTAGGAGGGTTTTGGTCTATAGGAAAAGTTTAAAAGAGATAGTGCTTATGAAAAACCAATTATTTTAGGTAGGAAAGGAGAAGAAAAATAGTCCTAGAATTTATCCTGCTTCTTGGCTGTATTATATTGGTATAAATGAACTAGAAAAACCTTTGGGAGATTTTATATATACTTTAAATTAAGAAAATGGAAATAAAACTCAATAAAATCCAGCTGATGGGAAAATGTGTATTGTTGATTTTTAAATACAAACAAAATGAAATATTATAAAATAGATTATAAAGGTATTTTTGAAGAAGAAAAACAAAGTTTTAGGACATGCTAACGGGGAGTTTGTCCCTAATGGAGCGTTTTATTTTTGACAGAATAGGAAATGGGTGAAATCATAGAAGATGCTCCTGTTTTTGATTATTTTTCATCTGCAGAGTTTTGATAAAAAATTTTTGGGAATGGAGACTGCAAGATGTACATGGATTTATAGGTATATTTCCTATGTTTTGTATTTGGTATATCTCGGATAAATTAAAAATCTCTTTAGAAAAAAATTCAGAATCGCTCTGAAATATCATTTCTACGAAACACGACCTTCTACAAAGGAGAAAAATTCAAATATTGGATTTTTCAGTTTCCGATAGATTATTTTTCTGAATATAAATTATGAAAAAGTTTTTATTCTATTCCAGATGAAAATATTTTGCTTAATTTCAAAACAGAGAAGAATTTTTAGCTGCATACAAAGAAGAATTTAGAAAAAAACAAAAAGGAATTAATAACAAAGAAGATTTGTTATTCAGAAAGCTATGATTTAGTTGTCATAATAGTACAGAAATTCTCTGCTCAGAGCGTCTAAAACAAGCCATACAAGAAAACGGCATCATAGGTTTTGAGTTCTTTTGATATTGATTATGAAGTGGTTGCAGAGTAAATTTTTAAAACAAAATGAAATATTATAAAAACAAAAATTAAAAAGAATATTTGATAAGGAAAAACAAAGTTTTTAGGACATGCTAACGGGAATTTGTCCCTAATGGAAGGTTTTATTTTGATAGAATAGGAAAAAGACGAAATAATAGAAGGTGCTCCTATTTTTGATTATTTTCATCTGCAGAGTTTTGATATATATTTGGGAATGGAGACTGCAAGATGTGCATGGATTTATAGGGGCTGGAAGCATAATAACTGGCTGGTATATCTCAGATAAATTAAAATCGCTTTTAGAAAAATTCAAAATCGCTCCGAAATATCATTTCTACGAAACATGGCTCCTCTACAAAGAAGAAAAATTCAAATATTGGATTTTTCAGTTTCCGATAGATTATTTTTCAAAATGTGAATCATGAAAAAGTTTTTATTCTATTCCAGATGAAAATATTTTGCTTAATTTCAAAAACAAAGAAGAATTTTTAGCTGCAAAACAAAGAAGAATTTTAGAAAAACAAAAAGGGAATTAATAAATCAAGAAGATTTGTTATTCAGAAAACTATGATTTGAGTTTTGCAATGATACGGATATTCTCTGCTCAGAGCATCTAAAACAAGCCATAGAAGAAAAACGGCATCATAGGGTTTGAGTTCTTTGATATTGATTATGAAGTGGTTGCAGAGTAAATTTTAAACAAAAATGATTATCAAGATATAGTCATATTCCAAAATGTATTGTTTTGATTTAAAAGGTTGAATATCAATGGATAGATAATATTATACAAAGGAAATAAAGCACTTATAAAATTTACAAAAATAATGAAAATAATAGATATAATACCATTACTAATTACTCCAAATAATGCTATGAAAGAACAAGTGGAAGAGTTGTTAAGAAAGGCGTATATGAGGATGCATGATTTGAGAAAAATGTGTTTAGATAAAAAACCTTACAATAGAATATATAAAAAGAAACAGAAGAGTTTTTTTATTGAAAAATCAGTTCAATCCCGCTGATTTAGACTTACCAAAATATCTCGAAAAATACGCAAAAATTCTATCTGATTTTTGGGAATCGTATAACTCATTATAAATATAGCAGAATTAGTAGAGGAAAAATTTAATCTATTCACTTCACTAAAAGAAGAAGATTTTTAAATTAAAAATCCCACCAGACACAGAATGTGCAAAAGTTCTCAGAAAAATGGAGGATTATTGGTCGCCTCAAATCAAGTTTTATACTCAATATCAAATTAGTTTAATACGAAAAATACATAAGTAATGAGTTGTTTTTTCAAATGAATAGTATTAATTTTAAGTAAAATAAAATGGATATAAAATTAATTAATGATGTTTATAATCAACATCAGCTAGATTTTAAAAATTTAGGAAATGAGGAATCTATTATTGATTTATTACTTAGGGCAAAAAGAATGGAATATATTAGATGATGAACATGTGAAAAGAAAGTATTATTTAGAAGATTTTAAAAAGTATTTTTTTGTATGATAAAAACAACAAAAATATTTCAATATGAAAAATTTAGTATTTTTTTATTAACTTTAGGAATAAATAATTTTTAAAAATCTTGTCATATAGATTTTACTACATCTAATGAATTTTTATTTAGAATTAAATCTATGCTTTTTGTGAGAAAGAATTTATATTTCAATATGAAAAATCTCAATAGAATAGGACATGTTCCTTATGAAATTTTTGAACCTTTAATTGAAAAAGTAAAAAGATACAGAAGAGTATAAACTATATAAATTGATGAATTATTTGAAACATACAAAAAGATGTATGATTTATTTTGGAGAAACCTTATAAGAACGCCTAAAAAAAGCGTGGAACCTATTTATAATGTATAAGTAATTCGAAAAGTAAGTGTTAAAAAAATAACTAAAATAAGATAAGTATGCTTACAGAGAATATGTATTCAAAAAGTTAGATGAAGTTCTAAAACCACAAGGATACAAAAGGAATTAAAACAGGTAGACCCTTGCTATATCATAAATAAAGAAAACTACAGATGTAAATTCTATCTTAATTTTAGTGATATGGGAGATTTATATTTTTCAAAATACAGTATGTCCATAAAACAAGTAGAAAGTATAGTGGAAGAGATTAGCAGCCCAAATGATACTTCTATTTAGATAAAGAAAGGTATATTTCACCAACAATTTTAGATACAAGTAAAAATTCCTATTTATACAAGATAATTCAAACACAAAAAGAGTTAGAGGATTTTACTAATTGGGTGATTGATTATCTTGAAAAAGAAGGCAAACATTTCATAGAAACCTATTCTTATCTTCCTAATATTCTGAAATGGATGAGCTTACAGCTCAGGGAAAAACTTAAAATAGGGAAAATGGAATTTTGTCAGGTTCTTTAGATGCACAATTTAGAGGGTTGATAATTTCAAGTTATGTAATGAGATATAGGTTTTGATGATAAAATAAGTATGTGTAATGAAATTTTTCACGAGAACAATATAAAGACTGGCTCTGTATTACGAAAAACTTAAAGAGCATCTAAAAAGTGTGGAGCCTATTTATAATATTTAGTTTCAGGGAATAAAAAGACCTTACAAATCTGTAAGGTCTTTTGTTTAGACAAGGTCTAGTATCCGAAAAATTTCTTCGAGGCTTACCTCTACGAATTCTCCCATTTTGCTGATAGCCGCCATGTCAAGGTTTTCTTTTCTTCCCTATGATAGCCGTATTGTAGCTTATTGGCTTTATCTTTTGGTTGTAGAAATTGGTCAGCTTCGCCAGATCTAGATTTTTGGATTTCAGCATAGACATCTTTACGAATATCGTGGTTAAAGCTCTAATTTCTGCGTTGCCAGATAGTTGAAATAGATATTTTGTTTAGTCAGTCTCTGTGATGCTATCTGCTTGAGCGAAGAGTTTTTAGCATTGTCAAACTGCTGCTGGTATCTGCGGAAGATTTGCCATCAGTCCGTTCATCGCTTCTACGGCTTGTCCCAGCTTGTTTGCCTGTGTTCCTATGTAGTTTATCACATAGTCGTGCTTTCTTTTTCGCCAGAGCGGGAATAGTTCACATACGCAGAATACGCTAAAGAACGAGCCTCACGGATTTCCTGAAATACGATAGATGAAAGCCCAGAACCGAAATACTCATTGAAAAACGCTGGATTTCCCAAAGTCCTTTCAGGTCTACGGTTTCGCCTTCTTCCCACTTTGCTCATTTCCACCTGCACCATATCATAGTTTGTGAAATATACTTTTCCGTCTGTGCTCGGCTCAGCATAGATTTTAGCTGCAGGAAGGTCGTATTTCGCATTAGATTTTTGATAATCGGGCTTAGGTTTTTCTTGAATTTCTCCAAATCTTTTCCGTAGAAGAATACTTCATACGGCGCATTTACTATGTTTTTTCGCCATAGATACGAAGTCCTCTGCTTTCGCTGAAAGAAGGCGTTCCTTGCTCACCACATCTCTGAATCTGGAGTTCTTGCCGTATCTCGCATAGCTGGTAAGTGCCGCCATGATGTTTCTCTTGTCTTTTTGGCTACTTCACGAGATTCTAAAATGGTATTTACCACTCGTTTTATAGATGTTTTCATCAGCTTTTAGATTTCTAAGCCAATGGTCAAACAGCTCTGCTCCTTTTGCTAAATTCTCCTCCAAAACCAGACAAAGTGATACTGATACGGTCTTTGTCTATACGGATTCCGTGATTGATACCAAGTTTAAAGAATTCTTTTTCAGCTCCTCTGGGCTGTATTTGTCTGTTCCTAAATAATCGAACAAAGTAAACGCCACAGAAAGTTCCTTGTTATTATCCGTTCCGAATGGGAAAATATAGTTCATCTGAGCCAGATTATTCTTCTTGTTCTGGATAAAGCTCAGCTTCACGCCATTGATGTTGTCCGTTTTTATTTCTTTTTGATAATCTACGAAAAACAGGCTTTATTTCCTCACTTTCTCATTTAGTATAGATTTCAGGAAACGGAGACTGAGCCTCTGTTTAGCCTCTATCGGCGTGATTCCTGGGTTTTTCCACACGGATAAGCTTGTCATTATCGCCTTTTTCTTTGTAGATAATCGCATAATTATCCTTAAAGAAATCATTCGCAAATTTTACACATCCGCTTTTGTGATTTTTTCATACTCCTGAATGTCTTCCAGCTCCTGCTCCCAGCTTCTCTCAAGGATATAGGTGCTGTATAGTGATGACGCCAGTCCATCAGCTGTTTCCCAGCCTTTTTAGGCGGTCTTTTTCATATTCTTGATGATGGCAGTCAGCATCCAGTCTGGGAATTCTCCTTTTTAACCAAATCTATCTGTTCCAAAAAGAAGGTTTTTCGCCTCATCAAGGGACTGGTTTTTCCTTTGGTACAGCAGAAAGCGCCAAATATCCATATTGCTTTGAACGGAAGCACATATGCCATCGCGCGAAGTACTTTTTGTTTTTGGTTTAGGTTTAAATCTAAGTCCAGCATCATTGTTGTTGGTGCTGAGAATCTGCGCTACCAGCTCCGCCATTCTTGCCTCTTTTGTTCCATAGCTGTCTGTTCTCCATGCCATTTTGTAATCGTGGTGCAGAAGGGCTTTTTACCACTCTTTTCACGATTTTGTCCATTGGCTTTTCTACGATTTGTGACTTTTTCGGTAATGCTTTAGGGTTTAAAGTTTCCAAAATATTTCTGAGCCAAAAGAATTGTTTTATCAAAATCCAAATCTCCCACTAGCACCAGCGCATAGTTATTCGGCACATAGTATCTCATTGAAATACTCGTGAATAGCCACCATAGAAGGGTTTTTTTCAAATGCTCAGACTTCCCTGATAGTGGTCTGCTGTCCGTTCGGGTGCGTAGGAATAGGGCGTCCATCAGCTCAGTAGCTCATCAGTCGGCCGTCGTTGTCCTGTCCTCGGTTAAACTCCTCATAAACAGCTTCCAGCTCGGTGTGGAACAGCCTTTAGAACCAGTTCAGAGAATCGCTCTTGCTCTACTTTGAACCATTTTTTTCCAGCTCGTTGCTTGGGATATTGTTTTTATAAACTGTTTCATCCAGCCAAGTGTGGGCGTTAGTCCCAGTAGCTCCAAGGGAAGAAATCGCCTTGTCATATTCATTGGCAATGGCGTATTTAGACGCTTCTTTAGAGATGGCATCTATTTTTTGTAGATTTCTTTTTCTTTTTCAGCGTCTGCCTTGTGTTGTTCGTAGAGGTCAGAAATTTGTTTTATGTATTTTTTCTCTTGCCCAGTCCTGTGTTCCTATTTTTTAGAAGTTCCTTTGAACATCATGTGCTCCAGATAGTGAGCCAGTCCCTGTATTGTCAGCAGGGTCGTTATTACTTCCCCGTTCTTACAGGGATATAGGTCTGGATTCGTGGTGCATCAGAATTTTTTTGCTAAATAAACTTTTTAGTCCGTTTTTCAGAGTATAGACTCTCACGCCGTTTTCATCATTAGAAACCGTAACATACGAGAAACCATTTTCTGTCCGTATGTTTTATCTCCTCATAGTTTTGCGCTTGAATAGTATTCATCATCAATGCTAATGCTAATGTGGTTAAAACTTTTTTCATGAAATTAAATTTAAATGGAAACAAAGGTAACCAAAAATATTAAATCCATAAACAAAAGCCAGCCTTATTTTATATTTTATTAAAAGAAAGATTCCCGTATATTAGTCGCATAAAAATATTAAAAACATTGAGCGCATTTCTTACCATATTAGGTTTTAATTCTGCCATACCTACTGTGACTTCCTCGCCTACGGCACAGCTTTTGGAAATGGCAGAACGGCATTTTCTGATAGACTGCGGCGAGGGAACACAGGTGCAGCTGAGAAAAAGCCAAAGCCAAATTTTCTAAAAAATCAATCATATTTTTTTATTTCTCATCTCCATGGCGACCATTGTTTCGGGCTTCCTGGGCTTATTTCGTCCTTTCAGCTGCTCGGCAGGAAACGCCGCTGCATATTTACGGGCCTGCAGGCATTCAGGAACTGATAGAAACCGTGCTGAGGCTACCGAGACCAACAAAGGGATTTGAACTGGTTTTTCCACGAATTAAAGGGAAAAGAATCCGTGCTTTGTCTTCGAAGACAGCAAGGTGGAAGTTTATACCATTCCGCTGAACCACAGAATTTACTGTAATGGCTATCTTTTCAGAGAAAAACCAAAGGAACGCCACCTGAATATGAAAAGAAATAGCCAAATATCCAGAAATAGAAAGTCTGTGATTATCACAATATCAAACGAGGGAAAGATATTGTCCTAAGTGATGGTTATGTCCTTAAAAATGAAACACTTACCACTCCGCCCTGAGGCGTCTGTTTCTTATGCTTTTTGTAGTGATACCTGCTATCTGGAGTCGGTAATTTCCATTATCGAAGGAGTAGATTTGCTCTATCATGAGGCTACTTTTTAGATGATTTGAAAGGAATTGGCCAAACATACAGGGCATTCCACCGCAATAGAGGCGGCAATCATAGCAGAAAAAGCCAAAGTGAAAAAGTTGATTTTAGGGCATTTTTCTAATCGATATACGGATTATTCGGTGTTTTTAGAAGAAGCTAAAGTTGTATTCAAAAAACGTCCATCTGCCCAAAAGCCTTAGAACGAGTAGAAGTAAATTAAGATTAAATAAAAATTAAATAAAAACCATGAACAAGAGGTTAGTTCTGTTTTTATCTTTATTGATGAATATTGTGGCGTTTTCGCAGCAAACAGACACATTGAAACAGTACAAACAGTACAAATAGCACAAGAAAATCAGGATGAATCGGTTTTCAAAGGCGTTTTTCTGAACTCAATAGACGAAATATGGGAACTGAGAGAATCCCTACAAGCGAGGGACTTTTTAGTCTGAGGGCTTATAGACCCAATTATATCATTCTTTCTAGATATTCTACCAATCCCAATAGACAGCCTATAGGCCTGAATATGAATCGTGCTATCCCAGAATACAAAAACTATCAAAAACATAGAAGGAAATTTCAGGTCAGCTTGAAAGTCAAGGTGTTACAAGGCGCTTTTCTGGAACAAAGGGCGACCTTTGGCTAGGGTTTTACCCAGCAGTCTTTTTGGCAGGTTTATAATGGTAAAATGTCCCGCCCTTTCCGTGAGACTCAACTACGAGCCAGAGCTGATGTTCATCTATCCGCTGAATCTGACTGCAGGGAAATTTAGAATCAAAATGGCAGGAATATCCGTGAAATCACCAGTCCAACGGGAAAGGAGGAACTGCTTTCACGAAGCTGGAACAGACTTATTCTCATCACGGCATTTTGAGTGGGGAGATTTTGCCATCACCAATAAATTATGGCAGAGATTTACCGAAAAAGGGGATGATGATGATAATCCCAGCATAGCAAGATTATGTGGGAAGAACAGAATTTACTCATAGGCTACGCTCAGAAAAACATATTTTTTTCTTTGGTTCTGCGTAATAACCTGAATTTTAAAACATAATAGAGGTTTTGCGGAGTTTTCTTGGACTTATCCTATCAAAGGAACTCTTAAAATGATGCTTCAGGCATCTCACGGCTATGGAGATTCTCTGATTGATTATAATCACAAACAGACTATAATAGGCGTAGGAGCTGTTTTTCAATCGTTGTAAAGTTGTATATAATGAATGATTTAAAATCTTTTTGGATGAAAAGCCGAGCAGTATAATCATCCTGATTTCGTGCTGGGTGATCCTATTCAGATGCTGCATCGTTTCGAGCAGAAACAGGATATAGAGATTATGGGTTTTTAACGGCAACTATCGCTTTAGGGAAACCGAAAAATCCATCATCAAAAGTGCAGAAAAATGCTCATGACAATGGGCAATTCGCCGTATGATTTTGTGATGAATTTTCACGGAAAAAGATTTTTGAAAAATGGAGGACAAAAGCCATTCACAGGACATTTTCTTTTGGAGGATTTTTCAGTTTTTTTCTGTCCGCTCTGCGAAAGATTTATACCAAGAACGAAAGTTTAGAAAATTTATTTTTATTAAAAAGAAGGCGAGACCAATTTTTTATCATGCCTTTGGAGCGTTTTTTAGAAATGCTTTTTTGAGGGTGATTTTCCAGCACCGAAGCCAGAAACACATTAGTTCCACTTATAAAAATTCCGCCGCGAAAAGGCTGATGATGTATCTCCGCTGGATGGTTCGGAAGGATAATAAAGGCGTGGATCTGGGAATCTGGGAAAAATATCGGTCAGGAATATTTGTCCGTTCCGCTGGATGTTCATGTGGGAATATTTCGCGGAAGCTGGGACTGATACAGAGAACTCAGAACGATTGGAAAACAGTGGAGGAGCTTGACTTTCAGCTGAGAAAAATGGATAAAAAGACCCTGCAAAGTATGATTTTGCGCTGTTTGGTCTGGGAGTATTTGAGAATTTTTTAGAAATAAGTAAAATTTAATTTTTTTATAGTGTTTAGTAAAGAAGAATCGCAGCGGATGCGGCAGGAATTTTTGGACATCTTTGGGAAAAGTCTTTTCCTACAAAATGGACATTGTATAATACCAAAAATAAAGGGTTTTAGTTTCAAATTTTATTTTGATACCAAAAGCAATGGTTTTTGGTGGAGATAGATGAATTTAGACCATAGAGTGAAGTATTTTTGAGAAAGATGCAGTCTATGGAGGGTATCTTTGAGGAATATTGGGAAGATGCAGTTTATTCCGATTCTTTCTGAACTTGAAAACGGAAAGGAGGTTTCCTGTGTATTTGTCGAAAAACAAGGAGTCTGCATTCACAATAGGAATACATGGCAGGAAGCGATGGAATTTCTCTCCGAAAAATGCTGAAACTCGAAGAATTTTGGCAGGAATATCAGGATTTTTTTCAGAGAGGAGTAGATTTATGATTTATCTCATTTTAATTTTTTGAAACTAATCTAATAAAAAGTTATACTTTTTGGGCTATGGAAACAAGAAATTATTTAGATTCGACTTACCTCAAAACTCCTGCTCAGTCAGGACTTTCTGAGGAAGAGACATTGAAAAAGGTATATGATTTGGCTCAGGAAGCAGTGGATAATGAGCTGTTTGCGGTGATGATTCGCCCGCAGTATGTGAAACAGATTAAGCAGTTTTTGAGCGAGAAAAATTCTGCTGTGAAAGTGGGAACAGTGATAGGTTTTCACGAAGGAACAGCACCTGTGTACGAAAAACTGAAAGAAGCACAGCAGGCGATAGATGATGGAGCAGATGAGCTGGATTTTGTAATCAACTATGAAGCCTTTTAAAAAAAGGGAAGTCTAGAAGCGCTTAAATTTGAATTTCTACGATGCACAGAGCTTTTGTATGAAAAACAACAAAGTAGCAAAAATGGATTATAGAAATAGCAGCTTTTGACTGATGAGCAGATAGCTTCTATTACTAAAAAAATATCGTAAAATGGGCGACTATCAGCTTTACGAAAGGAACAGCTTTCTAATATTTTCATCAAATCCTCTACAGGTTTCTATGAAACTCAAGATGGAAAACCAAACGGCGCGACCAAAGAAGGCATAAAAATCATGCTGGACAATGCAGGTGTCCTGCCAGTAAAAAGCCGCAGGCGGAATCAGAACCAAAAGAAGAAGCCGAAGAAATGATAAAAATGGGAGTGAAACGAATAGGAACATCCTCCGCATTGGCATTGATAGGGAAGGAGCAGAGCGGCTCTGGATACTAAAAAAATAAAAAAAGTCAGGATTTTTTTGTCCTGACTTTCTTTTTTATAGAGATTTAAATTGTTCCAAAGTTCTGATATCATTCTCAAAGAACATACGAATATCTGACATTTGGTAAAGAAGCATTACGATTCGCTCTATTCCCATACCAAAAAGCATATCCGCTGTATTTATCAGGGTCTATATTCACATTTTTGAGAACGGCAGGGTCTACCATACCACAGCCCATGATTTCCAGCCAGCCTGTTCCTTTTCGTGATTCTGTAGTCTGTTTCAGAATTTAGTCCCCCAGTATACATCCACCTCTGCACTTGGCCCAGTGAAAGGGAAATAAGAAGGACGCATTCTGATTTTTTGACTTTCCGAAAAGTTCCGTAGTGAAAAACTGAATGGTTTGTTTTCAAGTCCGCGAAAACTCACATTTTCATCGATATAAAAGTCCCTCTATCTGGTGGAAAATACAATGAGAACGCGATGAAACAGCCTCGTTTCTGAAAAACTCGCCCAGGCGAAAGAATACGGATAGGCGGTTCATTTTTGTTCCATGTATCTGATTTGCACAGAAGAAGTGTGAGTTCTTAGCAGAACATCAGGATTTGTCTCGATGAAGAAAGTATCCTGCATATCTCTTGCTGGGTGATATTCAGGTAAGTTCAGCGCGGTGAAGTTATGCCAGTCATCTTCTATCTCTGGCCCGTCAGCCACTGCAGAAACCGATAGATTTAAAAAAATATCTGTGATTCTATTTTTTCACCAAATTGATAGGGTGTCTAGACCCCAGCTCCAGAGGATATCCAGGTCTGGTAAGGTCTTCCTTTTCGGCAACCACATTCTGTGAAGAACTGCTCTGTGTCAGCTCTTCTAGTTTAGCAGAGATGCTTTGTTTCAGTAAATTTATTTTTTTGACCATATTCTTTTTTTCTGGTCGTTGGATACAGATTTGAACTGTTCAAATAAATCATTCAAAAATCCTTTTTTCCATTGAATTTGATTCTGAATTGTTCAATTTCTTCCTTTTTCTGGGAATGAAATTTTTTGGACTTCATTTAAAAAGTTCATCTATTTTTGTTAGCATTTTCTGTTTTTATTTAGGTCGACAAAAGTACAATTTTTTAGTTTTTAAACAAAAAATAAAAACCTGCCTAATGTATAGACAGGTTTATTAACATATAAAATTAAAAAATGAAAAAAATTATTTTTGTTGAAACGCTTTTATAGCAACTTGTAGAGTGAATTCATTTTTATAATGCCATCTTTTATTGGCAACTGGAATTTCACCCGAATTCCGTTCTGTCTATATCCGTAGGCTCAGTGTATATGCTGACCTGCTCGGTATCTACTTTTATATTGGCATTAAAACTTACCGCTTTCGTAATTCCTTTGATGGTCATATTTCCTTCAATAATAGAGTTGTAATCTCCTTGTTCTGAGAGAGTTACATTTTGTGATTTCAAATGTAGCCGTAGGGAACTGCTCTACATCAAAGAAATCAGAGTTTTTGAGGTGGTTGTCAAGCTTTGCAGCGAGTTCTTTATCCTCTATATCTGTGGTTGTGATGGATTTGGTATCAATTACCAATTTCCCAGAAACCAATTTTCCATCCTTTACATTGATATCTCCTTCCAAGAAATCCATTGTCCCAAAGTGGCTCGTACTCTCAGATTTAAAGATTTTATAACCTTTTCCAGTCGATGCTGCTCTGTTCTTTTGTTTATTGTAAAGGTTTGATAATCAGCTACAGACTCTTCTTTTGCAGGCTCGTTTTTACTGTTTCTTTTTCATTTTTACAAGAAACACTGATTCCTGCCAAGGCGATGCATAGAAAGTAAACTAAATATTTTTCATTTTATGCTTTCTTCACAAATTCAGATTTTAGTCCCATTGCCCCTGAAACCATCTATTTTGCAGTCGATATTGTGGTCGCTGTCAAAAATTTAAACGGATATTTTTCACTTTTTGTTCCTGCTTTTTATAGGTTTAGGAGCACCTTTCACAGGAAGGTCTTTTTACAATCACCACAGTGTCGCCGTTTTGGAGTTCGTTTCCATTGGCATCTAGGATTTTTATCACCGCTATTGGCAGATTCTTCTGCTGGATTCCATTCGTGGAAGCACTGAGAACACGCCATCAAATCACCATTTTCATAAGTAAATTCAGAGCCGCAAGCAGGGCAGATAATAGTATCACTCATTATATTTAATCTTTTTAAAAACTTGGCTGCAAAGATAAAAATATAACTACGCTAAACAATCACAAAATAATTATTGTCAAAAAATAAGTTGTCATAATGACAACTTACTTATTTTCTTTGTATCTTCTATCTGGTGTTCCGTCTTTTTCATTTTTATTGGCTTTGTACCTTTTGTCTGGTGTTCCGTCTTTTTAATTGAAGATGAAGACTGCTTAGTAGAGGAACTTTTTTGTTTAGAATGGTGTTTCTTCTGAACTTCTTTTCTTTACTTGTTTGTTCTGAACTTTGCTTTGTGCTGTTCCAAAAAGTGAAACTAAACATCAAAAGCAGCATTGAAATCAAATTTTTCATAATCTAATAATTTATTATATTTATTTAAGTTAGTAAAACAAAGATTATGCCACAATTTAAGAATTCACATTGCATTTTTCATCATTGTTTTCTTGGGTTTTTCCGTGTCGTGTGGGTGTCCTCTTTCATCAAGGGCGACCATAACTATTTTGTCAATGGTAATGATGGTTTGGCGAGGTCATGGTATTTCTCACTTTACAAGACAAAGTCAGTGAGCTGTTCCCGAATTTTATAGCTTGATGCCTATTTCTATGATATCTCCTTGTTTAGCTGAACTCACGAAGTTGATTTCGGACATGGATTTGGTGACTACTCTTGGGTTTTCCAGCTGCATGATGGTGTACAGCGCCGCCTCTTCATCTATCCATTCTAAAAGTCTTCCTCCAAAAAGTGAGTGATTTGGGTTCAAATCCTCTGGTTTTACCCATTTTCTTGTATGATAATTCATAATTTAATTTTTCTAAAATTTTTCCAAATCAGCCTTTAAATCCTCTTCATTTCCATTATTAAAACCACAAAATCAGCTCGTTTTTGTTTTTTTCGGATTCAGGCATTTGTTTTTCTATTATATTTCGCTTTCGGTTTTTCCCATCTCTCTGCATTACTCTTTTTATTCTGATATTTTCATCAGCGGTGATGAGCAGGGATTTGTAGCATTCTTTATCCAAATTCAGTTCAAATAAAAGAGCCGTTTCCTTGAAAGCTATTTTTCTGCTGGGCGGCTGTCCATTTCTCAAAATCCTCTTTTACAGCGGGATGGATGATGGAGTTTAGCGCTTGTCTTTTTTATCATTGTTGAAAATCTGCTCTGCTACCCATTTTCTGTTGTAGTTTCCTCTGCATCATACGCCCTCACTTCCTAAAAAGTTCTATAATGTTCTTTTTTCAGGGTTTTATCATCATTCACGATTTCTTTTTGCTCTGATGTCAGAATAATAAACAGGAAAAACCCAGTTTCTCCAAAAAAACTTCGCTGCGGTGGTCTTTCCAGAGCCTATGCCGCCTGTGAGTCCTATGATTTTTCGTTTTTTGCTCATTTTTAGTTTTAATGATAATTATGAAGTAAAAATTCATTAAAATTTCCAATCTAATAGTTGTTTTATAGTGATATTGTTCTGTTTTTGCAAAGTTTCTCAATGAAGCTTCAGAATTTGTACCATTTTTCAAAAATTCTTTTGGAATGATAATTCTATCGGAGGTTTTTAGTTTAATGAAATAATAATCTGCTATTTCCCCTATGAAATCTACATTGGCGAGGTTGATTTCTAATTTTGTCTGGTTAGATAAAATTGTAATTAGTTCATTATCAGAAACAACGCTAAATTCCAGTCCTATTTTTTCTTTGAAAAGACGCTTGACATTCTTTTTATACACCCTCTTAAAAACGCTTCTGTATCCATAGAAATAATAAAAATACAATACAATATTCCTGTGACAGAAAAAAAGTAATGAAAAAACAGAGAATGGTGTCTAAAAATATATCCAAACAGAACCTAAAGAAAAACATTAAAAATCAATAGAAATAATATTCTTCTTTTTAGCATCTCTTAAAGTCAAATTTTGACTTGCTGCAAATAAAGCAAAATTGCAGATAATCCTCTTCTGTAAGCTGATAATTGAGTTTCATTTTTTCTAATATCCAAAAACATCATTAAAGCTGAAAGTCTCATCGATTCGGACTCCTTTTTCAGTCATTTTAAGCGATGCAAGTTCATTCACTGCATCATGCTCGAAAAAAACAGCAGATATTCATTATCCACGCATTGTTTTTAGGAATTTTTCTTTTTCCTCCAAAAGTTATCAGCGGACGAACATCATAGCTTGGAACATAGATAAGCGGAACATGCCCTGCCGTAGGCACTAAATCTGCTGCGTAGATGATGGTTTTGTCTTGGTATTTTTAGTACAGGAAGCATCTGTTTTTCAGTGTGTCCATCTACGAAAATCACATCCATTTTTCAGGTCAGGAGCAAAGCCGTAATTCCCTGTTTTAGGCAGGTCTAAAAATCTAAGCTGACCGCTTTCTTCCAGTGGGAAAATATTTTTCTTTCAGGAAACTTGGTTTTTCGCGAGGATTGGGATTTGTAGCCCATTCCCAGTGGTTTTTATTAGTCCAAAATTCAGCATTTTTGAAGGCTGGCTGGTATCCTGTACGGCTGTCATTCCACCCACAGCACCGCCGCAGTGGTCAAAATGCAGGTGGGTGAGAAACTACATCCGTAATGTCTTCTCTCACAAAGCCATATTTAGCCAAGTTTTTATCCAAACTATCATCCCCAAAAAGAGAATAATGCCCGAAAAATTTTTTTCATCCTGCTTGTTCCCCAGTCCGCAGTCCACCAAAAATCAGTTTTTCCCATCCTCTATCAGCAGGGAGCGAGTCCCCAGCTCAACCAAGTTTTTCATCAGCAGGATTGGTTTTTGCCAAATGGATTTTTGGAACTACGCTGAACATAGCTCCGCCATCCAATTTAAATTTTTCCGCATTGAATAGGATATAGTTTCATAATATTAGCTGTTTTTGATTGAAAAAGCAAATATATTGATAAATTTCTAAAACCATATCCGAGGAAGGATTTTTGGTGAAAAATAGCCTTTAATCTATCCGCAATCCCAGTTGTAGAGAACATCTTCAAAATTCAGCTTTTCCAAATTTTCTTTGCTGATAAAGAAATTACCAACTCCTGCATCTCCCCACATTATGGAGTAGCTGACTTCATCATCCCAGTCAGAGTCTATCTGTAAAAGGAGTTCTGTGTAGGGTTCCCTGCCTCACGAGGGTCATCTTGCGCGAAAGCAGGGTAGCCGCCTATTTTGTGTCCTGACCCATTATTTAGCACTTCGTGGATATTGTCTGGCAGGTCAAAAACATCTATGATTTCATCATTAGGAAAAGTCTTTTTCCATTTATCTGTGTATATTTTGTCAAAAAGTTCATCACATAGAAACGCCTTCTTTAGTTTTTGTAAAGGACAAAGCAAACTGATGATGCGGCTCAAAGGGAAGGTCACAATTTTCTAAAACATAGATTTCTCTAATGTCTTTTTCCTGCATCCCATCCGAAAATGTAGGGATGATATACTACATGGCTGAAATTGAAATAATTATCATAAATACTCTGAGCTATCCAAAACTGCAAAAAGTCCTTTTTAGGATAAATGCTGTTTTCTGGCAGCTGCTCACAGTTGATCTGTGCGAGCATAAAGAGCAGGTCGCCCTCTGGTGTAGTGGGAATAGAGCCTCCCTGTCGGGATATAGGGAAGCCCGCCGAACTTGCTGTCTGTCAGTGATAACTGCTCAGAAAGTGCGATGGAAATACGGATAACTTCACGCTCTGCGGCATGGTTCAGTTCTTCTGCGAATTTTATTAATTGTTCATTTGTAGGATTCATTCTGATTATAAATTATAGAGTTTTTATTTCATTTATTCAAGAGAAATTCCTGACTAAATTAAGCATTTTTAAATCAAATTCCTGATTTTTAATAATGTTTTTATTTAAAAACAAAATCTTTCTCTAATTTTTTGATATTGTTCTTAATACAACAAAAACCAAGGTGGGCAAAAGGGTAATTAAATAGAGATGGTTTGGAAATAATATCTCTAATCAATCCTTCGTTCATTTCAGAAAAATTCACCAGTAGAGGAATATATTCCTGCTGTAATAGTTTTATGGTAGCGTCTGTAATTTCTTCTATATGAGATAGTTGTGGTATTCTAATTAAATTTCCTTGATTTGAAATAGGATACAAAGACTTCTTTTCTGATAGTGTGGAGAAGAAAAGCTGATAGGTATCTGCCAGATTATTAGATTTATACGGGATTTTACTTTCGGTGAGAAATGTATTTAGTCTCATTATCAAAAAGCCGTAGAAGAGATATAATAGCCCAACCCTTTTTGAATAAATCAGGGATAATTCTATGTTTTTATCAGAATTTTTCTTTTTCAGAGCCAGTTTTTCCAGAGCGAAATCCATATTCTTTTGCTAAGAGTTTCAATTTATCAGATAAAACTGCATCAAAGAGTTTTTAATTCTTCATTATCCATAATCATAGTGAAAATTTAGTCCAAATCTTTAATAGAAGTTTGAAAACTGAACTTTTTCCGTTTTATTAGTTTTCCGAAATGGGTGTTTCGGAAATGATTAATTCTTATTTTATTCTTCTATTTTTAATGATAGTGTGTATATTTTTCTATATCTATTTTCTTTAGATTTTGCATTTTTCTCAAAAATGAAATCTTTCCATCAATAATTTTGGTTTGCTCCCAAATGTTGAGAGTGGTTAGATGTTCTCATTTTGATAACGGAATGATGCTATCTACATTTCCTTGATTCCAAAGAGTTAGTTTCTCTAAGTTGTTCTTTTGGGCAAGGTAGCTACTAAATTGTTTCTTTTTAGTATAAGGAATTAGCTATTTTTTTAGGGTATTGAAATATTTTTGTAATTTCTTGTAGGGTGTTCTCTGGAAGGCTTTTTATATTGAGAGCAAGAAATGATATTTTGATAGGATTCTAATAGGTTTTTCCTCGCTTTTTAATTTGTTTTATTACTAATATATTTATGGCATCATAAACATCCATATATTCATTTATATTGTTCTTTTTCCATAGAACATCCAATATCCCATCCAATGTTTTTAAATTTCTCATCTAAATCAATGATTATTTCTAAAGGCTTGTGGAAATGTATTTTTTGTTTTTTTCCTCTAAATGTTCGATAGTTTCAATTGAAGAAAACCAACCTGTCATTTTCGCGATAGTCATAACCATACAAGGTAAAAGATATCTTTCCAATCAGTGATGATAAAGGTGGGTCGCAGAAGTTTAAGAGCATTTTCTCCTGCTTCCATACGGATTTGGTTTTCTGTATCTATATGTAGTTTTCCTGCTTTCAAATCTGTATACGAATATCCAAGATGCAGGATATCGCTGCGTTTAGAAAAAGAAAACTAACCTCTGATAGATTGTTTTTTTGTTTTTGATGCTGTATTTGTTTTGGGCTTTATTGGGTTTATAACCATTATTTTCTAAAATAGATCCATATTTAGAATATAAAACCTCCATAATTGCTTTTTTCCTTATCCATTTGACCTGATTTTTGAATTTATTTACAAACGAATATTGACTATTAAAATTATCTAAATGCGCTGTATGTCGCTAAAATCATACTTAGCTGAGAGTGTAATCCTCTATATATTCCATGGTAATTTCATCTCCATACTGTTCAAAACATTTCTTTCCCAGCTCTACATCAAGGAGATAAATATCCTTTTTCAGCCAAGTTTCTTTGCTGATGGAGCATAACTCCATAAAGTTTTGCTCTTCTTGTAATTTACGAAAGGCTTTTTAAATTGGTCAGTTCCCTGCATACCGAGATACTTTTGCCTTTTGGTGCTTCTGTGGAAATATCGCTCAGATTATTCATTTCCCTAATAACAGCATCTTTTTAAATACTCTGCACTTGGTAATAAATTAGTAAGTCTATTGATATAATCATCAAAAGAAACCCTGTCCCTAATTCCCAGTTTTTTTGCTAATGGAATTCCAACTGCTAACGGATTCCCTGTCCAGCCATCATCGTTATAGCGCGGCGGTGAAATAATCAGGTGTCCGCTTTGGCTTTCTTCTTGTGCTGGCTGATATAGACATACATATAGACAAGATTTTTCATTGTCTAATTCTTTTCACCCATGAACGCATTCCGCGAAAAATTCATAGGAACAGCCAAAAACCCTTGTTCTATGAGAAATTTTCTAAATTTTTGATTTCATTTGAAAAACTTATTTTCATTTTTAATTTAAATGATTTTTATTTAGCTTGAAAAATCAGCATGGCAAATCGCATGATTTATCATCTCACGCTCTTGGATAAAATGCTCTTGACTAGCTTGTTCTGCTAATATGGTGTAAGAAAAACAGCATATAGCGATTTGGATGTCACTTATGGGAACGGTAATATCCCAAAAATCAATTTCTAATATTTCACCATTTTCTTCAGATTGTTCGCGTTTAAAAAGCACATGGTAAGCCATTTTGTAATGCAATGGTGCTAGATTCTGCTAGTTTTTGCTGTATTATTTGCTCGGTATTTGGCACCGAAAAATAAAAGTGTCTGCACTCGCAAAAGTGGCAGAATCGGGCGTGTCTTCATAGAATAGAGTGAAGTCTTCATCTTGCTCACTTATCCAGTTTTTCAGGGATTTGAAATTGAATTATGTTATTTAAATTGATTGTCCTCATGTTTTTTCCTTTTAGGAATTATAATTCAGATATTCTTTTATAAAACCTTCAAAGCTGTCCCAGTATTTACTGAACTCTTTATTTTTCGATAAAATTTTGAATGTCATCAGCCTCCACAAAGAAAAACTTTTCATCCGTATTTCTATCATACAAAAATATAGTCATCCAGCTCATCGTGTAGTAATGAAAAATAATTATCAGCCAAGCCAAGATTTTCTCTAAAACTTGCGTTTGACTGTTTGAGAAATCCTTCTAAATCCATTGCTAAATCAACCAAATAGCCGATTTCTCCATAGATTTTCATCACTGTATGTAGACCAAAAATTCAACAAAGTCTTGATTCACTTTCACTAAATCCTAACTTTTTGAACATTTCACGATATTTCTCCTGTTCTTCCAGCATTATTCTACCAAACTCCTCATCAAGATATTCTTTAAAAACTGTTATCCAACATAATATTATTATTTTTGTATTTTAATTAAAAATGAAATCTTTCCAAAGCAAATATCCTAATTTATAATGATATTTCCATTAGAAAGATTGTCTCTATTGGTGTAAAAGATGGAAGTTTTTGCCTTTGTTTTAAGGGTATAATTTTTATTGAAAAAAATTATTGGTATCGCTTTATGCTCCTTATGCTTTGAAAAATCTCTTTATCAAAGGCATTATCCAGGATTTGTATTTCTCTACATCTAGGATTTGTGAGTCTGTATTGGCTTTGTAAGTTATCCAAATACTGAAAGGCAGGAATATAAAAATTCGGCAACCAAGCGGCGATATATGGGTCCATTCTCCTTCCAAGCCATATTTTCAGCAGAAATATTGAGAACGAAAAATATGATGAATATGATGATGGAAAGAAGAATCGGCATTCCTATTCCGCCCTTTCTTACGATAGACCCTAGACTGGTTCCTATCAGCAGGAATAAAACACTCATCACCGAATACGCCAAAATCTGCTGCTGGTGCATCACTACCTTTTGCGTAAAGTTTGGTGTGTGAAGTGATTTCTTCGTTCTTTATCTCAATGTTTTTGGATATTTTCTATTTTCTCATGCGCGTTGAAGAGTATTTCCAGCTTTTTCTTGGTTTTAAAGAATCTAAACTAAATGGCGCCTCAGTTTTTGTTTCTTTATTTTTTTGTCTTTGTTTTTATCCAAAAATTTCTATGAAGGAACTGCTTTGAGCTGCTAAATCCGAAGAAATTTCGGAGAATCTTTTTGTTTTTCGGCTTTTACGAGGTCTACAGTAGAGTTGAGCTGTGCATAGTTCTGGAACTCGTAGCTGTCCGTGATTTTTTCTACCTCGATAGCCTTGTCAAGAAGCTCACTGATGTCAAAAATGAGACACCAAAGAATCAAATTTAATAGTCTGATTTTCCTGTCTGAAACGGTCTTGATAGTTTGGGTTTAGCAAGATTATCTTCAAAAAAATATCCATCATACAGCACCATTTCTCAGATAGTTGCTCCCTTGTTTTAGAAACTATTTTTCCTCTTTTTAGCGATGATGGTTCTTTGGTCATCAAAACTACTGGCAGTCTTGTTGATGAAAAACGCCCTCTATCAGTTCATCATTTTTCTCCATAAAGTCTATCAAATTTGATAGTAGTCCCAGGGAGTGAGTTGATAAACTGCCCAGGCGTGAAATTCAGCGCTGGTTTGGAGGAAACGATGTTATACAGCATATTCTTTCGCTTTTTCGCTGAAAATCAGGAATTGCAGTTAGAAAACAAAAATAGAAATAAAAAGCCAGAACTAAACTCGTAAGAAACAAAGGTCTTATGATTCTAATCAAAGGAGCTCCAGCGGCCTTCATGGCAGCGAGTTCATAGCGCTCTCCCGAAGCCTCCGAAAGCCATGATGGAGGCGAGGAGTACAGTGAGCGGGAGAACCATCTTTATGACTCCCACACTGAGGTAGTAGAAAAGTTTGGTCAATTCCCATGTTGTCAGTCCTTTACCTCCAAGGTTAAACATCTGTATCCAGATGATATTCACCATGAAAATGAAGAATAAAATACTGAAAATGAATATGAAAGGACCTAAAAAGGTTTTTTTATAATGTATAAATCTAGTTTTTTTAACATTATAACTCTGTGATTAGATAGTTTTTATAAAGGTTTTTTATTAAAACTAAAAAGTCGAAGAATCTACCTTTTAAGTTTTCTTTATACTGGCTGATGCTTATCGTTGTAATATCGTTGTTATCAGCGTATTGCTCTCATTTTTTTCGATTTGTTTTTTGCTTTATTGATATGCAGGAAAAACATGCTTTGATGCCATTCTTTTTGTAGGAGTCAGTTTTATGACTTCCAGATTGTTTTTATTTCCTGTGTAGCTTATGTTGTAATCTTTCTTGTAAGAATCTAGATAATTGATAGGAGAGAGCATCGCCTCGGATCCGTTTGGTTTTTGCGATGGTAACTTCCATGTCTTCAGCATTGATGTTGTATACTTTATTTCCATCAAATATCTGCTCATTACCCATTATTTTTGAGTTTATATTTATTCTTTTGAAGCGTAGAAAATACCTGTTTGAGTTTTTAGAAACCTTTGCCGTTGCTTCCCATTCCATACACGAATTTAAAATACATTGTGCTTTTGGATTTATAATTGGCTGAGGTTTCGTCCAGTATGTTTTTGGCTTTGGTATCTACTTTTTGAGCAGCAGCCAGACTTATGATTCCTAAAGATAATATCAGTAAAGTTTTTTGAAAAAGTCATAATTTTAGATTTAATGAAATTAATTATTTCTAAGGCTCTCCAAAAACTGTTCCAAATGCTGAATATCAGAAATCAGCACTTCTCTTGCTTTTGCTCCGTTGAAAAACTTCCCACTACACCTGCGTTTTTCCAGCTGGTCCATGATTCGCCCTGCGCGGTTGTAGCCTAGTTTTAGCTGTCTTTGTAGCATGGAAGTAGAGCCCTGCTGTGTATTTACTACGATTCTGGCAGCCTCTTCAAATAGAGCATCCTTCTCATTTGCATCAAAAATTTCCTGACCCAGCACTTTCGTTTTCGCCCACATATTCAGGGAGTTCGTAGGCATTTGGATAGCCTTTTGCTCACCGATGAAAGTTACCACTTTTTCTACCTCAGGAGTGTCTCATGAAGGCGCACTGGATTCTAATCATGTCATTTCCATTAGAATACAGCATGTCACCTTTTCCTATCAGCTGGTCAGCACCTGTGCTGTCTAGGATGGTTCTAGAGTCTACATTAGACATAACTCGGAAAGCCACTCTGGCAGGGAAAATTGGCTTTAATCATCCCTGTGATGACATTTACGGAAGGTCTTGTGTAGCGATGATGAGGTGGATTCCTACGGCTCTTGCAAGCTGTGCTAGACGGGCGATAGGGTGTTCCACTTCCCTTGCCGGCAGTCATGATTAAGTCCGTAAATTCATCCACCACCAGCACGATGTATGGCAGGTAGCGATGTCCATTTTCAGGGTTTAATTTTCTTTCCTTGAATTTTTTATTGTATTCTTTTCAAGTTTCTACAAAAAGGCTTCTTCTAAAAAGCTTGTAGTGGTTATCCATTCTGATACAAAAGCGAGTTTAATGTATTGATAACCTTTGAGTTGTCTGTTAATATAGCTTTGTCCGTGTCAGGAGTTTAGCTAAATAGTGTCGTTCGATTTTTGGAATAGATAGAAAGCTCCACTTTTTAGGGTCTACCATCACAAATTTCAGTTCGCTAGGGTGTTTTTATAAAGCAGCGAAGTTAATATCGCATTGATACCCACGGACTTTACCTCCTGTCCTGTAGCTCCCTGCTATCAGTAGGTGAGGCATTTTGGAAAGGTCAGCCATGAAAATTTCTATTGGAGATGGTTTTTCCAAAGACTACAGGGCTAGATCCATGTCTGTGGAGTGGATGTTAGACGCTTGTAGAGCAGAACGCATAGAGACCATTGCTGGAGTCTGTCGTGGAACTTCTATCCCTACGGTTCCTTTCCCAGGGATAGGAGCTATTATCCTGATACCCAGTGCAGAAAAGGCTTTAGAGCGATATCATCTTGAAGCCTTTTTTAATAGTGGCGACATGAGTTCCAGATTCAGGGAACAATCTCATAAAGTGTCACTGTAGGGACCTATGGTCGCTTTTAATTTTAGAAACACCGACATTGAAGTTTTTTAGAACTATCTACGATTCTGTTTTTTGTTTTGTTCTAGTTCCTCTCTGTTTATGGTAATTTCTTCGTTGCCATAGTCTTTTAGTAAGTCAATGCTTAGCATTTGGAAATTAGCCAAGTCCAATCTTTGGTCATAGAGTCCGTGTTTTTCTACTAGTTCATCAGCTTTTTTTGTCTGGGTCTGTGATGTTGTTAGCAGCAGGCGAAGGCTCTATGGTAATTTCGATATCATCATCTTTTTCTTTAGGTTCGTTATCAATGATGATTTCTTCATCAGTTTCGTTTTCAGGTTTTTCATTGGATGAAGGTTCATTTCTTTGTTTGCTAAAAATTCATCATCTATTTCACACTGATGTTTGAGCTGTTTTTTAGGCTCTTCTGTTTCCGTTTCTACCTTTTTCAGTGGTAGGATTTTCTTTTATATTATTTTCGGTGATAGGTTCGGTAACGGACACAGGATTGGTGTTTTGCGCTGATATATTGGTGTTTATATCATTCTCTTCTTCATCTTTTCTTGTGCCTCCTGCATTTCTTTTATTTCCTCTTGATTTCTTCTTTTATGGTCTGGATTTTTTTCTTTCATTGCAGAAAATTTATCAGACACATTGCTTAGAGCTGACATTAAATTCCAAAATGAAATACAAGGCAGAAACTTAGAAATGATACAAGTCCAAAGCCCAAAAACTTCCTATAATGCTGGAACCATAGTCATAAATCTGATAGCCGAAAACCCCGCTTAAAATCCCATTTCCTTTGGTAACAGCTCCCTGTAAATACAGGCAGCCACGCCAAAAAGAAAAACTATGGGAAATAGTCTTCCATGGCTTGAATATTTTAAATCCTAAAATCAAAGTCCTGAAAACAAAAACAGGAAAGCAACGATAAACGCAGAAATTCCCACGCTTTCGAATATAAAAACATTTCCAGCCAGTCGCCCACTCTTCCCAAAAATATTGGTGGTTTTGATTTCCTTGTCTCAGAAAAATTTCCTATCTGGCTTTGGTTTTCTCTCCAGTCCATCAGGTAAGAACCAAAGGAAATAACGAAAATTATCGACAGAAGCTATAAGTGTAGAAACCAAGGACTATTCTTGGTTTTCGGTATTTTTTGGTAGGTGTGTTATTATTTTTTTCATAAAAAGAATAAGTCGCAAATTTAGTAATAAATTGTATAAAAATGAATAAAAAGTAGGCAAGTTTATTTAACTTTGTAAAAATTAATCTCATGGAATCCAAAAACAAATTCTTTTTAGAATCTTACAAATTAGAAATCATTAAATTTGGGAAATTTACCCTAAAAAGTGGAATAGAAAGCCCTTTTTATGTGGATTTGCGCCTGCTGGCATCAGACCCTAAAATTCTCAAGAAGCTGGCGGAGCATCTTTTAGAAATTTTACCAAAGGATAATAAACTGGATTTGATTTGCGGAGTTCCTATGCAGCGCTTCCGATGGCGACTGTGATGTCCCTATTGTCCGAGATTCCTTTGATTATGAAACGAAAAAGAAGCCAAAGGCTATGGAACGAAAAACTGATAGAAGGTATCTATAAACAAGGGCAATCCTGCCTCTTGGTGGAAGATGTGATTACATCTGGAAAATCCTCTTGGAGACCATAGCAGAAGTGGAAAAAGAAGGACTGAAAGTGTCTGATATAGTGGTGGTTTTGGATAGACAGCAGGGCGGAAAAGGAGCTTTTTGAGAACAGAAGGGATACAGAGTCCATACATTATTCACAATCACAGAAGTGGTGAAAATCTTACACGAGGCAGGAGAAATAGATGCTGAGCAGGTTGCTGCGATTCACGATTTTTTGGCAGGAAAGCAGGTGAAATTTAAGGAAGAAAAAAGACTTTCTTACGAGCAGAAATTAGAAGTAACGAAACATGCCACAACCAAAAAACTTTTGCAAATAGCAGTTGATAAAAAAATCTAATCTAATTGTCTCTGCTGATGTGGTGACTACCAGTGAATTACTAAATTTAGCTGACAAAATAGGTCCTCATATAGTTGCCCTAAAAACGCACTATAGATATTATAAAAGATTTTTGACCACGATAAAACCATTATTCCGCTGGTAGATTTGGCGAAAAAACATAATTTTCTCTTGATGGAGGATAGAAAATTCGCAGATATAGGCAGCACGCAGGAATTACAATTCTCAAAAGGCATTTATCAAATCTCAACATGGGTAGATATGGTGACATCACATCTTATAGCAGGGAAGAAATCTTTGGAATGTTTTAAGAATGTGGGAGTTATCAGCGATTTTAGGGATGTCTTCTCAAGGAACGCTTACAGATGCTCATTACCAAGAAGAAGGGCTTAAAATCGTTGAGGAACAGCCTAATATAATGGGCTGCGTGGCTCAGAGAAAGATAAACAAAGAAACGTTGCTTTTTACTCCAGGGGTTAGTTTAGAGCAGTCAGGCGATGATAAAGGGACAGCAGTACAATACGCCAGACCATGTTTTTCATAATCTGCATACTGATTTTTATCATCGTGGGGCGTGGAATTTATCTAGCAGAAGATGCTGAAAAAGCTTCAAAAAATTACAGAGAAATAGGCTGGAAGGCTTATGAAAAAAATCTTTAGAATAAAAATTAAAAATGTTACCTTTGCAAGGTGCAGATTTTACAAGACCATTTGAACGAGCTAGAATTTCCTAAATTATTAGAGGAAATCACGCCCTATGCGTACTCACCGAGAGTAGCTGAAAAATATCAAATATAAAGCCGCTTCCACAAAAAAAGAAGCGGAATTTTTGCTGAAAAACTTCGGAATTTTTGTCTTCCTATGAGAGTGAAAATTTACATTCCCTTTGATGAGTACGAAGATATAGAAGAACCTCTGAAACTGATGCTTATAGAAAATTTCAGATTAGAAGCATCGGCTTTTTGAGAATCCGAAAAATCACCGAGCAAATAGGAAAATTGCAATCATTTTTTTCCCGAAATTCTCTGAAAACTTCCCGAACTTAGAAGAGGAAATTAAAAGGGCTGGAATTTAGAAAAGAGATTATAGATAAAATTTCGGCGGTTTTTCAATCGTTTTGGAGAAGTTAAAAAAACGAGGCATCGCCACTTTTGAAGGAAATTCATGAAAGCATTTCCATTGCTAATATTCAAGAAAACTTTAATAAATCCCTGAATCATTATGCCCAGCAGGATTTCCTTGATGAAATCCATGAAAGCACGATAGAAGACCAAAGGGTTTTGGCAGTGAAATCAGGGTTTAAAAAAACGAGTTTTCAGGGGCGTGTTTTTAGGAGTTTCCAAAACAGGTTCTATCACATATATCCAGCCTGACAGCGTTGTAAGGCACTATCACCAGCTCCGCGAAAGTGAAGAGGAGCAGAAAAAGGAAGTGGATAGGATTTTTGAGGAAACTGACATCAGAAATTGCTGAATTTCATTCTCAATTATCAGATTATCAGGAATATCTCTATAATCTTGATATCACAAGAGCCAAAGCGAAATTTGCTGAAAAAAATCAATGGAGTTTTACCTAAAATCAATACTCATAAAAACACTGAAACTTATCGATGCCTATCATCCGCTTCTTTGGCTGAGAAATACGCAGGAAAACAAAGAGATTTTCCCTCAGACGCTAGAGCTTTCGGAGAAAAATAGAATTATCTGTATTTCAGGGCCTAATGCAGGTGGTAAGTCCATCACTCTGAAGACTTTAGGACTGCTTCAGCTGATGATACAGTCAGGGATTTTGGTGCCTGTTCATCCGCGTTCGGAAATGTTTTTCTTTGATAAACTGATGACGGATATAGGTGATAATCAGTCTATTGAAAATCATCTTTCTACATATTCATCAAGGCTGAAAAATGAGCCGAATAGTGCGGGAGGCAGATGAGAACACATTATTGCTGATTGATGAATTTGGGACAGGGTCAGACCCTGAGCTTGGTGGAGCGCTGGCAGAGGCGTTTTTGGAATTCTTTTATGAAAAAGAGTTTTGCAGTGATTACGACCCATTATACCAACATAAAATTGGTAGTAGAGCAGCTTCCTCACGCCCAAAATGCAGCGATGCTCTTTTGATGAGGAAACGCTGGAACCGATGTATAAACTGGAAGTCGGTCAGGCAGGAAGTTCCTTTACTTTTTGAGGTTGCCGAGAAGAACAATATCCCAAGATTTATCATCCATTCTGCGAAGAAAAAGATAGAAAGAGATGTGGTGAATTTGGATAAAACGATTGTCAAACTTCAGCAGGAGAAATTTGAGGTTGAAAAACTAAAATCTGACCTTACCGAAAAACGAGAAATTACCCAAAACAAACGAGAAAATCTCCAAAAAAACTAAACGAGCAGCTTCAGCAGAAACTTTATAATTTTCAGAAGCTCTATGAGGAGGAACATAGAAAATTGCAATTTGGGACAAGGATACAGAGTTTCATAGATGATTATGCAAAAGGGAAGTCCCGAAAGGATATTGTGAAAAGAATTTATTAAAATTCTGGAACAGGAAAAATTTAGGAAAAACCAAAATACAGAGAAAATAGAAGCTGAAAAAGCTGAAAGTGGTAAAACGAAAAAGTAACGCAGGAGCTGAAAAAGAATCTGTGATACAGACCATAACAGAAACTCAGGAAAAAAATCCAAGAAAGAGAAAGAAGGGAAAGAGCTCTGTGGCTGAAAGTGGGACAGCGAGTGAGAATCATAGGAAGTACGAGCATAGGGAACAATAGAGAAAAGATAGATTCCAAAACCAATAAAGCCACGATAAACTATGGTCTTTTTCAAGACGCAGATAAGCACGGATGAACTGGAAAGAGTGTAATTTATTTATTTGGTAATCAAGTGTTTTATGGGATACTATATTTCCTTGTAGACACTTTCGTAGACGCTTTATTTTTCTTTTTGAAAAGAATGAAAATCATAGATTTGTATCAATAAAAATATCAGCATTTAGTCATGACTTGGACAGAGATTTTTAGCTCCGATAAAAACACAGAATATTTTTACTGAACTTTTGGGAAAAAGTAGAAGAACGATATGAAACAACGAAAGTGTTTTTCCTCCTAAAAAAATCAGATTTTTTTAGGGCAATAAAGCTTACGCCCTTTGATGAAGTCAAGGTAGTGATTATCGGGCAAGACCCGTATCATAATGATAATCAGGCGAATGGGCTTTGTTTTTCAGTTTCAGATAAAGTTAAAGCACCACCGTCACTTAAAAATATTTTTTTAAGGAGCTGGAAGCTGATTTAGGAATAAAGAAAACCTCTAATGAGCTGGAAATGTGGGCGAAACAAGGAGTTTTACTCTTGAATGCTACACTGACAGTACGGGCTCATGAGGCGAATTCACACAAAAGATTTGGGGCTGGGAGCAGTTTACAGATTTTATCATTAAGGAAATTTCGGATAAAAAAAGGAAAATGTGGTTTTTGTGCTGTAGGGCGCTTTTTGCAGAAAAAAAGCTGGATTGATAGATACTAAGAAGCATTTTATCATTCAGTCTGTGCATCCATCGCCATTATCCGCGCGTAAGGGATTTTTGGAAGCCGTCCTTTTTCTAAAATCAAACCAATTTTTGGAGGAAAAAGGTAAAGAACCGATAAATTGGTAAATTAAATATAAAGTATTGAAAATTAGATAAATAAAAATTAATATTATGACAGAACAGCAGATTTTTAAAGAAAATAGATGCTTGGGATGAACAAGATAAAATCAAGCTATTGTAGATTTTGTTGAGAGTCTTCCTGTGGAGCAGAGAACCACGCAGGTGCTGAGCGAGCTGGCTCGTGCCTATATAATCTTTACTGGCTAGACCAGACAGAAGAAAACAAAAACCACCTAAGAAAAGCGATAGAGGTGTTTAAATATTTAGAAGATGAACTTTCTGAAGAGGCAGCATGGAACTACTGTATAGGATATTCTTATTTCTTTTTGGATGATAAAGCTCAATGCTAGAAAGCATTTTGAAAAAGCACGAAGAGCTGGAAGGCACTAATAATGCTTATGAATTCCTCAACTGGCTGAATATCGCTGAGAAAAAAAGGTCTTACTACTTATGATGTATATACAGGAGGAAAAGGCGAGGTGGAGTATGATTTAGAAATTTTTGTAGACCTTCTAAAAGAAAAAGCGCCTAAAATGGCAGAGAAAACTGGGAAATCCTGCAACAGAAGCGGAAATTTCTGCACTGGAACAGAAACTAGGTTTTGAGCTTCCAGAATCTTTCAAACAGCTGCATAGAACTTTCAGCGGACAGAAAGAAGATGTGCCGTTTTTTCGCAGTGGGAGAAGGGCAGAGTTTTTGTAGGAATCAATGAAGTAGAGCTGGTTCAGGAAGAAATTATTTCTTACTTGAAAAACATTACGGAGAAAACTGGGCAGACCTAAAACTTCCAGAGGAGCATTTTGAGGATGATTATTTGGTTAAAAAAATACACTTTATACCCGTAAATGGATTCCTATCCTGAAAGGAAAAGATCTTATCTGTATGGATTTAGACCCTATGGAGGAAGATGGACTTGCTGGGCAGATTATCATCATTTCCCTTGCAGAAAATATAGAGGACTACTATGTGGGACACCTTCAGTTCAGAATGAGAGCTTGGGTAGATTATATGAATGATTCTATTTCATCTGGACGATTGAGCTATGATGAAGAGGAAGATATCATGAGATTTGAAGGAAGGGATTCTGGGCTTCCTGCTTATTATGATGAGGAAGACAGAACGGCTTTGGAAGATTATATCGCGAAGGAATTTGATGAGTTTAATGATGTGTTCCATGAGCTGGAATCTCCTGATATTCACTGTGATGTATATATTATAGAACCTACACCAGAGGCTAACTACTATACGCTGGTAACGGGTGGAATGGGCGCTCATAGAATGAATGTACCTGCGGACTACCCATACACGCCAAATATAGAGCTGGCAATCAATCTGCCGCCGACTTGGAGATATAAAAAGCCAAGAGGAGAAAGGATTATTGGCCTATCCGTTGGCTGAAACTTTTGGCTCGTCTGCCTATCAATCATAATACTTATTTAGGAAACGGACACACTATTCCATCTAATGAAGCTTTTGAAGGACTAATTTCAAAGGTGTAATTCTCGTAGCGGCTCAGTCTAATGAGAAAAATGAGGATGGAGAGAACCTTCCAGCTATTGTGGAACTTCCGAGCAAGAGAAGAGTTGAGTTTTTTCTATATTCAGCCACTATATCAGGAGGAAATGGATTTCAAATTAGACCATGGAACAGATGCTTTGTTTGACAAGTTTATAGAGCAGGATGTACCATATCCGCCAGTAGTGGATGTAAATAGAGTAAATGTCTGCGAAGGCTATGCACCAACAGAAAACCCAAATCTTTTTGGATGATGTGGCATGGGCGTTCAATGATAAAATTTACGAATCTTTACAGAATTTCTGGATGGCAGTGAGTGATTACAACCGAGATATAGACAATGATCTGGATGATTTCATGCCGCATGCTACGATTTTTCAATTCTAAAAAGTGAAAGTAATGTATGAGGCCTATATCAAGGATGAAAAATCACTTTGGGGAGTATGAAAAACTTCTCACTCCAGATACTTTCGATGGAGAGCCTGAATATGACGGATTGTATTGCGCTGAAATCATGGCAGAATGCGAGAGCTTATGAAGACCATTTTCGAGCAATAGAACTATTGCAGTGGATTCATAATTCATTGGCTAGTAAAAGAATTAGGAGACCATATATTCTTTTGAAGGCTTCAGTATCGAAGGCTATGAGGAAGATGGAACGCCTGTAATCAGCTTAGAATTGGGAAGTTAATAACAGTGATAGATAAAAGAAAAATCCTTTGATGAAAAATTCAGAGGATTTTTATTGATAAATTTAAGCAAAGTCAATATCTATTTCAGAAATATTGTTTTTTAAAAGTAAGTCTATTGTAGCATTATCAAATGGTTTTTGCAATCCAAAATTTGTAAAATTAATTAAACAATTCTTTTGGGATTTTACAGACTGGGATAGGGTTTATTTTGTGCTGGGTAGCCCTGTTTAGGCGGTCATATATCATAAAAACTTCTTTTTCTCTGCCAGAGAAGTCCTCTGCGGAATGGTCTTGGTGGACACTCATAGCCCATTCCAGCTCTGGTAGGTGGCGCCTATCTGCTGTTCATCGGTTCGTTCCGTGTCCCATAGCCCATCGGTAGGCGCTGCTTTTGGATGCTTTCAGGGATGTTCAGTCTCTTTGGCTAGTTGATAGACTTGGGTTTTGGTTAAATCTCAATCGGTGAAATATCCACGCCGCCATCTCCGTATTTTTGTGAAAAACCGATGCCGAAATCTTCTATTTTATTACCTGTTCCTGTGACCAAAAGATTATGAATCTGCCCAAAAATAGTACAGTGTAAGCATTCTGAGCCGAGAGCGGGAATTGGCTAGGAAAGCTCTCTATTCTGCGTGGTGGAGCTTTTTGCTGATTACATTTTTCAAAAACATCAAAGGTTTCTGTCAAATCTATTTCAGACTTTCGACATTTCTGAAAGTTGTTTTTCAGAAAGGAAATCTGCTCCTGCGCCCGCTGCACTTGGTCTTTCTTTTGGCGTATGGGAAGTTCTATGACTAGGGTTTTTAGCCCTGTTTTAGCAGCAAGGGTAGAAACCACTGCCGAATCTATCCCGCCAGAAATCCCGATAACGAAGCCGTTCATTTTGGCTGTTTCTGCATAATTTTTGAGCCAATTTATAATGTGTTCTAGTTACTTTTTTTGTGTCTGCATTTTATATCTAAAAATTTTCTATTTTTGCGAATTAAAAATCGGAGTTAAAGATAAATAAATTTTTAAAGAAAATGAAAAAAATCAAGAAATATTCATTGGATATTATTTTTGTCATTGTGTTTGGTCGTTTTCTTCTTGTAACAAAAACCAAGAAGAACTATGGAAAAATAGAAGTGAAAAGCTACAGAAAAAGTAGAGATTTTTGACATTTCTGGTGAGTTTTTGACCCAAAAGTTTCATTTAAAGGAGTTTAAAGAAAAATACCCGATGTTTCAGGGTTCTATTCCTGATGCAGAATATGAAACCAGAAGAAAAGACACTGCGAAATCCGTGTCTATCAGGAAGCTGTGAGGGAATTGATAAAACAAAACTGAAAAACGAGTTGTCAGAAATGTTTTCAAGGGTGAAACATTATTTCCCAGCTTTCAAAACGCCTAAAGGTTTATCTTTTATTCCTCAGTTTTTGGATAGAGAAAGTGTGATAGATCCTATCTTTTTCAGAACGGATGAAGGGATGCTTTTTCGTGGATATTTCGGCATTTATGGGAGAAAAAGCAAAAACTACCAAAGGGCTAGATGAGTATCATAAAAAATCATGAATCCAGAGAATTTGGTGCCGAGAATTACAGAAATTGTAGCTGAAACTTTCTTGATTTCTAACTCCTCAGGAAAATAAATTTATAGACCAAAATCATTTTAGAAGGAAAAATCAAAAACCCTTCAAGATGCTTTCCTTCCGAATACTCAGATTATCTGAAAATGAACTATTCCCAGACTCAGGAGGAATGGGCAGAGGCTAATGAAGCTAATATCTGAACTATTTTTGTGGAAAAATAATATGGTGTTTAGTGATGATCCGAAAACTCTATGAGCGTTTTCCTTTCAGTGGCGCCATTTTCTAAATTCTATACCGAAATAGACCAAAAATCTTCGCCTCGTGTGGGTAGTTTCATCGGTTGGAGAATCTGTAAGGCTTTTTATGCCCAAAAACCAGAAACCAGAATTATCAGACTTTCTAAAGGATGAACGCTGCAGAAATCTTTAACCAAAGTAATTACAAACCAGAATAATGGAAAAACTGCTGGAAGTCCTAAAAACAGGGCGGAGTTATTCTCTATCCTACGGATACCATCTGGGGGCTTGGGATGTGATGCTGCCAATCCTGAAGCCATACAAAAACTATTTTTCCCTGAAAAAAGAGAAAAGGAAAATCGGCGATTATTTCTGGTGAAAAATGAACAAAGATTACAAAAAATAGTAGAGGTGCCAGCCATGGCGTGGGAAATCATGATTTGAGCGAAAAAGCCTGTTACCATCGTTTATGATAATCCCAAAAAGGGCTTCCCAAAAGAACTTTTGGCGGAAGATGGAAGTATAGAATTCGCCTGACAAAGGATGATTTTTGTAAAAAACTGATTTCCAAGCTCAATAGTCCCATCATTTCTACTTCGGCTAATTTCAGTGGAGAAAAAGTCCGATGAGTTTTTTCTGAAATCTCGCAAGAGCTTAAAAACCAAGTAGATGCCATAGCAGAAGAACGCCAAGACCAGAGGGCAGAGTGGGAAGGCTCCTCGGTGATTAGGATTTGGGAAGATGGAAGAATAAAAGTCATCAGAGAGTGATAGGTTTTAAATAAAAAAATCATATTTTTTTGTAGAAATAAAAATATTATTTTGAAATTAAACAACATTACTTCAGCTCTTTTTCCTGAACCAAAAATAGTGGAATGGAGTTTTTGTGCTGAAAATATACCAGCCGGCCAGCCTTGGGGTTTGTCGGCTTTTTATATCTGAATTTTAACTTTTAAATAAAAATAAACTATGAATAACACTTACAAATCCGCAGGAGTAGACAAAGAAGAAGGCTATAAAACCGTAGACAAGATAAAGTCCGCCGTAGCCGAAACTCACAATAAAAATGTACTGAACAATCTTGGAAGTTTTGGGGCGTTTTATGCCATTGGAGAATATAAAAATCCAGTTTTGGTGAGTGGAACGGATGGAGTGGGAACGAAACTGAAAATCGCTTTGGATACCAAAAAGTACGATTCTATAGGGATTGACTGCTTTTGCGATGTGTGCCAATGATATCCTCTGCCATGGTGCGAAACCTCTATTTTTCTTGGATTATCTGGCTTGTGGAAAATTGGATTCTAATGTAGCATCAGAAATCGTTTTAGGAATGGTAAAAGCCTGCAAAGACAATGAGTGCGCCCTTATCGGCGGGGAAACAGCGGAAATGCCAGGGATGTATCAGGTGGGCGATTATGATGTGGCTGGTTTCTGTGTGGGAATCGTAGAAAGAGACGAAATCATCGATGGTTCAAAAATCAAAAAGGAGATAAAAATCATCGCTATTCCGAGTTCTGGTTTTTCATTCCAATGGATTTTTCTTTGGTGAGAAAAAGTGTTCCCAGATTTTTGAGGAAGAATTTGAAGGAAAACCGCTTTTATGAAACGCTCCTTGAGCCGACAAGGCTTTATTATCAGCCTATTCATCAGCTTTTTGAAAGGTGGTGAGTCTTAGTGGAATAGCGCATATCACGGGCGGCGGACTGATAGAGAATGTTCTGAGAATCATTCCGAATGGACTTTGTGCAGCTATTCAAACGGGAAAAAAATCCGTATTCCGAGCATTATGCTTGAACTTGAAAAACGAGGAAATGTAGACCGAATGGAGATGTTTGGAACTTTCAATATGGGCGTGGGAATGGTAGTTGTCGTAGATGAAAAGGATGCAGAAAAAGTACTTTCTACGCTGAAAGATGCCTACGAAATCGGAGAAATTACCGAAAACGAAGAGAAAATCAATTTAATATAAAAAGTCATTTTCATGGTTTTTAGAAAAAGGAAATCAAATTCATCTTTAACCCTTGATGCTCTGAAAAAAATGTGCAGCGCAGGAATTTTTAACCACGATGACCAAAGGAGGGAAAAACTCGGCGGAGCACAGCTGGCAGATTATTGTTTTGGCTCAGATACTTTTTCCCTTATGCCAAAAAAATAAGGAGAAAATAGACCTTCTGCGAGTGATTAAAATGCTGTCCATTCATGATGTGGTGGAGATCGATGCTGGGCGATACTTTTTATCTTTGATGAAAAAGCGATGGTCGGCAAATACGAAAGGGAACTCGCCTCTGCGGAGAGGATTTTCGGTATCCTTGAAGAGCCGATGAGCAGTGAGTTTCTTGGTTTGTGGAAAGAATTTGAAGCGGAGGAAACGCCTGATGCTGTTTTGCCTGTGCCATAGACCGAATAATGCCTTTTTCTGCTCAATACGCATTCCTCTGGCAGAAGCTGGACAGAGGCAGGAATTACAGAAAACCAAGCCAGAAAAAAATCATAGAACACGCCGTAAAACGCGCATCGGATGAAATGGGAGAAGTGTTTTGAGATCCTGATAAATAAAAGCCTTGGATGAAGAAAAAACTGAGAAAAATTAATTTGATACTAATGAAAAATTTTTAAAATTGAAAAATAACTGTTCTTGTCTTGGGATTTTTTTATTTTTTGGGTAATATTCTAAATGCCCAAAAAGAAGCCCGTTTTCATCAGGAAAAAGAACAGCAGAAAGATTCTTCTAAAATAGCTGAAGTAGCAGCAACAGTAACTGGACCTGTTGTGGCTATTGGATATGATTATGATAAGGAGGAAGAGGATTTACGCTAAGCTCATCATATCGGAAAAAGATTGGAAAAGACACTTCCAGAGCAGGGATAGATGGACCATATATCTTTTACTCGAGGTTTAGGTCGGTCGGTCGTGAAGAGCATTAAGGGAAGAAAATGGCGTTCCTACGCCAGTTTATAAATGGTATGAAGAAAATCAGGAGCTAAAATCCTACATAACGGACAAGGATTTCTTTTTCTTTCAGACTAAAAAGGAGTTGAAAGAAGAACCTTCGGTCTATCCGATGCCCTAAAACTGATAGCCATTTCGGATATTGAAGGGAATTTTGAGCAGTTTAAAGAATTTCTTATCAATAATAAGGTGATGGATAAGAATTACAAATGGACTTTTTGGGAAAAGGACATCTCGTAACGGTGGGAGATTTCTTTGACAGAGGACTTTTTCGTTACGCAGACGCTGGCTGATTTATTCCTTGGAAGAACAGGCAGAAAAAGCAGGTGGAAAAGGTGCATTTTGTTCTTGGAAATCATGACTTTGATGAACATGAATAAAGATTTGCGCTATGTGCGAAAAATATTTTGAAAATGCAAAACTCATGAACGAGGAGTCTACTTTCCTTCTTTCTCAGTATGGTACGGAACTCGGGCAAGTGGCTTAATACAAAAAATATCGTAGAGAAAATCGGTGATTATGTTTTTCGTTCATGCAGGAATTTCTAAGGAGGTAAGTGACCCTAAACTCTTTCCGTGGAGGAGCTGAATGAAACACGCTAGAGAAATATTATTTCAATAATAGAAAAGGGCAAAAAGGAAAGATGCCATCGCAAATGTCATCTATATGTATGGGAAAAAGTCCGATGTGGTACAGAGGCTATGGGGAAGGAAACTACAAAGAAGGAAGATTTGGAGGAAATTCTCAAAAACTCAATGCGAAGAAATTTGTCATCGGGCATACCCTTAGAAAAGAGGTTACTTACCTGATGGATGGGCGTGTGATAGACATCGATGTACTGCATTCCAAAGGTAAAACCCAAGGGCTGCTCATCAGAAACGGAAAAGAATATGCCGTAGATATCAAAGGGAAAAAATCTAAGATAAAGCACGGCGTAGAGGAGGATAAGGAAGACTAACAAAAAGCAAAGAAATGAAAAACATCGTAGTTTTGGCTTCTGGCTCAGGAACCAATTTAGAAAGAATATTGGAATGCATCCAAAATGGAGAAATTCCTAACGCAAAAGTAAGTATGAGTGGTTGCGGATAGAGACTGCTATGCTTTGGTTCGTGCCGAGAAACACCAAATTCCTCATCATCTGATAAAGAGAGGAAAAGATTTTTGTGAAAATTTAGAAAAATTCTTCCAAAGGACACGGATTTGATAGTTTTGGCGGGATTTCTTTCTATCATCAGCTGAAGATTTTGCAAAAATACGCAGGTAAAATTATCAATATTCATCCTGCGCTTCTGCCCAAAGTTTGGCGGAAAGGGAATGTGGGAATGCATGTCCATACAGCTGTGATAGATGCCAAAGAGAAGGAAAGCGGTGCCACGGTGCATTTTCGTGACGGCTGGAATAGATGAGGGCAAAATCATCCTGCAAGGGAAAAGTTGCTGTGAGTGAGGGGATACGCCTGAAGAACTCGCAGAAAAAAAGTCCATAAAAGTGGAATATGAAATTTTTCCCAAAGGCGATAAAAAGGTTTTGGAACAAATGACTTTAAAAGTTAAAAATTATGAGATTATTATTTTTATTTCGTTGTTTATATCGAGTGAATTTTTCTGCACAATCGGAAGATTCTCAGTTTTTTACAGCAAAAAGTGAGTATGATTTTTAAACAAAACAGTCGGGAGATTAAAGAAAAATTTTAAAGCCAATAATATTGCAATTTTTGCGGAAATAGACCACGCAAAAGCAGCCAAGAAATGCAGAGAAAATCTTTGCCAGCTACGGTTTTTGGTGGTTGGAAATCCTAAAGGTGGGAACTCGCCTGATGCAGGAAAAATCCGAAAACGGCGATTGAGCTGCCATTGAAAGTTTTTGGTCTATGAAGAAAAACGGACAGTTGTGCAAGTGAGGGTATAAATTCGTAAGTCTTTTGGTTTCAGATTATAAACTTGAAAATAACAGAGCAGATTACCCATAAAAAATAGACACAGCAATGGGAAAAATAATAGCCCGAGAGTGTGATGAAATAGAAAAATAACATACAATAAAGATATAAAACCAGAGATTTTATCTCGGTTTGTTTGATAATAGATAAAAGGAAAAATTTATAGTAAAAATATAAACAAATGAATATGAAGGATTTAGAGCAAAGATTTAGGGTTTTTATAGAGAAACTGACAGAGAGAGCAGAGTCCTTGGCAGAGGAAACTCGTGATGCTATGCAGGAGATTTATGATGAGGATGCAGACCCGTATAAAACGCAGTTTTGGAAATTTTTGATGGGAGTAAAAGGGCAGTTTAATGGAATAATAGACAAGGCGGAGGAGGTTTTTAAAGCAGCAGATAAAGACCCTCATGAACCTTCGTTTTTGAGACTCAAACACCAGAAGGAGAGCTTCAGAACATGGTTTAGAAAAATCCATGATGATTTTGAAAAAGTGGAAAAGACAAGATGAGAGACCTTCGGATAGCATTGAGAACCAAGTGAAAAAGCCTTCTGCAGAGGAAAAACTCCGTGAAATAGTAGAGGAATATAATGCAGTGAAGGATAAATTTCACTGTTCGCAGTGTGAGTGCTAATCTGAAATCAAGGAGTTGTATTTTATTTCTACCTATATCACCTGTCCATACTGCCAGACGCAGAATACATTCGTGCCGAGTGATAAAGATGCGGGAATATGAGTTTCATGGCAAAGGATTTTGCAGAAGAGAAAAACCCGAGAAGAGGAAAAACTCTATGAAAAAGTATCCAGCAGTGCATGCGGCTTCGGCAGAAAAGGAATTTTTTTAGCGTATTTCCTGTGGAGGGCTGCTGTATGGAAGGTGTGGCGGATACAGTGCCAGTACATTTGCAGAGGCTAATAAAAAGTTTTTTTATAGAGAAATGGATGATTTGCTCTTTTGATGATGAGTTTGATTTTGATGAAAAACCAGATTTATACCGAAAAATTATAGCAAAACTTTCTCAGATGGATGGTGTTTTATCTTCAGTTGGCGGTCGGATTGTTAGAAAAATTTAGGAGCGAGAGGAATCCCTTCTGATGAGTTTGAGAAAATATTTGTCTGAGATGAAAAATAAAGGGCGTTTTAGAAAATTAGAAATATAAATTTTTAAATTTCATTTAGATTTAAAAAGATAAAATAAAGGATAGTTTGATTAGTAAATTTAGTGTCTACAAAAATATATAACTGAAAATCAGTGATTTTATAATAAATTTAAAAAGCTTTGTAGACGCTTTGTAGACGCTGTTTTTTATGGGAGTAAATGTGTGAGTTTATACATTTGTCCATCAAAAATCAAATATTTATTAACTTTATTAAAGTTATGTTTAAAGAAATCTTTTCAAAACAGTACAAGATCTTAGTAGGTGGAAATGACGAACCAAAAGGAGGTTATAATGCAGAAGAAGGAGTATACTATGCTAAAAGGTAGTTTCGATGATGAAGTAGAATATAATAACGAGATAATCTGCATCACCAATGGAAACCTTGATAACATGGACGATATGAACGATGCGATGGATGATAAGGACTATGCTCGTGCAGAAAAAGTGCGTCTTCAGTGGAAAGAAGATATAAAAACTTACAAAGAACAAGTCAAAAAATTGAGTGCATATAACGGGAGATACTATGCTGATGGATGCTGCTTTTGCGTTCTTGGATGAGTATGACCGTTTGATGGACAATGGGATATAAAGTGCTTATCGAGATGCGTGCAGCAGGAAAGGAGGAACGCCAGAAGAACAAGCTCAGCTGAAAAAGCAATAACAACCTGATACAGCGTTTTACGGATAGAATTGAATGAAGTGTCTGATGACTTCCTTGAAAAGCACGAGGATGACTAAGAATAATCTCACAGGTAAATTTTTAAGATTTCAAAAATAAGAATAAATTATGTTTAAAAATCTTTTTAAAAAGCGCAAAGGCTTTTGTAGAAGATGAGCAGCCAGAAAAGAGAGGATACGATGAAGAGGAAGGGCGTATACTATGCAAAAGGGAAGCTTTTGACAATGCCATAGAATATAATAACGAGCTGAGTGTGTGTGGCGAATGTATGCTGAAGAGAACATGGAGGATATGAATGCTGCTATGGATGCCAAAGACTATGCTCGAGCAGAAAAAGTGCGCCTTCAGTGGAAAGAGGATTTGGAGGATTACATCGCAGAAGTGAAACAGCTGGGAGCTTACAACGGGAAATGACTCTCTCTGAAAGCAGCTATCAGATTCTTTGAGTTCTATAAAGAGCTGATGGATGATGGGTACAAGGTGCTTATCGAGATGCGTGCAGCAGGAAAAGAGGAACGCCGGAGGAACAGGCTCAGCTTAAAGAAAAACAATGATGCTATCATCAGAAAACTCAGTAGTGAGTTTAATGGAGAAAGCGATAGATTCTTAGAAGATTACGATGAGGACGGAGAGGATGTGATGACTTCTTTTTGAGAATCCTTTTCATGAATATGGCACATGATGATAGTAATCCTATGCTTCAGCCTATACATGGAGTTTCTCTGCAAGACTACGCAGCTGCAGCTTCTAAAATGGCCAATGGTATGTCTGCCGATGAGGTTTGTAAGAGATTGGGAATTGATATGCCTGTCTGGGATGAGGCTCAATCAGCTCTGGGTAAAGAGAATGCAGCAAGACCAGACTATGGCTGTGATGTCTCTCTATGGGCAGTATTTCGGAAGTGCAAATACTCACCCGAAATTCAGTGATTCTAAAAATTCATCAAACAAAGGAGAGGACTATCTCACTAAAATCCAAAACGATGAGGCGTTCTACTATGAGCTAAATGGAGCTCGTCAGGCGGCGTATGAAGCAGGACTGGATGGAGCGCAGTGGATACAGGACAATTATGGAATTTCCTTGGGAGATTTTCAGTCTGTGGCTATGAAATGGATGAGTAATATGTCTAACATACAAAAGATGCTACAATACCAAGAACAAAAACAAAGAGAATACGCAGAGAAATTCTCGAAAAGAAATGGGCGGTGGCGTAGCGGATGATATAGAATTTCTAATTGTTTTTAAACTTTTATTATGAAATGGAACGGTGTCTGATATTTCAGGCACCGTTTTTGTACCTTTTATTTAATTCTAATGATGCAAGGGCATAGCCATCTGTATGCTGTTTCTAAAGTTTTGGTCTGAGAAAACTCTTGAAGAGCTGATAGTTTTCTTCGCTGATTTGGGATTTTTACATAACTTTCAGCTATGTTTCTGTGTTCAGGTTGCCTATTATCTGTTCGAATTTATCTACTTTTTCAGGATAGCTTGCAGCTTCGTATTCTCTATATTTGCTTTGTTTGCGAGTATTTTTACAGCATCATTTAGAGAACTATTTCATCTACCAGCCCTATTTCTTTTGGCTCTTTTTCCTGACAGACTCTTCCGCTTCCTACAGCATCTACTTCTTTCGCAGTTTTATATTCTATTTTTGGAAACAAAAATGCACGAAACAGTTGTGTAGTCACTACGCTTCTCTGTGCGATAGCAAGTGTCCCCGAAGACCCTGAAAAAGGCGATATCATGTTTGAATTGGCATTAGTAGAAACCACATCGGAGTAAATACCATTTCGGTTCGCTAGGTTTTTAGCATCAGGAATCACCCCAAAAACCCCGATAGAACCTGTGATGGTATTGTTTTGAGCAAAAATCCTGTCCCCAGCCATGAGAGATGTAGTATCCACCAGAGGCAACATAATCCCCCGAATGAAATGATTAAAGGCTTTTTGTTTAAGTTGTTGAAGTTCATACAAGATTTCATCAGAAGCATTGGCGCTTCCACCAGGCGAGTTACACGGAGAACCACAGCTTTGATGTTGTCATCTTGAGCTAAATTCTTGATGTACTGGATGTATCTTTCGGAATGATGTCACTGTATCTGTTTCCATTGTAGATAGTTTCAGAGGCGTACAGGACAGCGATTTTATTATCGTTTGTTTTCGTGTCTACTTGGAAAAACATAATTTCTGATAGAAACTTTGTTTTAGTTTTTCATCTTTTCCAACATTGAGTTTGTTTTTATAATCTCCTCATATCAGATTTTTTGAACTAATTTGTCGGCAGGTTTGTATTTCAGGCTCAGATCAGGGAATTGTAGCGTATAGACTATCAACCACGGTTTTGAATTCCGTAGGGTCTAGTTTTTCTAGATTGAATGATTTTAGAGGAAATCTCTCCCCAAGTATCATTCAGAAGGGCAGTCATCTGCTCTTTTTTTCAGGAGACATTTTCGTTTCTGAGGAAAGGTTCTACAGCAGCTTTGAAATTTCCATGGCGGATGACATTGATATTAATTCCAGTATTTTTCAGCAAATTCTTTTTAAGAAAAACCACTTCTGAGGAGAGTCCTTTCAGTCTCGATGCCTCCTACTGGATTGAGGAAAGTATTGGTCAGCCACCGAACCCAGATAGTAGGACGCCTGGCTCACATTATTCCCATAGCGTAGACAAATTCTTTACTTTTCAAAATCTTCCAGACTTTTTCGGATGTCATCTATCTGCGTAATTCCAGCATCTATGTCATCTAGTTCTATACTGATTCCTTGATTTTATCATCGTTTTTCGCCGTTTCGATGGCATTGAGAATATCTTGATATTTTAGTTCGGCATCATCTTTTAGGTCAAAACATAGAGGCCTCGCTCTCGTTTTCATGTTCCACAATTTTGATTTAAAAATCAATGGTAAGCACCGAGTTTTCTTTAATTTTGATATCTTTTGTCCGAGCTGACATGCACTTCCGATAATGACAATGATAAAGAGCAGGAAAAAGGCAGTAAAAGACCATGCGATGAATAATGCAATGACATTTTGCAAGAACAGTCTTTGATGAAATTTTTCATAAAAATAAAAATAAAGTTTAAAAATTTTTACAAATTTATAAATTTACAAGTAATTAGTAATGTATAATGTGGTTTTTGTTACTAGGAAGTAATTTAGGAAACGCAGAAAATAATATTTTATCGGCTCTCAGTGAGCTGGAAAAGAGGGTTGGAAAAGATTATTAAAAACTAAAATTTTACGAAACTCTGCCTGTGGAGTATGATAGTGATAATGTTTTTCTGTAACATCGCGGTGTCTATGCAGACAGCCCATTCGCCCATAAAACTTTTTAGACGAAAATCAAAAAAATAGAAAGCTGAAATGGGAAGAATTTATGATTCTAAAGTTTTTTGGGAATATAGGGACAGGATTATAGACATAGATATAGTGACCTATGAGGGACTTGTTTTTAGCTGTGATAGATTAGAAATTCCACATCATAAACATCTGTATGATAGAGATTTTTCTAGAAAATTGCTAGATGAATTAGACTCGGAAATATAGTTTGATAATATAGTTTTTATTTGTTGTGTGCAGAGAAATTTCTTCCTCTGCGCACATTTTTCATTTTTAGTAAAACAATATAACTTATCTTTTTGCTATTTTTGTGAGATAAAAATAAATTTATGCCCTATCGAAACACGAGACATTCTACTAAAACCTTGAAAAGTTTTTGGGGCTATGATGCTTTCAGGAGAGTCAGGAAGAGATTATTTTGTCTATTTTAGAGAAAATGATACTGGCACTGCTTCCCACGGGTGGTGGTAAGTCTCTCTGCTATCAGCTTCCTGCTTTGGTTTTTAGAGGGACTTGTCTGGTGATTTCGCTAGCTTTTAGCCCTGATGAAAGACCAAGTTTCTCATTTGAAAGATTTGGGAATAGAGGCAGAATATCTTGAGTTCCGAACTGGACGAAGCAGAGCAGGAAGAAATCTACGAAAAGGCAATATCAGGCGAAATTAAACTACTGTATGTCTCACTCAGAGCGACTTCATAACTCTTTGTTTATGAGGAAAAGATGCTGGATGTTTCGCTTTCCTTTATTGCGGTGGATGAGGCGCACTGTATCTCAGAATGGGGGACAGGATTTTTAGGCCGAGTTATCAGCATATCAGCGAGTTTAGAAAAACGATAGGGAATCTGCCTTGTCTGGCTCTTACGGCTACTGCAACGCCCAAAAGTCATTCTTGATATTAAGGAAAAATTAGCTTGTCTTCGGTCTCGTGTTTTTCAGAAAAGTTACAAAAAGGGAGAATATTCATATCTTCCATGAAGAGATTTCTGATAAATATCAAAAGCAATGTTTAGTTTCTTGAAAATCAATAAAAATATCTGGAATAGTCTATGTCCGAACAAGGAGAGAGAAGCGGAGGAGCTGACAGCATTTTTAAAAAGGAAACATAATCTGCAGAAATGTAGATTTTTATCATGCAGGGGCTTTCGGCAAGGGAGCGAAACGAGAAACAGAGAAAATGGCAGGAAAGGAATGATTTTTGTTTTTGATTTCTACTAAAATGCTTTTGGGATGGGAATAGACAAGGATAATGTGCGTTTTGTTATCCATTATTCACCCATCTTCTCTCGGTTGAAAAATTATTACCAAGAAATAGGAAGAGCAGGGCGAGACGGGCAGGAAAGTTATGCTTTTTGCTTTGGAACAGGCAGGGAACTCGGCGAGATGGATGATGTGTTGTCTGCGCAGATTCCAGATAAAACCCAGTATCTAGAGGTGATATCCTACATCTATTCTATATTTCAGATTGCTGATGGGAGGCTGCGGAGAGGATATTTCAGTTGGATTTTACAGAAAGTGCAGAGTTTTCACCAAGATTTCCTTTGCTAAGATTAGAAGTGTTTTGGGATTTCTTCATAATCAGGAAGTTATATTTTGGAATAATTATAAATCGCCTTCTACAATAGATCTAAAAATCCCTGCCGAAGAGTTGGAGGATTTGCCGCCGAAAGATGCGTATTTTTATAGAACTATTGCTTAGAAACTATTTCTGGGTTGCTACGCACAAAGTTTCTTTTCAGTGAAGAAAGCCTGAGTGCAAAACTGGGCGTAAGCCAGCAGATGATAAAGGACAGAATAAAAGGGATTGCAGAATGGCTGGAATATGTAGATGGAAGCACCGACAGCATAAAAAGTTTCCTAAGACCGCGCGACAGCAGAGAAATACAAGGAAAAATACTGGAATTTATTTGAGAAAATCCAGAGAAATAAAAATCCAAAAATGGGAGGAAATGAAATACTTTTATCCAAGATAAAGATTTCTGTAAAATGAGAATGATTTTTGACTTATTTTGGAGAAAAATCCTCGGAGAACTGCGGAAAATGTAGTTTTTGTCTATCCCAAAATCCAGTCAAAGACTTTGTCCGATGAGGTTTTAGAAATATTAGCCAAAATCCAGCTACTTTTTGATGGAACTGAGCGTAAAAATATTTTGGCACGAAAAGGATCTACGTGAAACTCTGATAACTCTGCTGAATTTAGAAAAATAAAAATGTTGAACTACAAAAACTTATATGATCAAAATGAATAAACTAAAAGTCGTTTCTTTCGGAACGCCTGCATTTTGCAAGGGCTTCCTCTGAGAGGCTATCTACCTCTGCGCATGAGGTCGTGGGAGTGGTTACCATGCAGATAAAGCCAGTGGGCGAGGGCAAAAAGTGCATCAGTCTCCTGTGAAAAACTTATGCCGTAGAGCATGATTTACCGCTGTTTCAGCCAGAAAAACTTCGTAATGAGGGAGTTTCTATCACAGATACAAAGTCTAAACGCAGATATCTTCGTAGTGGTGGCATTTAGAATGATGCCAAAAGTTCTGTTTTTCCATGCCGAGGGCTGGGAACATTCAATCTACATGCCTCATTATTACCAGATTACAGAGGTGCAGCACCGATAAATTATGCCGTTATCAATGGCGAGACAAAGTCTGGTGTCACTACATTTTTTCATCAATGAAAAATAGACGAGAGGAATATTCTCCTCAAGCAGAAACTGAAATTTCTCCTGAAGACAATGCAGGAACACTCCATGACAGACTGATGGAGATAGGGTGCGAAACTGGTGGTGGAAACTCTGGATGGTCTTGCGGAAGGGAAACTTACTGGAAATTCCGCAAAAACAGAAAGAAAAATCCTAAAAACAGCCTATAAAATTTTCAAAGAAGATACTAAAATAGACTGGGAAAAAGAGGTGGAAGTTATTCATAACTTTATCCGTGGAATGTCGCCAGTATCCTGCTGCTTTTACTATTTTGAAAGTGGGCGCGAGCAGAAAATATGTAAAAGATTTTTAAAGGAAAAATTCCAAAAATAGAACATTCTAAAGAGCATGGCGAGATAGGAATTTCTAAAAATGAATTTAAAATCTATGCTAAAAATGGAGTTTATTTCCCAGAAGAATTACAGCTGCGAAGGACGAATGAGTTTAAAGGATTTTCTAAATGGATTTCATAGTTTTGATGAATTAAAATTGATTAAATAAATTTTGATCATGTATAAAAAGTGTTATAAAAGGGAATAGGTCATTATGTTCCCAGATAATGTGGTGACTAATGATGATTTAGCTAAAATAATGGATACCAATGATGAGTGGATAACAGAGCGTACGGGTATCAAGAAAGAAGACACAGAACGAGGTAAAGTTTGACAGCCAAGAAACTACAAGTTTCTATGGTTTCAAAAGCTTCTGAAAAGGCATTAGAATCAGCAGGTCTGACAGCGAAAGATATTGATTATATTATCTTTTGCGACACTTAGTCCCAGATTATTATTTCCCTGGGTGCGGTGTGGTTCTGCAAGAAATGCTGGGATGTGATACCATAGGGGGCGCTGGATGGAGAAACCAATGTTCAGGATTTGTTTACGCGCTGAGACGTTGCGAATGCTTTCATCAAAGCGAGGTCAGTATAAAAATATTTTAGTTGTAGGGAGCTGAAATTCAGTCAGTTGCATTGGATATGACAGATAGGGGAAGGGGCGTTTCAGTGATTTTTGGTGATGGGGCAGGGCGGTGGTGCTTTCGGCTTCTGAAGATTTTGGTGTTCAGGGGGTTTTGTCTTATACATGCACTCCGAAGGAAATACGCAGAGGAACTGATGATAAAATTCCCAGGGACTAATTTGGGCTGGACAGACAGACTTCTTGCAGAGCCAGAAAAACATAAAGCCAGAGGAAATATATCCGTATATGAACGGGAATTTTTGTTTTCAAACAGGCGGTTACTCGTTTTCCAGAGACTATCATTGAATCTTTGAAAAAGCAGGTAAAAAGCGTAGAAGATTTGGATATGCTTATCCCACATCAGGCGAATATCAGAATTTCTCAGTATGTTCAGCAGCTGATGGGGCTTCGGATGAGAAGGTATTTATAATATCCAAAAATACGGAAACACCACTAGCGGCTTCTATTCCTATCGCACTGAGCGAAGCAATAGCAGAAGGAAAAAGTGAAGAGGTGATTTAGTTTGTTTGGCTGCCTTTGGAAGTGGATTTACTTAGGGGAAGTGTGTTGTTAGAATACTAATTTAGATTAGCATAAAACAAAAACCAGCTCCATTTTGAAGCTGGTTTTTATTATGAAAAGATTTTTAATCTTCGTATTGTTCCAGAAAAATAGGAAAAAGAAAAGTCAGGAACATCCTCCTACTAGGTCTTCTAAAGTCACCAAAAGGTCTTTCGAAAAATTTCTAACTGCTCCACAGTCATATTTACAAATTCTATATGCAAAGGCATTTCCAAATCGCCAGAAATGCAGTCATAAAGAGCATCCAGATTATCTCCAAAATACTCAGGAAGTTCTATTTTTCTTTCAGCTGGGCGTAGAAATCCTCCATATCGCCAATTTCTGAAAAATCAATGTATATCGTGTTCATTATCAGTTAATTATTTTATTGTTTTTCAAAACTTTTATAGTGGTTTTTAGTGAGCCACACTATCTCATCTTCATTGAAAACTATTCGTTCAGCGTTTCTTCTTCCGCAGCGGTAGTTTATGTCAGCCTCGTAGTATTTTCCATGGTCGGGAAGCTTTTTCTCTCGGTTGCTGAAAGCGGTCTCCACCAATAGCCCTATTGGGAAGCACTATCGCAGAGATTTCCTTCGGATGGTTTCCAGCCTTGTCTTTTGGCTTCTGCTTGGTGATGTAGTATTCAGGAGTTTTTTGTGTTTTTGACATAGTTGATTACGATGGTTTCATTGGTAAGTTTTTCTATGTAGTTTTCGCCTCTTTTGGTCTGCGATGCCGTATGGGTCTTTTTGTTTTGGATGAATCTTTTTATATTGATAACCAACGATGTCTGAGTGTCAAAATCGGATTTTTCTTTAAACTAGGAAGAAAATCACACAAAGCTACAATGAAAATATGCTCAGAAAATCACACTCAAATAGATTTGTTTTTGTCATTTTTATATGATTTGAAAAAGGCAAATTTGATTCAAAATAAATGTATTTTTTACACTTGCATTTGGCTTTTGTCAAATTGTTGGGGAGTTTTTAACTAAAAAATAATCAAAAATAAATGAACGAAACACGATTAGACTTTCAAGAACAAACATTGGAATATTTTTATCGATGTCCGAAATATAAAGACAGAAGCGCATACGAAAAGATGAATGAAGTTTTTCAGTTTCCAAGTTATTTTTGGATGAGTTTAGACTCTATGGATGACTGCATGATGTCTCTAGAATGGATAGAAGAGCCGCATATCATCATTCGTGTGGTTCATCTCGATGAACTGAAACAAAATTGTTTTAAACTTATGAAAGAATCGTACAAGACACTTTTCCAGACTTATAAAAATTACTGGCAAGGACAAAACCAGTGAAAAACAGGTGGAAATTCATCTTTAAAAGAACAGAATTTTTGTAAAAAGATAAGTTTCACTAAAATTAAGAAAAATATTATCAAAAATAGGTAGAAATATTCTGCCATAGTAGAGAAATAAAATTGTAAATTTGTTCCATAAAAATACAATCTATCATGCCAAAAATATCACAAAGAGCAGAAAAATGCCTGCTTCACCAATCAGAAAACTTGTTCCATATGCATTACAAGCGAAAACAAAAAGGAGTAAAAGTCTATCATCTCAATATCGGGCAGCCAGATATAGAAACGCCGCAAACGGCTTTGGAGGAGCTGAAACATATTGATTTAAAAGTGCTGGAATACTCTCTTTCCGAGGGAAATATAGAGTATAGAAAGGCTTTGAAACTTATTACCACTCGCTTGGTTTTTACAGACTTTGACAACGGATAATTTTATCGTGACTAATGGTGGTTCAGAAGCGCTGAGCATCGCATCTTTCTACGCTTTGTGATGATGGTGATGAGATAATTATCCCAGAGCCATACTACGCAAATTACAATGGTTTTTCTAACCATATCAATGTAAAAGTAGTAGCAGTTCCGTCTTCTATCGAGACAGGTTTTGCACTGCCGTCTATGGAAGAATTTGAGAAAAAATTACTCCCAAAAACTAGAGCTATCCTAATCTGTAACCCTGGGAATCCTACGGGCTACCTTTTACACAAGGGAAGAATTGCAGAAACTGGCTCAGATAGCTCTGAAACATGATATTGTCATCATCGCAGATGAGGTATATCGTGAGTATGTGTATGATGGAGCAAAAGCAGGTCTCTATGCTGGAATTCCCAGAAATAGCAGAAAACTGCATCATCATAGACTCTGAATCCAAGAGATATTCTGTGTGGAGTTCGTATCGGATTTATGGTTACTCGTTCTAAGCTGATTCGTGCTGCTGCGATGAAATTTGCACAAGCTAGACTAAGCCCAGTGCTTTTTAGGGCAAATAATAGCTGCAAAAGCCCATGAAAACGACAAAAATATATAGAGTCGTTCGCGAAGAATACACTAAACGAAGAAATCTATTAGTAAAAATTACTAAACGAAATTTCAGGTATAATCTGCCCGACTCCAAAAGGGTGCTTTCTACTGCGTGGCAGAACTTCCAATAGATGATGCAGAGAAAATTTGCACAGTGGCTTTTTGAAGAATATTCTCTTGATAATGAAACTGTTATGGTAGCACCTGCAGAGGCTTTTTATTCTAATCCAGAGCTTGGAAAGAGACAGATAAGAATAGCCTATGTGCTGAAAAGAAGAAGACCTGAGAAGAAGTGTAGAACTGCTGAAAGATGCTCTCCAAAAATATAATGCACGATAAAATGCAGATTTTAGAAAATATTTCCCGAAGCCTTACAACACTTTCGGTGTGGAGGCTTCTTCATGGTATTTTTGCTGAGGTTTCTACAGAGTCAGAGTTATTAGATTTACTGAAAAACCCTAAATTTAGGAGCTTTCTCTTTGTTTTTGGGAGGAGGAAGTAATTTGTTTTTTCACGAAGGGATTTTGAAGGATTTGCGATTAAACTAAATTTAAAGGGAGTTTTGGAAGAAATCATCAGTGATAATGAAGTTTTTGGTATCTGCTCGAGCAGGAGAAAACTGGCATCAGTTCGTTCAGTATTGTTTGGATAAAACTATGGAGGATTGGAGAATTTGTCGCTGATTCCAGGAATGCTGGGACTTGTCCTATCCAGAATATCGGAGCCTACGGAGTGGAGATAAAAGATAGTTTTGAGTCTTGTAAAGTGCTTAATCTGAGTACTTTGGAAAATTGAGGTTTTTGATAAGAAAAATGCCAGTTCGGATACAGAGATTCTTTTTAAGAGAGAGGAAAAGGTAAATATGTTATTCTGGAAGTTACATTTAGACTGACAAGAAAAGAGCATGTTTTGAAGGTGGAATATGGAGCCATCCAGTCAGAATTGGAGAAAATGGAAATAAAAATCTAACGATTCAGGATGTCTCTCAGGCAGTTATTCGTATTCGGCAGAGCAAACTTCCCAGACCCTAAAAAGTAGGAAATGCAGGAAGTTTTTCAAAAATCCTGTGGTTTCTGATGTGTATTTTTGATAAGCTGAAAACTCAGTTTGCAGATATTCAGGATACAAAACCGAAGAAGGCGTGAAAAATCCCAGCAGGATGGCTTATAGAGCAATGCGGCTGGAAGGGCAAACAAATAGAAATGTGGCGACTCACGCTCTGCAATCCCTTGTAATAGTGAATATTACAGGAAATGCAAAAGGGCAGGAGATTTTTGATTTTTCCCAAAAATAATAGATTCTGTAGAAGAAAAATTTGGAGTAAAAATTAGAAAGAGAGGTCAATGTATTGTAAAATAAACTATATTTGAATAAAAATAAAGAATGGATATTCAGGAAATTTTAAATCAAGGAAACTATCATTTGATAGATGTGCGTGAGCCAGAGGAACTTATCGCAAATGGAGCGATAGAAGGCGCTGAAAAATATTCCGCTGGGCGAGGTGGAAAATCATGCGGATGAAATAGCGAAAATTGGATGGAAATGTGATCTGCCGAAGCGGAAACCGAAGCGGGAAAAGGCTATGGAAGCGTTTAAACAGAGAGGATTTACCAATGTCTATAACGGTGGCGGCTATGAGGAATTATCTAAATTGATATAATTCTTAAAAATAAAAAAACTTACCCAAATTTAGGGTAAGTTTTTGTTTATCAGTGAGTTTTAATTTATTACAGAAACGCCTTTTTTTCTAAAAAGTTCAAAAACAGTGTTTTTGGCATCATCAGGGTGGAGGTTTCACGGCTTTCGTGCCTTTAAAATGAAGAAGGACCTTTAAACCCTTCCGAAACAGCATCAATACAAGTGTATTTCACACAATAATCTAATGCTAATCCTACGATTTCTACGGTTTCTATGTCTTTGGATTTCAGATAATTAGAAAGTCCAGTGTCGATTAGTTTTTGATTGTCAAAAATGCGCTGTAGCTGTCTATTTCAGGTTCATTCCCTTCTTTATGATGTATGTAGCCTTATTTTTCTAAATCAGGATGAAACTCTACTCCCGAAAGTTCCCTGCACACAGTGGACAGGCCACATTGTCTGTGAAATGCCGTTTAGGTCGATGATTTCGCCAACAGATTTTTCCATTATTGACTGCAAAAACTTTTGTGTTCTGCAGGGTGAAAAATCTTGAGTAGATGATTTTCATCATAGTTGTTGGTTTTCATCAGGTGGTTGATGTGAGGATGATTTTTCTCCATCAGCGACTTCTAAGCTGCCACCTTTACAAAAAAATCATTTTGGATGTCCACTATAATCAAGGGCTTTTTCATTTTTAAATTCAATTTATTTTTCAATATTACTAAATAATTGATAATTTAGCAAAAATTTTTGACTTATGGGATTAATGGATTTTTGGAAAAACTAGTAAAAAGCGTATAAAGACAGCCAGATTTGGAATAAAATAGAGACTAGTGAGGACTTTGAAACAGGCTTATAAAGATTCTTATGAGAAGCCTGTGGCTCTTTTGACCTGTGCGACGATGCATTTCAGAAGTGATTATATGATGGGAGATTTTTGAAAAACAGGCAAGAAGAATGGATTTGTCCAGAGTGAAATTTTATAGACTGAACTACACAGGAAATTCTAAACTAAAAACAAGAGCTGAGCGAGGATTTGGGGAGTTCCGATAGAAGCTGCTACTTTTTTTGCTTTTCCGTGATGGACAGGTTATTTTCAAGAGACATGAAGAGCTGATAGACATGGAAAGGCTGATGAAAAAGTTATTTGAAAGAATAGAAATGTTTGATGAGTATCTTCTAAATACACTAGGTGTTTCGCCCTCATCTATTGAGGGGATACAAGAAATACATAAAATCTCTCAAAGTGGAAAAAGGACAGTTTCTGCTGAGAGAAGGGAAGTGTGTAGAAATACTTTTTGTGGAGAAAGGGCTTCTTCGTTTATATTCTATTAGTAAGGCGGGTAAGAACATATTATTCAGTTTGCACCTGAAAATCATCTAATTACAGACAGGAGTAGTCTATTTTTGGTGAAAGTTCAGATTATTTTTATCGATGCGATAGAGGACAGTGAAATCATATCTTTAAGCTCCTGATTTTTTTATGAATATATGAGCCAAAATAACCCTGAAACAGGTAGCGAAAACAGATTTTGCTTCTACATAATCATGCCAGACAATTACAAAAAGATTAAATCTTTCTGCTTGGGGCAAATGCAGAGGAGCGGTATTTGGACTTTATAAAGGTTTATCCTAATGTTTTCAGGAGAGTTCCACAGTGGATGGTGGCTTCATTTTTAGGAATTACGCCAGAGAGTCTGAGCCGAGTGAGAAAAGAAATCGCAAATAAAGAGAGAAAAATGATTAAATTTTATAAATATCAAGGGACTGGAAATGATTTCATTATGATAGATAATAGAAATCAGTCTTTTTCCTAAAATGATGTAGATTTAGTAAAAAATGTGCGACCGCCGTTTCGGAATTGGTGCAGATGGATTGATTTTTATTGGAAAAACCACCAAAGTCTTGATTTTTCAGATGGTTTATTATAATTCGGATGGGAACGAAAGCACAATGTGCGGCAATGGAGGGCGCTGTATTGTGGCTTTTGCGCATTTTCTTTGAATGTTTTTGAAAATAAAGCTAAATTTAATGCAATAGATGGACTTCACGAGGCTGAAATCAATGGAAATGTAGTGAAGCTAAAAAATGATAGATGTTCCAGAAATTGCTAAAAATAGGAACTGATTATCAATTAAATACAGGTTCTCCGCACTTTGTGAGATATGTGGAAAATGTGCAGAATCTGGATGTTTATAAAAATGGATACGAAATCAGAAATTCTGAGCCTTATAAAAGAGAAGGAATAAATGTAAATTTTGTTTCTAAAATATCTGATAATGAGGTGTTTTGTAAGAACTTATGAAACGAGGCGTGGAGGACGAAACATACAGCTGTGGAACGGGAGTTACAGCGAGCTGTCTTACATTTATGAATGAATTTGGTGGAGGTGAGGTTTCTGTGAAAACGCTAGGCGGAAATCTGAAAGTATATGCAGAAAAGCACGAGGCAGGATTTAGAAATATTTGGCTGGAAGGTCCTGCGGAATATGTCTTTTGAGGGTGTTTTCAAATTAGATTAAAAATGAAAAAGTAATTATAGTTTTTAGGATTGCTCCTGATAGGTGGAGGATTTTTGGTATACTTTATATAAAAAACTATAAAGGAAATAATGTCAAAAAAATCTGGATATTTTCTAGTGCCGAAGGATGCGAATTTAGACCAAGTTCTGGATAGTATAAAACCATATATAGCTGATATGGAAGCTTTCCGAGAAGTGGCAGAGTCTAAGCATTTGGGGAAATTCATCAAAGCTGGAAGATATAGAGTGAAAGGAAGGGCGATGATAATACAAAGCTGGTCAATATGCTGAAAGCAGGGACTGCAGACAGAGGATACTTTTTAGAATAAAGGATTTTGATGATGTTTATCAGATGATAGGGCGTGTGGCGAGGAAAACGCAGGAGGATTCTTTTGGGATTTGTGACTGTGTTTGATAGAATCGCTCAGGAAAAAGGATTGAACTCGGCAGAAGATTTGAAAAATTTATTTCTTTTCGGATACTTATCAGTTTTTATTGGACGGTGACACCAGAGGAGTTTTTCAAAAATTTGAAAAAGACTATAATGAATTTTGGACAGAGGAGAAAAGCCAAAGAGCAGAAACTTGGACTGACAAGAGAGCAGATCTATGCGCTTGCCTCCATCGTTCAGAAAGAATCGGGAGGGAAAGAAGATGAGCAGGAAAACCATAGCGGGGCTTTATCTAAACCGCTATGAAAAAGGGCATGAAAACTACAGTCTGACCCCTACGGTGATTTATGCGATTAACAAAGAGCATAATTTCACAAAGCAGATAAAGAGAATTTACAATAAAGACCTAAAGGCACCCATCGCCATATAACACCTATGCAAATGCAGGAATTCCGCCAGGGTCCTATCTGTATGGTAAATAAAGCAGCGGTGGACAATGTGCTGAATGCCGAAAAATAATTATATCTTTTATGTGCAGACCCTGAAAGACTGGGTTATCATAAATTCACAGATTCTGATATAGAACATGCGAAAAATGCAAAAAGCATACCATGAATGGTTGAATAAAAATAAAATAAAATAAAAAAATAGTGTGAAAATCAATAATTTTTTGTAATTTTACACCCAATAATAGAAAAACTTTTAAAATTTGTATATTTATGAGAAGAAATGTATTGGTTGCTTTGCTGTTTGAGGAGTTTGCTAAATGCTCAACAGGGTAATGACAAACTGAAAAGAAGGAGATGGATGAGCGAGAAAGCAATTGTTCAAACAATTTGAGTTCTATGCTCAGAAGCAGATTTATAGAAATAATTCTACTGAAAATCCCAAAATCAGAAAGTGTTATCAAACAAGATTTAAAGAAAGAAAGAGAAACTATTTCTTTTTCTTTTGAAGGTATGCCATATTTTTAAAAGTGCTTATGATACAGACCAAATTAAAAAATTCTAATGTAGATGCTATTCAAGAAGGGACTATAGATGGTCTTACAGGAAGTTTTAATGGAGAAGGGATAAAGGTGTCTGTTTTTGATGGTGGTCGTGTTTATGCAAAGCATACAGACTTTGGGAGCAGTGCGAGGATAACGAATAAAGAAGCTGCTACTAGTGCCATACAGTAGTCATGCTACAGGAGTGACAGGGATGATGGGAAGTAAAGGGCATAGCCTGAGTGTGACATCTACGAAAAAGAGATGGGGAGTAACACCTATCAGGGTTGTGAAATGAATACTAAAGGGATGATGCCGGAGGCTGTTTTTGACAGCTATTATTATGGGAATTCCACTCTTTGCTGGAGAGACAGTAGAAAAAGATTCTTCAGCTAAAATAAGAGACAGCAAGCCTGCTCTGTCTAATCACTCTTATGGTAATGTTATAGGATGGAGTAGAAAACGGTTCTATGGGAGTTGGTTTTTATTGGAGAGGTTCATATGACCCATCAAATGGGCGATCATATGATTTGAACGGAACATATCATAGTAGAGACAAAGAGCTGGATGATATAGTATATAATAATCCTTATATGGTGGTGGTAAAATCTGCAGGAAATTCCTATGGAAAAGGACCTACATCAAATACAATGTTTCCTGGTTATTATTATAGAGATTCTGATGGGCGGAACTTGGGTGCAGTTTTTCTTCTACAGATGTACTTCCTCCTGATAACTGTGCAGCTGAGTATGATTGTATCCCAATAGGAGCTGTGGCGAAGAACATTATCACAGTAGGGGCAACTGAGAAAAATTAGAACTGCTTCAGATGGATTTGATGGGAGATATACTCAGGTGTCTGATGTGAAAAAGGCAAGCTATAGTAGTGCTGGGCCTCGTGATGATGGGGCTGTCAAGCCAGATATTGCAGGGTGGGAAGTACATATATTATATCCTTCTACTTCTTCCGCAGGGTCAACTACTTATGGTGTAGGAAATGGTACATCTTATTCAGCTCCACAGGTTACAGGGATTATAGGGCTTTGGAGCCAGATTTATCAGTCGCTTTTGCAGGAAAAATCTTAATGCTGCATCAGCTAAAAACCTTCTAATCCATACAGCGCAGGAGGCAGGAAATGTAGGGCCGGATGTTTGGTATGGATGGGGCTTTGTAGATGCTAAAGAAAAGGAGCAGAGCTATTGGTTCAGAAAAACCAAAAATAAAGTGATTTTTGAAGATAAAGATCTAAAAACGCTCAAAAGAATGAATATTTTGGTAAAAAACAGATGGAGTCTCAGCCGCTTAAAGCTACGATTGTTTGGACAGATCCTTCTTATAAGACTTCAACTATAATACATTTGATGTAGCTAATAATAGAACATCTAAATTGGTAAATGATTTAGATTTAAGAATAACTAATGTTCAGACCAATGAAGTTCATTATCCATGGAACTAGATCCAAATGCTCCGCGTAATCCAGCGACAAAAAGGGAGATAATACAGTGGACAATGTAGAACAGGTTCTTATAGACCAGCCAGCAGCAGGAGTTTATAAAATAGAAGTGTCTAATAAAGGAACTTTGGTGAACAATGATGGAGTAAATGCAGAAAAAGCAGATCTACTCTATGATAGTGACAGGTTATACTGAGAATGTCAACTCCAGAGGTGATACCAGCAGAGGCTTCTCCTACATTGTGGCAGATGGAAACAATATAGTAAATGTGAAATTGTAGAAAAATATCAATGAGTATCAAGATATTTGATATGTCAGGAAGACTCATTAGAAGTATAGCTCCTAGCAGTCTGTGCAGACTTTCATGATGTAGATTTTCTCTGGATTCCCAGCAGGAATATATGTCCTGACGGCATCTTCTGCAAATCATAAACTGAGTAAGTAAAAATCAGAAAAGCAATAAATTAAAAAGAACTCTTAAATTTTAAGAGTTCTTTTTTGGTTATAATAAAAAAATTATTATCTTTTGTTTAAACCTTTTAAAATTATGTTAATTTTTAATGTTAAAAATTTTTAAAATAAGGAGCATATTAAAAAATATATATGAAAAACAAATTTATTCTCTTAGGGGATTTTTAGCGACTATAGGTTTAGCTTTTGCCCCAAATCAGGAAAGTAGGGATAAAAATACAAATAGTCCTGAAGCTACTTTGGATATAAAAACCAAGACTACTGAACGCTGCTGTGAGCAGCAAATACAAATGAAGGGTTTTGATTCCAAGAGTAAAGCAGAGCGAGACTGAACAGCATCGCTCCTTCTAATTTGAAAGAGTCTACTTTAGTGTATGTGAATGATTTAACCGGGAGCAGTAGCTACAGTTACTCTCGAATCGTTACATCTAAAGGTTTCTACTATTACAGCACCGCAGATAGTAAGTGGGTGAAAAATGGCAGAAGGAGTCTTGCAGGCACAAGACCTAGATTAGTGGGGCTTTAACAACCACATTACACAAGATGCAGGGAAGGGAGGAACCGGTACAGATGGTGTAGTTTCTATAATGTAGGTATAGGAAAAAGATGCACTATATTCTATAACTTATGGAGCAAGAAATATATGCTGTCGGAGATGAAGCGCTTTACTCTACTACTGATGGTGTGAAATGTTGCTATAGGTGCTTCTGCTTTATATAATAATCAAAGTGGATCGCATAATATAGCTCATTGGGAATGATGCTCTTCTTGAAGCAACTGCTGGTGGGGTTAGTAATATTGCTATTGGTCTATGAAGCTCTTATGTCGGGTGGTTATGGTGGCATAGGAGAAACAGCATTACAGAGCAAGTATAGGAGGAGGATATAGTGTGGCTATTGCAATAGTGCATTAAGATTCACCACTGGAAGGGACAATATGAGCTATAGGTAGATATGCACTGCAAAATAATAATACTGAGATTCAACAATATGGCATGGGGAACAGTGCCATGATAAGTAATACTACGGGGAATAGTAATATTGGTTTAGGTACAGGTTCTCTTAGAAGCAATACTACAGGAAGTAATAACATAGGGATGGGAGCAGATGCTTTGTCTTTTAAATATCAATGGAGAAAGTAATATTGGTATGGGAGCAGGTGCACTATATTCTAACCAATCTGGTAATAATAATATTGGTATAGGGTACTAATGCGCTTCGTTCTAATACTTCTGGTAAAGATAATATTGCTTTGGGATCTATTGCTCTTTTCTCTAATACTACTGGGGTAAGTAACATTGCTATCGGTTCTAGTGGACTTGGACAGAATACTACTGGTAATACTAACATCGCTATGGGTACTAGCGCCTTCGTGCAAATACTACTGGTCAGAGAAACAGTGCTATCGGTGAAAGTGCTCTTTTATGAGTACACACAGGAGTGGTATAACATCGCTATGGGGGTGTCTCACACTCTAAAAATACAACTGGAGCATCAAATGTCGGTATAGGTGTTAATGCTTTATCTAATAGTACTACAGGAGATTCAAACATCGGTATTGGTAACAGTGCTTTGATAGCGAATACTACAGGAGCGTATAATATAGGTATCGGGTATTTTCCTTTAAATAAAACAACTACAGGAGCGCACAATATAGGTCTAGGGTATAACTCTATGGAAGCGAATACTACTGGAAACTACAATTTAGCTTTGGGTACTTATTCATTAAGAAAAAATACTATAGGACAGCACAATAGTGCATTTGGTCTAAACGCACTTCAGGACAATGTTACTGGTAGTGGAAACACTGCACTAGGTAACGGATCTGGAGAATGGATAAAAGGTAATGCTAACATACATTTAGGAAGTGCTAGTTTCCCTTCTGCAGCTACAGCTGAACTAGACAATGTAGTAGCGATAGGAAATGGTATCAACGCTACAGAACTTACTCCAAGTACAGGACAAGATAACACGATTATCTTAGGTCATAAAAATGGGCACTCTTTCAGTCCTAATGTAGGTATCGGTACATATAAGCCAGATTCTAAAGTTCATATCGTAGCTAATGGACCAAACGCTATCAAAATAGTAGGATACTAACCAAGGAGCAGGTAAGTCCTTACCAGTGATGCTAATGGGGTAGGTACATGGAAAGAGCCAGCAGCGCCGATTGCTGATTTTGCAAGACAATATGCTCGTACAGCTACAGATTTTGATTTGCAGACTAATGTAACGCATACAATACCTGGTATTAATGACTTTGTAGCACCTAAAACAGGTAAATATCTAGTATTATACCACTCTTTCCTTCCAGAAATGTATGGAAACAGGAACTAGAAACTTATACTTTATTATGCTCTTGAATGGTGCACCATGGATAGATGCTGATGAAAACATATAGCTATGTAGCAGAAAGAGCATTCTTTAACCAGCATTATTCTAATGTAGTAGGTCTTACAGCAGGGGATGTAGTGAGTTTTAGAGTGATATGCTAATAGAGGAAAACTAAGATTCATTCTGCTTGTGCTGCGAAGAAATAGAATAGAAATAGTCTATTTAGGACAATAATTTTTAAAATTTTCATATTTTCATCAAAAGAGACATACTGCTGTGTCTCTTTTTAGTGAAAGTTTAGAAGATAAAAATTTTATCTTATTTATCCTAAGTATAAAATTTTCAGTGAATTTGATTATATTTGCAGACTTAAATAAAAATTATAATTCATAATGCAAGGAAAAAGGTCTTATTACTATCATTGCTGTTGCCCTTGGGCTCATCTATTACAGAGCTTCTGCTGACTTGGTACGCTAATAAAATAGAAAGCGAAGGAAGGCACTAGCAGGAAATAATGAAGAAAAATATCAGAAAGAATTAGACAAACTATCTAAAGACACTCTGAATCTTGGCTTTACGAAGCTATACTATACCAATGCCAAGGAGCGTGAGATGAAGCTGGGGCTTTGACCTAAAAGGAGGTATCAATGTCCTTTTTGGAGATCAACCAAAGAGATTTGGTGACCAATCTGGCTGACTATTCTACAAACCCTGTTTTTGTGGGAGGCTTTGGATAGAACGGATAAAGCACAGGAAAACTCCTACCAATTCGTATATTCAGAATTTCTTTGTTCAGTTTGATATTGTGAATAAAGAAAAGGAGCAAACCTAAACTCACAGCCCAGAGGTATTCGGGACACAAAATCTGAGCAGTGAGATAAAATTTAATACTCCTGATGAAGAGGTTAAAAAAATCATCACTCAGAAAATAGAAGCGAGCATAGGAGCTGGGCCTTATGAGGGTTATCAGAACTCGTATCGATAAGATGGGAGTTACCCAGCTGAATGTGCAGCAGGTGCCAGGACAGGAAGAATCTTGGTAGAAATGCCCGGTATCAAAAGACATAGACAGAGTGAAACAAATGCTCCAGACTTCTGCAAAACTTCAGTTTGGGAAGTGGGAACAATCCAAGAAGTTTTCCCTTACTTGGAGGAAATGAGCAAAAATGTTATCGTGAAAGGCGATTCTATGGGAGTGAAAAAGGATTTAACTCTTTACTAAAGCTCTCAATTTAGATAAATTAAGATCTAATGCTGTGGCGACTGTCAAACCTTTCTGATACAGCTGCAGTTAATAAAATTCTCAATAGCGAAATTGCAAAAAGAAGCTAGACCATCTAACCTTAGATATGTGGACTTTATGTGGGCGTACAAGCCACAAGAGAATGCGCCTGAGTATTTGGAACTTTATGCTATAAAGAGCAACGCTAGCAAAAAAGCGCCTATTGATGGTGCTGTGGAGTCTGCAAGAGTGGATTATGACCAGATGAGAAGGATAGTAGTGGATATGCAGATGGATGCTAATGGAACTAAAGAATGGAAATCCCTTTACAGATGTAGGAAGACCTATCGCTGTTACTTTGGATAACAGAGTTTATACAGCGCCAAATGTGAATGAGCCAATTCCCTAATGGAAGTTCTCAGATTAGCGGAACTTCACAGAAGATGAAGCGAAAGATTTAGTAAATGTACTAAGCGTAGGGAAAAACTTCCTGCTAGCGCGAAGATTGTTCAGGCTGATGTAGTAGGGCCATCTCTAGGAGAGGGAATCTATTCAGGCAGGGCTTTGGTCGTTTGCGGCAGCGTTCTGTATCATCATAGCATATATTATTTTCTACTATGGAGGTGCGGGAGTTTATGCAGTGATTGCGATGATATTCAACCTGTTTTTCCCTTTTTCGGAATTATGGATTCTATGGATGCTACGCTTACACTTCCAGGGATTGCGGGTATTGTTCTAACGATGGCAATGGCAGATACCAATGTGATCATTTTATGAAAGAACAAAAGAACAGCTTTTTGCAGGAAAAGATATTAAAACAGCCTATAATGATGGGTTTAATGATGCTCTATCTGCGATTATCGATGGGCAGCTTACATCTATTCTTACGGCGTTAGTTCTTTATATTTTTCGGAACGGGGCCTATCCAAGGTTTTGCGGTGACATTGCTTATCGGTCTGATAATGACTTTCTTTACTTCTGTTTGATGTCTAGAGTGATGATATTCAGTAGATTAGAGAAAAGGAAAATCACTGTCTGTTTGGACGCCGATGACTAAAAATTTATTCCGAAATATTTGGGTAGATTTTATAGCAAAGAGAAAGGTAATGTATGTTATCTCTGCTGTATTGGTAGCAGTTTCTATAGGGTCTATTGCAACGAATGGATTTAAATATGGTATTGATTTCACTGGGGAAGAAGTTTTGTAGTGAAATTTGATAAAACTGTGGATGTAGAAGCTGTAAAAGGCAGTCTTTCACAAGTTTTCAAAAATGAAAAAGGAGAGTCAAGTTCTATTGATATCAAGACTTTTGGGAACGACCAGCAGCTGAAAATCACAACAGATTATAAAATAGGAGATGAATCTCTGAAAGCTGACCAAGAAATTGACCAAAAACTATATCAAGGGCTTAAAAATCAGCTTCCTGCGAATTTGACTTTTGAAGAGTTTAAATCTGCAGCTGAAAACCCAATAGGAATAGTTTCCTCTACAAAGGTAGGGCCTACGGTAGCGGATGATATAAAGATGGGCGGAGCTCTGGCTGTATTAGGCTCATTATTAGGTATTTTCACTTATATATTGCTTCGATTCAGAAGATGGCAGTTTTCACTGGGTGCGATTATAGGTTTGGCGTTTGATGCCACTATCATATTAGGAGCGTTCTCGCTATTCCATAGCGTGATGCCGTTTAATATGGAGATTAACCAAGATTTCATCGCGGCGATACTTACGGTTCTTGGATATTCTATAAATGACACGGTGATTATTTTTGACCGTATCAGAGAAAACCTAAAAGACGGAAGAGAAAGAACGCTGGCGCAGTTGTTTTAATGATTCTATATCTGGAACGCTGGGTAGAACGATAAACACTTCATTGACAATTCTTTTAGTAGTGTTGGCGATATTTATTTTTGGAGGAGAGAATTTGAAAGGATTTATGTTTGCCCTATTGTTAGGGGTGATTTCAGGAACATTCTCTACGATATTCGTATCATCACTTCTTGCCTTTGACTTCTTTTAAAGGTAAAAATAGAAAATAAAAAGTAAAAAGCACTCTGTAAAGGGTGCTTTTTCTTTTAATAGTGATGGTTCAAAATATTATATTTGCGCTTTATTTTAAATTTACAGAAAATGGAAATCCAAAATACAGAAAAATCCTAATGTGATTAAATTCGTGACTGATAGGACTCTTATAAGCGGTTCTTTGGAGCTGGATAGAAATTCAATATTTCTAATGTTCCGCTGGCTCAGGAACTCTTCAAATATCCATTTGTGAAGAGTATTTTTATCACGGCTAATTTTATCGCAGTAGCAAAGGAAAACATCGTAGAATGGGATTTGGTGGCGGACAATCTGCGAAATATAATATTGGAATCTTTTGGATGATTTTTCCAGAAATTATCTATTCCGAGGAGAGCACTGCACCTATTTTTTTATTCAGAAAAACGCCGAATCCATCGGTGGTAAAATTTGTTTCAGAACATCAGCTGATAGATGGCTTTTTGGAGCTGAAATCTTTGCAGGAAGCAGAAAAAGTTCCATTGGCGAAAAACTATTTGAGAATTTTCCTTTTGTAAAAGAGGTTTTTTATCAATGATAATTTTTATTTCTATTACGAAAATTGATGATGTTTCTTGGGAGGAAATAATGCAGAAAAATCTTGGATTTTCTTTTCTGATTTTATTAAAAACGAAAAGTCGGTAAGTAAAATCGAAGGAATTCAGCAGAATGCATCGAAATCCGTTGCTAATAAGCAGTTTACGGAAACGGAGGGAAAAATAAATGCCATTTTGCAGGGAATATGTGACGCCTGCCATAGAAAACGATGGAGGAAGAACTCTCTGATAGAATTCGATGAAGAGACAAAACAGCGAAAAATGCTTCTACAAAGGAGCTTTGCAGCGGCTGCCCTTCTTCTGTGGTTACATTGAAAAAACGGTATAGAAAGCATTCTGAAAACTTCCTTCCGAATGTTGTAGAAAAATGTGGAGGCAGTGAATGGCTGATGAGCAATCGGCGGCTGAATTTCGGGGAAATATCAAGATAATCAACCGATGCATAGGTGAGATTAAGAAAAATCACTACCTTTGCATCGCTGAAATCAGCAAAAAGGGATATTTTTACTATTATTATTTAATTCAAAGGATGAAAAACAATTTTATTATTGGGAATGTTTGTTTGTTTTTAGGAAATGGACAGACATTACAAGAAATGGAAGAAATAGCAGAAAGCGGTGATAAAGGTGCTCAGTACCATTTAGGTCTGAAATATTACAGAGGTGAGGGAACTTATCAAAATTATGCAAAAGCAAGCTATTGGTTCGAAAAACTGGCTACACAAGGGCATAAAGATGCGCAGTTCTATTTAGGGCTAATGTATTTTGATGGGGATGGAGTAGACCAAGATTATTCCAAGGCTGAATATTGGTACCAAAAATCTGCTGAACAAGGAAACCTTGAAGCTCAGCATAATTTAGGAGTGATTTACTACAAAAGGAGAAGGAGTTGCTCGTAATTTTGAGAAGGCAAAATATTGGTTCGAAAAATTAGCTGACATAGGAAATGCAGATGCTCAGTTTTATTTAGGATTGATGAATTATAAAGGAGAAGGAGTTCCTCAAAACTACAGAGATGCTAAATATTGGTATGAAAAAAATCTGCTGAGCAAGGAAATGTAATGGCAAGATACAACTTGGCTCTGATGTACTATAAAGGCGAAGGAATAGAAAAAGACTACAAAAAGCGAGATACTGGTTTGAAAGACTTGCAGAGCAGGGAAGAGTAGAGGCACAGCATAATCTGGCTCTGATGTACTATAAAGGCGAAGGAGTAGAAAAAGACTATGCAAAGGCGATGTTTTGGTTTGATAAATTGGCAGAACAAAGGAAACGCTGAAGCCCAGTATAATCTGGCAGTGATGTATCACAGAGGCGAAAGGTGTGAGAGAGATTATTCAATGGCTAAACAATGGTATAAAAATCTGCAGAACAAGGAAATGCGATGGCTCAGTACAATCTGGCAGTGATGTATCAGAGAGGTGAGGAGATTCTAAAAGATGAAGTGATGGCAAGATACTGGTTCAAGAAATCTTGTGAAAAGCGGATACCAAGAAGCTTTGTAGATATACAAAATAAAAATACGAGGCAAGAGTAATTATACTCTTGCTTTTTTTATTTATAAAATTTTTATAAATTAGCGAAAATGAATTATTTAGTACGAGAACCTGAAAAATATACACGCTCAGACTCCCATTTTAGTGTTGCTGCATGGGTATGGAAGTGATGAGAATGATTTGTTTAGTTTTACGCCCTGATTTGCCCGAGGATTGGCTGATAGTCAGCTTTTCAAGCTCCTCATACCACGCCAAATGGAGGGTTTAGTTGGTATGATATAGATTTTTTTGGATGAAGAAAAAAATTTATAAATGTACCTCAAGCAGAAGAATCTATAGAGTTGATTTTGAAGGCGATAGAAGAAATAAAGGGAAAATATAAGACCAGCGGGCAGTTAATCTTGATGGATTCAGCCAAGGGGAATTTTATCCTATGCTCTTGCGTTTAGGTTTCCACAGTTGTTTCATAAAATAGCCTGTCTGAGCGCTTATCCAGAGCAGAAAAATCATCAAAAAAATCTTTTTGGATAGAAAGGCTTATCAGCATCTGTTTTTCTTTATTTCTCATGGGGTAAATGATATGGTTATCCCAATAGAATGGGGAAAAAGGGCGCAGAACTGCTGTATGATATGAGTATGTTTTTCTCTTTCCGCGAGTATCAGAGCGGTCATGGGGTGGATGCGAGGAACTATATGGATTTAATGGAATTTTTAAAAAAATAAAAAAAGAGGCTTTTAGGCCTCTTTTTCGTATAGTTTGTTGTATAAATCAATGTATTTTTCTTTGATTATTTTTCTTCTCAGTTTCATGGTAGGAGTAAGCATTCCATTTCCTACAGACCACACATCTGGCGTAAGCTCTATTTTCTTGATCTGCTCCCAGTTACCAAGTTTTTCGTTTTAGTTTTGCGATTTCTTTTTCTATTCGTTGTTTTAGCTCGGCACTTTTTACCATTTCTTCTGGTTTAGTTCCGATGTTGATTTTTATGGATTTCTGCCCATCTTTTAACGAAAGTGAAATCTGGCTGAACTAGTGCGCACGGCATTTTTTCGCCATCGCCCACTACCATTATCTGTTCTATAAATCGTGATGATTTCGCCATGTTTTCAATTACTTGTGGCGCGATGTATTTTTCCACCGAAGTCTTGAACATTTCCTTTTTTCGGTCGGTAATGATAAGGAATCCTTCATCATCTATGTATCCTATGTCTCCCGTTTTTGAAGTATCCATCTTCTGAGAAAGCCTCCTTGGTTTGTTCAGGATTTTTGTAATAGCCTTTCATTACGGAAGGCCCTTTTACGAGGATTTCTCCATCCTTATCGATTTTCACATCTAAATTATCCAAAGGTTGTCCTACGGAACCGATTTTTCATCTTTTCAAAGCTGTTTACCGCTATTACAGGAGAAGTCTCGGTAAGGCCGTATCCTTCGATGATAGGAATTCCTGCTGTTTGGAATTTTTTTATTTAGATTTTTAGAAAGAGCCGCAGACCCAGAAATCAGCGTGATGATGTTTCCGCCAAGTCCCTTCTCTCCATTTGGAGAAAAACAAGTCTGTCTGCTAATCTTTGTTTAAAGTTTTTAGGAGTTCCCAGCTCATAGTCTTTAATTGTTCCCCAGAGCCCAAAGGAAAATCATTTTTGAGTCCTCCTGCGCTGATTCCTTTGTTGTATATTTTGTCATATACTTTTTCTAAAAGCCTTGGTACCACGCTCATATAGTGAGGTTTTACCTCTTTCATGTTGTCGCCTATTTTATCAGCAATACGTAACTTCCA